>FWWL01000018.1_pt1 | contig 471974 bp, 469 predicted proteins | sample 2228331 | NCBI WGS metagenome assembly FWWL01 (sample SAMEA103939775, study PRJEB20133) | metagenome
CCCCGAAACTCACGCCCCGCCAGATACCCGCCCCCAGCCAGCAGGCCGACGAGCGCCCCAGCAGCCAACCACCTCAACCCGACCCGCAAGCGCGACATCTCCCGTCACCTCCTTACCAGCTCCACCGATGGAGCCATTTGCTCGAAGCGTCCCAGCTGTACACCCCGTTCTCCGCCAGAGACCCGTTCGTGGACTGAGCGAGCCAGGGCGCAAGCTGGGCCCCATAGGCGTGCACGTGGAACGCGTTGTCGGGATCGAGGCAGCTGGGATCGTCCTGGAACGTCCGCCCCGCCCACACGTGGTGCGCCTGCCACGCGTTCCTCGCGAAGCTGAGCTCCGTCCAGGGCGGCCCCTGGGAACGGTCAGCGTGCATGAGGATGTGGCTCCCTACCAGCTCGTTCGTGAACGGCACCCGCACGTCGACGCGAATCGCGTCGCATACGCGACTGATGTCGTCGGCGTCATACACAACGAGGAGGAGACCGTAAGAAGCCGGCTCGCTCGTGTACGTGTGCGCATCCACCCAGACATCGTCGCTCGGCCGTGGCCACCGCCAACGTACCTCGCGGGCTCGGGTCTGCCATCCCCCGTTTCTGGGGATTCTTCTGCTCTGTCCCGAGCGGTCCGGATGGCGACCCCCAGCGGGTGCCGAGCTCCCCGGTCGTTCGCACGAACAGGTCCTCAAGCTACCGCTCGGTTTCCGCCACCGGCCCGTAGCAGTTCAGCTTGCGACGGGAGGAGCATCACTTGGACCGCTTATGGAGACCGTGGACGAGGTTGACGCATCGGCGGACAGATGCGCGAAGGAGTGCACCGGCGAAACTGCCGGAAGTACCGTACAGAAGCCCACCGGCGGTGAAGGGGGGCTTGAGACTCCACCCGCAGGCAATCCCCCCGCAGGCAATCCTCCGCCCTGACACGTTTAGCAAGCGCGGGCGCTCCGTCGCCGGCGTGACCCAAGGCAGTCCCCGTTCCGCGGGTGCGTGGCCTCTTCGAACGCAAGCCTGCGTGGCGCTACGCGCGGTCGTGCGCCGTCACTCGAGCAACGGCACCCCAACCGCTCCGGCAGCGGCGCGGAGGGCGTCGTCCTGCGTGGCGAGCGGAAGCCCTTCCCGCATCGCCAGCTCCAGGTACGCCGCGTCGTACGCGCTCAGCCCGTAAGCTCGGGCCAGGTTCAGCACCATGCCGAAGGCCGCCGAAACTGGCAGGTCGGAGGCCGTGATGGGCAGTTCCGAGAACAACTCGACGGCGCGAGCGACTCGGGCCGGAGACAGCCGTCCCCGCCGTTCGGCGACCGCGAGCGCGTTCGCCACTTCCAGCAGCCAGACGGAAGGCACGACCGCCGCATCCCGCCGCAGCCGCTCCAGCACCCGGTCTGCGTACTCCGAGGTCTCGTCCTCGAAGTGCCAGGCAAGCGCCACCGAGGCGTCGACGACAAAGGGCATCAGCCTTTCCGACCCTCTTCGATGAGCTCGCGAACGGTGACGCCGTCGAGGCGATTCCCCTTGCGGAACTCGCGAATGGCCGCGATCACCTCGTCGACGCTGCGCCGACCGCCCTCGACCGGTACGAGCCGAGCCACAGGCCGCCCGTGGCGGGTGATGGTGATGGTCTCGCCCCGCTCCACCTCGTCCAGCAGCCGGGGGAGCTGGGTCTTGGCCTCGTAAGCGCCGATCCGCTTCATGGAGCGCCTCGTTCTGGTCTAGCCTGGTCTGAACTCAGAGTACGCTCCTTTTGGGGCGGCGGGCAAAAACGCTCCAGGCGCCCCCCGCGCCCCCTCCTCGGCGCGAGCATCCCGCCCTTCCCCGGGGCTCACGAGTGGCTGGAGGTCGACGCCCGGCAACCGGATGCCTTCACGCTAACGTTCCGCTCAGCACGGGCTTGGGTCTGGGAGCCCCGGCTCTGGAGGCTCTCCCCTTTTCCGGAGCGGTCGGGATTGTGCCCCGTGCCTCCTACCGGCCCCCTCCCGTCGTCTGCAGGATGAGCTCCTCCAGGAACCGGATCGCCTCCTCCACCGGTCCGTAGTACTGCAGGTCCCAAAAGATCCCAGGCGTTCCCGGCTCCGGAAGCCGCTCGATGACCCGGATGCGGCCGCGCGACAGCTCCGCCGGCTCCCGAATCACGGGCAGCTCCACCAGCGCCTCGTACCCCGCAATCTCCGTCAACAGCAACCGCTCCCGCGGCGCCCGCACCGGCACCGGCAGCAGCTCATCCACATAGAAGTCCCTAGCCAGGAACGAGCCTCGGCTCGGCACGTCTACGGGCACGCTGAAGCCCACGAGCCCGCCATCTCGGCACACCGTCCCTACCAGCACCTCGCCCGGGGCTGGCGTCGGGAAGGGAAAGGCCAGCTCGCTTTCCATCACGTCCTCCACGGAAAGGTCCCACGTGATCTCCGCATCGCAAGGGATCGTCCAGTCAGCCGCCCGCCCTCCTTCCGGGACCACCAGGAAGTGCCCGATCTGCCCCCGGAACGGCTCCTTCGCCCAATCCTCCGCCTCCATCGCCTGGTACCGCCCAGCCAGGCACGACACCTGCTCCGCCGCCGGCATCCCCAGACACTCCTCCTCAGGACGCACCGTGCCCACCGGCGTCGCCGCGCGCTCCTGCAACACCGCCTCCGTCTCCGCCGCAGCCGGCAGCTCCGCCCGCGCCTCCTCCGACCCGCCCCGAAACTCACGCCCCGCCAGATACCCGCCCCCAGCCAGCAGGCCGACGAGCGCCCCCGCAGCCAACCACCTCAACGCGACCCGCAAGCGCGGCATCTCCCTCCACCTCCTGCAACGCTTGCGCCGGATACCGGCCACCCACTGCACGGCACCCATCTGCCCGGACGGGTCCGCGCCGCCGGTTTCTCACATCAATCGAACGACGCTCCGCCCGTCTTGGTTTCATTCCAGCCCGCCGTATCTCCCTTCGATGCCCACGCGGTGGACGTGTGGTTTCGGCGTGGCCGTGCCAAGGCGCCGGCCAGGGCCGGCCGAGCAGAACGTTGCCGCAGGCGCCGCGAGCCACGCCGCCTCCGACATTCCCCTTGGCGTCGCTCACCTAGCCGCTCCCATGTGGCCCGACGAGCGGTGCGCAACGTTGCCACCAAACGGTCACCCAGTCGTCGCGCGACCGCCGCTGCAACCGGCGCGCGAAGCGGGTCGACAACGGTGGTAGGAGTGAGAGCGATGCGCGTTCCGCCGCCACAGCCACACCAGCCAGGCCCATGGATCGAGCCGGCCGCGCTGTCGTCGGCTACGGACGCCCATCCGAGCCGCGCAAGCTACGACTCGGTCATCCTGTCATCGGAAGCGTACCGCGTTCTCCAGCGCACTCGCGCGGCCGAGGCGATGCCTGCGGACGCCGACATCCGCTTGCCTGCCATCCCTGCGAGCGTTCACCTCTCGGTGGAGCCGACCGAAAACGAAGGTGACGTCCGCCTCCGGGCCGTCGTCGTCGCCAGCGCCGCCCCTGGCGCGGGGGTCGAGCTCTCGGCAACCGTTCGCCGGAGCTGGCTGGAACGGGTGCAGGCGAACGCGAGGTCGCCGGAGGAGCGAGCGGAGCGGACGCTCACGGCGCTCGCGGAGCTCGCCGAACTCCCAAACCAGACGACCGTCACCGTGCGCGCGCTCGAAGCGGGTCTCGAGCTTCCCTTCCGCGGGCCGGTTCCTCCGCCTACGGGCTCCTGGCTCCCAGCCGAGTACCCGCCCGACACGACCCGCTGAGGCCCGACGGCCGTTCGCACCCTCCGTTTCCGTCTGGTAGAATCCGGCCGCTAGCACCGCCACGCCCGCTCGGGTGTGGACGTCGACGGAAACGGAAAGGGAGTTTCGTATGGACCTCGGTCTCAGTGAAGAGCAGGAACTGCTGAAGAACTCGGCGCGGGAGTTCCTCGAGAAGGAGTGCCCGGAGGAGCACGTCCGGGCCATGGAGGAGGATGAGAAGGGGTACAGCCCGGAGCTCTGGAAGAAGATGGGGGAGCTCGGCTGGCAAGGGCTGATGATCCCGGAACAGTACGGCGGGGCCGGCTTCTCCTTCCTCGATCTCTGCATCCTCATCGAGGAGTTCGGCCGCGCGCTCGTGCCCGGCCCCTTCATCCCCAACGCCGTCTGCGCCGCCGAGCTCATCCTCGCGGGCACGGAGGAGCAGAAGCAGAAGTACCTGCCCAACATCGCCTCCGGCGCCGCCATTCACACCTACGCCATCACGGAGCCGAGCGGCCGCTGGGACCGCGAAGGCATCGAGATGAAGGCGACCCAGGCCGGCGATGAGTTCATCCTCAACGGCACGAAGCTGTTCGTCCCGGATGCGCACGTCGCCGACTACCTGCACGTGGTCGCTTGGAAGCCGGACGGCCGGTTGAGCACCTTCATCGTCCCGCGGGCCCAGGACGGCATCTCGATCACCGTTTTGAAGACCATCGCCAGCGACAAGCAGTGCGAGGTCGTCTTCAACGACGTGCGGGTGCCGGCCTCCGAGGTCATCGACATGGACGACAAGACGGCGCGGCGCCTGCGCAACATGGCGACCTGCCTCGAATGCGCCTACCTCGTCGGGCTCGCCCAGCGCGACTTCGAGATTTCGGTCAACTATGCGAAGGAGCGCGTCCAGTTCGGCCGCCCGATCGGCTCCTTCCAGGCGATCCAGCACAAAGCGGCCGACATGGTCACCGACGTGGACGGGATGCGGTACATCACGTACAAGGCCGCCTGGGCGACGAGCGAGGACGAGGAGAGCCAGGACATGGACGTCGCCATGGCGAAGGCCTGGTGCAGCGACGCGAGCCGCCGCGTCGTCGCCCACGGCCAGCAGATCCATGGCGGCATCGGGTTCACGAAGGATTACATCATCCAGCTCTACTTCCGCCGGCAGAAGCGCGCGGAGCTGTTCTGGGGCGACGGCGACTACCACCGCGAGCGCGTCGCCCAGATGCTCGGCATCTGACGGCACGAGACGAGCCGAACACGCGAGAGGCGGGGCCCGTGGGCCCCGCCTCTTCGTTCCTCGCTTGGCACTCCCGAGCTTAGTGCGGATGCTCGTGCGAGTGGCCGTGGCCGAAGTCGGAGTCGAGGTCGAAGTCGTCCTCGTCCGAGCCCTCTCGCTCCCACGGCGGCTCCTTGTCCGCCTCGGAAGGCTCGGCTCTGCCGACAACGACGAACGTCCCCATGAGCTTCTTCGCCTGCGCCCCGCATGAGGGACAGGGGATGAACTCCAGCACCTCGGTCATCGGCATGCGCTTCTCGAACGTCGTCTCGCACTGCGGGCAGCGATACTCGTACAGCGCCATCTCCGAACCTACTCCTGTAGCGTCGGCGCCGAAGGCGCCCTGAGTTCGTAGATAGCGAGATGGTCGACCCAGATCAACGGCTCTCGGCCTCGCACGAGCACTTCGAGACGGACGAAGCGATGACCCTTCCGCTCGTACGACGCCGTCACGCGACTTCGCGTCTCGAGCTCCTCCCCGTTCTGCGGCGAACCGTAGAGCTCGAACGCGCTCTCCACGTGAACCCATGGTCCGAGCCGCACGTTTGCGGTGAGCGCGCTGTTCGCTTCCCGGAGGAGTGCGCCGGGGTGGCGTGAGCGGAAGCGGGAGCCGCCGAGCCCGATCTGGCCCAGGTACCGTTCCGCCTCGCCCAGGTCGAACCGCCATCGGCGAGTCCCCAGGACGGGATTGCCCGCGAAGGCATCCGGGCGGGCCTGTGGGCGCTCCGGCGGCAGCGGCGCCGCGGGAATCTCGAGGCCGCGCGGCGGCGCCTGAGCATCCCGCAGCCAGACGGCGCCCCCGGCCCGCCTCGCGCCGTCCGGGCCCACTACCTCCGCGCGCCACCGATCCTCTTCGGGGCTGAGCCTCGCGACCACGGTCTCCCCTTCGTAGACGGGCGCTGTCAGCCGGAGCTCGCCGGCCCCGCGGCGAAGGAACTCCTCCCCGAAGAGCCGGAGCGCCGCCTCTAGGAGATACGCCATCGTGGTGACCCCGGGCACGAGGCCGCCACGGAACCCGTACTGCCGAGCAACGTCGTCAGCGTGGATCCGGTTCTCCGACTCCGCGGCGGTGTTCCGCGCTTCGACGGACACCTCGATGAGCTGCGGCGGCATCACGCGTGCCCGCCCTTCTGCAGCGGCAGCTCCGGCTCGTACGGGGTGCGCGGCCGGGCGACGGCCCGGAACGTGTCGAACATCGTGTCGTAGCGGCGAACCGCCGGGTCGCGTCGGATGCCCTGGTGATCGCAGGCAGAGCCGACGGAACAGGACTGGCAGCAGAACAGGCGCCCGGCCATCCGGTAGCCGCCATCAGTAATCAGTGCGTAACACCGGGTGCAACGATCCCCGTTTCCGTTCGCCATCCTCTCGCTTCCCCTCTCGCGGGTTCTCCGGTCGAGGCCGGCCCCCCACATTCTGCCGCGCCGCGACGGAGCAGACGACCCCCTGGCTCCAGCTGGCACCTTGCGGCATGCTTGCGGCATGGTGCGCATCAACCGCGTCTACACTCGTGTCGGCGACGACGGCACGACGGCCCTTGGGGGCGGCCAAAGGGTCCCGAAGGACAGCCTGCGTATCGAGGCATACGGCACCGTCGACGAGCTCAACAGCGTCATCGGCGTCGCGGTCGCGCTCGGGGTCGCAGAGCCGCTTCGCGAGCCGCTCCACGTCGTGCAGCAGGTGTTGTTCAACCTCGGCTCAGACCTTTGCATCCTCGAGGAAGACAAGGCCCGCCTCCAAGTGCCGCGGATCGAGCCGCGGCACGTCGAGCAGCTCGAGGCGTGGATCGACACCTGGAACGCCGAACTCGAGCCACTGAGGAGCTTCATCCTCCCGGGGGGTGACCTCGCCTCCGCTCAGCTCCACGTCGCCCGCACGGTCTGCCGTCGCGCTGAACGGCGCGTCATCGCCCTCTCCCGCCAGGAACCGGTAGGACCGCACGTGATCCCGTACCTGAACCGTCTGGGCGATTTTCTCTTCGTGGCGGCCAGGTACCAAGCGAAGCTCTCCGGTCGGGGCGACGTCCTCTGGGACAGCCGCTCCTTCTGAGCCAGCGCGCCGCCCTGCCAGGCAGCGTGCCGGTCGTTCGAAGGGTACGCGGCACCTATCATGGAGGACGCGCCGGGCCGCCCGCGGGGCCGCATGCTCGGAGGCACACGCAAAGAGCTTGGGGGAGCCGCCGTGGCCATCGATTCGTCTTTCCTTCGGGAACTCGCCCAACAGTTCCGCGTGGACGCCATCCGCCTCACAGCCCGCGCGGGTTCGGGTCACCCGACCTCCTCGATGTCCGCGGCTGAGCTCATGGCCGTGCTCCTCGCGCGGCACCTCCGGTACGACTTCCGTCGGCCCGACCACCCCGCGAACGACGAGCTCATCTTCTCGAAAGGCCACGCCTCTCCGCTGCTCTATGCGATGTTCCGGGCCGTCGGCGTCATCGACGAGGAGGAGTTCCTGACCTACCGCCGCCTCGGCAGCCGGCTCGAGGGGCACCCGACGCCAGTTCTCCCTTGGGTCAAGGTGGCCACGGGGTCGCTCGGGCAAGGGCTTCCCATCGGCGCAGGCATCGCCCTCGCAGGCAAGCGCCTCGACAAGCTGCCGTACCGGGTCTGGGTGCTTTGCGGCGACTCGGAGATGGCTGAAGGGTCGATGTGGGAAGCGGTCGAACACGCCGCCTACTGGGAGCTCGACAACCTGGTCGCGATCATCGACGTGAACCGGCTGGGGCAGGCGGGGGAGACGATGTACGGGTGGAACACGAGCGCCTTCGCCGAGCGGTTCCGCGCCTTCGGCTGGCACGCGATCGAGGTCGACGGCCATGACGTGGAGGCGATCGACGCCGCCTACCAGGAGGCCGTGAAGGTCGTCGGGCGGCCGAGCGCGGTCATCGCCCGCACGGTGAAAGGGAAGGGTGTCCCGTGGGTCGAGAACCAGAATGGAGCGCACGGAAAGTCGCTCGACCGCGCCGACGAAGCGGTCGCTCTGCTCGGGGGAGTGAGGAACCTACGAGTGACGGTCGCTCCCCCGCCCGACGTCGCCCGGCCTGAACCGGCCGTCGGCACCGCGCAGCTTCCCTGCTGGGAGCCCGGCGAACGGGTCGCTACCCGGTACGCGTACGGCGCTGCCCTCGCAGCGCTGGGGAACGCGGACCCCAGGATCGTCGCGCTTGACGCGGAAGTGAAGAACTCCACCTATGCCGAGCTCTTCGAGGCCGCGCATCCGGACCGGTTCTTCGAGGTACACATCGCCGAGCAGCAGATGATCGCCGCCGCGGTGGGGATGCAGACCCGCGGCTGGGTGCCGTTCGCGTCCTCCTTCGCGGCGTTCCTGAGCCGCGCATACGACTTCGTGCGCATGGCCGCCGTCAGCCGGGCGAACCTGGCAGTCGTGGGCTCCCACGCCGGCGTTTCTATCGGTCAGGATGGGCCCTCGCAGATGGGCCTCGAGGACCTGGCGATGTTCCGCGCCGTCTACGGCAGCACGGTGCTCTACCCGTGTGATGCGAACCAGACCGCGGCTCTCGTCCAGCTGATGGCGCGCGAGCGGGGCATCCGGTACCTGCGTACCACCCGGGCGGCGACGCCCGTCGTCTACCCGCCGGGGACCGAATTCCGGGTGGGCGGAAGCGCAGTCCTTCGGTCCAGCGACCGCGACGACGTCCTGCTCGTGGGGGCCGGTATCACGGTCCACGAGTCCCTGCGAGCGGCGGAGGCGCTCGCCGAGGAGGGGATCGCAGCCCGTGTGATCGATCTCTACTCCATCAAGCCGATCGACCGGGAAGGCCTCCAGCGGGCAGCACGGGAGGTCCCCCGGGTCGTCGTCACCGAGGACCACTGGCCGGAGGGAGGGCTCGGCGAAGCAGTGCTCGAAGCGCTGGCCGACCTCGACCCGCATCCGGCCGTGCGTCACCTCGCCGTGCGGGCCATGCCGGGCTCGGGGACGCCCGAGGAGCTCATGGCAGCAGCAGGGATCGACGCGCGCGCCATCGCCGAGGCCGCGCGGGAACTCGTCAGGGCACGAAACCACCAGCGAGTCGGCGAGCCGTCGTGACCGCAGACGGGGGCCAGCCCGGGTTCTTCGAGGTGGTGTACACGGCGCGGGCCCTTCGCCGGTTCAAGCCCGACCCCGTCCCGGACGATGTCCTCTTCCAGCTGCTCGATGCGGCCATCCGCGCGCCCTCGGGACAGAACCTCCAGGACTGGCGCTTCCTCATCGTCCGCGACCCCGCCGTCAAGCAGCGGCTTCAGGAGTGGGCGCTGGAGGCGTGGGAGCGGTACGCGGCGCGCTTCCCCGACATCGACGCGCTCCCCCGCTCCCAGCGGCTGTCGGTGAGGTCGGTCGAGCACCTCTCCCACCACCTCGGCACCGTGCCGGTCATCATCGTCGTCTGCGGCCTCAAGGGCCGGCACTCGACCCCGGGCGGAAGCATCTTTCCCGCCGTGCAGAACCTCCTGCTCGCTGCCCGCGCCCTCGGGCTCGGCGGTTCGATCTTCAACCTCCCGCTCATCCACCGGGAGGAGCTGCACGAGCTGCTGGGGATCCCGGAGAACAACGAGATCTACTGCCTCCTACCGCTCGGTTACCCCAGCGACCGGCACGGGCCGGTGCGACGGAAGCCGGTGCGCGACGTCACCTTCCTCGAGCGGTGGGGAGAGCGCTGGCCCTTCGCCGAATCGCAGCCCGAAGAAGGTTGGGGAGAGCGCTGGATCCGCGGCTGAGGTTCACCCCGAGCGGGCAATAAATGCTTGCACTGCCCCGAGGTACGTCTCCAGCCCACGCCAGAGGATGTCGTTATGTCCCGCTCCAGGGATGAGCACGAACCTCTTCTCGGCAGAGCCGATGAGGTTGAACGCTTCCAGCGCCGATTCGAGCGGGATGAGCTCGTCCTGCTCGCCGTGAATCCAGAGCACCGGTACGCGAATGCTCCGCAGCCGTGACTCGTGCGCCCGCACGAGCTCCTCGAGCTCGGCCGTTCGCCCGCCGGCGCCAGCGCGAGCGGCGAGCCGACGCAGGTTCACCGCCGCGCTCTCGAGGATGAGACCGTTCAGGTCGGGTTCGGTCGCCGCCAGCTCGCAGGCTGGGTAGCCGCCCAAGCTGCGCCCGAAAACGACGACCCGCTGCGGCAGGCCGCGTCGTTCGAGAACGCCGCGGAGGTAGGCGAGCACCACGTGCGCGTCGGAGAAGAGGGAAGCGAACGTCGGCATCCCCTCGCTGGCGCCGTATCCGCGGTACTCGGCGACGAACAGGTTCGCGCCGCAACGGGCGAAGAGAGGCGCGAGAGCATCGTGGTCGCTCACCACCTCCCCGTTGCCGTGGAAGTACAGGACCGTGGGAACGCGGTCGCCGTGCACATAGAGACGGCAGACGAGTCGAGCGCCAGGGACGGGGACGATGTGGTCCTCGGCCCCGTCGGGCGGGGGGCCATGGTCGCGACGGGGATAGAAGATCCAGCTCGCGACGCCGAGCCGATCCAGCAGCTCGTACGGAGGCACCACCACGGTGGGGCAGCGTACCATGGAGCAGTGAGATTCGCCCCGAGCGCAGGAGGTCTCCGTGCAACGGATCGAGCCCGTCGGTCAGTACGAGCTGCTGCAGGACTTCAGCAGCGAGCACATGAGCGTTCGCGTCCTCCGTCTCCTCCGCGGTGAGGGGAGCGTGCAGCGCCACGTCCATCAACGGTCGGCACAGGTGTACGTCGCCATCGAAGGGCGCGTCGCGATCGAGCGCGACGGCGAAGAGACGGTGCTCGAGCCGTACCAGGCGCTCGAGGTGAAGCCGGGAGCGGTGCACGCCGCCCGGCCGGTCGGCGAGTACGCCATCGTGGCGAACATCTCGGTGCCGCCGCTGGCCCCGGACGACCAGCTCCCGGCCGCGCGCATGGAGTCGGCCAACTGGGGCTAGGCCAGATCCCGGGCACGAGCTGAGCGAGCGAGCATGCGCGCCAGCCGCAGGGGCTCGGGCGTTCGCCGCCACGAGGCGTGCAGCAGCAGGTCGGCGGCGAGCTCCGGGGAGGTGCGCCAGCCGACGTGCGCCGCCAGAGGCCGCGCACCCGGCCTCGCTCGCACCCAGTAGCCGACGCGCGCACCGTCGAGCGTGAGCGGCGACCGTGTCCCCCGCTCCTCGGACGGCCAGTCTCCATGGGCGACGAGCGGTCGATGCGTGACGCCGACGCTGGGGAGAGCCAGCGCCCAGCCGAGATGACACGCCAGGCCGAAGCGCCGCGGGTGATCGCGGCCCGTCCCGTTCACGAGCAGCACGTCGGGCGTGCTCGGGAGCGAGGTGAGGGCCTCCGCAAGGAGCCGTCCTTCCCGCAGGGCGAGCAGGCCCGGCTCATACGCCGCTCCCGCCGCCCCGCGCCGGACCGCGGAGCCGAGCACCCCGGTCCGCCGTTGCCAGAGCACCGCGGCAGCCCATCCGGGGTCGCCGGCGTGGCCGGGGCCGTCACCGCCGCGGCCGAAGCAGACGAAGCAGGCGGCAACAACCAGGTCGTCGAGTCCTGCCGGAGTCCACGGCTCTGCTTTGATGGCTCCCAGCTCCGTCTGGAGCCGAACGAGCGCCTCGCGCGTCGTTGGCCACGGGTCGCGAGGCCGGGTGCGGGTCACCCCTTCACGCAGGCGAGAGGGAGTAATCGCGCGACCCGGTCGGCGAGGCGTGCGCCCTCGGTGGAGCGGGCAACCTCGTCGACGTCCTTATAGGCGCCCGGTGCTTCCTCGGCGACGCCGCGCATCCCGCGGGATCGAACGAAGATCCCGCGCGCCTCCAGCTCCTTGATGAGCTGGCGGCCATCCCACCGCTTCGTCGCCTGGTTCCGACTGAGCGACCGCCCCGCGCCGTGGGAAGCGGAGGAGAAGGCCCGCTCCTCGGACTCCCTCGTGCCGACGAGAATGTACGATGCCGTGCCCATGCTCCCGCCGATGATGACCGGCTGGCCGACATCCCGGTATCGCTCGGGGAGCTCCGGATGGCCGGGCCCGAACGCGCGGGTGGCGCCCTTGCGGTGGATCCAGAGCTTCCGGACGCGACCGTCCACCTCGTGCTCCTCCAGCTTGCAGGTGTTGTGGGAAACGTCGTACATCGTCTCCACCTTGGCATTCGGGAAGAGCGCGCGCAGTGTCTGGCGTACGAGGTGGGTAATGATCTGCCGGTTCGCGAGGGCACAGTTGATGCCTGCCCGCATCGCGCCGATGTACTTCTGGCCCTCCGGCGAGTTGACGGGCGCGCAGGCGAGCTCCCGCTCCGGGAGCGGGATCCCTTCCCGGGCCGCAGCCTTTGCGAGGAGCACGAGGTAGTCGGTACCGATCTGGTGGCCAAGCCCTCGTGAGCCGCAGTGGATGGAGACGACCACCTGGCCCTCGTACAGGCCAAACGCCTCCGCCGCCGGCCGGTGGTAGATGCGCTCGACCCACTGCACCTCGCAGTAGTGGTTCCCGGAGCCGAGCGTCCCCATCTCGCCCCGCTGCCGCTTCTTCGCCGTCTCGGAAACGTTCTCCGGCACCGCGCCGGCCATCCGCCCGCGCTCCTCCACGTACTCGAGGTCCTCGGGCACGCCGTACCCCTGCTCGACGGCCCACTGCGCGCCCCCGGCCAGCACCTGATTCAGCTCGCGGGGCGTCAGCTTCAACTTCCCTTCGACACCGACGCCCGCCGGCACGTGCTGGTACAGGAGGTCGGCGAGTTCCCGCGCGCGCGGCCGCACGTCGTCGACGGTGAGGTCGGTGCGGAGGCAGCGAACCCCGCAGGAGATGTCGAATCCCACACCGCCGGCCGAGATGATGCCCCCCTCATCCGGGTCGAACGCCGCCACGCCGCCGATCGGGAACCCGTACCCCCAGTGAGCGTCGGGCATCGCCATGGAGGCGTACACGATCCCAGGGAGCCGAGCGACGTTCGACGCCTGCTCCGCGACCTTGTCGTCCATCTCCTCCACCAGCTTCCGGCTCCCGAAGATGATGACGGGCACCCTGCGACCGCCCTCGGGCGGGATCTGCCAGCGGTACTCGTCCAGCGGGATCAGCCCTTTCAGCTGCATCGCTCTCCCTACACGTCCACCACGCAACGCGCGGTCCACGTTCCATTCTCGCGCCGCACGGCAAGTTCCGTCAGCGTCGCACCCTTCACTTCCGTCCCGCGGTCGATCTCGTCGGAAAGGGGGGACCCGACGATCGCGCCTCGCCACCGATTTCCCTCGCGGTGAAGCTCGAACTCGGCAGGCACGAGCTCCTCCACGCGGGAGGCGGCCAGGGCGGCGTTCAGCCACTCCACGAGCGCCAGCTCTGGATCTTCCTCCTCGAACTCGAATTCGACGCGCCGTTCCGGTCGCGCCTTCGACAGGTCGTAGGGAAGGGAGAACATCGCCCGCGCGGCCTCGACGAACGCCTCCTCGAGGCTCCGCCCCCGCCCCTCGATGCCGATGTCCGCATCGTGGTCGAAGTAGCCGAACCCGGGAACGGCCCTCGATAGCTCACCCATGGCGTCAGGCCACGGCGTGCTCCGGGCACTTCAGCTTGCTCTCCTCTTCGGAGAGCTCGCGGTCGATGAGCGCACAACGGTGGCGGCCAGGCCCATGCGCATTCGGCCGGAAGTGCCTGCAGCCGGAGCACGGCGCGGAGACGACGAGCCGCCCCGACTCCACCATGGCGCGAACAAGGGCGGTGAGCCCCTCCTCGATCGCCTGTCGCTCCACCGGGGTGCAGCGCGCGAGCAGCATCTCGAGCGCACTGCGACAGTCGGCCACCTGCTGCGCCAGCTCGCGGCCGCTCTCGGTAAGGGCGAGAACGGTCTGGCGGCCATCGAACGGATGGGGCCGCCGTTCCACGTATCCGCGCTCCACGAGCGGCTCGAGGATGCCGATCGCCGTCGCGTGCCGGACCCCCAACGTGCGGGCAAGCCATGTCACCGTCGCCATGTCCGGGCGCGTCTCGGCGATGAAGCGCAGCGTCTCGGCCTGGGCAGGGGTGAGGTCGAGCGGCTGCAGCTCCTTGCGATCGACGGCGTCGATCGCCCGGGCGAGACGGGTGAGCACCGAGAAGACGTCCACCGGAGCGCTGCCCGTTTCCACGCCTTCACGATACCTCCCTCCACGGCCCGCTACCACGGCCGAACCGCCGCCTCTTCTCTCGGCCGAACGGCCAGAACCGTTGACAGGCCCGAGTGGGCCTGATATGTAGGACTCCTACATTACCTCAGGAGGGTCAGAACCGTGCAGACGACAATCCCCGGCTACCGGATGGGAGACCCTGCCCTTCCGCCGTCGAGCCTCGATGAAGAGGCGTTCGCGAACCTGTGCGCAGCCACGCTCTTTACGGATGACGATCGCCAAGCGCTCCGGGACGCACGCGAGCTGCTCGAGCCGCGCATCGAGGAGCTCCTCGACGTCTGGTACGGCTTCGTGGGCTCGCACCCGTTCCTGCTGCAGTACTTCTCCACGCCCGAGGGCCCCAGCGAGGAGTACCTCGCCCGTGTGCGCGCCCGTTTCGGCCAGTGGGTACGCGATGTTCTCTCGGCCGATTACGGGCCCGCCTGGCGGGCGTACCAAGCGGAGATCGGCCGCCGGCACGAGGGAACGAAGAACAAGACCGACGGCATCGAGGGCGCCCCGGACGTGGTGCACTTCCGCTACGTCGTGGCGCTCATCTATCCCATCTACGCCACCGTCCGCCCCTTCCTCGAGGCGGGCGCGCACGACCCCGAGCACCTGGAGCGGATGCACCAGGCGTGGCTGAAGGCCGTCATCCTCTGCGTCGCGCTCTGGAGCGAAGCGTACGTGCGGGAGGGATGGTTCTGACGAGCGACGACGGCCGCCCCGTCAAGCCGGAGTTGCCTCGGCAGGGACCACCCCCAATGCCGCCTCGAGCACCTCGTCGATCGTCTCCACGTAGACGAAGTTCATCTCCTGCCGCAGGTGCTCGGGCACGTCCTCGAGCACGTCCCGCTCGTTCCGCTTCGGAAGGATGACCGTGCGCAGCCCTGCCCGGTGGGCGGCGAGGACCTTTTCCTTGATCCCGCCCACGGGCAGGACTTTTCCTCGCAGGGTGATCTCGCCCGTCATCGCCACGCCGGGCCGCACCCGCTTCTGGAGGGCGAGCGACGCCAGGGCCGTGACCATCGTCACCCCCGCCGAGGGACCGTCCTTCGGGATGGCACCGGCCGGGACGTGGATGTGGACGGCCTTCCCTTCGAACACCTTTGGGTCGATGCCGAATCGGGGCCCCTCGGAGCGAAGGAACGAGAGCGCTGCCTGGGCGGACTCCCGCATCACGTCCCCGAGCTGCCCCGTGAGGATGAGCCGCTCGTCCTTGGCGGGCATCATCGTAGCCTCGACGTAGAGCACGTCGCCCCCCACGGGCGTCCAAGCAAGGCCGGTCGCGACGCCGGGCCGATCGATGCGCTCCGCGCCTTCATCGTGGTAGAGCGGGCGGCCCAGGTACTTCTCGACGAGTTCCGGGGTGATGGTTCCCGGCCCGGAGCCCGTTTCGGCGATCTCACGTGCGACCTTCCGGCAGATCGTGGCCAGCTGCCTGGCGAGGTTCCGGACACCCGCCTCTCGCGTGTATCCGCGGATGACGGCGCGAATGGCCTCATCCTCGATGGACAGCTCCTCGGGCTTGAGACCGTGCGCCCGCAGCTGCTCCTTCCAGAGGTGGCGCTTGGCGATCTCGACCTTCTCTTCCTCCGTGTAGCCGGCGATGTGGAGGACCTCCATCCGGTCGAGGAGAGGGGCCGGGATGGTCTCCGTGGTGTTCGCCGTCGCGATGAAGAGCACCTGGGAGAGGTCGAAGGGAACTCCAAGGTAGTTGTCGACGAAACTGTGATTCTGCGCCGGGTCGAGCACCTCGAGCAGCGCGGAGGAAGGGTCACCACGCCAGTCAGCGCCGACCTTGTCGATCTCGTCGAGCATGAAGACGGGGTCGCGCGTCTCCGCGCGGCGGATGCCTTGGATGATCCGCCCTGGCAGGGCGCCGATGTACGTGCGCCGGTGGCCTCGGATCTCCGCCTCGTCGTGAACGCCGCCGAGCGAGACCCGCACGAACTTTCGTCCCAGGGCCCGCGCGATCGACTGCCCCAGGCTCGTCTTACCTACCCCGGGCGGGCCGACGAAGCAGAGGATCGGCTCGCGGGCCACCTCCGGGTCCGTGGCGGCTTCGGGACCAAGGCGCTCTTCCCGCAGCTTGCGCACCGCCAGGTACTCCAGGATCCGGTCCTTGACCTTTTCGAGGTCGTAGTGGTCTGCGTCGAGGATCTCCCGCGCCTTCTGGACATCGATGGGCGCGCCGCTGACCTTGTTCCAAGGCAAGGCCAGCATCCAGTCCAGGTAGGTGCGGATCATCCCGTACTCGGGCGACCCGAGCGACATCGATGCGAGCCGGTTCAGCTCGCGTTCCGCTTCCTTGCGAGCCTCCTCCGGGAGCCCCGCCTCCTCTAGCTTCTTGCGGAGCTCCTCCACCTCGGCGACCGTACCTTCCTCGCCGAGCTCCTTCTGGATGGAGCGCAGCTGCTCGCGGAGGATTGCTTCTTGCTGGGCGCGAGTGAGCCGCGCCTGTGTTTCGGAGGCGATCTTCCGGCTCAGCTCCCGTACCGCGATCTCGTGCTGGAGGTGGTCGATCAGGCGCCGCAGCTGCACGTCGAGCGGCGCCTCGAGCACCTCCTGGCGGAGGCTGTTCTCCATCGTCACCGTCGTGGCGACGAAGCTCACGACTTGCCGCGGGTCCTGCAGGTTTTCGATCGCGATCGCCGCCTCATCGGGGAGGTCGTCGCTCAGCGAGACGAGACGCTTGAAGACGTCCACGAGGGCGCGGCGGAGCGCCTCGATGTCGATCGTGCTCTGCAGCTCCTCCGGGAAAGGCTCGATGCGCGCGCGGAGGTACGGAACGGTGTCGACGTAGTCGAGGATGCGCACCCGCTGCAGTCCTTGGACGACGATGCGGAGCGTGCCGTCCGGCGCCCGAAACAGCTGCGTGATCTGCCCCACCGTCCCAACGCTGTACAGGTGCTCCGGCATCGCGGGCTGCTCCGTCTCCACACGCTGGGTGACGAGCACGAGGAGCCGGTTCCCGCGCATCACGTCGTCGACGAGCTTGACCGAGCGCTCCTGCCCGACCGCGATCGGGACGACCGCCATCGGGAACACCGTCATGTTCCGGAGCGGCAGCACCGGAAGGACGTCGGGGATCTCCGGTCCGTGGGTGATCACGTCCCCCTGGGTCATCACCGTCCCTCCTGCACCTTCGGCAAATGGATTGTCAGCATCCCCCGATCCAGGTGTGCCCGCACGCCGTCCTCTCGCACCGGCACGGCCAGCGGAACCTCGAGACGGAAGGGGCCGTAGCGGATGCCCGCGACGTGGTAGACGCCATCCTCCTCCACGGTGGGCGGTCGGCGGGTGCCCTGCACGACGAGCGCGTTCGGGTAGAGCAGCAGCTCCAGGTCGTCCTCGGTCACACCCGCGAGCTCCACGGTTACGAGCAACTCGGCGGGGGACTCGAAGACGTCGGCATCCGGAGTCCACCCGTACACGGAGCGCACCGACGGGCGGCTGGGCGCGCTCCACGTGGTAGCGCTCACCACGTAGGCGTAGCTGAGCCGGCGATAACGCATCTGCCACCTCGAACGGGGGTTGCAGGGGCAGTGTACCGCGCCGCTTGCCGAACGACCGAGGGGCGCGGCCACGCCGCGCCCCCCTTCCGCCCAACGGAGTGCCGGATGCTTCAGGCGTCGAAGTAGAGATGGAACTCGTACGGGTGCGGCCGGAGGTTCACCTTCGGGATCTCCTGGCGCTTGTACTCGATCCAGGTCTCGATGACGTCCTTTGTGAAGACGTCGCCCCGGAGGAGGAACTCGTGGTCCTCCTCGAGCGCGTTGATCGCCTCCTCCAAGGAGGCAGGAACGGTGCGGATCTTCGCCCGCTCTTCCGGCGGCAGCTCGTAGATGTTCTGGTCGATCGGCGGGCCGGGATCAATCTGGTTGATGATCCCGTCGATGCCGGCCATGAGCATCGCCGCGAAGGCGAGGTACGGGTTGCAGCTCGGATCCGGCGGGCGGAACTCGATCCGCTTGTGGGATGGGTGGTCGGTGTACACCGGGATCCGGCAGGCCGCGGAGCGGTTCCGGGCCGAGTACACGAGGTTCACGGGTGCCTCATAGCCCGGCACGAGCCGCTTGTAGCTGTTCGTCGTCGGCGCGGCAAACGCGAGCACCGCGGGCGCGTGCTTGAGGAGACCGCCGATGTACCAGAGCGCGGTCTGGCTCAAGCCCGCGTACCCGTTCTTGTCGTACATCAGCGTCTGACCGCCCTTAAAGAGCGACTGGTGGGTATGCATCCCGGAGCCGTTGTCCCCGAAGAGCGGCTTGGGCATGAACGTGGCCACCTTCCCGTGCGCGCGGGCCACGTTCTTGACGATGTACTTGTACATCATCACCCGGTCGGCGGTCTGCACGAGCGTCCCGTACCGGAAGTCGATCTCGCCCTGACCGGCCGTCGCCACCTCGTGGTGCTGCTTCTCGACCGGGATGCCGACCTCGGCCATCTTCAGCACCATCTTGCTGCGCAGGTCCTGGTAGGAATCGTGCGGCGGGACCGGGAAGTACCCCTCCTTGAAGCGCGGCTTGTAGCCGAGGTTCGGCTTCTCGTCACGGCCGGTGTTCCATTCCCCTTCGATGGAGTCGACGAAGTAGAAGCTGGCGTTCTCCGTGGAATCGAAGCGGATATCGTCGAAGATGAAGAACTCGAGCTCCGGACCCCAGTAGCTCACGTCGGCGATCCCGCTCTCACGGAGGTACCGCTCGGCCTTCTTAGCGATGAAACGAGGATCGCGGGTGTACGGCTCCTTCGTGATCGGGTCGTAGATGTCGCAGATGATCGAGAGCGTCGGAACCTCGCACACCGGGTCCAGGACAGCCGTCTCCGGGTCCGGAAAGAGGTTCATGTCGCTTTCCTGGATCTTCTGGAACCCGCGGATGCTCGAGCCGTCGAACCCGATTCCGTCCTCCCAGACTCCTCGGTCCAGCTCCTCGACAGGAATCGAGAAGTGCTGCCATAGTCCAGGCAGGTCGTTGAATTTGAGGTCGACGATCTTGATGCCATGTTTGGCGATGAGCTCCTTGATGTTCTCAGGCGTGGGCAAGGTCTCTCCTCCTTTCGCGAAACGCAGGTGGCCGGCCGTGATGGCCGGCCCTTACGGCCGATGATAGGCGGGCGCGCCGCCTCCCGTAAGCGGAAGAGACCCCGGATCGTATGAAGCTTTTGTTACACGACGAGTCACAGGGCGCGCCGAAAGTCACGCTCGCTGCACGCCCGCCGTCGGACGACCTACAGTGCCAGACGTGACGCACTCGTCCCGACCGCGCGGCGACCTCCCTCAGGTCCGCATCGTGCCGGAGCCGGACGGGTTCGTGATCTACGTGGACGATGAGGTCGTGATGACCGTGGAGGACGAGCTCGACGCGCACCACTGGGCAAAGCACGTCGTCGAGTGCGTGAACGCGGGCGAAACACGGGCGTTCTGGATCCGCGAAGCGCTGCCCCGCATCTGCGAGCTCGCCCGGCGCCAGAACCTCCACACCGGGTACTACCCGGAGGCGCCCGACCGATAGCGCCATCCCTCCACGCAGCGCACACCGGCTGGGCCGACGACCGCCCTATGCGCAGTCCCGGCGGGCAGCTCGAGGCGATCGCCAGGCCGCAGATCGAACCGCTTGCCTTCCGGCTCGACGATGAACGTGATACTGTCGGCAGCGCAGTAGAGGACCTTGTGATACGGGTGGTCGTGCAGGCTGTAGACGTCGCCGGGACCGTTCGACCACCAGTGCGGCGTCAGCCCTTCCTCCCGGATGGCGCGATCGAGCTCCTCGTCGGACGGTGGTTCGGGTCGGCCCCAAGGGATCTGCCTCGGCTCGTCCATCTCCAGGATGACTCTCGCCCGTTCGCCGGAAAGAGGTCAACCCCATCACTGCTCGGCGCCGTTGACCCGCGCCGGCTCCGCTTCCGGCTCGCGCCGCAAGCGGTCCCAAGCGTCCTTCGCCCCGACGCAGACGAAGACGAGCGCCACGAACACCGCTTCGCCCGCGGGCTCGCCGAGGGCAACGGCGGCGAACGGGATCACCGGCATGATCGCGGCGAGCGTCACCACCGTTCGCCGCGTTAGGGCGAGGAGGGCGATGGCGGCCGGCAAGAGCACCGCCATCAGCCAGGGGAAGAACCCGGTCGCCACACCGAGAGCAGCCGCCGCACCCCGACCCCCGTCGAACCCGAGCCAAGCGGGCCAGACGTGCCCGACGAGGCATCCGGCGGCAGCGAACATTCCCGCCTCGCTCCCACCGCTCTGAAGGCCGATCTCCGTGGCCGCGAACCCCTTCGCGACGTCGAGGACGATGGCGACGAAGCCGGGAAGGAAGCCTGCCACGGCCATCAAGTTGCCCCCGCCCACGTTTCGGTCGCCGACTTTCCGCAGGTCGAGCCCGTAGCAGAGACGACCGATGAGCCAGGCGAACGGCACGCTCCCGATCAGATACCCTGCTGCCACTGCGAAGAGCAGGTCCATGCGACGCCCCTCGCCGCGGGACTCTACACCTTCGAGACGATGGCGGGGAGTACTTCGCCGATGCGGCCGCGCAACACGGCGTGCGCGTGGTCGTCGTAGGGAGTCGGCTCAGCGTTGATGATCACGAGCCGGGCGCCGTTCTCCAACGCCATCCCCGGCAGGTACGCCGCGGGATACACCACGAGCGAGGTCCCGATGGCCATGAAGAGGTCGGCTCGCTGCGCGGCCCGATAGCAGCGCTCGAGCACGTCAGGGTCGAGATTCTGGCCGAAGGAGATGGTCGCTGTCTTGAGGATGCCGCCGCATTTGGGGCACGGAGGATCGTCCTCCCCGGCCCGGACACGCTCGAGCACGACCTCGATCGGTCCCCGGTCTCCGCATCCCATGCACATGTACTCGTGCACGGTCCCGTGGATCTCGACGACCCGGTCGGGCGAGGAGCCTGCCTTCTGGTGAAGGCCGTCCACGTTCTGCGTGATGAGCGTCTCCAGCTTCCCCTTCTTCTCGAGTTCGACGAGCGCGTAGTGCCCGGCGTTCGGTTGCGCGTGCCACATCGGGCTCTCGAGCCGGTTCCGCCACGCGCGAACCCGAACGTCGCGGTCGCTCAGGTAGTACTGCAGGGTCGCGGTGCGCTCTGCCCCCGGATTCTTCGTCCAGATCCCCTGCGGCCCGCGGAAGTCCGGGATACCGGACTCGGTCGAGATGCCGGCGCCCGTCATCACCACGACGTGCTGGGCGCCGCGAATCCACTCCGCGACCTGTTCGACGAGCTCCTGCTCAGGCGTGGAATCTGCCACGGCCGATAGCCTAATAGAATCGGCGAAACAGTGCGACGGGCGGACGCCGATGCGCGCGTACGTGGGTACCTCCGGTTGGGTCTACCGCAGCTGGCGCGGCCGCTTCTACCCCGCCGACCTCCACCAAGGGCGCTGGCTGGAGTTCTACTCGCGGTCCTTCGCCACGGTAGAGGTGAACGCTACCTTCTACCGGCTCCCCGCCTCCGCCATGGTTCGCGGCTGGGCGCGTCGGACCCCCGAGGACTTCCGCTTCGCGGTCAAGGTAAGCCGCCTTATCACCCACGTCCGCCGGCTGCGGGAGATCCGCGAGCCGCTCGAGACGTTCCTGCGCACGATGGAGCCGCTCGGTTCAAAGCTGGGACCGCTCCTCGTGCAGCTCCCTCCCGGGCTGGAGGCCGACGAACGTTTGCTGGACGACGCGCTCCGCGCGTTCCCGGAGGGGTGCCGGGTCGCCGTCGAGTTCCGCCACGAGAGCTGGTTCACGGCCGGCGTTCGCGAGGTCTTGGAACGCCACCAGGCAGCGCTCTGCATCGCCGACCGCGAGGAGGAGCTGGTGACGCCGCTCTGGCGAACCGCCCCCTGGTCGTACGTCCGCTTCCACGTCGGCCTGGGAGAACCGCCGCCCGGTTACCGCGACGAAACGCTCGAACGCCGGGGAGAGGAGCTCCTCCGCGTTTGCCAGGAGGAGGACGAACTGTACGCCTACTTCAACAACGACCCCTTCGCCTGCGCCGTCCGTGACGCAGCGCGATTTGCGACAGCCCTCGCCGCGCGAGGGGTGCCGGTATCGCGAACCCCTGCCGTGGACGAGGTCCGCGCCGGTTAGCCCAAAAACGGTATTGCGCCTGGGGGCACCTGATGAGACAATGCGAAGTCGGCGCGCGGCGCAGAGCCGCGCGCGACTTCTGCCACATTCCCTCCGGTAGCGAAAGGCGCGTGGAATGTACGCACTGCCGAACCTTGTCATCCTGGTGCACGGTGCGGCCGAGGGGGAGTCGGAGCTCACCGCGTTCGACAACGCGCTCCGGCAGGCCGGAATCGGCGACCTGAACCTGATCCGGGTGTCTTCCATCGTGCCGCCGGGTGCGCGCCTGGCGCCGATGCCGCGCATCCCGCGCGGAAGCCTCACGCCGGCCGCCTACGCGAAGGCGGTCTCTTCGTGTCCGGGCCAGAGGATTGCAGCCTGCGTCGGCGCCGGCATCACACCGGAGGGCGGTGTGCTCATGGAAGCGAGCGGCACGTGCTCCGCTGCCGAGCTTGAGGAGCGGGTGCGGCGCATGGTCGACGAGGCGATGCGAGCACGCGGCTTCGAGCAGTACGAAGTGCACCTTGCCTCGGCGGAGCATGTGGTGGAGCGGATCGGTTCGGCAGTAGCTGCCGCGGTTCTGTGGCACGACGGCAGCCAGGCAGAGAACCCTGCCGCAGATAAAGGAGGTGAGACATGAACGCGCTGGGGCGCCACGCTCTCATCGAGCTGTGGGATGCGAACGGCCTCGACCGAGCCGAGCTCGGCGAGGAAGCCCTGGTCGAATGCGTCAAGGCGATTGGCGGAACGCTGCTCGACACCCGATTCGTCAGATTTCCCAACGGCGGGTACTCCGGCGTCTGCATCCTGGCGGAGTCCCACGTCACCATCCACACGTGGCCCGAACACGGCTACGCGGCGATCGACATGTTCACCTGCGGCGCGCGCATGGACGTGGCCGCAGGGCTCGAGGTGCTGAAAAAGTACTTCGAGCCCGGCCAGATCCAGGTCGTCGAGGTGCGCCGCGGGGTGCTCCCGTAAGCGCGCCGATGGTCGAGTTCGGCGAGATCGCCACGGACGGGTTCTGGTACCGGTTCGAAGGGGAACACCTCCACTCGGAACGGACCGCGTACCAGCAGATCGACGTGTACCAGACGAAGTCCTTCGGTCGCGTGCTCGTCCTGGACGGGCTGCTGCAAACGACCGAGGAGGACGAGTTCTGCTATCACGAGATGCTCGTCCACGTCCCGATGCTGGCGCATCCCGCGCCCCGGCGCGTCCTCATCATCGGCGGCGGCGACGGTGGCAGCCTGCGGCACGTCCTCATGCATCCCACGGTCGAGCGTGCCGTGATGTGCGAGATCGACCAGCGCGTGGTCGAAATCTGCCGCACGTGGCTCCCTTCCATCAGCCGCTCAGCCTTCGACGACCCGCGAGCGGAGCTCGTCATCGCCGACGGCATCCGCTACGTCGCCGACAGCGAGGAGCGGTGGGACGTCGTCATCGTGGATTCGTCCGACCCCATCGGCCCCGGCGTCGACCTCTTTCGCGCCCCGTTCTACCGCTCCGTGTTCGAACACCTGAGCGACGATGGGCTGCTCTGCGTCCAGGCCTGCTCGCCCTTCTTCCAGCCAATGGAACTCCACACGGCCGTGCGGAACATGAAGCAGTCCTTCCCCGACGTGCGGGTCTACCTCGGGTGCGTTCCCACGTATCCCGGCACGCTCTGGGCGTACGCCATCGCCGGCCGGAAAGTCGAGGTCGACAGCCGCTCAGCCGCGGCGCGCGCCCGTGAGCGGGGCATCGAGACCCGCTACTGGACGCCGGAGCTGCACTCCGCCGCCTTCGTGCTGCCCCGATTCGTTCAGGCGATCCTCGAAGGCTCCTACCCATCGTTCCTTTCGGAGCCGTTCGTTCCCGACCTCTGACGATGGAGCGTTTCCTCGCCGCCCGAAGCCTCCACGAGCTCCCAGACCCGAGCATCGTCCTCCAAGGAGTCCCATGGGACGGGAGCGTGTCCTGGCGACGGGGCGCCGCGGAGGGACCGTCGCGCATTCGTGAGGCGTCGGACTCCATCGAAGAGTTTTCGCTGCGGCAGCGTCGGACGTTGACAGACGTACCGGTCGTCGACGTTGGGGACGTCGTCCTGCCGGCCGACCAGGCCGGAGCGATGGAGGCGATCGCCCGGGCCACGGCGGAATGGGCGGGCCGGGGAGCGGTCGTCGTCACGCTCGGGGGCGACCACAGCATCTCGATCGGGACGTCGCGCGGGCTCCACCGGGTCTATCCTGACCTCGCCCACGTCGTGATCGACGCGCACTTCGACCTGCGGGAGGAGTACGACGCCTCCCCGTATTCGCACGCCTGCGGCACCCGCCGGATGGCCGAACTCGGCCCAACCGTCGTCCTCGGGGTGCGAAGTGCGGAGGAGGCGGAGTTCCGAGCTGCGGAGGCCGGCATCGTCTCGTGGAGCCAGGGCCTCGAGCTCACCGCTGAATCCCGCGCGCGAATCGGGGACCGACCGGTGCACCTCTCGCTCGACTGCGACGTGCTCGACCCCTCCGTCTTGCCCGGCACGGGGAACCCGGAGCCCGGCGGCCCCACTTACCTCGAGCTGCTCTCGGCACTCGAGGCCATCATCTCCTCCACGCGCGTCGTGGCAGTGGACGTCTGCGAGGTCGCGCCGCCGCTCGACCCGAGCGGCATGAGCGCGGTCGTCGGCGCCTCGCTGGTGCGCGAGCTCCTCCTCATGATCGGGGCCCGGTAGCGCGGTCCCGCCCCTGCGGGCGCAGGGGCGGGGGAACCGCGCGATCGCGTTACGCCGCGAGCCTGAACTTCGCGGCGGCTTCGTTGAGGGCGTCGGCAAGGGATTTCATCTCCGCCGCCGTGGCCGCCAGCTCCTGGGATTGCGCCGACAGCTGCTCGGTGGACGCGCTCACCTGCTCGGCAGAGGCGGAGGTCTCCTCGCTCGTCGCTGCCACCTGGACGATGGCCTCGTTCACGCGTCCCGTGGCTTCGGCCATCTCCTGCGAGCCGGCCGCGACCTGCTGGGAGAGCGCCGCCATCGACTCCGCCGCCTGGAGGATCTCCTCCGCACCCGACGCGAGCTCTTCGATGTCGGCGGCGATGCGCTGAATCTGGTCGGCGGACGTGCTGACGGCGTCGATGATCGCTGCGAGGGCTTGCTCGACCTCGCCGCTCACGGCACGCCCGGCCTCGACGTCGCGCACCCCTTCCTCCATGACCTTCACGGCCTCCTCCGTCCCCGCGCGGACCTTCGCGATGAGCTCGCCGATCTCCTTCGTCGAGGCGGACGCCCGTTCGGCGAGCGTGCGCACGTTCTCGGCCACGACCGCGAAGCCGCGGCCCTGCTCGCCGGCGCGTGCCGCCTCGATCGCCGCGTTGAGAGCGAGGAGGTTGGTCTGCGCGGCGATCTCGTCGATCGTCTCCACGATGGCCCCGATCTGCTGCCCGAGCTCCCCGAGCTGCTGGACCGTGCTCGAGGTGCGCTCGACAGCGGAGGCGATGGCCCGCATGGAGTCCACCGCGCGCTGGACGGCCTCACGCCCGCTCTCTGCCGAGCTGCGGCTGCTCGCGGCCGCAGCGGCCATCTCACGCGCGGCGGCCGCCATGCGCTGAACGCGGTCGCCGATCGCTGCCGCGCTCTCCCGCGTGCGGCGGGCAGCGCCTGCGCTCGTATCGGCGGCGGCAGCGGCCTGCTGCGTCCCGGAGGCAACGCGCTCCACCTCGTTCGCGGACTGCTGCGCCAGCGTGGCGAGGCTCGTCGCCGACCGCGTGACCTCGGAGATGGCAGAGGCGATCTGGCTCGACGCGCCTGCCATCTGATCGGAAGCCTCGCGCAGCTGCTCCGCCGCGTTCAGCACGGCGGCGGCCCGTTCCCGCACCTCTCCGACGAGCCCTCGCAAGCTTCGCACCATCGCCGACAGCGCCCGGCCGAGCGCGTCCCGCTCCCCGCGAGGCCGCACCTCGACGGTGAGGTCGCCGCGCGCGACCCGCTCCGTTGCCGCGACCATCTCCCGCAGGTACGCAGCCATCTCGTTGAACGAGCGCCCGAGCTTCCCGAGCTCATCCCTCCCGCGGAGCCGCACCTCCACGTCCATGTCTCCTTGAGCGATGCGCTCCGCCGCCCGCGTGGCCTCTTCGAGGCCGCGGCCGATGGCGCGCGAGAACCAGAATCCGGCGGCGAGCGCTCCCAGCGAAAACGCTGCCAGCGCGGCGAGGAGGGCCACCCGCATGCGGTCGGTCGCCTGCAGGACCGCCTCGTGCGCAGACAGGGCGGCGGCTTCGGCCTGCTCGACGGCATCGTCGATCTGGCTGCGGAACCGCTCGTCGAGCGGTTCGAGTTCCCCGGCCTTGGCGAGCGCAAGACCGGCGTCCCCTTGCTCGATGGCCGACAGGAGCTCCGACTGCCCCGCCTTGAGCTCCTGGAGGGTGGCGGAGGCCGCTCCAACCAGCGATTTCGCCTCGCTCGTCGAGCTCAGCTCGAAGGCCCGCGCCAGCTGCTCTTCGGCACGGGCGAGCTCACGGCGGCCCACCTCGATGAAAGGAGCACCCTCCTCTCCCGGGACGAACGTCGCCACGAGCACAGCGCGCGAGGAAGCCTCGTACGCCTCCGCGGCCCGGAGCAGCGCCATCGTGCGGTCGCTCCGACGCTCGAACTCCTCCGTTCGTGCATCCACCGTCCGGAGCAGGACCCAGCAGCCGGCGGCCAGGGCAGCGCTCAGGAGTGCGAGCACGACGCCGGCCAGGCGCATCTTCGCCGCGATCGTCGTCCCCAAGGAACCTCCGTGATAAGACGACTTGCTACCGCGAGTGTCAGCGGGCATGCCCTCCCGAGACATCGGGGCAGCCCCTGATGCCCCGGCGCGCCGGCCCTCATTCGGAGGAGTGTCGTGCCAGGACGTGCGAAGCGAACGCGGCAGGGCACGGCGCTCCGTGGGCTCCGGGTGACACGACCTACAGGAGACAAGGCCGCGCCGCGCTCGCGCGGTACCCACCGGCGCAACGGGGGTGGAACCGAGCGCGTTGCGCCTCGCCCGTCCCGGCGTGAGGATCGGACCGTGGAGCAGGCGCGCAGGAGCACAGCTCGACTTCGTCGTGAGCGAGAACTGGCCGCGCACGGTCACCGGCTCACGACCTCGCGGCGCGCGGTGCTGGAGGCGCTGGAACGGGCCGACGGCCCGCTCACCATCGAAGAGATCTGGGAGTCGGTGCCGGACGTCGGCCGCGCAACAGTGTTCCGCACGGTGAAGCTCCTCCTCGAGCTCGGCCTCATCTGCCGCGTCGTGCTCGAAAACGGCAGCGTACGGTACGTTCCCGCCGCCCCAGAGCACCACCACCACTTCATCTGCAACGAGTGCGGCGCCGTGGACGAGTTTCAGAACGCGCAGCTCGACGAGACGATCCGGGCCATCGCCGATCGGCAGCACTTCCTCCTCTCCGGACATACGCTCGAGCTGTACGGCGTTTGCGCGCGCTGCCGCGGACAGGCTTGACGGCATCCTGAGACCTCGTATCATCAGCGGCGATGTTCGTGAGACTTCGTATCACCACCGTTGCCGCGCTGGTCCTCTCCGCAGTGCTGGCCTCTGCGCTGACCCTCGAGGCCTGCGGCGGCGAGGCGTCCGGCCCCGCCATCATCACGACTGATTCCGTGGCGGCGGAGTGGGCGCGCGCCGTTGCTGGGGAGGGCTTCCGGGTGGAAGCGCTCGTCCCGCCGGGGACCGACGTGCATACCTTCACCCTCGCGCCGGACCACGTCCGCCTCCTTCGCGAGGCCGACCTCGTCATCCTCATGGGCGGTGGGCTTGAGGCCGCGTTCGAGGACGCGCTGCTCGGGAACGCGCGCGGGCGAGTCCTCGTCCTCGCCGATCACCTTCAGCTGCAGCCGTTCCCGGAGCCGCTCCTCGAAGGCGAGGACGGGGCCGAGGACCACCACGACCACGGGAACCTCGACCCGCACTTCTGGCTCGATGTGGACCTCGCGGCCGAGGCCGTACGGGTGATCGCCGACGAGCTCTCGACGCTCTACCCGGACGAGGCGGAGACGTTCGCGACGAACGCCGACGCGTACATCGCGCAGCTCCGCGAGGTCGACGGTCGGGTCCGCGAGCTGCTGGCCGACCTTCCGCCGCAGCGCCGCTACCTCGTCACCTTCCATGACGCGTACGGGTACTTCGCCCGCCGATACGGGCTCGAGATCCTCGGCTTCGTCGTCGAAGGACCGGAAGAGGAGCCGAGCGCCGCACGGGTGGCGCAGCTCGTGGAGCGCATCCGCGAGCTCGGCATCGACCGGATCTACCGGGAGCCGCAGTTCTCGGCCCGCGTGCTCGAGCAGATCGCGCGCGAGACCGGCGCCGAGGTGCGCGACCTGCCCTCGCACCTCACCCCCGAGTACGACACGCTGCCGGAACTGCTCCTCGCGATGGCGGAGGCGATCGCGGCACCCTGACCGGCCGCGAACCTGCCGCGGTACGATGGAGGCAGGTGGCAGCAGCGCCGCCCCCTGGTCCGATGTCGGGAACGCTTTCCGGAGTCACCGCCTTCGCGCTCCGCGCGCTCGAACCCCACCTCGCACCGACCCGGGAGGGGTACGCCGCGTTCGGCGCGCCTGAGGCTGCGACCCCCCTCGTCGTCGCCGTCCTCGCAGCCCGCCACGACGGCGCTCTGCTCTGGGTGGTCCCGACGCCGTCGCGGGCACACGTCGTCGAGGAGGAGCTGAGCTTCTTCGCCGAGCGGTCGGTCCTCCGGCTCCCCGAGAGCGAACGTCTGCCCTATGAGCTTGCGCCCGAGGACCCGGCCACCGCGCAGCGACGGGAGCGCGCCCTGCTCGCGCTGCGACGGGATGAGCCGGTCGTGGTCGTGGCCTCGTGGGCGGCGCTGGCCGAACGCCTGCTGCCCCCCTCGCCGGAGTCGGCGGAGCTCCACCTCCGGGTGGGCGACGAGCTTCCCCTTCCGCAGCTTCTCTCCCGGCTGGAGGCGCTCGGCTACGAGCCAGAAGCAGTGGCCAGCCAACCGGGAAGCTTCGCCCGGCGCGCAGGGATCGTCGACGTGTTTCCGGCTGGCGCCGATCGGCCGCTCCGCATCGAGTTCCTCGGCAACCAGATCGAGAGCATCCGAGCGGTGGACATCACCACCCAGCGAAGCACGGGGCGGATCGCAGAAGCCACCCTTCCCCCATCCTCGTACGCGAACGAGGCGCTGCGGAGCGGAGCCCAGCAGCTGCTGCGCCAGCTCGGCGAAACGAACGGCCCAGAGGCGGAACGCTTCTGTGAGGAACTGGAGCGCATCGCCGCAGGCGGCCGCAGCGCCTACGAGCCCCTGTTCGCGTCCCTCGTCGGCCGAGCCTCGGCGCTCGAGTACCTCGGGCCGCGAACGCTCGTCGTCGTCGAGGAGCGTGAGGCGGGAGCGGCCGCCCTCGAACGAGCGCTCGAGCACGTCGAGCGTGTGCGGGCCGAGCGCGAGCGTCGCGGCAGCATCCCGACCGGCCTGCCGCTTCCCCTCGTCCGGCCCTCGGACTTGGCCGCCCAGCTCGACCAGCACCTTCCGCAAGTGTCGCTCAGCCTCTTCGGCACGGAGGAGCTCGGGGCGCGCCGCCTTCCCTTGCGGCCGATCCGGTCCTTCGGCGGGAACCTGGCGGAAACGACGCGCGCGGTTCACGCGTGGGTGCGGCATGGGAAGCGCGTCGTCGTGGCATCGCAGCAGGCGGTCCGGCTCGGGGAGCTGCTCGAAGAGGCGGACGTGCGCCCCCGGCTCCTTCGGGCGTTGACGGAGCCGCCGCCCGAAGGCACGGTGGCGCTCCTCGCCCAGGTGATCGGCGCGGGATGCGAGGTCGCAGAGGAGCTCGTCCTGCTCAGCGATACCGAAATCTTCGGCTTCCGCAAGCAGCGGCGGGTGACACGCGGCCGCCGCGGTCTGAGTCCGGAGCTGCTCTCCGACCTCGAAGTCGGCACGTACCTCGTCCACCGCGATCACGGCATCGCCCGCTACGGGGGCCTGGTGCGGCGGGTAGTCGGGGGCGTCGAGCGCGAGTACTTGGAGCTCCAGTACGCCGAGGGTGATCGGCTATACGTCCCCACCGACCAACTCGACGCCGTTTCGCGATACATCGGCCCGAGCGACCACGAGCCGACCCTCACGCGCCTCCACTCGGGCGAATGGGCCCACACGAAGCGGCGCGTGCGCCGGGCGGTGGCGACCATGGCCCGCGACCTGCTCGAGCTGTACGCCAAGCGCCAGCTGGCGCAGGGATTCCCCTTCCCTCCCGACACGCCCTGGCAGCTCGAGATGGAGGCCGGCTTCCCCTACGTCGAGACGCCCGACCAGCTGGCGGCGATCGCCGACGTGAAGAAGGACATGGAATCGCCGAGGCCGATGGACCGGCTCATCTGCGGGGACGTCGGGTTCGGCAAGACGGAGGTCGCGATCCGCGCCGCCTTCAAGGCCGTGATGGCAGGGAAACAAGTGGCGGTGCTCGTCCCCACCACGGTCCTGGCCGAGCAGCACGGGCGAACCTTCCGCGAGCGGCTGGCCGGCTTTCCGGTGCGGGTGGAGGTGCTCTCCCGTTTCCGCAGCGAGTCCGAGCAGCGCGAGATCATCGCCGCCACGGCCCGCGGCGACGTCGACATCCTCATCGGGACCCACCGCACCCTCCAGAAGGACGTCACCTTCAAGGACCTCGGCCTCCTGATCGTCGACGAGGAGCAGCGCTTCGGCGTGGAGCAGAAGGAGCAGTTGAAGCGCATGCGCACGGAGATCGACGTCCTCGCCCTCTCCGCGACACCGATCCCGCGCACCCTCCAGATGTCGCTCTCGGGCATCCGCGACATGAGCACGATCATGACGCCGCCCGAGGACCGGCAGCCCGTGCGCACGTACGTGACGGGCTGGGACGACGAGATCGTCCGCGAAGCGATTACGCGGGAGCTCCAGCGGGGCGGGCAGGTGTACTTCGTGCACAACCGCGTGCAGACCATCGGGCGGCTGTACCGCCGCTTGCAACAGCTCGTTCCCGAGGCGCGGATCGTCGTTGGGCACGGACAGATGCCCGAAGCGGAGCTCGAGCGCGTGATGGCGGAGTTCGCGGCAGGAGAGCACGACGTCCTCCTCTGCACCACGATCATCGAGAACGGGCTCGACATCCCGAACGTGAACACGATTATCGTCGACCAGGCTGACCGCCTTGGGCTCGCGCAGCTGTACCAGCTCCGCGGCCGAGTCGGCCGGGCCGACCGCCAGGCGTACGCGTACTTCCTCTACGACCCGGCGAGGCCGCTCTCGGAGACGGCGCAGCGCCGGCTGGCGGCGGTCTTCGAGTCCCAGGAGCTGGGCGCGGGCCTGCAGATCGCCCTCCGCGACCTGGAGATCCGGGGAGCCGGGAACCTGCTGGGGACGGAGCAGAGCGGCTACATCGCGGCCGTGGGGTTCGAGCTGTACTCGGAGCTTCTCGCCGAGGCGGTGGAGGCGCTCAAGCGGGCCTACGAGGGTAAGGGCCCGCCGACTCCGCCTCCGCCGCCTACGAGGGTCGACCTCCCGCTGAGCGCGTACCTGCCGGACACCTACATCGAGGACCCGCACCAGCGGCTCGCCGTCTACCAGCGCTTGGCGCGCGCCGAGAGCGTAGCCGACGTCGCCCGGCTGCGAGAGGAGCTGCGCGACCGGTTCGGGCCGCTCCCCGAGCCGGCCGAGCAGCTCCTCCTCGTGACGTCGCTGCGCCTGATGGGCACGAAGGCGGGAGCAGAAAGCATCGTGGCCGACGACGAGTTCGTCCACGTCCGGGCCCGCGGGGGGGTTCGGCCGGAGCAGGCGGCAGCCGTGCGCGCCCTGGGCGAACGAGCCCTCCTCGTCGGCCCAGAGCAGGTCCGGATCGACCTTGGCCTCGCGGGGCGCGATTGGCCGACGCTCCTCGTGCGCGCGCTTCGCGCACTCATCGGCAGCGGCCGGCCCGCGCCAGCCGCGGCCCCGGCGTAGGGCGTATGCTCGCCCCGAGACACACGCCGGAGGTTCCCGATGCCGATCGTGGTCGAACGTACGTTCGTCGTCTCGCCCCGCGACGTGGAGCGGTTCGAGCAGCTCTCACGAGCCCATATCTGGCCGTACATGGAAGCGCGAGGGTGCAAGATCCTCGGCCTCTTCACGATCCTCCACGGCGGTCCGAACGACGAGCTCGTGCTGCTCACCGCCTACGACAGCCTCGCGCACTGGGAGTCCACCCGGCTGAACCGGCCGCCTGACACGGACGACGCCGGGCTGCGGGAGTTATGGGAACGGGCCGCCGCGGCGGCGCGGGAACGGGCAGGGCTCACGCAGCGCACCTTCACGCGAGTGCTCAGGCCTGCCACCGACTGGGTCAACTACGGCGTCCGCGCAGGCTGAGGGCACGGTTGCCGAGCGTGTACTTCGTACGCGTACGATGCCAGCGCGACGAACAAGTCACCGACGAGAAGAAGGAGCGCCCAGCGCCACCGCCACGCAAGGACGAGGCAACCTAGCCCGAACGCCGCGAGGGCCATCGGGCCAAGAAAGCCGAGCCCCGCCAGCAGGCTCTCCGACTCCGCCACCCGTCGCGCGACAGCGAAGGAGAGCACCCAGGCGGCCACCGAGGCGCCCGCCCCAACCGCGCCGAGAAGCGCCCGCACCGCGCGCAACGCTCCGGCCACGATCTCCCTCATGCCCCAAGCTCCGGTAGCGACCTCGGCTGCAAACACCTCAGGTTGGAGTATGCGGTGCCCCCGCCTGGAGTGGAGCTGCGTCGACGGCGCCCCACCCGGCAGGCGAATGGACCGTTATGTCACCGTCTGGCTGGGCGGGCCCTAAGATCCCGCATTCCGGTGGCGGCGGCTCCGGGCCGGGCGCCATACTGGGAGTATGCGGCGCGCGAACCTGTTCACGATGCTCTCCGCCTACAAGCCAGGCTCGCGAGCCACCCCCTTCGAGAACTACTGCACGAGCGCGCTCGCCTACCTGCTCATGCGGGGCCACCACATGCTGCGCGCCCTCTTCGCCCAAGCCGCTGGGGTGGGCAACGAACCGCTCGCCGACGTCGAAGTCCAGCCTCGGCTCGCAGACGCCGGGATTGCGGACCTCCTCCTCACGTACGAGGGGGGCCGCCGCGTGCTCGTGGAGGTACAGGTAGAGTCCGGGCAGCCGACCGAGCACCTTCCGCTCTTCGAAGAAGTGGCACGGGGATGGCTCGCCGAGCCCGCGTTCATCCTCCTCGGCCTCGGGCAGGAGCCGGCCCCGCCTCCCTGGCGCCCCTTGAGCTGGCTCGACGTGGTGGACGCCCTCGAGGACGACCCGGACCCCTTGGCGCAGGAGTTCATGGAGTTCGTGCTCCGCGACATCCTCGGCCTCGGGCCGGTCCCGCTCGACCAAGCGTTGTCGACGAACCGGCTCTATGCCCTCGGCGCAGCCGCGATCCGGCGCCGCTTCGGCCCGAAAGCCCGGTACGTCAACAGCGCATCACCCCCGACGCAGGGGAAGTACCGGTACCTGGGAACGACGTTCTCGCTCGACGACGAGGAGCCGAACTTCTGGATCGGCATCGTGAACGAGGAGGTCCCGCTCAGCGACCACTACCACCTCATGCTGGCGAGCAAGCACCGGCCGCTGGCGAATCCGGTGCCGAAACCTCGAGCCACCGGCAACTGGAAGTGGCCGTACTGGACCGGGCTCGGGCGGGTCGTCCGGCCGCTCACCCTAGAAGCGTACGACGAGCTCCTCTCCCGTATCCCTGGCGTCTCTTAGGCTACCGAGACACGGCCGGGCGCTTCGGCGCGTCCGCCGTGAACCGGCGGGCCCGCAGCAAAGCGCGCTCTAGACGTCGTCCCCCGCAAGCCGCACGAGCGTCCGGCCGCGCACCTGGCCTTTCAGGATCGCCGCGAGAACCTCCGGCAGCCCGTCGAGGTCGGTCTCATGGGCGATCGATTCCAGCAGCTTCGGCGGCTTCAGGTCCGTGGCGCACCGCTCCCAGACGCGGATCCGCGTCTCCCGCGGGCACCAAACCGACTCGATGCCGAGGAGGTTCACCGCGCGGAGGATGAAGGGAATCACCGTCGTGTGAAGCTCGCGCCCGCCCGTGAGCCCCGAGAGGGCGATGGAGGCGCCGTACTTCATCGTGCGCAGCAGGTACGCCGTCGTGTCGCCGCCGACGGGGTCGACGGCGCCGGCCCAGCGCTCCGACTCCAGCGGCCGCTCCGAACGCGCGCTGACCTCCTCGCGGGAGAGGATCTCGGCCGCACCGAGCTCGCGCAGGTAGGCGTGCTCCGACGCCTTTCCGGTGCTCGCCGCGACCGTGTAGCCGCGCTTGGCGAGCATGGCCACCGCGATGCTCCCCACGCCGCCGGTCGCGCCGGTGACGATGACCGGACCATTCTCCGGCCGCAGGCCGTGCTGCTCGAGCGCCTCGATGGAGAGCGCCGCCGTGAACCCGGCCGTCCCCAGCGCCATCGCCTCCTTCGCCGTCAGCCCTTCCGGCAGGTGCACCACCCAGTCGCCTGGCACCCGCGCCAGCTCAGCGAAACCGCCCGGATGTGCGACCCCGAGGTCGTATCCGATCACCACCACCCCGTCACCCGGCTTGAAGCGGGGGTCCTTCGACTCGATGACTACACCGGCCAGGTCTACGCCGGGCACCATCGGATAGGTCCGCACGACCCGCCCGTTCGGGATGGAGGCGAGGCCATCCTTGTAGTTGACGCTCGACCACTGGACGCGGATGGTGACGTCCCCCGGCGGCAGCTGCGATTCGTCCAGCGTGCGAATGCCGGCGCTGAACTGATCGCCCTGCTTGTCGACGACGAAGGCGCGGTACGGCATCACTCAGCCCCTCGCGAGATGGACTCTCGACGAAGGGTGCCGGAGGGAGAGGAGTCGGGCAAGCGCGAGGGTTCTCGAGCCCACGAAGCCTAACTCGCGGCAGTCAGCCGCTCCGCTCTTCTGAACCGCCAGGAGCACCAACGGCGCCCGCGGCATGTCTCCCCTTTGAGAAGCAACTACGGTCCGCCCGTACTACTCAAGGAGCACCGGTGATGGGGGTAGCGAGCCCCGAAATCGGCAGGGGGACGCCTCCCCCGGCCGGGACCATGACGGCCGTCTTCCTCACCCGGCCTCCCGGCGCTTCCGCGCACATGGAGGGTTGCCCGCCGCGCTCCGCGAGCCGGCCAGGCGGTGGCTGACGTGCCGTCGGCACGGCCGCCGGAACGGCGCGCAGGTGTCGCCATTGCTCGGCAGTTCCAGGTCCAGCTTGCTGGGCACGGCCGGTTCGAACAGGAGTAGAGCGGGTAGCTCGGGGACGCCGAGAAGAAGAGCGTCAGCGGTCGGCCGCATCCCGCACGGCAAGGGCCCCCAGGCGCTCCGCCGCTTCCGCCGCGGCGGCGGAGGCGGGGAGGGAATCCTCCCGAGCTGCCGGACCGGCCCCCCGGCGCTCTTTCTCGAGCACGCGTTTCAAGTACTGCCCGGTGAAGCTCTCCGGGACCTGCGCCACCTCCTCCGGGGTCCCCGTCGCCACCACGTACCCGCCGCGATCGCCGCCGTAGGGCCCGAGGTCGATGATGTGGTCTGCGGTCTTGATGACGTCGAGGTTGTGCTCGATGACGACGACCGTGTTGCCCGCGTCCACCAGGCGGTTGAGCACGTTGAGGAGGTGGGCAACGTCTTCGAACGAGAGCCCGGTGGTGGGCTCGTCGAGGACGTAGAGGGTGCGACCGGTGGAACGGCGGGAGAGCTCGCTGGCGAGCTTCACCCGCTGCGCTTCGCCCCCCGAAAGGGTCGTGGCGGGCTGGCCGAGCTTGATATACCCGAGCCCCGTCGCCTCGAGCGTCTCGAGAATGCGGCGGATGCGCGGGAACCGCTCGAAGAACTCCCGCGCCTCCGAGACCGTCATGTCGAGGACGTCGGCGATGTTCTTGCCGCGAAAGGTGATCTCCAGCGCCTCCCGGTTGTACCGCTTCCCGTGGCACGCCTCGCACGGCACGGTCACGTCCGGGAGGAACTGCATCTCGACGAGCTTGTACCCTTCCCCGGCGCACTCCTCGCAGCGGCCGCCCTTCACGTTGAAGCTGAACCGGCCCGGCTTGTACCCGCGCGCCCGAGCCTCCGGCACGGAGGCGAAGAGGTCGCGGATGAGCGTGAACACGCCGGTGTACGTCGCCGGATTCGAGCGAGGCGTGCGGCCGATCGGCGACTGGTCGATGTCGACGATCTTGTCGATGTGCTCGATCCCCTCGATGGCATCGTGCGCCCCGGGGCGAGTCCTCGCTCCGTGGAGCACCTGGGCGAGCCGCTTGACGAGGATCTCCCCGACGAGCGAGGACTTGCCAGAGCCGGACACCCCGGTGACGGCGACGAACTTGCCCAGAGGGATCTCGACGTCGATGTTCTTCAGGTTGTTCTCGCGCGCGCCGCGGATCCAGAGGCTCTTCCCGTTCCCCGGCCGCCGACGCTCCGGAACGGGGATCCGCTTGCGACCGGAAAGGTACGCGCCGGTGATGCTCTCGGGGCACGCTTCGATCGCCTCGATCCGCCCCGCGGCCACCACACGCCCCCCGTGCACCCCCGCACCCGGCCCCATGTCGATGATCCAATCGGCGGCGCGGATCATCGCCTCGTCGTGCTCGACCACGAGCACCGTATTGCCGAGATCGCGCAGCCGCTCGAGGGTGCGGATGAGCCGCTCGCCATCCACGGGATGGAGGCCGATCGACGGCTCGTCACAGATGTAAAGCACGCCCATCAGGGCCGAACCGATTTGCGTCGCCAGCCGGATACGCTGCGCTTCGCCTCCGCTCAGGGTTCCCGCCATCCGGTCGAGGGTCAGGTACTCCAGCCCCACATCGACGAGGAACTGGAGACGGGAGCAGATCTCCTTCAGCACTTGTCGAGCAATCGTCTGCTCGCGGGGGGTGAGCGGGGTCGTCTCCGGCGACGCAAGCCGCTCGAACCAGCGCCGGGCCTCGGCGATGCTCATCCGCGTGACGTCGATGATCGAGCGACCGTCGATGTAGACCGAGAGCGCCTCCGGCCGAAGCCGCTGTCCCTGGCACGCCGAGCAGGGGATGGACGCCATGTACTTCTCGATCTCGGAGCGGACGTAGTCGGAGTCCGTCTCGCGGTACCGCCGCTGAAGGTTGTTCACCACCCCTTCCCAGCGCGCATGGTAGTACTGGGTGCGCCCGTACTCGTTCGTGAACCGGAGCCGGAGGAGGCGATCTCCTGTCCCGTAGAGCACCGCGTTGAGCTGCTCCTCGGTGAGCTCGCGCACCGGCTGGTGGATGGAGAAGCCGAGCTCCCGGCCGACCGCCTCCAGCAGCCGCAGGTACCACGCCGAGACGGCCGTGGACTTCGACCACGGCTCGATGGCGCCTTCGGCGATCGACTTCGAGCGGTCCGGGATCACGAGCGCCGGGTCGATCTGCATCTCGAAGCCGATCCCGGTGCACTGCGGACAGGCGCCGTGAGGACTGTTGAAGCTGAACGTGCGCGGCTCCAGCTCGCCGATGGAGAAGCCGTCGTACGGGCAAGCGAGGTGCTCGGAGAAGACCCGCTCCTGCTCCACGCCCTCGACCGGCGACGCGAGGGCGACGATCATCACGCCCCCGCCAAGCTTCAGCGCCGTCTCGACCGAATCCGCGATCCGGGAGGAGGCCGTCGGGTCGCTCCCCGGCTCGGGCACGATGAGCCGGTCGACGATGACGTCGATGTCGTGCCGCTTGTTCTTGTCGAGCCGGATCTCCTCGTCGAGGTCGTACACCTGGCCGTCGATGCGCACGCGCACGAACCCCTGGCGGCGAGCTTCCTCCAGGAGGGCCACATGCTCTCCCTTCTTCGCACGCACCAGCGGCGCGAGGAGCATCAAGCGGGAACCGGGCGGATACGCGAGCGTCGCGTCGACGATCTGCTGCACGGTCTGCCGCTCGATGGGCCGCCCGCACTTCGGACAATGCGGCCGCCCGATGCGGGCCCAGAGCAGCCGCATGTAGTCGTACACCTCCGTCACCGTGCCGACGGTCGAGCGGGGATTGTTCGACGTCGACTTCTGATCGATCGAGATCGCGGGCGAGAGCCCGTCGATGTGGTCGACGTCCGGCTTCTCCATCAACCCAAGGAACTGTCGCGCATACGCGGAAAGCGACTCCACGTACCGGCGCTGGCCTTCGGCGTAGATGGTGTCGAAGGCAAGCGAGGACTTGCCCGAGCCGGACAAGCCGGTGATGACCACCAGCTTGTCGCGCGGGATGGTCACGTCGATGTTCTTCAGGTTATGTTCGCGGGCGCCGCGAACGACGATGTGCTCCAGCGGCATCGATTCCCAGTGTACGCGAGCGTCCCCGGCCCGGCTTACGAGGGATACGTGACGCGGTACCGGCAGTAGACTTCGCCGGTCTCCTCGTTCGGGATCGCGCTCACCAGCTGAAGCCGCGGAGCGGTGTCCCTGGTGAAGGGATGCGGCGTCCGCACCGGGTTGAGCAACGCCTGCCCTCCCACGATGACCGGCCCGATGGTCACGAGATACTCGTCGACCGCCCGTTGGAGGAAGAACTGGCCGTTCAGCGACGGCCCCCCCTCCACGAGGAGCACCTCACACTGCAGCACGAGCCGGAGGTACCGGAGGAGGGAGCGAATCGTGTCGGACGGCGGCAGCTCGACGACCCGCCGGGCCGTTCGTTCCAGGGCCTCTCGCTTCGACTGCGGGGTCGTCTCCAGGACGAAGACGATGGCGTCGAAGTCCTCTGCGGTGAAAAAGGGCGCCTCGGTGTCCAGCTCGCCCGAGGCGGTGAGCACCGCTCCAAGCGGCACCGGACGCTTCCCTCGCGCCCGCCGCAGCTCCTCGAGCGCCGGGTCGTTCAGCCGGGGACTGGACCCGGACACACGGAACGTTTCCGCGCCGTTGAGGACCACGTCCGCGTTCGCCCGCAGCTCCCGCATCAGCCGCTGGTCGACCGGCGAGCCGAGGCCGCGCTCGCTGTTCTCGAAGACCGCGCGCCCGTCCGCGGACATGACCATGTTGACGAGGACGTACGGCCGGTCCGGCGGAGCCGGCGGGAGCTCCAGCTGGGCATAGTTCGGTTTCGCACCGGATGAGCTCATGAAAGACTCCTTCCGCCCCTCAGCGGAGGCGGTTGATGATGGAGAGGAGAAGGGTGAGGACCACCGAGAGCAGGATCATCGTGGTCAGCGGGATGTACACCCGCACGTTCTCGTTCCCGAAGCGAAGGTCTCCCGGCAGTCGGCCGAACCAGGAGAAGGCGCCAAGCCAGACGAGGCCCCCGATCACGACCAGGATCAGGCCGAGCGACAGGATCCAGAGGCCGAGCCCTCGCTCGTCCATCGAACGTCACCCCGCTGGCGGAAGGTCACGTTCCGGGTCGAACTCCCGGTAGTAGCAGCTCCGGTGCCCGGTGTGGCAGGTCGGCCCCTTCGGCCGCGCCTTCACGAGGAACGAATTCGCCTCGCAGTTCTTATAGATGCCGACGAGCTCGAGGTAGTTGCCGCTCGTCGCGCCCTTCTCCCACAGCTCGTTCCGGGTTCGGCTCCAGAACGTCACGTGTCCGGTGCGGTACGTGTGCTCGATGGACTCGCGGTTCATCCAGGCGAGCACGAGCACCTCGCCGGTATCGGCGTCCTGGACGACGGCGGGGATCAAGCCCTTCTCGTCGAAGCGAATGACGTCGAGTTCGGACATACGCTCCCTTGCTCCAACTCCTTTCCATCTAGCCTAGGGAACGAAACAGGGCGGGGCGAGGCTCACGGCCCGACCGGCCGGACGGGGATGCCCGCGCGTGCGAGCTCTTCCTTCACCTGGCGGATGGAGTACGTGCCGAAGTGGAAGATCGACGCGGCCAGGACCGCATCGGCTCGCCCCTCGGTGAGTGCCTCCACCATGTGCGCGGGCGTCCCCGCGCCGCCGGAGGCGATGACGGGGACGTTCACCACCTCGGAGATGGCGCGCAGGAGCGGGACGTCGTAGCCCGTCTGGTGGCCGTCTGTGTCCATGCTCGTGACGAGCAGCTCGCCCGCACCCCGCTCCACCGCCTCCCGCGCCCATTCCACGGCGTCCCGACCGGTGGGGGTACGTCCGCCGTGGACGTACACCTCCCAGCGGGGCTCGCTCCCCGGCAGGCGCTTGGCATCGATCGCCACCACGATGCACTGGCTGCCGAAGCGGCGGGCGCCCTCCTCGATCAGCCTAGGGTCCTGCACGGCGGCCGTGTTGATGCTCACCTTGTCCGCCCCAAGCTCGAGGAGCCGTCGCATGTCGTCGCTTGTCCGGATCCCGCCCCCAACGGTGAAGGGGATGAACACCTGGTCGGCCGTGCGCGCCACCATGTCGTACGTCGTTTGGCGGCCCTCCGCGGAGGCGGTGATGTCGAGGAAGACCAGCTCGTCCGCGCCTTCCCGGTCGTACAGCTGGGCGAGCTCCACCGGGTCTCCCGCGTCCCGGAGCTGGACGAACGATACCCCCTTCACGACCCGGCCGCGGTCGACGTCGAAGCAGGGAATCACCCGTTTGGTCAGCATCGCCCGACCGCCTCCAGCGCCTCCCGCAGGTCGATGGTGCCTTCGTAGAGCGCGCGGCCCACGATGGCCCCCTCGCAGCCGGCTGCCGCCAGCCGGCGCAGGTCCTCGATCGAGCGGACCCCGCCCGACGCGATGACCGGCACGGGCAGCGTGGCGCACAGCCGTTCGTACAGCTCGACGTTCGGTCCCTCGAGCGTGCCGTCACGATCGATGTCCGTGACCATGAGCCGGCGCGCACCGAGCTCGACCATGGCGCGCGCGACCTCCTCCAGCGTGCGGTCCGTCAGGCGCCCCCATCCTTCGGTGGCCGCCCGCCCGGAGCGGCCGTCGACGGCGATGACGATCCGCTCCGGCCATCGTTCGAGCGCGGCGGCGGCAAGCGCGGGATCGTGCACCGCCACGCTGCCGAGCTGGACACGGTCGGCCCCGAGCGCGAGCGCCCATTCGATGTCCGAAAGCGACCGCAGGCCACCTGAGACCTCAACGGGCACGGGCACCGACCGGCAGATCCGGGCGATGAGGTCCAGGTGGACTGGCGACCCGCTCCGAGCCCCATCGAGGTCCACCACGTGGAGCCGGGGCGCGCCGAGCGCCGCCCACCGTTCGGCGACCTCCACGGGGTCGTCCGCGTACACCCGCTCCTCCCCGAAGTCGCCTCGTAGCAGGCGCACGCAGCGACCGCCTCGAATGTCGATGGCGGGGATCACCTCGAACCTCAGCGGACACCTCCGGCAGCGGGCAGGGATTCCCGCACCCAGCGGGCGAAGTTCGCGTACAGGCGAAGGCCAAGCGCGCCGCTCTTCTCCGGGTGGAACTGCGTGGCCACCACGTTGCCGCGCGCGACCATGCTGGCGAACTCGATCCCGTACTCCGTCGTGCCGAGGACCAGTGCCTCGTCACCCGGCTCCGCGTAGAAGCTGTGCACGAAGTAGAAGTAGCTCCCGCTCGGGATGGCATCGATCACCGGGTGATGTCCCCGCCACGTGACGGTGTTCCAGCCCATGTGCGGCACCTTGAGGCCGAACGCCGCGGGAAACCGCCGCACGCGCCCCGGCAGGATACCGAGGCACTCCTGGCCGCCCCCTTCCTCGGACCACTCGAACAGCGCCTGCAGCCCCATGCAGACGCCGAGGAAAGGCCGCCCGCCGGCGATGAACTCCGATAGCGGCTCCACGAACCCCCGCGAGCGGAGGTTCTCCATCGTGTCGCCTGCGGCGCCGACGCCCGGGAGCACGACGCCCGCCGCCCGTTCGAGGGCGCGGGGGTCATCCGACACGAGCGGGTCCGCCCCAACCCGGGCCAGGGCGCGGGCCACGCTCCGCAGGTTCCCTGCCCCGTAATCCACGACGACGATTCGGCCTTCCATCTTCGGCCAGAATAGCATGAAAAGTGGGCGGCTCAGCCGCCGCTCAGGCTCGAGCGCGGAGGTTCGTCATGACGACCAAGCCAGTGGAGGAGCTCACCTACTACGAAGCGCAGCAACGGGCCGAGGAGCTCCGGTCGCTCATCAACTACCACAACTACCGGTACTACGTCCTCGATGCGCCCGAGATCAGCGACGCCGAGTACGACGAGCTCATGAACGAGCTCCGGGCCATCGAGGCTCGCTTCCCGGAGCTGATCACGCCCGACTCGCCCACCCAGCGCGTTGGCGCCCCACCGCTGGAGACGTTCGGCATCGTCGAGCACCGGGTGCCGCTCCTTAGCCTCTCCAACTGCTTCAACGACGACGACCTTCGCGCTTGGCACCGGCGCATCGCTGAACGAATGGGCGTCGACGAGTTCGCGATCGTGTCGGAGCCGAAGATCGACGGGCTGGCTGTCGCTCTGGTCTACGAGAACGGACGGTTCGTACAGGGCGCGACGCGCGGCGATGGGTACCGCGGCGAGAACGTGACGGCGAACCTCCGCACGATCAAGGCGATTCCGCTCGTCCTGCGAGGGAAGCCGCCGCGGCTGTTCGAGGTACGGGGAGAGGTGTACATGACGCGGAGCGGCTTCGAGGCGCTGAACAACGAGCGCGCCGAGCAGGGGCTCCCGCTCTTCGCCAATCCGCGCAACGCCGCCGCAGGCTCCGTACGGCAGCTCGACCCGAACGTCACCGCGAGCCGGCCGCTCTCCATCTTCATCTACCAGCTCGGATGGGTGGACGATGACACCGCCGTCGTCCCGACGAGCCACTTCGAGATCCTGCAGTGGCTGCGGGAGCTCGGTTTTCGCGTCCATCCGGAAGCGCGGCGCCACGAGAAGCTCGACGATGTGCGGGAGCGGATTCGATGGTGGGGCGAGCAGCGGGAACGGCTCGACTACGACATCGACGGCGTGGTCCTCAAGGTCGACGACACGACGTGGTGGGAACGGCTGGGAGCGGTCGGGCGCGAGCCGCGCTGGGCGACGGCGTTCAAGTTCCCACCGCAGCAGCGCACCACGAAGCTGCTCGACATCCGCGTCAACGTCGGCCGCACCGGCGTGCTGGTGCCGTACGCGGTGCTGGAGCCGGTCGTCGTCGGCGGGGCGCGAGTCTCCCAGGCGACCCTGCACAACGAGCAGGACATCAAGCGGAAGGACATCCGCATCGGCGATACGGTCATCGTCCAGCGCGCGGGCGACGTGATCCCGCAGGTCGTCGCGCCCGTCCCGAGCCTCCGCACAGGCCAGGAGCGCGAGTTCCGGATGCCGGACCGGTGTCCCGCCTGCGGGACGCCCGTCGTCCGGGATCCCGATCAGGTGGCGGTTCGCTGCCCGAACCGGCGCTGCCCGGCCCAGCGCATCCGCCTGCTCGAGCACTTCGCGAGCCGTTCCGCCATGGACATCGACGGTCTCGGCGAGCGGATGGCGATCGCCCTGTACGAGAGCGGCCTCGTGGAGGACGTCGCTGATCTGTACCGCCTCACGCCCGAGCAGCTCCAGACCCTCGAGCGGATGGGCGAGAAGAGCGCACGGAACCTGTACGAGGCGATCCAGCGGAGCAAGAATCGCCCGCTGGAGAACGTCATCTTCGCCCTCGGCATCCCCCATGTGGGCTTCGAAACCGCGCGAATCCTCGCGGATCACGTCAAGTCGCTGGAAGGCTTGCTGAACGTTCGTAAAGAGGAGCTCGAGGCGCTGGAGGGCATCGGGCCCGTCGTCGCGCAGAGCATCGTGGACTGGGTCTCGCGGCCCGAGAACCGGCAGACCGTGCTCGACCTCATCGCCGCCGGCGTCAATCCCGTCAAGGAGGAGGCGCGCAAGGAGGGCCCACTCGCGGGGCTCACGATCGTCATCACCGGGACGCTCGCTTCCATGTCTCGCCAACAAGCGGAGGAGGAGATTCGCCGGCGCGGCGGCCGCGCAGCCAGCTCGGTGAGCCGGAACACCGACTTCCTCGTCGTGGGCGAGAACCCCGGCTCGAAGCTCCAGCGGGCGCAGCAGCTCGGCGTGCGGACCATCGACGAATCCCAGTTCCTACGCCTGCTCGAGGAGGGGCCGGCGGCGATCTCCTGAGCGACGCGTCGATCTGGAGGACGTTTGCCGGTTCGAAAAGGTCTGGACGCTTTTCCTAACCCACAACAATCACGCGTCGCCCAAACGGTCATCACGGCTATAATGAACGTCGGCTGGGTCAGCCCAGCCGAACCTCCCCCGCAGGTTCGGAATCGTTGCGTCTCTTCAACCCGCTCGCGAGCCTCTTCGGCGCTTTCTCCCACGACATCGCCATCGACCTGGGGACGGCGAACACCCTGGTCATGGTTCGGGGCAAGGGGATCGTCATCGACGAGCCCTCGGTGGTGGCGATCGACCGGGTGACGAAGCGCATCCTTGCCATCGGCGAGGAGGCGAAGCGCATGGTCGGCCGCACGCCGGCCAACATCGTCGCCGTGCGCCCGCTGCGCGACGGGGTGATCTCGGATTTCGAGGTCACCGAGAAGATGCTCAGCTACTTCATCCGCGCCGTGCACGAGCGCAGCTTCTTCGCCCAGCCGCGAGTGGTGATCGGCATCCCGAGCGGCGTAACGGAGGTGGAGAAACGCGCGGTCCACGACGCGGCCCTGAACGCCGGCGCCCGCGAGTGCTATCTCGTCGAGGAGCCGATGGCCGCTGCCATCGGGGCCGGGCTCCCCGTCATGGATGCGGCCGGGTGCATGATCGTCGACATCGGCGGCGGCACGACCGAGGTGGCGGTCATCTCCCTCGGCGGGATGGTGGTGAGCACGTCCATCCGCGTGGGCGGCGACGAGATGGACCAGGACATCATCACCTACGCCCGCCAGGTGCATAACCTTCTCATCGGCGAGCGGACCGCGGAGGAGATCAAGAAGATCGCCGGCTCCGCAGCACCACTCGAACAGGAGGAGACGATCCAGATCCGCGGTCGAGACCTGGCGACCGGGCTGCCGAAGGCCGTGGAGGTGAGCACGGTCGAGATCCGCGACGCCCTGGCGGGCTCGATCGGCGCCATCGTCGATGCGGTCCGGTCGACGATCGAGATCACGCCGCCGGAGCTCGTGAGCGACCTTATGGCTCACGGCATCGCGCTCGCCGGGGGCGGAGCGCTCCTGCGAGGGCTGGATCGCCGCTTGAGCCAGGAGACGCGCTTCCCGGTGTACGTGGCGGAAGACCCGCTCCTGTGCGTCGTGCGCGGCTGCGGCGAGATCCTCGAGGAACACGAACTCCTGGCGAAGGTGCGCTCGCAGATGGTCGCGCGCCGTCCTGGCAGCTAGCATCGGAGCGGAGAGCGCTCGGGCAGGAGGCTGATGCTCGCCCTGGCACGGTACCGCTGGTGGTTCGCCACCGTCGCCGCGCTCGCCATCCTCCTCACGGCGATGGGACGCGTCGGAGCCCTCGGTCCTCTGCAGAACGCCGCGGGCTTCCTCGCGACCCCGCTTGAGCGCGGCTTCGACGCCCTCTTCCGTCCGGTAGCCGAGGTGCTCTCCAACCTCGGAGAGCTGCGCGAGCTGCAGCAGGAGAACCAGCGCCTTCGCAACGAGGTCGAATCGCTCCGGGCTCAGGTGAGCGAGCTTCAGCAGAGCAACAGTCGCCTCCAGGAGCTCGAAGCCGCGCTCGGGATCGTCCAGGAAGGAACCGCTCAGGAGCTCCTCGCCGCGAACGTGCTCGCCCGGGACGTCACCGCCCTCAGCCACGTCATCGTCATCGATCGGGGCGCCGCAGACGGCCTTCGCGAGGGGATGCCGGTCCTCTCCGCCCAGGGCTCGCTCGTGGGCCGGGTCACGACCGTGCTCCCCCAGCGCAGCTTCGTCCGCCTCATCAACGACGCGCGTAGCGTCGTGGCGGCCCGGATCCAGGAGTCCGGGATCGACGCCAGCCTCCACGGCACCGCCGACCGCGGCCTGGAGCTCCGGCTCGTGCAGGGTCAGGTGAACGTGGGGGAGACCGTGATCACCTCGGGACTAGGGGGCGCGTTCCCGCCTGGGATCCCCATCGGCAAGGTCATCGAAGTTCGGGGCACGCCGCAGGACGCCTTTCGCACCGTGCGCGTGGAGCCGCTCGCGCGGCTCGGGACGATGCAGACGGTGCTCGTGCTGCGGAGCTTCGTGCCCCAGCCCATCGAGAGCCGCTGATGCGAGCGCTGGTCCTGGTCGCGCTCTCGCTCATCGTTTGCGCCGCCCAGCTCTCCGTGGCGCCGCTCTTTCCGCTCTCCGGTGCCGTCCCAGACCTCGGGCTCGTCTTCTTCGCAGCGTTGGCCTGGCGGGGCGGGGTGTCCCCGCTCCTCGTGAGCGCCCCGGCCTACGCAGGATGGTTCGCCCTGCTCGCGGGACGATCCCCGCTGCTCGTGTTCGTCGCCTACGCCGGTGCCGCCGCCGCGCTCCTCGTGCTCGCGAGGCCAGAGCCCGGAGCCCGCCGGCCGGTCGAGCGGGTAAGCGGAGCGGCCGCCATCCTCGGGCTCTCGATCGGCAGCGTATGGACCCGCGCCTCGTTCGCTGTCGGGTCGATGCTCGCCGGCGCCAGCGCCGAGCCGTGGAGCCTCGTGGCTGACGTCATCGCGCCCGGTCTCCTCCTTGACCTCGCCTTCTATTGTCTCCTGGTGCTCGCCCCCGGCCTCGTAGGATGGTTGCTGAGGAGCGTGACCCGCATCGGCAGCAGGACGTACGCCGTATGACGCTGTTCGACGACCACCGGCCGCCGCCGCCCCGGTCGCCAGCCCGGACGAGGCCACATTCGAACCTCACCGTGCTTCGGGCGGCCATCCTGCTGCTCTTCGCCGTGCTCACGCTCCGGCTCGGCTACCTGCAGATCGTCCGCGGTGAGGAGTACGCCGAGCGGGCCGAGTCGAACCACCTCCGTGCTCTCCAGCTTCTCCCCTCACGAGGACTCATCTATGACCGGAACGGTGTGCCCTTGGTCCAGAACGTGGGGAGCTACGCAGCGGGCCTCATCCCGGAGCTCCTCCCCGCAGACCGGGAGGCTCGCTACCTCACGTACTTGCGGCTCGAACAGATCACGGGCGTGCCGGCGGTCGAGATCCAGACGGCCGTGGACGAAGCGGAAGCAGCGGGTCGCCGCAGCGAGCGGCTGCTCATCGCGAAGCACCTGACCCACGAACAGGCGATCGCCCTCGACCAGGCCGCATCCACGCTCGACGGGGTCGAGCTCGTCGTGGAGCCATCCCGTTCCTACCCGTACGGCCCCATCCTCTCGCACGTGCTCGGCTACATCGGACCGCAGTTTCCCGAGGAGCGGGACCGGTACGAGGAGCTCGGGTACGCTCCGAACCAGCCCGTAGGAAAGGCAGGACTGGAGGCGGAGTACGAGCGGTACCTGAGCGGCAAGCCCGGCTGGCAGATCGCGGAGCAGGACGCCCACGGGACCATCCTCCGGGTGCTCGAGACGCGCCCGCCGGAGCCAGGGGCCAACCTGAAGCTGAGCATCGACGTCGCCCTCCAGCAGTACGTCTACGAGCTGCTCACGTCGTCCTTGGGGGAGGCGACGCAGGCTGCGGCAGTGGTCATGAATCCCAACACGGGCGATATCTACGCCCTCGTCTCCGTACCTTCCTATGACAACAACATCTTCAGCGCCATCGAGGAGCATGCGGAAGAGTACGAGGCGCTGCTAGAGGACCCTCGGAAGCCGCTCCTGAACCACGCCCTCATGCCCGCCGCCCCCGGCTCGACGTTCAAGCTCGTGACCGCCGCTGCTGCCCTCCAAGAGGGCACGATCACGCCCGCAACCGGGCGCAACGTGGACAGCGCCGTGCTCGAGATTCGAGGCGAGGACGGGATCATCTACCCGCTTCGCGATTGGCGCGTGCACGGATACCTCGACCTTCGCCGAGCGATTGCCTGGTCCTCGAACATCTACTTCTACATGGCGTCGTGCGGGATCCCGCAGGAGGGGATTCGCGGGCTGGGCAAAGACGTCCTCGAGTCGGCCACCATCCTCGGCTACTACGCCCGGGCCTTCGGCTTCGGCCGGCCGACCGGGGTCGACCTCTCCGGCGAGGCGACCGGGATCGTTCCCAGCCCGGAGTGGAAGCGTCGCTCACGGAGCGGGCCGCAGTTCAACCCGGAAGACCGGGAGTGGTACTACGCCGACACGTGCTTCATGGGCATCGGCCAGGGAGACGTCACGGCCACGCCGCTGCAGGTGGCGCGGATGACGGCTGCCGTCGCGAATGGCGGCAAGCTCGTGCGCCCGCACCTCGTGAGCGAGATCCTGGACGAGGAGGGGCGGGTGGTGGAGCGGATCGAACCGCAGTGGGAGGAGGTGCCCGTCGACCCCGCCCACCTGCAGGTGATCCGGGAAGGGATGCTGCTCTCGGTCCGAGACGGTGCAGGCGCCCTCGCTGCCGTCCCGGGCATCGCCGTGGCAGGGAAGACAGGCACCGCGGAGTTCAGGACGCCGACCGGTGAGCTGAAGGAGCACGCCTGGTTCACCGGCTTCGCGCCCTACGAGGACCCGGAGGTGGTCGTGACCGTCTACTTCGACCTCGGCTTCGGCGGCGCCAAGGCCGCTCCTGTCGCCGGCCGCATCATCCAGTACTTCCTCGAACACCGCGAGGGCTCCCCGTGACCGCCGTCCTGCGCCGGAGCGCGTACGACCGGGTCGGCCTCTTCCGGGGCTGGGACCGGTTCGACTACCTGATGGTGGCCGCAGCCGTCTCCCTGGTGGCCCTCGGCCTCCTCCTCATCCACAGCGGCTCCCGCAGCGAGTACGACGGCCCGGCGCTGAGCTTCGCCAACCCGGTCGTCAAGCAGCTCGTGTTCGCACTGGTAGGGCTCGCGGTGATGGTGGGCATGTCGCGCATCGACTACCACCGCCTCACGCACTACTGGTGGGCGCTGTACGGAGCTTCCATCGTCGCGCTCATCGCCGTGCTTCTCTTCGGCGACGCTCAGTTCGGCTCCACCCGCTGGTTCGACCTCGGCGTCGTCCAGATCCAGCCCTCGGAGTTCGCGAAGGTGGCGGTCATCGTCACCCTCGCCCGCTTCTTCGCCGAATACGGAGGAGATGCGCGCGAGTTCCGCGCGCTGCTCGTTTCCCTCGCCATCGTCGTGCCGGTCATCTTCTTGGTGTTCATCGAGCCCGACCTCGGCACGTCGGCGGTCTTCGCGGCCATCTGGCTCGGCGTCGTCGTGATCGCCGGTGTGAACCGCACCCACCTGGCGATGCTGGCCGCGCTCGCCCTCGCCCTCGCACCGTTCGTCTGGACCTTCGCCGTCGCCGACTACCAGGTGGAGCGCATCAGCATCCTCGTGGACCCCTACCGGGATCAGGGCGGGCTCGGAGCCGGCTACAACGTCATCCAGGCGGAGACCGCGATCGGCTCCGGCGGCTTGCTGGGGAAGGGGCTCGGCAACGGCGAGCAGACGCAGCTCGACTTCCTGAAGGTGCCGACGAAGGACTTCATCTTCAGCGTGCTGGGGGAGGAGCTGGGGTTCGTCGGGGGTGTGGCGCTCTTCCTTCTGTTCATCGTCCTGCTCATGCGGGGCGTGCGCGCAGCGCAGATCGCCGGCGATGTGGAGGGGCAGCTCATCGCCGTTGGCATCGTCGTGCTCATCCTCATGCAGACGTTCGTCAACGTTGCGGTGAACCTGGGGATGTTCCCGGTGACGGGCATCCCGCTCCCGTTCGTGAGCCAGGGCGGCAGCTCGCTCGTGAGCATGTTCGCCTCCCTGGGCATCCTGCAGAGCATCATCATCCGCCACCGCGCCTATCGCCAGGAGTAGACGCCTAGCCCTGCAAGGCCGTCGCAAGCGCCTCCCGCAGGGTGCGCGCGGGGAGCAGGCGGACGCCGGACTCGGTCTCCAGGCCAGGGGGAACGACGCAGCGCCGGAAGCCGAGCCGACGGAGCTCCTGCAGCCGCCGTTCGAGCTGCGGGACCGTCCGCACCGCGCCGGAGAGCGCCACCTCTCCGAGAAGGGCCAGGTCCGGCGGAAGGGGACGGTCGCGAACCGCGGACGCAACCGCCGCGGCCAGCGCGAGGTCGGCGCCCGCGTCTCGCACGCGGAGCCCACCCGAGGTGCTGACGACGACATCCAGGTGCCCCGCGCCGATCCCGGCGCGCCGGGCGAGGACGGCGAGGACGAGATGGAGCCGCGCCAGGTCGATTCCCGCCGCGATCCGGCGGGGAACGGCCAGCGTCGTGGGCACCGCCAGCGCCTGAACCTCCACGACGAGCGGCCTCGAGCCCTCCAGCACCACCGTCACGGCGGAGCCCGACGCCTCCGGGTCGCGTGTCGCGAGGAGCACGTCGCCGAGGTTCTCCACGCTGCGCAACCCCGAACCTGTCATCTCGAAGACGCCCACCTCATCGGTGGCCCCGAAGCGGTTCTTCGTGGCCCGGAGGATGCGCAGTAGACCGCTCTCGTTTCCCTCGAAGTAGAGCACCACATCGACGAGGTGCTCGACCACGCGCGGGCCGGCGAGGTCGCCGGATTTCGTAACGTGGCCCGTCAGGACCACCGCAGTCCCGGTCCGTTTCGCCCAGGAGACGACGGTGGCGGCGGACTCCGTGAGGTGAGCAGGGCCGCCGGTGCGGCCCTCCACGCCCTCGACCGCCACCGTCTGGATCGAGTCGATGACGAGGAAGTCGACGGCTGCCTCCTCCGCGGCCTCGAGCGCCGGCTGGAGGCTCTCGCTGCTGAGGAGGAGCACTTCCGTGTTGTCGAGCCCGAGCCGCTTCGCGCGGAGCCGTACCTGGCGTGGCGACTCCTCGCCGCAAAGGTAGCCCACGCGTAATCCCCGGCCGACAAGGCCGGAACAAGCCTGGAGCATGAGCGTGGACTTTCCCACGCCGGGCTCGCCACCGAGCAGCACGACGCTCCCAGGAACGAAGCCTCCACCGAGCACCTGGTCGAGCTCCGGGAGCCCCGTCCGGTGCCGCTGTTCGGCGGCGAGGTCCACCTCGGGCAGGAGCGCCACCTCCACCGCTGGCCTTCCCGGCTTCGTGCCGGCGCGAGCGGGCGCTGCCCGCTGCTCGCTGAGGCTCCCCCAGGCGCCGCACTGGGCGCATCGGCCGAGGAACTGGGCCGTGCGCCAACCACAAGCCGAGCATTCGTATCCGACTTTGGAACGCGCCACGACCCTAGTTCGCCTCCGTGGCTTTTTCGAGGAAAGGCCGCACTGCGGCGGTGAGCGTGCGATGCTCGCTTCGCTGCAGGAGCGGGTCGACCTGCAGCACCTCCATCGCCATCGCTCGTGCCTCGGCGAGGACGTCCCGGTCCGTGAGGCGGGCCACCCGCAGCATCGTGTTCTGGCCCGACTGAAGCTTCCCCCACGCCTCGCCCTCTCCGCGCATCTCCAGGTCGATCTCCGCGAGCCGGAAGCCGTCGTTCGTTTCCACCATCGCCTGCAGGCGCTCCCGCGCCTCCGGTCCCGGGTCCTCTTCCGTGCTGAACAGGAGGCAGTAGCTCTGCCGGTCCGACCGGCCGACCCGGCCGCGGAACTGGTGGAGCTGGCTGAGGCCGAACCGCTCCGCCCCCTCGACGACGATGACCGTAGCGTTCGGGACGTCGATGCCGACCTCGATGACGCTCGTGGAGACGAGCAGGTCCGCCTCGCCGCGCGCGAACCGCTGCATCACTTCGTCCTTCTGCTTCGCTCCCATCCGGCCGTGCAGCAGCTCCACGCGATAGTTGCGGAAGGGGCCGTTCCGGAGACGTTCATACTCCTCTTCCGCCGAGCGAACATCGAGCGCCTCTGACTCCTCCACGAGGGGACAGATTACGAACGCCTGTTCGCCGGCATCCAACCGCTCTCGGATGAAGGCGTACGCCTCCTCTCGTTCGTGCGGATGCACCCACACCGTCTTCACGGGCTTCCTCCCCGGCGGGAGCTCGTCGATGGTCGAGACCTCGAGGTCGCCGTACACGGTGAGGGCCAGCGTGCGAGGGATGGGGGTCGCCGTCATCACGAGCAGATGCGGGTTCGCGCCCTTCTGGCGCAGCTTCGCTCGCTGCATGACGCCGAACCGGTGCTGTTCGTCGATGACCGCCAGCCCGAGCCGGGGAATGCGCACGTCGTCCTCGATGAGCGCGTGGGTGCCCACGAGGATGTCCGCACCGCCGTGGGCGGCATCGTTCCGGATCTGCTCCTTCTGCGTCTCGGTGAGGGAACCGGTGAGCAGCAGCATGCGGACCGGCCGTCCAAGCCACGGGGGCACGAAGACGCCCTCGAGCGGACTGTGCTCCTCGCCTCCGAGCAAACGCGCGAAGGAGCGGTAGTGCTGCTCGGCCAGGATCTCCGTCGGCGCCATGAGCGCGGCTTGATACCCGGAAACGACGGCTGCGAGCATCGCCGCGAAGGCGACGACCGTCTTGCCGCTTCCGACATCACCCTGCAGGAGGCGCAGCATCGGCTCCGGGCCGCGAAGGTCCGACAAGATCTCCTCGAGCGAACGGCGCTGCGCCCTCGTCAGCGTGAACGGCAGCGACGCGAGGAAGCGGTGGAGCACCTCGCCGAGCTCCAGTCGGGGGGCGTCTTGCGATCGCTGCCACTCCGCGCGCCGCATCAGCACCGCCACCTGGACCGCGAGGAACTCTCCCAGCGCCAGCCGACGCCGTGCCTCTTCCGCCTCCCCGGGCGAGGCTGGCCAGTGGTATGCGCGAATGGCATCGGCGAGGGGAACGAGCCGCCGCTTCTCCGCCAGCCAGCGCGGGACCGGGTCGGGAATGCGCTCGGCCACCGCCTCCACCGCCACGCGCACGGCCCGCCGGATCTGCTTCTGCGAGAGCCCCTGGGTCGCCGGGTACACCGGGACCAGTCGCCCGGCGTCCATTGCATCGGGATCGAACGGCTCGTACTCGGGGTTCTCCATCTGGAGGCGGCCCCGATAGGTGCGCACCTTGCCGGAGACCGCAATCACTTCATCGGGCGCGAGCTGCTTCGCGACGAACGGCATGTTGAACCAGACCACGCGCAGGAACCCGCTCCCATCGCTCAGGAGCGCCTCCGTCCCCCGCAGGCGGCGCCCGAACCGCGTCTCAGTGGCCGCGACGACCTTCGCGACCACCGTCACCGGGTGGGCCGATGGCCGCAAGGCCGCGATCGGGCGCACGTCGGTGAAGTCGTTGAAGCGGCGGGGAAAGAGCATCGCCAGGTCGCCCACCGTGCGCACACCGAGCCTCTCGAACCGCTGCGCCATGCCCCGCGCCAGCCCGGGAATCGCCGTCACGGGATCGTCGGGGCTGAGCGTACGAGCGGGCCCCGGCCTCCCGCGCAGGCTGGGCCTCCGCGTCGTCGTTCCGCCAGGTCTCGCGTTTGGCCGCTGCTTGTCTACCGGTGGCGCGGCGACCGTCTCGCCTCGAAGCGCTCGCAGCGCGAGTTCGAGCCACGCTCGCCGCTCCTTGCTGGAGAGCGAGCGGTACCCGCCCCCGGGCAGCCGTCGAAGCGCCGTAGCGAACGGGTGCCCGGCGACTTCCGGCGCTCCGGCTGCCCGGCGAAGGAGGGCGTCGAGCCCCCCGAGCACAGCACGGTCGTCACAGCCGCGCGCGAGCTCCGCTTCCAGGATGCGGCGGACGCGCCCCAGGTCGACGGTGGCCGCGCTCATTGCCGTCTCACCGGGCAGACGCCGAGTACGTTCGGTCCGGTGTACACGCCGACGACGGGACCGATCGTGCCCTGGATGATCTCCATCTCCGGCATCGCCTCTTGCAGCCGCTCTCGGAAGCGGGTCACCTCCTCCTCGTTGCCGCCCCCGGCGACGAACATCCGGCGAGCGTCGCGGTGCTTCAGGGCGAACTCGAAGAGCCGCTCCACCGCTCGCTCTTTCGTCCGCACCCGGTCGAAGGCGGCCACCTCACCATCCTCCACGTGAACGAGCGGCTTGATTCGCAGCATGGTGCCGAGCAAGGAGCTCGCCCGGCCGATTCGCCCGCCCCGCTGCAGGTACTCCAGCGTGTCGAGCACGCAAACGACGTACACCGCGCCGATGGTAGCGCGCGCCGTCTCGATCACCTCGTCCACGCTGGCACCGCGGTCGGCCGCCTCTGCGGCGTCGAGCACGACCGCGCCGAGCCCCAGGCTCACGTTCCGCGAGTCGATCACCTCGATACGGGCCCCCGTCTCGCCGGAGACGTACTCCGCGGCCACTCGAGCCGAGTTCAGGGTACCCGAGAGCTTCGAGGAGATGTGGATCGATACGATGGCGGACGCGCCTTCTGCGAGGGCGTCTCGGTACGCCTGCATGAAGGCCTCCACGCTCGGCTGGCTCGTGCGGGGAAGCTCCCGGGCGGTCACGAGGCGCCGGTAGAACGTGGCTGCATCGATATCGATGCCATCACGAAACGCCTCCTCGCCAAAGAACACCGTGAGAGGTACGACCCGGATGCCGAACCGCTCAACGAAGTGACGCGGGAGGTCGCTGGTGGAGTCGGTGACGATGGCAACGGTCATGAACTGCTCAACCGAGTACGCGGAAGAGTATAAACGTCAAGAACGGGGCCGGGGTACAATCCGTCCGTGCGCGTGGTCAAGCTTGCTCCCTCGATTCTGACGGCCGACTTCGGGCGGCTCGCGGACGAGGTCCGGGCTGCCGAAGCCGGGGGCGCCGACTACCTCCACCTCGATGTCATGGACGGGCGCTTCGTCCCCAACATCACCTTCGGGCCGCTGGTCATCGAAGCGCTTCGCAAGGTCACGAAGCTGCCGTTCGACGTGCACCTCATGATCGTGGAGCCGGAGCGCCACCTCCACGCGTTCGCCGAGCTCGCCGACATCCTGAACGTGCACGTGGAGGTCTGTCCACACCTGCACCGGACCCTCGAGCAGATTCGAAACCTCGGAGTGCGCCCCGGCGTCTGCCTCAACCCATCCACACCGGTAGCGGCGATCGAGGAGGTGCTGCCCGACGTCGACCAGGTGATGGTCATGACCATTAACCCGGGCTGGGGCGGGCAGCGCATGATCGAGCGCATGCTCGAGAAAGTCGCGCGCGTACGGCGGCTCGTTGACGAGCGAGGGCTCCCCGTGGAGATCGAGATCGACGGCGGTGTCCGCGTCGACAACGTCCCCCGCTGCGTCGCTGCTGGGGCCGACGTCCTGGTATGCGGGAGCAGCGTCTACAACGACGAGGCAACCCCAGCGGAGAACCTGGCCGCCCTCCGGGGTGCCATCGAGCGGGCTCGAGCGAGCCTGGGATTGGCTACGGGGTCTTAACGAGGGTCCGGAGGCAGCGCGTGCAGACGTTCACGCGCACCCACCGTCCATCGATGAGGAGGCGCTGCTTGTGAACGTTCGGCCGAAACTGGCGGCTCTTCTTGGGCGCCTTCCGCTCCCAGCGGCCGCCGTGCCGGTGACGAATGTACCGGCCGAACTGGGTCGTCTTGCCGCACAGATCGCAGGCTCCAGCAGCCATGCGCGCTCCTCGTCTCCAAACTCCGTCGATATGCTAGCACCCGACGTCCTTCGGACCAAACGAGGAGTGCATGACGGGTAGCGGGGAGGGGAGCCAGGGCGGCGTCGACGCAGGCAGGCTGCGAGCCGCGTTCCAGGCGGCCGCCGAGCACCTCCGTGAGCACGCCCCCGCCATCGACGCGATCAACGTCTACCCGGTTCCGGACGGCGACACCGGGACGAACATGGCGGGGACGATGATCGACGCCGTCGCCTCACTGCCGGAAACGGTGGAGGGGGTGGGAGAGCTGCTCCGCTCCTTGGCGCGGGCGGCGCTCCTCAGCGCTCGCGGAAACTCCGGCGTCATCCTCTCCCAGGCCCTGCGCGGCTTCGCCGAAGGGGTCGGCGACACGGGAGTCCTGGACGGCCCGGGACTCGCGCGCGGGCTGGAGTCCGCCGCTCGCGCTGCCTACGAGGCGGTGTCCGAGCCGGCGGAAGGCACGATGCTCACGGTGCTCCGGCGAGCGGCAGAGGCTGCCGCCGATGCCGCAGCGCGGGGAGCGAGCTGCAGCGAGACCCTTCGCGCTGCGGTCGAGGAAGCCGAACGCGCGGAGGAGAGGACGCCGGAGCTGCTCCCGATCCTGCGCGAAGCCGGCGTCCCGGACGCGGGAGGCGAGGGGATCTGCGTGCTGCTGCGCGGGCTGGCTGCCGCGTTGAGCGGCACGGAACCGCCCGCGCGCCGTCCGCTCCCCCCGCCACGTCACGTCCCGCAGGCCGACCGGGTCGGCTTCTGCACGGAGTGCCTCCTCGACGCGAACAGCTCCAGCCGGGACGAGGTCCTTGAGGCGCTCGCCCGCGCCGGTGCGTCTTCGGTCGTGCTCACGGGGGAGATGCCGCTCCTCCACGTCCACTTCCACTCCTCCGACCCCGATGCGCTGCTCGACCTTCTCGAGCGGTTCGGCACGGTGTCCCGCGTGAAGGTCGAGGATATGTCCGCCCAACACCGCCGCTACCTCACCGAGGGATCGGGCGCGACGGCGCGCGTGGCGGTGCTCGCCCTCTCCCCGACACCGGTGCTGGACGACCTCTTTCGCGGGGTGGGAGCCGAGCCGCTCCGAGCCTCACCGCTTGAGAAGCCGAACGTGGCGGCGATCCTTGAGGCCGCGGAGGCTCTCCACGTCCCCGACATCATCGTCCTGCCGAACCATCGCGACCTGCTCCTCAGCTGCTCCCAGGCCGCCGGGCTCACCCGCCGGACCACCATCCACGTGGTCCCCACGGCCACGATTCCGGAGGGGCTCGCCGCGGCCCTCGCCTGCGTGCCCGACCGGGCACTCACCGAGGTCTTGGAGCAGATGCATCGCGCCCGGGAACGGGTGCACACGGTCGAGGTGACGCGCGCCACAGGCGACCGCTCGGTGGGCGGAGTGGAGATCCGCGCCGGTGACTTCGTCGCCCTCCTCGACGGGCGGCCCGTCGCCAGCGGGCGCGAGCTGGCGCAGCCCGCCCTGGAAGCTCTGGAGCGGCTCGCGCCCGACGGGGAACGGCTCTTCACCCTCTTCCAGGGGTCCGGCCTCTCGGCGGCGGAGCTCGACGCCCTTGCGGCCCGAATCGCAGAGCGGTGGCCACGGGCCGAAGTCGAGCTGCTCGAGAGCGGCCACGAGCTCTACCCGCTCATCATCGGTGTCGAGTGACGTGGCCGGAACTCCGGCGCCGCCTCGGCTGCGTCTTCGACGGGGCGAGCGCTACGGCGCCTGCCGGCGGCGCGACGGGCGGGGGCGCCCTTGCAACTGACCCGGGCAGCGCGGAGGCCCATTGTGCACGCCGTGATCAGGGCGCGCGCGTCCCCGCGTCCGGGCCCGGGGCGGCGCTATCGCCAAGCGCCTGCGCCGCCGGTGCAGGCTCCGACGGGGCAGCAGCCCCTTCGGGCGCGGTCGGGGCCCATGACCTGCGCAGCGGCAAGCCGCGTAGGGCGAGCGTGAAGAGGACGCAGAACGCGGCGAACACCGCGCCGACCGTGAACATGTCTTCCATGGCCAGCGCAACCGCTTCCCGCTGCGCGGCTACGGCGAGCGAGAGAAGCTGCTCACCCTGCGGGAGCTCCCGCAGCTGGTCGAGGACGACGGCGTACCGGCGTGCGTCGAGCGCGAGCGTGGGGTCTTCAAACTGGGCGAGAATCGGCGGCGGAATCGCCGTTTGGGCCTCCGCGGGGAGCACGTCGGCAAACGCGCCGCGGTAGCTCGTGGCCAGGATGGATCCGAAGATCGCGGTGCCGATCACGGCGCCGATCTGGCGGAAGAACTGGCTCGAGCTCGTCGCCACGCCCAGGTAACGGTAGTCGACCGCGTTCTGCACAGCGACGGACATCGTAGGGAGGACGAGCCCGAATCCCACGCCCGTGACCATCACGAACGCGCTCACGTGCCACCGCGGCATGTCGGCGTGGACCGTGCGGAGGAGGAGGATCCCCGCCAGGAGCAAAAGCGCCCCGAGCACCGCAATGGCCTTGTACCGGCCAAGGCGCGCCATCAGGTTGCCCCCGACGACGCTCGCCGCCAGCACGCCGAGGGATTGCGGTGTCGTGATGATGCCCGACGCCGTCGCAGACGCCCCGAGGGACGTCTGCACGAACGTGGGCAGGTAGGCGATCGCCCCGAACATCGCGAGGCCCACGAAGAAGACGACGAGGTTCGTGACGAGGAACTCGCGGTTTCGGAACAGGTACAACGGCACCATCGGGTCCGGATGGCGCAGCTCCTGGAGTGAGAAGAGGAAGAGGAGCACGACCGCACCGGAGAGGAGGCCGACGATCTCTGCCGAAGCCCACGGGTACCGGTCGCCCGCCCACACGAAGGCCAGCAGCAGGAGTACCGAGGCCGCCGCCAAGAGCGCCGCACCAAGGTAGTCCACTGCTCGACGCCCGAGCGAAGCCGTCGCGGGAAGGTTCGCTCCGATGGCGAGAAACGCCACCACGCCCACCGGGACGTTGACGTAGAAGATCCACCGCCAGCCCACGTGGTCCGTGAGGAAGCCGCCGAGGCTCGGCCCCACGATGCTCGCCAGGCTGAAGGTCCCGGTGAAGAGGCCCATGTACCGGCCTCGTTCGGCGGGACTGAACAGGTCGCCGGTGGTGGCGAAGATCGTCGCGAAGAGCACCCCTCCACCGACGCCCTGGATGCCCCGGAAGGCGATGAGGGCGACCATCGTCGGCGCTGCCCCGCACAAGGCCGAGCCGATTAGGAAAAGGACGATGCCCGCGAGGAGGAACGGCTTCCGGCCGTACGTGTCCGACAGCTTCCCCACCAGCGGCACCGAGACCGTGGAGGTGAGCATGTACACCGTGAACACCCAGGAAAGGAGAGCGAACCCGCCCAGGTCCGAGACGATGCGAGGGGCAGCGGTGGAGACGATCGTCTGATCGAGCGCGCCCATGAAGAGGGAGACCATGAGGCTGAAAAGGAGGAGCCAGCGCTGCCGGCGGTCGAGCGTCTCTGCGAGCGGACGGTGGGAAGCGCTGCGGTCCATCACCATGCCTCAGCAGCGGCGCGGATCCCGCGCCGCTCCCCACAGCATAGGCGATAGTTAGCTTGAAACAAATCGAAGGAAGGCTACCGCTTCTCGCGAATGCGCGCCGCTTTCCCCGTCAGGCCGCGAAGGTAGTAGAGGTTCTTGCGCCGAACCCTGCCCTTACGCACGACTTCGATTTTCTCGATACGGGGGCTGTACAGCGGCCACGTGCGTTCCACGCCAACGCCGCTCGTGACCTTCCGAACCGTGAAGTTCGAGGCGAGCCCTTTGCGGCGCTTGCGGATGACCACGCCCTCGAAGACCTGAATCCGTTCCCGGTTCCCCTCGATGACCTTGGCGTGCACGCGCACCGTGTCGCCCGGCGCGAAGTCGGGCAGGTCATCGCGAGGCGTTACGTCGAGAAGTGCGTCGAGTTCGTACGACATCGTTCGGTCCCCGGGCGTTTGTCGTCAATCGTAGGGAGAGCGCCCCTTACGCGCCACGCGAGGACGCCGCGGGCCCACCCGAGCGGTAGAAGTGCACCTCCACCCGCTCGAGCGTGGCGAGCCCCTGCGGCACGAGCTCCTCCACGACCGGCAGAAATGCACGCACCTTCTCGGGCGTGTCGACGAATTCGAGAACGACCGGGAGGTCGAGGGAGAGGCGCTCGATTCGCGCCGTGTGGATGCGCGACCCGGCACCGTAGCCGGCGAGCCCGCGGACAACCGTGCACCCGGCAAGCCCCATCTCACGCGCCCGCAGGAGGAGCGCTTCCCAGGTCGGCTTTCCGTGCCACCGGTCGCTCTCGCCGATGAATACGCGTAGCAGGAGCCCCTCGCCAGCGAGATCCATCTCGTCACCACGTTACAGCAGGCGGGCGAGGAACGTCCCCGTCCATGCCGCGAAGATCCCGACGACAACGCTCGCCGCGACGTTTGCTGCCGCCCGCACCAGCTCCAGCCCGCGCAGCAGCTCCAGCGTCTCCCAACCGAAGGTGCTGAACGTGGTGTAGCTCCCCAGGAACCCAACCATCAGAAAGGCGCGCGCTTCCCGGGAGAACAGCTCTCGCTCGAAGGCGAGCGTCGCCAGGAAGCCGATGAGGAGGCAGCCGCTCACGTTCACGAGGAGCGTGCCCCACGGGAAGCCCGGACCAGCGAGATCCTGCACCTTGCCCTGCACGAAGTACCGGGCCGGTGCCCCGATGGCCGCCCCGGCGATGATGTACGCGTAGATCACCGCCCTGTGCTCCCATGGCCGCCGCTCCCCCGGGCCGTGGGCGTGAGGAACTCCGCCCACTCGAAGTGGACGGGCGCAAGACGGCCGATCACCAGCTGGGCGATGCGATCACCGTCCCGCACGACGTGCCGGATCGCAGGCGAGGTCGTGTACATCGTCACCAGCAGCTCGCCTCGATAGTCGGCGTCGATGGTCCCGAAGGCGGCGATCACGCCCCGCCGAGCGAGCCCGCTGCGGGGACGGATCTGCACGTCCAATCCCGGCGGGGTTTCAATGGCGATACCGGTGGGCACGAGCACCGGGACCTGGGTAATCTCCAGCTCCGCCCCCTCCGTGCAGGCGAAGAGGTCGAATCCGCTGCTCCCGTCGGTAGCGCGAACGGGCAGGCGCGCGCCCGGCCGCAGCAGCTGCACGCGAACGGTGTCCACGGCGCCCTATGGTACGCCGCTTTCGGGCCTGGGAAAGCCGCACGTGGGCACAGCTTGCCCGCGAGAGGAGCCGTCACCGGAAGAGGTCGCGCTCCGGATCGCGGACGATCATCGTCATGCGGGCTTCTTCGTCCGGCTGCCAGGGGAAGCCCCGGATCACCGCGACCGGCACGCGGCTGATGTTCCCCTTCACCAGTTCCGCTGCGCCGGCGAGCTCGTCCGCCACACAGATGGCTTGCACGCGAAACTCGTGCCCGTGCGGGTCCTTCATGCCGATGTAGCTCACGACCGGATTCATGCCGGCGATGCCGATCGCTACGTCGGTCTGGGCTTCCCGCCAGGGCCGGCCGAAGGTGTCCGAGATGATGACCGCGATGTCGAGCCCGCGCTCGCGGAGCCCCGCCCGGATTCGCCGGGCGCTCTCATCCGGGTCGATGGGGAGGAGCACCGCGCGTTCGGGCCCGCCGGCGCTCGATTGGTCCACGCCGCTGTTCGCGCACACGAAGCCGTGGCGCGTCTCGGTGATGAGCACGGGGCCCACCTGGCGGACCACCCGCCGCGCCTCGCGGAGGACGAGCTCGACCACGCGCGGATCCTTCTCCCAGGCCTCCGCGTACTGGCGCGCGAACGGGGAGGGTTCGACAGTGCGGAGGTCGACGACCCGGCCTTCCGCTTTCGAGACGATCTTCGACGTCACCACGACGATGTCCCCGCTCTGGAGGGGGCGATCTGCCCGGCTCGCCGCATCCGCGATGAGCTCGGCCAGGTCCATCCCCGGCTCGATCTCCGGTAGCCCGGGGATGCCGAAGATCCTTAGCTCATCGCTTCGGAACGGCTCGCTCATACGAGCACCCGCTGCCGCCGCTCGGCGCGGTCGACGAAGTCGACGATGACGCGAGCGGCCTCGTCCGGGGCGTGGCACCAGAAGTTGTGCGACGCTCCCTCGAGCCAGACGAGCTCCGCGCGGGGGATCGCCGCCGCCACGATTCGGGCGTTCTCCGGCGGAACGAGCCGGTCCGCAGTCCCGTGGAGGACGAGCACAGGCCAATCGTACGCGTTCGGCGCCTCCGTGCCGTACCCGGCCTCCTCCACCGCTGCCGCCTGGATTCGGAACGTCCGCCCTGGGGTCGGGTCGCGCATCGATTCCTCGAACTTCCGCAGCAACAGCTCTTCGTTCTCCCGCACCCACGGCTCCGGATGGATGACCGGCCAGCTCCGGCGGGCGCTCTCGACGAGAGGCCGTGAGCGGTCCCAGAAGAGCGCAGCGTTCCGGTCCTCCTCGGTCGCGCTGACGCCGGCCGGAGGGCAGAGCAGCAGCAGCGATCGAAGCCGCTCGCCGCCCCAATCCTTGACGTAGTGGCGAGCGATCACGCTCCCGAGCGAGCAGCCGAGGAGGTGGAAGGTGCCAAGCCCGAGATCGCGGACGACGGCGTGCACGTCCGCGGTCATGTCGGCCATCGACCACGGTTCCCGAGGCCGATCGCTCCTGCCCGTTCCCCGGTTGTCGATGAGCACGAGCTGGCAGCGGCGGGCGAGAAGGTCAGGAAATCGCTCCCACCACTCCCGCGAGCTCCCTCCGATCCCCATCACCATGAGGAGCGGCGGCCCCTCGCCACGGACCTCGTACCAGATGCGCACGTCCCCGTTGCGGACGTACGGCACCGCTACACCCCCACGATGCGGATGCTCGTCTGCGTCTTGTATCGCCTGTTGAGGTTGATGAGGAGCGCCGTGAGCATCTCGACGTAGCGGCTGTTGAACAAGGCGCCGCCGTCGAGCCCTCGCACGCCCGCAATCTGGTTGGCGAGACCGATGACGGTCTCCTTCGCCTCCCGGTCGTCCCCGCAGACGAGGACGTCGCAGTCGAGCGGATGCTCGACCTCCTGGAGCTTCTCCGCGGAGAGGTTCTGGAACGCGGAGACGACACGGGCGTTCGGGAGGAGGGCGGCCGCTTCTTCCGCGGCGCTGTGCCCTGGCACGTCGAGGGCGACGGCTCCCTTCCCCTTGACGAACTGCAGGGGCGCGACGACATCGCACACGATCTTTCCATCCAGCAGCTGCCCGATCGCTCGCAGCGTGGGCTCCTGTCCCTCGTACGGGAAGGTAAGGAAGACCACGTCCGCGTCGCGGACGATTTCGCCGTTCTCGCCACCGCTCGCGACTGCCGAGGGGACGCGTTCTCGGACCTTCGCCGCCGCTTCGGCGCCGCGCTCTGCCGACCGCGAGCCGATCGCCACGGAGTGGCCTGCGAGCGCGAAACGCATCGCCAGCCCGAGCCCTTCCGGCCCGGTTCCTCCCACGAATGCGAGCTTCATCGTCTTTCGTCGACTCCTGCCCTGGCGGGTGGTTGAGCACGATCAGCCTACCCGCTGCCCGTCTTCCCCGGTAGCGAGGCTCCCTTCAGGCCCGCAGGGGCGCGGCCGAAGGTAAAGGCGGGGCCGGCCCAGCAGCGCCGGGAGGTTCACACCAGAATCCCGGGCTCCCCGCTCTGCTATACTCGGTGCCAGGAGCGCAATCGCGCCCGGAGTGGTTCGTTGTACTCTCGCTGGCTCCGCAACCTCTTCATCTACCTCGTTCTCCTCGTCGCCGTCATCGCCGTCGTCTACGTCCTCTTCGCCGGGGGGAACGACCACCAGACGATCCCGTTCGGCGAACTGCTCGAGGACGCTTCGGCGAACCGGATCGAACGCCTCGTGGTCGACGGCCGCGAGCTCACGGCCTACTACCGCGAGGAGGTGAACGGGCAGCAGGTCGTCAAGACCTCGAAGATGGGCGAGAACACCGATCTGGAGATGCTCCTCCAGGAGCGGGGCGTCTCGCTGAACGGCGAGCAGATCGTCGACGGCGAGACTCGCCCCGGGCTCGTTCTCGAGTACAAGGAGAGCCAGTCGTTCGGTCCGTGGCTGAGCCTGCTCCTGAACTTCCTGCCGATCCTGCTCATCGGTGCGTTCATCCTGCTCATCTTGCGCCAGGCCCAGGGCTCGAACTCCCAGGCGATGAGCTTCGGCAAGAGCCGCGCTCGGCTCTTCACCGGCAGTAAGGTCACCGTCACCTTCGCCGACGTCGCCGGCGTCGACGAGGCGAAGGAGGAGCTGGCGGAGGTTGTCGAGTTCCTCAAGTATCCGGAGAAGTTCGCCGCCCTCGGCGCCCGCATCCCGAAGGGCGTGCTCCTGGTCGGGCCGCCCGGCACGGGGAAGACGCTCCTTGCGCGAGCGGTAGCCGGCGAGGCCGGGGTCCCCTTCTTCAGCATCTCCGGTTCCGAGTTCGTGGAGATGTTCGTGGGCGTCGGCGCCAGCCGCGTGCGCGACCTCTTCGACCAGGCGAAGAAGAACGCCCCCTGCATCGTCTTCATCGACGAGATCGACGCTGTCGGGCGGCAGCGAGGGGCGGGCCTCGGCGGCAGCCACGACGAGCGCGAGCAGACGCTGAACCAGATCCTCGTCGAGATGGACGGCTTCGACACGGGGACGAACGTCATCGTCATCGCCGCGACGAACCGTCCCGATATCCTCGACCCGGCACTCCTGCGCCCGGGCCGCTTCGACCGGAAGGTCGTCATCGACGGTCCGGACGTGAAGGGGCGGGAGGCGATCCTGGCCGTCCACCTGCGCGGGAAGCCGATCGCGGACGACGTGAAGATCCAGGAGCTCGCCAAGTCCACCCCCGGCTTCAGCGGGGCAGACCTCGCGAACCTCGTGAACGAGGCGGCCATCCTCGCCGCCCGGCGGAACAAGAAGATCATCACGATGCAGGAGTTCCACGAGGCGATCGACCGCGTCGTGGCAGGGCCGGAGCGGAAGAGCCGCGTCATGAGCGAGCGAGAGAAGCGGCTCACCGCCTACCACGAGGCCGGTCATGCCGTCGTCGCGCACTTCCTCGAGCACCACGACCCGCCACACAAGGTCACGATCGTCATGCGCGGCATGGCGGGCGGCTACACGCGCTTCCTGCCCGACGAAGAGGTGCATTACCGAACGAAGTCGATGTTCCGCGACCAGCTCTGCGCAGCGCTCGGCGGGCACGCGGCCGAGGAGCTCGTGTTCGGGGAGGCATCCACAGGCCCATCGAACGACCTCGAGCAGGTGACGCGCATCGCGCGCGCGATGGTCACCCGCTGGGGCATGAGCGAACGGCTCGGACCGCGAACCTTCGGCCGCAGCGAGGAGCTCATCTTCCTCGGGCGCGAGATCTCGGAGACGCGCAACTACAGTGAGAAGATCGCGGAGATGATCGACGACGAAGTGCGCGCCCTCATCGAGGAGGCGCAGGAGCGGGCACGCGCAATCCTCCGCGAGCACCGCAAGCTCCTCGACAAGCTGGCGAATGCGCTCCTCGAGGTAGAGACGCTGGAGGGCGAGCAGCTGCAGCGCCTCCTCAACAGCGATCCCGACGAGCCGTGGCCGCCTCCGGACCTCGCCGAGAAGAAGGCCGAGGAAGCTCCCGCTCCCAAGGTCGAGGAGTCGCCGCGACGCCCGGCCTTCGAGCCGAAGCCTGCCCCCGGGCTGGCTTGGGAAGGCGGCGGGCAAGCGAACATCGAGGTGGACCGGCGGGGCACGAGCTGACGGTTCCGCTGGCCCGCACGTTTGACCCCCGCGAAGGGCCGTTCCTAGACTGAGCTTTTGGTTGGCTCGAGACGAGGAGTGAAGACCCGTGGAAGCGATCGTACGTGCGTCCGGACGTCAGTACCGTGTGAAGCCCGGACAGGAAATCGAAGTGAATCGAGTGGCCGGGCGGCCGGGCGAGGTCATCGACCTGCCCGTCCTCGCCCTCATCGACGGCTCTGACATCCGCATCGGCACGCCCGAGGTGCCGGGCGCGGTCGTCCGCGCCCGGATCGCGGCCCATGGGCGGGCACCGAAGCTCGTTTTCATGAAGTACAAGAGCAAGGTCCGCTACCGGCGAAAGCTGGGGCACCGCCAGCCGGTCTCCCGGCTGATCGTCGAAGCGATTGAGAAGGGGTGAGGCGCGATGGCGCACAAGAAGGGAGTCGGTAGCTCGAAGAACGGGCGCGACAGCAACTCGAAGCGCCTGGGGGTGAAGAAGTTCGACGGCGAGCTCGTGAAGCCGGGCACGATCATCCTCCGGCAGCGCGGCACCCGGTTCCATCCGGGCAACAACGTCGGGCTCGGGCGGGACTACACCATCTTCTCCCTCATCGAGGGTCGGGTGAAGTTCGAGCCGTACGCGAAGGGCCGCCGGAAGAAGGTCAGCGTCTACCCCGTCACGGCGTAGGAGGGGTCGGGATGAAGCAGGGAATCCATCCGAACTACGGGCCAGCCATCATTCGCTGCTCCTGCGGCAACGAGGTGGAGACGCGCTCGACGAAGCCGAACATGCACCTCGAGGTCTGCAACGTTTGCCACCCGTTCTTCACGGGTGAGCAGCGCATCGTGGACACGGCCGGACGGGTCGAGCGCTTCAACCGGCGGTACGCCGCCAAGAAGTGAGCGCGCCTCTGCTGCTGCACGTGAAGAAGGCGCCGCAGCGGCGCCTTCTTTGTATGCTCAGCGGCGACAACATCGACTCTCCGTGAGGCGCGATGCCAGCTTCTGTCTACTACGGCGGACAGGCGGTTCTCGAGGGCGTGATGATCCGCGGCCCCGAGCACATGGCGGTCGCTGTCCGCCACCCGAACGGCCGCATCGTCGTCCACCAGGAGCACCTTTCGGGGATCTACACCGGGCCGCTGCGCCGCATCCCCCTCCTCCGCGGGGTCATCATCCTCTGGGAGACCCTGGCCCTCGGGATGCGCGCGCTCTCGTTCTCCTCGCGGGTGGCAATGGACGAGGGAGATGAGGAGGACCCCCAGTTTCCAGAAACGGTCTTCTGGGGCATCGTCCTCCTGGCGATCGCCGCTGCCGTCGCCTTCTTCTTCGCCGTGCCCATCATGCTCGCGCATCTCCTCGAGCTCGTCGGCGCTCATCGGCTCGTGGTCGTGGCGGTCGAGGGCGTCATCCGGCTCCTGCTCTTCGTCGGCTACGTGGCCGCCATCGGCCTCATGCCGGACATCCGTCGCGTGTACCAGTACCACGGCGCAGAGCACATGACGATTCACGCCTACGAGGCGCAACAGCCGCTCGAGGTCCCGAGCATCCGACGTTTCCCGAAGGAGCACACCCGTTGCGGAACGAGCTTCCTCCTCGTCGTCGTACTCATCGCGCTGCTCACCTTCTTCCTCTTCGATGCGCTCGTGGACGAAGGATTGCTCGTCCGCATCGCCTCCCGCGTCCTGCTCGTGCCGGTGATCGCCGCCATCAGCTACGAGATCCTCCGCCTCGGTGCGAAGTTCGAGCGGTACCGGCTCGTACGCTGGGCGTTCGCGCCGAACATCGCCTTGCAGGCGCTCACGACGCGGGTTCCGGAGGACGACCAGATCGAGGTCGCGAGGGCGGCCTTCCTGGCAACGCTGACCGCAGCAGGCATCGAGCCGCCCGGAGGGGGCGTCGCGAGCACGGCCGCCACCCCCTTGGAATAGCAGAACGTTTGTTCTACCTTCGTCTTCCCATGGAGGTTGCGTGCCTCAGGGTGCCGAACTTCCTCGTGGCGCTCGCCCGGCGCGAGTTCCCGCACCTGGCAGGGCGTCCGCTGATCGTGGCCAGCACCCGAGAGGACGGCGCGCAGGTCCGAGCCTGCTCCGCATCCCTGGCGCAGCGGGGCGTGACGCCAGGGATGGCGCTTCGGCGCGCGCTCTCCCTCTGCCAGGACGCCGCGGTGGTGACGCTCTCCGAGCGGGATGCTGCCCAGGAAGCGGCCGTCCTGCGGGAGCTGATCGAGCGAACGAGCCCTCGCGTCGAAGAGGTCGCTCCGGGGCACCTCCATTTCGATGTCCGTGGCCTCGCGCGGCTTACGGGATCATCGGAAGAAGCGTTCCTGCGCGACCTTCAGGAAGCCGCGAGCTCGCGGAGCGGGCTCCCAGTCGCACTCGGAGCAGGGAAGAACGTGTTCATCGCCCATGCGGCGAGCGCGGCTGCCTGGCTCCGTCGGAGGAGCACGGGCGAGCTCTCCCCCCTTCTCGTCCCCGCGGAGGGGAGCGAAGCGTTCCTCGCCCCGCTCCCCATCGAAGTCCTCCCCGTGAGCCAGTCGATGAAGCTCCGGCTCCGCCTTTTCGGCCTTCGCTCCCTGGCGGACGTCGCGGCGCTGCCGCGAGCAGCCCTGGAGGCCCAGTTCGGCCGCGAGGGCGGGAGAGCTTGGGAGCTCGCCCACGGTGAGGATGAGTCCCGGATCGTCCCTCGGCGCGAGGAGCTGAGCGTCTCGGTAGCGATGGAGCTTCCTGCTCCTGCGAGCACCCTGGAGCCCCTGCTCGTGGCCACGCGGGCGCTCATCCGCCGCGCGCTGGAACGACGAGAGCTGCGAGGCGCGGCCTGGCGGCGGGCACGATGGGAAGCCACGCTCGAGAGCGGGGAACCCGTAAGCCGGACCCTCACCTTCCGCGAACCTACGGCCGATGGTGAGCGGATGCTCTTCGTTCTCCGTCAGAAGCTGGAGCGGCTCAACTTGCCGGCACCTGCCGTCAGCCTCGAGCTCACCTTGAGCGGGCTTTGCACCGAGTACGGGCACCAGCAAGTGTTCTGGCCGACCGGCCCGCGACGCTGGCGGGAGCTGCTGGAGGCCGTCGAGCAGCTCCATGTCCGGCTCGGCGAACCGCACGTCTTCCGCATCGTGGAGGTGGAACCGTGGTCGCGCATCCCCGAACGTCAGCTCGCCCTGGTACCGTTCGGCCGCTGAACCTCCCCCGCCCCGTCGCCGTGGAGGCCGACCCCTCCGGCCAGCCGGTTCGGGTCCTCTGGCAAGGACGCCTCCTCCCCGTCGTTGCCATCCACGACCGCTGGCGGATCGACGACGAGTGGTGGCGCGAGGAGATCGCTCGTCGCTACTTCCTGGTCGAGCTGCAGGGCGGACGGCGCCTCACGCTCTTCCACGACCTCGTGCACGACGTCTGGTACGAGCAGCCGTACGAGCCGCCCCGGAAGGCGCGGCCCGCGAACGGCGCTTGAGAGCGCCCCGCGCCCCTTCCTGGAGTCGAACAAATGTTCTATACTCCGCGCCGGTGGCGGGGTATGTCGAGTTACATGCGCATTCCTGCTGGTCTCTCCGCGAGGGGGCCAGCTCTCCAGATGAGCTCCTCGATCGAGCGAAGGAGCTCGGGTACTCCGTGCTCGCCCTCACCGACCATGACAACCTGTACGGGGCGATGGAATTCGCCCGCTTCGCCCACGACCGTGGCCTGCGCCCCATCACCGGCTGTGAGGTGAGCGTGGAGTTCGAGGAGGACGGAGAGCCGGCGCACCTCACGCTCCTCGCAGCGACACCTGAGGGGTATCGGAACCTCTGCCGTCTCCTCACCCGCGCCCATCTCACCTACGGGAAAGACGCCCCTCGCATGAAGCTGGACTGGCTTCTGGAGAGCAGGGAGGGGATCGTGGTCCTCTCCGGGTGCCGCAACGGCCCGCTCGCGCGCCTCCTCGATCCTGCTCGTGGCGAACCGGAGTGGAGCCGCGCCCGCACGCTCGCCGGCGCTCTCCGGGACCAGCTCGGCGAGGATTTCTTCATCGAGCTCCAGCACCACGACGTCTACGGGGACAGCCAGCGGAACGCCTTCCTCCTCCGCCTCGCCCGCGAGGTCGGGGTGGAGCCGGTCGCCACGAACAACGTCCACTACCACGTCCGGGAGCGCCACCGGCTCCAGGACGTGCTCGTCGCCATCCGTCACCGGCTGACCCTCGACACCTCCCACCACGTGCGCCGGCCGAACTCCGAGTTCTTCCTCAAGCCTGCCGGGGAGATGGAGGCGCGCTTCGCGGCCGCACCGGAGGCAGTGCGCAACACCCTCCGCATCGCCGAGCGGTGCACGTTCGACCTCCTGGAGCAGCTCCCGTACCGCTTGCCGGACTATCCCGTTCCGGAAGGAGAGACGCCGCAGAGCTACCTCCGCCGCATCTGTGAAGAGGCCTTCGTGCGGAAGTACGCGCGCGAACCTTCCGCGATCCAGCAGGAAGCGCGGGCTCGCCTGGAGCGCGAGCTCGCGCTCATCGAGAAGCACAACCTGGCCGGGTTCTTCCTCGTCTACTGGGACATCCTCCAGCTCGTGGGGGAGATCGCTCACGAGCTGCACGGCCGTCCCCGCGAGCTCCCGCCGGACGAGCGCCCGGTCGGCCGCGGCCGCGGCTCCTCCGTGAGCTCCATCGTCTGCTACCTCATCGGCCTCTCCCACATCGATCCGGTGCGGAACAACCTCTACCTCGAGCGGTTCCTGAACGAGGAGCTGTACTCCTTGCCGGACATCGACCTCGACTTCCCGCGAGACATCCGCGACGAGCTCCTCAAGCGCATCTACGACCGGTACGGCCCCGAGCACGCCGCCCTCGTCGCCGCGTTCCCCACGTACCAGTTCCGGAACGCCGTCCGGGACATCGGCAAAGCGCTCGGGCTGCCCGAACCCCTGGTCGCGAAGCTCGCCAAGATGGGCGATGCCTATGCGAGCGCCAATCGCATCGAGGAGGAGATGGCCCGCATCCCGGAGCTCCGCCCGCTGGTTGGGAAGCCGCTCTGGCGGGACCTCATCGCGCTCGCCCGCGAGCTCGCCGGGTTCCCTCGCCACATCAGCCAGCACGTGGGGGGCGTCGTCGTCTCCGCCGAACCGCTCTCCTCGGTCGTCCCGCTCGAACCCGCGCGGATGGAGGGACGGTTCGTCTGCCAGTGGGACAAGGATTCGGTGGAGGATGCTCGCTTCGTGAAGATCGACTTCCTCGCGCTCGGCATGCTCTCAGCGGTCGACGAATGCCTGGACATCATCGAGGACGTCCACGGGCAGCGCATCGACCTGGGCCGAATCCCGCACGATGAGCCAGAGGTCTTCGCCTCCATCCGCGAGGGGGACACGGTGGGTGTGTTCCAGATCGAGAGCCGGGCGCAGATCCAGACCCTGCCGCGCACGCAGCCCCGGACGCTGGAAGACCTGGCCGTCCAGGTAGCCATCATCAGGCCGGGCCCGATCGTCGGGGGTGCCTTCCGTCCGTACATGGAGTACCGGGAACGGCTCGCTCGCGGCGAGCCCGTCCAGGTGGACTACGGGCATCCGGAGCTGGAACCGCTCCTCAGCTGGTGCCTCAGCGAGACCCTCGGGCACGTCCTCTACCAGGATCAGGTCCTCCAGATCGCGACATCGGTGGCGGGCTTCACACCGGGGCAAGCGGACCGCCTCCGCCGCGCCATGAGCCGCAAGCGTTCGGGGGAGGCGATGCGGGAGCTAGCAGAGGAGTTCTTCGAAGGCGCGCGCCGCCGAGGGGTGAGCGCGGAAGCAGCACGGGTTGCGTTCGAAAAGATCGCCGCCTTCGCCTCCTACGGCTTTCCCAAGAGCCACGCAGTGGCCTTCGCCCTCCTCGCCTACGAGTCGGCCTGGCTTCGATACCACTACCCCGTGGCCTACTACTGCGCCCTCATCAATGCGCAGCCGATGGGCTTCTACTCGGTCGAATCCCTTCTGGAGGACGCGCGCCGCCACGGCATCGAAGTTCGCATGCCGGATGTGAACGCGAGCCGCGCCTGCACTTGGCCGGAGGAGGACGCCATCCGGCTCGGGCTGGACCGCATCGCGGGCCTGGCCGGCGACTGGCGCCGGCGCGGGATCCGTCGCAAGGGAGGCCGCGACCTGGTCGTCGGTCCGTTGAACGTGGCCGAGCGAATCTACTGGGAACGAGCTGCACGAGGGCCGTACCGCTCCCTTTACGACCTCCTCGTCCGCACGAAGATCGAGCGGCACGAAGCGGAAGCGCTCATCCGGGCAGATGCGCTGCGCAGCTTCGGCCTTTCGCGCCGGGAGCTCCTCTGGCAGCTCGGGCTGATGACGCTCGGACGCCGGAGCCGCGGTCGTACAGCCGAGACCGCATACCAACCCCCCTTGCCGCTTCCGGTGGAGCAGGACATGGTCCGTCTGCCGGAGCTCACGCCCTGGGAACGGCTCGCGTGGGACTACGCGATGCTCGGCGCGGGCTACTGCCACCCTATGGCGCTCGTCCGCCCCCTCCTCCACGAGGGAATCGTGACGAGCCGGCACATCGGAGGGGTGGGAAACCCGAACCGCCTCCCGCACGGGATGATGGTCGAGCTCGCAGGCCTCGTCGTCACCCGCCAGCGGCCGGCAACGGCGAAGGGCGTCATGTTCATGCTGCTGGAGGACGAGTTCGGGATGGTGAACGTGGTCGTGCACCCGCAACTCCAGGACGCCCAGCGGGAGCTCGTGCGCGCAACCCCGTTCGTGATCGTGCGGGGACGCGTGGACAACGAGCGGAGCGGCTTCCCGCACATCGTTGCCGAGGAGTTCCGTCCCTGCCCGCTCCCGGGCCACATCCCGCCGCCTCCCTCCCACGACTTCGCTTGACGTGGGCGCGCCTTGCGCCGAACCGCGCCACCACATACGGTCTGAGTCGCGATGTACGAGCCCGCCGCGGCCGTCACCGACTGGCTCCTCTGCCTCCTCAACGCCGCCTTCGCCCTCGCCTCACAGCTGCAGCGGAAGCCCCACTGGGCGGGCGCGTTCCTCGCGCTCGCCGCGGCCGCGGCCGCAGGCGCCATCTACCACGCCGAGCTTCGGCCCACGGAACACGGTGAAGATGCCTGGGCGCTCGTTTCGGCCCTCGTGGCCGCTTCGATGCTCTCCCTCTACCTGGCGAGCGTCGTCGAGCTCGTCCCGCCACCTGCGCGGGCACCGTGGCTCCTCCTCGCCGTCCTCTCCGCCGTGCTCCTCACGGGCACGCTCCTCCTCGGGGCGGCAGACCTGCCGCCGCTCGTGGGAAGTCAGGGCTTCGCCCTCGCCGGAATCGTCGTTCTCTGGTTCCGGGCCTGGCGGCGGCGCGAGCCGGCGGCTCATCTGTTCGTCGCCGCCATGATCCTGAGCGGGGCCGCAGCCACGCTGATGGGGGTACCGGTCCGCTTCGAGCTGGGCTGGACGTGGGACAACGCTGCGCTCTACCACCTCGCCCAGATCCCCGGCTTGGTGGTCCTCTTCCGAGGGGTCCGCAACCGGCCGCCACAGCCTTCTCCACACCCCTCGTGGAGAGCGTAGACTGAGCGGCAGGTCACGAGGGGGAATCGCGATGCCCAGCCAGGAACTGCAGAACCTCATCGCCATGCTGCGGGCGCAGCCCGCCGCCGGCCCCGACACGCCCGTCGAGCAGATGCGCCAGAACTTCGAAGCGATGGCGGCCATGAACCCGCTCCCGCCCGACGTGCGAACCGAACGCGTGCAGGCTGGCGGCGTGCCCGCGGAGTGGGTCATTCCTGCGAACGCCGCCGAGGACCGCGTCCTCCTCTACCTCCACGGCGGCGGCTACGTCATCGGCTCCATCAACACCCATCGCGAGCTCGTCGCACGCATCGCGCAGGCGGCCGGGGTGCGAGGCCTGGCGCTCGACTACCGGCTGGCACCCGAGCACCCCTTCCCAGCGGCCGTCGAGGACGCGACGTCGGCCTACGCGTGGCTGCTCGAGCAGGGGTACGCACCCGAGCGAATCGTCATCGCAGGGGATTCCGCAGGGGGTGGCCTGACCCTCGCCACCCTCGTGAACGCGCGGGAGCGGTCCCTTCCCATGCCCGCGGCGGCGGTCTGCCTTTCCCCGTGGGTCGATCTGGAGGGCCTGGGAGATTCGATGCGCGAGCGCGCGGATGTCGACCCGATCGTCCAACGCGACATGCTCCTGCGCATGGCTGCCCTCTACCTCGGCGGCGCCGATCCCCGGACGCCGCTCGTGGCCCCGCTTTACGCCGACCTTCGCGGTCTGCCCCCCTTGCTCATCCAGGTAGGGACGTGGGAGACGCTCTACGACGATGCCACGAGAATCGCCGAACGCGCGCGTGAAGCCGGCGTGCAGGTGATCCTCGAGCCGTGGGAGGAGATGATCCACGTCTGGCAGCTCTTCGCGAGCGTTCCGGAGGCGCGGGAGGCGACGGAGCGCATCGCCGGGTTCATCCGCGAGCGGCTCGCCACCGCCGCTCGAACGTGACCTGGGGCGTAGGAGGGCACCGCGGTACAGTCGGGGTCGATGCGCCAGGCGAAGCTGGGCCGGTTTCCGTACCCGCTCGGTGCAGCGGTACTCCTCGTGCAGGTCGCCCTTGGCATCACGATTTTCGCGGGCTTCCAGGAGTTCGTCCCGAACTACGTCGGCACGGGTGACGACTGGCCCGGCTACCTCCTGGGAGCTTACGGCGCGGCCCGTTTTCTCGCCGAGACGCCCACCGGGGCTCTGAACGACCGGCTCGAGCGAAAGCTCGGGCTCCTCATCGGCTTCAGCCTGATGGCTCCGGCCGTCGCCGTGATGGCCCTCCTCCAGAGGCCGTGGCAGTTCCTCCTGGCGTCCGCCGCGCTGGGGGCCGGAACTGCCTTCTTGTGGCCTGCGACCTACGCCATCACCGCCGACCTGTACCCGCCCGAGCAACGCGGCCGCATCGTCGGCTTCCTCAACTTCGCCCAGCTCGCCGGGTTCGGTACCGGCGCCCTCGCGGGTGCGTTCCTCCTGCCCGTCGAGCCGCGGGGCATCTTCGTGCTTGGCGGCGGGGCGGTGGTGCTCGCTTTCGTCGCTGCCCTGCGCTACGTCCCCGCCTATCGACACGAACGACTCTTCGCGCTTGCGCCCCGATTGCACACGTCGCCTTGGCGAGCGCTGCGCTCCCGCCACGTCCTGGCTGTGTCGGGCCTCATCGTCCTCGGGACGACGAGTCTCGGTGCCGCCATTCCCGCCATTCGCCCGTACGGCGAGCAGCAGTTGGGCGTGAGCTTCGAGACGCTCACGGTCGCGCTCATCCCCTCAATCGTCGTGGGGACACTCGCCTACGTTCCTGCGGGCCACACCGCGGACCGCCGCCCCCGATGGCAGCCCCTCGCGGCGGGCCAGCTGCTCGCCGCCGCCGGGCTGCTCGCCCTGGGAGCGACCGACGCGCTCCCCGTCGCCGCGGCCATCGCGTTGTTCGTCTTCCTCGGCAACGTGTTCTCCGTGCCCGCGTGGAACGCGGCCATGATGGACCTCGCACCGCCCGAGCGGCGCGGGATGCTTGTCGGCCTCGCAGTGGCGGTCTCAGGGCTCGGACTGACCCTCGGCCCGGTCCTGGGCGGCACGGTGGTGGAGCACTTCGGTCCTCTCGCCACGTTTCGAGCCAGCGCCGTGCTGAGCGTGGCTACAGCCGCGGCCGCGGCCGCGTACGGGCTCCGGCTGCGGCCGCCGCACCCCGCAGTCGTCGTTCGCCACGAGGTGGAGGAGGTCTCATGAGCTATCGACTCGACGCTCGCGTCGCAGTCCGTATCGTGGAGCTCAGTCAAGCAGGAGGAGCGAGCCCGTGAGCAAGCTGCAACAAGCGTTCGAGCGACTGCGGAAGCCCCAGACCCCGCAGATCGGCTTCACCTCCGTACCGCGCGAACGCCCGAAGGCGATGCTGCTGGGGGTGCTAGCCCGGGACCGGGAGCAGGCATCGCTTGCGCTCCGTGCGGGTGCCGACCTCGTCATCCTCCACACGCCCGACGTCGCGGCGGCCGTCGCGGTCGGGCAGGAGCTTCGCGACGGGAAGCACCCGGTCGGCGTCTGGCTGCCCTCCGTCGACGAGACGGCCGTCACCTCGCTCGCCCAGGCAGGCATCGACTTCGTTGCCTGTGCGCTGGAGCATGTGCCGGCGGGGCTCATCGACCCCGATCAGCTCGGCCTCGTCGTGCCCTTCCTCGACGTCGAGAACGTTCCCGACGCCTTGCTCAGGGCGTTAGGTCCGCTGGAGGTAGACGCGCTCCTGCTCAAGCGGCCGGCGGGCGAGTTCACGCTTCGCCAGCAGGCGGAACTCGTGCGGCTCGCGACCCTGTCGGGGGTGCCGCTCCTCGTGATCTCCGGCAACGGTCCCTCGGAAGCAGAAGTGCGTGCCCTGCGGGACTCGGGAGCCGGGGCGCTGGTGCTCCCGGAGGGCAGCCAACCGGACGAGATCGCGGCGGCCATCGACCTGCTGCGCCGGGTGGGCCCTCGGCGACGAAGCCGCCGGGAGGGCGCGGAGATCGCGCTCGTTCCTGCCCTCTCGGCGCTCCACGGACATGTGCACGAGGAGGACGACGAGGAGGAGGAGGTGTAGTGCCCCCCGTCGAGGTTCTGCACGCCTGGTACCGGCGGCACGGGCGACACGACCTCCCCTGGCGCCAGACTCGCGACCCCTACCACATCCTCGTGGCCGAAATCATGCTGCAGCAGACGCAGGTGGCCCGGGTCGTGGAGCCGTACCGGCGGTGGCTGCGCCGCTGGCCGACCTTGGACGCGCTCCGGGATGCCCGGGCCGCCGATGTCCTGCGCCAGTGGCGCGGGCTCGGCTACAACCGGCGCGCACTGCACCTCCACGCCATCGCCCGGCACCTCGAGAACAGACCCTTCCCGCGCGAGATTGGGGAGCTCCGCAGGCTTCCCGGCGTTGGACCGTACACCGCGCGTGCGATGGCTTGCTTCGCGTTCGGGGCGCCGTTCGCTCCCCTCGATACGAACGTGGCACGGGTCGTCGCACGGCACGACTTCGGCCGAGCTCCCTCTGAGGTGCCCCGGGGCAACCTGCAGGCCGCTGCAGACGCGTGGGTGGCGGCACAACCGCGCGACCTCGCGCTCGCTCTCATGGACCTCGGCGCTACCGTGTGTCGGATTCGGCCGGACTGCCAGCAGTGCCCGCTAGCCTCAGATTGCCGCTTCGAGCCGGAAGATCTGTCACAGCCGCGCCGGCGCGCCCCTGCCACGGTACGGTTCGAGCGAACATCGAGGTACGCACGCGGCCGGATCGTCGATCTCCTGCGCGACCGCGCCCCGCTGGAAGATTCCGCCATCGCCGGCGCCTTGCCGCCGGAACATCGGCCGCGCGTGGCAGAGTACCTCGCGGCCTTGCAGCGCGAGGGGCTCGTGGAACGAGATGGTACGAGCTGGAGCCTCGCCGAAGACCGTATCAGGGGAGAATGAGCATCGCATCGCCGAAGCTGTAGAAGCGGTATCGCTGACGGACCGCTTCCTCATACGCCTCGAGCACGAACTCTCGCCCCGCAAACGCAGAGACGAGCATCAGCAGCGTAGAGCGGGGCAGGTGGAAGTTCGTGATCATCGCGTCGACGACGCGGAACTCATAGCCGGGCAAGATCATGAGGCTCGCCCAGCCTTCGTACGGCTCGACCCTCCCCCGCTCGGTGGCCACGTGCTCGAGGGTTCGCACGACGGTGGTCCCTACCGCGATTACCCGCCCTCCTGATCGGCGAGTCTCAGCGATCGCCTCCGCCGCTTCCGGCGGCACCGTGATGTGCTCCCGGTGCAGTCGATGCTGCCGGGGGTCTTCGACCTTTACCGGCCTGAACGTGCCAGGGCCGACGTCCAGCGTCACCGCAACGCGACGGATACCCCGCTCTTCGAGGCGGGCGAGGAGCTGCGGGGTGAAGTGGAGGCCGGCTGTCGGAGCCGCTGCGCTCCGCGCCTCCCGCGCGTAGACCGTCTGGTAGCGCTCCGGGTCACCACGGAACTCCCGGATGTACGGCGGCAGCGGAATCCAGCCGGCGCTTGCTGGGTCGATCGGCTCCTCGAACTCGACCAGCACCTCTCCTTCTTCCCGTCCGACCACGAGCGCCCCGATGGGACCCTGCCGAGTCTGGACCTGCAAGGGGCGGCCGGGGACGGCCTGCCTCATCGGGCGCATGAGGACCCACCAGCGGCGCTGGCCCTCCGGCCGCACGAGCAGCAGCTCCACCCGGCCGCCCGTTTCCGGCCGCGTGGCGAACAGCCGCGCCGCCATCACTCGCGTGTCGTTGACGACTAGAAGGTCGCCAGGGCGAAGGAGCTCAGGAAGCTCGCGAAACACCCGGTGCTCGATGGCGCGCGACGAGCGGTGCAGCACCATGAGCCGAGCCGCATCGCGCGGCTCCGCCGGTTCCTGGGCGATGAGTTCTCGTGGCAGCTCGTAGTCGAAGTCGGACGTCTTCATGGCGCTCCTGCGTTGCTGGCACGGCTGCCTGCAGCTACGTTTGGGGTGCCGAGGGAGGTGCTATGAGCGTACACGGGAACTCGCGAACAGATGGCGCTCAGGAACGGGTCGAGCGCGTGGCACTCGGTGATCTCGTCGCGGAACAATGTTACGTCGACCGGTCCGCAATCCGCTCGCTCCACGCGCAGCAGGCTTCGTGCGAGCGCTCCCTGGTCGGAGCCGCTCGCGCCGAGCAGGTCACCTTGCGGCGAACGGCCGTGGGCGCGCTTGCGGGGCGTTCGGTTGCGGTCGACGGCTCCAACACCCTCGTCCTCGTCGCACCCATCGTACGGGGTGAGGTACGGACCCTGCTCGATCTCCGCACGGCAGTCGCCCTCGGCGTGGGGATCGCGCTGGGGCGGGGCATCATCGCAGCTCTACGGGCATCGGCTCGGCGCCTGTTCGGATAGCCGCATCCACGTCGGTGCGGAGCTGTCCGCACGCCGCGGAGATCTCCGTCCCCTTCTCGACCCGAACCGTGCAGTTCACCCCGCGGGCCCGGAGGGCCCGCTCGAAGGCGAGCACCCGGCCGCGTGATGGCCGGCGGAACCCGCTCGCGGTCGGGTTGAGGGGGATGAGGTTGACGTGGATGTCCGTCCCCTGCAGCAGCGACGCCAGCTCCTCTGCCAGTTCCAACTGGTCGTTCACGCCCTCGATGAGCACGTATTCGAACGTGACGCGGCGGCCGGTACGCTCGCGAAACCGGCGCGCGGCGCGCACGAGATGGGCCACCGAATGCGGCGGCGCGGTGGGGATGAGTCGTCGCCGGAGCCCGTCGTTCGGGGCATGGAGCGAGATGGCGAGGTTGACGCCGAGCCCCTCCTCCGCCAGGCGGTCAATCCCCCGCAGCAGGCCGACGGTGGACACGGTGATGTGTCGACGAGAGAGCCCGAGCATCCGCGGATCCGTGAGGATTCGAATCGCGCGCACCGTTGCGCGATAGTTCGCCAGGGGCTCCCCCATCCCCATGAAGACGACGTGGGTCACGTGCTCCCTCCGCGCGCGAAGCTGCCGGGCGAAGTGCAGCACCTGGGCCACGATCTCCCCCGCCGTAAGGTTCCGCCGGAACCCCATCAGCCCGGTCGCGCAGAACGTGCAGCCCATCGCGCAGCCGGCCTGCGTGGAGACACAGACCGTCGAGCGAGGGTGCCGCCCTGGCTCCGGATACTGCATGAGCACGCTTTCGATGAGCGCCCCGTCGGCGAACCGCAAGAGCGCCTTCGTCGTTTCGCCATCCTCGGACACCACGGTGCGAACGGGCACGCCCGGGTCGAACGAGAGTCGCTCCTTGAGCCGCTCGCGGAGCGGCCGGGGCAGCGTGGTAATCTCCCCGATATCGGGAACGCAGTCGCGATACACCCCGTGCAGGAGCTGCTGCGCTCGGTAACGCGGCTCCCCCAACTCTCGCAGAAGACCCTCGACTTCCTCTGGGACGAGCGAGAGCAGCTGTTCACTCATGCGCCAGAATCACCTCGTCCGCCAGCTCGCCGCGCTCGCCGTTCAAGAAGTCGCGACCGGAGATTCGCCGACCGCCCGGCCGCTGCACCTCCTCCAGCACCAGGATACCCTCCCGAAAGGCGATGGCTGGCGCCCGCTCGATGACCAGGAGACGGCCGGGGTTCCCTCCTTGCCCGGCCAACGCCCGAGCGCGCCAGATGCGGAGCGGCTGACCCTTATAGAGCACGAAGGCTCCCGGCCACGGGTCAAAGGCACGGACTGCCCGTTCGGCCTCTTCTGCCGTCATCTCCGAGCGAAGGTGACCGTCCTCCTTCTTCAGCGGGCGACAGTACGTCGCGAGTGCGTCGTCTTGCGGGATAGGAACGATTTCTCCCGTGTACCAGCCGGGAAGTGTCTCGAGGAGCAGCTCGGCGCCGAGCAACGCGAGCCGTTGCTCCAGCGTGCCCGCCGTGTCCTCCGGCCGGATCGGTTCCCGGCGCTGGGCGACGATCGGCCCCGCATCCATCGCCTCCGTGACCTCCGTGATCGTGACCCCGGTTTCCCGATCGCCCGCAAGGATCGCTGCGGCCACGGGCGCTGCTCCCCGCCAGCGCGGAAGCAGCGAGGCGTGCACGTTGAGCGACCCGCGGCTGGGCAACGCGAGCACCGCTGGAGGCAGGATCTTGCCGTACGCCGCGATGACGAACACGTCGGGGCGAAGCGCCCTCAGCTCCTCGACGATCTCGGGTTTCCGCAGCGTGCCCGGCTGGAGCACCTTGCTCAGGCCAGCCGCCAGCGCAGCTCGTTTGACCGGCGGCGGGGTCAGGCGTCCACCGCGCCCGGCGGGCTTGTCTGGCTGGGTGACCACTCCCACGACTTCGTAGCCGGACTCAAGCAGCGCCTGGAGGCTAGGAACGGCGAACTCCGGCGACCCGAAGAACACGACGCGCATTGGGAGGCTGCTCACGGGATTACCGTAACGGGTGCGCCACGCCCAAGGCCAAGCCGTTCCGCGGCGCTCCCCTCACGGCATGCCACCTCCAGGTACCCGCTGCTGTCGATGTGCGCCAGGAGGCTTCCGGGCGGAACGTCCGCGAACGTCCGCCTCAGCCCCTCGATCCGCGCTCCACCAATGCGCACCACGGCTCGCTCCCCGACCTGAGACTCGTGGACGGTCGTGATGAGGTTCCCGAACCGGTCGACGTGGATTACTTCGCCGCGTAGAGCACCATCCGGCGTTGCCTCGGCCAGAAACGGGGGTAACGCCACTACTTCCGCGGCTCGCGGGCCGACCTCCTCTGGAGCGACACCGTTCCACAGCCAGGCTGCCACGGGCGCGAACACATCGCGTCCGTGGAAGGTGGCCGACCGGGTCTCCAGCACGAAGCGGGGGTTCTCCACGCGCCATGCGACCGCTTCGGTGAGCTTGACCGGACAGCCCTGGCGGCTCGCTTCGGCGCGGGCTGCGGCCGGAAGGGCAGCGGAGAGCAGGCCGTTGTCCGGCCCCACGAACAGCCTCGTGCCCGAACGGACCACGAGCGCCGCGCGCTCCGTGCCCACGCCCGGGTCCACCACTGCCACGACGACCGAATGCTCGGGAAGATACGGAACGGCGACTTCCAGGAGCCACGCCCCTTCCCGGACGTCCTGCGGAGAGACGTCATGACTGAGGTCGATGACCTGGGCCGCTGGCGCGATGCGGGCGATCACCAGCTTCATCTGCCCGACGTACGTGTCTCGTGTCCCGAAGTCGCTCAAGAGGACGATCGGGCCTGCGCGCCCGCTCATCGCCGCCACTCCGTGATCGAGGAGAAGCGCTGCGCCGGGGTCGCGAGCAGCTCAGGAAGCACCACGTGAACGTCGCTCCGCACGAGATACGTGTAGGCCGGGTAGAGAAGAATCGCGCTGGGGACCACCGACTGCCACACTTCCTGGAGCTGCCGGTACATCTCCTTCCGGACCTCGGGATCGTGCCGGGTACGCGCTGTCTCAATGAGGCGATCGATGACCGCGTCGTTCGTGTTGGCGATGTTCAGGCCCGCGCTTCCCATTTGGGAGCTGTGCCAGCCGGCGTAGGGGTCAGGGTCCGGGCCCTGGTCCCACCCGGCCACGGCTGCCTCGTACCGGCGCTGCTGGAGGAAGTCGCGACGCAGGACCGCGGACGTCGTGCTCGCCACCGTCGCGCGAATTCCGATCTCGTCGAGCTGGCGCGCGACCTCCTCTGCCACCGCCACCCGGAACGGATCGTTGTCGGTGCGGATGGTGATGCGGAACTCTTCGCCTTCCCGCACGAGGGTGCCGGTCGTCGGGTGCGGGCGCCAGCCCGCTTCCGCGAGCAGCTCCTTCGCGCGCTCCACATCCGGCTCAATCACGTCGTACTCCGGCACGTACGCCCAGGACCCGGGCGGGATCGGCGAGGTGGAGGCTCGAGCAGCGCCATGGAAGACCTCATCGACGATGCGGCGCCGGTCGAGCGCGAGGGAGATTGCCCGCCGGACGCGCGCATCCTGGAACGTGGCGGCTTGCGCATTGTTCAGGTAGAGCACGACGTACGCCGCCCTCGGCAGCTGATAGACCTGGATGCCGGAGAGCTGCTCCACGGCCACGGCCTGCGCGTCCGTGAGCGGTTCCCGCACGAGCAGCGAGTCGATCTCGCCCGCCTCGAGGGCCGACAGGCCTGCGGAGTAGTCGTTGAAGAAGCGAACGCGGATGCGGTCGATCGCGGGGCGGCCGAGGTGGTACGCACCGTTCGCCTCCAGCACGGCCTCCTCGTCGGTGAGGGAGACGACGCGGTACGGCCCGCTACCGACTGGGGCTGCATTGAACGGCGAGTCGTAAAGTGCCTGGCCGCTGAGCCCCCGCAGGAGGTGCGAGGGAAGGATGCCGATGGTCGCGTACCGTGCGAGGAACGGCGCGCTCGGCGCCTCCAGCTCGAGGACCACGGTCCGCTCATCCGGGGTCTCGACCTTCACCGTCGACCATGCTTCCGCCAGGAGCGGGTCGCCGCGGAAATCCGGTGCCCGGATCTGTTCGATCGTGAAGGCGACATCGAACGACGTTACCGGTTCGCCGTCATGCCAGCGGGCGTCGGGCCGGATGTGGAACGTGTACGTTCTCCCGTCGACTGAGATCTCCGGGAGGGCCTCCGCGAGATCGGGCTGCACGGAACCGTCCGGACCGACCTTCACCAGTCCCGAGAAGACGAGGGCGGAGAGGTCACCGTCCACCTCGTTCAGGCTCGCGTAGAGCGGGTTCACCCGCTGCCAGGTGCCGGCCACTCCCTCGACCAGCTCCGTGGCCGTGGGAAGGACCGGCCGCTCGCTGCCGGAGGTTCGCAGCACGAGTGCCGCGACGGCCGCGGCGACAGCCACCGCGAGCGCGGCGGCGAACACCAGCAGACCGGGTCGGATGGCGCGGGAGCGCTCGCGAGTGCCCCGCCGCATACGCTACCGCTGGGCTTGGACGCTCAAGAAGGACACGAAGATGAAGACGACAGCGAGGAGGATGGTGGCCTGAAAGAGCGTCCGCTCCAGTCCCCGCCGCGTTCGGTACGCCGAGCCCCCGGACAGCCCACCGAGGGCCGCCCCGAATCCCGAGCCGCGAACCTGAAGCAGGACCACGAGGATCAGCAGGGCGGAGACGATGATCTGCAGGACGTTGAAAAGCATCAGTTGAGCACCGCCGCCGACTCTTGTTCCACGATTGCCCGCGCCTGGGCGAGCACGAGGTTGTTCCTTCCATCGTAGAGGCGGAGCAGGCAAGCGGCGAGCTTTGCCGGATCGTGGCGGTAACGATTCTCTTCCGCTACCACGTCTGCCTCGACCACTTGGATAGCCCCGAGCGCGCCGGCATCCCCCGGGCGCAACGGCACGGGGTCGGAGTGCCACGCTTCGGGCAGCGGCGAGGCGATATTGTTGTTGGCCACCACCACGTCGATGATGCCCGGTCCAGTGTGGCGAAGGATCGCCTCGACATGGTCGGCGACCGAGAAGCCGTCCGTCTCCCCGTGCTGCGTCGCCACGTTGCAGACGAATACCCGCAAGGCAGACGTCGCCTGCAGCGCCTTCCGGATGCCGGGCACGAGGAGGTTCGGGAGAACCGATGTGTAGAGACTCCCAGGCCCGATGACGACCATGTCCGCCTCAAGGATGGCGCGGACCGCATCTGGGTGCGCCTCCGCATCGGGAGGGTTCAGGTAGACCTCCTTGATGCGCGCGCCCCGCTCCGTGATGTTGTGCTCCCCGTGCACCAGCTCGTCCTCGTCCGTTCGCGCGCTGAGCGTGACGTCCTCGAGGGTCGACGGCAGGATGACACCGCGCACGTTCAAGACACGGCTGGTCTCGTGGATGGCGGCCTCGAAGTTCCCCGTGATCTCCGATAGGGCCACGATGAAGAGGTTGCCGAACGAGTGGCCTTCGAGCCCGGTGCCTTCTCGGAACCGGTACTGGAACAGCTTGGACATGAGCGGCTCCGCCTCGGCGAGCGCCGCGATGCACTGGCGAATGTCGCCTGGGGCGATGACGCCGAACTCCCGGCGCAAGCGCCCCGTGCTCCCGCCATCGTCGGCAACGGTCACGATGGCGGTGATGTTCGAGGTGTAGTTTTTGAGACCGCGCAGGAGGTTCGAGAGCCCCGTGCCGCCCCCGATTGCGACGATCCGCGGTCCGCGGGCGAGGATCCGCTTCGTGTAGATGGCCTCCGTAAGGCTCTGCCCTCGGTCCGGGCGGACGAACGCGAAGAGCAACGATTCGTTCAGCTTCCAAACGGCGGTTCCCACCGTCACGAGCGAGAGCGTCATGAACAGGAGCCCGCGAGCCCAACGGGGGATGAACTGCAGGGTGATGTAATAGAACGGCGCCGGGAAGGTGTAGGTGAGATACGCCTCCCGCAGCACGTACGCGATGCCCAGGCCCATGAGAACGACGCCGAACAAGAGCAGGAGGAGCCAGCGTTTGATGTGCATGCCCGGGTAAAGCCACTTGAGGGCGTTGTGGGTCCGAAGCCGGTCGAACCAGCCCAGCTCCTCCCGATGCTTCGCCCCGTTCGGCAGGATCGGGACCGCTCTCACGCGAGCTCTCCCAGAATGAGCTCCTGGACGACCTGCGGATTGGCTCGACCGCGGGTCTCGCGCATCACCTGTCCGATGAGGAACTTCACAGCCGCCTCCTTCCCCGCACGATAGTCGGCCACAGCCTTAGGGTTAGCCTCGATCACCTTACGCACCAGCGCGCGCAGCTCATCGGCGGCATCGATCTGCGCGAGCCCTTCCTCCTCGACGATGGCCGAGGCGCTCTTCCCGCTTTCGGCCATCTCGTCGAAGACCCGCTTGCCGACCTGCCCGGTGATGGTCCCGCGTTCGACGAGCGTGGCCAGTTCGGCCAACCGCTCGGGCGGGATGGGGAAAGCCTCGAACTCCGCGTTCCGGTCGTTCAGCCAGCGGGCCACCTCCCCCAGGACCCAGTTCGCGGCTACCTTGGCGCGGCGCGATTCCTCCAGGTCCAGCGCCGCCATCAGCTGCTCGAAGTACTCCGCCCGTGCGCGCTCCTCGGCAAGAAGCCCTGCCTCGTACGGCGTCAGGCCGAGGGCGAGGAACCGCTGCCGCTTTTGCTCCGGAAGCTCCGGCAGCCGCGCCCGGATCGACTCCACCCACTCCCGGCTGAGCACGAGCGGCGGCAGGTCCGGCTCCGGGAAGTACCGGTAGTCGGAGGCTTCTTCCTTCGTGCGCTGCGGCACGGTCACCTTGCGGACGTCGTCCCAGCCCCGGGTCTCCTGCACGACCGTGCCCCCGCCCTCGAGCACCTCCCGCTGTCGCCGCTCCTCGTAAGAGAGCGCCTCGAACACCGCCCGGAAGCTGTTCATGTTCTTGATCTCCACCTTGGCACCGAAGCGGTCCGAGCCGGCCGGGCGCAAGCTGATGTTGGCGTCGCAGCGGAAGTCGCCTTCCTCCATGTTGGCGCGGCTCACAGCGATGTACCGCAGGATCTGCCGGAGCCGCACGAGGTATTCGCGCGCCTCGGCCGGCGAGCGGATGTCCGGATGGCTCACGATCTCCACGAGGGGAACGCCCGACCGGTTGACGTCGATGAGGCTGTACCGATCGCCCGTGCGCGGATCCTCGCGGTGGATCATCTTCGCGGTGTCTTCCTCCATGTGTACCCGCTGGATCCCGATGCGCTTCCGAACTCCGTCCACCTCGATTTCAAGCCATCCGTTCTTGCAGATCGGCAGGTCGTACTGCGAGATCTGATACCCCTTCATCAGATCTGGGTACGGGTAATTCTTGCGGTCGAACTTGCTGAACTCCGCAATCTCGCAGTTCAGCGCAAGCCCTGCCATGACGATGTACTCGATCGCCCGCTCGTTGATCACGGGAAGAACGCCGGGCATGCCAAGGCACACGGGGCAGACATGAGTGTTCGGTTCAGCGCCGGCATAGTCGGCGCTACAGCCGCAGAACATCTTGCTCGCGGTGGTCAGGTGAACGTGGACTTCTAGCCCGATGACGGTCTCAAGGCCGGTTGCGATGGTCGTCACGGTTCCCCTCTGCCCACTCGGCCAGGCCGAGTATAGAAATGCTCTCTCATGCGAACAATCGGTGCCTGCTCCACCTTCTCAGACGGGAAAGCCCGAACGGGAGTTCCCTCACACATCACAGCACCAGCCGGACGGACGGGTCTCCCGCCTCCGCGATCCCAACCTGCCACACCGGCTGGTTTTCCGCAGCGAAGAGCGCTTCCACGGCCGCAGCCCGTCGCGCCGGGACCGCGAAGAGGAGGCCGCCTGAGGTCTGCGGGTCGAGAGCGAGCTCCACATCGGCAGGCGCCACCCGCGGATCCACGTCGAGCCGCGCGCCGAGCCACTGGCGCACCCGGTCGGCCCCGCCCGTCCGGATACCTTCTCCCGCCGCCTCTTTCGCGCCAGGCAGCGCCGGCAGCGCCGAGGCCGAGAGGCGAATCGCGACTCGCGAGTGCCTCGCCATCTCGAACGCGTGGCCGGCTAGGCCGAACCCTGTGACGTCGGTCGCGGCCCGAACTCGGAGCCGGTGCAGGAGGTGGGCGGTGTGGCGGTTCAGTCGAGCCATCCACTCGATGGCGGCCCGCTCCGAGCCGGCCTGGGCGGCGCCGGCCCGGCGGGCCGAAACCACCAGACCGGTTCCAAGCGGCTTGCTCAAGAAGAGGGCGTCGCCCGGCCTTAGCGCGTCCTTCGAGAACAGCCGCGCCGGGCTCGCCAACCCGATCGCGCAGAGGCCGTACTTCGGCTCCTCGTCCCACACCGTGTGCCCGCCCGCGATGACGGCGCCTGCCTCCCGCGCCTTCAGTGCGCCGCCGCGCAGGATCGCCCGCTGCGTCTCGAGCGGCAGTGACTCCGGGAACGCGGCGACGTTGAGGGCGAGGACCGCCTCGGCACCCATCGCGTAGACGTCGGAGAGGGCGTTGGCGGCGGCGATGGCGCCGTACGTCTCCGGGTCATCGACGATGGGAGCGAAGAAATCGACCGTCGCGACGAGCGCCGTCCGGCGATTGAGGCGCAAAACGGCAGCATCGTCCGCCATACCCAGCCCCGTCAGGAGCTCGGCCGGAAGATCCTTCTCGCCGAAGACCTCGGCGAGGGCGCTCAGCACCTGCGTCAGGGCACCCGGCCCTGCCTTCGATGCTCAACCGCCGCAGGAGGTCAGGGCCGTCAGGCGAATCTCTTCTCGCGTCATGTGGCCATAGTACGGCAGCCGCGCCCGCCGCTTGCCGCCGGAGCCGGGGAAGCCGCGTAGAATCGACACGTGCCGGACTTCGACGTGATCGTGGTCGGCGCCGGCCCCGCCGGCAGCACAGCAGCGCGAGAGCTGGCGGCAGCCGGCGTGCGGGTGCTCCTTCTCGACCGTGCCGTATTCCCCCGCTACAAGGCGTGCGGAGGAGGCGTCCCCATCCGAACGGCGCGTCTCCTCCCCTTCCCCCTGGACAGCGTCGTCGAAGACACGGTCTCCCTCCTCGACGTCTCCTACCGAGGGCAATGGCGATTCATTCGGGACGCCGGAGAACCGTTCGCCTTCATGGTCATGCGCGACCGGTTCGATTCCCTCCTGGTCGATCACGCGCAATCCGCAGGTGCGGCGTTCCGGTCGGGGACGAACGTTGACGAGGTGCAGGCAGGCTCGGACGGCGTGCGCGTCCAGAGCGGGAGCTTCCGCGCCACCGCCAGCTACCTCATCGGTGCCGACGGCGCGAACTCGGTCGTTGCTCGCGCCGCCGGCCTCGGCCGCGGCTGCGACGAGTGCGCGGCGTGGCAGCTGGAGCTCCGGGTGCCGTCGCGGCAGTGGCGCTCGCGGGCGATCATCGAGCTCGGGTACGCGCCCTGGGGGTACGGGTGGCTCTTCCCCAAGGCCGCGGGAGTGTCCGTCGGGCTCCTGCTTCCGTCTGGAGCGGCCAGATCCCTGCGCACAGAGGGAGACCGCCTGCTGCGGCGCTTGGGGCTGGACGACGCCGAGGTCTACATCGCGAAGGGCCACAAGATCCGCCTCCGGCGCCGCGGCGTGCCCATCGCCAGCGATCGCGTCGCCCTCGCCGGCGATGCCGCGGGCATGGCTGACGCCTTCGTGGAGGAAGGGATTGCCTACGCAATTGAATCGGGCCGCCTGGCGGCGCGAGCAGCGATTCGAGCACTGGGGTCCGGCGGAACCCTGCGCCCCTACGAATCGGAGGTCGAGCGCGTGATCCAGCGAGAGCTCGACGCCGCGCGGACGATTGCGTACATGTTCTACGGCGTGCTGCGGCGGGCTCCGCGCCCCTGGCTCCTCGCGGCCCGCAGCGCCCCCTTCCTCTGGAACGCGTTCTTTTCGGTCATGCGGGGGGAGTCCACGTACGCGCGGGAGGTCGAGCGCGTCCCGATCCTTCCCCAAGCGGCCCGCCAGCTCATGAAGCGACGATGCGCGCGCTGACTCCCGCCGAGATCGTCGACCGACTCTCCAAGCTGTACGGCCGCCCGCGGCTCATGCCCTCGGGAGATCCGCTAGCGGAGCTCGTCCTCACCATCCTCTCCCAGAACACGTCCGACCGGAACTCCGGGCGTGCATTCGTACGCCTCCTGCGCCGGTACGGCTCCTGGCGCGAGGTCGCCGAAGCCCCGCTGCCCGAACTCGTGGATGCGATCCGCGAAGGTGGGCTGGCGAATCAGAAGGCGCCCCGCATCCAGGCCGCCCTCAAGGCGGCGTTCGAGCGCTCGCCTGACGGAGACCTTCGCTTTCTCCAGGAACTGCCCCTCGAGGAAGCCCGCGCGTGGCTCCGCTCCCTTCCCGGAGTGGGGCCGAAGACGGCCGCGTGCGTCCTGCTCTTCTCCCTCGGACGGCCAGCGATGCCCGTCGACACGCACGTGGAGCGCGTCGCGAAGCGGCTTGCCCTCATTCCGGCCTCGGCGAACTCCGAGGAAGCGCACGACCTCCTCGAGCGGTGGGTGCCGCCCGAGCTCGTCTACCCGTTCCACATGTCCCTCGTGAAGCACGGACGCCGCACCTGCACCGCGAGACGCCCCGCCTGCGACCGCTGCCCACTGCTCGCCTCGTGCCCGTTCGGGGCCGCCCGACTCGGTGTCAGCCCGCAAGAGGTGTAGGAGGCTCTGGCTCGGCACCGTCGTGATCCTCCCGCGCCGCAACGCGCGCGAGGAGGAAAGCGAGCACCCTTGCCCCGACGACGAGCGCGACCCCGGCGCCGAGGAAGACGAGGCCGTCGTTCCGCACGAGCTCGAACGGCTCCGCAAAAACCCGGCCGAGCCGCTCCGTGTACGGGTCTCCCCCGAGACCGCGAGTGAGCCAGAGCTGGAGGAGCGCGGCCAGCACCACCACAGGCAGGACGCCACTGATGGCTCCCCACCCGAGCGCGGGGAGGGCTCGCTCCCATCCGGCCCACGCAATCACCGCGGCTGCCGCGCCGGCCGCTATCACCGCCGCGACCATCGCCACGAGGCCGGCCCACCCGCCGAGGCTTCCGGTAAGCACGTCGAGGAAGAAGTCGAACAACCCGGGCATGGAAAGGCGCCCGTAGCTCGCCGTCCCCTCCCCGACGAACGCGGCCGCGCCCCGGACGTACACGGCGTCGGTCGCGCGGCCGAGCACCAGCTCTGCGAGCGCGGCGTCCGTGGCGCCGGACACCTCGTCCGGCGAAAGCCAGATTTCGATCGGAAAAGCCGGGGTGGGGAACGGCTCCCCTTCCTCCGCCAGCGCTCGGATCTCCTCCCCGCGTTCCGCGATGTACCGCGGGACATCAAGCGTCGCCGCGACCGCGCCGCGGACCAGTTCGTAGGCCCGCGGGGGCCGTGTAACCTGCCAGACGCTCAGGCTCACGCTGAGGACCAGCAGCGCCAGCGCCCACGAGAGCACCGCCAATGCAGGAACCTGCCGCTCCCCACGGGCGGGCACGGGCTCACCGCCCTCGCGCCATCCCGCGTATCGCTCGCTCACCTTCGGATCACCTCACGGAAGCCGCAGGACGATGGTCCCCGCGATGCGATCGTGGAGCGCACGGCGCTGCCCGTCGAACGCGGCCCAGAGGAACCCCGCGACGCACAGCGCCAGCCCGCCCCCGATTGCAGCGGCGGCGGCAACGAAGGAGTCGCGGACCAGGTAGGCCGCGAGCACCCCGGCGGCAGCGAACAGCGCGTAGATGAGCACGGCGATGGTCCGAGCCACCGCACCGAGGAGGCCGAGGGGAGCGCCATCGGAACGGAGCACCACGATCTGCATCACCGCGTCCCCGACCGTCTGCCCGCGCCATGCCCAGCTCACAAAGAGGTAGAGCACCCAGCTAATCGGTATCGCGGCCACGCAAAGCCAGAACAAGTTGAGCGCGGTCGCCGAGGGTTCCACCCGTTCGAAGTCGGAGGAAATGAGGACGATCAACGAGCCGATCGTCACGAGCAGCGAAGCGATGATGATGAACACCAGCCCGTCGAGCATCGCCGCCGCCACCCGCGCTTCGAAGGACGCGTAGCGGTATCTCGGTTCACGGCGGGAGAAGGCCGCACCCGTCGCCACTCGCTCCACCATCGCACTCGATTGTACGGGCCCGCCGGCGCGAGCACAGGCGCAGACGTCGCGCCCGGCTTTCCCGCCCGTTGCCGCCAGTTCCGCTGCAGCGGGGTACCCTGCACCTCGTGACGAGGGGTGACTCCTGGGCTCCGGCCGAGCGGTGGCAGCCGTGTGCCTGGGCACTGGTGCTCATCTCCGCGCTCCTCGTCGGAGTGCTGACCGGAGCGACGCTCGTTTCCCTCTTCGGCGCAGGCCGGTTCGCCGAGTATCGGTACTCCATCTGGCGCTGGGAGGCGGAGACGCTCGCGGGGACGCTCCTTCGCATTGCAGGTGTCACCCACACGCCCGGTCCGACGGAAGAGGAGGAAGCACTGCGGCGGTACTTCGCCCTCACCTCCCGCATCCGCGCCGAACTCGACACGAGCGACCCCGACGCCACCCTCATCGACGTCCTCCTGCGAGAGCGGGCCGCGTACGAGAACACCGTCGAGGCGGCGGTCGCACGGAGGATTGCCGCGGCCGCCCGCACGGCCGGGCTCGACGAGCCGCTCCCGCTCTTCGACGCCGTGCGCATCCTCTGGCCTCCCGTGGCCTTCGAGCTCACCCAGCCACCACAGCTGCTCGTGATTTCCCCCCGGGACCGGATCGAGCGAGAGCGGGTCATCCTCCTCCGCAACGACCTCTCACTCCGCGACATCGAGCGCATCGAGTCCGAAGCAAACGACGAGGACCACGTCTCACTCGTCGTCTCCATCGGAGGCCTGGCCGCGTACCCGGCCATCCTCCGGGAGGACCGGTCGTACTGGTCGGTGGTGGAGACGGCGGCCCACGAGTGGGTCCACCACTACCTCGCCTTTTATCCCCTTGGCCAGCAGTGGCTCGCCGGGAGCGAGGGCGAGATCCTGAACGAAACGGTCGCGAACGTCGCCGGGCGGGAGCTCGCGGCCCTCGTGCACCGGCTCTTCCCGATGGAGTTCGCGGACGGGCTGGACGGGCGCGGCCCGGAAGGGCCACCCCCTGACATCGACTTTCGCGCCGAGATGCGCGCCCTCCGGCTGGAAGTGGACCGCCTCCTGGCAGAGGGGCGCGTCTCCGAGGCGGAGCAGCTCATGGAGGAGAAGCGCCGCTACTTCGCCGAGCACGGCATCTACATCCGGAAGCTGAACCAGGCCTACTTTGCCTTCTACGGCACGTACGCCGACGAACCGGCCTCCTCGAGCCCCATCGGGCCGAAGGTCGAGCGCGTTTGGGAACTGACAGGCCACGTGGGAGAGTTCCTCCGCAGGATGCGCGAGGTGCGCACCGAGGAGGACCTCGACAGGCTCATCGAGCTGCTGGAGCGAACCGGGGACTGAGGCTTCGCCGGGGGCGCGGCATGAAAAGCGGCATGAAAAATGGCTGGGGACGGAGGATTCGAACCCCCACGTACGGATCCAGAGTCCGCTGTCCTACCGTTAGACGAGTCCCCAGCGCCTTTTCTACGTTACCACTCCCGCCCGAGCGGCTCCAAGACGTCAGCGACGGCGACGGCGCCTCCGGCTCCCCGCAAGACCGCTCGTGCGGAAGGCTCGGTTGAGCGAGCGGTTCAGCGAACGCCGCACGCTGCGCCGCACCATGTAGCGCGCCAGGGATCCCGGGCCCCTCGCGGCTGCGCGGCCCAGCCAGTAGAACGAAAGCAGTCGGTAGAGCGACCGCAAGCCTCACTCCCCCGCGTTCGTGCCGGGCGTGCCCGCTGCGACCGGCGCGTCGAGCCGCTCCCGCGCGTCCCGAAGACGCCGCAGCGTTCGCTCCCGTCCCAGGATCTCGAGCGAGTCGAAGAGGGGGATGCCCTGCGGGCGGCCCATCACGGCGACGTACAGGATGGAGACGAACTTCCTCAGCTTCAGGCCGAGCCGCTCCTCGAGCCCGCGAATCGCCGGTTCGACCCGTTCGCGACACCACTCGCTCGCCTCCACTGCCTCCAGCGCGCGAACCGCCTCGTCCAGGACGCGGGCAGCAAGCTCCCGATCGCCGCCCACTCTCGCGACCAGCAGGCTCGGCTCGTAGGCAAGCGGCTCGGGCTGGAAGAGGAACCCGAGCATGTCCGGGATCTCCGAGAGCACAGTGACCCGCTCCTGCAGCAGGGGAGCGACTTTCGCCACCAGCGCCCGGTCGATCGGACGTGGCACATCCGGCGGCAAGCCCCGATCGCACCACTCGGCGACGAGCTCCTCCCACTTCTCGGGCGGGAGCGCCCGGATGTAATGGCCGTTGAGGTAGTTCAGCCGCTCCACGTCGAAGATGGCCGGATTCGCTCCCACGCGCTCGAGGGAGAAGTGCCGGATGAGCGTGTCCCGGTCGATGATCGTCGTCTTATCGTCCAGCGACCATCCCAAGAGCGCCAGGAAGTTGATCATCGCGTCGGGGAGATACCCCTTCTCCCGGTACTCCAGAACCGACGTATCGCCGGAGCGCTTGGAGAGCTTCTTGCGGTCGGTGCCGAGGATGACCGGGAGGTGCGCCCACACCGGCTGCCGGGCGCCGAGCGCCTCGTACAGGCGGATGTGCTTCGGCGCGCTCGAGAGCCATTCCTCGCCCCGCACCACGTGCGTGATGCGCATGGCGATGTCGTCGGCAATCGCAGCGAGGTGATAGGTGGGGAAGCCGTCGGACTTCAGGATGACGAAGTCGTCCTGAAGGGCGTTCTCGAACACCACTTCCCCGCGGATGGCGTCCTGGAGCACCGTCACGCCCTCGTCGGGCATGCGGAACCGGACCACGTGCGGCTCCTGGGCGGCACGTCGTTCGGCCTCCTCCTCCGACAGCGACCGGCAGCGGCCGTCGTAGCCCGGCGGCACCTTGCGGCGTTGCTGCTCCGCGCGAAGTTGCTCCAGCCGTTCGGGCGTGCAGAAGCACCGGTACGCGTGCCCTTCGGCCAAGAGCCGACGGGTGATCTCGTGGTAGTAGGGGAGCCGTTCGGACTGCACGTACGGGGCGTAGGGACCGCCGACCTCGGGCCCCTCGTCCCAATCGAGCCCGAGCCAGCGCAGGCTCTCGAGGATGGCCTCCACGGATCCCGGAACGAAGCGCGCCCGATCGGTGTCTTCGATTCGCACGATGAACGCGCCGCCCTTCGAACGGGCGAGGAGCCAGGAGAAGAGCGCGGTGCGGATGTTTCCAACGTGCGGGGCGCCTGTTGGGCTCGGAGCGTAACGAGTTCGGATGGTCTCGGTCACGGTTCCTCCTCGGTTCTCCGGCTGGCGCGCGGCTGCCGGTATGGCTCGAGCGCCTCGCCCAAGCCGCTTCGCATCGCCGCCCGCGCGAAGTCGGCCGGCACTGGCGACACCAGCTCGAGCCACCCCCCGAGCGGGTGCGGCACGACGAGCCGGTAGGCGTGGAGGAGCGGGCGCTCCCCTTCCCCTCCACCGTACACGTCGTCCTCGAGGATTGGGACGCCGATGCCGGCGAGGTGCACCCGAATCTGGTGCGTGCGGCCCGTCTGCGGGAGCACGAGGAGAAGGCTCCTCCCCTCCTTCGACGCCAGCAGCCGGTACTCCGTTCTCGCCTCGCGGCCTCGGTCGACGATGGCCATCCGCTTCCGATCCCGGGGATGGCGGGCGATGGGCGCGTCGATGATGGCGCGGGGATGCGGTGGTACCCCGGCGCAGAGCGCGAGGTACTCCTTCTTCGCGCGCCGGTGTTCGAAGGCGCGATTCAAGGCGAGCTGGGCGGCCGGCGTCTTGGCGAGGAGGAGCACGCCGCTCGTTCCCTTGTCGAGACGGTGAACGATCCCCGGACGTTCCGCGTCGAACCACTCCGCCCGCTCGGGATACCGGTGCACGAACCAGGAGACGACGCTTGGCCTCGGATCTCCCGGAGCTCCGTGGGTCGCGATTCCCGCAGGCTTGTCCACCGCAACCACTGCCTCGTCCTCGTAGAGGATGGAGAGCTGAGGCGCCTCCGCTTCTGCCGGGGAATGGCGCACGGGAATGTACACCGAGATGAGCTCGCCGGGCTCCACGATGCGGGACTTCTCCACCGCCGCGCCGTCCACACGCACATGGCCCTCCTCGATGAGCCGCTGTGCGCGAGCCCGGCTCAGCGCCGGAAGCTCACGGGCCACGAGCGAATCTACCCGCCCCCGTCTCGGGGCTCGGAACTCGATTCGTTCTCCGGGTCGGACGAGCGAAGCAGTGCGGTCCATATCAGGAGGAGTACCCCGATGGTAATGGCGGAGTCGGCGACGTTGAACGCGGGCCAGTGGGGAACCTTGAGGAAGTCGACCACCTCTCCTCGCACGACGCGGTCGATGAGGTTGCCGCCGGCGCCTCCGAGCATCAAGGCAAGAGCCAGCCGGACAGGCGCTTCCGCAAATTCGGGACTGAACAGGTACAGAACGATGAGCGCGACGCCCGCGAGGCTCGCTACGGCAAGGAGCGGGCCGGCATCCTGAAAGAGGCCGAAGGCAGCTCCCGAATTCGTGTAGTGGACGACGCGCACCGGCCAGCTCGAGGCAGGCCAGGAAGCGCCCAGCTCGAGCGATGCTCGAACCGCGGCTTTCGTCGCCTGGTCGAGCGCGAGCACGAGGCCCGCCACCCCGAGGTAGGCCGCGGCCAGCCCGAACCGGGCCGATGTGCGCGGCGGGGAGACAGGCGGAACCGCATCGTCGACGGACACACCTTCATCGTACCGAACTGCTTCCACGCCATCGCCGCAGACCGAGGGGGAGCTGCTTACCAAAGGGAAGGACAGGCGGTGAGGGCTGTGTTACGGTGAAATCGATCCCCCGAACGACAGGTTGGGAAGGGGCCCCGGTTGGAGCTCGGCATCTACAGTTTCGGCGACCGGACGGTGGACCCGGAGACGGGTACGACGCTCTCCTACGAGGAGCGAATCCGGCGGCTCGTCGAAGAGATCGTCGTCGCCGACGAGGTTGGTTTGGATGTCTTCGGAGTCGGCGAGCATCACCGTGCCGACTACATCGTCTCCGCTCCCGCAATCGTGCTCGCGGGCGCTGCGACGCGGACGAAGCGCATCCGGCTGACGAGCGCGGTGACGGTGTTGAGCTCCGACGATCCGGTCCGGGTCTTCCAGCAGTTCGCGACGCTCGATCTCCTCTCGGGCGGCCGGGCGGAGATCATGGCCGGGCGGGGATCCTTCCTCGAGTCCTTCCCGCTGTTTGGCTTCGACCTCGAGGAGTACGACGCCCTCTTCGATGAGAAACTGCGCCTCCTCCTGAAGCTGAGGGAAGACGAGCATCCGCACTGGGAGGGCAGGTACCGGCCCCCGCTGCGAGGGCAAGGCATCTACCCGCGGCCCGTGCAACAACCGCTCCCGGTGTGGGTGGCGGTCGGAGGCAACCCGCGCTCCGTCCTTCGCGCGGCCGAACTCCGTCTCCCGCTGATGCTGGCGATCATCGGCGGACGGCCTGCGCGCTTCCGCCCGCTGATCGAGCTGTACCGGAAGGCAGCCGCCGAGCTCGGGTTCGAGCCCACCGTGGGGATCGCCTCCCATGGGTTCATCGCAGAGTCCTCCCGGGATGCGGCGGATACGGCATGGCCGGCCTTCGCGCAGCAGATGAACCGCATCGGCCGCGAGCGGGGCTGGCCACCGTTCACACGCGAGCAGTTCGAGGCCAGCCGGAGCCTTGAAGGTGCAGACTTCGTAGGCTCTCCGGAGGAGGTGGCGGAGAAGATCCTCTACCAGTACAAGCTCTTCCGCCATCAACGCTTCCTCCTCCAGCTCACCGTGGGAACGCTGCCGCACCGGAAGGTGCTCCGCGCCATCGAGCTGTACGGCACGGAGGTCGCGCCGCTGGTGCGCAAGACGCTCGCCGAGCGCTCGGCGCGGCCCGGATTGCTGGAGGGCGTCGAGCGGGGCTAGGCTAGGGAACGGGGGCAGCGACGAGAGGAGCCGGAGCATGAGCAGACCCGACGTCTCCCGAGAGCTTCGACCGGACGGCAAGCCGAGGCTTCCGCCGGGCCAAAGGCTCGTGAAGGACTGGCCGGTCCTTCACTACGGCAGCATCCCGCGCCTCGACCTGAAGACGTGGCGCTTCCACGTCTGGGGCTTGGTCCCGGAGGAGCGAACGTTCACGTGGGAGGAGTTCAACGCCCTCGGGCAGGTGAAGTCCGTCAGCGACATCCACTGCGTGACGAGCTGGAGCAAGTTCGACAACGAGTGGGAGGGGGTCCCGTTCCGGGCCGTCTACGAAGCCGTGAAACCGCTCCCGGAAGCGAAGTACGTCATGGTCCACTGCTACGGCGGTTACACGACGAACATCCCGCTGGAGGACCTGCTGCGCGACGACGTGCTCTTCGCCCACAGCCACAACGGCCAGCCGCTGACGCCGGAGCACGGCTGGCCGATGCGCCTCGTGGTCCCGCACCTGTACTTCTGGAAGAGCGCCAAGTGGGTAGGAGGCCTGCAGTTTCTCGCCACTGACCGGCCGGGATTCTGGGAGACGTACGGCTACCACATGTACGGGGATCCCTGGAAAGAACAGCGGTACGCCTGAGTCGCCAGGGTCACCGCCCAGCCGCGGCGAGGAGCTCCCTGGCCGCCGCGACGTTCGTCTCCGTCTCGCCGCCGAGCATGGCCGCCAGCTCCGACTCCCGCTCCCCGGGAGCGAGCAGGCGCACCCGCGACCAGGTCCGTTCGCCATCCGTCTCCTTGCTGACGACGAAGTGGTGGTCGGCGAACGCCGCCACCTGCGGTAGGTGGGTCACGCAGAGGACCTGATGACGCTCAGCGAGCCGCCGCAGCGCGGCACCGATGACCGCGCCGGCGCGCCCGCCAACACCTTCGTCCACCTCGTCGAGCACGATGGTCCTCGGCGCCGCCGCGTTCCCGAAGACGGTGGTGAGAGCGAGCAGGAACCGGGAGGTCTCCCCACCGCTGGCCACCCGAGCGAGTGGGCGCAACGCTTCCCCCGGGTTGAACGAGACCAGGAACTCCACACGGTCGAGCCCGGATTCGGTGAAGCCCCGCCCGGCGAGCTCCCCGTCATCGCTTCCCGGCTCCCAGTCACCCTCCACAACCTCGTAGTCGGGGCCGGCGAACGGGATGCCGTCCTCCTGGTCTGACGTCCCGAAGCCGACGGCGAGACGCGCGTGCGGCATGTTCAAGCGTCGCAGCTCTTCCGCTACCTGCCGGACGAGCTCCCGGGCGGCGAAGCGCCGCGCTCGGGAGAGCTCGGCCGCGCGCGCCGCGAGCTCCTCGCGAAGCGCCCGCTCCTCCGCCTCGAGCTCCTCCCAGGAGGCCGCCTCTCCCTCCAGCTCTTCCAGGCGGCGCTTCGCCTCGTCCGCATAGGCGAGCACCTCTTCGATGGTCTCCCCGTACTTCCGCTTCAGCCTGGCGATGCGGTCGAGGCGTTCCTGCGCTTCCGCGAGCCGCTCCGGGTCCTCCTCGAGCACGTCCAGGTAGTCACGCAGCGCAGCCCGCAGGTCCGCGAGCGCTTCTTCGAGCGCCAGCCCCCGGGCCCCGATTTCCGCCGCCGATTCGTCCCGGTCGGCGATCCGTTGCACGGCCGCGAGCGCCTGCTCCACCTCGGACCGCTCCAGCGCCTGGAGCGCCGCCGCCGCGTCCTCCCGCAAGCGCTCGACGTTCGCCAGGCGCGAGAGCTCCTCCCGGAGCTCGGCATCCTCGCCGACGCGGAGCTGCGCAGCCGTAATCTCCTCGACCTCGTACCTGAGCTGGTCGAGGAGCCGCGCCCGCTCCCGCTCGCCCGTTCGGAGGAGCTCGAGCCGGCGCCGCACCGCCCGAAGCCGCCGCACGAGGCCGGCCACTTCGCCCCGCAGCGACTGAAGGCCGCCGAACGCGTCGAGGAGGTCGAGCTGCACCGAGGGGCGAAAGAGGGCCAGTGCTTCCGACTGGCCATGGATGTCGGCGAGCTCGGAGCCGAGCTCTTGGAGCCTCTCCACGGTTATCGGTTCGCCGTTGACTCGAGCCCGCGAGCGCCCGCTGCGGTCGATGCTGCGCTCGATGCTGATCTGCCGGCCGTCCGGGGTGACGGCCTCGGCGCGCACGGTGGCCGCGTGGGCGCCGCTGCTGACGACCTCCCGTCCCCGCCGAGCGCCCAGGACGAACGAGAGTGCATCGACGACGATGGACTTGCCCGCGCCCGTCTCGCCGGTGAAGACGGTCAGACCCGGCTCGAGCCGGAGCTCGATCGTCCGCGCCACGGCGAAGTTTTCGATCTGCAGCGTCCTAAACACCGCTCGTCATCGAGCTCGAGAGGGTGCCTTCGAGCTTCTCCGCTAGCTCGGCGTAGAACGACGAGGGGTCCGAGAAGCGCACGAAGCGCGCGACGTGCTCGCTGGGCCGCACGATGACCTGGCCCCGGTTCGATACCTCCAGGTCTTCCTGGCCATCCACCGAAAGGATCCCGGCGTGCTCCGAGGTGACGTGCAGCTCGACGACCGAGTCCGGCTGGAGGACGATGGAGCGGCCGAGGGCGAGGTGCGCAGACACGGGCGTGAGCACGAGGTGGTGTTCTGTCGGCGCCAGGATGGGCCCGCCCGCGGCGAGCGAGTACCCGGTCGAGCCTGTGGGAGTGGCGACGATGATGGCGTCGCACCGGTAAACGGCTACCCGCGCCCGGTCGATGCGCACGTCGATGTAGATGGGCCGGCCCACATGCTCGCGGCTGAGGACGACGTCGTTCAGCCCGTGGAAGGTGCGACACTGCTCGCCGTCGACGACGTCCGCCCGCACCATCATGCGCTCCTCGAGCCGCCAGTCCTCGGCCAGGAGCCGCTCGAAGTTGGTGAAGAGGTCGCGCGGGCTCATGTCGGTGAGGAATCCAAGGCGCCCCATGTTCACGCCGAGAATCGGCGTCGCATGCGGGATTGCGAGCCTTGCCGCGCGCAGCACGGTGCCATCGCCCCCGATACAGACGATGAGCCCCGCCGCCCCGAGGTCGAGGCCCTCCAGGTTCCCCCAAGGATCGCGGACATCGGAAGCTACCCCAGCACGCTCGAACTCACGCCCGAGCTGGCGGGCGAGCGCTGCCGCGCCCTCCGAACGCGAGTGATGGAAGATCACGGCACGACGGAGCACCTCAGAGTTCCTCCGGCGTCTTCAGGTAGCAGAGCACTTCCCGGTTGCCATCGGCACCCGCGATCGGGGAGTCTACCGTACCCACGACGCTCCATCCCTGCTCCTGTGCCCAGGCAAGGAACTCCTCTAGGAGCCGCTGGCGAAGCTGTTCGTCGCGAATGACTCCGCCACGGGGCACGAGACCGCGACCCGCCTCGAACTGCGGCTTGAACAGCGCGACTACCGGGGTCCCGGGCGCCACCCTACGGGCGATCGCCGGCAACACGAGCCGGAGGGAGATGAAGGAGACATCGCAGGCGACGAATTCCACCGGTCCCACGTCCGGCAGCTCCCGCGCATTCACTCCCTCGAGCGAGACGACGCGGGGGTCCCGGCGCAGCTTCGCGTGGAGCTGGCCGCGCCCGACATCGACAGCCACCACTTCACGCGCACCGCGCTGGAGCAGGCAGTCGGTGAACCCGCCCGTCGAAGCCCCGACGTCAAGGCAACGCTTTCCCGTGACCTCGATACGGAAGCGATCGAGCGCCGCCTCCAGCTTGTACCCGCCACGCGATACGTACCGCTCGGTCTCGACGAGCTCGAGCGGTGCATCGGGCGGCAGCAGGGTGGAAGGCTTGACGAGCACGGTCGTTCCCGAGCGCGCGCGGCCTGCCATGATGAGCCTGCGCGCGCGCTCCCGCGACTCCGCCAGCCCTCGCTCGACGAGCAACACGTCGGCCCGCACCCGCTTCACGGCCCAAGGCTAGGGCTGGAGAAACAGGCCTTGCAAGCGCCGAACCTGAATCCTCGTCGTCTCTGCGTGCTACCCTGGCGACCGATGGAGCCTGTTAGCCGGGTCGCCACGGCCCTCGAGCGCTTGGGAGCCCGCGGCCGCCCGCGCCAGTTCGACCGCTCCACAGCAACGGCAGCCGAGGCGGCCGCGGCCGTGGGGTGCGAACTCGGGCAGATCGTGAAGACGCTCCTCTTCTTCGCGGACGGGCGGCCGACGCTCGTCCTCGTGGCTGGAGACCGGCGCGTGGATCCTTCGGCGCTGGCCCGCATCCTCGGGGTGCGGCGGAAGCGGCTGCGCATGGCCTCTCCGGCTGAGGTGCTGGAGCACACCAGCTTCGCCGTTGGAGGATTGCCTCCCGTGGGCCACACCGGGCCGTACGACGTCGTCCTCGATGCGAGCCTCCAGCGGTTCGACACGCTCTGGGCGGCCGCCGGGACTGCCGATACCGTGTTCGAGACGACTCCTGACGAGCTCGCCAGGATCACGAGCGGACAATGGGCCGAAATTACGAAGCAGTGCTAGCCCTCCAACCCGCCCGCTCGAAGGCTGTCGCGGTGATCGCCGCGCTGCGGCCGTTCCAGTGGCCGAAGAACCTCATCGTCTACGCCGCGCTGCTGTTCAGCGCCGGCGACGCGTGGAGCCTCCGCACGCCCGAGAGCTGGGACCACCTCCTCGCCCGCAGCACGGCACTGTTCGTTGCCTGGTGCTTCGCATCGAGCGCCGTCTACCTCGTCAACGACGTCCGCGACGCGCCCCTTGACCGGTACCACCCCACGAAGCGCCATCGGCCCGTGGCAGCCGGTGAGGTGGGAGCCGGCGAGGCCGTCACGCTCGCCTTCCTCCTCGCCCTGTGTGCGCTGGCCATTGCCGTGCCCCTGGCGGGCTGGCAGGCGTCCGCTGTGCTGGCCGGGTACCTGGCGGGGATGGTGGCGTACTCGGCAACGCTGAAGCACCTGCCGATCGCCGACGTCACGGCCCTGACGGGCGGGGTGGTCGCCCGCGCCGTCTCGGGCGCGCTGGCCATCTCAGTCCACATCAGCCCCTGGTTGTACGTGTGCTCCGGTATCGCCGCATGGTTCCTCGCGGTGAGCAAGCGCTGGGCGGAGCTTCGCACCCTGGGCGAAGACGCCGAGAATCACCGGCCAGCCCTGGCGCGCTACCCGCCGGAGCTGCTCGATCACATGCTCTCGGCGAGCGCCGGGGCGACGGTCGTCACGTACGCTCTCTACTCGATCGAGTCGGCGAACGTCCCCGAGAACGGCGCCATGGCGCTGACGATCCCGTTCGTAGCGTACGGGGTCTTTCGCTACCTGTACCTGCTGGCGGGCCCGCGCCGGCAGGACCCTCCCGACCGGATCCTGTTCACGGATCCCCAGCTGCTCGGGACCATGGCCGCTTTTGCGGGCGTGGCGCTCGCTGTTCTGCTGCTTGCCTGACGGCGGCCCGGCACGTCACGGGGGGCCCGTTTTCGCCCACTCCGGATGCCCGCTCCAGGTCCAGGCGTGGTGGGTGCGGCTGATGCCCATGAGCATGCCGGCGAGCGAGGCGGGATGGATGAACACGCCCACGGACGGGTCGCGGTCGTCCTCCCAGGCGAATCGCGCCTGCGCCCGCTGGAGGCGCTCGGCGATCGGCGGGATGTCGTCCGCCTCCGCGAAACACATGTAGAGCGAGTCTCCGCGCCGGCGGTGGAAGCGCGCCATGGCCCCGTCTCCCCACGCCTGCGTGATCTCGATGCGGTGCAGCTCGCGGGGGCGGAACAACGTCAACACTCCCTCGTACCCCCAGCGCTCGCTGCGAATGGGGCAGAAGTTCGACTGATCGAGCCCGAAAAGGTCGGCGTACCTCTCCTCCGCGGCGCGCCAGTCGCCGACCACGTTCGTGACCTCGTACAGGTGCCGGACGAGGCCCGCCGGCTCTCGCTCCTCCTCCGGGCCGATGAGGCACGGCATCCCGAACGTCGCGCTGGGAGGGACGAACAGCCGCTCGTCGTCGGCGGCGACGTCGACACCGTGGTCTCGCAGCCGCGAGTCGAGCGCGGCGAGGTCGTAGGCGGTGAATCCGACGGCAACGAGCCCCCGGCCCCAGCGGTTGGCGAACTCCTGCAGCACCCCTGGCCGCGTCGGCCGGTAGAGCTCCACCTCGCTCCTCCCCAGGCGAAGGACGAGCCCTTCGCCGCCGAGCACGGCGCTCCGCCGTTCGCGCACCACCTCGGCGCCGAGGAGCTCCCTGAACGGGCGCGCGGCCTCCCGGGGGTCTTCGGTCACGAGAATGACGCGGTCGACGGTCGTCAGCATGCCTGGCCAAGCATACGCGGTGGCAGCGAGCGTAGCTACACGCGGGAGCCCCGCGGCGCGCAGGCTGCGGTGCGAACGTTCAACGGGCGGGTCTCGGCGAGATACTCCCTAGGCCGACTCGCCTCGAACCTGCTCGCTCGGCGCGGCATCGAGATCGACCGGTTGCCCGCCCCGGGTGAGGAGAATGGGTCGCTGCCGTTTCGTGATCACGTCAGCGTTGACGACGCACTTCACGATGTCCTTGCGGCCGGGGATCTCGTACATGACGTCGAGGAGCCGGTCTTCCAGCACGGAACGCAGCCCGCGGGCGCCGGTCTTCCGGCGGATGGCCTCGTCGGCGATCGCATGGAGGGCATCGTCGGTGAAGACGAGCTCCACGCCATCCATCGCGAAGTACGCCTGGTACTGCTTGATGAGCGCGTTCTTCGGCTCTGTGAGGATGCGAATGAGCGCATCGTGGTCCAGCGACTGGAGCGGCACGACCATCGGCAACCGGCCGACGAACTCCGGGATGAGCCCGAAGGCGAGGAGGTCGTCGTGTGTCACGTGCCGGAGGAGCTCGTCGGTGAGCTTCGCGCCGCGGAATCCCCGGTCGGCCGTAAACCCGATGCGCACGTGGTCGCGGGTGAGACGCCGTTCGATGATGTTCTCCAGCCCCTCGAACGCTCCTCCGCAGATGAAGAGGATGTTCTGAGTGTTGATCTGGATGAACTCCTGGTGCGGGTGCTTCCGGCCTCCTTGAGGAGGCACGTTCGCGATGCACCCCTCGATGATCTTCAGCAGCGCCTGTTGGACGCCCTCGCCCGAGACGTCGCGCGTGATGGACGGGTTGTCCGCCTTCCGCGCGATCTTGTCGATTTCGTCGATGTAGATGATCCCCCGCTCCGCGCGCTGGATGTCGTAGTCGGCAGCCTGGATGAGGTGGAGCAGGATGTTCTCGACGTCCTCACCCACGTACCCGGCCTCGGTGAGCGCGGTCGCGTCCGCCACCGAGAAGGGAACGTCGAGGATCTTCGCCAGCGTCCGTGCGAGCAGCGTTTTTCCGACGCCGGTGGGGCCTACGAGGAGGATGTTCGACTTCTCCAGCTCGACGTCGGTCGTGCCCGCCGAATTGATGCGCTTGTAGTGGTTGTACACCGCGACGGAGAGGACCTTCTTCGCCTGCTCCTGGCCGACGACGTACTCGTTCAGGTGCTCGTAGATGTACTTGGGGGAGGGGATGGAGGTGCCGCCTGCGCCATGGGACCGGCCCCCCGCCGCAGCCCCAGGACCGCCGGTTTCCTCCTCGATGATCTCCCGGCAGAGCTCGACGCACTCGTCGCAGATGTACACGGCGCCGGGGCCTGCGATGAGCCGCCGGACCTGGTCCTGGTTCTTTCCGCAGAATGAGCAGTGGTATTGAACGCGGCTGGTGCGGTTCCCCGGCAAGCTCTCCCTCCTCAGCTCTTCTCTGCTGGCGGGCTCAGGATCTCATCGACGAAGCCGTACTCCTTGGCGCCCTTCGCATCGAGGTAGAAGTCCCGATCGAAGTCCTTCGCCACGCGCTCGGGGGGCTGCCCCGTGTGCTTCGAGATCAGGTTCCGAATGATTTCGTTGTTGCGAAGGATCTCCTTCGCCGCGATTTCAATATCGGCAGCCTGGCCCCGCGCACCACCCAGCGCCTGGTGCATGTGGACGGTCGCATTCGGCAACGCGTACCGCTTCCCCGGCGCTCCGGCAGCGAGCAGCACGGTAGCCATCGAAGCCGTCTGCCCCACGGCGATCGTGGAGACGTCCGGCTCGATGAGCTGCATCGTGTCGTAGATGGCGAGGCCGGCGCTGATCACGCCGCCCGGAGAGTGGATGTACATGCTGATGTCCCGTTCCGGGTCCTCCCGCTGCAGGTACAGCAGCTGGGCCACGATCAGGTTCGCAACCTGATCATCGATCGGCGTGCCGAGGAACACGATCCGTTCCTTCAGCAGCAGCGAAAAGATGTCGAACGCCCGCTCAGAGCGCGGGCCGCTCTCGATCACCATCGGGATGATGTCGTACGTGAACGGGTGGATTGGGGGATTGCTCACGAACCTGCCTCCTCCGCCTGGCCGGTCAGCACCGCCTCGAGGCGCTCCCAGGTCTTGTCCATCTCCAGCGAGCGCCGGATGGACGCGCGCCCGGCCTCGCTCTCCAGTATCTCCCGCAGCTGGCTCCGTCGCTCTTCGTCGGTCTGATCCAGGAGCCGCTCGATCTCGGCTTGGACTTCCTCGTCGGTGACCTCGATGCCCTCCGCCTTGCGGAACTCCTCGAGCACCAGCCCCCGCTGCACCCTCTTCTCCGCCAGGGGGCGCAACGACTGCCGGTACTCATGCTCGCTCCGCCCGATGCGCTGCAGCTCGAGGAGGAACGCTTGCCGATTGTCCCCCGACATCTCCCGGATGAGATGGTCGATCTCGTGCTCGACGAGGATGTCCGGGTACTCCAGCTTCGAAATGTTGATGAGCTCGTCGAGCGCCTGCTCGCGGAACTCCATCTGCGCCTGCCGGCGCGCCTCCTCTTCCAGCGCCTCACGGATCGCCGACCGCAGCGCCTCGAGCGTCGGGTACCGCTCGGCATCGACCATCTGCGCGAAGTCGTCGTCCAGCGCCGGGAGGTCCTCCTCCTTCACCTCGCGCACGGTGATGGTGAGCTTCGCCCGCTTGCCGCGGAACCGCTCGATCGGGAACTCCTCGGGAACGTCGAGTTCGATGTCTTTCGTCTCCCCCTTCGCCATCCCGAGCACTGCCTCGGCGAAACCGGGAAGGAGGATGACCTCGCCTTCCCGCAGCTGGAAGTCGACACCCTCGTCGTCGATGAACTCGTCCCCGTTTGCCGTACCCTTCACGTCGGCAGTGACGATGTCGTTCCACTGCACCGGACGCTCCGCGGGGACGTACAGCGCATACCGCTTTCGCAGCTGCTCGAGCTGCTGGTCCACTGCCTCGTCACCGACTTCCGGAACCTTCAGCTCCAGACGAAGGTCGCGATACTCGCCCAGCTCCACCGTGGGCTGAACGGGAACGGTGGCCCGGAAGCGTACGGGATCGAGCTCCAACAGCTCGATCTCGGGCCGGCCGATGGCCGGCACGTCTTGCTGCTCGATCGCCTCTTGGTACAGCTCGGAGACGAGCGAGTCGAGCGCCTCACGAATGAGCCCCTCTCGCCCAACGACGCGCTCGACGACCGACCTCGGCGCCTTTCCGGGGCGAAACCCGGGGATGCGGGCAGTGCGCGCGATACGGCGCGAGGCCTCGTCGAGGGAGCGCTCCATGCGCTCCTGATCAGCCTCGATTTCCAACTGGACGCGGCTCTGGGGTAAACGGGCGAGCGATACCTTCACGGCACGGGGGCCTCCGTGATTCGAGTATACCAGCGCGGGCTGCCTCAGCTCCCGGCCATCACCTCGGCTGGACGCGCGGTTCGAGGATGTCAACGAGCGCGTCTCCGAGCAAATTCCAGGCGAAGAAGAAGAGCACGACGGGCACCGCAGCCGAGAGGAGCAAGTGCGGGTGCGCCTGGAAGGTGCGCACGCCCGCGCCGTCACCGATGAGGGTGCCGAAGCTCGCGGTCGGCGGGTCGACGCCGAGGCCGAGGAAGCTGAGCGACACCTCGACGCCGGCAATAGCCGCCATTCCTCCTGAGAGGCCGACCAGGAAGAGCGGCAGCACGCCCGGCAGGATGTGCCAGGTGATGATCCGCCACGTGGAGGCCCCCATGAGCTCGGCCGCGAGCACGAAGTCCATCTCCCGGATGGCGAGGGCCTGGCTCCGCACGATCCTGGCTGTGCCCACCCACGCGAAGGGGACCGTCACTCCCACGATGATGACGAAGTCGAGAAACGCCTTCGCATCCTCACCTAAAAACGAGTGCTGCTTCAGCCAGAACGCCGCGTCATCGATTCGCGTGCGGAAGGCGGCAGCGATGGCGATCATGAGGAAGAGTGTGGGAATTCCCGCAAGCACCTCCCCGACGCGCATGATCAGGGCGTCGATCCAGCCGCCGCGGTAGCCGGCGACGAGCCCGAGCCCGAGCCCGAGGAACACCCCTCCCGTGAGCACCACCGCCAGGGTGAACAACAGCGTCGTACGCGCGGAATACAGCACCCGGGAGAAGATGTCCCGGCCCAGACGGTCGGTCCCCAGGAGATGCTCATACGAAGGCCCCTGCAGGCGGCTCTCCACGCTCAAGTGCTGCTCATTCGGGTCGTACGGGGCAAGGAGGGGCGCGAACAGGCCCGCGCCGTAGAACAGCAGGATGTACAGGATCGCCGCAACGGCGAGCTTCCTGCGGAGCAGCGAGCGGAAGGCTCGGCCAGTCGGCGAGATGCTCCGGCGAGCGTGCACTTCCCACGGCGCCACCGCCGCGTCGCTCATCCCCTACCCCCGCTGCGCGGTCACCCGCACGCGCGGGTCGATGAAGGCGTAGGAAACGTCGACGAGGATGTTGGCGAGCACGAACAGGAGGGAGCCGAAGAGGACGAGCGCGAGCACGACGTCGAAGTCCGGAGCGAGCACGGCCTGGAGGGCCTCCTGCGCAATCCCGGGGATGCCGAAGTACAGCTCGACGAAGAGCGCCCCGCCCGCGATCCCCGGCAGCGAGAGCCCGATGACGGTGATGAGGGGCAGCATCGCATTCCGCGCGATGTGCCGCCAGATCACGATCCGCTCGGGGAGCCCCTTCGCGCGCGCGGTACGGACGTAGTCCTCACCCATCACGCTCACCACGGACGCGCGCGTGAAGCGCGCTACACCGGCAACCCCGGGGAGGCTCATGATCAGCACGGGGAGAATGATGTTCGGGCTCCACACGCCTTCCCAGGCAAGGCGGATGAGGTCGAGCTTGACGGCGAGCAGCCACTGCAGGATCGGGATCACGACGAAGACGGGTACCGCATCGATGGCGAGCCAGAAGCCGATCGTGAGCGGGTCGAGAGGCGTGCCGCGGGCCATGGCGGCGTACACGCCGACCGGGATCCCGATGGCAAAGGTGAGCACGAGCGCCATGGCTCCGAGCTGAGAGGAAACCTTGATCTTCGGCCAGATGACCTCGCTCACGGTGAAGTCCTGGTGGCGGGTGGAGACGCCCAGGTCACCCTGCATCAGGTTCCAGATGTACTTGCCGTACTGGACGAGCAAGGGCTGGTCGTACCCGTACTTCGCGCGCAGCCGGGCTGCGGTCTCCTCCGTGTACCGTTGGCCAAGCAGGGTGTCGACGGGGTCCCCAGGGGCGAGGCGAAGGATGGTGAAGACGATGAAGGAGATGGCCACAAGGACGGGAATCGTCCAGAGGAGGCGGCGGATGATGTACCCGAGCAATCCCGGGGTCATCGGCCCTCCTTACTCGCTCACTCTGGCTGGATCTCGATGTACCGGTACTTCGGGACCGTCATCGGCACGACAGGCCAGTTCTTCACGCACGGCTTCACGAGCTGGTGCTCCACCGGCCAGAAGAGCGGGATGACGACGGCGTCATCGAGGATCATCTGCTCGGCCTGGTGGTACAGCTCGTAGCGACGCTCCGGGTCGAGCTCGGTGCGCGCCTCCTCGAGGATGCGGTCTACCTCCGGGTTGCGGTACCCCATCTCGTTCTGCTGGCTCTCCGAGTGGAACAGCTTGTCGAGGAAGTCCTCCGGGTCCGGGTAGTCGGCGATCCACCCAGCCGAGAACGCCTGGAACGTTCCCCGCCGCAGCTCCCGGAGGAACGCCGCATACTCGGTTGCTTGCAGCTCGACCTCGATCCCGAGCTGCTCCGCCCACGTCGCTTGGATCGCCTGGAGGACATCAGGCGGTTCACCGCCCGCTCCGGCGTACGTGAGAATGATGCGCGGCATGGCGCCGGCGTACTTCGACTCGGCGAGCAGCTGCCGCGCTCGCTCGGGGTCGTACGGATAGCCGCTGATTTCCTCTTTGTAGCCGGGCATCTCGGGCGGCAGGATCCCGTCGGCGGGGCGCTGCGTGCCGAACAGGAGCACCTCGTTGATCGTCTCGCGATCGACCGTCATCGCCAGCGCTTGTCTGACCTTCGGATCGTCGAAAGGAGGCTGGTTCACGTTGAAGGCGATGTACGTCACGGCCATGCGGGGGTTGGGGACGTACTCCTTGCTGAGCGGGCTCTCCCCCGAACGCACCGCCTCGAGCTCAATCGAGGGGACGAGCGCGACGTGGATCTCGTCGTTCTCGTACCGCGTGAGGAGCGAGCCGCCGCCGAGGTCGAACCGGACCTCCTCCAGCTTCGGTGGCCCGAGGTGGTACCGCTCGTTGCGGACGAGCACGATGCGCTCCGCGGGCACGAACTCCTTCAGGCGGAACGGCCCGGTGCCGTTCGGGTGCCTCGTCCAGTTGCGAGGGTCGGATTCGATCTGCTCGCGGTCGACGACGAACGCCACGGGGTAGGTGAGCTCGGCCAGGAAGTACGGCGTGGGCTCCTTTACCCGAATCTGAAGGGTCCGCTCGTCGATCACCTGCACCCCCTCCACCTCATCCGCCTGACCGAGATACCGTTCCCGCAGGCCGACGATGTTGCCCAGGTAGAGGAGCGCCGTGGGCGAGGCATTGGCAGGATCGGCTGCCCGCTCGAAGGAGTACTTGAAATCCTCCGCCGTCACCCGGCGACCGTTATGGAAGACGACGTCATCGCGAAGGTAGAAGGTGTAGATGAGCCCGTCGGGAGACACCTCCCAGCGTTCGGCGATGTCAGGCACCACGTTCATGTTCAGGTCCAGGGTCACCAGCCCGCCGAAGATCTCGACGACGTACTCTGCCGTCCCTTCGTCGCGCACCTGGATGGGGTCGAGGACGGTCGCCGGGTCGGCGCCGAAGGTGATGAGCACCTGATCCCGGCAGAAGCCGCTCCCGTCGGCGCTCTCCTCCGAATCGGACGAGCCGGGCACGGCCGGTGCGGAATCGTCCCCGCCGCCGCGGGCGAGCACGACGACGAGCACGGCGCCCACCGCGAAGATGAGCACCGCCACGAACCCCATCATGAGCGTGAGCGCCCGGTTCGACATGGCTCCTCCTCAGATGCCCGCGGTCCCCGTCACTGTACGACTGTGGCGCCCTCGGGAGATCGCCGCGGGGAGTGCTCGGTGAAGCTCGCGGAAAGTGTACCGGAGCCGCAACCGCTCAGAGCTCCCCTCCTTCGCGCACGTTCGCGGCCGCTTCCGGGGTTAGCATCAGCCCGAGCTCGCGCAGCTGCTCCGGAGGCACCGGCGCCGGCGCGCCGAGCATGGGGTCTGTCCCCGCGGACGTCTTTGGGAAGGCGATCACGTCACGGATATTGCTCGTACCGACGAGGGACATCATGAGGCGCTCGATCCCGGCGCCGATGCCGCCCATGGGCGGCGCCCCGAACTCCAACGCACGCAGGAGCGCGCCGAAGCGCTCCTCCATTTCTTCCTTCGAGTAACCCATGAGCCGGAACACTTTCTCCTGGTGTTCGCGGCGGTGGATGCGGATGGAGCCGCCTCCGAGCTCCTCGCCGTTGAGCACCAGGTCGTACTGGCGAGCGATGACCCGCCCCGGATCCGTGTCGAGCAGCGGCTCGTCCTCCGGGCGAAAACCGCTGAAGGGGTTGTGCATGGCCTCCCAGCGGCCCTCATCCTCGTTCCACTCCAGGAGCGGAAAACCGGTGACCCAGGCGAATGCGAAGACGTTCGGGTCCTTGAGGCCGAGCCGATCCCCCAACGCGTCGCGGACCAGATGCAGGGAGCGAGCGACGACCGGCCGCGCGTCCGCGACGATGAAGGCGATGTCACCCGGGGACGCTCCCACGCGGCTGCGGAGCCGTTCGACCGCCTCCTCGCCGAGGAACTTGGCGATGGGCGAGCGAAGTTCGCCCGTGCCGCTCCAGGCGACCCACGCGAGCCCCTTGGCTCCGCCGCTCTTCGCAATCTCCGTGAGCTCATCGATCTCCCGCCGGGTCATGTCCGCCTTGCCCTGGACCAGGATGGCCTTCGCCACCCCACCGCCCGCGAGGGCATCCTCGAAGACGCGGAACCCGGAGCCGCGCACCGCCTCGCTCACGTCGACGAGCTCCAGGCCATATCGAAGGTCGGGCCGGTCGATGCCGTACCGCTCCATGCAGTCGAAATAGTTCAGGCGCGGGAACGGCAGCTGTTGGATGGTGGCGTTCGTGAAGCGGCGCGCGATCTCCGTGTACAGCTCCTCGATGAGCCCCATCACGTCTTCCTCATCGACGAAGCTCATCTCCAGGTCGAGCTGGGTGTGCTCCGCCACGCGATTGGCGCGGAAGTCCTCGTCCCGGTAGCAGCGCGCCAGCTGGAAGTACCGCTCGAACCCGGCCACCATGAGCAGCTCTTTCAAGATCTGGGGCGACTGGGGGAGCGCGAAAAAGTACCCCGGGCGCTGCCGGAATGGCACGAGGAAGTCGCGCGCCCCTTCCGGCGTGGACTTGATGAGCGTGGGCGTCTCCACCTCTACGAACCCGCGCGCGTAGAGGAACTCGCGGATGAACCGCACGACTTCATGGCGCAGGCGGATGACCTCCGCCAGCTCCGGGCGACGGAGGTCTAGGTAGCGGTAGGTCAGACGAAGGCGCTCGTCGACGTCGTCCACCGGCTCGTTGATGTAGAACGGGGGCGTGAGCGACTCGTTCAGGGCGACGCAGCGGCGGGCGAGCACCTCCACTTCCCCCGTCGGCAAGCGGGGATTGACGGTCTCGGGCGGCCGCAGGCGAACCTCTCCTTCGACCTGAAGCACCCACTCGACCCGGGCACGGTGAGCCACGGCCAGCGCCTCGGACTCTTCCGGGGTGAACACGACCTGCACGATCCCGCGAGAGTCGCGCAGGTCGATGAACACGAGACCGCCGTGGTCCCGTCGCCGGTGCACCCAGCCGGCAAGCCGCACGCTCCGCCCGGCATCCTGAGCGCGGAGTTCGCCGCAGTACGTGTCCTTCAGCATGCCCCGAGCGTACCCCGGGCATGTCGAGCGGGCCAGGGAGGCGCGCGGTTGCTCGAAAGTCGACCATTCGTGAATGATGTTGTCCGTGGAAACTGGCGAATCGGAGCCACAGCGTCACAGATCCGAACCACGCCGGCGAGCGGATCGGGAGCGAAACCGTCAGGCGGTCGTCGACGCGCTGCTCGACCTCATCTCCGAGGGGAACCTGGCGCCCTCGGCGGAGGCGATCGCCGCGCGAGCGGGTGTCTCGCGGCGGTCCATCTTCCGATACTTCGACGATCTCGCCGACCTCCAGCGAGCGGCGATCCAGCGCCAGCTGGAGCGACTGGGGGCGCTCCTCACCGCCGATCTCGAGGAGCACGCCCCTGCAAGCGAGCGGGTGCGGGCGTTCGTGCAGCGACGGCTCCGCCTCTACGAAGCGGGCGGGCCGGCCATGCGCGTGACGCGCATGCGGGCCCCGCTCAACCCCGTCTTCGCCGAACAGCTCCGGGCAGCGCGCCAGCACTTCGCGGATGAGGTCAGACGGGTGTTCTCCCCGGAGCTGAGCCCACTGTCCGAACCGGAACGGCAACGCACCGTGGCGATGGTCGACGCCGTCGCATCCTTCGAAACCTGCGAGGTGCTCCAAGGCTCTCACGGCCTCCACGGAGAGGAGCTCGAGGCCACGCTGACCGCGGCGATCGCGCGATTGCTGGGCATTGACACCCCCGATGCCAGTTCCTAGCGTGGCGGCAGCCGACCCCGGCGCAGGGAGGACGCCATGCGCGTGCTGCGAACCCCCGAGGAGAGGTTCAAGAACCTGCCTCAATTCCCGTTCGAGCCACATTACGTCGAGATCCCGGACGGCGAGGGGGGCACGCTGCGCGTGCACTACCTGGACGAGGGGCCGAGAGACGGGGAAGTCGTGCTCCTCATGCACGGGGAGCCGTCCTGGAGCTTCCTGTACCGGAAGATGATCCCGCCCCTCGTAGAGGCGGGACTCCGCTGCGTGGCGCCAGACCTGGTCGGCTTCGGACGTTCGGACAAACCGGCCGCGCCGAGCGACTACACCTACGCCCGCCACGTCGCCTGGATGGAGTCCGCGCTCCTCGACCAGCTGGGACTGCGCGGCATCACCCTCGTCGGGCAGGACTGGGGCGGGCTCATCGGCCTGCGGTTGCTGGCGGCGCATCCTGACCGCTTCAAGCGCCTCGTCGTTGCAAACACCGGCTTGCCGACCGGCGACCGTCCGCCGACGGAGGCGTTCCTGCGCTGGCAGCGCTTCTCGCAGGAAGCGCCGAGATTCGACATCGGTCGCATCATCGCCAACGGGTGCGTAAATCCCCTCCCGCCGGAGGTCGTCGCGGCCTACGATGCGCCCTTCCCGGACGACAGCTACAAGGCCGGGGCTCGCATCTTCCCTCCGCTCGTGCCAACCCGTCCGGATGATCCCGAGGCGGAAGCGAACCGGCGCGCCTGGCAGGTCTTGCGGCAACGGCCAGGGCCGGTGCTCTGCGCCTTAAGCGACCGCGACCCGATCACCGCCGGTGGGGATCGGCCGTTCCGTCAGCTCCCGGGCGCTCAGGGGCAACCGCACGTGACCATCGAAGGAGCGGGGCACTTCCTGCAGGAGGATCGCGGCGAGGAGCTCGCAGCAGCGATCCTCCGGTTCATCGAACGGAATCCGTAGGGAGTGCCCAATGGAGCCAGGCTTGCAGGCGATCCTCGACGACCCGGTCGTGCGGCGGCTCCTGGAGGAGCCGAACCTCATGCGGCTGGCCTACGTGAGAACCGATGGCCTTCCGGCAGTGGTTCCCATATGGTTCGTCGTCCGGGAGGGGCGATTCGTCGTCGCGACCGGCCCGAAGGCGGCAAAGTGCGCCACCTGCGCGCGAACCCGCACGTCGCCTTCACGATCGACACCCCCGCGCCCCCGTACCGCGTGCTCCTCGGCAACGGAACCGCCTCCCTTGAGGACGTAGACGGCATGGCACCGGAGTACGAGGAGCTCGCGCGGCGGTACCTCGGACCGGCAGCCGATTGGTATCTGCGCTCCATGGAGGCTCGTGTCCGCCGCCAGGTGCGCATCGAGATCACTCCGAGCGCCCTGCGTGTGTTCGACTTCGAGCGCCGCCCCCGCAGTCTCGCCTGAGGAGAACGACGATGACCGATGCGGCCGAGATGTTCCTCGATTCGCTGAAGCGCCGTATCCGTACGATGAACGGCCTCTGGGAAGAGGCCATCGCTGACCTCACGCTCGAACAGGTCAATCACCACGAGCGGCCCGGCGTTCTTCCGCTCGCGTTCAGTTTCTGCCACTACATTCGCGCTCAGGACGCTTCCATCAGCACCGCCTTCCTCCGGGAACAGCCCCTCTGGGTGAGCGGAGGATGGGCCGCTCGCGTCGGCGTCACCGTCGAGGCCTTCGGGCGAGAGGAGAGCGTGGAGGAGATGGAGAAGCTCCGCTTTGGCGACCTCGACGCATGGCGCGAGTACCAATGGGAGGTGCTGGCACGAACCGAGCGCGTGCTGGAAGGGCTTACCGTCGAGCAACTCGCCGAGCCACTCATGCCGGCCTTGCCGCCGAACATGTCACAAACGTTCTGCGCGCGCATGATCGGCATGAACCATCCGCTGCGTCGCCTCGAGGTGCTCGAGTGCTTCGTCTACCAGCACGGGCTCCGGCACCTCGGCGAGGTGGAGCACGGCCGCGCCCTGGTCGGGCTGCGGGGATTGACGAGCTAAGGCCGGCCGGCGGCCTCTTGCGCCTCCGCGGTCCGCTCCTGCAGCAGGCGCTCGAACTCCGTTGCGAACGCCTCCGCGAGCGCCTCGCCCATTCGCTGCTGGAACCTCCGATACGCCTCCACGAACGCTTCCCCGAACGGCGTGAGCCGGGTCCGCCCGCCTCCCGCTCCTCCGACGACCGACTCCACGAGCGGCTGGCCGAGGTTCTCTTCCAGCTCTTTCAGCTTTCCCCAGGCACGGCGGTAGGACAGCCCCATCTCCGACGCGGCCCGCGCAAGAGAGCCGGACTCCCGCACGAGCTCTAGCAGCCGCACGCGGTAGTCGGACATCACGATACGGCCGTTCAGCTCCAACCACAGCTTCTGGCGCGGCGAGAGCAGGCCCACGCCGTCACTCTACCACTGCGGGGGCCCGCCCTTCCTGAACCCGCTAGGCGTTGAGCTTGTTCCGCGAGCTCTGAATCGGCATCACGTGGCTGTAGTCGTTGATGGTGAGGACCGCCCGGCGAGTATCGGCCGCACGCACCACGGTAATGGAGGTGTGATGCACGGCGACGAGGTGGTCGAACGGGCTCCCAAACAGATGCCGGAGGTATGTGTTGATCACTCCCCCATGGCAGACCACAGCGACACGATGGCCGATCGACTCCTCGACGATGCGGTCGATCGCCGCCACGACGCGCTGCCGGAAGGCATCGACGTCCTCCACGTACGGCCACGCTTCGTGGGTTCGAGCGCGGGCGACTTCCCGGTAGATGGCGACGAGCTCGTCCCTCGTGAAGAGGTCGAGCAGCCCTTTGTCCTGCGGCGCTCGTTGCCATAGGTCGATTTCGCGCAGGTCCTCGCGGACGATCGGCGTGAGCCCGTGATGCTTCGCCACCTCCATCGCGGTGTCGTACGCGCGGCGCAGCGGGCTCGTGTACACGGCTCCGAGGCGGGCACCGGCCAGCCGCTCACCCAATGCACGCGCCTGCTTCCAGCCCAGCTCGGAGAGCGGCGCGTCGACCGCCTCGCCGAGCGGGATGTTGTCCCGGAACGCCTGCTCCCCGTGTCGAATGAGCAGGAGCTCGCACATCCCCTCGAACGAGGGAACGAACGGATCCTCCAGATCGATGGTGCGGACGCGCCGCCGGGCTTCGGTCATTCGCTCGTCGATCCGGGCATGACCACGGCCACGAGATTCGGTTCTCGCCGCGTGACCTCCTCGCTCGCGCGGATGAAGGCACGCAAGCCGCGGTTCAATGCCTCCAGGTCCTCCTCGGACATTTCTACCAGGATGCGCCGTGTGAATGCATCCCCGCCGCGTGCCATGCGGGAACAGCACCGCTCGCCCGCTTCGGTGAGGAAGTTGCGCACCAGCCGCCGGTCGCACGCGTCGTCCTCGCGCCGCACGAGCTGCAGGCGCACGAGGCGGTCGATGATGCCGGATATGGTCGGCGGCGTCACGCCCACCTTCGCCGCAAGCTCTCCCGCGGTCACGCCCGGGTTCTGGCGCACGAGGAAGAGAACGCGCAGCTGAGCCGTGGTCAGTCCGAGCTCGGCCCACGCCCGGAAGCGGAGCGGGTCGAACATTGCCAGCGCCTGCCCGAGGAGGCGAATTCCGGTTTCGATGCGCTCGTCACGATCTCCGCTCGTCACGATGGAGTCCCCCTTTTGTGTCTGCCTCGCACCGGATCCAGGGTGCCGACATCGAGCCGGCCGATGACTTCGAACTACGTTCCCCTGGTCTCCGGTTGGCGCAACACGGTACCGTAGAAGTCGCGAAAATGCCACTAGATCTCGACCCCGGTCTCGCGGCTCTCGGAAATCCGCAGCTCATCCGCGCCATCATCGCGGAGATGGAGGGGGGCGCGATCCCCTTCCAACGGTTCATGGAGCTGGCGCTCTACCATCCCGAGCACGGTTACTACCGCAAGCGCGGGCGCATCGGCCGCCAGGGCGATTTCCTCACCAGCCCAACCGTGCACCCGATCTTCGGGTGGGCCGTCGGGGCCTGGTGCCGCTGGGTGTGGGAGCAGCTCGGAAGGCCGGTCCCGTTCACCATCTTCGAGGCAGGAGCTGGAGAGGGACATCTCGCCCGCGCCCTCCTCGACTGGGCAGAAGGCCGCGATGAGGAGTTCGCACGGTCGATCCGGTACGTCGCGATCGAGCCGCACGCCCGCGGCGACGATCCGCGGGTGGAATGGATCGACGAGCCCCTGGAAGCGGCGGAGATCGGCGTCGTGCTCGCGAACGAGTTCTTCGACGCCCTCCCGGTGCAGGTGTTCCAGGTGACGGAGCGTGGCCCCGCTGAGGTGATGGTGGCCTGGAACGGGGAGCGCTTCGTGGAGGTGCTAGGGCGACTCGCCACCGTCGACGGAGCTCCGGCGGAGGGCCGGTTCGAAGTCAGCCCGATGGCCTACAACACGATGCGGGCCATGGCGCGATTCGTCCGCACCGGTGCGGTTTTGACCTTCGACTACGGATACCCGCGAGAGGAGCTCTGGGCTCCGTGGCGGACCCAGGGGACCCTCCTCTGCTTCTACCGGCACACGTCCCACACCGACCCGTACGTTCACGTCGGCGAGCAGGACATCACCGCCCACGTGAACTTCGACGAGCTCCTCGCAGCGCTGGAAGAGGAAGAGATGACCACCTACGGGCCGGTGAACCAGCATGACTTCCTCTTCCGCGTGGGCGTCGGCGAGCTCATCGACGCCGTGCGCCACGACCTGCAGGAGTACTTCGTCCGGCGCCGCGCCGTCGAACAGCTCACCGATCCCGCGGGCCTCGGTCGCGTTCGCGTGATTGCCGGCCTCCGTGGCCTGCCCGGGCCGCCGCCAGGATTCGAGGGGGAACCGTGACGTCGGAGGTGCACCGGCAGTCTCCTATCCAGCCGGGCGAGCTCGCGCCCGACTTCGACCTTCCCGCCATCACGACCAGCGGCGACGAGATTCGCGTCCGCCTGCAGGAAGAACTCCAGCACGGGCCGGTCCTCCTCATCTTCTACCAGGACGACGGCATGCCGGTCTGTACGAGCGAGCTCAAAGCGTTCGCCCAGGAGTTCGAGACGCTGCGCGCCGCCGACGTGGGAGTCTTCGGTATCAACACGAACGGGGTGTTCTCACACCGGAAATTCCAGGAACGGGACCGGTTCCCCTTCCCGCTCATCAGTGACTTCTACGGCGAGGCGGTGCGCGCATACGGGTTCTGGGATCCGGACGAACGAAAGTCCCGCCGCGGGGTGGTCGTCATCGATCCGGATGGTCGGGTGCGGTACACCCTCCCTCACTTCAACCCAAACTCGCTCACCGCCTTCGAGGAAGTCTTCCGCGCCCTCGGTATCCTGTAGAGAGATGTCTGCGCCGAGGGGCACCGTGAGCGGATACTCCCGCCTCGTCATCGAGCACTTCGAGCATCCCCGGAACGCCGGCGAGCTGCCCAACCCCGACGGCGAGGCGACGGTGGCGAATCCGGTCTGCGGGGACCGGATGCGAGTGATGATTCGCGTCGTCGACGGCCGAATTGCCGACGTTCGCTGGCAAACCCGCGGTTGTCCTCCGGCCATCGCGACGAGCTCCTTCGCGAGCGAGCTGGTGAAGGGCTGGACGCTCGAAGAGGTGGAGGCGCTCACGCGGGAGCGGATCGCTGAAGGAATCGGGGGGCTTCCGCCGGACAAGGTTCACTGCAGCGTGCTTGCAGCCGACGCCCTCCGGAAGGCGGTCCAGGACTACCGCGCGCGGCGAGCTGGGACGTAACCGGTCGTTTGCGTATTATCCGTACGGCCCGGAAGGGTCATGCCTACACCCTCGTGAGCACGGAGTTCCCATGGTCGAACACCTGCCGGTCCTCGTCACGACACTGTCGATGGGCGTCATGGCGCTCCTTGCGTTCCTCGTCTCCGCCATCGTCCTCAGCGTCCCAGTGCTCGCCAGTCGAGGAACCGCGCAGATCATCTGGGCGATCGTGGTCGGGACCATCCTCCTCGCGGAGGCGGCCGGGCTGATCACGCTCGTCGTCCTCGTCGACCAGGGCGTGCTCTTCAACTGAAGGAAAGCCGGCAGCGGCGATCGTTTTCCGGTCGAGCTTCGAAAGGGCAGCAGCTAGAGCAGGCGGCGCAACGGCTTCCGGCCCGGCCGCGGGTCGTAGTTCGCCTTGAACATCTCGAGCTTGTCCCGCTCGATGAGGTACTTGCCCGCGAACATCGTGGCCGGGATCTTCTTCTGCTTGATCAGCCGCCGCAGGCTCTGCGGGTGGATGTCCAGCTCCCGTGCGGCTTCGACGAGGTCGTAGTAATCCTCGAAGGGTCGCTGCCCGGCCATGCCCGTTCCTTTCCTTCCCGTGGTTCTCGCCCGCGAAAGGCTAAACGGCGTAAGCAATAAGCGATGCTACACGAAGGCCGAAATTATTGTCTACCGCTCACCGTTCGCAGACACCGGCTGCGCGACGATCGCGACCGGACGACCCTCGATGCGGGTGCAGAGAAGCGCGACGGGCTCGCCCTCCAGCTTCCCCACGAGCCGCCGAAGCTCTTCTGGTGTGAGGGGGAAGTGGCGCCGCAGGACCTCTCCCAACCGCCACCCGGCACGGCGCAACCTGCCGCGGAGCCTCGCCACCGAGAACGGAAAGACGTCGAGCACAGCGAAGGCGCGGGCGAACGGGGTGGGGACAAGCTCATCGGACGTGAGGTAGGCACCGCCCGCCTCGATGGGCCCTGCCCCCAGAAGCGCCGCCAGCTGGGACACGAGCCCAGCGCGTGTCACGGCCGGCTGTGGATCGTAGAGGACCTGACCGATGGGGCGAGGTGACATCACCGCGGACGGGTCGTTCGAGGTGAGCTCACAGCCGCAGTCGACCAGGACCGCCCGGCGGAGCCCGCGGCTGGCCGCGATCCCCGACCAGAGGACGAGTTCGCGAAGGCTCCTCCCCAGCTGCACGACCTCGATTTCGAAGGCTTCGGCAAGGTCCCGCCAGTCGAAGCCCGGCGCCAGCTTCGCCGCCCCGAACGCTGCTCCCTCCAGCAGGGCGAGCACCGCCGTGATCGGCGGCTCGTAGGCGTCGCCTCGCACCACGCGGGAGCCCTCACGCCGCCGGGCCGGGTCGAGGAAGAGGGCCACGCGTTCGGGAGCGACCGGTGCCGCCCGGACGTCGCCGCGAATCACGCTCCCGACGTTCTCCGCGGCCAGGAGCACCGCCACCGCATCTCGCTCGATCCCCCAAGCGGCGACGCCAGCGTCGCGAAGCGCCCACAGGTCCACGCCAGCACCGGTGGTCCCATCGACGACGGGGAGCGCGACCTCCGCGAACCTCCTCGCCCTTCGGCTTGCCACCGCCGGGTGGCTCGCCATCTGGAGCAGGTCCTCGCTCCACAGCCAGTCGGCGAAACGTGAACCGAGGCGCGCACGGGCGCGGTCTCGCAGGACGAGCTGCTCTGCGAGCGCCGCGCCCCGCTCTGGCCCGAACTCCTTGCGCAACGTCCGCTGCAGGCGGACCTCGTCCGCCGGCTCCAGCCCGTGCTCTTCGGAGAGGCGACGCAGCGCTGCTCGCAGGCCAGGGTCAGTGAGGAGGCGCGCCCGAGCAAGGTCCACGCTGACGATGGTATCGGTTTTCCGAAACCATCCCTTCGGATGAGGCCACTGGCGGAAAAGTGCGGTACGGTGACGGCAAGTCTCCGCCGAGGCAGTGAAATGGAGCTTTCGACGCTGTTGGCTGCGCTGGCGCTCATCGCCGTCTCCGTTTCGGGGCTGCTGGCACTGGCGGTCGACTTCCGACCCGCGGCCGGGCTGCGCCGCTTCCTGATCCGCGCCGAAGCCCTGACGGGGTTCCTCGTCGCGGGAACGGCTACAGCCGGTTCCCTGTACTTCTCCGAAGTCAAAGGCTACGTGCCGTGCGAGCTCTGCTGGTTCCAGCGCATCTTCATGTACCCGCTCACCGTGCTCTTTCTCGTCGCCCTCGTCACGAGGACCCGCGTGCCGGCGAGGTACGTGGTCCCCTTGGCCACGATCGGGCTCCTGTTTTCTGCGTACCACTACCAGCTCCAGCTCTTCCCGGAGCAAGAAACGATCTGCACCGGGGTCGTTCCCTGCATCGTGAAGTACGTCGAGGAGTTCGGATTCGTCACGATCCCGTTCATGGCCGGCTGCGGCTTCGCATCACTGCTGCTGCTGCAGCTGGCAACATGGCGGGCCCGGCAACTCGAGGGCGGCACCGCGCTCTAGACTGGGGAAGTGGCGCGGCTCCTGCTCATCGACTTCGAAGGCGCGGTGGCCTTGTCGGACGTGGCTCTCCTCCTCTTCCAGCGCTTCGGTGAGGGATGGGAGCTCGCCTACGAGCGCTGGTCGAGCGGCGAGATCTCGCGCGAAGAGTTCGTAATGGCAGGGGTAGCGAGCCTGAAAGCCGAGCGCGCCGAGATGGAGGAGTACCTGCGCAAGCACGCGCGGATCGACGAGGGCATCGGCGAGCTGTACGACTGGGCCACCTGGCACGGATGGGGTGCCGCACTCCTCTCGTCGAGCCCCGACTTCGCCGTGGAGGCGCTGCTCGCCCCGTTCCACCTCACCCGCCTCCCGCGGCATGCGCCCCGCACGGCGTTCCGCTACCGCTGGCAGGCCCGGTTCCTGAGCCCGAGGGGTGTGGAGCTCTCGCGACGATTCAAGGTCTCGTACGTGGAAGCGTACCGGCAGCTTGGGGACTTCATCGTCTATGTGGGCGCCAGCGGCGACCCTGAGGCTGCCGAGGAAGCGGCCATCGCGCTCGACCGCGGGCCCGGCTCGCACGCCGGCGCCTTTGGCGACCTTTCCACCCTCGCCCGACAGCTACGGGAAGGAGGCGAAGCGTGGTTGAGATCCTCGTTCTCTATGACAGCCGAGGCGGACTCGTCGAACAGCTCGCCGGGGCGATAGCGGACGGCATCGAGGCGGCAGGAGGAACGGCCGTCCTGCGCCGGCTGGAGGAAGCGACCGTGGCCGACCTGCTCCGAGCGGACGGTATCGTGCTCGGATCCCCGAACTGGAGCGGGATGACGGGGAAGCTGAAGGAGTGGTGGGACTACTCCGGCGACCTCTGGGAGCGAGGAGCCCTGGCGGGGAAGGCCGGCGCCGCCTTCACCGCAGGCTACTCGCGCTCCGCGGGCACGGAGGCGACCCTTCTCCAGCTCCTCCACCTCCTCCTTAGCCACGGCTTGATCGTCGTCGGACTGCCGTGGAGCGATCCGATGCGCACGTCCGGCTCCTACTACGGCGCCACCGCCCACGGTTCCGTGACGGCCGAGGATCGCGCGCAGGCGAAGGCGCTCGGCCAGCGGGTCACGGAGGTCGCTCGCCGCCTCAGCCGCTCAACCTGAGCCCTCGGCAACCTCCGAGTCGGACGGCGGCTCATGGCCGCGGCACACCCGCACCGGCAGACGCGGGTACTTCGGAAGTCCCGGATCCCATCTCGAGCGGATGCAGAGGAGGAAGAGTGAACCGCGTGCGGAGCGCACGAGCTCGGCATGGCGGCACCGCTGGCAGAGCCCGGCCGCTGCGAGAAAGATGGCCTCGTCTGCCAACGCCTCAGTTCCCCCGTAACCGAGCACCGAACTCGGCTTCCAGCCGCCGCAGGAGCGATTGCACGACGCGCTGCGCTTCCGCGTCCGTCAGCGTTCGATCCGCCGCCCGCAGCGTGAGGTGAAGCGCCACGGACTTCTTCCCCTCCGGCACACCGGGGCCCCGGTACTCGTCGAAGACGCGCGCGTCGATCCGCACGCCACTACGCTCCCCAGCGATGGCGTCCATCAGCCGACCGGCGGGCAGTTCGGCGTCGACCACGAGCGCGACGTCCTGCCGGACCGGGGGATAGCGGGGCGGCGGCTCGTACGCGGGCCTTGGGGGAAGGTAGCTGGCCAGCTCTCGCAACCAGAGCTCGATGAGGAACACCGGCTCGGTGATGTCGAACGATTGTGCGAGCTCGGGATGCACCTGGCCCACGACGCCGACCGGCTCCCCGTCGACGAGCACGCTCGCGGTGTGCCCGGGGAGCAACCCGAACTCCTCGCGGGCCGCGAACCGCGGCTGCAGCCAGAGCGCCCGGAGCGCCTCTTCGACGGCGCCCTTGGCATCGAAAAAGTCCAACCGCTCCTCCGCAGGGTCGCCCCAGCGATCGAGCCGAGGTCCACCGACGACCGCGCAGAGGACCGGGCGCTCGTCCGGCAAGTCGTTCGGGCGCGGCAGGAACTCCGGGCCGAGCTCGAACAGCCGGATGGGCCCCTCGACGAGGGGACGATTGAGGGCATAGGTGCGAAGGAGTCCGCCGCGCAGGCTCGTCCGGAGGAACTTGTACTGCGCCGCCACGGGATTCACGGCAGCAAGCGGCGAGCGCCGCCGCTCGTCCGAGGGAGGCACCACGCGCTCCAGCTCTTCCCGGTTCGTCAGGCTGTAAGTGATCACCTCTTCGAAGCCAAGACCCGCGAGGAGATCGGCGAGCCGCTCCCGGAGCTCGCGCACCGGTTCCCGGGCAGGTTCGGGCAGCGAGCCCCGCAGCGCCGTCGTGGGGAGATGCTCGTACCCGTAGATGCGGATGACCTCCTCGACGACGTCATCCGCAATGGTCACGTCGGTGCGCCAGAAGGGCGGTTCAACCTCGATGCCCTCGGCGGCCCGTCGGCAGCGGAAGCCGAGCGCCGTGAGGATGCGTTCGACCTCGTCAGCCGGGATCTCGAGGCCGAGGACCTGCGCGAGCCGCGCGAAGGTCAGGCGAATTCGGGGCGGCTCCCAGCGCCCGGGGTACACATCGCGGATGCCCGCCGCGATTCGCCCGCCGGTGAGTTCCTGGAAAAGATGGAGCGCCCGCGCCTGCGCATACGCGGCCATTTCGGGCCCGATCCCTTTCTCGAACCGCGCCGAGGCCTCCGTACGGAGGCGCAACCGTGTGCTCGTGCGCCGGATCGAGCCCGGGTGGAAGTTGGCGACCTCGAGGAGGACGGTCCGCGTGCGCTCGCTCACCTCGCTCTCGGCGCCGCCCATGATCCCGGCGATGCCGAGCGGTCGCTCAGCGTCGCAGATCACGAGCATGTCCGGGTCGAGCACGCGCTCGACGCCATCGAGCGTCACGATTCGCTCGCCCGGCCGCGCCCGCCGAGCGACGATGCGCCCTCCTCGCACGAACTCGTAGTCGAACGCGTGGAGCGGCTGACCGGTCTCGAGCATGACGTAGTTGGTGATGTCGACGACGTTGTTGATCGGGCGCATCCCCATGCGCTCGAGCCGTTCCTGCATCCAGGCGGGCGAGGGGCGGACTTCGACATCGGTGATCACTGCCGCGGTGAATCGTCGGCAGAGGTCGGGCGCCTCGATGACCACCTCGACGAACTCCTCGATCGGCGGGCCCGCTGCCGCATAGGAGCGTTCGGGCTCCCGCAGCGGCTTGCGGAGGACCGCGGACACCTCGCGTGCGAGCCCGAGCACCCCGAGCAGGTCCGCTCTGTTCGCCCACGTAGAGACCTCGAAGACCACATCCCCGAGCACCTCGGCCAGCGGTGCGCCCACCGGCGCCTCCGAGGGAAGAACGAGGATGCCCGTGTGGTCATCCGAGAGGCCGAGTTCCTTCTCGCTCAGCACCATGCCCGCGGACTCGACGCCGCGGATCTTCGCCCGTCGCAGCACGGTGGGCTTCCCGGTGTGGCCATCGATGAGCCGAGCGCCCTCCTTCGCGAAGGCAACCTTTTGGCCGGGGGCGACGTTCGGTGCGCCGCAGACGACCGTGTGCCGTTCACCGCCCAGGTCGACGGTGGCGAGCTTCAGGCGGTCCGCATTCGGGTGCGGTTCGACCGCTACGACCTCGGCGACGCGCACGAGCTCGGGGTCCCAGTCGGCCCCGATCGCCTCCCAGCCTTCCACCTCCGCCACGCGGTCGCTGAGGAGGCGCGCAAGCCGCTCAGGCGGCAGGTCGACGTCCACGAACTCGCGCAGCCAGCTGAGCGGCAGTCTCATCGCTTCCTCCCCGGAGGCTCTCAGAACTGGCGCAGGAAGCGCAGGTCGTTCTGGTAGAAGTGACGGATGTCTTCGATGCCCCAGCGGAGCATCGCTACCCGTTCGATGCCCACCCCGAACGCGAAGCCGGTGTAGCGGCTCGAGTCGTAGCCAGCGTTCTCGATGATCTCCGGGTGCACCATGCCCGCGCCGAGGATCTCAATCCACCCCGAGCCGTGGCAGGTCCCGCACTCGGCCCCGCTCCCCCGGCAGCGGAAGCAGTCGATCGCCATCTCCACGCCCGGCTCGACGAACGGGAAGTAGCTGTGATGGAACATGATCTGCCGGTCGTCGCCGAAGATCCGCCGGGCGAACTCGTACAGGACGCCTTTCAGGTCGCTCATGCGAACGCCCTCGTCGACCGCCAGACCTTCGATCTGGGTGAGCATCCATTCGTGGGTCGCGTCGGTGGCTTCGTGCCGGTAGCACTTCCCCGGAACGATGACACGGATGGGCGGGGCCTGCCGCTCGAGGACGCGGATCTGGTTCGGGGATGTATGCGTGCGCAGGAGCATCTTCCGCTCGCCGTCCACGAGCACGTCGACCCAGATCGTGTCCCACATGTCCCGCGCGGGATGGTCTTCCGGGATCCGGACGGCATCGAAGTTGTAGTACGCCCACTCGACCTCCGGGCCCTCGAAGACCCGGAACCCCATCTCCTCGAAGGCGCGGATGCAGTCGCGCAATGTCTGCGTGACCGGGTGGAGGCGCCCGCGTGGCTGGGGGCGGCCGGGAAGGGTCACGTCGATGGCCCCTCGCGTGGCGAGCGCCTCGATCTCGGCGCGCTGCAGCTCCTCTCGCCGACGCTCGAAAGCGGCTTCGAGCTCGCGCCGGAGCTCGTTCGCCCGCGCGCCGATCTCCGGCCGCACCTCGGGCGGCAACTGGCCGATCGAGCGCAGGAGGCGCGTGACCCGACCATCGGGACGGCCCAGCCACCGGGACCGCCACGCGGCCAGCGCCTGTAGGTCGCCGCAAGACGCGAGCGCGTCCAGGGCTTCTCGGCGCAGCTCGGCGACATCCGTGGTCTGGGTCATGTGCGGGTTCTCAGTATAGGGCAGCCCACCCGTTCGACCTAACACCGGTCCGAACGGCACGACGGGCTGTTTTTCACCGCCCGGCCTCTCGGCTTGACACCCCTTCCGAGCGCTCCCTAGCATCGTTTCGGCGAATTCGGTCCCGTATGGGTAAACGACACACAGAAGGATTTCGCAACGTTCGTGGTTGCCCTCGCCTTCGTCGAGGGCAGGCCCGCACTCGATGAACGCCGACGAAGCCCCGAGTAGCCCTTCGCGCATCGGCGTCGCAGTCCTCGCTGCAGGCCGGGGCACCCGCATGCGCTCCGAGCTGCCGAAAGCGCTGCACCCCGTCTGCGGAACGCCGATGGTCATCCACGTGCTGCGCGCCGCCAGCGCGCTCCGGCCAGCTCGCATCGCCGTCGTGGTGGGGTGGCAGGCGGAGCGCGTCCGGGAAACCGTGGCGCGAGCCTTTCCCGGGGTCAGCTTCGTGGATCAGCCGGAGCTTCTCGGCACCGGGGATGCCGTGCGGCGGTGTCGCGACGCGCTCGCAGGATGCGACGAGGTCCTCGTCCTCAACGCCGACTCGCCACTGGTCACGCCACAGCTGCTGGAGCGGCTCCGGGAGGCGCGCGGCGACGCCCCGGTCGCCCTTGCCTACGCTCGCGTCCCCGACGACGGGCGGTTCGGCCGCCTGCTGCGCGATTCATCGGGGGTGATCGCGGGCGTGCGCGAGATCCCGCCCGGCACGGAGGCGCGAGGGACCGGCCTGGTCGAACGGAACGGCGGCCAGTACGTCTTCGAAGCGATCTGGCTTTGGGAACACCTCGCGAGGCTCTCCCCCAGCGAGACGGGCGAGTACTACCTCACGGACTTGGTTGCGGCAGCGTACGCCGAAGGTCGCCCGGCAGTTGGGGTGGAGACCTCGGCGGACGAGCTCATCGGCGTGGATGACCGGGTAGCGCTCGCCCAGGCCGAATCCCTCCTGCGCGAGCGGATCCTGCGCGCGGCGATGGCTGCCGGAGTGACGATTGTGGACCCGCGAAGTACGTACATCGACGCCGACGTCGAGCTCGAGGAGGACGTCACCATCCTGCCGGGCTGCCACTTGTACGGCCGTAGCCGCGTGCGGACCGGCTCGGTCCTCGGACCGAACACCATCCTCCGAGATGCGGAGGTCGGGCGGGATTGCCGCATCGAGGCGTCCGTCGTGGAGCGCTCCCGGATCGGTGAGCGAGTGCGCGTGGGGCCGTTCGCACACCTCCGTGACGGCGCGGACATCGGCGACGACTGCGAACTCGGGAACTACGCGGAGGTCAAGAACTCCCGCCTCGGACCGCGGGTGAAGATGCACCATTTCTCCTACATCGGGGACGCAGACGTCGGGGAGGACACCAACATCGCCGCCGGCACCATCACGTGCAATTTCGACGGCGTACGCAAGCACCGCACCATCATCGGCAAGCGGGTGTTCATCGGTAGCGACACGATGCTCGTGGCGCCCGTCACGCTTGGAGACGGGTCGGCAACCGGTGCGGGGGCGGTGGTCACGCGTGACGTTCCGCCCGGCGTACGCGTCGTCGGCGTGCCGGCACGGATCTTGCCACCGAAAGACAGCTCTGAGGGCCAGCGTGGAGAGTAGCTCGCTCGTCGCAACGCTGGGCGCCATCGCCGCACTCGCGCTGCTCGTCTTCGTCGCGTCGGTCGAGACCGCGCTCGAACGGGCGAGCCGGGTGCGTATCCAGGCCCTCGCCGCCAAGGGGGACCGGCGGGCGCAACGCCTCGTAGGGACGCCCGAAGTCCCGCGCGAGCTGCGGCGCCTGCTCCCCGGGGCGATGCTGGGCCGGGTCACGGCTTCCGCCGCCGTGATCGTGCTCGCCGCTTACGTCGCCGCGGTGGAGAGCGGCGAGCCGCTCCTGGTGCTCGCCGCAGGAGGAGGCGGCTTCCTCGCCGCTGCCACCGCCCAGCTCCTGGCAGCTCAGCTCGTGGCCGATCGGGCAGAGGCCGTGGCCGTTCGGTTCCACCTGCTCGCGCTCGCCCTCCATTACGCCTTCGGCGGGCCGGCGTTCGTGCTCGCGCTCCCGGCGCGGCTCCTCCACCGTCCACTCCAGGTCGTCACCTCGCCGGAGGACGACATCCTGGCCCTCGTCGAACGCGAAGAGGCTGCGGGCGGCGTCGAGGAACAGGAACGGCGGATGATCCGGGGCATCATCGCCCTCGAAGACAAGACCGCGCGCGAGATCATGGTGCCCCGCATCGACATCGTCGCCGCGGACCACCGGGCGACGATTCGCGACGTAGCACAGCTCATGGTCGAGCGCGGCTTCTCCCGTATCCCGATCTACCGCGAGAACATCGACGACATCATCGGCATCGTGTACGCGAAAGACCTGCTCCGGGCGCTGACGAACGGCGTCCGGGAGCCGAAGCTCACCGACCTCCTCCGCGAGCCGATGTTCATCCCCGAGTCGAAGCGGCTCGACCAGCTGCTGGCCGAGATGCGCAGCACCCGGACGCACATGGCGATCGTCGTCGACGAGTACGGAGGCACCGCCGGCCTCGTCACGATCGAGGACCTCCTCGAGGAAATCGTCGGGGAGATCGAGGACGAGTACGACATCGAGCGTTCGATCATGGAGGTGGTGTCGGAGGACGAAGTGCTCCTCGATGCCGGCGTCCCGACCGACGTCCTCAAGGAGCTGTTCGGGTACGAGGTGGAATCCGAGGAGTACGACACCCTGGGCGGGCTCGTTATCGACCATCTGGGACGCCTGCCGAAGGTCGGCGACGAGGTCCGCATCGGCCCCTTAGTGCTCCACGTCGTCAGCATGGCCGGCCGCCGAATCCGCCGCATCCGCGTTCGCCGCATCAGGGAGGGCGACGAGCCGAGCGCGATGGCCGGCTAGTAGCCGTCTTGAGCTGCACGGTATAGTTCTGGCCATGAGCGACGTTCAGGAGCGGGCGTATTGGCTCGCACTTCGCCGTGCCGGCCTTGGGAGCTCCAGCTTCGCGCTCCTCATCGCGCGGTTCGGGTCGATCGGCGAGGCGTGGCGGCAGCCCGTCGAGCAGCTTCGCAAGGCGGGGCTCGAGGCTCGCTACCTCACCGCGTTCGAACGCGCGCGTCAGCGCTTCGACCCAGCGGGAGAGCTGGAGCTGCTCGAGCGGCATCGGATCCGCGTGTTCACCTGGCTGGACGAGGGGTATCCTCAGGCGCTCCGCACCATTCCCCAGAGCCCGCCGGTGCTGTTCGTGCGCGGTGCCCTCGATCCGAGCTTCGACCAGGCCGTAGCGGTGGTCGGGACGCGGCGCGTCACCCCCTACGGACGTCGCGCCACGGAGGAGTTCTGTCGCGTCCTCGCCCGGCTCGGAGTCGTCATCGTCAGCGGCCTGGCGCGGGGCGTCGACGCGATCGCGCACCACACGGCGATCGCCGAAGGGGGGAAGACGGTGGCCGTGCTGGCGAATGGGCTCGACCGGGTCTTCCCCAGGGAGAACGAGCGCCTCGCACACCAGATCCTGGAGGCCGGTTGCCTCGTGAGCGAGTATCCCCCCGGCGTGCCCGCTCGCCCGGACTACTTTCCCCGACGGAACCGGATCCTCTCGGGGTTGGCGCGCGCGACCCTGGTCATCGAGGCGGGACGCACGAGCGGCGCGCTCCACACCGCGAACTGGGCGTTCGAGCAGGGACGGGACGTCTTCGCCGTGCCGGGGAACATCTTCTCCCCCCAGAGCGCGGGCACGAACCAGCTCATTCGGGAGGCAACGGCGAAGCTCGTCGCTTCTCCCGAGCAGCTGTGCGAGGAGCTGAACCTGCTGGCCGCATCCGGCCAGCTGCCCCTGCTGGACCGTTCCGAGGCGATCGCGGCCGTCGCGCGGGACCCGACGCAGGAGGCGATCCTGCGCTGCCTGCAGTCCGAACCGCTACACGTCGACGACGTCGTCCGAGCCACGGGGCTCCCCGCCGCCGCGGTGAGCAGCGCCCTGCAGATCCTGGAGCTGGAGGGCGCCGTGCGGCAGGTTGGGCCCCTCATGTACGCCACTGCGTGAGGTTCGGGGAACCTCCGACTCGACAACGGGCGTCCGGTCACCCTAGCCTCAGGAAGGGGGTAGGGTGCCCCCACAAGGTCGCGCTGCTATGCCCACGAAGACCTCGAAGCGGAAGAAAGCAGGCGGGGCTGCGTCGCCCGCAAACGGTCCTGAGCCAGCCGCCAACCAGGGCGGCAACGGTGCGCGCAACCTCGTCGTCGTCGAGTCGCCGGCGAAGGCGCGGACGATCGCAAACATCCTCGGCAACGACTACAAGGTCGTCGCCTCCATCGGGCATGTCCGCGACCTGCCCGAGCGCGGCTACGGGCTCAAGGATTTCGAGAGCTTCGAGCCGAAGTACGTGATCGTCCGCGACGGCCGCGTAGACAAGCGCCAGGTCGTCAAGGAGATCGCTGAGGCCGCCAAACACGCGGAGCGGGTGTACCTCTCGACCGACCCCGACCGGGAAGGTGAGGCCATCTCCTGGCACATCGTAGAGGCGGCCAAGATCCCCCGCGAAAAGACGGCTCGGGTGGTCTTCCACGAGATCACCCCCGCTGCGGTGCAGGAGGCCTTCAAGCATCCCGGGCAGATCAACGAGCGGCTCGTCGACGCCCAGAAGGCCCGGCGAGTGCTCGATCGGCTCATCGGCTACCCGCTCACCTGGTTCGTGCAGCGAAAGGTGCGCAAGGACGCGAGCGCCGGGCGCGTGCAGAGCGTGGCCCTGCGGCTCATCGTCGAGCGCGAGCGGGAAATCCAGAACTTCGTGCCGAAGGAGTACTGGACCATTCACGCGCGGCTGGCGAAGGCGGGCGAGGAGTTCGTGGCAGACCTCGCCCGGCTACCCGGCCAGCGGGGGAAACCGGAGATCGGCGACGAAACGGCAGCCCGCCGCTTGGTGGAGCAGTTCGAGCGCTGCCGCTTCCGCGTCACGAGCGTCAAGCGGGGCACGCGCTCACGCGCGCCCCAGCCGCCCTTCACCACGAGCACCTTCCAGCAGGCCGCCAACAACCGTCTCGGCATGAGCGCGGCCCGCGCGATGGCCATCGCCCAGCAGCTGTACGAGGGCGTGGAGGTGCCTGGAGAGGGACCCGTGGGGCTCATCACGTACATGCGAACCGACTCGGTGCACGTCGCCCCCGAAGCGCGGAGGGAGGCGCGGGACTTCATCGCGAAGCGCTGGGGCCCCGAGTACGTCCCGGAGAAGGAGCGCATCTACCGAACGCGCACGCGGGGCGCCCAGGAAGCGCACGAAGCGATTCGCCCCACCCGGCCGAGCCGCACACCCGAATCGCTGCAGGGCGTGCTCGACCGCGACCAGCTGGCCGTCTACACCCTCATCTGGCAGCGGTTCATGGCGAGCCAGATGGCCGACGCCCGGTACTCGACGGTGCAAGTCGACATCGAGGCTCGGGACGACGAGGCTGTCCGCGGGATCTTCCGCGCCAGCGCGCAGAAACTCGAGTTCCCCGGCCACCGGGCCGCGTACGGCATCGACGCCTCCGACGCGACCGACGAGGAGAAGGACGAGGCGGAGGATCGCCGGCTCCCTGAGCTGCAGGAGGGCGAGGAGCTCGAACGCCGAGCGATCGAGGCGAAGCAGCACTTCACCGAGCCTCCTCCTCGCTACACGGAAGCAACGCTAATCAAGAAGCTGGAGGAGCTGGGGATCGGGCGGCCGAGCACCTACGCCACCATCGTGCAGACGGTGCTGAAGCGCGATTACGTCAAGAAAGAAGGGCGCGCCCTGGTGCCCCAGGAGCTGGGGTTCATCGTCAACGACCTGCTCGTCCAGCACCTCGACAAGTACGTCGAGCCGGAGTTCACCAGCCGCATGGAAGAGCAGCTGGACGAAATCGCCCAAGGGAAGGCCGCCTACCTGCCGGTGGTGAAAGGCTTTTGGGAGACGTTCGAAAAGGAGTGGAAGGAAGCCCAGCAGCAAGCGAAACGGCACGAGGAGGAGACGGACATCCCTTGCGACAAGTGCGGGCAGGCGAAGATGGTCATCCGCTGGGGCCGCCGAGGCAAGTTCCTTGCGTGTCCTCGCTACCCAGCGTGCGACAACGCGAGGCCGGTGACGCAGGAAGGAGAGCCCGCGCCGCGCACGGAGCCTGAGCCAACCGAGTACTCCTGCCCCCGCTGCGGGCGAAGGCTGTATCGGCGGCATGGCCCGTTCGGGCCGTACGTGGGCTGCGAGGGTCGTGACTCCGGCGAGTGCGACTTCGCCACCGGCCTCCCGGTGGGCGTCGCCTGCCCCGAAGACGGTGGGCAGCTCGTCACGAAACGGGCGCGGGGCCGCACGTTCTACGGCTGCTGGAACTACCCCGCCTGCAGCTACACCACGAACAGCATCGAGCCGGAGAAGATGGCACCCCCGAGACCTCCTGAGGAGCGAGAGCGGGCGAACCAGCGCCTCATGGAACGGAGCGCCAGGGCCAAGGCCGCAGCGCAGAAGCGCCGAGCGCGCACTGCCAGCTAGGGGTTCCGCCACGGAACATCTCGCCCGTATGCTGCGCCCATGACGGCGAGCGCTTCCGTGTCCGCAGCTGAGCTCCTTGAGCGCTACCTTCGCGAACTGCGCGACGTAGCGGGGCGGTCGCCACACACGCTGCGCAACTACCGGAACGACATCGGGCACTTCCTGCGGCACTGCGAGGAGTCGGGAATCGATCCCCTCGGCATCGACCGGCCCACCTTCCGGGCGTACCTTGCAACGCTGCGCGAGGAGGGCATCGCGCCCGCATCGATCAGCCGGCGAACGAGCACCATCCACGGCTTCTACCGGTACCTCCAGCGCAGCGGCGTCCTCGATCGCGACCCGCTGTTCGGAGTCGCGTTGCCGAGGCGGCCGAAGCGGCTCCCGAAAGTAGTGGCTCCGGCAACCATCGCCCGGCTGCTCGACGCCGTGCCCACCAACACCCCTCAGGGTCTGCGCGACCGGGCGCTCCTGGAGCTCCTGTACGGCGCGGGCGTGCGCGTCTCCGAGCTGGTCGGTCTCGAGCTGGCCGCCGTCGACGTCGAACGGGGGTCGGCGATCGTGCGGGGAAAGGGGAACCGCGAGCGGCTCGTGTTCTTCGGGCGGCCCGCGGCGGCGGCGATCCGCGAGTACCTCGCGCACGGCCGCCCGAAGCTCGCCCGCGAGGGTGAACGCGCGCTCTTCGTGAACCGCTTCGGCCGGCGGCTCTCCGCCCGCATGGTGCAGAAGATCGTGCGGCGGTACGCCCTTGCGGCGGGAATCCCGGAGGAGCTGCACCCCCACGTCCTGCGACACTCCTTCGCCACACACCTCCTCGACGGCGGCGCCGACCTTCGCGTGGTCCAGGAGCTGCTCGGCCACAGCTCACCCACGACGACCGAAATCTACACGCACGTGAGCCGAGCCAGGCAGGCGGAGCTCTCGGCGAGGGCCTGGCAGGGCGTCGCCGCCGAGATCCTGGAACGAGGACGTCGCCGTCGGAGGGAGGCGTGAGCGAGGAGCCGACCGTCGTTCTCCTGATCCACGGCCCGAATCTGAACCTGCTCGGCGAGCGCGATCCGCGCGTCTACGGGAGAAGCACGCTGCTCGACATCGAGGCGGACGTGGCAGCCGTGGCGAACCGGCGCGGGGCTGCGGTGATCGCCTTCCAGAGCAACTCCGAGGGGGCGCTCATCGACTTCCTCCATGGGCACCGCAAGCGCGCCGCCGGCGTCATCATCAATCCAGGGGGGCTCACCCACACCTCGGTGAGCTTGCGGGATGCCCTCGAAGCCGTACGGCTGCCGACCGTCGAGGTCCATCTCTCCAACACACACGCCCGCGAACCGTTTCGGCACCGCTCGCTCATCGCCCCCGTATGCGTCGGGCATGTCTCCGGTCTCGGCCGTACGGGCTACCGGCTCGCCGCGGAGCTGCTCCTCGACGTCATCGAGCGCGCGAGGCGTTCACAGGCCGATCAGCAAAGGGGGGAACGGTGAGCTCCCGGGAGCGGCTCGCCCGGCTGCGTGTGCTGATGGAGGAGGCGGGCCTCGATGGACTGCTCGTCTCGGGTCCCGTGGACGATGTGCTCGGCCGGCACTCCGCCAACCGGCGGTACCTCACCGGGTTTACCGGCTCAGCGGGCATCGTTCTCGTCACGATGGACGCGGCCTTCCTTGCCGTCGACCCGCGCTACTGGCAGCAAGCGAAGGAGGAGTGCGACCCGAACGCCGTCACAGTGTTCCCCGTGCGAGGGCCGGAGCGGGCATGGCTGCGCGATCTCGTCAACACGGCCGGGCTTGCGGGGAAGCGGGTCGGCCTCTCTCCCCACGACACGACCCTGGCCGCGTTCGAACGGCTCCGCGCCGCCGTGGCGTCGCTGCCTGCGGAGGAGCAGCCGGAGCTCGTTCCCGCACCGCCGCTCGTGGAGCGACTCCGGCGGGTGAAGGACGCCGAGGAGGTGAAGCGGATCGCGCGTGCCGCCAGCATCGCCGATACCGCCCTCAAGGAGGTGCTCGAGCTCGCCAGCCCTGGCCGCACGGAGCTCGAGCTGGCGCGGGCGATCGAGACCGCCGTCCTCCGTCACGGCGGCGAAGGCGTCGCCTTCGCCAGCATCGTCGCCGGGGGGCCATGGAGCGCGCTCCCGCACGCCCACCCCCGGGACGTCCCGCTGGCCGAGGGGGAGCCACTCGTCATCGACATGGGCACGTGTGTGGATGGGTACTGCAGCGACCTCACCCGCACCGTCCCGGTCGGTGCGGCATCGGACCGTTTCTTCGCCCTCTACGAAGCAGTCCGTGAGGCGCAGGCTGCCGCCCTGGCGAAGGTGGAGCCGGGGGTGCCCGCATCCGAGCCGTATCGCGCCGCCCTGGAGGCGCTGGAGCGGCGAGGGCTCGCCGACTACTTCACCCACGGGCTGGGCCACGGCGTCGGCCTCGAGGTCCACGAGAGCCCGTACCTGGGGCCGATGTCGGAGGACGTCCTCGAGGTGGGGATGGTCTTCACCATCGAGCCAGGCGTGTACCTGCCTGATTGGGGCGGCGTCCGCTTGGAGGACCTCGTGCTGTTGGGTGAAGATGGTCCTGAACTGCTCAGCCGGGCGGAGAAGCTCGAGCCGTCCGGCGCATACGACGCAAGGCCCGAAAGGAGACCGAGTTGATTTCGACCAGCGACCTCAGGAAAGGGATCACGATCGAGCTTGATGGCCGCCTGCTCACCATCCTCGACTACCAGCACATCAAGATGGGACGCGGCTCGGCGCAGGTGAGGCTAAAGTTCCGCGACGTGCGCACGGGCGCCATCTTCGAGCAGACGTTCCAGGCGGGCACCCGCTTCAACCGCGCCCGTGTGGAGCGCCGTCCCATGCAGTACCTGTACAACGACGGCGAGTTCTACCACTTCATGAACACCGAGACGTATGAGCAGGTAGCCGTGCCGGCGGAGAAGGTCAGCGATGCGGCGCGGTTCCTGCGGGAGTCCGACGTGGTGGACGTCGTGCTGTACGGCGATGAGGTCATCGGCATCGAACTCCCGCCCACGGTCGAGCTCACCGTGACCGAGACGGAGCCCGGCTTTAAGGGCGATACCGCCACCGGAGCGACGAAGCCCGCGACGCTGGAGACTGGCCTCGTTGTCCAGGTTCCCCTCTTCATCAACCCAGGGGATCGGATCAAGGTGAACACGGAGACGGGCGAGTACGTGGAGCGGGTGAGCTGATGCGAGCGCTGCCGGTGTCGGCCCTGGTGTCGTTCGTCCGCGACCTGCTCGAGGCGAACGAGATCCTGAGCGACGTCTGGGTCGTGGGGGAGGTTTCGAACTGGACCCGCTCGCAGGCCGGCCACCGGTACTTCTCGCTCAAAGACGAGCACGCGCGTCTCGACTGCGTCCTCTTTCGCACCTCCATGCCCAACGTGGTGCTCAAGAACGGGGACCGGGTCTTCGCCCATGGCAGGGTGACGGTGTATCCGCAGCAAGGGCGGCTGCAGCTCGTCTGCGACTTCGTGCGCCCGGAAGGGATCGGCCTGGAAGCAGCCAAGCTGGAGGAGCTTCGGCTGCGCCTGGAGCGCGAGGGGCTGTTCGACCCGTCCCGCAAGCGCCCGCTGCCGCCCTTCCCGCGTCGGATAGGGGTCGTCACTTCGCCGACGGGCGCGGCCATTCAAGACATCACCCGCGTCCTCCGCAGCCGCTGGCCGCTGGCCGAACTCATCCTGGCGCCGGCGTTCGTGCAGGGAGATCTCGCAGTCCCGAATCTGCTGGCGGCCATGCGAGACCTCGCGAAGGTGCCGAGGCTCGACTTCGCCATCATCGCCCGCGGCGGGGGAGCAGCAGAGGACCTGGCAGCGTTCAACGACGAGCGCATCGCACGGGCCATCTTCGGCTACCCGGTCCCCGTCGTCACGGGGCTCGGCCACGAGCGGGACCGCACGATCGCAGACCTCGTGGCCGACCTCTGGGCGCCGACACCGAGCGCGGCCGTGGAGCGCTCCACGCCGGACATCCGAGAGGTGCGTCGACGGATCCTGCAGCTCGAGGCCCTCATGCGGGCGAGCGTGCGCCATCACCTCGCGCGGGATGCGCGGCGGGTCACGGCCAGCAGCCACCGGCTTCGCGCCGCCGTCCCGCGGCTGGACCGCGTGGCAGCGGACGTGGCCGCACTCGCGCACGGGCTGCGCGAGCGGATGCTGGGGAGCGTTGCCGTCCAGCGGACGGCCGTGGAGAGCCTCGCCGCGCGCGTCGACTCCATGAATCCGCACGCGGTGCTGCGTCGGGGATACGCCATCGTGGAGCGGCGGAGCCGCACGCCGGCGGTGGTACGGAGCGTTTCGGCGGTGATCCCGGGCGACAAGCTTTCGGTCGGCGTCGCCGACGGCACCTTCCAGGCCGAGGTAGTCCCGTGACGGCATCCGAGGAGCGTTCCTTCGAGGAGCTGTACCGTGAGCTCGAAGAGACCGCGAAGCAGCTCGAGCGGGGCAACCTCCCGCTCGAAGAGGCGCTGCGGCTGTACGAGCGGGGGACGGAGCTCGTCGATCGGCTGCGAGAGATCCTCCGCAACGCGGAGCTGCGGGTCCAGCAGCTCCACGCCCGGCTCGCCTCGGACGAGTCCGAGCTGCGCGAGGTCGAATCCGAGTACCAGGCGGGTGGGCGATGAGCGACCCCCTCCGCATCGCCTGGCTCACCACCGGCCGAGGGGAGGGATCGTACGGCGCGCTCCAGTACGTCCTGCGGGAGATCGCGGGCGGCTTGCCCGTACAGATCGCCGTCGTCTTCGTGAATCGGGAGCCAGGCGAGGCGGAGCCGACAGACCGGCTCATGGCGATGGTCCGAGAGGCCGGCGTCCCCCTCGAGACCCTCTCCTCGCGGCGCTTTCGAAGAGAGCGAGGCGGGGAGCGCTCCAGACCAGGGGCGCCGCTCCCTGCATGGCGTCGCGAGTTCGACCAAGCGGTCGCCGAACGCCTCTCGCGGTACGCGTTCGACCTCGGGGTCCTCTTCGGCTACATGCTCATCGTCACCGAGCCGCTGTTCGCTCGATACCAGCTCATCAACGACCACCCCGCCCTGCCCGACGGGCCCACCGGCCCATACGAAGAGGTCATCCTGGAGCTGATTCGCCAGCGTGCCCGCGAGTCGGGCTGCATGTACCACATCGTCACCGCGGACGTGGACCGGGGCCCGGTGATCTCGTTCTGTCGCTTCCCCATCTACGACGAAGAGAACGCCCACCTCTGGCAGGCGTTCCAACCCGAGCGGGGAACGGACGATCCCCTCTACCAGGACATCCGCCAGCGCGGCCTCAGGCGGGAGCGGCCGTTCGTAGCGGAGACGTTGCGCGCCATCGCAGAAGGACGGCTCTCCCTCCCGCCGGCGGAGCCGCTCGACCTCACGGAAGAGGTCGAGGCTCGGGTGAGGATGGACGCGGCGCGTTCGCCCGGGTAGCAGCGCCCTCGTATACTGCCGACGAACGGAGGTGCCGCCGATGGCCACGTGCCCGGAGTGCGGCAGCGCATTCCAGCCGAGCGACAACTACTGCCGCGAGTGCGGGATGTACCTTGCCTCCCTGCGGTTGCCTGAGCCCATCGACGCGGGCGTCCCGCGCTCGGTCGCCGTCCCCACGGAGCGGCGCCCCGCCATTCCGTCGCCCGCCCTCCAGCTCGCCACGGCGGTGGCGGTCGGCACCGCCCTGCCAATCGGGCTCGCCGTCGCATCCCGGCTCTGGGCGCTCAGACACCTTGCGGCCCCGCTGCTGCGAAGCGCCGCCGCCCGCCCACGACCTCCACGGGTGCCGGCTCCCGATGCCAAGGCGGATGGGAGATCGCGTGTCCAGGACGAAGACGCCACCATCCAGGTGGAGACGCTCATCATCCGCCGCTGGTGGGTGCGGCGATCCTGAGACGGCAGCCCGCAATTGTGTTTGTAGTCACAATTGCCCTCTGCTAGACTCGGAGGGCGGCCGAATCGGCAATCGCGCCGGGGGTTGGAATGGCGTACGGAACCGGCATCGCCAAGGGGATGGCGCTCACGCTGCGCCAGATGTTTCGCCGTCCGGCCACCATCCAGTATCCGGAGGAAACGCGGCCGGTCCCGGTGTACGCGCGCACGAACCTGCTCTGGTTCGAAGAGCGGTGCACGGGTTGCAGCACGTGTGCCCAGGCCTGCCCGGACGGCTGCATCCTCGTTGCGACGAGCCAGGATGGCGAGGGTCGCCGAAACATCGACCGGTATGAAATCGATTTCCGGATCTGCATGTACTGTGGGCTTTGCACGGAGGCATGCCCATATGAGGCTATCCAGCCTGGCGGTCCCCTTGATGATGCCGTCTACCAGTTCGATGAGATGTACCGTGATAAGCATAAGCTGACCGAGATCGCGCGTGAGTTCCTCCGGAGGAACAACAACACCTATCCCAATGGGATGAAGGCTCCGGATCCTGACGCAGACTTCCACCGGCTGTGAGAAGAATGGCGCGTATCACCGTTGACGGACGTGTCATCGACGCACCGGACGGGGCCGTTCTCCTCGAAGTTCTAAAGGAGAACGGTTTCTACGTCTCCAGCCTTTGTTACATCCCCGGGCTGAAACCGTATGCCGGATGCCGCACCTGCCTCGTCGACATCGAGGGGCCGCCCGGCCTGCAGCTGAGCTGCACGGCGACCGTCCAGGACGGCATGGTGGTGCGCACGAACACGGAGGAGGTTCAAGCAGCCCGTCAAGCGGTGACATCGCTCATCCTGGCAAATCACTCCGACCGCTGTCTCACCTGCCATCGCCGGGAACACTGCCACCCGGGCGACATCTGTCTCCGCGACGACATCGTCACCCACCGCTGCTTGACGTGTTCGAAGAACTACCGGTGCGAGCTCCAGGCCACGTGCGAGATGGTCCACATGGCAGGCTACGAGCCGTATGTGGGCGAGGAGCGCACGTGGTACACCACCGAGCATCCTCCGGCCGACCGCGCCAATCCCTTCCTCGAATTTGACCCGCAGATGTGCATCATCTGCACTCGCTGCCAGCGCGCGTGCGACGAGATCCGCCACACCGGCGCGATCACCCTGAGCCGGAAGGGCTGGGACGCTCGCATCGCCTTCGGTGCGGGCGGTGCCATCCACGAGAGCAACTGCGACTTCTGCGGGGCCTGCATCGACGTCTGCCCGACGGCTGCGCTCATGGAGCACCCGAACAAGTGGGTCGCCAAGCCCGAGGTCTGGACGTCGACCACCTGCGACAGCTGCGCGGTCGGATGCAGTATTCGGCTCGGCAGCAAAGACGGCCGCGGAGTCATCGTCCGTCCCGGAAGCGGGAATCCGTTCTCGGGCAACCAGATCTGCGTCCGCGGCCGCTTCCACTACGCCTCCCTCAAGCCGCGGGAGCGGCTCTCGAAGCACCTCGTGCGGCGAGGGAACGTGCTCGCACCGCAGGCATTCGCAGAGGCTGCCCAGGAAGCAGCGGAGGCGCTTCGCTCGGCCGCGAAAAAGGGACGGGTAGGGGTCCTCGTGGGCCCGACGGCTACGAACGAAGAAGCCCTCCTGGCGAGGGAGATCGCGAACGCACTTGGCGCACGCCCCGATTTCGCCCTCGGGCCAGTGGTGCGCGCGGTGAACCAGGAGCTGAAGGCGCGGTTCGGCACCTGGCGCCTCCCTTCGAACCTCGAATCCCTGCGCACCGCCGACACCATCGTCGTGGTCCATGACGACATCGAGGAGAGCCACAACATCGTCAGCCTGCGCGTGAAGGACGCCGTGGTCGCACGGGGCGCCCGACTCGTCGTGGTAGGAAGTCTCGCGAGCGAGCTCGTCGACTTCGCCTCCGCCTGGGTGCGGCCCCCTGCCAACGAGGAGGGGCACGCGGCCGACGAGCTGGCGCGAGCGCTCCGCTCCGGCGACTCCTCGCGTTGGCCTGATGCCGTCGAGGCGCTCCGCCAGGCCGACCCCAGCAGCACGATCGTCGTCGTGGCTCCCAATCCGCTCAGCCGCGAGAAGGCAGCTTCGATGGCGGCCGGGGCAGCGAACCTCGCCATCGCTTTGTGCGGGGAGTCGGCAGCGGAGCACCTGGTCGTTCTCCCGCCGGAAGCGAACGTCAACGGCCTGCTGGACGTCGGTGTGGGGGTAGAGGGGCCGGAGGATCCCCTCGCGGATCTCGCGGGGCTCCTCGTGTTCCGCGACGACCCGAGCTTGTACCTGCCCCAGGCCGAGCAGCGCCTGGGAGAGATTGACGCCATCGTCGTCATCGACGGCGTCCTCCATCCGACCGCGAAGCGAGCAAGCGTCGTGATCGCCGAGGGCCGCGCGTACGCGAGCGAAGGTACGTACACGGCCGCCGACTTCCGCGCCCAGATGCTGGCGCCCGCAATCCGACCCGAAGGCGAGGCGGTGTCCGGCTTCACCGCTCTCTTGGAGCTCGCCCGCGCGCTCGGCGTGCCCGTACCGAGCACCCCAGAAGAGGCGCTCCTCGCGCTGGCCAAGGAGCACCAGGAGTATCAGGACGTCGCCGACCTCATCGTGGGCGAGGGGGTCAAGCTTCGCGTCCCCCGCCCGCCGAAGGCCGAGTTCGCTCCGGTGGGCCCGCCTCCAGAGGTCGAGAGGCTCCGGCTCATCTCGAGCCGTGACCTCTACACGGCGCTCGACGCTGCCGCGCTCCGGCATCCCGAAGCGGAGAAGCTCCACCGATACGACCGCATCCAGATCTCGGAGACGGACGCGGAGCGGCTCGGGATCCGGGACGGGGAGGAGATCGAGATCTCCGATGGCACGGCCGTGCTGCGGGCGCCGGCCTGGGTTACGGACCGCGTTCCCGAAGGCGCCGTCTACGTGAGTTCGTTGCTCCCTGGAGTCGCCGCCTTCTTCCGCGCCGCCTTCCCGACCGTCCGTGCGGGTGCGACAGTCCCGGCGTAGCTCGGCGAGGGGAACGAACGCGGAGCGGGGGAGCCAGTCGGCTCCCCCGCTTGCGCGTGTGGCTCCCGCGCGACGGAGGGGAAGAGGAGGGGGACTCAGGCGCGGGGGCGCAGCATCGCGATGCTCACGAGCAGCAACTGCGCCTCCCACCAGTGGGACCGCTCGGGGAAGGCCTTGCGGGAGACACGCAGACGAGCGGGGATGGTTGCAGCAGGCCGCTCCCGCTGTGCGTATCGCCCGGCCCGAACATGCCGCGCGGCCTCAGCGTTCAGCACAAGCGCCATATGCAACCACCTCCGTCTGCAAGTTCGACCGCGGGCGGCCGGACCCCGCAAGCTGTGCGTAAATCCTGGGCAAAAAGGTCGGCTCACCGGCTGCCACCGTTCAATGCCCCGCTCACTCGTCCCTAGCCGCCCGCGCCGGTGCATCGGTCAGCTCGGCCAGAAGCCGGAGCACACGCGGGTCCCGCGTTCCCACGAGCAGCGTGCCGACCCCCGCGTCCTGCCAGGCCCGAAACCGCTCCCGGATCCGCGCCTCCGGTCCGATGAGCGAGAGCTCGTCCGCGAGCTCGTCCGGCACAGCTGCCTCCGCTTCGGCCTTGCGCCCCGCCAGGTACAGCTCCTGGATGCGACGTGCCGCCTCGCCATAGCCGTACCGGTGCATGAGCTCGTTGTAGAAGTTCTTCTCCCGCGCCCCCATTCCGCCCACGTACAGGGCGATGCCTGGCTTCGTCGCCGCCAAGCCGGCCTTGACGTCGTCCGTGATGACGACGGCACAGGAGGCGACGATTTCGAAGTCCTTCCACCCCTTGTTCCCGGCTCGGGCGAACCCGGCCTCGATGTCTGGCCGGAAGACATCCATGCGATACGGGGAGAAGAAGGCCGGGATCCAGCCGTCGGCGATCTCAGCCGTGAGCTGGATGTTGCGAGGGCCGAGGGTCGCGAGGTAGATGGGCAGCAGGCGCCCATGGAGGATGCTCTTCAGCGGCTTGCCGAGCCCGGTGGCGCCGGGCCCCCGGTAGGGGATGTCGTACTCCCTGCCGTGGAACTCCAGGGGCTCTTCGCGAGCCCAGATCTTCCGCAAGATGGTCACGTACTCCCTCAGGCGCACGTTCGGGCGGCCGTACGGCACCCCGTGCCACCCTTCGACCACCTGGGGACCGCTCAGGCCGATGCCGACGAGCATCCGCCCTCCGCTGAGGGCATCCAGCGTCATCGCAGTCATGGCAGTCATCGCGGGCGTGCGAGCGGGGATCTGCATGACCGCGGTGCCGAGCTTGATGCGCTTGGTCAGCGCCGCGAGGTAGGCGAGCGGTGTGACCGCGTCGGAACCGTACGCTTCCGCGGTCCAGACGGAGTCCCACCCGAGCCGTTCCGCCTCAAGCACCGTCTCGACGGGAAGCTCCATCCGGGCGCCGGAGTATCCGAGGTTGAGTCCAAGCTTCATGCGGTGTTCTCCTTCTTCGGCCTAGGGGTGGTTCGGACAGCAGCGTACCGCACCGCCAGCGGCGGCGCGTCTCGCTCGAGGCGGCGACGTTCCTCGTGTCGGAGGGCGACGAGTAGTGCCGTGGCTGAAGAGTGAAGCTCGTCGGGGTGCCGCGGAAACGGTGGTAGCGCGTGCGGGATTCGAACCCGCGATCTCCGCCTTGAAAGGGCGGCGTCCTAGGCCTCTAGACGAACGCGCCCCACGCACGGTCCAGCCTACCACGGGGGCCCTCTAGGGCGTACTGGACGCCGCCATCACGTCGAGGAGCACGGAGACGAAGCCCTGCGCGTCAGACGCGAGGAGGAGCAGCTGGCGGCCGCGCACGAGCGCGGCGAACTCGCGGCCGTCGCTCGTTCGGGCGACGAGGGACGTCTCCGAAGTCGGTGTGACGACGCCGAGCTGTCCGAGCATCGCCCGGAGGGCGAGGAACGCCTCGCCGGCCTCGTTCGCAGCCTCGAAGCGCAGGTCAAACGCCGCGAGGTGATGCGTTCCATCGGAGTAGAGCGCGAACGCATCGCCCGACCACCCGGCCGCGGCGCGTCTCGCCTCCTCGCCGTCCACCCCGAGCTGCAAGAGGTTCCGGAGCTGGAACTCTCCGAACTGCCCTTCCCACGTCCGCTCCCACTCCCCGCCGAGCGCCCCAGCGAGATCCGGGATTGGAACAGACTCGGGGCTCCATCCGCCGCCGGCAAGTTCCCGGTGGATGATCGTGCTCGTCGCCGCAGGTGGCTCCACCAGGAAGCGATCGAGCCCCTCCCTCCCGAGGTTTTCCACGACCCACTCCGCCCAGCTCGCCCCGGCGGTGTACGGGAAGTACAGCTCGCGAACGATGGAGGCGGGCACATCCCGCACCTGCGGCCACGCCTCACCGGCAGTCCACAGCACGAACGTCTCCGACGGGACCAGGAGGAACCGCCGTCGGTACTCCCCGGAGTACAGCACCGCGTCTCCTTCGACGACTGCCGTCCACGCGAGCGAGCGATCCAGGTCCCACATGACCTCGCGGTAGCTTCGGTCGAGGTCGAAACTCGCGTCCTGCAGCGCGTGGATGATCTCGTGCACGAGGGTCTCCGTCTGGCCGGCGTCGAGATCCGCGACGTCCAGAGGTTCGCCGGTATCCGTCACGATCCAAAGCGCGTCGTGGTCAGGGCTGTACAGGCCGAGGACAGCCGTGCTCGAAAAGGTGCGGAGGACCTGAAGGTAGTCTTGCTCCGGGCCGAGATGACCGAGCAGCCGGTACAGATCGGTCACGAGGTCGAACAGCTCCCGCTCCTCGTCCGTGATGAGGGACTCCAGGAGAGCGGGAAGCTCGTCACGGGCGACGAACCGCACGTCGATATCGGCCGGCGGGGGAAGCCCGCGCAGCTGCGCCACGGTCGCGACGAGGTCGTGAAGCGATCCGGTGTCGGTCTCCGTGGGCGAAGCGGCCGCCGTCGGAGGCCCTGGTGTCGCCGTCGTGACGCGCGTGCTTTCTCGAGCGCTGCACGCCAGGAGGGCAAGGCCCAGCGCGGCGACCAAGGCGATGAACAGGAGGCATCTTCGGGGCACGACGTGAGCATTCTGCCTGAACTCCGCTGAAGACGGAATCGCAGGGAGCCGGAGAGCTCCGCCGCGCTCCCTTGCCCGCGGCAGACCCTGGACCTGGCCCCTTGTTCGCTCGCCGGTGGTCGAGGGAGCCAGGCCGGAGAGACGAGCAGGTGGACCGCGTTTTTCTTGTCCGGCTACCCGGCCTCCGGTACGCTGTAGTGACGGCGGCGCATTCGTCTAGCGGCCAAGGACACCGCCCTCTCAAGGCGGAGACCGCGGGTTCGAATCCCGCATGCGCCACCAACCCTCTTCCCAACACCAGCCGGGGCGTGCGGGCCGGCTGAGGGAACGCCCCGCGGAGAGAACCGTGGATCCGGAAACCGCCCGGGAGTATCGTGAGGCGTTCGAGGCGTGGATGAAGCAGCTCGAGCGGCTGCATCGCGTGCTCCTCGATGGCGAGCATGTGCCTCCTCCGGCGATGAAAGCCCTGCTCAGCCGGGAGGCGCGCGCGAAGGAACGGTACGAGGCCGCGCGTCGGCGTCTTCTCGGGCTCGAGGAGCCGCCAGGTTTCGCCGAGTTCTGACGCATGCGGAAGGCGACGAAGCGGCCGGTGACCGGCCGCTTCGTCGCGATTGCCCTCGCAGCTCCGACGAAGGAGTTGCTACACCCCTGCCTGCTCCGCCTCTTCCAACACAGCCAGCAGGCGACCGTTTAGGTTCTTCCGCTCGAACGTAGCGCGCCGGAGGTTCTCAACGTACTCCTCGATCTGCCGCTTCCGAAGCGCGAGCAGCTTCCGCCGGCCTTCTTCGATGTTCTCTTTCCCGCCGCCGAGAAGAATTGCGAGGGGTTCGGAGACCGCCGGGTCCCGCCACTCCTTCGCGATGCGGCTCTCCGCCTTGTTGAAGTACAGGTTCTGCTCCTCACGGCGGTCGGGCATCTTGAAGAGGAAGTGCTTGAGCCGCTCGACCTGGTACTGCATGAGCCGCTCACGGTCGCGCGCGACCAGCGAGTAGAGCTTCTGCTCGAGCTGGTTCTGCGCGAGCTGATCCCCGTGCCTGAAGAGCGTGAGGAGCATGCTGTCCTGCACGAACAGGACGGCCGCAAGTTCCGGGAAGGTCCGCGCCTCCTTCGCTACACGGTTGTAGTCCGTGGGCGCCTGGAGACCGAGACCGCCGCCGTTCGCGAGCGCCCGCTTTCGAAACGCCTCCGAGTGGCGGGCGAGGTCGAAGATCACCGTCGAGATGAAGAGCTTCATCTCGATGAAGCCGTAGCTGATCTGCGGCAGCCAGGAGCCCCACATGACCGACTCGAAGTAGGCGCGCTCGCTCTGTTCCGTGAGGAACTGGCAGATGGCGCGCTCCACGTCGGTCGGCAGCGGTTCGAGCGTGTTCCATGGAAGGTCCGTCGCTGCGGCCCAGCGATCCCGGATCGCGATTTCGTAGAGCGGGACGACGCAATCGGCCCAGACGATCGCCTTCTCGAAGATCGTGTACCCCATGTCCTCGACGATGGGGTTTGGCCAGCACCCTCGCGCGATCTCCGAGCGGTTCGTCCAGACGTCCGGCACGTCGCCGTAGGTGCCGACCATGATGTCGCCGATGGTGAGCCCCATCTGGGGATCGCTCGGCCGGGCGCGAACGCCCCATTCCGTCGGCACGCGCATCCACCAGAAGTCTGGACGGACGACTCGCGATCCCCGGGAGAGGAAGAGCTTCGCTTGCTCTCCCGTCACCCCGGCGCGCAGGGCCTGCCAGATCTCCTGGAGCGAATGTCCTGTCTCGAGCGCGAGCTCAAGCAGCCCGTCCTCCCATCCAAGCTCCCGAGCCCGATCGCGCGCCTCCTGTGGAATCTCGACCGCCGCCTGGCTCGCCGCGTGTGCTTCCGTCATTGGCTCTCCTCCTATGGACGGCCCCCTCGGGGCTCGAGGGGGCCGAGTGGCTGTCGATTGGCCGCTGGTCAGGCCGCGTCGACGAACTGGCGGAGCAGCGGGCCGACGCGCTGACGCCGGTCGCCGAGACCCGCCACTTCCAGGCGATGGAGGTACTCGTTCACCTGACGCTTCCGCAGGAGGAGGAATTTCTGGACGCCCTCGTCGAACTTGTCCTTCCCGCCACCGAGCAGGATGCAGAGCGCTTCGAAGACGGGCGGGAACGTGACGTCGCCGGAGCCTCCTCCCGCCGCATCGCCTTCCGCCTTGTCGAGGTAGTGGTGGATCTCCTCCCGGCGCTCAGGCTGCGTATCGAGCACGTACTTCAGGTGCATGACGCCGAACGCGAGGTGACGGGACTCATCCTGGGCGCTCATGCGGAAGATCCGCTTGTCCGCCTCCGTCTTCCCGATGAGCTCGCCCATGCGGAACATCGACTGGACGAACCCCTCCGCCTGCACGTGCATGAGGACGGACATCTCCGTGAAGTCGCGCGCCTCGATCAGCGTCCGCAGCCCGAGGCCGGCGCCCTGAGCGAGCAATCCGCCGCCGTTCGCGAGCGCTCGCTTCCGGAACACGTCCGTGTGCCGTGCCTCGTCCATGATCTGGGTCATGAGGAAGAGGCCAGCCTCGTAATCCTGCGCGCTGACGAACGGAAGCCACTGGCCGGGCACGTCGCCAGCGATGAACTCCACCTCTGTGAGCATCGTGCAGAGCTGGCACATCGCCCGCTCGATGTCGTCAGGAAGCGGCTCCAGGGTGTCCCAGGGAATGTCCCGTGCGGACGACCACTGCCGCTGAACGGCCTCCTCGTACAGCATGAGGCAGTTCTCGGCCCAGACATCCGCCTTCGACTGGTAGTTCGGACCAAAGCGGTGCGCGTTCGGCCGCGGGATTGCGCCGCGAAGGCGGAAGGTCATGTCACCCTCGCCACGCGCCTCCGCCGAGTACCGGCCGAGGTTGATGTCGGCGAGGGTCATCCCTTTCTTGCTCGGCGTCGCCGACGTCGGCTCGTCGTACAAATCGAGCCAGGAAAGGTCGAGGCCACCCTGGCTGGTGCGCTGCTCAGTCGTCATGCGGGCCCCCTCCAATCGGAGATGTTTTCGGTCGGGCTAAGTCTACTCTATCGGTAAGTCGAACGGAACCCCTGGTGCTGCATGACCGGAAAGTAAATTCCGCGCGCAAGTCGTTCGCGGTTCCCCATCGGTAACCCCTTTTCAACCACCGAGCGCCGGCCGATGACCATGAACAGGCGAGACCTTCCTGGAGGCCGGGAACATGCGCGCAACGCAGAAACCCGCACCCGAACCCTGTCCGCACCCTCGGGCCATACGCGCCACGCTATGCGCCGCCTGCTGCGCCGCAAACCCGTTGCCGCCGTGCGTGGCGGCCTTCCTCCACGACGAACTTCCACGGGCCCGGAAGGCGCAGGGGACGTTCCTCGGCGCTCGCCCGCGGGCGGCCTAGCGGCCAAACGGTCAGCTGGTTTTCAGTCTGGCCACGAAGTCCGCAACCGGGATCGCGGTGAGCGTCAGCGTCCGCACGCTCCCCCGCGAGGCCAGATGGACCATGGCTCGAGCGACCGTCGCCTCGTCCGGCGCCTCGACGATGTTCACGAAGTCGTACGGACCAAGCGTGGCGTACTGGGCCACGACCTTCACGCCGAAGTCGCGCTCCAGCTCCTGGTTCACCTCCGTCACCCGGTCAGGGTTCTTCACGAGCGTCTCGGCACCGTCATCGGTGAGGGTGCTGAGGACGACGAACGTCGGCATGGCGAGCCTCCGCATTCACAAGATCGCATACACGATACCACGCCCGAAGAGCAGCGCCGGCGCTCGAGCGGTATGCTCGGATCGAGACCCGGACTCGATACAATCCCTGGCATGCCGAAGCAGGTCCGCAACGTCGCCGTCGACGACTACCTCACGGCCATCTACCGCATGGCCCATGACGAGGGCCAGGAGGTGATCGCCGTTCGCATCGCCGACCGGCTTGGAGTGACGCCGCCTTCGGTCGCCGGCATGCTCAAGCGTCTCATCCGCGACGGCCTCGTCTACCAGGATGCGAAGAAGCGCATCCACCTCACCTCGGAAGGCCTGCGGCGAGCGGAGCAGATGATCCGCCGTCACCGCCTCGCCGAGTGTCTCCTGACCCAGGTGCTCGGCGTCGCATGGTGGCGCGCGTACGAGGAGGCACACCTGCTCGAGCACGGCATCTCCGACGTGACCGAGCCCGCCTTGTTCGAAGCGCTGAACCGGCCAAAGCGCAGCCCGTTCGGTTACCCCATCCCCGGGACCGGCGAGGAGGCGAACCTCTCGCGAACCACGCTCGCCGACTTGCGGGAGGGTGAGAGCGCCGTAATCGAGCGCGTGTTCGAGGAGGACGAGGAGCTCCTGAAGTTCTTCTTCGACGAGGGCATCCTTCCCGGCGAGACGATCCAGCTCGCCAACGCCGCCCCGTATCGAGGGACCGTCACCGCTCGAGTGAACGGGCGCGACATCGTCATGGGAACGGAAGTGGCGAAGAAGATCTGGGTCACCGAGAGCGCGCCCGTCTCCGGCGGGCGCACCGCCCCTTCCGGCCGCGCGCCCTGATCGGCCGGGCGCCTGGAGCCCTATTCCGGCCGAAGCCCCGCGCCATGCCCAAACCTCCCGAGGAGGAGTTCGGATGCTCCCGGGGCTCCGTGCGCGGCCGCGCTCGCGCAACCGCTGGCGCACCGCCGTAGACTTCGCCCAGGCTACCGAAGAGGAGGGACCCCGTGGCACGCTTGCCCTTCGTTCGACGTGAGGACATCCCGGCCGAGCTCCAGTACGTGTGGGACGCCGTGGCCCGCGACGGCGGCGAACCGCCGAACATCTTCCGGGTCATGGGGAACAACCCCCATCTGCTGCGCGGATACCTGCGGATGGGGAACGCGCTCTGGAACCACTGCGGGCTCGACGTCCCCACGCGCGAGCTCGCCATCCTTCGCACGGCCATCCTCCACCAGAGCCGGTACGAGTGGCACCAGCACGTCCGCATCGCTCGCGAGGCGGGCGTCCCCGACGAGAAGATCCTCGCCCTCCACCACTGGCGTACGAGCGGGCTGTTCAGCCCTGCGGAGCGCGCGCTGCTCGCCTACGTCGACGCCATGGCCCAGACGGAGCATCCGCTCCAGAGCGTGCACGACGACCTCGCCCGCCACTTTCCTCCGGCCGCCGTCGTCGGGATCAACCTGCTCTGCGGGTACTACGCGATGACGGCGCGCTTTCTCGGCGCCATGGAAGTAGAAACGGAGGAGCCGTTCGTCGGCTGGGAGCTGCAGGGCGAGGCCCGCTCGTAGCCGCGAGGCGCCGTACCGATTCGTCATGGCCGGCACGCGCCCGGAGAGCGAAGCCTTGCCCGACCTTTACGTGCACGGTAGATCTTGAACGGCCGAGCCGGGAACCGAGACCGGACCGGACTCTTATCACGAGGAGAGGGAACCCTTGGCGGAGTACCGCAAACCGATCCCGCGCCCGACCCCTGAGACGCGCGATTTCTGGGAGGGCTGCAAGCGCGGCGAGCTGCGTCTCCAGCGGTGCACGAGCTGCTCCCATGTCTTCTTCCCCCCGCGAGGCCACTGCCCGAACTGCGCGTCGCGGAGCGTGGAGAGCTTCACCGCATCTGGGAGGGCGACGCTGTACAGCTACGTAATCAGCCACCGCCCGGCTCCCGGCTTCGAGCAGGACGTCCCGTATGCCATCGCGGTCGTCCAGCTGGAAGAGGGCCCGCGGATGATGACGAACATCGTTGAGTGCCCGCAGACGCCCGAAGCGCTGCAGCTCGACATGCCCCTCGAAGTGGTGTTCGAGCCCATCACGGAGGAGATCTCGCTCCCCAAGTTCAAACCGGCAGGTGCAGCATGAGGCGGAAGTCGGTAGCCATCGTCGGAGCAGCGGAGACCACCGAGCTCGGGGTCATCCCCCACATGTCGCAGATCCAGCTGCACGCGGACGCGGCGCTGAACGCCCTCGCCGACTGCGGCCTGACCCCGAAGGACATCGACGGGGTAGCGTGTGCCGGTGCTTCCCCCGTAGAAGTGGCCTGGTACCTCGGGATCACTCCGACCTGGGTGGACGGCACGGCGGTCGGGGGATGTTCGTTCATGATGCACGTCCGCCACGCGGCAGCTGCGATCAACGAAGGCCTCTGCACCACCGTCCTGATCACGCACGGGGAGAGCGGGCGCTCCGGGATCGGGCGTGCCCGTTTCGGGCGCGCACCCGACTCCCTCCAGGGCCAGTTCGAGATGCCGTACGGCCCGATGGGGCCCCCGACGCTCTTCACCATCCCGGTCCTTCGCTACATGAAGGAGTACGGGCTCACGGAGGAGCAGCTCGCCATGGTGGCCGTCGTGCAGCGGGAGTGGGCGAGCCGGAACCCGCGCGCCATGTTCCGCGACCCGATCACCGTCGAGGATGTCCTCAACTCCCGAATGATCGCCTACCCGATCCGGCTCCTCATGTGCTGCCTCGTCACGGACGGCGGCGGAGCGCTGGTCCTTACTTCGGCCGACCGGGGGAAGGACTTCCCCACGAAGCCCGTCTACATCCTCGGTACGGGGGAGAGCGTGGAGACGCCGATGGTGAGCCAGATGGAGGACATGACCACGTCGAAGGCGTTCCGCGTCTCCGGTAAGAAGGCCTTCGAGGAGGCGGGGATCACCCACGAGGACGTCGACCACCTGATGATCTACGACGCCTTCGCCCACCTCCCGATCTTTGGGCTGGAAGACCTCGGCTTCGTCGGGAGGGGCGAGGCGGGCGCGTTCATCGCCGAGGGGAACACGCGCCCGGGCGGGAAGCTGCCGCTCAACACGAACGGCGGGGGACTCAGCTACACGCACACGGGGATGTACGGCATGTTCGCGCTCCAGGAGAGCGTGCGTCAGCTCCGCGGGACGGCACCGGCCCAGGTCCCGAACTGCAAGATCAGCGTCTGCCACGGCGTCGGCGGCATGTTCGCCGCCTCCGGCACAATCATCCTCACGAACGAGGAACCGTAGCCCCGCGAAGCGCGCCGGGAGCGGGAGGGACGAGGTGGGCCGCTCGTCCCTCCCGCTCCCTCGATCGGTCCGCGCCGCCGGGTGGAGCCGCGGGTCGCAGGCTTGCGCCGATGGCGACGCTTCCCCGACCGGTCCGGCTGCACTGGGCCGTGAGGGTTCGAGCTCGCCACGGTGGGCGGCCTCACCGAAGGGGGCCAGGCCACCAGAGAGTCCCCGTCGCCCCAAGCCAAGCGGACGGTGCCCATCGCGCGCAAAGGGCGTAGACTCTCGGCGAAACCCTTTGAGGGAGGCAAACGGATGGCAGACTCCTACCAGTTTCCCGTCGACCGCAGCCAGGTGATGCTGTTCGCGCGGGCGCTCCTCGACATCCGTCCTGAATACTGGGACCCGGACGACCCCGCGACGAAGGCGATCGGCGGAATCGTCACCCCTCCGACGTTCGTGATCTCGAGTGCGCACTGGGACCCCGATTACCCGCTGGACCTCACGCGGCCGCGGAAGGAGCCCCGCCAGCCTCGCCAGGAAGGAGAGGGGCGCGGCGGGAACGTCGCGCGCATCCTGCACGCCGAGCAGCACTTCGAGTACCACCACCCGATCCGCGTGGGGGACGTGCTCACCGTGACGACCCGCCCCGGGAAGACGTGGGAGAAGCAGGGCCGCCGGGGCGGCCGGCTGCTCTTCAGCGAGACGATCACGGAGTTCCGCAACCAGGACGGCGTCCTCTGCGTCACCGCCCGTTCGATCGGGGTGCAGACCGAGAAGGCCGTCGAGCAGAGCTGAGGAGGTGCGAGCCATGCCGCTGAAGGTGGGAGACAAGCGAGAGCAGGTCGTCATCGAGAACATGACGCGCACGCACATCGTGAAGTACGCCGGGGCGAGCGGCGACTTCAACCCCATCCACCACGACGAGGTGTTCGCAAAGCAGGCTGGATACCCTTCGGTGTTCGCCCACGGGATGTTCACGATGGGCCTCACCGCCCGCATGCTGACCGACTGGCTCGGGCCGCTGGCGCTCAAGAGCTACGGCGTGCGCTTCACGCGCCAGGTGTGGCCCGGCGACACCCTCACCGCGAAGGCCGAGGTCATCGAGGTCAAGGACGGCATCGCGACCATCCGGGTCTGGACCGAGAACCAGAACGGAGAGGTGGTCGTCGAAGGCCAGGCGACGGCCGTCGCCGACTGAGCCTCTCCTCGAAGCAGCTTCAGGGAGAGGGCGCCCGGACGGGCGCCCTCTCCCTTGCTCGAGACCTGGGAGCACCCGGACGCCGCCCGGCAGTTGGGAGGGACCGCCTGAGCAACCGTGACATCCGCGCCTGGGGGTTGGAGCGCCCCTTTCGGTACGTTGGACGCGTGCGGTCGCGGTACGTGGAGCAGCCGTGCAGCCAGGCTTTGCATCGGGTCGAGGGGATGCCGTTCCGGTGGTCCCTCAACCCGTACGTGGGCTGCGCCCACCGCTGTGCCTTCTGTTACGTGCGCGCGTTCGAGCGCCGGGCGGAACGTCCGGACGATGAGCGGTACGGGGAAGTCGTCCGCGTGAAAGCGAACATCGCCGTCCGGCTCGAAGAGGAGCTGCGGCGGCGCAGCTGGCGACGGGAGCAGGTGGCAATCGGCACTGCGACCGACCCGTACCAGCCTGCGGAAGGCAGGTACCGGCTCACGCGGCGCTGCCTCGAACTGCTCGCACGCTTCGCGACGCCCGCCAGCCTCGTCACCCGCAGCCCGCTCGTCGTCCGCGACATCGACGTCCTTCGCCGGCTGCAGGATGCCGCCGGCGTCAGCGTGGCCCTCTCGATCCCGACCCTCGACGAGCCGGTGGCGCGCGCCCTGGAGCCACGTGCGCCGCCACCGGCGCAGCGCCTGCGCGCCGTGGAGAAGCTGCGCGCAGCCGGGATCGAAGCGGGAGTGGCCGTGGCCCCGATCATCCCCGGGGTCACGGACGACGACGCTACCCTCGAGCGGGTCCTCCAGGGCGCGAGGGAGGCCGGAGCCAGCTTCGTCTGGGCGAGTGCGCTCCGGCTCCCGGAGGGCGCGCGCCAGCACTTCCTCGACGTCCTGCGAACGTGGAAACCCGATCTCTTGCCCTTCTATGAGCGCCTCTACGCGCGACCGTCACTCCCCCGATGGAGAGCAGCGGAACTCGTCGAACGCGTGGAGCAGCTGAGCGCCCGTATCGGCCCGGGCAGCGCTGCGCTGCACCGGCCCGCTCCCGCCTCCGGCCGCCAGCTCTCGCTTTTCTCTGCCTGAACGAAAGAGCGAGCCGGTGAACGGGGCTACGGCGCCAGCGCCCGCGTATCCCGCTCGTACCGCAGTCGCTCGACCACCTGCTCGATGGGCATCGGGCCCAAGTCCCGGCCAGGACGGACCCTGACTGCCACGGTCCCGGCAGCCGCCTCCCGGTCGCCGACGACGAGGACGTACGGGACCTTCCGCAGCTGGGCGTCGCGGATCTTCGCGTTCATGCGCTCGTTCCGCTCGTCGACCTCGACGCGCAGGCGCACATCCCGAAGCCGTTGGGCCACCGCGCGCGCGTACTCGAGATGCCTGTCGGCGATGGGCACGATCACCGCCTGCGTGGGCGCCAGCCAGAGCGGGAAGTTGCCTTCGTACTCCTCGATGAGGAGCGCGACCATCCGCTCGAAAGTCGAGAGGATGCCACGGTGCACGATGATGGGCCGATGTCGATTCCCATCCTCTCCGATGTACTCCAGGTCGAACTGATTCGGCAGGTGGAAGTCGACCTGGACCGTGACGAGCGTCTCGTCCTTTCCCTGGGCGGTCTTGAACTGGACGTCGATCTTCGGGCCGTAGAAGGCCGCCTCACCGGGCGCCTCGACGTACTCGAGGCCGAGGCGGTCGAGCACGCGGCGGAGGAGCGCCTCGCCTTTCTCCCACATCTCCGGATTGTCGACGAACTTCTCCGACCCCCGTTCGCCGAGGGAGAGCCGGTAGTAGTAGTCTCGGAGGCCGAGGGTCGAGTACACCTCCTCCATCAGGCGGAGCACCCCTTCCACCTCCGACTCCACCTGCTCCGGGCCGGCGCAGAAGATGTGCGCGTCGTTGAGGGTCATGATGCGGACGCGGCTCATCCCCGTGAGCTCGCCGGACTTTTCCCACCGGTGCATCGTCCCGAGCTCCGCGATCCGCAAAGGGAGCTCACGGTACGAGCGCTGCGTCGACGCATAGATGAGGATATGGTGGGGGCAGTTCATCGGGCGGAGCACGTACTTCTCGTTGTCGCGTTCCATGACCGGGTACATGGCGTCCTGGTAGTGCTGCCAGTGTCCGGAGCGCTCGTACAGCTCCAGCTTCGCCACCGGTGGCGTGACGACGTGCTGGTAGCCCCGCTCCAGCTCCAGGTCGACGATCCACCGTTCCAGCTCGCGACGGATCGTGGCGCCGGCGGGAAGCCACACGACGTGGCCGGACCCCACCTCGTCGAAGAGGGCGAAGATCCCGAGCTCGCGCCCGATTCGGCGATGGTCCCGCCGCCGTGCCTCTTCCAGCCGGCGCTCATACTCCTCGAGCTCCTCCTCCGTCTCGAAGAGGATGCCGTAGACCCGCTGGAGCATCGGATTCCGCTCGTCCCCTCGCCAGTAGGCCCCGGCGATGCTCGTGAGCTTGAAGGGACCGATCTCGCCCGTATGGTTGACGTGGCCGCCCTTGCAGAGGTCGGTGAAGCCGTCGTGGGTGACCTGCGTGATCTCGTCGTCGCCGAGGTCCTTCAACAGGTCGAGTTTGAACGGCTGGTTCCGCCAGCGCTCCTCCGCTTCCTGGCGGGTGATCTTCTCCATGCGGAAGGGGAGCTTCGCCGCGATCGACTTCCGCATCCGCTCCTCGAGCCAGGCGAGGTCCTCCTGCGTGAGGGGACGTGGGAGCCGGAAGTCGTAGTAGAAGCCGTTCTCGATCGGCGGCCCGATCCCGAGCTCCGCCTCAGGCATGAGGTCGAGCATCGCTTCGGCGAGCACGTGGGCTGCCGAATGGCGCATGCGTGCCAGCCGCTCCTCCTTCGGCAGCGAGGCGAGATCTACGTGCTCCTCGATAGGGACGGCCACTCCTTCCTCCTCCCAGGTGAGAGATTGGCGCTTCTGCCGGCGAGCGAGCGTCGCCGGGCCGAGCTCGTCCTCTCCTCGGCAGTATACGGTCGACCCCCGCTGGGAACATTCGCGTGGCGCGTCCAGGAAGGCTTCGCTATCCTTCAGTTCGGGACGTGGGCGATTAGCTCAGATGGTTAGAGCGCTGCGTTGACATCGCAGAGGTCAGTGGTTCGAGTCCACTATCGCCCACCAGGACGGTAACGAAACGGGCCCGGGGGTATTCCCCGGGCCCGTTGGCGTACAGGCCGACGGCGCCGACTTACTGCTGTAGCTTCCCGGAGACGTCGATCATCTCGCCCTCAAGCACCCACTTCTTCTGGGCCGGGTCGAACTTGGCCAGCTGCTCGGCCTCGATTGGGTAGTAATCATCCGGCCCCGTGTTGATGAGGATGCCGGGGAGCAGGACGTCCACACGGAGGTCCTTGATGCTCCGCGCCTTCTCCATGATGTTCGCGCGGGTCAGGTTGTCCCCAGCCGGCTTGAGGACGCCCTCAACCAGCGTCTGGGCGACGGCGTAGCCGTAGACGTTGAACCCATCCAGCGGGTTGCCATCCGGGTAGTACTTCTCCATGAACTCGAGGTACTCCTTGATGGCCGGATCGTCTGCCCACCGCGGGTCGCCGGGATCCTTGATGTAGAGCGTGCTGTACATGTTGGAGACGGCCTCTGGACCAGCCTGCTCGATGACAGGCTCGATCACGGCCGGAATGGACTGCGACACCGAGTTCAGGAAGATCAGCGGCTTCCAGCCAATCTGCGCCGCAGCGATGAGCGCCTGGGTCGCGAACTTGGGCGTCGCGAAGATGAAGAACGTGTCAGCACCCGACTCCTTCAGCTGCGCAACCTGCGGGTTGACGCTGGCGTCGCTCGTGGCGTAGGTCGCTTCTGCGACGACGAGCTCGTCGTACTTATCCCCGAGGCCCTTCTTCAACCCCTCGAGGTAGTCCTTCCCGTAATCGTCGTTCTGATAGAGGACCGCGATCTTCGCGTCCGGCTTGTTCTGCAGCAGCCATTCCGAGTAGACGATGGACTCCGCCTGGTAGGGCGGCTGCCAGCCCATCGTCCACGGATGGCTCTCCGGATCCTCACCCCACTTCGTCGCGCCGGTCGCCACGAAGAGGTGAGGGATCCCCTTCTGATTGAGGTAGTCCCAGATGGCACTGTTCGAAGGGGTGCCCAGCGTGTTGAACATGAACAGGACTTTCTCCTGCTCAACGAGCTCCCGGGCGCACTGCACCGCCTTGTCCGGCGAGTACTGGTCGTCGCGCGTGATGAAGTTGATCTGGCGGCCGTTCACCCCGCCCTGCTCGTTCACCATCTTGAAGTACGCTTCGACCGACTTTCCGATGGTGCCGTAGGCCGCGGCAGGGCCGGAGTACGGATAGCAGCCGCCGATCTTAATCTCCGTATCCGAGGCGCCCTCGTCGTACTGCTTTACCGTCTCGGTCGCCGTCTCGGCCGCGGTCGCCTGTTCGCTCGGCGTCGTGGCCGTGGCGCCCGGCTCCTCCTCGTCATCGCCTCCGCAGGCCACGAGCGCGACCGCAGCGAAGGCGACGGCGAAGAGGAACGCGAGCTTCAACCACTTCGGTTTCATGCTTCCTCTCCTCCGTCTGCTCAGTGTTGTGGTGTACTCCGCCGGCGGGCAGCTTTCTCCCCGCCGGAGAATACCTTACGCCTGTTCCTGGCTTGAAGTCACGGGCGCCGCCGCCCGCGCTTCCCGCTCCTCTGCCGCCCTCTCCGGCCGCAGGAGCTGCACGCCCTGCCGCCCGTATCGCCAGGTCTGCTCCACGAACCCCGCGAAGCCGCCCCGCATCGCATACATGAATACGACGAGGATCACCGCCTGGATGGCATCCGGGGCGGCATCACTGATGCCGGCCGCAATGTCCGGGATGAACTGCGTGAAGAGGCCGCCTACCACGGCGCCGAGGACGGAGGCGACCCCGCCGATCACCGCGCCGACGAATACGCGGATGGAGACGAGCACCGAGTACTGGTCCGGCGAGACGAACTGGATCGTGGCTGCGTTGATGGCGCCCGCAAATCCGGCGAAGGCGGCGGCGATACCGAACGCCGTGGTCTTGTAGAGCGCCGTGTTCACACCCATGGCCGCCGCCGCCACCTCGTTGTCCCGGATGGCGATGAGGGCACGGCCGAGCCGCGAGTGCATGATGTTCCAGACGAGGAGCAGCATCACCGCGGCGGCCACCAGGGAGAAGTAGTACAGGAAACGCTCGTAGTCGTCCCCGAAGATGCCCCAAGTGTTGAACTTCCCGTACATCGGGATGCCCTGCACGCCTCCCGTGAAGTCCTCGAACCGTTTGGCGACCGGGCTGATAACGACAGCCAACGCGAGGGTGGCGAGCGCCAGGTACGGCCCCTTGAACCGCAAGGCCGGGAAGCCGAACAGGAAGCCGAGGAGTCCGGTGAGGATTGGCGCGAGGATGAGGCTCAAGCCCCAGGGAAGGCTCCACTCGTGGAACGACGCGATGGCGAGGAAGTACCCGCCGATGGCGAAGTACGCCCCCTGGCCGAGGGAGATCTGGCCGGTGTACCCGGTCAGGAGGTTGATGCCGACGACGACCATCACCCACTGCAACGCCACCGTGAGCTTGTAGGTCGTCACGTACGGGATGTTGTCTGCGTACGCGGGCGCTGCCAGGAAGGCAGCGAAGATGAGCAGGGCACCGAGCCCTTGCAACAGCCGCAGGTTGCGGCGGCTGCGCTCCGCGACCGGACCGATGTAGATGGCCGCCAGGAGCGTGGCGAGGCCCACGATGCCGAAGAAGAGCGCGAGGATCGAAATGGGGCGCAGGAGGCGGAGCACCCCCTGATCGATGGGCCCCGACAGCGGCAGCAAGACCACACCGAGAATGAGCGCGAGGAGGAACCAGTTCCGGCGCCAGTCGAACCGTTGAACCATCTCCATAGCCCTACACCCTCACGACCTGCGGCCGCCCGAAGAGCCCGGCAGGGCGCACGAGCAGCACGGCGACGATGAGCGCGAACGCGAGCAGCAGCTGAAGATCGGTGCCGATGAACTCGATGTACCGGCCTCCCAGCGCGCTCACCTCTCCCACGATGAGCCCGCCCACGACGGCGCCGACGGGCGAATCGAATCCACCGAGCGTCGCCGAGGCGAAAGCGAAGATGAGGATCGTGGCCATGAAGTTCGGCTCCAGCACGACGATAGGGGCGGAGAGGAGCCCCGCGACGGCGCCGGCCATGGCCGCGATCCCCCACCCCAGCCCCATCATCATCGGCACGCTGATGCCCACGAGGAGCGCGGAGTGGGGCTGCGCCGCCGCCGCCCGCATGGCCAGCCCCAGCTTCGTGAAGTTGAAGAACGCGAACAGAACGAGCATCAGCGTCAACAGCACGGCGAAGATCGTGACGTGAAGCGGGACGACGAACACCCCGCCCACGTTCCACGACTCCTTCGGCACCCCGGCCGGGATGGGGAAGATCTTCGGGACCCCGGAATAGATCCAGAGCGCGATGGAGTTGAAGAACAGGTAGATACCGAGCGTGACGATGACGATCGTGAGCTCGGGGGCTCCCTCGATGGGATGGATGAGCACCCGGTGCACGACGAGGCCGAGCACGAAGGCGATGGCTATCGCGCCGAAGAAGGCCCCCCAGTACGGCCAGCCGGCGTTCAGCATGGACCAGGCGAGATAGGTCGTGAACATCGCCATCTCGCCCTGCCCGAAGTTGATGATGTGCGTCGATCGGTAGATGAGCACGAGCGCCAGGGCCAGCAGGCCGTAGATTGACCCGTCGGCCGCCCCGGCCAGCACCAACTGCAGGAAATCGGTCACAGCTCTCCTCCCGCCTCAATACCCGAGATACGCTCGCCGCACGTCCTCGCTCGCCTGGAGCTCGGCCGCGGAGCCCTGCAGCGCCACGCGGCCGGTCTCGAGCAGGTAGGCGTAGCTCGCCAGCCGCAGCGCGCGCACGGCGTCCTGCTCGACGAGCAGCATAGACACGCCGTCTTCGCGGTTGATCGTTTCGAGGATCTCGAAGATCTCCTGCACGATGAGCGGCGCGAGCCCGAGGGAGGGCTCGTCCAGCAGCAGCAGCCGGGGCCGCGCCATCAAGGCGCGCGCGATAGCAAGCATCTGCTGCTCCCCGCCGCTCATCGAGCCGGCGCGCTGGTTCCGGCGCTGGCCAAGCACGGGGAAGTACTCGTACATCCGCTGGATGTCCTGACGAATCCCTTCCTTGTCCCGCCGCGTGTACGCGCCGAGAAGGAGGTTCTCCTCCACGGTGAAGTCGACGAACGTGCCGCGACCCTCCGGCACCATCGCCACGCCGAGCTTGACGATGTCGGCCGTGCTGCGCCCGAGAACCGACTGGCCCCGGAAGGTGAGCGAGCCCCAGGCCCGCAGCTCACCCATGATCGCGCGGAGGGTGGTCGTCTTCCCCGCGCCGTTCGCCCCGAGCATCGCGACGATGCCGCCTTCGGGAACCGCGAAGTCGATGCCCCAGATCACCTGGCGCGGCCCGTACGCCGCGCACAGCCCTCTCGCTTCGAGGATGTTCGTCACGCCTCCGCCCCCAGGTACGCTTGGATGACGTCCGGGTCCTGACGCACCTCGTCAGGCGTCCCGTCCGCGATCTTCTTCCCGAAGTCCAGCACGACGACCTTCTCCGAAATCCCCATCACGAGCCCCATGTGATGCTCCACGAGCAGGATCGTCGTGTTGAACCGCCGGCGGATGTCCTTGATGAGCTCGGCCAGCGACGAGATCTCCTCGTGGTTCAGCCCGCCCGCAGGCTCGTCGAGAAGGAGCAGCTTCGGCCGGGACACGAGCGCCCGCGCCAGCTCGATGCGCTTCAGCGTGCCGAAGGGGAGACCGGCAGCGGGCGCCGACGCGACGGGCCGCAGGTCGAGGTAGTCGATCACCTCTTCCACGCGACGTTCGATCTCCCGCTCTTCGCGCGTGGCCCACGGGAGCTTCAGCGCGTGGCTGATGAAGCCCTGCTTCGTCACCGAGTGCAAGCCGACCGCGATGTTCTCGCGGACCGACATGGAGGGGAAGAGCGCGAGGTTCTGAAAGGTCCGGCTGATGCCGAGCGGGGGGATACGGTGGGCGGGCAGCCTCAGGAGGTCGCGATCGCCGAACAGGATCTGTCCCTCCTGCGGCCGGTAGAGGCCGGTCACGCAGTTGAACATCGTGGTCTTGCCGGCGCCGTTCGGGCCGATGAGTCCGGTAATCGACCCCTCCGGGACATCGAACGACACGTCGTCCAGCGCGACGAGACCGCCGAAGCGCATCGTGACGCCCCGGACGGCCAGGAGCGCCTTCGTCGCCACTGCCGTCATGCTTCGCTTCCCACCTCTCTCGCGAGATTCGGCTCCCCGCCCCTAGCGGCCGCTACAGCGACGGCCGCTAGTATGTTCCCCCGCTTGCCCGAAATGCAAGGAATTTGCCGACCGGACGATCGGTCGACGCGTTTCCCGCGGCCGTTCGGCTCGGCAGAATGACGCCCATGAACACGCTGCGATACGAAGAACACGATTCCCTGGGCATTCTCACACTTTCCCGGCCGGAGCGCCTGAATGCGCTCAACTATGAAATGGTGCGCGAGCTCCGAACCTTTTTCCAGAATCGAGCCCGGGAGTTCGCAACCCGGGTGATCATCATCACCGGCGAGGGCCGCGGCTTCTGCGCTGGGCTCGACCTCCGCATGGGAGCAGAAGAAGGGCCATGGGTCGAGGGCGTCGGCCCGGTGCAGACCTCATACGCGTTCCAGGAGGACATCGCGGAGTTGATGACGCTCATGCGGGCCTGCCCGCAGCCGCTCATCGCCGCCGTGAACGGCCCGGCGGCGGGCGGGGGGCTCTCCCTCGCCCTCGCGTGCGACGTGCGCATCGCGACGCCCTCGGCGCGCTTCGCTTGCTCGTTCGTGAACCTCGGCCTCTCCGGCTGCGACGTGGGCAGCAGCTACTTCCTCCCCAAGCTCGTGGGCCCCGCCTGGGCCGCGGACATGATCTACTCCGGCCGCCTCGTCGACGCGGAGGAGGCGTTCCGGATCGGGCTCGTGAACGAGGTCGTCGAGCCGGAGCGGCTGCTCCCGCGAGCCGAGGAGATCGCGCGCTCCTGGATACAGCGGTCCAGCCCGTTCGGGCTGCGCCTCTCGAAGGAGGTCCTCAACGAGACGATCGCGGGCGTTCCCCTCGAGACCGCTTTGAAGCTCGAGAACCGCAACCAGATCCTCGCGGCCCAGACCGAGGATGCCGTCGAAGCGCGGGCAGCCTTCGCCGAGCGGCGCGAGCCGCGCTGGAGGGACCGCTGACCGCTGCTCCCGGAACCCTCCCTCGCGTATGATGCCCACACACGAACGCTGAAGGAGGGGCCTGCTCCAATGGGAAGCATCGACGGCGCCACGCTGCTGGCGCGCAGCCTGCGCCAGCAGGGCATCGACCACATGTTCGGCATCGTGGGGTTCCCGGTCATCCCCATCGCCATCGCCTTCCAGCGTGAGGGAGGCAAGTTCTACGGCATGCGGAACGAACAGGCGGCCTCGTACGCCGCCGGAGCGGTGGGGTACCTCACCGGCCGGCCCGGCGTCTGCCTCGCCGTCTCAGGACCAGGGATGATCCACGGCATCGCCGGCATGGCGAACGCGTGGTCGAACGGGTGGCCGATGATCCTCATCGGCGGCGCGAACCCGACCTACCAGAACGGCAGGGGCGCCTTCCAGGAGGCACCGCAGATCGAGGCGGCGCGGCCTTTCGCCAAGTACTGCGCGCGCCCGGAGAGCCCGCGGCGCATCCCGTTCTTCGTCGAGCAGGCTGTCCGCTACTCGATCTACGGCCGGCCGGGTGCCGTGTACCTGGACATGCCCGACGACATCATCACCGGCACCGTGGAGGAGTCGGAGGTGCAGTTTCCGCCGCGGTGCCCGGACCCGCCTCGCCTCCTCGCGCCCGAAGAAAACGTGCACGCGGCCATCGACCTGCTGAAGTCCGCGGAGCGGCCGCTCGTCATCGTCGGCAAGGGCATGGCCTACGCGCGCGCCGAGGACGAGGTGCGGGAGTTCATCGAGCGCACTCGCCTTCCCTACCTGCCGACGCCGATGGGGAAGGGCGTCATCCCCGATGACCATCCGAACAGCGTCGCACCGGCGCGCAGCTTCGCCCTCCAGAACGCAGACGTGATCTTCCTCATGGGCGCCCGCCTGAACTGGATCCTCCATTTCGGCTTGCCCCCGCGCTTCTCGCCGAACGTGCGCACCATCCAGCTCGACATCGAGCCGGAAGAGATCGGAAACAACGTGCCTTGCACCGTGCCCCTCGTCGGGGACGGGAAAGCCGTCGTGGCGCAGCTGAACCGCGTCCTGGCGCAGGAGCCGTGGGAGTACCCGGCGGAGACCACCTGGTGGACCGGTCTGCGGCAGAAGGCCGCCGAGAACCAGCAGATGGTCGACCAGATGGAGCATGACGACTCCGTCCCAATGGGGTACTACCGCGTGCTCCGCGAGATCCGCGAGCTCCTGCCGAAGGACGCCATCGTTGCGAGCGAAGGCGCGAACACGATGGACATCAGCCGCACCGTGATTCCGAACTACTACCCACGCCACCGGCTCGATGCCGGCACTTTCGGCACGATGGGCGTCGGGCTCGCGCAGGCCATCGCCGCCCAGGTCGTCCACCCCGACAAGAAGGTCGTGGCCATCGAGGGCGACTCCGCGTTCGGGTTCAGCGGCATGGAAGTGGAGGTGATGGCGCGCTACCGCCTCCCGATCACGGTGGTCATCATCAACAACAACGGCATCAGCGGCGGTCCCACGCGGCTGGACCCCGACCGCGTGCCGCCGAACGCCTACCTGCCGAACGCTCACTACGAAAAGATGGCCGAGGCATTCGGCGGCAAGGGGTTCTTCGTCACCCGACCGGAGGAACTGCGCCCCGCCCTCTCGGAAGCACTGGAGTCGGACACCTTCAGCATCGTCAACATCATGATTGACCCGCGCGCGGGCCGGAAGCCGCAGCAGTTCGGCTGGCTCACGAGGTAGCCTCCGTGAGCGTGGAGCTGCGAGAGGTCAGCGCCGCCGGGTTCCGCTTCCGTTGCCGCGTCGCGGGCCCCGACGACGGAGAGCCGGTGATGCTCCTCCACGGGTTCCCAGAGACGTCGCGCATGTGGGTGCCCGTGATGACCCGGCTCGCCGCGGAAGGGTACCGCTGCGTCGCGCCCGACCAGCGCGGCTACAGCCCCGGAGCGCGGCCGAAGGGGGTGGAACACTACACGTACGCCCACCTGGCGGGCGATGTCCTGGCACTGGCGAACGTGTTCGACATGCCGCGGTTCCACCTCGTCGGCCACGACTGGGGCGCGGGCGTGGGCTGGGCCGTCCTTGCCATCGACCCCGACCGCGTGGTCAGCTTCACGGCGCTCTCCGTCCCTCACCTCGCCGCCTTCGGCAGGGCGATCCGTGAGGACGACGACCAGAAGCAGCGCAGCCAGTACATCCAGTTCTTCCTCCAGGAGGGCGCCGCCGAAGCCGCCCTCACGGCGAACGACTTCGCGGCCTTGCGCCGCATCTGGAGTGCCCACGACGCCGGGGAGGTCGAGGAGTACCTCGAGGTTCTGCGCGAGCCCGGTGCCCTCACGGCAGCGCTCAACTGGTACCGCGCCTCCCGCGGCATCGACCCGGACGACGAAGAGGTGCGGTTCGGCCTCGTGCACACGCCGACACTCCTCATCTGGGGCAACCGCGACCAGGCGATCGGACGGACCGCGGTCGAGGCAGGAGCCGCTTACATGGCGGGCCCGTACCGGTTCGTGGAGCTGGACGCGGGTCACTGGCTCGTGCAGGAGGCCGGCGACCGGGTTACCGAGGAGCTGCTGCGCCACCTCCGCGAACACCCGGCTCCGGCATGAGCAGCCTCACCGTCGCCCACTACGAATCGCTGACGCCGGCCTCCGTGCGCTCCGCCGCCGCAGAGTCCCGCGAGGCGACGGAGCGCGCCATCGCGCGGATTCTCAGCCTGACCGAGGAGGAGCGCAGTTTCGAACGAACGTTCGAGGCCTTCGATGAGGCAGCGGAGCCGGCCGTCGAAGCGGCGAACGCCCTCGGATTCCTCGCCTACGTGGCCCCCGACGACGCGCTGCGGGAGGCAGGCCGCGAGGTCGAGGTCGAGCTGGAGCGATTTCTCCTCGGGCTGACGTTTCGGGACGACCTGTACCAGGTGCTCGCGGCCGCGGCGCAGCGCCTGGCCACGGCGGACCTGGCACCGCTCGAGCGCCGCCTCCTCGAGCACACCCTGCGGGACTTCCGGCGGGCGGGAGCCCATCTCACGCCCGAAGAACGCGCCAGGCTCCGCTCCATCTTCGACCGCCTCGTGCAGCTGGGGAGCGAATTCCAGCACGCCATCGATGCCTGGGACGACGGCATCGAGGTGTCGGAGCAGGAGCTGGCGGACCTTCCGGAGGAGTACCGCGCGCGCCTCACGAAGAGGGAGGCGCCCGAGGGGGTGCGGTACCGGATCTCGCTCCAGTACCCGGAGCTCTACCCGTTCCTGAGCCACGCCCGCTCCGAGCGCGCCAGGCGCGAACTCTTCTTCAAAGAGCAGCGCCGCGGCGGCCGCGAGAACGTCGACCGCCTGGAGGAGGCGCTGCGGCTGCGCGCGGAAGCGGCGCGCCTCCTCGGCTACGACTCCTGGGCGTCCTACGTCCTCGAGGTGCGGATGGCGAAGGACCGCCGGGCCGTCGCCTCCTTCCTCCAGCGGCTGCGCGAGCGCATCGATGGGAAGCTCCAGCGCGACCTGGAGGAGATGCGAGCGGCGAAGCTCGCTGAGACCGGCTCAGGCCGGGTCGAAGCGTGGGATTGGCGGTACTACCAGCAGCGGCTCGCCCGCGAGCGGTATGCGGTCGACGAGTTCGTCATCGCCGAGTACTTCCCGCTCCAAGCCGTCCTGGACGGGCTGCTGGCCACCACAGAGCGACTTTTCGGGCTCCACTTCGAGCCCGCTCCCGACCCTCCGCGGTGGCACGAGGACGTCTTCGCCTTCGACGTCTACGACGCCGGCGGTGGCGCCGCGATCGGCCGGGTTTACTTCGACCTCTTTCCGCGGCCGCACAAGTACGGGCACGCCGCCGCTTTCACGCTGCGTCGCGGCAGGCGCCGCAGCGACGGGAGCTACCAGCGGCCGGTCAGTGCCATCGTCGCCAACTTCACGAAGCCGACCCCTGAGCATCCCTCCCTCTTGCGGCACAGCGAGATCGTGACCCTCTTCCACGAGTTCGGCCACATCCTCCACCAGGTCCTCACGAAGAGCCCGTACGGCCGCTTCGCCGGCACGAACGTGGAGCGGGACTTCGTCGAAGCGCCGTCCCAGATGCTCGAACACTGGTGCTGGGAGCCGGAGGGGCTCGCCGCCATCTCCAAGCACGTCGTTCGCGGCGAGCCGCTCCCGAACGACCTCATCGAGCGGATGGTCCGCGCCAAGAACGTGGCCTCGGGCGTGGCTACGGCCCGGCAGATCTTCTTCGCGCTCCTCGACTTGGCGTACCACTCGCCCGAATTCGACGGCGACACCACCCGCACCTTGCGGGAGCTGTATCCGGTGACGGGATTTTCGTATCCGGAAGGCACGCACTTCCAGTCGGGGTTCGGCCACCTCTTCGGCTACGACGCCGGCTACTACGGATACCTCTGGTCGAAGGTGTTCGGCGACGACATGTTCGAACGCTTCCGCCTCGTGGGGCTGTTCGACGAGGAGCTCGGGCGACGCTTCCGCGCACTCGTGTACGAAACCGGGGGTTGCCGCGACGGGAGCGACATCGTGCGGGACTTCCTGGGGCGGGAGCCGAGCGAGGAGCCGTTCCTGCGGGACATCGGCGCGATTCCCTGAGCCCGCCGTCACCTTTTCTCCGGCCGCGTCCATGGATCGGGCGTCGAGTTCACGCCACGGAGGGGTCGCCCTATGGACGCCATCCAGCCGAGAGAGCTCCGGATCCGGCTGCTGCGGCGGCGTGTGTCGAGGTGCGCGCTCCTAGCGGGCGGCGGCGCCCTCGCCGCCGGGGGAGCCGCAGCCGCTGCCACGTCGCTCTATCTCCTCCCATCGAGCGACGGAAAGGCGAGCGGCGCCGAGACGGTAGCGAGCGCGGCCGAGGAGCGCGGTCCCGCCGAGCCGCTCGAGGGAGTCGCGTGGGCGAGCCACCTGCTCCGACGCGCGGGCTTCGGAGGGACCCGCAACGAACTCGAGCAGTTTGCCCAGCTCCCGAAGGAGGAAGGAGTCGAGCGGCTCCTGGCCGTCGAGCAGATCGACGCCGCGCCGCTGGAAAAGCGGCTCCGCAGCATGGGCTTCGTGCTCGAGCCGGGCAGCGACGGCATCGTGCGTGAGATGCAGCGGTGGTGGCTCACGCGGATGACGCTCAGCCCTCGGCCGTTGGAGGAGCGGATCACGTACTTCTGGCACGGCCTCCTCACCACCCAGGTAAGCGTCCTCGGCCCCGAGCGGGCCCACTGGTGCCTGTGGCAGAACGAGCTGTACCGGGCCAAGGGGCTCGGCCGCTTCGACGACCTCATCCACGCCACGGCCAAGGACCCGGCGATGATGGTGTACCTGGACACGGTCCAGTCGACGAAGGAGCGCCCGAACGAGAACTTCGCCCGCGAGCTGCTCGAGCTCTTCACGATGGGCGAGGGGAACTACACGGAGGAAGACGTCCGCGAAGCAGCCCGCGCCTTCACCGGCTGGCGCCTTACCCGTCCCCGCGTCGACTTCCCCCCGGGACTCAGCGAAGAGGAGCGCCGTGAGCGGTTCAGAGAGGCGCTCCGGCAACACCGTCCCCAGTGGTTCCTGGCAGAGCGCGCGCATGACTTCGGCGAGAAGACCTTCCTCGGGCGGACGGGGACCTGGGGCGGAGAGGACATCATCGACATCGTCCTCGAACAGCCGGCCACCGGGCGCTACCTCACCCGCCGGCTCTTCCGGTTCTTCGTCCACCCGGAGCCATCGGACGAGGAGCTGGAGCCGCTCGTCGCCACGTGGGACGAGAGCGGGCACGAGATCCGCGCCGTCGTCCGCTCGATCCTGCTCAGCGAGAGCTTCGCGTCGACGCGAGCCTACCGGGCGATCGTGCGGTCCCCCGTCGAGTTCGTCGTCGGGCTGCTCCGCGGCCTCGAGATCGACCCTGGCGACCTGTTCGCAGGCGAGGGGCGGCGGTCAGCGGCGATGCTGACGCGGGCGTACGTGGCCATGGATCAGCTCCTCTTCAACCCACCGAACGTGGCCGGCTGGCCCGGAGGCGCGGCGTGGCTCTCGTCCAGCACCTTCTTCGCGCGGCTGAACTTCCTCGATGCGGCCCTCTTCCCCGAGGGAAGACCGCGCGAGGTGCCCCTCCTCGCGGGGCGCTCGGACCCCGACGAGCTGCTGGACGTCCTCGCGTACGTCTTCCTGGACGGGAACCTGCGCGACGCGGCCCGGGCCGTCATGCGGGACCACCTGCGGGAGATCTCCGATCCCCACGCGCGCCGCGCCACGGCCGCGTACCTCGTCCTGGCAAGTCCCGACTACCAGCTCATCTGAGAGGAGGCGAACATGCTCTCACGGCGAGACTGCGTGAAAGGGGGCGTTGCCCTCGTCACCATCGGCACCACCGCCCAGTCGCTGCTGAAGGGGGCGGTCGCCTTCGCGGCCCAGCATCCCGAGGCCGTAGCAGGGGAGCGCCCGAAGACCCTGATCCTCGTCCAGCTGGCGGGCGGCAACGACGGCCTCCGCACGCTCATTCCGTACGAGGACGGCAACTACTTCGACGCCCGCCCCACGTTGGCCATCGATCCGGAAGAGGTGCTCCCGCTCGATGACGGCCTCGGGCTGCACCCGAACCTTCGCGGGCTGCACGAGCTCTGGTCGGAGGGAAAGCTCGCGGTCCTCCAGGGGGTTGGGTACCCGAATCAGAACTACAGCCACTTCAAGTCGATGGCGATCTGGCAGGCCGGCGACCCCGAGCTCTCGTTCGACAACGGCTGGCTCGGCCGGACCCTGGAAGCGATGGAGAGCGAGATTCACGATCCGCTCGCCGGGTTCAACATCGGCACGAGCACGCCGCCCGAGCTCCGAAACGCGACCGTTCCCATCACCTCCGTCCAGGACCCGGACCAGTTCGGGATCCGCGTTCAGGGGCGCCCAGCCTCCCCGGAGGAACCCCGGACCGCCGCGCTGCTGAAGCTGTACGAGGAGTACCCTTCGAGCTCACCGTTCGGAGTCTTCTGGAGACGACCGCCGAGACGGCGATCTCCACCTCGCAGCAGCTGCAGGAGGCCGGGGCCGTCTACGAACCTGCCGTGGAGTACCCGCAATCGGCCTTCGCCGCGGGACTCTCGGTCCTGGCGCAGGCGATCGTGGCCGATCTCCGCGTGCGGGTCGGTCACATCTCGCTGGGCGGATTCGACACCCACACGAACGAAGCGGCGACGCACGATGCCCTGATGACGACGCTCGACGAGGGGATCACCGCCTTCTACCGCGACCTCGAAGCCCACGGGCGCGCAGACGACGTCATCGTCGCCACCTGGAGCGAGTTCGCTCGCCGGGTGAGGGAGAACGCCAACGGCGGAACCGATCACGGGGCGGCGAACTGCCTCTTCGTCGTGGGAGGCCCGGTGCGGCGCGGGCTGTACGGCGACCCGGTCAGCCTCACCGACCTCATCGACGGCGGCAACCTGCGCCACACGGTCGACTTCCGCTCGGTGTATGCGACGTTCATCGAACGTTGGTTTGGGGTCCCGCACGAGGAGCTGCTCGGAGGGCAGTGGCCGATGCTCGATTTCCTCCCGGCCCTCTGAACCCTCTGAACGCAGACCGTTGGAGAGGAGCGCGTAGAATAACGGCCGTGGACCTTCGACCGTACATCCGCAACGTGCCGGACTTCCCCACCCCGGGGGTGCTCTTCCGCGACATCACCCCCCTGCTCAAGGCACCGGAGGCGTTCCGGTACGTCCTCGACCGGCTGGAGGAGGACGTGCGGGCACGGAACGCCGCGGCCATCGTGGGGATCGAGTCGCGCGGCTTCATCTTCGGCTGTCCCCTCGCCGACCGGCTGGGGCTGCCGTTCGTGCCCGTGCGGAAGGAAGGGAAACTCCCCGCCGCCCGCATGACCGTCGAGTACGCGCTCGAGTACGGGGAGAGCCGTCTCGACATCCACGCCGACGCCCTCGAACGCGGCACGGCCACCTACATCGTCGATGACCTCCTCGCGACCGGGGGCACGGCTCGCGCCGCCGCGAAGCTCGTCGAGCTCCTCGGGGCCCAGGTCTGCGGCATCGGCTTCGTCATCGAGCTGCTTCCCCTCCGGGGGCGAGAGCAACTCGCCGACTACCACGTCTTCAGCCTGGTCCCGCTGGAGTGAGGGGCTCCCGTGCCGATTGAGCTGAACGGCAGGAGGGTACGGGTCGGGCTCTGGTACGACTTCCGCAACCCGCGGCAATGGCGCCGCCCCTTCGAGGAGCTGTACGCGGCAACCTTCGAACACATCCGCTATGCCGAACGTCTCGGATTCGACGAGATCTGGACGAGCGAGCACCACTTCATCGATGACGGGTACTCCCCTTCGCTTCTCCCGATCTGTGCGGCGATCGCCGCGCAGACGAGCCGGGTGCGAATCGGGACGAACGTCCTCCTGCTCCCGCTGCACGACCCGGTGCGCATCGCGGAGGACGCCGCGACGGTCGACATCATCAGCGGCGGCCGCTTCGACCTCGGTGTCGCGCTCGGCTACAAGGTCGAGGAGTACGAGGGCTTCGGCATCGACCGCCGGACGCGGGCTGCGCGCATGGAGGAGGCCGTGGAGGTGCTCCGGCGGTCGTGGTCGGACGGACCCTTCTCGTTCGAAGGGAAGCACTACCGGTACCGGAACATCGACGTCACCCCCAAACCGGTGCAACGACCGTTCCCGCTCCTGATGGGGGGATTCGCTCCGGCCGCCGTGCGACGGGCGGCGCGGCTTGGCGACGGGCTGCTCGCGGCCGCGAACGTCATCGAGCCGTACCTGGAGGAGCTGCGGAGGGTCGGCCGTGACCCATCCACCGTCCGAATCGCGATCTCGCTCCCCTGGACGCTCATCACGGAGGACCCGGAGCGCGCGTGGAGAGAGGCCGGAGCGCACGTTCTCTACCAGCGCCGGCGATACGCGGAGTGGTTCGCGACCGCCGGAACGCCGATCTTCGGGGACGTTCCCGACACCGTCGAGGCGTTGCGCGGGCGCAGCCCGAACCTGTTCGTCACGCCCGAGGAAGCCGCGAGCATCCTTCAGCGAACCGTCACCCGGTTCCCAGTCACCGACGTGTACTGGTGGGCGATACCGCCTGGCCTCGATCCGAAGGCGACGTTCGAGTCCATCGAGCTGGCGACGAAGCATCTCCTCGCCCCGTTCCGCGCCGGCGCCGGATGAGTCGCTCCGGTCAGGCTCGCACCCGAGCCGTCAAGAAATTGACGAAGTTCTCGTGCCTGCGAATACCGGTTATGTTAGAGTGGCGTAGATGGACGGGATGCCCGAGCTTCACCTGGTGACGACCATTTACCGGGCGACGAACACGATCGTGCGGGAGCTCGACCGGCGCCTCATGCGCGAGCACGACGTCACTTTCGTTCAGGCCCTCACGCTGCTCGCGATCGAGTCATTCGACCGCCCGCAGCCGCGGCTCGTGGCGGAGTACCTCTCCCAGCAGTCCCAAACGGTGACGGGCGTCCTGGATCGGCTTGAGCGGGCCGGGCATATCCGCCGGTTCCGCGACCTGGCAGATCGGCGCGCGGTGCGGCTGGAGCTCACCGAGACGGGCCGGCGGCTCGTCGAGAGCCTGCGCGAGCACCTCGGGCAGTACATGGAGGAGCTCTTCCAGGGTGTGCGGCCCGTTACCCGCCAGCAGCTCCGCGAGGCGCTCGGAGAGCTCATGCGCAGCCTCTCGAGGATCGAGTCCCAGCAGGCGCTGAGGGCATCGCGCGGTGCCTGAAGTACGAGCGCTCGAGCTCCTTCCCGGAGCCGGCATCCGTTGCATCGATCAGACGAGGCTCCCGCTCGAGTTCGTGACGCTCCGCCTGCGCACGCTCGAGGAGGTCTGCGAGGCGATCCGCTCCCTCCGGGTTCGGGGTGCCCCGCTCCTCGGGATCGTCGCTGCCGCGGGCATGGCGGTCGCGGCAGAGCAGTCGGACGCGAGCGACAGCGCGATGGAGCGCGCGGCCGCAGAGCTGCTCGCCACCCGGCCGACGGCCGTCGACCTCGGACACGCGGTGCAGCGGGCGCTGGAGGTCGCCCGGGAAGCAGGGACGAGTGCGGAGCGCCGGCGCGAGGCGCTCTGGCGGTTCGCCGAGCGGATGATGCAGGCGCAGCGGGAGCGCGATGCCGCTCTCGCCAGGCACGGGGCGCACCTGCTCCGCCCGCGCGCCGCCGTCCTCACGCATTGCAATACCGGGGCGCTCGCCACGGGCGGCCTCGGCACCGCCCTTGCGGTCGTGCGCGAACTCTGGCGGCGCGGGACTCTCGAACGGTGCTACGCCACGGAGACCCGCCCCCTCCTTCAGGGCGCGCGCCTCACGGCGTGGGAGCTCGTCCAGGAAGGGATCCCGGTCACCCTTCTGACCGACGGGGCCGCCGCTAGCCTCCTCGCCAGCGGGCGCGTCTCCGCCGTGTTCGTGGGCGCGGACCGGATTGCCCGCAACGGGGACACGGCGAACAAGGTAGGGACGTACGCCCTCGCCCTCGCTGCCCGCAGGCACCAGGTCCCGTTCTACGTCGTCGCCCCCTCGACCACCTTCGATCCCGACTGTCCCGACGGCGAGCACATTCCCATCGAGCTCCGCAGCGCGGAGGAGGTGTTCGCCTTCCGGGAGTGCCGGACGGCGCCGGAGGGCGCCGACGCGTACAACCCGGCTTTCGACGTGACCCCGGCAGATCTCATCGACGGCATCGTCACGGAGCACGGGGTGCTCCGGCCGCCGTACGCCGAGGCGATCGAGCGGCTCAGGCCCGTCTTGGCAACGCGCGCGATACACTGACCCGGGATCTTCGGGCTGGAGTGAGCGCTGGTGTCCGAGCCGATTCCTCTCGCGGTCATTGGCGGCTCCGGGTTTTACGAGATGCCGGGGCTCGAGTCGGTCGAAATCGTTCACATGGCCACCCCGTTCGGGCCCACCAGCGACCCCATCCGCGTCGGGCGGCTCGAAGGGGCGCGGGTGGCGTTCCTCGCCCGCCACGGTTCGGGCCACCGCCTCCTGCCCTCGGAGCTCCCGCAGCGGGCGAACTTCTGGGCCCTCAAGCGTCTCGGCGTGGAACGCGTGCTTGCGGTCTCCGCGGTCGGGTCGCTCCGGGAGGAGTTTCGCCCGGGCGACATGGTCGTCCCTGACCAGCTCATCGACCGAACGCTCGGCGCCCGCCCTTCGACGTTCTTCGGCGAGGGAGTCGTCGCCCATGTTTCGATGGCGGATCCGTTCTGCCCTCGCCTGGCGGCGGCTGCCGCCGAAGCGGGGAGGGCGGCCGGCGGCACCGTCCACGAGGGTGCGACCTACGTCGTCATCGAAGGCCCCGCCTTCGGCACGCGTGCCGAGAGCGAACTGTACCGAAGCTGGGGAGCGGGCATCGTCGGCATGACGGCGCTTCCTGAAGCGAAGCTCGCCCGCGAGGCAGAGCTCTGTTACGCCATCCTCGCCTCCGTCACCGACTACGATGCCTGGCACCGGGAGGAGGCGCCCGTCGACGCGGCGACGGTGATGCGCGTGCTCCAGGAGAACGTCGAGCGGAGCCGCGCGGCGGTGCGGTGGCTCGTGCGCAACCTCCCGGACCGCGGCTGTGATTGCGCCCGTGCCCTCGACAACGCGGTGGTGACGGCACCGGCTGCGATCGACGCCGCCGCTCGCGCCCGCCTCGGGCCCATCCTTGAGCGATGGCTCTCGGAGCGGCGGTCGTGACCGTCCTCGTGACGGGATGGGTGGCCATCGACGAGGTGGAGACGCCCTTCGGGCGCCGTGCCGGGATGCTCGGGGGCTCGGCCACCTGCGCAGCGCTCGCCGCCTCCTTGTTCACCGATGTCCGCCTTCTCGCCGCCGTGGGCGAAGACTTTCCGGACGAACTCCGCCAACTGCTCTCGCGGCGCGACCGCATCGACCTCGCCGGGCTCGAAACCGTGCCCGGGACGACGAGCCGCTGGGGAGCCCGCTACGGGTGGGACCTCAACTCCCGCGACACGCTCTACACCATCGTGGGCGTGAACGAGCACTGGGAGCCTCGGCTCCCGCCGGGCTGGGAGCGGAGCGAGGTCGTCTTCCTCGCAGCTGCCGCCCCCGAACGCCAGCGGCGAATCGCCGAGCAGGTGAGCGGGCGAGAGCTCGTCATGGCGGACACCATCCAGCTCTTCATCGACACCGCCCTCGAGTCCCTCTGGGAGACGTTCCGTGAGGTCGACTTCGTCTCCGTGAACGAGAGCGAGGCGCGGCAGCTCACGGGCGCGCCGAGCGTGGCGCGGGCCGCGCGGGAGCTGCTCAAGCGCGGGCCGCGAGGCGCGATCGTGAAGCTGGGCGAGTACGGCGCCATCTTCGCTGGGGACGGCGAGTACTTCATGCTACCCGGCTACCCGCTCGAGGAGGTCGTCGACCCCACCGGAGCCGGTGACGCCTTCGCCGGCGCGTTCCTCGGGTGCCTCGACGCCGCTGGCGACCTCTCGCCGCGCTCGATCCGGCGCGCCATCGTGTACGCTTCCACCGTGGCCTCGTTCCAGGTGGAGGGCTTCGGCCCAACGCGGCTGCTCGAGCTCACCCGGTCCGAGGTCGAGGAACGGTACCGCGCGTTCCGCCGCCTCACCCACTTCGAGGTGCTGGGCGAATGGTAGAACGAGGCGCCTCGCTCTCACTCCGCAGCGCGGAGCGGAAGCATTTCCTGGTCCGCCAGCTGAGAGACCGAGAGGAGATCCGGTCCCTGCTCCGCCCGCGGATCGAGTACGCCGCCTACGCGCTCGGCCAGCTCGAACCCGGGCTCTTCGAGCGGACGCGGTGGTACCTCGCGCGAGGGGAGACGGGCGTGGGGCTCGTGCTCCACAGCCGAGGCGGGCTCGGGGATGCCACGTTCGTTTCCGGCGATCCCGACGCGGTACACGCCATCTTGCGGCTGCACCCGGGCAACGCGACCACGTTCGTCACCTGCCAGCCACACCACCTGAGGGTGGTCCAGGCGGTGTACCGCCTCAGCCATCAGCAGCCGATGGTGCGGATGGTGGTGACGAAGGGGAGCTTCCGCCCGTACCGGGCGATCGACACCGTCCCGCTCACGGGCCTCGACATCCGCCGCATCAACGCTCTGTACAGCACTGAGGGAGGAGCGACGTACTACGCCCCCGAGCACATCGACGCTGGGTTGTACCGAGGCATCATCGTCGATGGCCGGCTGGTCTCCATCGCCGGGACACACGTCGTCTCCCGTCGCGAGGGCGTAGCAGTCGTGGGGAACGTCTTCACCCACCCCGCCTTCCGCGGCCGCGGGTACGCGACCGCGGTGACGAGCGCGGTCACCGAAGAGCTGCTGGAGTTCTGCGACCACGTCGTGCTCACGGTCGATCCGAACAACGGGCCCGCCATCGCTGCTTACCGGAAGCTCGGCTACCGTGAGGTGTGCGAGCTCATCGAAGCGAGCGCGAGCCGTCGCGACCTCCTCGGGCTCGGTCCGTGGCTCCGGCGCCTGCGGGCCTCCGTGCGAGGAAGGCGATACGGCGGCGCTTACGTGAGCGTCCCATAGCCTGCGGGAGTTCGGAGGAGTCACGGGCATGAGCGTTCCTTGCGACATCGCCGATCCGTCGCGCGCCGCCGAGGGTCTCCGGCGCATCGAATGGGCAGCGCGCGAGATGCCGGTGCTCCGGCTCATCCGGGAGCGGTTTGAAAGGGAACGACCCCTCGCGGGCGTGCGCATGGCCTGCTGCCTCCACGTGACCACGGAGACCGCAAACCTCGTGATCACGCTGCGAGAAGGCGGCGCCGACGTGCGGCTCTGCGCCAGCAACCCGCTCTCCACCCAGGACGATGTCGCAGCCGCGCTCGTGCAACAGTTTGGGATTCCCGTCTTCGCCATCCGCGGCGAGGATTCGGCCACGTACTACCGCCACATCCATCAAGCACTCGAGCACCGCCCTCAGCTGACGATGGACGACGGCGCCGATCTCGTGGCGACGCTCCACAAGGAGCGCCGAGAGCTCCTCGGCGACGTCATCGGCGGGACCGAAGAAACGACGACCGGCGTCATCCGGCTCCGGGCGATGGCGAGCGATGGCGCGCTTGCGTACCCGATCGTGGCGGTGAACGAGTCGCAGACGAAGCACCTGTTCGACAACCGGTACGGCACGGGGCAGTCGACGGTCGACGGGATCATTCGCGCCACGAACGTCCTCCTCGCCGGGAAGCTGTTCGTCGTTGCGGGGTACGGCTGGTGCGGCCGCGGCGTTGCCACGCGGGCGCGAGGGATGGGAGCGCGGGTCATCGTCACCGAGGTGGACCCCGTGAAGGCGCTCGAAGCGGTCATGGACGGATACGAGGTGATGCCGATGGCGGACGCGGCACCCCTCGGGGACATCTTCGTCACGCTCACCGGCGACTGCCGCGTCATCGCGCGGGAGCACCTGGAGCGGATGAAGGACGGCGCCATCCTCGCCAACAGCGGTCACTTCGACAACGAGATCGACGTGGCGGCGCTGCGAGCGATGGCGGTCGAGGTCGTGCGTGTCCGGCCCCACGTGGACGAGTTCCGCCTCGCTGACGGCCGCCGGCTCTACCTGCTGGGCGAGGGACGGCTCGTGAACCTTGCCGCTGCGGAAGGGCATCCGGCGGCGGTCATGGACATGTCGTTCGCGAACCAGGCGCTCGCAACCGAGTGGCTCGTCCAGCACCATCGGGAGCTCTCGCCGCAGGTCTACTCCCTGCCCCGCGAGCTCGACGAGCGGATCGCACGCCTCAAGCTCGATGCGCTCGGGGTGCGGATCGACGAGCTGACCGAAGAACAGCGGCAGTACCTCTCCAGCTGGGAGTCGGGGACGTAGCCGAGCCGGCGGCACTCCGTGGTGAGAGGGTGCTCCCCCGCCCGGCAAGTTTGGGGCCTGCTCCCGGCCGGCAGGCGCCGGCCCACCGCCAGCGAGCACCCGCGAATCCTTCCCAACAGCGAACCGGCGCCGTACCATCGCCGTGAGCGTCACGAGCGGCCGCCTGGCGGCCCGGCAACCTGGTTACGCCTCCAAGGTGCCAAGATGACGCGGCCCGCCCGCGCGTGGCGGGCAACAAAAGGCGGACTCGATGAGTCCGCCCCTCCATCGAGGGGCGGCGCGGAGAACGGCGCATCTCAGCCCCTCGTGCCACCCGAGGGGCTTCGTCTTCGGCGGAGCCCCGAAACTGCAAGGAGAGCGTGAAGATGGCTCGTCGGCGGTTCTTGACTTCGGAGTCGGTCACGGAGGGGCACCCTGACAAGATCTGCGACCAGATCTCGGATGCCGTGCTCGATGCCTACCTCGAACAGGACCCGCTCGCCAGGGTCGCGTGCGAGGTGGCCATCACCAACGGGCTCGTGTTCGTGACGGGTGAGATCACCGCGAACGCCACGGTCGACATCCAGTCCGTGGTGCGGGAGACGATCCGCCGCATCGGCTACACGTCCTCCGAGATCGGCTTCGACGGGGAGACGTGCGGCGTCATCATCGCCGTCAACCGCCAGTCGCCGGACATCGCCTACGGCGTCGACAACGCCCTCGAGGTTCGACGCGGCGAGCGCGGCGGCGACGGCCTCAACGTGGGCGCCGGGGACCAGGGCATGATGATCGGGTTCGCCTGCACCGAGACGCCAGAGCTGATGCCGCTGCCCATCATGCTCGCCCACCGGCTCACGCGGCGCCTCACCGAAGCGCGCCGGAGCGGCGAGCTTCCCTGGCTGCGGCCGGACGGGAAGTCCCAGGTGACGATCGAGTACGACGAGAACGGCCGCCCCTTCCGGGCAGAGGCGATCGTCGTCTCGGCCCAGCACGCGCCGGACATCGACCCCGAGACGATCGAGCTGGGGATCCGGCGGCACGTGATCGAGCCCATCGTCGATGAGTCGCTCATCGACCAGGATACGAAGATTTATGTCAACCCCTCCGGGCGCTTCGTGCTCGGGGGACCGCGCGCGGACGCGGGGCTCACGGGGAGGAAGATCATCGTCGACACTTACGGCGGCGCTGCACGCCACGGCGGCGGAGCGTTCAGCGGCAAGGATCCGACGAAGGTCGACCGTTCCGGGGCCTATGCCGCCCGCTGGGTGGCGAAGAACATCGTCGCCGCGGGGCTCGCCGAGCGGTGCGAATTCCTGCTCTCGTACGCCATCGGCGTCGCGCGCCCGATGTCGATCGACGTGGAGACCTTCGGAACGGCACGGGTCCCGGAGGAGCGCATCCTGGAGGCGGTCCGGAAGCACTTCGACCTTCGCCCAGGGGCGATCATCCGCGACCTGGACCTGCGCAGGCCGATCTACCGCGCCACCGCCGCCTACGGACACTTCGGTCGGACGGACTTCGACTTTCCCTGGGAAGACACCAGCCGGGCTGCGGACCTCCGGCGAAGCGCGGGGCTCCCGGACTGAGCCATGGACGCCATCATCCTCGTGGGTGGGCTGGGGACGAGGCTCCGCCCCCTCACCGAAACGCGCCACAAGAGCCTCGTGCCGATCTGCAACCGCCCGGCCATCGATCTCCTGCTCGAATGGCTCGCGAGGTACGGGGTGCGCCGGGCGGTGCTCGCCGTCGGGGTGGGCGGCGAGGCCCTCGCCGACCACGTGCGCGCGCCGGGCGTCGCCCCGCTGCCGGTGACGTTCGTGTGGGAGCGGCTGCGTCTGGAGTCGGGCGGTGCCATCCGCAACGCCGTCAAGGAGGCCCGCATCGACGACCGCTTCCTCGTCGTCAACGGCGACATCTACGTCGAGTTCGACCTGGCCGCCGCCATCGAGACCCATGTGCAGCGGGGAGCCGAACTGACGCTTGCGCTGTACCGCGTACCGGATCCGAGCGAGTTCGGCGTTGCTCTCGTGTCGGAGGATGGGTGGGTGACCGGCTTCGTGGAGAAGCCGCCCCGCGGAGCGTACGAACACGCGCTCGTGAACGCCGGGGTCTGGATCTTCGAGCGCCATCTCGTCGAGCAGATCCCGAGCGGTCCCGTACGGGTGGAGGAGACCCTCTTCCCGTCGCTCGTCGGCCGCGGCCGCCCGGTTCTCGGCTACACGTTCGAAGGGTTGTGGGCCGACATCGGCACGCCAGCTCGCTACCTGGATCTCCACCGGCGTCTCCTTCGCCGCGGGCCCGAGCGGCTGCTGGCGCCGGGGTGCGAGGTCGACGGCTCCGCCAGCATCGAGCTGGCTAGCCTCGGGGAGGGATGCCGGGTGGGGCCCCAGGCCGCGATCCGCGAGTCCGTCCTGTGGGAACGAGTGGCCGTCGAAGCGGGGGCCGTCGTCGAGGGGAGCATCGCCGCCGACGGGGCCGTCATCGGGCGAGGGGCACGGGTCGTGGACTCGGTCCTGGGAGCGAATTCGAGCGTCGCACCGGGCTCCATCGTCGAGGGAATGAGGGTCCCACCACGCGCTCGCTATGATGGTGCCCATGAGTGAGTCTCCCATCCGTTTCGGGACGGACGGCTGGCGCGCCATCATCGCCGACACGTTCACGTTCGAAAACGTCCGTATCTGCGCCCGAGCCGTGGGCGAGTACTTCGCGGAGCGGTACGGAACCGCGCAGCCGTTCATCGTGGGGTACGACACGCGCTTCCTTTCCGAGGAGTTCGCGCTCGAGGCGGCCAGGGTCGTTGCCGCCCTCGGGTTCACCGTCCAGCTCGCGGAGCGCCCGGCACCAACGCCGGCGGTGAGCTACCGCATCCTGGAAGCGGGAGGCTGCGGCGGCATCGTCATCACCTCGAGCCACAACCCGTACCAGTGGAACGGGCTGAAGGTGAAGCCGCACTACGCCGGCTCGGCCTCGCCCGAGGTCATCTCCGCCATCGAGTCCCGCATTCCGGCCCTCCTCGGCCGAGAGCGCGAGATCGCTCGGGTTCCTGCCGGCTCGGAACAGATCACGTGCTTCGATCCGATGCCCGGCTATCTCGCGGCCCTGCGCCGCCTGGTGGACATCGAGCGAATCAAAGGGGCAGGCCTTCGCATCGCCGTGGACCAGATGTACGGCGCCGGCGCCGGGGTGTTCCCGGCCCTTCTCGACGGTGGTGCGACGAGCGTGACGGAGATTCACGCCGAGCGGAATCCTCTCTTCCCGGGCCTTCGAGCGCCGGAACCGATCGAGCCGAACCTGACCGCACTTCTCCAGCTCATGAAGCGGGAGCGGTTCGACCTCGGCGTCGCGAACGACGGTGATTCGGACCGCGTCGGGCTCGCCGACGAGCGGGGCAGCTTCGTCGACCAGCTGCGGACCTTCGCCCTGCTCGCCTACTACCTGCTGGAAGTGCGCGGCCTGCGGGGCCCGATCGTGAAGTCGCTCACGACCACGGAGATGGTGCGGCTCCTCGCCGAGCGGTACGGCGTGGAGTGCTACGAGACCCCGGTCGGGTTCAAGTACATCGCCCCGCTCATGATGGAGCGCAACGCCCTCATCGGCGGCGAGGAGAGCGGGGGGTACGGGTTCCGCGGCCACCTGCCCGAGCGGGATGGCATCCTCGCCGGCCTCTACCTGATCGACCTCGTAGCCGCGACCGGGAAACGGCCGAGCGAGCTCGTGCGGGAGCTCTTCGAGCTGGTGGGTCCGCACTACTATCGGCGAATCGACGTCGAGATGGACGAGGCCGCACGCCAGGAGGTGCGGGCTCGCCTCGACGCTGCAAACCCGGCAGAGCTGGCAGGGAGACCGGTGCGGGGCAAGGACACCACCGACGGATGGCGGTTCTTCCTTGACGAAGGCTGGCTCCTGCTGCGCATGTCGGGAACCGAACCGCTCGTGCGCGTGTACACCGAGGTGCGGGACGAACGGCTCGTTGAGCCGCTGCTCGAAGCCGGCCTCGAGCTCGCCGGCCTTCGCCAAGCTGCTTCCCACTGACCGGAGAGGCGCCTACACTACGATCGAGTCGGCCATCGGGGTAGCGGCTTACCGGCCGCCCCCGCGCCTTCAGCCTGGGAGGGCGAGCGCCCGCTCGCACCTGGGTGGCCACGACCGGACGGCGTGGCAGGCACCGGCCCCCCAATACTTCGGGGTCCCGCCGGGAACGACGCGGCCGAGGGAAGGTGAGAGTCATGGCTCGCATGACGGGTGCGGAGATCCTCCTGGAGTGTCTCCAGCGGGAGGGAGTCGAGGTCATCTTCGGCTATCCGGGCGGGGTCGTCCTGCCGCTGTACGACGCCTTGCCGCGGTACCCTTCCATCCGGCACGTGCTCGTGCGGCACGAACAGGGCGCCGCGCATATGGCGGACGGGTACGCGCGGGCGAGCGGCCGCCTCGGGGTGTGTCTCGCCACCAGCGGCCCCGGCGCCACGAACCTCGTGACGGGGATTGCAACCGCCTTCATGGACTCGACACCCGTCCTCGCCATCACGGGGAACGTGGCCCGGACCTTGCTGGGGCGCGACGGGTTCCAAGAGGCGGACATCACCGGCATCACGATGCCCATCACGAAGCACAACTACCTCGTCATGCGGGCAAGCGACCTCGCCCTCACGGTGCGCGAGGCGATCCACATCGCCACCACCGGGCGGCCGGGCCCGGTGCTCATCGACATCCCGAAGGACGTCTTCCAGGAGGAAGCGGAGTTCGAGTGGCCCGAGGAGGTTCGCCTTCGCGGCTACAAGCCCACCTATGAAGGCCACGCGGGGATGATCAAGCGCGCCGCCCAGGTCATCAACGAGGCGAAGCGTCCGATCATCATCGCGGGCCACGGGGTCATCTGGGGCGACGCCAGTCGCGAGCTCATCGCCCTCGCGGAGAAGGCCCACATCCCCGTCATCACCACCTTCCTCGGCATCGGCGCGTTCCCGGAAGACCACCCGCTCAGCTACGGGTGGCTCGGAATGCACGGGATGTACTACGCGAACATGGCGGCCGACAACGCGGACGTCGTCATCGGAATCGGGATGCGCTTCGACGACCGCGCGATGGGCCGCTTCAAGGACTTCAACCCCACCGCGAAGATCATCCACATCGACATCGACCCCGCCGAAATCGGGAAGAACTTCCCGACCGCCGTGCCGATCGTGGGACACGTGAAGAACGTGCTGCCGCGGCTCACCGAACTCGTGCAGGAGGCGCGCCACGACGACTGGATCGCCTGGATCGACCGGGTCCGCGAGGAGCACCCGAGCCTCGAGATCCGCGAGACGCGACGGCTCATTCCCCAGTACGTCGTTCGCACGCTGTACGAGGAGACGAACGGCGACGCGACCATCGTCACCGGCGTGGGCCAGCACCAGATGTGGGCAGGGCAGCACTACTTCTACAAGCGCCCGCGGCAGCTCATCAGCTCCGGCGGCCTCGGGACGATGGGGTTTGAACTCCCCGGCGCGATCGGGGCCCAGATCGCGCGGCCCGATGCCGAGGTGTGGGCGATCTGTGGGGACGGCGGCTTCCAGATGACGATGCAAGAGCTGGCGGTCGTCGTCGACGAGCAGCTTCCTCTCAAAATCGCCATCTTCAACAACGGCTACCTCGGCATGGTGCGCCAGTGGCAGCAGCTCTTCTACGACAAGAACTTCATGGCCGTGGCGATGACACAGCCGGATTTCCTGAAGATCGCCGAGGCGTACGGCATCCCCGCCATTCGCGTGGAGACGAAGGGCGAGGTCCGCGATGCCATCCGCGCCGCACGCGCCCATCGCGGGCCCTTCCTCATCGACTTCATGATCGACCAGGAGGAGAACGTCTGGCCGATGGTCCCGGCTGGCGCGGCGCTGAAGGAGACCATCGAGGCTCCCGCAGAGGAGCTGGCGCGATGAGCTCGCGGAACGGACGCCGGCAGGTCAACCAGCACACGGTGGTCGCCATCGTCGAAGACAAGCCGGGAGTGCTCATGCGCGTGGCGAGCCTCTTCCGGCGCCGTGGGTTCAACATCGAGTCCCTTACGGTCGGGCCTACCGAGACCAAGGGGCTGAGCCGGATGACGATCGTCGTCGACGGCGAGAGCGCGCCGGTGGAGCAGGTGGAGAAACAGCTCTACAAGCTCATCGACGTCGTGAAGGTGAGCGACCTCTCGAACGAGGAGATGGTGGCCCGCGAGCTCGCCCTCATCAAGGTGCGCTGCAACAACCTGAATCGCCACGAGATCCTCGACATCGCGCAGGTCTTCCGCGCTGACGTCGTCGACCTCGCGACGAACTCGCTCATCCTGCAGGTCGTCGGCGACGAGGACAAGATCAACGGCCTCATCAAGATGTGCGAGCCGTACGGGATCAAGGAGCTCGCCCGAACCGGCCGCGTGGCCATGGTTCGCGGGCCGAAGACCACGACGGTGCACGAGGAGGTCCCGGAAAAGATCGCCCGCATCCACGCCTCCCAGGGCCGCCGCGTGGAAGGCGTGGAGCTCCCCTTCAGCAGCGACTGATGGCGAGCAGCCGGCCCCGCTAGGCCAGCTCAAGCAGGGTCTGGCCCTCGGCTACGATATCCCCCGGAGCGACGCGAACGGAGACGACCTTTCCGGGAGCGGTCGCCACGACCCGGTGCTCCATCTTCATCGCCTCGAGAACGACGAGCAGGTCACCGGGGGCTACGGTGTCGCCTGCCCGGGCCAGGACCTCGCGCACGCGCCCTGCGAGTGGCGCCGTCACCGCCTCATGTAGCCCCTCCTGCTCCGCCGCTCGCGGAGGCAGGGGAGGGGGCTCCGCCACTCGCAGGCAGTAGCCCTCCGCCCGCAGGCAGCCGGGTTCCCGGCACTCGTTCGCCCGGACGGCGGAGCGCCGCTCCTCGCCGTACTCGATCGCCCTTACTTCGCAGCCGTCGCTGACCCAGCAGACGAGCCGCCCCGCCCCGAACCAGCGCGGTCGGACCCGCCACGCCTCGGCCGCGCCCGAGTGGTCGCATCCTGCGTATGCGAGCGCCTCCTGCACGGCCCGCCACACGCGCGCAGGTGTCGCTCCCCGTTCCAGCGCCAGCTCGAGCTCCTCCTCGAGCCACGAGGTCGTCGCCCCGCCTGAGCGGAACGACGGGCTGCGCGCGATCCCGCGCAGCAGCTGCAGGTTGGTCCGCACCCCGCCGACGTGGAGGGCACCGAGGGCTTCCTCCAGGCGGGCTAGAGCGGCGGCGCGATCCGCGCCATGGACGACGAGTTTCGCCAGCAGCGAGTCGTAGTGCGGCGGGACTTCGTCCCCGCTTTCGTACCCTGCATCCCAGCGCACCGCTCCCGCGCAGGCGCAGGGCCCGAAACGGTCGAGGCGGCCTGCTGAGGGAGCGAACCCCCGGCTCGGGTCCTCGGCATTGACGCGGCACTCGATCGCGTGGCCATCAAAACGGACCTCGTCCTGAGCGAACGGCAGAGGCTCGCCCGCAGCCACGCGCAGCTGGAGCTCCACGAGGTCGAGTCCCGTCCGAAGCTCGGTAACGGGATGCTCGACCTGCAGGCGCGGGTTCACCTCGAGGAAGTAGAACGGCCGCTCCCCCTGCGGCCCGGGCGGCCCCACGAGGAACTCCACCGTTCCCGCGTTCTCGTAACCCACCGCGGCGGCGAGCCGTACTGCGGCCGCGCACAGCTTCTCCCTGAGGGGACCGTCGACAACCGGTGACGGGGATTCCTCGACGACCTTCTGGTGGCGCCGCTGCACCGAGCACTCGCGCTCCCCCAGATGGAGCACGCGGCCATGGGCATCGGCGAGGACTTGCACCTCGACGTGGTGCGCCCCCTCGACGAGCCGCTCGGCAAAGAGGCGGCCGTCGCCGAAGGCGGACTCGGCCTCCCGGAAGGCGGAGCGCAGGGCGCTCTCGACGTCGTCGCCATCCCGCAGCACACGCATGCCGCGGCCGCCGCCGCCGGCTCGCGCCTTCACCATGACCGGGAGCCCGACCTCGCGAATCTTCGCCGCTAGGTCTGAGACAGAGCCGCCCTCTACGCCCTCCGACACGGGAATTCCGAGCCGCTTCGCCGCTTCCCGTGCCTCCTGCTTGTCCCCGAGCGCGCGCAACACACGCGGAGAGGGGCCGACGAACGTGATTCCGGCCTCCGCACATGCCTCAGCGAGAGCCGGCGATTCGGCCAGGAAGCCCCAGCCCGGGTGGATGGCGTCCGCTCCGCTCCGTTTCGCAGCTTCGAGGACCGCTTCGACGTTGAGGTATGTCTCCCCCGGCAACACGCCCGGCAGGAGCACGACGTCGTCGGCAAGCCGGGCGGCCAGGCCGACGCGGTCCGGGATCGACGCCGCCACCACGCTGCGAATGCCGAGACGGCGGAGCGTCCGAACGACACGTACCGCCACCTCCCCGCGGTTCGGAACCAGGACTGTGCGGAACACCGGCGTCATTCTACCCGGCACGGGCACGCTCTCTGCTACGAGGAGCTGCTACAGTGTCGCCGTGCGGTACGCCACGCTCGACGGCACCGACATCGTCGTGAGCCGGCTCGCGCTCGGGACGATGCAATTCGGGTGGACCGCGACGAAGGCCGAGGCGTTCGCCACGCTGGACCGTTTCCTGGAAGCGGGCGGCACCCTCATCGACACGGCGGACATCTACTCGAACTGGGTGCCGGGCAACCCCGGCGGCGTGAGCGAGCGCATCCTCGGCGAGTGGCTCGAATCGCGTCGCGCTCGCGACCAAGTGGTCATCGCCACGAAGGTCCGCGGCAGGATGTGGGACGGCCCGGATGGAGAGGGACTCTCGCGAGCTCACATCCTCCGGGCCGCCAGCGAAAGCCTCGAGCGGCTGCGAACGGACCGAATCGACCTCTACCAATGTCACTGGCCGGATGAGCGGGTGCCGATAGAGGAGACCCTTTCGGCCTTCGCGGAGCTGATGGCGGCGGGGCGAGTGCGTGCCATCGGGTGCTCGAACTTCACCGCCGCCGAACTCCGCCACGCCCTGGACGTGGCCGCCGCGAAGGGCCTCCCGCGGTTCGTCTCCCTCCAGCCGCACTACAACCTCGTCCACCGCCAGGAGTTCGAGGCCGAACTGCGGGCGCTCTGCGCCGAGCGGGGGCTGGCCGTGCTCCCGTACAGCCCGCTCGCCTCGGGGTTCCTGACCGGGAAGTACCGGCCCGATACCCCGCCCCCGCCCAGCCAGCGAGCGCGCGCCGTGGCGAAGTACCTCATCCCGCCTTGCTTCCGGGTACTCGAGGAGGTGGAGCGCATCGCCAGCGAGCGAGGTGCGCGGCCGGCCGCGGTGGCGATCGCCTGGCTGCTCGCACAGCCGACGGTAACGTCCGTCATCGTGGGCGCGAACACGCCCGAGCAGCTGGACGACCTCCTGCCGGCCGCCGAACTCGACCTCCGGCCGGAGGAGCTGGAGCGGCTAGACGCCGTGAGCCGGCCGTTCGCCGAGGGCGACCCGGTGCGAAGGGGAGCCGCCAGGTGATCCGCTCGATGGAGGAGTTCCTGCGGTTCTTCGATTCCGTGCACCGGAGAACGGTTCGCGATATCGCTGCGCTCCCACCGGATGCGGATGGCTGGACGCCGCCGCGAGGTTCGGGTGAGGCCGCGTGGAGCATCAACACGATCGTCGCCCACATCGCCGGCTCCCGGCTCTACTTCGCGAGCGCGTACCGGGACGAGGGATGGATCAGCCCGCGCCGCTTCGACACGTCCTCTCGGGATCGCTGGATCCCGGCGCTCGAGGAGAGCGCCCGCGAACTCCACTCCATGCTCGCCGATACCCCGCGCGAGTGGCTCGACCGCCGCATCCGGATGATCGATACGGAGGGGACACTCTCCGGCTGGCGCATCCTCATGATGATGCTGGAGCACGAGGTGCACCATCGGAGCCAGATCGACACTTACGCCGGGCTTCAGGGGTGGCACGTGCCCGACATCTTCGCGCGCAGCGCCGAGGAGATCGCAGCTCGCCAGGAAGAGCAGCTGCGCAGGCGACACCCGGAGCCTGGTTCATGACGAGCCCCCAGCGCCCCACGGGGCTCGTCCTTGCCGGCGGGCGCAGCTCCCGGTTCGGGAGCGACAAGGCCGCCGCGCTCCTTGGCGGGGTACCGCTGCTCCACTGGGTCCTGGAGCGGCTGGCGCCCCTCTGCAGCGAGCTGCTGGTCGCGCTCGCTCCCGCAGGTCGGGACCCCTCGCTCCCGGAGCTCCCGCTGCCCACACGGCTGGTGCGGGATGAGACACCGTACGAGGGCCCGCTGGCGGGAATCGTCGCCGGGCTCCGCGAAGCCCGCGGCGCGCGCTGCATCGTCACTGCCTGCGATGCCCCGTTCCTCTCGCGCGCGCTCCTCGAACGCATGCTCGAGCGAGAGGGCGACGTGGTGCTCGCGCGCGTCGGGGGCGTCCTCCAGCCCCTTCCGGGCGTCTACGCGCGCCAGGCGGTGCTGGCGCAGGCAACGCAAGCGTTCGAGCGCGGCGAGCGCCGCATCCTCGCAGCCATCGCCCCCTTGAGCGTGACGGTCCTCGAGGAGGACGAGGTGCGCCGATTCGACCCCGACCTGGCCAGCTTCCTCAACGTCAACACGCGTGAGGCCCTCGCCGAGGCCACCCGTCGCCTCTCCGCTACATCCTGAAGATCGGGGCGCCGAGTTCCTCGTCCCGTGGGTTGTTGGCGATGACCGCGAGCGCCAGGCCCAGCACCTGCCGCGTGTCCACGGGATCGAGGATGCCGTCGTCCCACAGCCGGGCCGTGCTGAAGTACGGCGACCCCTGCGATTCGTACTGCTCGATGATGGGCCGACGGAACGCGTCCCGCTCCTCGTCGCTGAGGGACTCGCCCCGGTCGAGACGGATCTGCAGCAGCACGTTTGCCGCCTGCTCGCCCCCCATTACGCTGATGCGAGCGTTCGGCCACATCCAGAGGAAGCGAGGCCCATAGGCCCGCCCGCACATCGCGTAGTTGCCCGCTCCGAAACTCCCGCCGATGACGACCGTGAGCTTCGGAACCGGAGCCGTCGCCACGGCCGTGACCATCTTGGCGCCGTCCTTGGCGATGCCGCGGTTCTCGTACTGCTTCCCGACCATGAAGCCGGTGATGTTCTGCAAGAAGAGGAGCGGCACGCCACGCTGGCCGCAAAGTTCGATGAAGTGCGCCCCTTTGAGCGCGCTCTCACTGAAGAGGATGCCGTTGTTGGCCACGATCCCGACCGGGTACCCGAAGATGCGCGCGAAACCGCAGACGAGCGTCGTCCCGTAGCGCGCCTTGAATTCGTGAAAGCGGGAGCCGTCCACGAGCCGGGCGATCACCTCGCGCACCTCGAACGGGCGGCGCAGATCGGCGGGGACGATCCCGTACAGCTCCTCGATCGGGTAGCGGGGCGGCTCGGGACGGGTGAGCTCCCACGGCGGCGCCGGCGTGTTCGGGATGGACGCGACGATGGAACGGAGGATACGGATCGCGTGGGCGTCGTCCTCCGCGAAGTGGTCGGCCACGCCGCTGATGCGGGTATGGACGTCGGCACCGCCAAGCTCCTCGGCCGTGGTTTCCTCTCCCGTTGCTGCTTTCACCAAGGGCGGCCCGCCGAGGAAGATCGTCCCGGTCCCGCGGACGATGACCGTCTCGTCGCTCATGGCGGGCACGTACGCCCCGCCGGCAGTGCACGAGCCCATCACGGCAGCGATCTGGTAGACGCCCCTCGCTGCCATGCGAGCCTGGTTGTAGAAGATCCGCCCGAAGTGGTCCCGGTCAGGGAACACCTCGTGCTGGAGCGGGAGGAATGCGCCGCCGCTGTCGACGAGGTAGATGCACGGGATCCGGTTCTGCTCCGCCACTTCCTGTGCACGGAGGTGCTTCTTCACGGTCAGCGGGTAGTACGTACCCCCTTTGACCGTGGCATCGTTCGCGATGATGACGCACTCGCGGCCGCAGACGACCCCGACACCGGTGACGATGCCGGCTGCGGGCACATCGTCCTCGTACACCCCATCCGCCGCCAGCGGGCTGAGCTCCAGGAACGAGGTTCCGGGATCGATGAGCCGCTGGATCCGCTCCCTGGCGAGCAGTTTCCCCCGGGCCCGATGCCGTTCGACATCCCGCCCGCCCCCGTGCTGCGCGACCCGCCGGAGCCGCTCCCGAAGTTCGGCCACGAGAGCACGATTCCGCGCCTCGTTCTCTCGGAAAGCGGGGGAGTCCGGATCCACTCGTGACTCGAGCAGAGGAAGCTCTTGGTCCATGCCCACCCAAGGGTACAGCCGCCGCCGCGCAGCGGTACAATCGCGCCCGTGCGAGAACCGGCGCCCGGTCCCTTCGGCGAGCTGCTCGGGATCCAGCTGCTCGAGCGAGAGCAGGGGTTCGCCCGAGCGACGATCGCCGCTGACCGGCGGCACCTCAACCCGCACGGGGTCGTCCACGGAGCCGCGGTCTACGCGCTCGTCGACCAGGCGATGGGTGCCGCGGTCTACAGCGTGATGGACCCGACGGAAAGCTGCGCCACGCTCGAGGTCTCCATCGCCTATCTCTCCCCCGGTCGACCGGGACCGATGGAAGCGACGGTGCGCTTGGTCCGTCGCACGCGCCGGATCGCCGTCCTCGAGGCCGAGGCGCGGCAGGGCGACCGTCTCCTTGCCAAGGCGCTGGGCACGTACGCCATCTTCCCCGTCGAGCCGCCCACGGGCGAATCCGGCGAGTCATCGCAGGGCGAGAACGATAGCGGCAGCTGAGCTTCCGACGAGGATGGCAACGACGACGCCGCGAAACGCATCCTCGTCCACCCGTCCGTACAGCCACCCCCCGATGCGCCAGCCGACGAAGAGGCCAGGCAGCCCCACCACGCTCGCTACCGCCGAGCGCGAGTCGAATTGACCACCGACCGCGAACAGGGTGACGGCGAGAAGTCCGCTGAGGAAGAAGTAGGCGGTGATCGTGGCGCGGAACACCGCCGGAATCATCCCGCGACCCTGGAGGTAGAGGACGACCGGGGGTCCGGACATGCTCGTGGCGGTGCGGAGGACGCCGCTGAGGAGCCCGGCCACCATGTCGCCGAACACGCTCTGCTCGAGCCGCCACCGCCCGCACGCCAGCAGCCAGGTGGCAGCGAGAACCGTCGACGCGATCAGCAGCTGCAGCGTGTCCCGGGCGACCCAGATGAGGACGAGATACCCGCCCGGCATTCCGAGGGCGGCGAAGACGAAGAGCCGGCCCGCCGTGCCCCACCAGACCTGGTGCCGCAGCTGGAGCAGCATCGCCCCACCAAGCGCCGTGGCGAGCACGTTCGAGGTCACCACCGCTTCGCGTGGTCCGAGAAGGAGAACAAGCAGCGGCACCACCAGCAGACCGAACCCGAAGCCGCTGAACGATTGCGCTACAGCCGCAAACGATACGACGAGCAGGACGAGCAGGGCGTCGGACGCCGGCACGCGCGATCAGTAACGGCGCTCGAACCTCGGCGCAAGGGCCGTGAGGCAGCTGCGTCTCGTCCTCGCGGCTCTTCTCGCAGCGGTCGCTTGACCCGCCAGCTCCCGATCGCCGAACGTAGGGGCATGGAAGTAGTGAACGAACTCATGGTCCGCGGCATCGTCGTCGGGGTGTTCGCGGAGAACTGCTGGATCATCGGCAACCGGCGGACCGGTGAGGCCATCTGCATCGACCCCGGCGATCAGCCGGAGGAGATCTTGGCGCTCGCCCGCGACATGGGCGTGCGCATCAAGCTCATCGCCAACTCTCACGCCCACATCGACCACATCATGGGCGTTGCGGGGGTGCACGCCGCGACAGGCGCGAAGTTCCTCCTCAATCCGGGCGACCTCACCATCCTCCGCGATGGCTTTCGACAGGCTGCGATGCGTTTCGGACTCGACCTCTTGGCCAAGAAGCCGCCCGACCCGGACGCGTTCGTGCAGGAGGGAGACATCGTCGAGGTGGACGGCGTCCAGCTCCGTGCGATCCACACTCCGGGACACACCCCCGGGAGCATGAGCTACTACACCGAGGGCATGCTCTTCAGCGGCGACACGCTCTTCCGGGGATCGATTGGACGAACCGACCTCCCCGGCGGGAACTTCGAGCAGGAGATGCGCAGCATCTGCGAAAAGCTGCTCCTCCTCCCCGACGATACGGTGGTGCTCCCGGGACACATGGAGCAGACGACAATCGGCTTCGAGAAGCAGCACAACCCGTTCGTACTGCAATGGCTCCAGCTCCAGGCGGAGCGGCGAGGGAGCTGACGATCACTCGCGGGAACGGTCCCTGAAGTTCAGGTAGTACCTGCTCGGGGTGGGCTCTGCTTGCCCCTGGTACTTGCTGCCCAGGGGGGAGGAACCGTACGGGTGCTCGGCCGGCTCCGTCAGCCGCAGGAAGGAGATCTGTGAGACCTTCATCTTGTAGTAAAGGGCAATGGGCAGGTTCGCCACGTTCGAGAGTTCGAGCGTTAAATAGCCGTCCCATCCAGGGTCGACGTAGCCCGCGGTGGAGTGGATGAGCAGCCCGAGCCGCCCAAGTGACGACTTCCCCTCCAGCCTCCCGACGATGTCATCGGGCAGCTTCACGCGCTCGTACGTCACGGCGAGCGCGAACTCCCCCGGGTGCAGGATGAAAGGGGTGTCCTCGTCGATCTCGACGAGCTCGGTGAGGTCTGGGTACTCCCGCTTCACGTCGATGAAGGGGATACGGGAGTTGCGGAAGACGCGGAACAGCCTCCCCAGGCGAAGGTCGACGCTCGCCGGCTGAATGGCATCGGGCGCGAGCGGGTCGACGACGATGCGCCCCGCCTCGATCTCCCGGCGGATCGTCCGGTCGGAGAGAACCACGCCGCCATTATGCGGGGCGCACGCCCAAGGGACACTACAGTAGGGGCTCGCTTCCCGAACGCAGCTCGCCGCCCCCGCTGGTACGATGCCGCCGACGAGTTCAGGGAGGAGACCACGCATGGCTGGGCCACTGGAAGGCATTCGCGTCGTCGAGCTCGGGGTCTGGGTCGCGGGGCCCTCCGCGGCGGCCATCCTCGCCGATTGGGGTGCGGACGTGATCAAGATCGAGCCTCCGGAAGGGGACCCCTTCCGGGGCCTCTTCGCTGGCCTCATCGACCTGGAGGGGAACCCGCCGTTCGAGCTCGACAACCGAGGGAAACGAAGCGTGGCGCTCGACCTCGAAACGCCCGCCGGCAAGGAGGTCGCCTGGAAGCTCATCGAGCGGGCCGATGTCTTCATCTCGAACCTTCGCCCGAAAGCGCTGGAGAAGCTCGGCCTCACGTACGAGGCTTGCGCCGCCAGGAACCCCCGGCTCGTGTACTGCCAGGTGACCGGCTACGGTCCGGAGGGAGAGGCGTCGAACCGGGCTGCCTACGACGTGGGGGCATTCTGGAGCCGCGGCGCGGTCGCGGCGAGCCTCATGGCGCCCGGGATGGACCCGCCCCAGCAGCGCGGAGGGATGGGGGACCATATGGCCGGCAGCAACGCTGCTGGCGCCATCGCGGCGGCGCTCTTCGCCCGCGAGCGAACGGGGCGTGGGCAGCGCGTGGCCGTCTCGCTCCTCCGCATCGGCGCCTACATGGTGGGCTGGGATCTGAACACGCAGCTCCGCTTCGGGATGGTGACCCCGCCGTACGACCGCTATCACGCCCTCAACCCGATCATCAACTGCTTCCGCGACCGGGACGGACGGTGGTTCTGGCTCCTCCTTCTCCAGGCGGACCGGCACTGGCCGGACCTCCTGCGCGCAATCGACGCTCCCTGGCTTGCGGAAGATCCGCGGTTCAAAGACATCCCTTCCCGGCGGGACCACGCGCCGGAGCTCGTTGCCGAGCTCGATCGCATCTTCGCGCAGCGCCCGCTATCGGAATGGGGACCGATCTTCGACCGCCACGATGTGTGGTGGGCACCGGTGCAAAACATCGCGGAGCTCGCCTCGGACCCGATCGCCGAGCAGGCTGGGGTATTCGTGACGGTGCCAAGTCCATGGGGCGAGACTCGGCAAGTAGCGACGCCGGCTGACTTCTACGGCACTCCCGCGAAGCCGCGCAGCTGGGCCCCGGAACTGGGCCAGCACACCGAGGAGGTACTGCTGGAGCTCGGATACGACTGGGGGGAGATCGTCGCCCTGAAAGACGCGGGGGCTATTTTGTAGGAGCCCTCCCCCGGTCGCAGTGCCGCCGGTCGCACCTCAAAGAGAGCGGATGTACGAGCGGCGCGGGGGCCGGCGCCCTGCCGGCCCCCGCGCTCCATCACCGAATGCACCCGCTTAGCCGCGCGGGAGTCCCAAACCTCGCGTGGCGATGATGTTCCGCTGGATCTCGCTCGTTCCGCCCTCGATCGTGTTCGCGACGGAACGGAGGTACATGTACTTGATCCGCCCGCGGAGGGGCACCTCCGGACCAGGCGACTTGCCGTCGAGCTGGCCGTAAAGACCGAGGAGCTTCATCGCGGTGCGGTAGATGCGCTGGTTCAGCTCGGTGCCGTACAGCTTCGCCACGCTCGCCTCATGACCGGGCGCGACACCTTCCTTCGCCTGGATGGAGACGATCTTCAGGCTCAGCATCTGGGCCACCCCGGCTTCCACGTACCGCTCCGCGAGCTCGTGCCGAATGGCGCGGTTCCACGCGAGGGTCACCTGCCCATCGTTCAGGTGATCCTTCGCGAACTGGATGAGGTCCTCGATGGTCTGCCGCGCCCCGATGGCCGCACCGATGTTCGACCGCTCGAAACTGAGGGTCGTCTGCGCCAGGTACCAGCCCCGGTTCTCCTCGCCGATGAGGTTCTCCTTCGGGACCCGAACATCCTCGAAGAACACCTCGTTGAACTCGTGCGTTCCCGCCATGTTGATGAGCGGGCGAACGGTGACGCCGGGGGACTTCATGTCGACGATGAAGTAGCTGATTCCTCGATGCTTCGGCGCGTTCGGGTCGGTGCGGGCGAGGAGGATCATGTACTTCGCGACGTGCCCGCCAGACGTCCAGATCTTCTGGCCGTTGATGATGTAATCGTCGCCGTCGCGGACCGCCCGCGTCTGCAGGGAAGCGAGGTCAGAGCCGGCGCCGGGCTCGCTGTACCCCTGACACCAGATGTCCTCCCCCTTGAGGATGCCCGGCAAGTACTTCTTCTTCTGCTCTTCGGTCCCATGGACGATGAGCGTCGGCCCGACAAAGCCGACGGCGATGCCGAACGGCCGCGGCGCCCGCGCCTCCGCGAGCTCCTGGTTGAAGATGAACTGCTGCATGACGGACATGCCCGCGCCGCCGTACTCCTTCGGCCAGGCAGGAGCGATCCAGCCCCGCTCCGCAAGCTTCTTCATCCACTCGCGCGTGCCCTGCTGCGTAAAGGGATCGCTCGCGCCCGGTTCCGGCTTCGGCGCGTACTTGCGAATGAACTCTCGAACCTCGGCACGAAATGCCGCTTCCTCGGGAGTGTCGCGAAAGTCGACCATCTCCTCCTATCCATCCTTTCGACGAGCGTTCAGCGGCCCCATTGTACCGAACACCGGAAAGCGACGAAACCTGTTCGAATTTTCGCGCCCGCTCAAGGACCAAACTCGAACGCGGTCCCGGCTCCGCTGCGCGCAACGAGCGCCTCCCGGTAGGATGAGGTGCTATGAGCAGCGCAGTGTTCCCTCCTACGCCTCGAATCTTGATGGGCCCCGGCCCGAGCGGCGCGCACCCGCGCGTGCTCCGCGCGATGACGGAGCCCCTCCTCGGACACCTCGATCCGGACTTCCTCCGCATCATGGACGATTGCCGCGAGAAGCTTCGCGCGGTCTTCCGCACCCGGAACAAGGTCACACTCGCGACCCCCGGGACGGGGACGAGCGGGATGGAGGCCGCCGTCATGAACCTGCTTCAGCCCGGTGACCGGGCTGTCGTCGGGGTGGCCGGCTACTTCGGCGACCGCATCGCGCAGATGGCCGAGCGCGCCGGAGCGGAGGTCACCCGCGTCGAGGTCCCGTGGGGGTCACCGATCCCGCCGGAGCGCATCGAGGAGGCGCTCCGCGCAACGCCCCGCGCCAAGGTCGTCGCCGTCGTTCATGCCGAGACCTCGACTGGCGTCCTCCAGCCCATCGAGGAGATCGCCAAGCTCGCACATGAGGCAGGAGCCTTCCTCATCGTCGACTGCGTGACTTCCCTCGGCGGCTTGCCGGTGGAGGTGGATGCATGGGGCGCCGACGTCGCCTACTCCGGAACGCAGAAGTGCCTCAGCGCGCCGCCCGGAGCAGCGCCCATCACCGTGTCCGACGCCGCCTTCGCCGCCATGGAGGCGCGTGAGGTGCCGCCGAACTCGTGGTACCTCGATCTCCGCCTGCTGGAGGCGTACTGGGACGAGCGCCGCGTCTACCACCACACGGCGCCAATCTCCATGGTGTACGCGCTGCGAGAGGCACTGAGCCTCGTTCTGGAGGAAGGGCTGGAGCAGCGCTGGCGACGGCACGAGCGCCACGGCAGGGCCCTCCAAGCGGGGCTCGAGGCGATGGGCCTCCGGCTCCACGCCGCCTCCGGCTACCGCCTGCCGGTGCTAACGACCGTCCGAGTCCCGGACGGTGTGGACGAGGCCGCAGTTCGCCGCGGGCTGCTCGAACGCTACTCCATCGAGATCGGGGGCGGGTTGGGAGAGCTGCGCGGAGCGGTTTGGCGTGTGGGGCTCATGGGCGAGTCCTCCACCGCGGGCAACGTTCTCTACTTCCTGAATGCCTTCGGTCGGCTGCTGCGCGAGGCGGGCTTCGCCGCCGACGTCGCCGCCGCCCGGCAAGCAGCAGCCTCCGCGCTCGCGGAATGATGGTGCGAACGGTTCTGGCTGGATTACTCCTCGCAGCGGCCCTCGTCGCGTGCGGCCCGGAGCGGGGCGGGAGGGAGGGATCGCCGGCGACCAGCGCCCCGGCCACCATCGAGAGCACGGCTGCACCGGCGAGCCCTGCGGATGCCGCGACGCCCACGGAGACCGAGCGGCCCGGCCCCACCGTCGGCGCGCCGAGGACTCCGCCCTCCATCGGCATCGTGCCCGCCTATCCCGAACTCCCGCGGTTCGACCGTCCCATTGCCATGACGGAGGTCCCCGGCGAGGGGGTCATGCTCCTTGCTACCCAGGAGGGCCGCATCTTCGTCTTTGACCGCTCCTCTGACGCGCGGGAGGCCTTCGTTGCCCTCGACTGGCGCGCGAAGACACGCCGGGAAGGAAACGAGGAGGGACTGCTGGGGCTCACGCTCGACCCCGGCTTCGCCGAGCGCCGGTGGGTGTACGTGTACTACACGGCAGCGGACGGGCCGCGGCGCTCCGTCGTCTCCAGGTTGACGGCTACCGGCAGCGGCACGTCGCTGCGAATCGACCCCAGCTCGGAGGTCGTGCTCCTCGAGATCGAGCAGCCGTACAGCAACCACAACGGGGGGCAGATCCTGTTCGGACCGGACGGCATGCTGTACGTCGCCCTCGGGGACGGCGGCGGTGCGGGTGACCCGCAGGGGAACGGTCAGAACCTTTCAACCCTGCTCGGCAGCATCCTTCGTCTCGACGTCCGAACCGTTCCCGCCACCGCGCCTCCTGACAACCCGTTCGTCGGACGCGAAGGCGCTCGTCCCGAAATCTGGGCCTACGGGTTTCGGAACCCGTGGCGCTTCTCCTTCGACCGCGAAACGGGCGACCTCTGGGCGGGCGACGTGGGGCAAAACGCCTGGGAGGAGATCGACCTCGTCAGAGCCGGGAGGAACTACGGATGGAACATCATGGAGGGGGATGCTTGCTTCCGCCCGCCGAGCGGATGCGAACGAGCCGGGCTCGAGCCTCCGGTCGTCGTGTATCCGACGCGTGACGGCAACTGCGCCGTGACCGGGGGGTACGTGTACCGAGGGGAGGCTTACACGCCGCTTCGCGGATTCTATTTGTTCGGCGACTACTGCTCCGGGCGCATCTGGGCCCTCGATGCCGAGGCGGCGACCAGGGGGCTCGCAGTCGGCGCGACGCTGGTGGCGGACACGGACCTCTCCATCGCCTCGTTCGCGGAGGATGCGGCCGGGGAGCTGTACGTGCTCGCCTTCGACGGCCGCGTCTACCGCGTCACCGTGCCATGAGGCTGTGGGCTCCCTTCACGGCTTGCGAAGCGGGCGGCCCACGCCGATGTAGGCTGCCCCGGTCTCGATAACGCGCTCCGGGTCGAGCGCGTTGCGAGCGTCGAGCACCAGGGGCGCGATCCGCCCCCACTCCAGCCCGCGGTACGCGTCGTGGTACGCATGGACCACGATCGCGTCGTACCGTCCGAACGGCTCGCCCGCGGTCCGAAAGCCGAGCCGCCGAACCTCCTCGTCGGCGAGCAGCGCGTCGTGCGCCTCGACGATGGCGCCGCGCAGGGAGAGCTCCCGCAGCAGGTCGAGCGCGTTCGTGTGGGCGGTCACGCTCACGTTGGGGCGGAAGGTCACGCCTAGAAGCAGCACACGCTTCGCGACGAGCCCGCCGAGGACCTGCGCGAGCCGCTCAACCGCGTAGGCGGGCATCGCATCGTTCACCTCCCGGCCCAGGGCCAAGAGGCGGCCGGCCACGTTCGACTGCACGAGAAACCTGGGGTACACGGGGATGCAGTGTCCCCCGACTCCAGTCCCGGGCACGTGGATGTGGCAGAACGGCTGGGAGTTCGCCGCGGCGATGACCTCCATGACATCCACGCCGAACGCGTCGGCCACCTGAGCGAGCTCGTTGGCAAGGGCGATGTTCAGATCGCGGTACGCACCTTCCGCCAGCTTGCTCAGCTCCGCCGCCTCCAGGGACGAGAGGACGAGCACGTCGACGCCGAACGATTGGCGGAAGAACTCCGCCGCCCGCTCGGCCGATGCGGCATCGAGCCCCCCGATCACCTTCGGGTACGCCGTGATGTCCCGCAGCACCCGCCCCATGAAGAGCCGCTCCGGGCTGAAAGCAACGTGGAACTCCTCGCCGGGCTCGAGCCCTGAGGAGGCGAGCACCGGCACGAGCCGCCGCCGCGTGGTCCCCACCGGGAGGGTGGTGTCGAAGATGCAGAGCGCGCCTCGCTGCAAGCCGCGGGCCGCGGTCTCGCAGGCGGCCAGCAAAGAGCGAAGGTCCGCGCGGAAGTCTTCGTCCAGGTCCACGGCCACCGAGAAGAGGATCACTTCCGCACGTGCAGCCGCCGCGACCCCGTCGGTGGTCGCCCGGAGCTGCCCGGCAGACACCACTTCGCGCAGGAGCTCTGCCAGCCCGGCCTCATCCGGATTCGGGTTCTCGCCGCGGTTTACCCGCTCCACCCGGCGCTCGTCGATATCGACGCCGACCACCTCGTGGCCCGCCCTGGCGAGCGACGCTGCCATCGGCAATCCGATTCGCCCGATGCCGAAGACGGTAACCTTCATCCGGCCGACACCGTCGAGAGCATCTTCGGCTCTCCGCAGGCTGCTGAGTCGACGAGCGCCTGCGTGATCTCGAGAGCGGCGATGGCATCGTCGGCAGAGACCGGGGCGGCGCCCCCCTGGAGGACTGCAGCGCAGAACGCCTCCAGCTCGGCGCGGAGCGGCTCCTTGAACGCGATCGGGAACCGCACCATGGGCCCCTCCGTGACGCTCACGGGGGAGCCGTCGCGGGCCACGGCGGCGTGATTCTCGTAGAACGTGAGTGTTTGCTGGATGTAGTCGACGACGTACATCCCGCGCTCACAGAGCACACGCAAGCTGCGCTCCTTCACGGGGGTGAGCCAGTTCGTCTCCAGCAGGCCAACGACGCCGCTCCGGAAGTGCAGCATGCCCACACAGAGGTCCTCGTTCTCGGTATGAATCCGCCGCTGGGCAGCCGCGTAGACCCGTTCGACCTCGTCCCCGAGCAGGTAGCGGCACACGTCGACATCGTGCGTGGCAAGGTCGAGCACGACGCCCACGTCCCTGATCCGCTGGGGAAACGGGCCGATACGCCGGGCATGGATCTGGAAGACCCGCCCCGCATCGCCACGCGCCAGGCGCCGCCGAAGCTCTGCTACCGCCGGGTTGAATCGCTCCACGTGGCCCACGGAAAGCAGCACTCCCCGCGCCATGGCCTCCTGCGCCATCGCTCGCGCCTCCTCGACGGTCGCTGCGATGGGCTTCTCCACGAGTACGTGGACACCTCGCCGGAGCGCCTCGAGGACGACCGGCGCGTGGGCGCGAGTGGGCACCGCCACGATGAGAGCATCGGGTTTCGTCGACTCGAGCAGCGCGCCGAGCTCGGTAAAACCGGGGAACGTGCGCCGCGCCGTCGCTCGCTGTACCCGCGCCGGGTCCACGTCCATCACGCCGACGAGCTCGACCTCGGGGAAGTCGCTGAGGACGCGAACGTGGTTCGTCCCCATCGCTCCGAGACCGGCGACCGCCACGCGCAACGGGCCACCCACACGCTGAGGGTAACGGCGGCTCGCCGGACGCGGAAGCTGTCCCTGCGGGAGTTACCCCGTGAGGCGGTTCACTGCCTCCGCGACGCGCTCCAGGTCCTCGTCACTGAGCGCCGGATGCACAGGGAGGGAGAGCACGCTCTCAGCGGCAGCCTCGGCCACGGGAAAGCTGCCTCCCCCGAGACCGAGCTCCCGCAGGATCGGCTGGCGATGGAGCGGGAGCGGGTAATGGACCGCTGCCCCAATCCCCTCGGCCCGCAGCCCCTCGAGGATCGCATCCCGATCCCGGCCGACGCGAACGGTGAACTGATGGAACACGTGACGGTCACCCGGTCGCACCGCAGGCAGTTGCACGTGCTCCAGCCGCTCAGCGAGGAAGGCCGCGTTCCGCAGCCGTTGCTCGTTCCACGCCTCGAGCTTGCGCAGCTGCACGAGCCCGATGGCGGCGGCGACGTCGGTCATGCGCCAGTTCAGTCCCAGACGGGTATGCAGGTAGCGCCGCTCCTGGCCGTGGTCGCGGATCTGCCGCGCCCGGGCAGCGACCTCGTCATCGTCGGTCGTGACCATCCCGCCCTCGCCCGTCGTCATGTTCTTCGTGGGGTAGAAGCTGAAACAGCCGGTGCCGAAGCTTCCCACGCGCTTGCCGCCGTGCTCCGCCCCGTGCGCCTGCGCCGCGTCCTCGATGAGCGCAAGCCCGTACGAGTCGCAGAGCTCCGCGAGTTCGCTCACGCGCGCTGGGTGGCCGTAAAGGTGCACGGGCACGACCGCCTTCGTGCGGGGGGTGAGCACCCGCTCCACCTGCTCCGGATCGAGGTTCAAGTCGAAGGGATCGACGTCGGCGAAGACGGGCGTTGCTCCGCAGGCGATGATGCTGGTGGCCGTCGCGATGAAGCTGAAGGGCGTCGTCACTACTTCATCGCCGGGACCGATACCGTGGGCCTGCAGCGCGACGACGAGGGCGGCGGTGCCGTTCGCTACGGCCACGGCGTGCTTCGTCCCCACGTACTCCGCGAAGGCCCGCTCGAACTCGGCAACGCGCGGCCCCTGGGCGAGCTGGCCCGAAGCCAGCACCTCGGCCACGGCTGCCTGTTCCTCTGCACCGAGGAGCGGCTGTGCGATGGGGATCGGCCGCTGCGCTGCCATCACGAGGAGTTCTCCAGAGGCGCGATGCCGCCCTCCGCGAGGCGTTCGAACCGCGCGCCGCACCGCGGGCACCGTAGGTGCTCGTCGAGCGGAGTCGCGCAGAGGCAGGCCCATCCGCGCACGCGTGCAGGGTTGCCGGCCACGATGGCGAACGCCGGCACGTCGCGCGTGACGACCGCCCCGGCGGCCACGAGCGCCCAACGACCGATGCGCACGCCCGGCAGCACGACCGCCCGCGCGCCGATGGCGGCGCCGTACTCCACCAGTGACTCGCCCACCTCCCAGTCGTCGTCCCGCTTCAGCGCCCCCTCGGGCGTGATCGCCCTCGGGTACCGGTCGTTGGCGATCACCGCCGCCGGGCCGACGAACACGCCGTCCTCGAGCGTGGTGCCGCGGTACACGCAGGCGTAGTTCTGCAACTTGCAGCGGCTGCCGATTCGCACGAACGCATCGACGTACGCGCCTTTGCCAACGATGCACTCGTCGCCGAGGGTCGCTCCTTCCCGCACCTGGGCGTGGTGCCAGATGCGGCACCCGTCTCCGACCTTCGCCCGGGGGTCGACCTCGGCAGTTGGATGCACGAACGAGGCCACTAGCTGGTCACCCTCCCGGGTTTGGGTGTCGAACGGGCGGCTTCCGCTTCGAGGTCGAAGCGCCGAACGACCAGCGCCAGGCGTCGCCGCAGCTCCTCGCGGTCCTGTGCGGCCACCTCGGCGCAGTCAGCGATGAGACGAACGAGCTCAGCCTCCGGCACGTGCAACGGGGAGGTGACTCGTCGCACCTTCGGGTGCTCGGTCTCCTCGAGCTCCTCGAAATCGGCCACCAGCTCCTCTCGGAGCTTTTCGCCGGGGCGCGGCCCCGTGAACACGACGGGAATGTCCTCCCCGGGGCGGAGGCCGCGCAGCCGGATCATTCGCTCCGCCAGCTCGAGGATGCTGATCTCCTCTCCCATGTCCAGCATGTAGATGCTGCCTTGCCGGCCGATCGCGCCTGCCTGAATCACCAGCCGCACCGCCTCGGGGATGCTGATGAAGTACCGCATCATCTCCGGGTGCATCACCGTGACCGGCCCGCCCTGCTCGATCTGGCGCAGGAAGGTGGGAACGACCGACCCCCGGCTCCCCATGACGTTCCCGAAGCGGACGGCGACGTACACAGGACGCTCGGCGCCGGCCGCGAAGGCGCTCATGATGAGTTCGGCGATGCGCTTCGTTCGCCCCATGACGCTCACCGGCCGAACCGCCTTGTCGGTGGAGATGAGCACGAAGCGTTCCGAGCCAACCTCCCGCGCGGCCCGCGCCAGGAAGAGCGTCCCAAGGACGTTGACGCGGAACGCCTCGTCCGGATGCTCCTCCATCAGCGGGACGTGCTTGAGGGCGGCGGCGTGGTACACGACCGCCGGGCGAACCTCGTCGAAGATGCGCCGGACCTTCTCTTCGAACGAGATGTCCGCCACCCAGAGCTTGATGGTCGTGTCCTGAGCGAGCCGGGCGAGCTCGAGGGCGAGGTCATGCAACCCTGATTCGTTGTTGTCGAGCAAGTGGAGTTCACGTGGTCGAAATTCGAGAAGCTGGCGCGAGAGCTCCGAACCGATCGAACCGGCAGCCCCAGTGACGAGGACCACCTTGTCCCGGACGGACTGGGAGCAGCTGCGGACATCGATCTCGACCTGCTCCCGCCCGAGCAGGTCCTCGAGGGTGAGTTCGCGCAGCGCATCGCGCGGCTGCCCGAGCACCCAGTGCTCGACTCCAGGCACCATCCGCACCGGCACATTCGCGCGCTGGCAGGCAGCCACGATCTTCCGCACGGCCGCGCCAGAGGCTCGCGGGGTCGCGATCGCCACCACGTCAACTCCGTACTCGGCGATGATTTCCTCCAGCTCGTCGTCCGTTCCCAGCACCCGCAAGCCGTGGATACGCGTGTGCAGCTTCTTCGGGTCGTTGTCGACGAAACCGATCGGCTGGTAGAGGAGGTTCGGGCGGTTCTGGAGCTCGCGCGCCAGCAGCTGGCCCGTCTCACCCGCACCGACGATGAGGAGACGCCGGGACGGGTTCGCTACCCAAGGAGCCCGCGCGAGCAGCCGCGCCCGCATCTTCACGACCGCCATCCCGGGGAAGATGAACGCCCCCGCCATGAGGATGACGGAGAGGGGTAGGTCGCGCTCCCGAAGCCAGACGTTACCGAGGAAGATCAGCCCCGTGACCAGCGCCACGGAGCGGAACAGGTTGAGCACGTCGCCGATGGAGCCGTACGACCAGATCGTGCGGTAGACCCCGAAAATGACGTTCGCCCCGAGGTAGGCGGCGGCGATGGCAGGAAAGACCTTCGCCGCGAAGACGGCGTTCTCGCGCGGCACCGCTCCATCGAAGCGGAGCAGGAGGGCCACGGCGTAGGAAGCGGCGACGACGCCGACGTCGAGCACCATCGCCAAGAGGGCGTACCAGGGCTCGGGTCCGAGAAGCCGCGCCGTCAACGTTCGCCGAGCCGAATGGCCGCTGCTCACCGCGCTCCCACTCCCCGCAGCACGACCCAAGCGGTCCGTGCCAGGATAGCTACGTCGCGCAAGAGCGACTGCGTATCGATGTAACACAGGTCGAGCGCAACCGTCTCGCTGTACGTCAAGTCGGACCTCCCGCACACCTGTGCCAGGCCGGCAATCCCAGGCAGGACCTTGTGCCGCTCGTGGAAGTGGGCAGGGTACTGAGCCACGATCTCCGGAATCTCAGGCCGCGGGCCGACCAGGCTCATCTCCCCTTTGAGCACGTTGAAGAGCTGGGGCAATTCGTCAATGGAGGTCTTCCGTACGAGCGCTCCGATGCGGGTCACTCGAGGATCACGCGAGCCTGGCGGCGAAAAGTAGTACTCATCCCAGTTTTCGATTCGCAAAGGCTCAGCCGGCCCGGGTGACGAGGGGCGCATGGTCCGCAGCTTGTACATCCGGAAGGGACGCCCATCCTTCCCGATGCGCTCCTGCACGAAAAGGGGATTCGCGCGCAAGTCGAACGCGAGCACCGCGGCCGCAAGAGCCATCACGGGGAGCGCAACAGGCAGGAGCGCGAGCGACACGAGCAGGTCGAAGGCGCGCTTCACCACTTCTACGGTACGAAGCGCTCGCGCTACGGACGATGCCCGTCGGGGTCGGCGTGTCGAGCACGCTCATTCCGGCAGCGGGCGCAGAGGCCGAAAAAGGTCACCTCCGCCCGCTCCACGAGGAAGCCGTGGTCGTCGACCGGCTCCAAGCATGGGGCAGAGTTGACCCGGCACTCGGTGTCTACCTGCTCGCCGCACTGGCGACAAACCAGGTGATGGTGCCGGTCCGGATTCGGATCGTACCGGAGCGGTCCCGCCATCACGTCCGCGCGCCGGATAAGCCCGGCCCGCGCCAGCGTTTCCAACGTCTCGTACACGGTGTGGAGGCTGATGGTCGGATACTCCCGCCGAACGGCAGCCGCCACCTCCTCCGGCGTCGCATGCCTGCCAAGCGCAGCCAGTGCCTCGTAGACGCCAAGGCGCTGCTGGGTCACGCGGTACCCAGCAGCGCGCAGGCGCGCGGCAACGTCGTCGCGGGTGAACACCGGCATGCGCTAGGCCGTGCCTCCCTCTCGATGCGCTCGCAGCATCCAAGCGTACTTGTCGAGCGCACGGATAGTTTCGACGTACAGATCTTGCGTCGCAAGCTCATCATCGAGCCCCGCTGCCTGCTCGCGCAGCAGGTCAGCGACCTGCACGACCCGTTCGAGCAGCGCGCCGGTCAGAACCTGCCACTGGCGCTCCTCGGCGGGGAAGGGAGGAAGCGGCGTCCGCGATGCGGCGTCCTGCAGCGTCCCTCGCGCAACACCGCCGAGGGCTACTGCTCGCTCTGCGAACTCGTCCGCGTAGCCACGAACGCCGTTCGCCACGTCGTCGAACAGCTCATGCAACCCCTGGAAGTTCGGCCCCTGGACGTTCCAGTGCGCCTGCTTCGCCGCAAGCGCGAGATCTAGGAGCGCCGCGAGACTCCGGTTCAGCCCCTCCAGGATCGCTTCGCGCCGTTCGTGACTGAGCTTGGCCGCCGGAAGGTCACCTCCTCGTTCCGTCACGATGACCATCTTGCGTCACCTCCTTTTTGGTAACGCTTCCAATTTACCACGCGGGCCGGGCGGCGGGCATCAGACGAGCTCCACCAGCTCGCCCTCGTATCGGCGCGAGCCTCGGCGCATCTCCACGAGCTTGCCGAGCTTCACGACGCAGTCGGCTACCCCCGGCTCGCCCCGCAACGTGTCGAACTTCTGCATTCCACACACGTTGCAGGCGCCGTGGTGGCAGTCCCCCACCGTCTTGCCCGTGAGCACGTCCCGCCACTGGCCGCGGAGGTACGCCTTCGTGACTCCGCTATCGATGTGGTCCCACGGGAGCGGTTCGTACGTGTCCCATTCGCGATGGGCGTACCACGCCGGGTCGACACCCGCCGCAGCGAACGCCTCGGCCCACACCGCCGGGCGGAAGTAGTCGCCCCAGGCATCGAACTTCGCCCCCCGCCGCCATGCTTCGTAGACTGCCCGCGCCACCTTGCGGTCGCCGCGGCTAAGGACGGCCTCCACGAAGCTGTCCTGGGGATCGTTCCAGCTGAACTCGACCCCCGCCTTTCGGCACCCGTCTTTGAGGAGCTGGTGCTTGACCTCGAGCTCCTCAGCGGTGTCCTGACGCGCCCACTGGAACGGGGTGTGCGGCTTCGGCACGTGGTTGCTGGTGCTGACACGCACCCGCGCCCGGTTGCCGATGTACTTGCGGCCGATTGCCAGCACCTTCTGGCCCATCTCGACGATGCCGGCTACGTCCTCGAGTGTCTCCGTCGGGAGCCCGACCATGAAGTACATCTTGATGCTCGTCCAACCGTTGGCGAAGGCGTTTTCCGCCGCGCTCAGCAAGTCCTGCTCGCTCACCAGCTTGTTGATGGCGTTGCGCAGCCGCTGGCTCCCTGCCTCAGGTGCGAGGGTGAGGGTGTGCTTCTTTCCTTTCGCGACCGCGTTCGCAACGTCAACGGAGAAGGAGTCCACCCGCGTGCTGGGCAGGCTGATCTTCAGGTTGGGGAAGGTCGAGGTCAGCTTCTCGACCATCGGCACGATCTCGCTATGGTCGGTGGTGCTGAGCGAGAGCAGCGACAGCTCGTCGTACCCGGTGTTCGCAAGGAGCTCCCGCGCGGCGGCGACGACCTCGTCCGGCGTCCGCTCCCGGGCAGGACGGTAGATCATGCCGGCCTGGCAGAAGCGGCACCCTTGCGTGCAGCCGCGTTGAATCTCGATTGCCGCGCGGTCGTGCACCGTCTGCAGGTACGGCACGATCGGGCGCGTCAGCGGCGGCGGAAGCTGCTCGACGATCCGCCGGCGGATGACCGCAGGAGCCTCGGGCACGGTGGGCTCCAGGCCGGCGAAGTGGCCCTCGCCATCCCAGCGGGCTTCGTAGAATTTCGGGACGTAGACCCCAGGGATCGCGAGCAGATCGCGAAGCCGCTCTTCCCGGCTCGCGCACCGCCGCTTCCAGGCGCGAACCAGCTCGGCGAGCTCGAGCACCACCTCCTCGCCTTCGCCGATGACGAACGCGTCAATCACGTACGCGAGCGGCTCGGGGTTGAAGGCACCGCTTCCCCCCGCAACGACGATTGGGTCCCCATCCCCGCGTTCGGCCGCGAGCACCGGGATGCCGCCCAGGTCGAGCATGTTGAGCACGTTCGTGTAGTTCATTTCGTACTGGAGGGTGAAGCCAACCACGTCGAACTCGCGGAGCGGTCGACGGTTCTCAAGGCTCCAGAGAGGCACACCCTCCGCCCGCATCTCCCGCTCCATGTCCTCCCACGGAGCGAAGGCCCGCTCGCAGAGGACGTCCTCCTGGCGGTTGAGGATGTCGTACAGGATCCCCATGCCCAGGTTCGACATCCCGATATCGTACACGTCGGGGTAGCACAGCACGAAGCGGACCGGCGTGGCGTCCCAGTCCTTCGTCACGCTGTTCCATTCCCCGCCGATATACCGCGCGGGCTTGGAGACCCGGGTCAACAGCTCCTCGATGGCGGCTGGCATCGCACCACCTCCCTTACCGCTGCATGCGCGGGACGCGATTGCCCGAACTCCATGGTACCGAACGGCTCCTCCTGTCACGAACGGCGCGATTTCGTAAGCTGCGCCCGTGAACGTCGACGCGGTCGTCGTCGCGGCAGGGCGGTCCGAGCGATTCGGCGGGCAGGACAAGCTGTTCGCAGACCTGGGCGGCCTCCCGGTGCTCGCTTGGAGCGTGCGAACGCTCCTGGCCGCGCCAAGCGTGGCGTCGCTCCTCCTCGTCGTGCGTGAACCCTCGCTCGCCGAAGAGCGGCTCCGCACGTTCCTTCCCCCGGAACGTGTGCGAATCGTGACCGGCGGTGCCCGGCGGCGCGACAGCGTCGAGGCAGGGCTGCTCGCCGCCACCACGCCGTACGTGCTCGTCCACGATGGCGCCCGGCCGTTCGTCACCGTCGAGCTGGTCGAGCGCGTCATCGCTGCCGCAGAAGGGGAGGCGGCGGCCATCGCCGCGGTGCCCGTCGTGGACACCATCAAGGTCGTCGGCCCTGACGGTTATGTCACTGAGCACCCGGACCGCTCGCGTCTCTGGGCAGCGCAGACCCCGCAGGTCGTTCGCCGAGAGCTTTGGCTGGAAGCTGCGAGGCTCTCGGACGCCGACGAGACGGACGACGCGGCGCTGGTCGCCCGCATCGGGGGCCGCACGAAAGTGGTCCGGGGCGAGCAGCGGAACCTCAAGATCACGCACCCGGAGGACCTGCTCGTGGCGCGGTCCCTGCTGGCCGCGTGGTCCCCAGGAGGTGCCAGGTGACGCTTCGCGTGGGCCACGGGCGCGACCTCCACCGAACCGACGACTCCCGACCGCTCGTCCTCGGTGGCGTCCTCATCGAGGAGGGCCCGGGGCTACTCGGGCACTCGGACGCCGACGTGCTCCTCCACGCCATCACGGACGCGCTTCTCGGCGCCATCGGAGCTGGCGACCTGGGAGCGCACTTCCCGCCGGACGACCCCCGCTGGAAGGACGCTGACAGTGCGGACTTCCTCCGCAGGGCGCTCGCGATGGCACAGAGCGCGGGCTGGGAGCTCGTGAACGTGGACGCGACCATCGTGGCCGAGCGTCCGCGGCTGCGGCCGTACGTCGAGCACATCCGGACACGGATCGCGGAGGTGCTCGGCGCCGATCCGGGTGCGGTGAACGTGAAGGTGAAGAGCGGAGAGGGCTTCGGCCCTGTCGGCGAAGGGCTGGCGATGGAAGCGGAGGCAGTCGTCCTCGTCGCCAGGCGCGGGGACTGAGCAACGGCCGAGCGGACCCTCATCCTTGCGGCGCGTAACCCCTACACTGGCCCCATGGCGGCACCAGAAGAGCTTCATCGCGGCGCCTCGATCTTCCGCACGCTCCGCATCAAGACGACCAATCGCGTTGGCGTCCTCGCCCACGTGCTGAGCATCGTCGCGCAGCACGGCGCATCCCTCGGCGACATCCGCACGGTCTCCATCAGCCCCCTTCACCGCGTGCGCGACATCGACATGGGGTTCCAGTCGCCTGAGGACGTGGATGCGACGGTGGCAGCCATCAACGCCTGCGGCGACGCGGAGGTCCTCGAGGTCCGGGACGAAGTTCTCGAACTCCATGTCGGCGGGAAGCTGGTCGTGCGCTCGCGGTACCACATCCGCGGTGAGGCCGACCTCGGACGCATCTACACGCCCGGCGTGGGAGAGGTAGCGCGAAAGATCGCGGAAGACCCCTCCCTCGCGGCCCACTACACGATCCGCTCCAACACGGTCGCCATCGTCTCCGACGGCAGCGCGGTGCTTGGCTTCGGCCGCCTCGGCCCGCTCGCTGCCTTGCCGGTCCTCGAAGGCAAGGCTGCGCTCCTCAGCCACCTTGTGGACGTCTACGGCATCCCACTCGTGCTCGATACGAGCGATCCGAGCGAGATGGCAGCAGCAGTGCGCGCCGTTCACGAATCGTTCGGCCTCATCCAGATCGAGGACGTCGCTGCTCCAACCTGCTTCGAGTTCGAGGAAGGACTGCTTCGGCTCGGAGTGCCGGCGTTCCATGACGACCAGCACGGCACCGCGGCGGTCGTCCTCGGGGCGCTCATCACCGCTACCCGCCTGCTCGATCGCTCTCTTTCCTCCCTGAAGGTCGGATGCATCGGCCTCGGTGCCGCCGGAACCGCGATCGGCCGCATCGTGATGGAGTACACCGCGCGTCCGGTCACCGGCTGCGACATCTCTCCGCAGGCCACCGAGCGCTTCCGCCGCTACGGAGGCGAGACCGCTGAGCTGGCGGAAATCATGGGAGCGTGCGACGTGATCGTCGCCACGACCGGCAAAGGAGGGCTCATCCCGCCGTCGCTCGTGCGCCCTGGGCAGATCATCTTCGCGCTCTCGAACCCGTACCCGGAGATCGAGACGAAGGCCGCGATCGACGCCGGTGCAGCACTGGCCACCGACGGTCGCGCTACCAACAACCTCCTCGCCTTCCCCGGACTCTGCCGAGGGGGACTCGACGCGGGCGTCACGCGGTTTACCCCGCGCATCTTCGTCGCCGTCGCCGAGACGATCGCGGACCTGGCCCCGCCGGGGATGCTCCTTCCCAACCCGCTCGACCGAGCTGTGCACAGAGCGGTCGCCCGCGCGGTAGCCTTGGCCGCCGTGCAAGAGGGCGTGGCGACCCGCGAGATCGACCCCGACTACCAGCTCGGCGAAGAACCCCTTCGGAGCGTGGCCTCGGACTGAACGGACGGAGAGGGGGTCGCCAGGCGGCGGCCCCCTCTCCGAGGTCGGCGTGCCGTAGCCCTACGACTCCTGCTCGTCCGTACCGTCGTCGCGTCCGATCGCCTCTTCCTCGTCGATGATCACCTGTGAGACGTCCGTCGTCCGAGGCTCCTGCAGGCTCTGGCCGCCAAGGATGCGCTCCAGCTCCTCCTCTTCTTCGAGCAGCAGCGCTTCGGGAAGCTCGTGCTCCGGCGGCTCCCGCTTGGGCAGGTCAATCTCCGCCCGCGCAGGAATGAGCTTCCCGATAATGACGTTCTCCTTGAGGCCGAGGAGTCGGTCGACCTTCCCTTCGATCGCGGCGTTCGTGAGGACGCGCGTGGTCTCCTGGAAGGAGGCGGCCGCAAGCCACGACTCCGTGCTCAGCGACGCCTTCGTCACGCCGAGCAGCACGGGCTGAGCGGTGGCCGGCTCGCCGCCTTCGGCGACGACCCTGCTCACGATCTCCTCGAATTCGCGCCGGTCGATGAGCTCACCCGGCAGCAGGTTCGTGTCGCCAGGGTGGTCGACCTTCACGCGCCTCAGCATCTGCCGAACGATGATTTCGATGTGCTTGTCGTTGATGTTGACGCCCTGCGATTTGTAGACCTTTTGGATCTCGTCGACCATGTACTTCCGCACCGCATCTCGGCCTTGGATCGCCAAGATGTGCTGCGGATTCTTTGCGCCTTCTGTGATCTGGTCGCCCGCGTTGACGTACTGGCCCGATTCGACGACCAGGCGCGCCGCGGCCGGAATCTGATACTCGCGCTCCTCCCGCTCTTCGTACACCACTTGGACCTTGTTCGGTCCCGTGACCCGCGCGATGCCCGGGATGCGGGTGGTCAGCGCGAGGGAGAGATCCTTCACCTGGCCGTCTTCGAGTGCATCCTCCGGCGCGGCGAGCGGCGCGCCGGCGACCAGGTGCTCGCCGTCCTCGACCAGGAGCCGGTGTCCAGCCGGCACCTCGTACTCCTCCACGAGGGTGTCGACGTTGGAGACGCGGACGACGCGCCGGTCCCCCTCCTCGATGACCTCCACGACGCCATCGATCTCGCTGATGATCGCTTCGCCCTTCGGGGTGCGCGCTTCGAAGAGCTCCTCCACGCGCGGGAGACCACTCGTGATGTCGGTCGCGCTCGCCACGCCTCCGGTGTGGAACGTCCGCATCGTGAGCTGGGTCCCCGGCTCGCCGATCGACTGCGCGGCGATGATTCCGACCGCGGTCCGGAGCTTCACCCGCTCATTCCGTGCCAGGTCTCGCCCGTAGCACATGGCGCACACGCCGCGCTCAGCTTCGCAGGAGAGCGGCGTCCGCACGTACACGCGGTCGATGCCCAGCTCGTCGATCCGGTCGGCCACCTGCTCGTCGATCTCCTGCCCCAGGTCGCAGATGATTTCACCGGTGTTCTCGTCGACGATCGGCGCAGCCGGATACCGGCCAACGATGCGCTCGCGGAAGGTTTCGAGCGCGTCGACGGAGCGGTCGCGCTCGATCCACATGCCTCCGCTCGTCCCGCAGTCCTCCTCGAAGACGATGACGTCCTGGGCGACGTCGATGAGACGGCGGGTGAGGTAGCCGGAGTCTGCGGTTCGCAACGCCGTATCGGCGAGGCCCTTCCGCGCCCCGTGTGTGGAGATGAAGTACTCGAGGACCGTGAGCCCTTCCCGGAACGAGCTCTTGATGGGGAGCTCGATGATCTTCCCGCTCGGGTCGGCCATCAGGCCGCGCATGCCCGCCATCTGACGGATCTGGGTGATGTTTCCTTTGGTTCCGGAGCTCGCCATGTAGTTCAGCGAGCCGTACTCGTGGAGGTGGGACTTGATCGTCTCCTCGATCTTCGCCGTCGCCTCGTTCCAGATCTCGACGGTGCCCTGGTACCGCTCCTCCTCCGTGATGAGGCCCATCTGGTACTGCTCCATGAGCTCGTCCGCCCGGCGTTCGGCCTCGCGGAGGATCTCCTCCTTCGTCTCGGGCACCTGGATCTCGTGGATGGCGAACGTCACGCCCGAGCGCGTGGCGTAGTGGAAGCCGACGTCCTTCAGCCGGTCGAGCACTTGGGCCGTGCGCTCTCCACCGAGCTGGCGGTAGCACATCGCCACCACCTTGCGGAGCCGGCCGCGGTCCATGAGGTCGTTCTGGAACGGGATCTCTTCGGGCAGGACCTCGTTGAAGATGATGCGGCCTACCGTGGTTTCGAAGATGAACGGCTTCGGGTTCCCGTGCTCATCCCGTTCGGGATGCCGGACGGTGTCCCCCTCCTGGACTGCACGGGTCGTCCGCACCCGGATCGGAGCGCGCAGGTCGAGGTGCCCGAGATCGTGGGCAAGCTTGGCTTCCTCGAAGGAGGCGTACACCCCCTGCGCGGGTGTGCCGTTCCCCGGCCGGTACGCGCCTTTCCCGTTCGGATCGATCTCCGTCATGTAGTAGGCGCCGAGCACCATGTCGAGCGAAGGCGTGACGATGGGCTCCCCGCTCGCCGGCGAGAGCAGGTTCTTCGTGCTCAGCATCACCTGCTTCGCCTCCGCCACGGCCTCACGGCTCAGCGGCACGTGCACTGCCATCTGGTCCCCGTCGAAGTCGGCGTTGAAGGCCGCGCAGACGAGCGGGTGGAGCTGGATGGCGGCCCCGTCGATGAGCACGGGGTAGAACGCCTGAATCCCGAGCCGGTGCAGGGTGGGCGCGCGGTTGAGGAGCACCGGCCGGTCCTTGATGACCTCGTCGAGGACGTCCCAGACTTCGGGGCGCGCCCGCTCAACGATGCGCTTCGCGCTCTTGATGTTGTGCGCGAGGCCCTTCGCCACCAGCGAGTGCATGACGAACGGCTTGAAGAGCTCCAGCGCCATCCGCTTCGGCAGCCCGCACTGATCGAGGCGGAGCTCCGGGCCGACGACGATGACGGAGCGGCCGGAGTAGTCGACGCGCTTCCCGAGGAGGTTCTGCCGGAAGCGCCCTTGCTTCCCCTTCAGCATGTCGCTGAGGCTCTTGAGCTTATGGTTACCGCTGCCGGTGACCGGTCGCCCCCGGCGGCCGTTGTCGATCAGGCTGTCGACCGCCTCCTGCAGCATCCGCTTCTCGTTGCGGATGATGATCTCCGGCGCACCGAGCTCGAGCAGCCGCTTGAGGCGGTTGTTCCGGTTGATGACGCGCCGGTACAGGTCGTTGAGGTCGCTCGTTGCGAACCGCCCGCCGTCGAGCTGGACCATCGGCCGCAGCTCTGGCGGCAGCACGGGGAGGACGCGGAAGATCATCCATTCAGGCTTGTTCCCCGACTCAAGGAGCGCCTCCACGACCTTCAGCCGCTTCGTCGCCTTCTTGCGGCGCTGACCGCTTGCGCTGAGGAGCTCCTGCTTCAGCTTCGAGCGCAGCTTCTCCAGATCAAGCCGTTCGAGCACATCGAGGATCGCCTCGGCGCCCATCTTCGCCTTGAAGACGTGCCCGAACAGCTCCGAGAGCTCGCGGTACCGGTTCTCGCTCAGGAGCACCGCCTTGTCGTGCTGCACGGGATCGGCGAGCTCCTCCAGGTCCTTGATCCGCTCCTCGAACTCGCGCTGGATCTCTTCGCGGATCTGCCGCTCCTTCTCCTGGAGCGGCTCGAGCTCGCCGGCGAGGGAGGCCTTCGCCTCCTCCATGGCAGAATCCACCGCGAGCCGTTCCTCTTCCTTGAGGCGCTCCGTCTCCTCGTCGAAGGCCTTCAGCCGCTTCTCGGCCTCACGCGCCACCTTGTTGACGGAGGCCTTGGTGACCTTCGTCCCGGCGGCCAGCAGCACCTCGCCGAGCAAGGTGATGTCGGACTCCAGTTCCTTCCCCTGGGCCGCCTCCGCGGCGCTCACGGCGCGCTGAACCGCCGCCTCGAGCGCGTCGCGAGACACCTTCCGCTCCGCCTCGATCTTCTTCAGCTTCTCCTGGAGCTTCGCCTGCAGCTCGGCGTGTGCCGCCTCCAGCTTCCGTTCGAGCTCCTCGCGCCGCGGAGAGACATCGGCGAGCCGCTCCGCGAGCCGCGCCTCCATCTCCTCACGGAGCCTCGCAACCTCGGCGTCACGCGCCGCTTCATCTACCTCGGTGACGAGGTACTGCGCGAAGTAGATCACGCGCTCGAGGTTGCGCGGGGACATGTCCAGCAATAGGCCGAGCTTCGACGGCGTGCCCTTGACGAACCAGATGTGCGTCACCGGGCTCGCGAGCTCGATGTGGCCCATCCGCTCACGGCGAACCTTCGAGCGGGTCACCTCAACGCCGCACTTGTCGCAGATGATGCCCTTGTATCGGACGCGCTTGTACTTCCCGCAGTAGCACTCGAAGTCTTTCGTAGGCCCGAAGATCTTCTCGCAGAACAGTCCGTCTTTTTCCGGCTTAAGCGTACGGTAGTTGATGGTCTCCGGCTTGGTAACCTCGCCGTACGACCAGGAGCGGATCTGCTCCGGACTCGCGAGCGAAATTCGCACCTGGTTGAAGTCGTTAACTTCGAGCATTGAAGACGTCCTCCGATTCGAATCCGGAGAGATTGATACCGAGCTCCGGCACCTCGGTGCTCTCCTCGCTGAACGACACGGTGCCCTCGTCGTTCGATACCTCGATCGCGAGACCGAGGCTCTGGAGCTCCTTCACGAGCACCTTGAAGGACTCGGGAATACCGGGGGCCGGGACGTCCTCGCCCTTGACGATCGCCTCGTACGCTTTCACGCGCCCGACGACGTCGTCCGACTTCACCGTCAGCAGCTCCTGCAGGACGTGAGCGGCGCCGTACGCCTCGAGCGCCCACACTTCCATCTCACCGAAGCGCTGCCCGCCGAACTGCGCCTTCCCGCCGAGCGGCTGCTGGGTGATGAGCGAGTAGGGGCCGGTGCTGCGCGCGTGGATCTTGTCCTCCACGAGGTGGTTCAGCTTCATCATGTAGATGTAGCCGACGGTCACCGGCTGCTCGAACGGCTCGCCCGTGCGGCCGTCGTAGAGCGTCATCTTCCCGAAGATGGGCGGAGGCACGCCCGTGTCGCTGTACACCTTCTGCGCCAGCTTCTCGAGGTCCTCCGTCGAGGCATCGCCCGGGACCTCGACCTGCATCTGCCGCAACCAGATCTCGAGGCAGGCGCGCTTGGCAGCGCCGTCCACCGGGTTCCGGAAAATGGGGTCGGGATCGTACCCCTGCTCCTCGATCCAACGAATGAGCCGTTCCTCGTCGAAGCCACGGTCGCGGGGATCGACGTAGTACACCGCCCCTGCCTCCATCGCCATCCAGGCCAGCGCCAGGGCGTCGTCGATGGCGACGTCGGAGGCGCCGTCGAACACAGGGCTGATGGCCCGGAAACCGAGCCAGTGCGCCGCCCAGCCGAGGTGCGTCTCCAACACCTGGCCGATGTTCATGCGGCTCGGCACACCGATCGGGTTGAGGATGATGTCCACCGGCGTCCCGTCCGCCAGGAACGGCATGTCTTCGCGCGGGAGGATGCGGCTGATGACGCCCTTGTTCCCGTGCCGGCCCGCCATCTTGTCGCCCTCGCTGATCTTGCGGCGCTGGGCGATGCTCACGCGTACGAGCTTCAGGACCCCCGCCGGCAGGGAGTCGTGGTTCTCCCGCGTGAAGACCTTGACGTCGATGACCTTCCCGCCCTCACCGTGCGGAACGCGGAGGCTCGTGTCCTTCACCTCCCGCGCCTTCTCGCCGAAGATCGCGCGGAGCAGTTTCTCCTCCGCGGTCAGCTCCGTCTCACCCTTCGGCGTGATCTTGCCCACGAGGATGTCACCCTCGCGCACCTCGGCGCCGATGCGGATGATCCCGTTCTCATCGAGGTCCCGGAGGCTCTCTTCACCGACGTTCGGGATGTCGCGCGTGATCTCCTCCGGCCCGAGTTTCGTCTCCCGCGCCTCCACCTCGTACTTCTCGATGTGTACCGAGGTGTACTTGTCCTCGCGAATCAAGTTCTGGCTGATGATGATCGCGTCCTCGAAGTTATACCCCTCCCAGGACATGAAGGCGCAGAGGACGTTCTGCCCCAGCGCGAGCTCCGCGTTCTGCGTGCTCGAGCTGTCGATGAGCGGGTCGCCCTTGCGCACGCGCTGCCCGCGGATGACGACGGGCCGCTGGTTGATGCACGTCCCCTGGTTGGAGCGCGCGAACTTGATGACGGGATAAGTCTTCGTCCCGAGCTCCGGGTCGTCGTAGCGCACCGTGACCTGGAGCCCGTGCGACTCGACCACCTCGCCGTCTCCCTCTGCGACGACGGCGTGGCCGGAGTCGATCGCCGCCCGGCGCTCCATCCCGGTGCCGACGAGCGGCACCTCCGGCCGCACCAACGGAACCGCCTGGCGCTGCATGTTGGAGCCCATGAGCGCTCGGTTCGCGTCGTCGTGCTCGAGGAAGGGGATGAGCGACGTCGAAACCGAGACCATCTGCTTCGGCGAGACGTCGAGGTAGTGCACCTCCTCCGGCGCCACCTGCCGGAACTGGCTGCGGACGCGGGCCTCCACGCGGTCGGTGAGGAAGTGGCCGCGCTCGTCGAGCGGGGTGTTCGCCTGCCCGATGATGAACCGCTCCTCCTCGTCGGCCGTGAGGTAGACGATCTCGTTCGTCGCGATCGGATTGACGGGGACCCGCTGTCCGAGCTCCCGCAACTTGGCCGCCACCGACTCGTCGACCACCGTGCCGGCGGGCACGACCACGTTCCCGTCCTTGTCGACGATGTCGAGGCGCACCGTTTCGCCGATGAGCCGCGGGTCATCCGGACTCATCTCGCTGATGACGCGCCGGTACGGGGTCTCAAGGAATCCGAACTTGTTCAGCCGAGCGTACGTTGCCAGGGAGCCGATGAGGCCAATGTTCGGACCTTCAGGCGTCTCGATAGGGCAGATGCGCCCATAGTGGCTGTGGTGGACGTCGCGCACCTCGAACCCGGCGCGGTCGCGGGAAAGCCCACCGGGGCCCAGCGCACTCAGCCGGCGCTTGTGGGTGAGCTCGGCGAGCGGGTTCGTCTGGTCCATGAACTGCGAGAGCTGGCTCCCGCCGAAGAACTCCCGCATGGCGGCCACCACCGGGCGGATGTTGATGAGGGCGCTCGGCGTCGCCTCGTCGGGATCGGTGATGTTCATCCGCTCGCGGACCACCCGCTCCATGCGCAGGAGGCCCAAGCGGAACTGCTGTTGGATGAGCTCGCCGACCGCGCGCACGCGCCGGTTCCCGAGGTGGTCGATGTCATCGGGGTAGCCGCGCCCGTTGTTCAGGTTGATCAGCTCCCGAACGATGGCAACGAGGTCCTCAGGCCGGAGCCAGCGCAGCTCCACGCCATCCAGCCCGAGCCGACGGTTCAGCTTGTAGCGACCCACCGCACCGAGGTCGTACCGGCGAGGGCTGAAGAGGAGCCCGTACAGGAGGTTACGTGCGTTCTCCGGCGTCGGCGGGTCGCCCGGCCGCATCCGCCGGTAGAAGTCGAGGAGCGCCTCGTGCTTCGTGCGCACCCCTGAGGTCTCCCGCGCCATCGTCGCCTCGATGAACCGGTGCGCTTCGTCCGTGTCGACGTCCTCGAACATCCGCAGCAGCCGCTCGTCGGTCCCGAGCACGGACTCGAGCTCCCGGAGCGCGACGTCGCGCGCCCGCTCGTCCTCCGGCGTCCGCGTCTCGAGGGCGCGCTGCTGGAGCTCGAAGTACGTCTGGAACCGCGGATCGTCCCGGTCCTCCGGCAGCGTCCCCGGAGCATCGATCGCGCGCAGGAGGGTCGTCACCGGGATCTTCCGCTTCCGGTCGACCTTGACGCTGAGAACGTCCTTGTTCGAGGTCTCGAACTCGAGCCAGGCGCCCCGGTTGGGGATGAGCTTGGCTCCGCCGAGCTGGCGCCCCGACGTCGGGTCGAGGTCGAGCGAGTAGTACACACCCGGCGAGCGAACGAGCTGGCTGACCACGACGCGCTCGGCACCGTTGATGATGAACGTGCCGCGCTCCGTCATGATCGGGAACTCACCGAAGTAGAGACGCTGCTCCTTGATCTCCCCCGTCTCCTTGACGTGCAGCTCCACGTTGATGTGGAGGGGAGCCGCATACGTCATGTCGCGCTCTTTGCACTCTTCCTGGCTGTGCTTCGGCTCGCCGAACTCGTACTCCCGGAAGTAGAGCTCCATCCGCGTGCCGGAGTGGTCGGTGATCGGCGAGAACTCGTCGAGGGCCTCACGGAGCCCTTCCCGCTTGAACCACTCGAAGCTCTCGAGCTGGACGCGGATCAGGTACGGCAGCTCCAAGATCTCCGGGATGCGGCCGTACACCTTGACGTTGGAAGGGACAACACTTCCCCCGCGGACGTGCTCACGCGCAGCGGTCATCCTGTGACGACTCCTTCAGGACTGGTAGGGCGGATTGCACCAGCAGATAGGGTCTAGACGCATAGGGGTTGGGGAGACCGGTGGAGACACCAAGCCGCATACAAGCGTATCAACCCCCTCGCGGCCCGGTCAACAGGCAGGGGAGACACGAGGCGGCGACGCGAGACGTCTCGCGTCGCCGCCTCGCCCGGAGCGTTCCTCAGCCGACCGGAGCCGGCTCCTTCACCGTCGTGATCGAGAGCCCGTCCTCGCCCTCGCGATGGTCCACCAGGACGGTATCGCCGGGGCCGAACTCGCCCGCCAGGAGCATCTCGCTCAGGCGGTCCTCGACGTTCTCCTGGATCAACCGGCGGAGCGGCCGCGCACCGAAGACCTGGTCGTAGCCGCGCTCGCCGAGCCAATCCTTCGCGGCCACCGTCACCTGGAGCGTGACGCCCCGCGCCGCGAGCTGTTTCGTGACCTGCGCGAGCTCGAGGTCGACGATCTCGCGGATGTGTTCCTTGGTCAGCGGCTGGAAGACGACGGTGCTGTCGATCCGGTTCAAGAACTCGGGCTTGAACACGTTCTTCAGTTCGGCCAGCACCTTCTCCTTCATCCGCTGGTACCGCTCCTCGTGCGTCTTCGCCTCCTCCTTCGTTGTCGGAGCGAAGCCGAGGCGCGCATCCCGCTTGATGAGGTCGGAGCCGACGTTCGAAGTCATGATGATGATCGTGTTCCGGAAGTCGACCTTCCGGCCCTTGGCGTCGGTCAGGCGACCCTCATCGAAGATCTGCAGCAGGAGGTTGAACACCTCGGGGTGCGCCTTCTCGATCTCGTCCAGCAGGATGAGGCAGTACGACTTCCGGCGCACGGTGTCCGTGAGCTGGCCGCCATCGTCGTACCCCACGTAACCCGGCGGCGCGCCGACCAGCCGCGAGACCGTGTGCTTCTCGCTGAACTCGCTCATGTCGAGCTTCAGCATGTTGTCCGGCGAGTCGAACATGAACTCGGCCAGCACGCGCGCCAGGTGCGTCTTCCCGACACCGGTCGGCCCGAGGAAGAGGAACACGCCGATCGGGCGCCGCGGATCCTTCAGCCCCGCCCGGGCACGCCGCACCGCGCGCGCGATCGTCCGGATCGCCTCGTCCTGGCCGACGACCTTCGCCCGCAGGTGCTCTTCCATCTTGAGGAGCCGCGCGCTCTCCTCGCTCGCGATGCGCGCGACCGGGATGCCGGTCCACATCGACACCACTTCGGCGATGTCGTCGGCGGTTACCACCGGCGTCGCGACGCCTTCGCCCTCCCAGTCGCCGAGCTGCGCGATCTTCTCCTGCAGCTTCTGCTCGCGGTCGCGCAGCTCCGCCGCGTACTCGAACTGCTGGGCGGCGATCGCCTGCTCCTTCTCCCGGCGCAGGCTCTCGAGCCCCTTCAACGCCTCCTGGAGCGAAGGCGGCGTGGCAGCACGCCGGATGCGCACCCGGCTCGCCGCCTCATCGATGAGGTCGATCGCTTTGTCCGGCAGGAAGCGGTCGGAGACGTAGCGAGCCGAGAGCTCCGCCGCCGCGACCAGCGCCTCGTCGGAGATCTTCAGCTTGTGGTGCTCCTCGTAGCGGGAGCGGATGCCGCGCAGGATCTCGACCGTCTCCTCGACCGAGGGCTCCTCGACGAGCACCGGCTGGAAGCGGCGCTCGAGGGCCGCGTCACGCTCGATGTGCTTGCGGTACTCGTCCAGCGTCGTCGCGCCGATGCACTGCAGCTCCCCGCGAGCGAGGGACGGCTTCAGGATGTTCGCCGCGTCGACGGCGCCCTCGGCCGCACCGGCGCCGACGAGCATGTGCAGCTCGTCGATGAAGAGGATGCAGTTGCCGGCCGACTTGATCTCCTCGACGACCTTCTTGAGGCGCTCTTCGAATTCGCCGCGGTACTTCGTACCGGCAACGAGGGCGCCGATGTCGAGCGTCAACAGCCGCTTCCCCTGCAGCGTCTCGGGAACGTCCCCGCTCACGATTCGCTGCGCGAGGAGTTCGACGATCGCGGTCTTCCCGACCCCGGGCTCACCGATGAGGACCGGGTTGTTCTTCGTGCGCCGCGAGAGGATCTGCACGACGCGCTCCAGCTCGTTGGAGCGCCCGATGACCGGGTCGAGCTGCCCGGCTCGCGCCGCAGCGGTGAGGTCGATGCCGAGCTGATCCACCGTTGGCGTCCGGCTCGCCTGCCGTGCGCCCGAAGCCGCCGCCTGCGGCGACGACTGGCTCAGGATGCGCTGGGTCTCAGCGCGCACCCGCTCCAGGTTGACGCCGAGGCTCTCGAGCACACCCGCCGCGATACCTTCGCCTTCCCGGACAAGCCCGAGGAGCAGGTGTTCCGTACCGATGTAGCTGTGTCCGAGCCGCCGCGCCTCGTCGACGGCGAGCTCGATCACCTTCTTCGCACGCGGAGTGAGGCCGATCTCTCCCAGAACCGTACGGTCGCCCCGCCCGATGATGAACTCGACGGCGGAACGGACCTTGTTCAGCTCGACACCGAGGTTGGCGAGCACCTTGGCCGCCACACCGTCGCCCTCGCGCACGAGGCCGAGGAGGATGTGCTCGGTGCCGATGTAGTTGTGGTTGAAGCGGTGCGCTTCTTCTTGGGCGAGTGTCAGCACCCGCCGTGCCCGTTCCGTGAACTTGTCGAATCGATCGGCCATATCCGTACTCCGAGCCTCAGGCTACGTGTGCTCGACAGCCTCGCCTGACGTCCCCTCGCCTTGATCTTCGGCGGTTTCGGCCGGCGAGCCATCGGTGAGCTCACTACTAATATTACGTTCCTCGCCGGTCGTGTGTTGCACGCCGGCATCGGCAGCATCGTCCGCCAGCTTCAGCGCACCCTCGGCTGCCTCGAGCGCCTGCGCGAAGGCGTGGGCGATGGCAGACACGTGCTCAGGCTCCTGCTGCACCGCGCGCTCCACCACCTCTTGCGGCGACTGGGGACGGCTCGGCTTCCGCGCCGTCGGCGGGCGCTCGGGCAGGCCGAACTCGCGGCGCACATCCTCGGGGTAGTCGATCACCGAACCGTTGGCGTCGAAGACAAACCCCATCGCCTCCGCGTCGTACCGCGCCTGGCGGAGGCTAAGCCCGAGCCGGTGCCGATCCTTCTCGATACGGATGAGCTTGACCGGGATGACGTCCCCCTCGCGCACGACCTCCTTCGGGTGCTGGATGCGCCGGTTCGTGAGCTCGGAGATGTGCACGAGGCCCTCCACCGGACCCTCGATGCGGACGAACGCTCCGAACGGCATCAGCTTGGAGACTCGCCCGATGAGGATCTGTCCCACGACGTACCGGTCGACGATGTTGTCCCACTCCTCCGGGTGCGCGCGCTTCAGCGAGAGGGAGATTTTCCTGTTCTCGCGGTCGACCTTGAGGACGTACGCCTTCACCTCGTCGCCGACCTTGAACAGATCCTTCGCTTTCTTCCCGCGCTCCCAGGTGAGCTCGGAAACGTGCGCCAGGCCATCGGCTCCTCCGATGTCGACGAACACGCCGAAGTCGGTGATGGAGGTGACGTGCCCGGTGCGGATCTCCCCTTCCTGGAGCTCCTCCAGCACCCGCTCCTTCTGGAGCTGACGCCACTCGGCCATCGCGGCGCGCTCGGAAAGGATGGCGCGATTCCGCTTCCGGTTCAGCTCGAGCACCTTGAACTTCAAGCGCTGGCCTACCAAACCTGCGAGCGCGGAGGCAACGTCGGGATCGTCGCGCCGCACGCTATCGACCTGCGAGAGGGGCACGAACGCGTTCACGCCGTCGACGTTGACGAGCAGTCCGCCCTTGTTGTGGCCGACGACCTCCGCCTCGAAGATCTCCTGGTTTTCGTACAGCTCGGCGAGCCTCGCCCAGCCCTCCTCGCCGCGGGCGCGATCGAGGGAAACGATCGCGTGCCCCTCGGAGGTCATCGGCTGAAGCACCATGACCCGCACGGTGTCTCCCGCCTTCAGCTTCGCAGCGCCGTCCACCCCGAGGGAGAGCATTTCGTTCTGGGGAATGACCGCTTCGCTCTTGATGCCGACGTCCACGATGACGCCATCGGCGGATGCTCCGAGCACCACCCCCTCGAGGATCTGGCCCCGACGAAGTTGGGTAGCCTGGCCGGCCTCCGTCTCCAGCAGAGCCTCCATGTCCATCTCTGGCTCGGCGGGCGGCGGCGACTCGGGGGCGTCTGGGGCGTGCGAAGCCGCGGGGGTAGTGATGTTGGCTGCTTCCGTTGACATCAGGGGACTCCAGTGTGCGTGGAGGAAGCCTTCCAGGCGCTCCCTCCGAGATTCAGGTGATGAGATATCCCGATTGTAACAGTGGGGGATCGAGCAGTGAAATCGAGCGGCCCGCCAGGGCCGGGGCCGGGAATGAAAAAACCCGCCCGGGAGGGCGGTGTTCTCGATACCCGGCGGCGGCCTATTTTCCCACCGGGTCGCCCCGGCAGTATCGTCAGCGCTGAGGCGTTTCACGACCGTGTTCGGGATGGGAACGGGTGGGTCCGCCTCGCTCTAGCCACCAGGCACTTCCCAGTATCGAGGCGGGAGCGAGCAGACGCAAGATCCTGTTGCCCCAACGAGCGCCCCCCGGCATCGTTCACCCGTGCGGCCGTTCGTTCTCTTCGTGTTCGGCGCTCTCACCGGGGTCATCGGGACGGTGATGGTACTGACGCTGCTCCCCCCATTCGCGAGCGACAACGCGACGGAGGTCGCGTTGGGAAACGCCCGTGTTTCCCTCGATGCCCGGGCGCTGTCAGCGGGGATCGAGCCGCGAGTAACGGAAGCCGCCCAGGCGCTCGCACCGGATCGGGTCGTCGAAGTCACGGTGTCGCCAGCCATCCATCGTGACGGCACGTTCGCGCTGGCGCTCAGCATCACCGTCGACGGAGCGCCAGCATCGGTCGCGACCTTCGTCTGCGACCCAGAGATCATCGACGGGTCCTTTCGCACGGTCCTCGTCGAGCGCCGAGGTGACGGCCTGTTGGCGGGCGAGTTGGTCCGGTACGCCCTGGACGAGTACATCGCGGAGCTGCTCTCCCAGGCCTCCTCGGGCCGACCGTACCGGGTGGTTGCCATCCAGACGGCCGACGCCAGGCTCTCAGTAGACGTGTCGTTCTGACGCAGCTGCCTAGCTGATGCCGGTCGAGACGCCGATCGCCCGGCCGATGCCGAACGTCACTGCCGCGGCGGCAAGACCGAACCCCAGCATGCGTGCTCCGGAGAAGAGCACGCCGCGCCCCGTGAAGATGCTGGTAATGGCGCCGACGCCGAACAGGCCCAGAGCGCTCGCGAGCACGCTTGCCAGAACGCCGACTTCCCCAGCCAGGCCGAGCCACGGCAGGACCGGGAACGACGCCCCCACGCTGAAGGTCAGGAAGGACATGAGCGCCGCTGTCCATGGATTCTGGCCATGTTCTTCCGGCGCCACCCCAAGCTCCTCCCGCGCTAGGGTCTCCAGGGCCGCCTGGCGGTCGGAAATGATCTGCTGTGCCATCGCCCGGGCCGACTGCTCGTCCATGCCGCGCGACATGTAAATGAGCGTAAGCTCCTCAGCCTCCTCCTGCGGAAAGTAGGCGATCTCATCTCGTTCGATCTCGACCTGGCGCTCGATGAGCTCGGCGCCGCTCCGGACGCTGATCCATTCGCCCAGCGCCATGCTGAGTGAGCCGGCGAGCAGGCCTGCCACGCCCGAAAGCAGCACGATGTCCCGTCCCGGATCGGCACCCGCGACACCCATCACCAGCGAGAGGTTGGAAACGAGGCCGTCGTTTGCGCCAAGGACAGCTGCGCGCAGGGCGTTCCCGGTGGCGGCCGCATGACGGCCCTCGATGCGCGCGATGTCGAGCGACCCTCGCCGGGGCAATCCGGAGCGAGCCAGTTCGCGGAAGATGCGCGCGTGAGAGCGCTCGTCGATGGGAAGCCCCTCCGCAACCGCTTCCGGCTGGTCGTCGTACATGCGGTAGGCGTCGACCTCGAGCTCTGCCACGATTGGGGCCACCACGCTCGTCCCGAAGCGCCGCGCGAGCCACCCGAGCGCTCGCACCTTCCAGGAGGGCCGATACTCGGGGACCTCGACGCCCGCCTCGCGCAGCTTCCGCTCCCATAACTCGCGGTGCCGCCGCTCGGTGTCGGCGAGTCGCTCGTAAACGAGCCTGAGATACGGGTCGCGCTCCGCCCCTGCTAGCGCGCGGTAGAGAGCTTCCCCGTCCACCTCGTCCCGCAGGTTGCGCCGGAAGCGCTCGAGGTCCTGCTTGCTGGGCGGTGCCTGTGTCTCGGTCACGGGTCACGACCTCCGTCGCTCTGCTGCTCCGTTGCAGCGCCTTCCAGGTGCCGGACGTACGATTCGGGCAGGTCGTGCTCGCGCGCTCCCTCGACCAGTACCTGCCGGTACACGGGGGATGGACTCCCCAGCCCCAGAGGCGAGTCGACGCGGTAGCACTCCGCAGTGACCCGCCGCCCGTGCCAGGTGACCGCAACGCGCTCGCGCCGGTACCTCCCGGCGGACACGCCCTCGATGACGTCGAGTCGCGCGAGGTCTTCCGGACCCAGCTCCCACAGGACTCCCCACACGCAACGCCCCGCTGCGGGCCGCACGTCGGCGACGAACCCACCCCAGCGCTTGCTCGGGAGCGAGAACACGAGCTCGTATCCGTGCAGGCAGGCGGGCCCCAGCGGCCGCGCAGCCGGGCAGCGCTCGCGCATGATCTTCCCAGACATGTTGGCGCCGTAGGCGAAGTAGAGGAACGACTCTTCCCTACGCCTCTCCGCAGTCACCATACCTGATGGTCCAGTCTACCGCCGATCGATTCAGTCCTACTCGTCAACGAGGCGGGCTAGAGGCTGCGCGCCGAGGCAGGAGCGCCAGCGATAGAAACCGATAGAAAACGGTACGCAGAAGCATCGCTGCCGCGTAGACTAGATGTTCACGGAGGTGAGCGATGAGCGACGCAACGGCAGTGCAACCGACCCTGTTCTCTCCGGAAGTGCTGGCGAGCCTGTCTCGCGCGCTTCACGCGTGGGAGGAGGGCCCGCTCGCGCAGACACTCCAGCGGCAGCCGGAACGGGACGTCGAGTTCGCCACGAGCAGCATCCCCATCCAGCGACTATACACACCCCTGGATGTCGCTGACCTCGACTATGAGCGGGACCTCGGCTTTCCGGGCCAGTACCCGTTCACGAGGGGCATCCAGCCCACCATGTACCGCGGCCGCCTGTGGACGATGCGGCAGTATGCGGGCTTCGGGACCGCCGAGGAGTCGAACCAGCGCTTCCGCTATCTGCTCAGCCAGGGCCAGACCGGCCTCTCCGTCGCCTTCGACCTGCCCACACAGCTCGGCTACGACTCCGACGACCCGATGGCGATTGCGGAGGTCGGGCAGGTCGGCGTCGCCATCGATTCGCTCTACGACATGGAGACCCTCTTCGAGGGCATCCCCCTCGACAAGGTCTCGACGAGCATGACGATCAACGCGCCCGCCGCCGTGCTGCTGGCGATGTACATCGCGACGGCGGAGAAGCAGGGGGTGCCGCCGGAGAAGCTCAGCGGCACCGTGCAGAACGACGTGCTGAAGGAGTACATCGCCCGCGGGACGTACATCTTCCCGCCCGAGCCGAGCATTCGCCTCGCCGCCGACATCATCGAGTACTGCGCGAAGCACGTGCCGAAGTGGAACACCATCAGCGTGAGCGGCTACCACATGCGCGACGCTGGGGCGACCGCCGCGCAGGAGATCGGATTCACCTTCGCCAACGCCTGCACGTACGTCGATGCGGCCCTCGCCCGGGGTCTGGACATCGACTCGTTCGCGCCCCGCATCAGCTGGATCTTCAACACCCACAACAACTTCTTCGAGGAGATCGCAAAGTATCGCGCCCTTCGCCGGCTGTGGGCGAAGATCATGAAAGAGAAATACGGGGCGAAAGACCCGCGGTCCATGATGCTGCGCACGCACACCCAGACGGGCGGAAGCACGCTCGTCGCGCAGCAGCCGGAGAACAACATCGTTCGCGCGGCCATCCAGTGCCTTGCTGCAGTCATCGGCGGGGTCCAGAGCATCGCGCTGAGCTGCTATGACGAGGCGCTCGCGCTCCCAACGGACGAGGCGCAGCGAATCGCCCTGCGCACCCAGCAGATCATCGCCCACGAGACCGGCGTCACCGACACCGTGGACCCGATGGCGGGGAGCTACTTCGTCGAATACCTGACGAACAAGCTCGAGGAGCAAGCCAAGGAGTACATGCGCCAGATCGAGGAGATGGGCGGCGCCGTGAAGGCGATCGAGTCCGGGTGGATCCAACAGCAGATCGCCGAGGCCGCCTGGCGCTACCAGCGTCTCGTGGACGAGGGGAAGGAGATCATCGTCGGCGTGAACGCCTACACCGAGGGAGGCGAGCAGCCGCCGACCATCTTCCGCGTCGACAAGCGGCTCGTCGAGCACCAGCTCAAGCGGCTGGAGCACCACCGGAAGGAGCGCGATCCGGAACGGGTGAAGCGCACGCTGGACGAGCTGGAGCGCGCCTGCCGGGGCAACGACAACCTCATGCCGTACATCCTCGAGGCGGTGAAGGCGTACGCGACCCTCGGCGAGATCTGCGGCACCATGCGCAAGGTGTTCGGCGAGTACCGCCCGCCGACGGTGATCTGAACGGGCATCATCACGAGCACCCGGCTGGGGCAGCCGTCACGAGGCGGCTGCCCCTTCGCTTCGCTCAAGGCGGTCCCGCAACAGCTCCAACTCCCGGCGAATCGCTGACAGCTCGCCCGCAATCTGCGCGAGATCGGGTCCCTCGCCCTCGTCCTGGCGGACGAGGTAGGCAGCGATGCCGGCGGTCACGACGGACATGGCGGCAACGCCCAGCAGCATCAGCACCGCCGCGACCGCACGCCCTTCCGGCGTCGTCGGGTAGTGATTGCCGTACCCCACCGTCGTCGCCGTCACGAGCGCCCACCAGAGCGCATCCCCGAAGCTCGTGATGTTCGCGTCCGGGGCGTCCTGCTCCAGAGCGAGGACGAGCGCCGAGCTGACCACTACCACGGCCAGCACGGCCGACCCCACGAACCGGGCGCCGCGCGATTCGGCAATGCGCCGGACGAGGTCGATGTTCACCCCGAGTGCTACCAGCACGCGCGTCCAGCGAAGGAGCCGGGCGAGGCGGAGCGGGCGCAAGAACGGAAGGATGACCATCACCACCTCCAGCCAGTGCGACCGGAGGAAACCGATGCGGTCCCGCGCCACGAACGTCTTCGCCGCGAGGTCAGCGGCGAACGCAGCCCAGATGAACCAGTCGGCAGCCAGGAAGGCGTCCTCCAACCACGGATCGAGCTCGGCCACTTGCGGAAGGACCAGCAGGGGTACGAGGAGCAACGCGAGGATGAGGAGCGGGACTTCGGTCAGGCGTTCCAGGCGTTCGAGGCGCTCATCGCGGGAATCTCCGGACATGAGAAATCCTCCCTCGCCATCGTGGTCAGAGGGAGGATACTCGTCATCACAGAGCGCGAGAGGGACGAATCTGGGCCCGGTAGGATTCGAACCTACGACCAACCGGTTATGAGCCGGCCGCTCTCACCGCTGAGCTACGGGCCCGCACCCGAAGTATAGCGTCGGTTCGGGCCCGTCCTTGTTCCGGTCGCCTTACCAGCGGCGAGAGCCGCGGTTCGAAGGCCGGAAGCAGTCGCTGCAGTAGACGGGGCGATCGCCTCGGGGCTCGAACGGGAGCTCGGCGACCTTGCCGCAGGTGGCGCAGACGGCCGAGTACGTGACCCGCGGGCGGTGCGTGGCGACGCCGTCGCGCCGCGCCCGGCGGCAAGCCGGACACCGCTTCGGGTCATTCGTGAACCCCTTGGAGAGATGGAACTCCTGCTCACCGACGGTGAACGTGAAGTCCGTCCCGCACTCTACGCAGCTGATGATCTTGTCGGTTAGTGGCACCCGACGACCTCCAAAAAGTTTTTCCGGTTCCCTACGGTCATCGGGCGGGGGTCCGAGCCTCCCAGCGAGGCCGATGCGACGTGGGTCTCCGCTGCCACCCTAGCAGGAACGGCGCTCGCTGGCTAGCCGCGGCTGGGCCGACGAGCGCGCCGGCGTTCCACAACCTGGCGAGGTCGCTGAGGGCCGTGTGCGGGCCGGGGGCTGGCTCACGGAAAGTCGCATGCCGCCCCTATCCTCCAGAAAATGGCCGCATGTCGCTTCGAGGCCCAGATCGCCTCACGGGGTTCGGCATCTTCGTCCTCTGGGCGGGCACGCTCGTGTCCGTCCTCAACGCGAGCATGTCCACGATCGTGTTGCCCGACGTCCAGGCGACCTTCCTCGTACGGGATGACGCCCTTGCGTGGTTCGTCGCCGCGTATCTGCTTCCGTTCGCCACGGGCACCGTCGTGTACGGCCGGCTGGCCGATCGCTACCCGGCGAGCAGGCTCCTTCTCGTCGGGCTGGTGGTGTTCGCGTGCGGCTCGTTCGCCGTGGCGGCAGCCCCGAGCTTCGTTGCCGCAGCGGTCGCCCGCGCACTGCAGGGCGCTGGCGCGCCCGCTATTCCCGCCTTGACGTTGGCGATCATCGCTCGCACGACAGACGGCGGACGCCAGTCGCAAGCGGTGGGGGCCGTCATCCTCGCCGTCGGGCTCGGCTTTGCGCTCGGCCCGCTCGTCGGGGGAAGCCTGGCGGACCTCGGAGGGTGGCGGGCTCCCTTCCTGGCGACGGGGGCGGGAGTGGGGTTGCTGATTCTCCCGGCGGTCCGAGGATTGCCGAAGCTTCACGCTTCCGCTCGGGCTGGGTTCGACCTGGGGGGAGCGGTCCTGTTCATCGCGATGGTCACTGCCCTTCTGCTGGCGATCAATCGCCTGCCGGGGGACCCGGAGAACCGGCTCGGGCGGGGTGCGGCAGCGGCGGCGCTTCCCCTGGCCGGCCTCTGGGCCGTCCACACGCTGCGCCGATCGGACGGATTCGTCAGTCGCCGCCTGCTGGGAGACGTCCGATTCGTCGGGCTGGCAGGAGCGGCATTCGCCGCCCAGGGCACTCACTTCGCCACCATCGTCCTCCTGCCCCTTCTCCTCGCCCGCTACCACCGCCTCTCGCTCTTCGAGGTTGGGTTCGCACTGCTGCCGGGGGCCCTCCTCTTGGGTGGAACGGGTGTGCTATCGGGGCGGGTTGTGCGCCGGCTTGGCACCGGCCCCACGCTCGTCCTCGGCACCTGGCTCCTGCTCGTTGGGGCGGCGACCTTTCACGGCCTCGCGACGGACTGGGAGCCCCGCGCGATCGCTGCGCTGTACGCACTCCTTGCGGTTGGGTTCGCATTGGGCAACGGCGCTCTCCTCCACGCCGTTACGGACGAGCTGCCCGAGGAGCTGGTGGGCGTTGGGACGGGGCTCTTCAACCTCGCGTTCTTCCTCGGTGGAGCGACTACCGTTGCCCTGGTGGGAGCAGTGCTTGAGGCGCGGGCCCGCTCGGCACTTCCGCTCGATCGCTTCGTTTCGACCCGGGCGCCGGAGTTCAGCGACGCCTTCCTCGTCGTCCTCACATCGGCGGCGGCCGCCTTTCTCATCGCGCTCGGGCTGCAGCTCGCCAGTCCGCTCCGCGAGCGCATTCGGGCCCGGGCGGCGGCGTGGACGACGTTCCACGGGCTCCGTACGAAACCGAACAGGCCGCCGCTTCCAGGCTCGACAGCGGGCCGTACGAAGCGGAACCGGCGGGACGAGGGCAGGTGATATACTGCAGCCGTCTGCTCCGTGAGCGCCTGGCCCGGGCCCAACGGTCCCGAACTCACGGGAAGTCGCGGGTTCCAGGTGGAGCGAGACGCGCCTCGCCCGAGGCAAAGGGCCCAGAACCGGATACGGTCGGGCAACGTCGTGCGATTATCCGCCTCAGCTCCGAGAACCGCTCCGGACCGCCCCACTAAGATAGCCAGGTCGCGGGCTCACGCTGACCCGTCGAGGAGGGAGACCGATGCCACGTAACACCTTCGGCACGCTCGATGAACTCCAGGTAGAAGGCTCGAGGTACCGCATCCACAGCCTGCGACGTCTCGCGGAACGGTTCCCCAACGTCGACCGCCTTCCCTTCTCGCTGCGCATCCTGCTGGAGAACTTGCTACGCCACGAGGACGGCGTCAGCGTCACCGCCGAGGATATCGAGGCGGTCGCGCGTTGGGACCCGAGCGCCGGCTCCGACCGCGAGATCGCGTTCATGCCGGCGCGGGTGCTGCTGCAGGACTTCACCGGGGTACCAGTGGTCGTCGACCTGGCCGCCATGCGGGACGCCATCCGCAGGCTGGGAGGAGACCCGCGGCGGATCAACCCGATTCAGCCGGTAGACCTCGTCATTGACCACTCGGTCCAGGTTGACGTGTTCGGGACCCCGGACGCTTTCCGCCAGAACGTCGAGTACGAGTTCCGGCGCAACCGGGAGCGGTATACCTTCCTCCGCTGGGGCCAGAACGCCTTCGACAATTTCCGGGTCGTGCCCCCGGGCACCGGCATCGTGCACCAGGTGAACCTCGAGTACCTCGCGAAAGTCGTGTGGCCCGATACCTCCCGCGAGGACGGACCGTGGGCGTACCCCGACACGCTTGTCGGGACGGACTCTCATACGACGATGATCAACGGGCTCGGTGTCCTGGGGTGGGGAGTGGGAGGCATCGAGGCCGAGGCTGCGATGCTCGGCCAGCCCATCTCGATGCTCATCCCCGAGGTCGTGGGCTTCCGCATCACGGGTCAGCTCCGGGAGGGAGCGACCGGCACGGACGTCGTCCTGCGAGTAACCCAGATGCTGCGCGAGAAGGGCGTGGTCGGGAAGTTCGTCGAGTTCTTCGGCGAAGGGCTCGCGAACCTGCCGCTCGCGGCGCGCGCCACCATCGCGAACATGGCTCCGGAGTACGGCGCCACCGTCGGCTTCTTCCCTATCGACGAGGAGACGCTGGCGTACCTCCGCTTCACCGGCCGTGACGAGTCCCTCGTCCGCCTGGTCGAAGCGTACGCGAGGGCGCAGGGCCTGTTCCGCGACGCGTCGACGCCGGATCCGGTGTTCTCCGACGTCCTTCACCTCGACCTCGGCGACGTGGAGCCCTCGATCGCCGGCCCCCGGCGGCCACAGGACCGCATCTCGCTCCGGGATGCGAAGCGGAAGTGGCGGGAGTCGCTGCTGGAGCTGCTCGGTCACGGGCCGAACGACCTCGATCCCGTACGGGTGTCGCGCTGGCTCGACGAAGGCGGCAACGCCGACACCCATGTGGACGAGATCGCAGACACCCAGGGCATGGGTCGAGTGTTCGACTCCGTGCCGGTGGAGTCGGGCCAGGAGCGGTACGAGTTGCGCCACGGATCGGTCGTCATTGCGGCCATTACCAGCTGCACGAACACCTCGAACCCGGAGGTGATGCTCGGCGCCGGCCTGCTCGCAAAGAAGGCTGTGGAGCGGGGCCTTCGTCGCAAGCCCTGGGTCAAGACGAGCCTCGCGCCCGGCTCGCAGGTCGTGACGGAGTACCTGCAGGAGTCCGGGCTGCAGCAGTACCTGGACGAGCTCGGATTCAGCCTGGTGGGGTACGGCTGCACGACGTGCATCGGCAATTCCGGGCCCCTTCCGCCGGAGATCAGCACCGCGATCCACGCCGGCAAGCTCGTGGCGGTTTCCGTGCTCTCCGGCAACCGGAACTTCGAAGGGCGGATCAACCCCGACGTGCGGGCCAACTACCTGGCGTCGCCCCCTCTGGTCGTCGCCTACGCCATCGCGGGCACGATGGACATCGACTTGCTGAACGAGCCGCTCGGGTACGACCGGAATGGCAACCCGGTGTACCTGCGGGACATCTGGCCCTCCCAGCAGGAGATCCAGGAGGCCATCCGCACGCACGTGCGCTCGGAGATGTTCCGCCGCAAGTACGCCGACGTCTTCACCGGTCCGCCGCAGTGGCGCGAGCTCTCGACTCCGAGCGGTGACCTCTATGCCTGGGACGAGCGTTCGACGTACATCCGCCGGCCTCCGTACTTCGATGAGATGCCGGAGGAGCCGCCGCCGCTCGCGGACATCGAGGGCGCGCGCGTCCTCGTCATGCTCGGCGACTCGGTGACGACGGACCACATCTCGCCAGCCGGCAGTATTCCCGTGAACAGCCCCGCGGGCCAGTACCTCCTCGCCCACGGCGTTCCGAAAGAGGAGTTCAACTCCTACGGTGCTCGCCGCGGCAACCACGAGGTGATGATGCGGGGCACGTTCGCCAACATCCGCTTGCGAAACCTCCTCGCACCGGGCACGGAGGGCGGCGTGACGCGCCACTTGCCCGACGGAGAGCAGATGTCGGTCTTCGATGCCGCGATGCGGTACCAGCAGGAGGGCGTTCCCCTTCTCGTCCTCGCCGGGAAGGAGTACGGGGCAGGCTCCTCCCGGGACTGGGCGGCCAAAGGGCCGGCCCTGCTCGGCGTACGCGCCGTCATCGCCGAGAGCTTCGAGCGCATCCACCGAAGCAACCTCGTCGGGATGGGAGTCCTGCCGCTCCAGTTCCTTCCCGGCGAGAATCGGGAGTCGCTCGGGCTGACCGGCGAGGAGGTCTACACGATCCGCGGCATCCGCGATCTTCGCCCGCGTGCCCGGCTCGATGTGGAGGCGGTCCGCCCCGACGGTTCAGCCGTCCGGTTCGAAGCGACCGCGCGCATCGACACCCCCGTCGAGCTCGAGTACTACCGTCACGGTGGGATCCTCCAGTACGTCCTGCGGCAGCTCGCTCAGCGGGACCGCGCCGGCGCAAGGTAGCGAGCCTAAGGGGAGCAAACACTCACTGAGTGAGGAGTAAGGATGGCAGACAAAATCAAGGTCGTAAATCCGGTCGTGGAGCTGGACGGCGACGAGATGGCCAGAATTCTCTGGCACTGGATCAAGGAACGTCTCATCCTCCCGTTCCTCGACATCCCCATCGAGTACTACGACCTCAGCATTCAGAACCGCGACGCGACGAATGACGAGGTTACGATCCAGGCGGCTCTGGCCATCAAGAAGCACGGCGTCGGCGTGAAGTGCGCCACGATCACGCCGGACGAGGCTCGCGTCAAGGAATTCAACCTCAAGCAAATGTGGAAGTCGCCGAACGGAACGATCCGCAACATCCTCGGCGGCGTCGTGTTCCGCGAGCCCATCATCTGCAAGAACATCCCGAGGCTCATCCCTAGCTGGAAGAAACCCATCGTAATCGGGCGCCACGCACACGGCGATCAGTACCGTGCAACGGACTTCCGCGTGCCGGGGCCGGGCACCGTGACCATCACGTACACACCTGCTGACGGCGGCGAGCCGGTGACGTACGAGGTCGCGAAGTTCGAGGGCCCAGGGGTCGCGATGGGCATGTACAACTATGACGACTCCATCCGCGACTTTGCCCGCGCCTGCTTCCGGTACGGGCTCGAGCGAGGTTATCCCGTGTACCTGTCGACGAAGAACACCATCCTCAAGGCGTACGACGGCCGTTTCAAGGACATCTTCGAGGAAGTCTTCGAGACGGAGTTCAAGGAAAAGTTTGCCGAGGCAGGGCTCACGTACGAGCACCGGCTGATCGACGACATGGTTGCCCAGGTGATCAAGTGGGAAGGCGGCATCGTCTGGGCCTGCAAGAACTACGACGGCGACGTGCAGTCGGACGTCGTCGCCCAGGGGTTCGGCTCCCTCGGGCTCATGACCTCTGTCCTCATGACGCCCGACGGGCGGACCGTGGAGGTCGAAGCGGCCCACGGAACGGTGACGCGCCACTACCGCGCCTACCAGCGGGGCGAGAAGACCTCGACGAACCCCATCGCCTCGATCTTCGCTTGGACTCGCGGCCTCGCCCATCGAGGCAAACTCGATGGCACGCCGGACGTCATCGACTTCGCCCACAAGCTCGAGGCCGCATGCGTGGAGGCGGTCGAGAACGGAGAGATGACGAAGGACCTCGCCATTCTCATCTCGCCGGACCAGCCCTGGCTGACGTCGGAGGAGTACCTCGACGCGGTGGAGCGAAGGCTCCGCGCGAAACTGAACTGACCGGCGGCGACCGCGCGGGGCCGGCGAACTGCCGGCCCCTCTCGCGTCCGTCACTCGGCGCAGCGCTCGAACCAGATGCCCTCGTCCGGGCCGGGCCCGAAGAGCGGGCGGAAGCCGTGCCGTATCCAGAAGTACACGGCCAGGCCGAGGTGCCCAGGGGCCCAGGCGCGGACGCGGCGCACGTCGTCGGGAAGCGCATCGAGCAGCAGGAACACGGCTTCCGAGCCTGCGCCGTAGCCGCGCCGCTCGGAGGTGATGCACAGCTCATCGATGACGAGCTCGCCCTCCTCCTGGCGCAGCACCAGGCGGCCGATGACCTCCCCATCCCGATCCGCGATCTCGAGCTCTCGCCTGCCAGCGCCCGACCCAGCCGTCGCCCGAATCTGCACTCGCTCGCCGCGGAGCACCTCGCCCGGCCACGTCATGGAACGGCCCCCTCGAGCCACTCCCGGACGGCTGCGATAACCTCCTCGAGCGAGCCGTCGAAGCGCGCACACTCCGGCAGGGCGTCGAGGAACGCTGCACCGTAGCGGCGAGTGCGAATGCGGCCGTCGAGGACCACGACCGCCCCGCGATCGTCCCGGCGCCGGATGAGCCTGCCGAACCCTTGCCGGAAGCGCAGGATGGCCGCCGGCAGCGCGAACTCCTCGAAGGGGCGCTCGAACCGCGAGGCCCGGGCGCGAAACACCGGGTCCGTCGGCACCGAGAAGGGAAGACGGACGATGACGAGGAGCGAGAGCGCGTCCCCGGGCACGTCCACCCCTTCCCAGAAGCTTGCGGTGCCGAGAACGACGGTCCCGGGCACGGTCCGGAGCTCCGACAGGAGCTGGCGGGGAGACCCATCGATGCCCTGTGCCCGCACCGCGAGTCCCCGCTCCGCGAGCGGCTCGCGGATGGCCCGTGCCGCGACCTGGAGCGCGCGGTGGGAGGTGAACAGCACGAGCGCTCGCCCTCGGGACGCGGTCACGAGTTCGATGAGCGCCCGCCCCACGCCCTCCGAGAATTCGGCGTCGTTCGGATCAGGGAGGTCCGCAACCGTGGCGAGCAGGGCGCTTCGGCGGTAATCGAACGGGGAGCCAAAGCGGGCGATCTCCGCTTCGTCGAGCCCAAAGCGGCGTAGGACGAAGGCCTCATCGCCCGCGCGCGGAAAGAGCGTCGCGCTCGTGGCCACGACCGCCTCGTAGCGGTCGAAGCAGTGCTCGCGCAGGATAGGCGACACGTCGAGCGGCACGGCGCGAAGTGCGACCCCACCGTCGCTCTCCCGCTCCGCCCACTCGACCATCTCGCCCTCGCTGCCACCGATCACCGCCGCAAGGGAAGCGCGGAACGAGCGGAGCCGTCCCGCGGCGACCGCGAGCTCGCCCGCGAGCACGTCGGGGAGCTCGTCTCCCTCCTCCGCTGGTTCCAGCGCGAGCTCGAGCTCCGTCGCCAGCGCCAACGTGCGTTCGAGCGCGGCGTCGAGCTCGGCCCACCTCGCCTCCACCTCCGCCCACTCCGCCGACGCCCGCAGGCTGCGATCGAGTGGAAGCTTGTCATCGTCGAAGTCCGCAGGCCAGAGGAGACGCAACGCGGCGAAGAACGCCGCCGATCCGCTTCGCACCGCTGACGCCGACACCGCCAGCGCGCCGGCGAGATCGCGCACGATGGCGGAGTCGGAGTTGGCGAACAGCGAAGCGAACCCTCCTCCTGAGCCCTCTCGGCCAGGAGGGCGGTGGAGCGGGTCGAGGAGCTCCTGCAGCCGCCGGGCCGAGAGCTCGACCGCGAACTGCTGCGTCGCCGCCTCCTCCAGGGCGTGGGCCTCGTCGATGATGAGCGCGTCGGCGGGGGGCACGGCGTTCCCACCGTGGGCCGCGTCAGCGAGGAGCAACGCGTGGTTCACGATGACGATGTGAGCCCGCTCCGCACGCTCCCGCGCCCTGAGAAGGAAGCAGCGCCGCTCCTGCACGAAGCTGTGGTTCGAGGAAAGGCAGTCGGCTCCTTCGGCCGACAGACGCACCCACGTGAGGACGTCTCCGCGATCGAGCTTCAGCTCGGCGCGGTCTCCCGTTTCGGTCTTCGGCAACCAGAGAAGGATGGCGCTCGCGAGCCGCGCGACCTCCGGGTCTGCGAGGAGCGCCGCGTAGTGGGCCGTCCAGCGCCGAACGCAGAGGTAGTTCGAACGGCCCTTGACGACCGCGACCCTGAGGTCCGATTCGTCATCGACAACGCCAGCCTCCCGCAGTACACGCCGCACCGTTGGGATCTCACGCGTGAGGAGCTGGTCCTGCAACGCGAGCGTATGGGTCGAGACGATGACCCGGCGCCCGTGCTCCAGCGCCCACAGGGCCGCAGGCAGGAGGTAGGCGAGCGACTTCCCAACCCCTGTGCCGGCTTCGACCAGGTAGTACCCCCCGTAGCTGAGTGCTCGGGCGACGATCCCTGCCATCTCCCGCTGCTCGCTCCGCTCCTCGTACCCATCGAGGCCGCACGCCAGGGCCTCGAAGGCTCGCGCCAGTCGTGTCTCGAAGGAGAGCGGGGCACGGGTCGGCTGCAGTTTCGGCCACGGCTCGTAGGCCCGCAGCGGGACGATCGGGGCGGCCGTGCCCTCGAAGGCTCGGTCACCCCCGAGAAGGCTCGCGAGCAGGGGCTGATGGAGGGCGAGGGAGCGAGACAGCGCCAGCCGGGTGTCCTCGTCGAGCGCGCGCGCTCGGTGGAGCAGGCGGACGCAGACGTTCGCACACGTCTCCGCGTCTGCGAGCGCGCGGTGCTCGCCGGCCGGTTCGACCCCCAGCGCCTCGGCGACCGAGCGGAGCGAGAAGGACCGGAGCTCCGGCAGCAAGAGCCGCGCGAGGTAGGCCGTGTCGAGGGTGTCGCCGGTGTAGCGCCATCCTGCGCGCCGGAGGTGTCCCAGGTCGAACGGGACGTTGTGCGCCACGAAGGGGCCCTCGCCCACGAACGCGCGCAGTATCGGCAGCACCTCTGCGAGCGCCGGAGCGGCTCGCAGGTCCTCGGAGCGGATCCCGGTCATCTGCTCGATCCACGGCGGGACCGGTCGATTCGCCCGGACGAGCGACTCGAAGCGGTCGTGGATCCGCCCATCGAGGTCGAAGGCCACGGCCCCGACCTCGATGATCTCCGCATCCTCCTCGAGGCCAGTGGTCTCCAGGTCGATCGCAACGAGCCGGAGCGCTGTTTCTCCCTCGAACATTTGTACGGTACCCGCAGTGTACTGCCGGGCGCCCACATCGTAGAGAGCACCGGGGCCAGTGTGGCAGCAGGCAGTGACACCCCCTGTCGCCGAACGTGCCTTGAGAGGCCGATCGCGGGGTGCGTAGAATCGCGACACAGCGGCTCAGCCCCAAACCGGAGGAGGCGCACCCGATGAAGGTGTACGCAACGGAGGATATCCGGAACGTCGTCATCATGGGCCACGGGAGCGTGGGGAAGACGACGTTGACGGAAGCGGCGCTCTTCGTCTCCGGCGCCATCACCCGGATGGGGAGCGTGGAAGACGGGAACACCGTCAGCGACTTCGACGAGGATGAACATCGACGGAAGTTCAGCCTGAGCCTCTCCGTCATCCCGGTCGAGTGGGCTGGAAAGAAGATCAACTTCATCGACACGCCCGGCTACGCCGACTTCGTCTCCGAGGTGATCTGCGGCGCCGTCGCAGCGGACCTGGCACTGGTTGTGGTGGACGCCGTCTCGGGGCCGGAGGTCGGAACGGACCGTGCCTGGGCGATCGCGGACCGGGAGAACCTCCCGCGCATGATCTTCGTCAACCGCATGGACCGGGAGAACGCCAACTTCGACGCTGCCGTCGCCCGGATGAGAGAGAAATGGGGTTCGAAAGTTACCCCAGTTCAGATCCCCATCGGGAGCGCCGACTCCTTCGAAGGGGTGATCGACCTCCTCCACCTCCGAGCGTACGTAGGGGAGAATGGCGAGGAGCGCGAGGTGCCGGAAGCGTTGCGGGAGGAGGCGGAGCGGCTCCGGGGCTCGCTCATCGAGGCGATCGTCGAGACGGACGAGGAGCTGATGGAGAAATACTTCGCCGACGAGCCGCTCACGGAAGAGGAGCTCGCGCGGGTGCTGAGGCTGGGAATCGATCATCGGCTGATCATCCCCGTCCTCTGCGGGGCCGCGCCCCGGCTCCTCGGAGTACGGCAGCTGCTGCGGAACATCGCAGAGAGCGGGCCCTCCCCCGCCGATCGCGACCCGATCGTGGTCGACGGCAAGGAGATCCGGGCAACCGACGATGCTCCGGTCATCGCTCGGGTGTTCAAGACCTCGGCCGACCCGTTCGTCGGGCGGCTCTCCTACCTGAAGGTGGTAAGCGGAAAGCTCGCCGCCGACACGCATCTCTGGAACGTCAACAAGGGTGCCGACGAGCGGCTGGCGACCCTCTACGTGCCGCGCGGGAAGGAGCAGATCTCGGTCCCCGAGCTGCACGCCGGCGACATCGGCGTGGTGGCCAAGCTCACGGTGACCTCGACAGGAGACACGCTCTGCGAGCGGGGTGCCGAGGTCACCCTCCCGCCGATCGAGTTCCCCAACCCGGTCTTCAGCATGGCGGTGAAGGCGACGTCGAAGGCCGCCGTCGACAAGCTGCTTCCCAGCCTGCAGCGTCTGCTCGAGGAAGATCCGGGGCTCCGCTTGGAGCGGGATCCGTCGACGGGCGAGACGATCTTGTCGGGCCTCGGCGACGCCCACCTCGAGGTGACGGTCGAGCGGCTGCGCCGGAAGTTCAACGTCGATGTGGAGCTCGCGCTGCCCCGCGTCCCGTACCGCGAGACGATCGCGAAGCGGGCGACGGCCGAGTATACGCACAAGAAGCAGACCGGCGGCCATGGCCAGTACGGGCGGGTGGCGATCGAAGTGAGCCCCCTCCCGCGCGGTTCCGGTATCGTGTTCGAATCACGCATCGTCGGCGGAGCGGTCCCGAAGGAGTACATCCCCGCCGTCGAGAAGGGGATTACCGAAACCGCCCACGAGGGGATGCTGCCTGGGATTGAGCTCACCGACATCCAGGTCGTGCTGTTCGACGGCAAGCACCATCCGGTCGACTCGAGCGAGATGTCGTTCAAGATTGCCGCGTCCCAGGCGCTGAAAGAGGCGGTACAGCAAGCGGGGAGCGTGCTCCTGGAGCCGATCATGCTCGTGCGGGTGCGCGTGCCGGATGAGTTCGCCGGTGATGTCGTCTCCGACCTGAACGCCCGGCGCGCCCGCATCCACGGCATCACACCGGAAGGCGGTGGCACGACGATCGTCGAGGCCGAAGTCCCGCTGGCCGAGATGCAGCGGTACGCTGCGGACCTTCGCTCGCTCACACAGGGGCGCGGCGCGTTCGAGATGCAGTTCGACCACTACGGCGAAGTTCCGTCCCACATCGCGCAGCGGGTGCGGGAAGAGTACCAGCGCATGCTCGCCGAGGCGCGCTAGCGGCGGAGCTGGACCCGCACGAGCTCGAAGCGCCCAGCGCGGGCGAGCCGCCGGGCGCTGGCAAGGGTGACGTCCGCAACCTGCGGGTCCGTGGTGACGGTTCGCTGCAGCCAGCGGGCGACGATCGGCGCTGCGAGCGCGGCAGCCGTCGAGGCGACGATCGCCGAAGCGTACCGGTCTCGCTGGCCATCCCGCGCCGCTGCCAGCGCCGCCGTGGCGGTGAGCACCCCCGTCACGGCGATGTTCGACCCGCAGAGGTCGGTTACCGCCAGCCAGGACTCTCCCTTGGCGAGCCGGCGCAAGGCCTCCTGCGTGGCGTCCGCAAGCTCCTCCGCACGATAGGGGCTGAGGATCGTGAAGCCCCATGGGTCGCTCACCGCCACCGCCGGTCCCCGACGCCCCAGCCGCTCGTGAAGCACCGTGACAGCGGCGTGCTCGACGGCATGCGATTTTCGCACTCCGACGAACATCAGTTCCGCACCACACCAGGGATCACGATGCGCGGGCCAGAGGCGCTCCCGGCCTTCACGGCGCTTACTGAGATCGTCATCCCTGCCCCCCCACCAAAGAGAGGTTCGACGACGACCTGGCCGTGGGACACGCCGTTGGGAAGCTTGGATCGATCGAGGTCGACAATCAGCCGCGCGTCGTATCCGCGCTGGGTCGAGACCCCGGTAACGATGACGACCTCCACGTCCGACCCAACCGCGACACCAGCCTCCAGGGTCCGCGTGGAGCCCACGGCAACGTCCGACGCTGTCCGCACGCGCAGCCAAGGGACATTCGTACGCACCCGGAAGGGCGCAACCCTCGTCCCGGTATTTCGCACGAGGATCTCGAACGTATCCGAGGTGCCGTCGGTGCGGCTCGTGAGCGTCACGCTCTCCGGCGCCACGACCGAAAGGACGGGGGCTCCCAGCAGGTCGGAAAGCAGCGCGGAGGGGGCGTCGAGCGGCGGGGCCGGATCGCTGTGCGGGGTCGGGCCGAGATCCGGCAGCGTCGTCGGAAAGTCCATCCCGTTACAGAGAAGCACCACGGCACAGTCCAGATAGTTTTCCTCTTCGAACGCGGAGGCCACGGCGGGATGCTCGAAGGCAGGCATGTTGAAGGCAATGGGTTGCCACATGCGGACCCCCCCTCGTACTGGCGGGTACCGCATGCAGCCGTACACGACCTCCTGATACGTGTAGTCGCTGCGGACGAACGCTCCGTACCCGGGCGCGGAAGGGTCGCCGCAGTGGTACACCTCCCCCCGCAGGGGATCGCGATCGGGGTTGAGTGGGTGGTTCACGAAGGCGAAGCCGTTGTACCCCCAGATGGCGAAGTACCAGTCCTCCAGCTTCGTCGGATCCCCTTTGCCGGCCACGGGCCGAACTTCCGGCGCGGCGTTCCACTTCGATGCCAGGATGCGCACCGACTCGGCGAGGTTGAAGAGGTAGTGCGTGCCCACGAGCGCCTGCTTCAGCGTCGGCGTTCCCGTGCCGTTCGCCATCCCGCTGGTGACTTGGCCGAGCCCGTAGCCGCAATCGAAGGAACGAAGCGCCGGTCCCACGCCTCCCCAGGGAACCACGTTCGACGCTTGTTGCCAGCTCGATTCCACCCAAACGATCGCTTTCAGGATGGTCGGTGGGACACGCAGCGTGCGACTCGGCGGCTTGCGGTCGCCGCGTGGCCCAGATTCGAGCCCCGGGTAGGAAAAGTCCGCGGTTTCACCGGCGGCCGTGATTGGCGTGGGGAACAGGTGCCCCTCGGCCGCCAGCTGGATCGCGGCCGAGTACACGCCTCGATAGTCCTGCGCCTCGTACGTGTCGAAGTCGTACGGCCCGAACGAGCCGCATGTAGGCGGAGTTTGCGCGGTCGCCCGCCCGCCGGGAAGTAGCGCGAGCGAAGCGAGCGGGAGCAGCCCAAGCAAGATCAGGGCGCGGCCCATCCGAACACCCGCGTCACACCTTCGATTTCCACGCTCGAACCCGCCGTCTCCACCACGTACCTGCGGTGTCCGGGTTGCTGGAAGCTTGGCCCGTCCCAGCGCTCGAGCAGCACCGCACCCGACCGCGGATCGAATGCGACCGGAAGGTCGAAGCCGGACGCGCCGGCAGCCACCACCCCGCCATCAGGCACCGGCTCCTCTCCGAACTGGACGCCCGACCCGTCCGGGCGCCACGCCGGTCGCAGGCGCTCGCGGTCGTCCGTCAGCGCCTGGGCGGTCACGCGGCCGTCGAGGGAGAGCACCTGGCCCACGAACCGGAGGCCTTCACGCAGGTCCTGCACCACGTACGCGAGTTGCGTGCCGTCCGGTGAGAGTGCCCAATCGCGCGTCAGCTGGTCGCTGAACCGCACGACCTCGGTGCCGTCGCGGAGAAGGAGCGAACCGTCCCGATCGAGCGCAACCGCGTACAAAGAACCATCAGGTGCGTACCCAACCGGGTACAGCCCCAGGACGCCGGAGCGAGCGAACAGCTCCCGTTCGCTCCCATCGAGCCCGACCCGAACGAGCACCTCGCCGCCCGCCGCCGCCCGGCGAACGACGACGAAGCTGGATTCGGGCCCCCAGAGCGGCGTCTGCAAGTACGGAAGCCCGCCCGCCAGCGTCCTCGACGCTCCCGTACCGAGCTCTACGACGACGAGCGCCGCCTCCGGGCTCGACGGGGTTCCAGCAACCGGGACGATGAGCGCGAGTTGCCGTCCATCGGGCGACACCGCTCCGCGCGAAATCGTCTCCGGCAGCCGCTCCACCCGCGCGACCACCGCGGGATCTCGCGGGTCTTCGAGCGGGACGAGGAGGACCTCGTCGTACGTGTCGCCCGCACGAAGTCCGACCACGGCCGAGGAGCCCGCCGCCGTCGTGGTCACTCCCCTCGCGTCACCCGTGAGCACGGAGGCCAGCACGGGCAGCAGGGCGAGGATCCCCGCAATCGTGGTGGCCCCCAGCACGACCGCAAGCCACCAGCGGGAACGGACGGTACGGGATCGCTTCATCAGTACCTCCGACCTCTGCTTCAGCTGAACGAAGCCACCCAACCCAGCGGCGTGGCGGGGTTCTCGGTGAGCGGGAGCCTCCCATCAGACCACACCACCTGGAGCGAGACCGTGCCCGCTTGGACGTCGACCACCTCCGCCAGCAGAGCGGTACCGTCTGGCGACCAGCCGGACGGGATGAGGTAGACGGAATTGGGGTCGAGTCCCGACACCCACACGCTGCCCCCGGGGCCGCCGAACTGGGGAATGAGCGAGTTCGGGCTCCACGCCACGCCGAGCTGGCTCCCCGAAGCGGGAAGGTCCGTGACCGCTCCCGATGAGATCGTGAGGAGCCGCCCCCGGTAAGACGCCGCCTCGGATCCCGTGATGGCCACGAACGCGAGCTGCGTGCCATCCGGGCTCAGCCGCCAGGCACTCGTGGGCCCGGCGCTGAGTCGAGCAAGCGGCTCGAGAGCGCCGTCGCTCGCCACGCTCCACAGCACGGAGCCCGTCGGGTCGATGACCACCACGTACAATTTCGACCCGTCGGGGCTGTAGCCGACAGGGGCTACTTGAAAGACGTCGGTAAATTCCGCCACCGTTCGCGATTCGCCGTCGATCCGCACCTCCGTCACCGAGATCGCGCGCCGGCCGTTCGCAAGCACGGAGTCGACGCTCGCAACGGCGAGCCGGGACTCGTCCCAGTCCCAGCCGACGGGCGAGGCGACGTCGAACGCTCCCTCGAGCGTCACCAGCTCCCCGCCGCGCAGTGAGATGATGTGGAGGCGGCTTCGGCCCGCTGAGGTGTAGGAGAGCACCGCGAGATGGAGGCCGAGCGGGCCGGCTGAGCCGCTGGCCCGCACCTCGAAGGGGCGCGGAAGGCGAAGGAGCTCGCGCGCCGGAGCTTCCGGACGAGGGTCACGCACGTATACGACGTCGCCTCCCGGCTCGTGGGCGATGTAGGCGACGGCACGGACGAGGTTGGGATCGGCCGTGGGAACCGCGAGCGGGCGCGGATCCTTGGCGGGGCGGACGCTCACCACTGACCAAGCCACAGCCACCACGAGCGCGACGGCGAGCGAGGCGCCGAAGACCAGGGCCCATCGTCCTTGGCCCGATACCGACCGGGCTGCTCCGCGAGCGCGCATTCGTAGAGCATCATCCTCCATCCAGCCGTCGGTACCGGGAAGGTGGGGAACGGCTCGGCGTGCACCACGCGGCGTCGGCATGCGCAGCGAACGGTCCATGCGACCGCACCTTTGCACGCCCCGCCACCCGAGCCGCGCAGCGGCGGCTCCTCGACGCGAGGAGACCGTACCCCCACGAGGCGGACGTCGTCAACCGGTGACGCAAGACCGCTTCCCCGGGCCGAGAGCGGTGCCCGTGCTACCATCGCCGTCGTGATCTGGTTCCTCGGAGAACTAGCGGACAATCCGGAAGCGCTCATCGCCGTCTTCGGCGCCGTGTGCGTCGCGCTCGTCACGGGGATCGCCTTCCACGAGTTCAGCCATGCGTGGACGGCGTATGAGCTGGGGGATCCCACGGCGGCACGGCAAGGCCGGCTCACTCTCAACCCGCTCGCGCACCTCGACCCGGTGGGAACGGTGCTTCTCTTCCTCGTGGGTTTCGGGTGGGGGAAGCCCACGCCGGTCAACCCGTACAACCTGCGCAACGGGCCTCGTCGCGGCAACGCGCTCGTCGCGCTCGCGGGACCGCTTTCGAACTTCTTCTTCGCCGCACTCGCCGCCATTCCGATCCGGATGGGATGGGTGAGCATCGTCCCATCGCTGAACCGGATCGGTGAGGCATCCGGGAACGAGATCCTCGGCCTCTTCTTGTTTTACATCGTCTTGTTCAACGTCATCCTGGGCGTCTTCAACCTCATCCCCATCCACCCGCTCGACGGCTTCAAGGTCGCACTCGGGGTGTTGCCCGCGGAACTGGCACGGGAATTGCAGAAACTCGCACCGTGGGGCCCCGGGATCCTGATGCTGCTCATCGTGCTCGGGTGGCTGACCCCGTACAACCCTCTCGGAGCGGTCATCGGCGGACTCGGCTCCGAAATCCTGAACCTCCTGCTCTGACAGCGTGAGCCTCGCCCAACGCGTCCGGCAGTTCTTCACCGCGGGCGCCCGGCCAACCGCGAGCGACCTCCAATTCGCGCGGGAGATCCTTCCTCCGGCCTTGTACGCCCTCTTCACACGCCAGACGCCGCGCGACCTCGTGCACGCGGTGCGCACGGCAAGGCGAGTGCGGGAGCTGGGATATGAAGACCCTTTGCTGCTCATGGCCGCCTTGCTGCACGACATCGGCAAGGGCCCGCAGCGTCGACGCGACCGCGTGGCGTACGTCGTCGCCTCGTGGGTGGGTGCAGAGCGAATCCTGGCGTCGCCGCGCTCGCGGTTCGAGTTGCGGCGCGCGGTCGCCCGTAGCTCGGTCCACGCCGAGGTGGGCGCGCGCCTTGCGCAGGAGGCGGGAGCGCCGCCCCGCGTGGTGGAGCTCATCCGCCGCCACCACGAGCCGCCACGGGGCGATGGTATGCTAGCCGTACTGCAACGGGCGGACGACGAGAGTTGAGATGGCGAATCGGACCAGCGCCCTTCCCCGGATCGCAATCGTCGGAACGGGCCTCATCGGGGCCTCCATCGGCTTGCGGCTGCGGGGCTCGACTGCCGGCCGGTACGAGGTCGTCGGGCTCGACGTCGACCGGGCGCAACTCAAGGCCGCGAAACGGATCGGGGCCATCGACCGGGAGGCGACGTCCCTCGAGGAAGGCCTAGAGGGCGCAGGGCTCGTCATCGTGGCCACTCCCATCCTCGCCACGCGACGGTTGTTCCGCGACATGGCCTCGTACTTGGAAGAGGGGGCGATCGTCACCGACACCCTGAGCACGAAGGGACAGGTGCTCCGCTGGGCGGAGGAGTTCCTGCCGCCCTCGGTTCACTTCGTCGGCGGCCACCCGATGGCCGGGAAGGAACAGGCGGGAGCAGAACACGCCTCCTCCGACCTCTTCGAGGGCGCGACCTGGGCTATCGTTCCCTCGCCGAGGGCAGACGAGCGGGCAGTGCAGACCGTCGTCGGCATGGTGGAGGCGCTCGGAGCCGTTCCCGCCTACTTCGATGCCGACGAACACGACCGGCTCGCCGCGGCCGTGAGCCACATGCCGCTTTTCCTTTCCGTCACGCTCTTCCGGCTGCTACGGGACAGCCCAAGCTGGGAGGACGCCGCGCTTCTCGCCGGCCCTGGGTTTCGCGACCTCACGCGGCTGGCGAGCGGTGACCCCGTGCTGGCGCAGGGGCTCCTGCGCACGAACCGCGACGCCATCGTCCACTGGATCGACCGCTTCCAATCGGAGCTTCGCCGCATCCGCGACCTGCTTTCGGACATCGAGCAGGAAGAGGAGGTTGGCAAGCTGCTGGCGGCCACGAAGGTCGATCGCGACACCTTCATCGAGAACCCGCCGCGGCGGGACGCGAGCCGGGCGGCGGGACCGACCCCCCCTTCGACCTCCGACGCCTTGGGACAATTCATCGCCGGAGGCTTGTACCAGCGCATCAAAGAGCTCACGTCTCGGGAGCCGCAGATCCGCATCGACGAGCGCCGCCTCCGTCGCGAGCTGGGCATCGATGACGACGATTCGCAGGCCTGACCGGATCCGGGGCACCCTCCGCGTCCCCGCCGACAAGTCGATCTCGCATCGCGCGCTGTTGCTCAACGCCATCGCCGATGGACAGGCACGGATCCGCAACCTCCTCGATTCGGCCGACGTGCGGGCGACCGCGCGCTGCCTGCTCGCGCTCGGCGTGAACGTCGACTGGCGAGATGGCGAGGCCACCGTGCATGGAAAGGGGCTCCACGGCCTCCAGGAGGCCGAGGACGTCCTCGACTGCGGGAATAGCGGGACGACGATCCGGCTCCTGGCGGGCGTGCTCGCCGGTGCGCCGATGCTCTCGGTGCTCACCGGGGATGCCTCGCTTCGACGGCGCCCGATGGACCGAATCGTCCGGCCGCTGCGCGAGATGGGTGCCACGATCTTCGCCCGGCGGGGCGACAGCCTGGCCCCGCTCGTGATCAAGGGCGGAGCGCTCCGCGGCATCGAGTACCGGCTGCCCGTCGCGAGCGCGCAAGTGAAGTCGGCCGTCCTCCTGGCCGGCCTCTTCGCCGACACCCCGACGACGGTCGTGGAGCCTGCCCCGACACGGGACCACACAGAGCGATTGCTCCTCGGCATGGGCGTCGAGATCCGGCGTGAGACGCAGCGGATCACGCTGCGGCCGCCGGAGCGGCTGGCGCCGGTCGACATGACGGTCCCGGGCGACATCTCGAGCGCTGCCCCCTGGCTCACGCTGGCGGCCTGCCATCCGGATGCCGAGATCACCATCGAGGGCGTGAACGTGAACCCGACGCGTACGGGGTTCCTCGACATCCTGGTCGCGATGGGCGCGGACCTGCGCATCGAGCACCGGCGCGAGGAAGGAGGCGAGCCCGTGGCGGACATTTCCGTTCGAACCTCGCAGCTGCGAGGGACGACCGTCAGCGGCTCCCTCGTGCCGCGGGCCATCGACGAGCTCCCCCTCGTTGCCCTGCTCGCCGCCTCGGCAGAGGGGGTAACGGAGGTGCGGGACGCCGCCGAGCTCCGGGTAAAGGAGAGCGACCGCATCGCTGCCGTCGCTGCCGTGCTCGGCCGGTTCGGGGTGCGCGTCGAGACGTTCGACGACGGCTTCCGCATCCAGGGGCCGATGCCGCTCCAGGGCGCGACCATCGACGCCCTCGGAGATCATCGCATCGGGATGCTGGCGGGAATCGCCGGCGCGCTGGCCGACGGGGAGACCCGCGTCTTCAACGACGCCGTCGACGTCTCGTACCCCTCCTTCTGGGCAGAGTTGACGCGGTTGACGAGCGGAGCTGTGGTGTGAGCGGGGAGCGCAAGCCGGTGGTCATCGTCCTGCACGGCCCCTCGGGAGTGGGGAAGGACACGGTGATCGCGCGCCTGCGCGAGCGCCTCCCGATTCACCGGGCGACGAGCAGCACCACGCGCCCGCCCAGGCCGGGGGAGCGTCACGGCGTCGATTACTACTTCCTCAGCGAGCAGGAGTTCCTCGAGAAAGCGCGGCGCGGAGAGTTCGCGGAGTTCGCGCGCGTCTACGGCGACTGGAAAGGGCTCGAACGGAGAGAGATCGAGGAGCCGCTAGCGCGCGGCGAGGACGTCATCATCCGGACCGACGTGCAGGGAGCTCGCTGGTGGCGAAAGGCCCTCGAGGGCGGCACGTTCGTCATCCTCGTCGCCGAGGATGCCGACGCCGTGCGCCAGCGGCTGGAACGTCGGAATTCGGAGAGCGATGAGTCCCTGCGGCGCCGCCTCGCGGAGCTGGAGGAGGAGCTCGCGGACATCCCGAACAACGATTACGTCGTGGTGAACCGGGAAGGAGCGCTCGACGAGACGGTGGAAGAGCTGGTGCGGATCCTCGAGCGCGAGCGCAGCCGCCCCGACCGTCCGTATCCCCGCCTGCGCGAGGACGTGCTCCGCGAGCAGCTCTTGGAGCGAATCGGCCACGGTCGGTAGCATCGGCGCAACGACCGTGGAGGTACCGATGCTGCATCCATCGCTCGCCGCCAGGTTCGATCTGCGCGGAAAGGTCGCGCTCGTCACAGGCGCGTCGAGCGGGCTGGGCGTCGCGTTCGCCCGCGGGCTCGCCAAGGCAGGGGCCGACCTTGCCCTCACCGCTCGCCGCCTGGACCGCCTCGAGGAGACCGCCCGCGAGATGCGAGCGCTGGGTGTCCGGGCCGAGGTGATCCCGGCCGACCTTACCGACGACGAGCAGCTCCAGCACCTGTTCGATGAGGTGGTCCGCCGCTTCGGGAGGCTCGACATCCTCGTGAACAACGCGGGGTTCACCGATCGCTCGGGGCTGCGCCACGATCTCGCCAGCCCCAAGCGGATCCGGGCCGTCATCGAGCTCGACCTCATCGCCGTCGCGCAGGCGTGTCGCCTCGCGGCCCAGCAGATGCTCAGGCAAGGCGGCGGCGTCATCATCAACGTGAGCTCAATCCTCGGCCGCGTGGGGAGCGAGTTCCGGGCCGCCTCCTACCACGCGGCGAAAGGCGGCGTGGACGCCCTCACGCGCGTCCTGGCGCTGGAGTACGCGCGGGAGAACATCCGCGTGAACGCGATCGCGCCGAGCTACTTCGAAGGAACCGAGATGATGGACCGCGTGTTCGAGGCCACTCCTGGCACGAAGGTGCAGGCCGAAACCCGCACGCCGATGGGGCGGCTCGGCCGGCCGGAGGAGCTGGAGGCGGCGGTGGTGTTCCTGGCCTCGGACGCTGCCAGCTTCGTGACCGGCCACATCCTGTACGTCGATGGAGGCTGGACCGCCGGCGGCGGCTATCACCAGCTCCCGCCCCCATGGGAGACGGAGCCCGGACATCAGCGGCTGGAGCCGCCCGCCTGAGTCAGCGGCGCCCTCGCTTCGCCAGGGGCATCAAGTCGATATAGCGGTCAGCGGCGTTCCGGAGCACCGAAGCGGTGCTCGTTTCGAACCCCGCGACCTCAACGCGGAGCCCGCGGCTCTGCACGACGTCGACGAGGTGCGTGAAATCGCCGTCTCCCGATACGAGGACGACCACATCGAGCCGGTCAGACATCGTGACGATGTCGAGAGCCATCTCGATGTCCACGTTCGCCTTGATCGTGCCGTCGGAGAAGCGCCGCAGCGGCTTCGTGACGATCTTGAAGCCTCGGTCGAGGAACGGCTCGACGAACCGCTGGGCTTCCGGGCTCACTTCCGGATCGTCGTGCACCGGAGCGTACGCGATCGCGCGAACGAGCTGACGCCCTTCGGTGAGGTGCTCGAGCACCGCGCCCCAGTCGAGCCGGACGCCATGCCGCTCCGCGGCGAGCTCGATGTTGGCGACGTCGACGAACACACCCACCCGGGCCGGTGGTGCTACGGTGAGCTCCCCGCGATGGCCATCGGCGGAGAGCGCTTCGAGCAGCCGTCCCACCTGTTCGGCCTGCTGCCTGAGCGCGGTCGTGAGCTCGCTCACCTGCTGCCGGAGCTCGCGCAGAGCATCCCACAGCTCTGCCTGGGAAGGTGCGGCTGCCGGCTCGCTCGGCGCCTTCGGTTCAGACGTCGTCTCCGCGCTCCGAGATGAGGAGCGCGAGCGGCGGCCGCGGCGGCTGGTGGAACCCCTCGGGGGGCTCGGCTCCTCGGCGGGAGCGGCGGGCGTCGCGCTCTCGGCGGCAGGCGCTTCGGTCGTCCGCTCGCCCTGCGAGCGTCGCCGTGTGCTGCGCCCCCCTCGGCTCCCGCCGGAGCGGCGGCGAGCACCCGCGGGGCGTTCTTCGCCCGTCGCTTCCGCGGGCGAAGCCGTGGGCTGCGTGTCGACAGGGTCGGGGGGTAAGGTCTCCGCTTCGATTTGGGGAGCTTCCTTCTTTCGCGGGAAGATGTTCAGTGCCATCGAGTAGTCGTTAGACCGCCATTCGCTGAAGTACGCTGATACGGGCCGCGATAGCCTTCGCGATCGCCTCGAAGGCCTTCGCCGAGGCCGACTCGGGGTCGCGGAGGACGATCGGCTCGCCCTGGTCTCCGCCTTCGCGGACCGCGATCTCGAGCGGGATCTCTCCGAGGAAGTCGATGCCGAGCTCCTCGGCAGCGCGCGCCGCCCCGCCGTGGCCGAAGATGTCGTAGCGGGCGCCGGTGTCGGGGGCGATGAAGTAGCTCATGTTCTCAATCATCCCGAACACGGGGACACCGAGCTTCTCGAACATCGTCACGGCCTTGCTCGCGTCCTCAATCGAGACTTCCTGGGGCGTCGAGACCACGACCGCCCCCGTGATCGGGGCCTGCTGCGCCATGCTCATGGAGGCATCGCTCGTGCCAGGCGGCAGATCGACGATGAGGTAGTCGAGGTCGCCCCAGGGGACGTCGTGGAGCAGCTGCCGCACGGCGCTCCCGATCATCGGTCCTCGCCAAACCACGGGCGTTCCCTTGGGCAGGAGAAATCCGATGGAGACCACCTTCACGCCGTACTTCTCGAGCGGCCGCAGGCCGTTTCGATCCTGGGCAAGCACGCCTGCAGGAAAGCCGAACATCGTCGGGATGTTCGGCCCGGTGATGTCCGCGTCGACGAGCCCGACGCGGGCGCCCGCCTTCGCCAGCGCCACCGCGAGGTTCGCCGCGACCGTCGACTTGCCCACACCGCCCTTGTTGCTGGCAACCGCGATGATGTTGCGAACCCCTTCGATCGGCTGCTGGCCTTCCCGCGGAGCCGTGGCGCGCACGTTCGCACTCCAGGAAAGCTCGATCTCCGCGCCGCCGGCAACGCGCTCGAGCGCCGCGCGGACATCCCGCTCGATCGTTTCCCGAAGCGGGCAAGCTGGAGTCGTCAGCTCGACCTCGACACGGATGCGACCAGGCTCGACGGCGACATCTTTCACCATGCCGAGGCTGACGATGTCGCGGTGCAGTTCGGGATCGCGAACGGTTCGGAGCGCTTCGACGACGGCTTCGCGGGTCAGTTCAGGCATGGGAGTCCTTTCGCCTCGGCGCCCGATCAGCGCCTAATTCGATCGTAGGGGGCCGGGGTGTCCGCGGCAAACGCAGGGAACGGGCTGCCGAAGCCGTACACGTCTTTACCGGGCGTTTGTGCATTTTTGCACAAGCCATGCTATGCTGCTCTCAGCAGCGCGGACATCAGGCCCGCTGCTCGAGGTTGGAGCCATGAACGCAACGACGACTCCCTCTGCCACCTGCCGGCATCACTGGATCATCGAGTCCCCGAACGGGGAGACGAGCGCCGGCATCTGCAAGCGCTGCGGGGCGAAGCGCCACTTCCGGAACTCCTACGAGGACTACGCCTGGGATCCGGACAGCTTCACGCTGAGCGGCTCGCGCAGCCGTCGCATCCGTCGCGCCTCTCCAGCGGAGTAGTCGCTCGGTGAGCGCGTAGACTGAGGGGCGATGGCCCCGCGACTCGAGGTCGACATCGCTCCTCGCTCGAAGACCGGGCTCGTGCTGAAGAACCCGGTCATGACGGCATCCGGCACGTTCTCCTGGGGGTTCGAGTTCGCTGCCGAGTTCGGCGTGGACCGTCTGGGAGCGATCGTCAGCAAGGGTGTCACGCCGCGGCCCCGGAGCGGCAACCCGCAGCCTCGCGTGGCGGAAACGCCGATGGGCCTGCTGAACTCCATCGGCCTCCAGAACGTGGGCATCGAACGGGTTATCGAGGAGTTCGCGCCGCGCTGGGCCGAGTGGGACGTCCCCGTCATCGTGAACCTCGCTCCCGACCGCATCGAGGACTTCGGCACCATGGCGGCCATGCTCGACGGCGTCCCCGGGATCGCCGCCCTGGAGCTGAACATCAGCTGCCCGAACGTGGACAGCGGCGGGTTGGAGATCGGCCAGGACCCGCGGGCCGCGGCCGCGGCGACGCGCGCGGCGGTGCGGAATACCGACCTTCCCGTCATCGTCAAGCTCACCCCGAACGTCACGGACCCAGTCCCCGTCGCGAAAGCGTGCGAAGAAGAGGGGGCGGCCGCGCTCTGCGCCATCAACACCGTCCTGGGCGTGGCGATCGACATCGAAGCGCGCCGTCCGGTGATCCCTCGCGGCCGGGCAGGACTGAGCGGGCCGGCGATCAAGCCGATCGCCCTCCGCTTCGTGTGGGACGTCGCCCAGGCCGTCAGCATCCCGGTCATCGGCTGCGGCGGCATCCGCACGGGTGAGGACGCGGTCGAATTCCTCATGGCCGGTGCGACGGCGGTTCAGGTAGGGACGGCGACGTTCGCCAACCCGAGAGCTCCGCTCGACGTCCTCGACGGCCTCTGTCGGTGGCTCGAGGAGCACGGCGTGGAAGACGTGCGGGAGATCATCGGTGCGGCGCTCCCCCGGGAATGAGGTCCGGCGAGTGACCGCCGTTTCGAGGTCTGCTACCCTCACCCCGTACGAAATTCGGCAACCGTATCCGTGACCAAGGAGGAAGGACATTCCATGACGATATCGTTCGAAGGCCAGGTGGCCCTGATCACCGGCGCCGGGGGCGGCCTGGGCCGCGCCTACGCGCTCGAGCTCGCGCGGCGCGGCTGCAAGGTCGTGGTCAACGACGTCGGCGGAGATCCGCACGGGCGCGGCGCCGACACGGCTCCCGCGCGCAAGGTCTGCGAAGAGATCGAGGCCCTCGGCGGCGAGGCCATCCCGAACTTCGACAGCGTCGCGAGCTACGAGGGCGGCTACAACATGGTGAAGGCGGCGATGGACAAGTGGGGCCGGCTGGACATCGTCATCTGCAACGCCGGCATCCTCCGCGACGTCGCCTTCCACAACATGAGCGAGGACGACTGGGATGCGATCTTCGCGGTTCATGTGAAGGGAACGTTCACCGTCCTGCGCGCCGCCTGGCCGATCTTCCGGCAGCAGTCGTACGGGCGGGTCGTGCTGACCTCCTCTTCCTCGGGGATCTGGGGGAACTTCGGCCAGGCGAACTACGGCGCCGCCAAGACGGCGATGATCGGCCTCATGAACGTGCTCAAGCAGGAGGGCGCGAAGTACAACGTGATGGTGAACACGATCGCGCCGGTGGCGGGCACCCGCCTCACGGCCACGGTCCTTCCGCCCCAGCTGGTCGAGCGTCTGAAGCCCGATTACGTCGTGCCGGCCGTCGTGTACCTCGTCTCGAAGGAGTGCACCGATTCCGGCCTCATCATCGAGGCGGGAGCCGGCCGCTTCAACCGGGCGGTCCTCGTCAAGGGCCGCGGAATCGACGCGGGCCTGGACGAGGTGAAGAGCGCCGAGTGGGTCGCCGAGCACTGGAAGGAGATCACGAGCCTCGAGGGCGCCGTCCCCATGTGGAACGCGCAGATGACGCTCGAGGACTACCTGAAGCAGCGGCAGGCACAGCAGGCGCAGCAGGGAAGCTAGCGGTTCGCCGCAGCGGCGGCGCGCTTGGGGCGAGCCTGCACGGCTCGCCCCACTTTTCCGTCCTGCACGTCGGTCCCGTCCTCCGGGGCCTCACCCGATCCGGCGCTTCGCTCGGTACTCCCTCCAGGCGTCCGCGAACTCCTTCGTCGTGTCGACCGGCGGCATCTCCCCGAGCGCGCGCCGGCGGATGTCGCGCACGTCGACCTGCGCCTTCGCCGAAGGTGGTTCGAGGATGACATCGCCGCCGGCCGCGCTGATGAAGTCGAGCGGGCCGCGGAAACGCTCCCGCTCGTACTGCGTCGCGCGGACCTGGACGTTGATGTAGACCGGCACCCGCTGCCGTCCCTCCGGCTCGAGCGGACGGTTCGCGACGGCGAGGGTGATGCGGTCCGCGAACCGGACCGCCTGTTCGCGGGTGCATTCCACGAGGATGACCGCGAAACGGGTCTCGTCGATGCGGGCGAGGAAATCGGATGCTCGCGTGACGCGGCGAAGCGTCTCGGCCACGTGCGCTGCCGCCCTTGGCAGGATCTCGCCGCCCCAGGCGCGCCGCAGCTCGTCCATTCGCGCCATCTCGATGACGGCAAGCGTGATGGTCGTGCCGTACCGCTCGGCGCGGGCGATGTCACGCGTGAGCTGGTCGATGAGGTAGTTCCGGTTCGGCAACCCGGTCTCGCCGTCTCGGAGCAGTGCCGCCGCTTGCCGCTCCCCTTCCGTCTCGACGGCATACTCGCGGTCCCGCCAGAAGAAGAGCCGTTCCCGCTCGACGGTCGCGATCGCCGCGCAGGTAGCGCCGAACAGGACCAGCCCGGGCACGGGATCGCTCCAGGCGATGTAGAGCTCGACGGGAAGCATGAAGGCCAGCAGTAGGAGCGTCATCGTGTGATACCGCCACGCCACCGTCCCGCTCTCGTCATCGGGCGGGTTCGGCGGCTCCAGGAGTTTTCTTGCCACGTCCCAGGCGCCACGCATCGTGGACCGTGCATCCCCCTCGTTGAATCGTTCGACGATTATCGGCCGCCCTCCGGGGGATAGTGGGAGAAACGGGGTGTCGCCACCGTTGCGATGCGGTGACGATTCGCCCGCGAGCGCGGGTCCAGTCGCTCCCCCGCACCGCGGCCGCCGCTTGACGCCTGGCCAGGCCAGACCTACGCTGCCGCTGACAACTGAAGAGCGTGCGCTTGCCGCTGGGGGGGCCGAGAAGGCTGAGATCCGAAAAGGACCACCCCGGAACCTGATCTCGGTAATGCGAGCGTAGGGAACGCGGCACGGGACACGCCTCCGCCGAGGCGGCCACGTGACGTGGCCGCTTTCCTGCCTCTGCAAGGCGAGCCGCCCCTGGGGCCGCGCACGAAGGAGGCGGCGGTGATCGCCGAAATCCAGTGTCTGCCAGCCCCCTCGGGCGACGAGAGCGCTCCGTACAAGCACGTCGAGGCCGCCATCGACGTGCTCCGCCGCTCCGGCCTGCGGTTCGAGGTCGGCCCGCTCGGCACCACGATCGAGGGAGACCCCGAGGCCGTCTGGCCAGCCCTGCGAGCCGCCCACGAGGCGTGCCTGCGCGCCGGCGCGACGCGGGTCGTGACCATCGTGAAGCTCTTCCAGGCCGCCGGCGACGAGCCGACGATGGACGAGCTCACGAAACGGTACCGTCGCGGAGGTGACGGGCCTTGAGCTGGCGAGCCGTCGCCCGAACGGCGGTGCGCGGGCTGCAAGCGTACGGTCCGCCGCTGGCGGTCCTGGCTCTTGTCGTTCCCGTTTGGGAACTCGCCGTCGACTGGCTCGACATCAAGGCCTACATCTTGCCGGCGCCATCGGCCGTGTGGCGCGCCTTCCTCGACACGCGCAGCACGCTGCCGGCTCACACTCTCACGACCCTGCGCGAGGCCCTCCTCGGGATCCTCTACGGGGCCGGCGTCGGAATCGCCCTCGCCATCGCCCTGGCAACGGTGGCCTTCCTCCGGCGGGTCCTCTACCCGATCCTCGTGGCCTCCCAGACCATCCCGATGATCGTCCTCGCGCCGATCCTGATCATCTGGTTCGGCTTTGGGGAGACTCCCAAGGTCGTTCTTGTCGCGCTGTGGACGTTCTTCCCGGTCGCGGTGGCGATGACGGACGGGCTTCTCAACGCGGACCGCGAGCTCATCGACCTCGTCCGCTCCATGGGGGGAGGCCGCCTGCAAATCCTGCGCATCGTCCTCGTGCCGTCGGCACTCCCGGGCCTCTTCGCCGGGCTGAAGATCTCCGCTACCTACGCGGTCGCTGCGGCCGTGATCGCCGAGTACATGGGGGCCCAGTCCGGCCTTGGGCTGTACATCAGCCGATCGTCCGCATCGTTCCGCACCGACCAGATTTTCGTGGCCATCGGCATCATCGCGCTCGGGAGCATGGCGCTCTTCGCGAGCATGCACCTGCTCGCCCGCATCGCGACGCCGTGGATGTACGCAAACCAGGGGAGGTGAAGGCCAACATGCTTCGTCGATTGATCGCGGGAGGAACGGTGGTGCTGGCACTCCTCGCCCTCGCCGGCTGCGGAGGCGACGAGGAGCAGCCTACCCAGCTCCGGACCGTCACCGTGATGTTGGATTGGACCCCGAACACGAATCACATCGGCATCTACGTCGCCAAGTCGAAGGGGTGGTACGAGGAAGCCGGCCTGGACGTGCAGATCGTCGAGCCCGCCGAGGCAGGGGTGAACCAGGTCGTCGGAGCCGGGCAGGCGGAGTTCGGCATCTCGTTCCAGGAGCAGGTGATCCCGGCACGAGCGCAGGGCGTGCCGGTCGTGGCCATCGCTGCCATCATCCAGCACAACACGTCCAGCCTCGCCTCGCTCGCCGAGGACGGCATCCGGCGGCCGCGCGACCTCGAGGGAAAGACGTACGGCGGCTTCGGCGGCGCGCTGGAGCGGGAGATCATCGACCGGCTCGTGACCTGTGACGGAGGCGATCCCTCCAAGGTCCGCTTCGTCGAGGTGGGCAACGTCGACTACCTGGTCGGGATGGAACGCGACCAGTACGACGTCGTCTGGATCTTCGACGGCTGGGAGGGGATCCGCTTCACGGAGATCGAGAGGCGGGAGATGAACTTCATTCGCTTCATCGACTGGACCGAGTGCATCCCTGATTGGTACACGCCGCTCATCATCACCAGCGAGCGGATGATCGCGGAGGAGCCCGAGGTCGTGCGCGCGTTCATGGAGGCCACGGCGCGCGGGTACGAGTTCGCCATCGAGAACCCGGACGAGGCGGCCGATATCCTGCTTGAGGCGGTGCCGGAGCTGGACGAACAGCTCGTGCGTCTGAGCGCGCGCTACCTGGCGGAGCGCTACGTGGACCCGGGCAGGCCGTGGGGGTTGATGGACGAGGAGGTCTGGGTTCGCTTCGAGCAGTTCCTCCGGGAGGCAGGGCTCATCGAGGAACCGGTGGACGTGTCCGAGGCGTACACGAATGAGTTCCTTCCCCGCGGCGAGTAGCCTGGGCGCATGCCCGCCATCGAGGTCCGCGGCCTGACGCTCACGTACCCGGGCCCGGAGCCGGTCCGCGCCCTCGACCAGGTCTCCCTCCAGGTGGAGGCGGGGCAGTTTGCAAGCATCGTCGGGCCGAGCGGGTGCGGCAAGAGCACCCTGCTTCGCGTGCTCGCGGGCCTCCTCATCCCGGACGAGGGAGAGGCGCTCGTGGAGGGCGCGAGCACCATCGGCCGTCCCGGCGCCGTGGCCTTCATGCCACAGCGCGACCTGCTCCTGCCCTGGAGACGGGCGCTGGGGAACGCGGTGCTCGGCGCGGAGGTGGCGGGGGTGCCCCGCCGGGAGGCGGTGCGCCGCGCCAGGGAGCTCTTCCCGCGGTTCGGCCTGGCGGGTTTTGAGCGAGCATGGCCCTCCCAGCTCAGCGGCGGCATGCGCCAGCGCCTGGCCCTCCTCCGGACCTTCCTCATGCCGTCGTCGGTCGTCCTCCTCGACGAGCCGTTCGGAGCCCTGGACGCGATCACGCGGCGATCTATGCACGCCTGGCTCGAGCAGGTGTGGCTGCGCGACCGCCGCACGGTGCTCTTCGTCACCCACGACGTGGAGGAGGCGCTTCTGCTCTCCGACACGGTGTTCGTGATGACTGCCAGACCGGGGCGCATCGCAGCGGAGATCCCCTCCCCATTCCCCCGGCCACGTCCTCTCACGCTCGTCTCCGACCCGGAGTTCGTCTCGCGCAAGGCGCGCGTATTGGAGCTCCTCGACCGAACGCTCCGGGAGCATCTGCTTCCCGAGGTCGGTGACGGGTAGTACGCTCCAGCCATGCCAGTGCGAACCGAGCGCCAGGGCCGGATCTTCGTAATCACCCTCGATCGCCCCGAGGCGATGAACAGCATCGACACGGAGATGTTCCTCCAGCTCAGTGCCGCCTGGGACGAATTCGAGCGGGACGATGACCTCTGGGTGGCCGTCGTGACCGGCGCGGGGGATCGGGCGTTCTGTGCCGGGCGAGACCTCGTGAAGAGCGCCGCTGATGCCAGGGAGGACTGGAGCCAGGAGCGGCACCGCGCCCGGCTGACGCCCGACGGCATCTGGAAGCCCACGATCGCAGCGATCAACGGCCACTGCCTCGCGGCAGGGCTCGCACTCGCCCTCGCCTGCGACCTCCGGATTGCGAGCGAGAACGCGACCTTCGGCACGATGGCGGCGAAGCGCGGGATCGTCGCGGGCGGCGGCCAGACCCAGCGATTGGCACGGTACATCCCCTTCGGAAAGGCGATGGAGCTCATCCTCACCGGCGACCGCATCGACGCGCAGGAAGCGCACTGCATCGGCCTCGTGAACCACGTCGTGCCGCCCGGCGAGGCCCTGGAACGGTCGCTCGAGCTGGCCAGGCGCATCGCCGCCAATGGGCCGCTCGCCGTACGGGCGATGAAGCGAGCGGCCTACGAGGGAGGCCTGGAGATGCCGCTGCGCGAAGGCCTCCGGCTCGAGGCGCGCTTGTACGCCGAGATCATGCAGACCGAGGACGCGGCGGAGGGCCAGCGGGCGTTCGCCGAGAAGCGGGAGCCGAAGTTCCGCGGCCGCTAGGCGCGGGGCAGCCGCGGGGCGTCGAGGCCAACCTCCCGCTCACCCCGTTCTTCTGCCGCCCGGAACCGCTCGGCGTGCTGCTCGAGCAACTCCACGAGCGCGCGGGTCGCCAGCCCCCAGTACGGGGAGGGATAGGGCCGAAGCCGACGGATAGCGCGCTCCAGGAGCACCCGCGCTCCGTGAGGGTTCCCCCGTCGCCAGTGGGTGTAGCCGGCGCCGAGCTGGGCGAGTCCCTTGAAAAACTCCTCGTCCTCGGTACCCCGCAGCTGGCGCCATGCCGCTTCCCAGGCTTCGTGCGCCGGAAAGTACCGGCCCGAATCGAAGGCCTCCATCGCCAGCCGGTGGTTCTCCGCGGGCGGGAAGCGGTCGTAGTCCTCGAGCTCGAGCTCGCTCGGGGATCCCCACGGCAAGGGTCGCCCCAACGCATCCCGCGGACGCTCTGGCTTCTTCGCCGGCAGCACATCCTCGCTCATGCGAGCCATCCTACCCGAATCCCGTAACGTCCGAGTCACCAAACCACGGGAAGGGGCCGGCACGGCCGCAGTTCGGAAAGGCTCACCGTGACGGCCGCTGCCGCGAACGCCACCCCGGCATCCCGAGCCTCCGCTGCGGCTCGCGCGAACTCCGGGTCTATCTCGCTCGCAGGCCGGACGGACGTGGCATCCTCGCGCTGCACGATGAAGAGAACCGCGCAGCGAGTTCCCGAATGCGAGAGTTCGGCGAGGAGCCGGACGTGGCGGCTCCCGCGAGCGGTGACCGCGTCCGGGAAGAGCGCTGTGCCATCCCGGACGAGGGTGATGTTCTTCACTTCCACCCAGTACGGCTCGCCATCGTCGAGCAGCAGGTCGATACGGTGCCCTGGGCGGGGTGAGCGCTCTCGCGACGCGCGCCAGGCGGCTCGTAGCCGCGGAAGGCGCGCCACGCCCGTCTCCAGCGCTTCCAGCGCAAGAGCGGTCGAGCGCTGCGTGTTCACGCCCACGAGCACCCCCTCCCGCGTCTCCATCAGCTCCAGCCGGAAGGGGAGAGTCGGTCCCGCCACCGGCATGACCCAACAAGGAGCGCCCTCGTACGCGGTGTCGGAGAGCCTTCCGGAGTTCGGCACGTGGACGCGCACGACCTCCCCCGAGTCGAGCTGCACGTCCGCTGCGAACCGGCGCCACCGGCGGAGGAACTGGCCGCGGACGAGTGGGGCCTCGAACTTCATGCCCGCTCGGGCCCGGGATCCTCGCGTACGACGGAACGGGGGTCAGCGTCCGGCCGAATGCCGCGGAAGACGGGTGCGCGGAGCCGGCCGCTCTCGGTCCAGCCGGCGAACTCGACCTCTACGACGAGCTCCGGACGCACGAAGCGGGCCTCGGCGGGCAGCTCCGCATCCTCGACGCAGGGCTGCGCCACGGCAAGGTCCGAGAGCCTGCGGGCGAGCGCGAGCGCGGTCCGTTCGTCCAGCCCAGAGCCCACGCGGCCCGCGTACCGAAGCTGGTCCCCTTCGTAGTAGCCGACGAGCAGCGCTCCGATGTCGCCGAACCCTGCTCCCTGGCGGGGAGTCCACCCAAGGACGACGAACTCTTGGCGGTGGCGGACCTTCACCTTGATCCAGAACGGGCTGCGGCGCCCGGGTTCGTACGGGCTTTCGGTTCGCTTCGCCACGACTCCTTCCAATCCCTGCTCGCGAACGACCCGGAAGATGGCCTCCGGGTCTCCGAAGAACGCTCGTGGCGTTCGCCAGGCTGGCCCTTCGACCTCCAGCTCTTCGAGCAGCCTGCGCCGCTCCCGGTACGGCAGCGACAGGGTGAGATGGCCGTCGAAGTAGAGGAGGTCGAAGATGACGTAGACCACGGGCACGCGCTCGGCGAGCCGCTTCGCCTTGGCCTCGTCGGCGACCCCGAGCCGCTCTTGTAGCCGCTCGAAGCTGGGAACCTCGCGTTCGTCGAAGGCGACGATCTCGCCGTCGAGGATGATGGGAGCACTCGCGAGCGCCGGTCCGAGGCCTTTCAGCTCCGGGAACGTGGGCGTGATGTCGTTCCCCCGGCGGCTCTGGAGACGAAGCCGGCCGGCGTCCACGTACGCGAGCGCGCGCACCCCATCCCACTTGACTTCGAACGCCCATCCTTCGCCGGTGGAGGGCAGCTTGCCGAGCGTGGCGAGCATCGGCGCGAGCCGCTCCGGCATCGGCTCCCATCCGGGCTCGGGGGGGTCCTTGCGATGGATGAGCCACTCGCGCTCCCCGGTCCGGTAGAGCCCGTAGGTGCCCCGGATGCGCTGGCCGTGCAGCCGCACCACGACCTCGCGGTCGTCGAAGCGGAGCGGCTCATAGGTGCCCCGATCCCAGATCCGCACCTGGCCAGCGCCGTAGCTTCCCTCCGGAATCGTGCCTTCGAACTCGAGGTACTCGAGGGGGTGATCTTCCGTGCGCACGGCGAGATGACGCGCTCGCGGCTCTCGCGGGAGGCCTTTCGGGACCGCCCAGGAGAGGAGCACGCCGTCCCGCTCCAGCCGGAAGTCCCAGTGCAGCGCCGTCGCGTGGTGTTCCTGGATGACGAATCGGGGCGACTCCGCCCGCGCGGGCGGGTCGGCACCCGCGGGCTCCGGGGTCCGAGTGAAGTCGCGCTTCCGCCGGTACTCGGCAAGGGGGTCAGCGGCCATCGCCGCTCCGGGCGGTCGAAAACGCCATGCCCTATTATGTCCCCGCGGGCCGCATGTGACGTCGGCCCGGGAGGAGCCGAGATGCCGCGTGCCATCTGGACGGGAAGCATCAGCTTCGGCCTCGTCAACGTGCCCGTGAAGCTGTACACCGCCGCGCGGAGCAAGGACGTCCGCTTCAACCAGATCCACGTGACGGATGGGGCACGCATCCAGTACCGAAAGTTCTGCTCAGCGGAGGACCGGGAGGTGCCGAGCGAGGAGATCGCCCGCGCCTACGAGATTCGCTCGGGCGAGTACGTGGTCATTACGGACGAGGAGCTGGCCGCGCTCGCGCCGGAGATGACCACGGGAATCGAGATCGAGGAGTTCGTCGACCTCTCGGAGATCGACCCCGTGTTCTTCGAGCACTCGTACTACCTCGTGCCGGGCAAGGGCGGCCAGAAGGCGTACGTGCTCCTGCGGCAGGCAATGGCGGCCGCGAACCGGGTAGCGCTGGGCCGGGTCGTCCTGCGGGGCAAGCAGTACCTCACTGCCATCCGGCCGATGGGGAAGGCGCTGGCTATGGCCACCCTGTACTACCCCGACGAGGTCGTGCCCGTCGAGGAGCTCGAAGAGCTTCCCGGCGAGGACGTGAAGGCCTCCGAGCGCGAGGTGGCGGTCGCTGCCCAGCTGGTGGAAACGCTCTCGGCGCCGTTCGATCCCTCGAAGTACCGCGATGAGTACCGCGAGGCGTTGATGCGGCTCATCGAAGAGAAGGCCGCAGGCAAAACCGTTTCCGCGCCTGCGGAGCGGCCGCGGGAAGCGCCCGCTCCTGTCGACCTCCTCAAGGCGCTCGAGGAGAGCATCGCCCTCGCGAAGGCGAAGCGTTCGGCGTGAAGCGCGAGATTACCGTCCTCGTCGAGGGTCGGGAGCTCCGGCTCTCGAATCTGGAAAAGGTGCTCTATCCCCAGACCGGGTTCACGAAGGCGGAGGTCATCGACTACTACCGCAGGATCGCCCCGTTCCTCATCCCGCACCTGCGAGAGAAGCCGCTGACGATCAAGCGCTGGCCGGACGGGGTCGAGGGTGAGTCCTTCTTCGAGAAGCAGTGCCCGCGCCACCGGCCACCCTGGGTGAAAACGGCTCCGCTCTTCTCCGAGCGGCGGGGGCGCCCGATCGAGTACTGCGTCTGCGCTGACCTGCCGACGCTCATCTGGCTCGCGAACCTCGCCGCGTTGGAACTCCACGTCGGCCTCTCGGCGTACCGGCAGCCGGAGCGTCCCTTGAGCGCGGTATTCGACCTCGACCCCGGCCCCCCAGCCGGGCTGCCGGAGTGCGCCGCGGTGGCGCTCCGGATTCGAGACGCGCTCCTGCGGCTCGGCCTGCAGTCGCTAGCCAAGGCGTCCGGCAAGGCAGGCCTGCACGTCTTCGTGCCGCTCAATTCGCCCGTGACGTACGAGGAGACTCGTGCGCTGGCCCGCGGTCTCGGACGGGCGCTCGAGGCAGAGACCCCGGACCGCGTCACCACCGTCATGCGCAAGGAGCTCCGTCACGGGAAGGTCTTCGTCGACTGGAGTCAGAACCACGCGAAGAAGACGACCGTCGCCCCGTACTCGTTGCGCGGGACGCCCATCCCGCGCGCCTCCGCTCCGCTCACGTGGGAGGAAGTGGAGGCGATCTCCCGCAAGGAGCTCACTGACCTGGACGCCTTTCTCTCCCCTGAAGCGGTGCTCCGCCGGGCGGAGCGTGAGGGCGACCGCTTCCGGCCGCTGTTGGAGCTGACCCAGCGGCTCCCCCTGCCGGCACCCGCACATTAGGGGTGGCAGCCACCCGACAAGCCACCACCCCGACTGCAACGACACGACTGGAGAGGCAAGGGGATGTCGTTGCAGTCGCAGTATACCTTATGTCGATTGCCCTTTCACGGGCCTGTTCCGCTCGGCGACGAGCGCACGCGTCTCCTCGAGCAGCTGTTCGAGCCGGGCGGAACGCCGGACCGGGTACGCCTCCGGCGCCGTCGTGAGGGAGCGCAAGTGCGGAGGGAGCGAGGCGAGGCCCGCGGCGCAGCGTTCGCGAGCTTTCTCGAGCGGTTCCGGCGGCAGCACACGCCGGCCGCCTTCCATCACCTGACGGAGCAGCGGCTTGCCGTCCGCCGGGTCCGGCTCACCGGCGAGCGCGACCATGTCGAACTCGAACACGTTGCCCTGGCGGACGAAGCGGTACACCTGCTTCGCGCCCGGGGCAGTGCTCTTCCGCTCTGCCAGCTTCACCTTCGCGCCGTGCGTGTCTTCGACCAGCTTGTAGACCCCTCCGAGCCACGGTGCGTCGCCGCTCGTCCCGAGCTGGGTGCCAACGCCGAACGCATCTACTGGCGCGCCCGCACGGACGATCTCAGCGATCTTGTACTCGTCCAGGTCCCCGGAGGCGAAGATTCGAATCCGCTCCAGCCCTGCTTCATCGAGGATGCGGCGCACCTCCCGGGCGAGCTCCACGAGGTTCCCCGAGTCGAGCCGCACTGCCCCGACGGAGATCCCCTCGCGCTCCAGCTCCTTGGCGACGCGTACGGCATTCCGGGCACCTTCGATGGTGTCGTAGGTATCGATGAGCAACGTCGTACCTGGAAAATCGCGAGCGAACCGCCGGAACGCCTCGATCTCGGACGGGAACGACATCACGTACGAGTGGGCCATCGTCCCGGCCACCGGGATCCCGTACAGCTTGCCGGCGAGGACGTTCGAGGTCGCGGCGGCGCCCGCGATGTAGCTTGCGCGGGCGGCCTTCAAGCCGGCATCGAAGCCGTGATCCCTCCGCGGCGAAAAGTCGACGAACCGGCGCCCTTCGCAGGCGATGGCGACCCGCGCCGCTTTCGTCGCGATGAGGGTCTGGAAGTTGACGGCGTTGAGCAGGTACGTCTCCACGATCTGCGCCTGGATACGAGGCGCGGTGACGCGAACGATCGGCTCCTCGGCGAACGCGATCTCCCCTTCCGCCATCGCCCACACTTCGCCGGTGAACCTGAACCCCTCGAGCCACTCCAGGAAGTCCGGCTTGAAGAGGCCCAGGCTGCGAAGGTAGGAAAGGTCGTCGGAGGTGAAGTGGAGCTCCTCCAGGTACTCGATGACGTCCTCAGTTCCCGCAACGACGAGAAAGTTCCGGTTGCGGGGAAGCTCCCGGATGAACATTTCGAAGGTAGCGGTGTCGTTCATCCCGGCGGCGAAGTAACTCGCCGCCATGGTCAGCTCGTACAGATCGGTGAACAGGGCGCGGTTCAGCGTCGCGGCGGTCACTCGATGTTGACTCCTGCGGTGCGCATGGCCTCGAGCGCGCGCTCCTCATCCCCCGGCTGCAGGTTGACCGCCCGGATCCCCTCTCGCAGCACCGTGGTTTGGAAGCCGAGGCGCGCAGCGTCAATCGCGGTCTCTTTCACGCAATAGTCGGTGGCAAGCCCGACAATGACAACCTTCTCGATGCCACGCTCCCGCAGGAGCCGCTCGAGCCCCGTTTGCGAGGTTTCGCCCGACTTCGGATCCCGCACGCTGAAGCCGGAGTAGCCGTCCTCTCCGCCAATCCCCTTGCGCACCACGGGCCCGTCGACGCGCAGGTCCGGATGGAACTGGGCCCCCCAGCTCTCCTGCACGCAATGGACGGGCCAGATGCCGCCATCTTTCTGGAAGTGAGGTGTGCTCGCGGGGTGCCAGTCCTGGGTATAGACCACGAGCGCGCCGGCGTTTCGCGCTCGCTCGATCTCGCGGTTCACCACGGGGACCACCTGCTCGCCGCCGGGGACGTACAGGCTTCCCTTCGGGTCGGCGAAGTCGTTCTGAACGTCGACCACGATCAGGGCGGTCCTCTCGTCGTACGCAACCATCGTGGCCCTCCAGCGATGCCGTTCGGAGCCTCCGCCCCCATTCTGCCATCGCAGGCTTCTGCTGTAGCATGACTGCGACCACTACCGTAGCGGGGGCTGACGAACCTTGACCGAGTCACGCAAGTACCGCGCGCTGATCGTTGCTCTCTTCGTGGCGCTGGCGGCGTCCTTCTCCCTCCTTCCGCTCAGCGGGGGCGAGACGAAGGCGCTTACGGCAGGAACAGCGTACGTCTCCTCCGATCGCGCTCTCCCCACGCAGGAACAGCAGGAGGAGCAGCCCGCCGAGCAGGCGACCCCCGAGGAGGATGGCGAGCGGAAGGCCTGGGCCGCCACGGCCGTGGCTCTCTTCCTTGCCATCACCGGAGTGGGGTTCCTGCTGGCGGTTTACGGGTACTCGTCCAGCCGCTGAGGACCGGGAGAACCGGCAGTCGAGGGGATCAATCGAGCCACGCGCTCGCCAGCGGCTCGCGCGGCACATCTTGCCCCGCGTTCACCATGTGGTGCGCGAGGGGACGGAGCTTTCCCATGAGGAGCTCGCGGAGCTCATCGTCGACGCCCTGCTCCCGCATGGCCTCGTCCATGAGCTGCAGCCATCGCTCCGCCGCCGCCTCATCGATGACGAACGGGAAGTGTCGCCGACGGAGCCGCGGGTGACCGAACCGCCTGGAGTACTCGGGCGGTCCCCCGAGCCACTGGATGAAGAAGAGGCGGAGCTTCTCCTGACCGGGCCGCAAGTCCTCCGGATAGACAGGCCGGAGCACCGGGTCCACCGCCACCCGGGCGTAGAAGGCCTCGACGAGCCGACGCACCCCCTCGGCGCCGCCGATGCGCTCGTACGGGCTCCCGACGATCGGTTCGGTCACGTCTTCGAGGATACGCTGCCGGCGCGGGCGGCGTGAGGCGGCTCCAGCTGCAAGACACCCCTGGCCGCGAGCGCTTGGAGCTCGCCGTCGCTCAATCCCAGCTCCCGGCGCAGCACCTCAGCCGTGTGCTCGCCAAGGAGCGGCGCAGGCACCATCTCGACCCGTGATTCGCTCAGGTGGATCGGGGGAGCGAGCATCTCGACCGGCCCCCGGACGGGATGCTCGATGGTCCGGATCATGCCGCGGGCGCGCAGGTGCTTGTCCCGCAGGATGTCCTCGGTGTCGTAGACGGCACTGCAAGGAACACCGTGCGAGGCGAGGTGCTCCATCGCCTCCCACTTCGTTCGCTCGCGCGTCCAGGCGGCGATCTCCTCGTAGAGCGCATCCCGGTTCTTGGCCCGATCGCGCGCTGAAGCGAAGCGCTCGTCGGCCCCCAGCTCAGGCTTCCCGATCGCAACGGTGAGGGCATCCCACATCCGGTCGGTGACGATCATGATGAAGACCCAGTCGTTCGGCCCTCCGGGAGCACAGGGGTACAGATCCGACGGCCCGCCGAGCGAGTTCCCCCGGCGCGGCACGGGACCGTTGTAGCGCTCGCGCGTCGACATCGGCATCCGCATGTAGTTGGCGACGGTCTCCTGCATGGAAACCTCGACCTTTTGTCCCTTCCCCGTCCGCAAGCGCTGGATGTAGGCGGCCAGGATCCCCATCGCCGCGTGCATCCCCGTTCCCGTGTCGGCGACCGTGGCACCCGGACGCATGGGAGGTCCGTCCGGCTCTCCCGTGATGCTGAACGCGCCTCCGGCGGCCTGGGCCACCCAGTCGAAGCACTTGAAGTGGGCGTACGGTCCGTACGTGCCGAACCCCTTGATGGTGGCGTAGATGAGCGCCGGATTGCGCTCGCGCAGCACCTCGTACCCCAGTCCCAGCCCTTCCATCGTCCCCAGCGTGAAGTTCTCCACGACGATGTCGAAGCGGGGCACGAGGCGGAGAAAGAGGTCCCGCCCCTCCGGCGTCGCCAGGTCGATGGCCACGCTCTTCTTGTTGTGGTTGAAGCTGAGGAAGTACAGGGAGTCGACGCCGTACCCTTCCGTCGCCCGCCCCGGGTCGCCGACGCCTGGCCGTTCGACCTTCACGACCTCGGCGCCGAACCAAGCGAGGTACTGGGTGCACGTCGTTCCTGCCTCATACTGGGTCAGATCGAGTACCTTCACGCCGTCGAGCGCCGCCATGGGCCCCTCCTCGATAGAGACGCGGGCAAGGGCTCGGTCAGACGCCGTCGTCCTCGACGAGCTGGATCGAGCCGCTGGGACAGATCTCCGCCGCATCCCGCGCCTCCTCCAGCAGCTCGCCTTCGGGACGCTCCACGAGCACCACCGGGAATCCGTCCGGTCCTTCGCGGAAGAGCTTGGGGTGCATGTACGTGCACTGCCCGGAGCGCAGGCAGGTGTCCCGGTTGACGACGAGTCGCATGCCGCCCTCCTCGCTCGCTGTCGGCCGCATAATAGCAGGGAATGAAAGATTCGATGCTCCGAATGTCCCCTCTCGTCCGAGCGAGGACGGGGCCGGCCGGCGGGTGCAAGAAGCCGTTCCCGGCGGGTACCCTTCAGCTGGCAGGCTACTGAGAGGAGCGACCATGCGGGAGATTCCAGTTTCCCTCGTGACGGAGACGGTCGCGCGCCTCGCCGTGGAGGCGACACACTTCCTCCCCGAAGACGTCGAGAGTGCCATCCGGGCTGCGCGCGAGCGGGAGCGGTCGCCGCTTGCCGTGCAGATCATCGACGAGATCCTTGAGAACGCGGAGGTCGCCCGCACGAAGATGCTGCCGCTCTGCCAGGACACGGGCACTGCCGTGGTGTACCTGGAGATCGGCCAGGACGTGCATTTCACCGGCGGCTACCTCATCGACGCCGTGAACGAGGGCGTGCGGCGGGGGTACGAGGAAGGGTACCTGCGGAAGTCCATCGTCGAGCGCCCGTTCAGCGCCCGGAAGAACACCGGCGACAACACGCCGGCCGTCATCCACACGGAGATCGTGCCGGGGGACCAGGTCCGCATCCGATTCATGCCGAAAGGCGGCGGGTGCGAGAACATGTCCCGCTACCAGAACTTCCTCCCTGGGATGGGGAAGCAAGCGATCATCGACTTCGTCTGCGAGACGGTGGACATCTCCGGCGGCAACCCTTGCCCGCCGCTGGTCATCGGCGTCGGCGTCGGCGGCACGGCGGAGAAAGCGATGACCATGGCCAAACACGCTTTGTTCCGGAAGATCGGCGAGCGCCATCCGGACCCCGAGGTCGCCGAGCTGGAGCGCGAGCTGCTGGAGGCGGTGAACGCGCTCGGCGTCGGCCCGCAAGCAGTTGGCGGGTCGACGACGGCGCTCGACGTCTTCGTCGAGGTGTTCCCGACGCACATCACCGCGCTGCCCGTGGCCGTCAACATCCAGTGCCACAGCGCGCGTACGAAGGAAGCTGTGCTCTGACGAAGGAGGAGCCGCATGCCCACCGCATCACCAATCCTGCTCCGCTTCGCAAGGCCAATTGACATCGAGCGCATCGCCGAGGTCGTCAACGCCGCGTACGAGGCCGAGGCCGCCTACGTCGGCCGGCCTCGGACGACGGTGGAGGAGCTTCGCGCGCAGTGGCGAGCGGGAGACTTCATCGTCACCGAGGCGGGAAACGGAAAAATCGTCGGCTGCGTGTTCGTGAACGAGGAGCGCCCCATCGGGCGCTTCTCTCTTCTCGCGGTCGCCCCGGAGGAGCAGGGCCACGGCATCGGCCGGGAGCTCGTACGGGCGGCGGAAGCGCGCCTGCGCCGGCTCGGCTGCCGTGAGGTGAGGATCCTGGCGCTCGACCGCCGAACGGAGCTCATCGCCTGGTACGAGCGGCTCGGATACGAGGCGTGCGGGCGCCAGCCGTACCCGTACCCGGAGCGGATGCTCGTGCCCTGCGAGTTCGTGGAGATGCGACGCCCGCTGGGTGGAGGGACAGCATGAACGACGTGCGGCTCACTCCTCCGCTCACGGACGCCGACGTCCGCGGCCTGCACATCGGCGACCACGTCCGCTTCACGGGTGTCATCTACACGGCGCGCGACGCCGCGCACAAGCGCCTCATCGAACTGATGCAACGGGGGGAGCCGCTCCCCATCGACCTCCGCGGCCAGGTGCTCTACTACGTTGGCCCGACGCCCCCGCGGCCGGGGCAGGTGATTGGATCCGCAGGCCCAACGACGGCGATGCGTCTGGACCCGTACACGCCCGCCATGCTCGAGCTCGGGGTGAAGGCGATCATCGGCAAGGGCGGCCGCGGGCCGGAGGTGCGGGAGGCGCTGAAGAAGCACCAGGCCATCTACTGCATCGCCGTCGGCGGCACCGGCGCCCTCCTCAGCCAGCACATCAAGCGCGCAGAGGTAATCGCCTTCGAAGACCTCGGAACCGAGGCCATCCGCAGGCTCGAGGTGGAGGACTTCCCCGCGATCGTGGTCAACGACGTGGAGGGGCGTGACCTGCTCGAGGAGGGGCGGAGGCAGTATCGCACGAGCTCCCGCCCCATCCCCGCGTTTCGCGTGCTGGGCGGGTGAGGATCGACGGCGGGGAGACCGGGAACGGTCCCCGCCCGCCTCAGGACCCGTCGGGCGCCCGGCTTCTCCCCACGCAGCCTGAGGCAGCGAGCCATCCCGCCGCCGCACCAGCGGCCGCGCTCCCGATGAACATCAGCTGCATGAGCGCGAGGGTGAGAGGAGTGTCGTCGCCGCTCCAGCGAGGGGCGTCGCTTGCCTCCAGCGCGTGCCAGCTTTCGTAGCCCGCCGCCAGTGCGGCCGGAGCGAGCACCACGGCCCAGGGCGAAGCGACCGGGGCGCCGGCGACGAAGCCCCCGAGCGCCATCACCGCGAGGGCACGGTACCCCTCGAGCTCCGGCATCAACCAGTAGCCGAGCGCCAAGGCCGCGGCAGCTGCAGCGATGGAACGTGCAGCCCGGACACCAGCGTGAGCCATCAGCGCGTGTCGCCGCATCTCCCGAAACGAGGGGATGGGAGTTCGGCGCCTGCCCGGAGCGAGGTCCAGCCAACGCCGCGCAAGGCCGCGATCGCGTCGTCGACGCGTTCGGGCGCTGCAACGAGGTGCATTTCGACGGAGATGTCCTCCGTCCAGAGCATGACGTGGCCGTCGCGGAAGCGGACGAGCTCCGCTCTCCCGCGCGCCTTCTCTCGAGTCAGCACGAACGCCTCCGGGATCGAGGCAGGAGTGACCGAGCAGAGGGGCCGAACGTGCACCGTGATGGGCGCGGGGCAGCTCGGTTCCGAGCTGTCATACGGTGTGCAGGTGCCATAGACGAACGTCACGGCGTCCCGGGCGTCGCGCTCACCGGGCCTGCCGCCCTTCACGTGACCGATCCACTGCAGGTTGTAGCCGGCGAACGATTCCCCGAGCCAGAGAAGTGGGTAGTCCCGGAACGCTTTGACGTCTTCCTCGGCCATGGGTCCTCCTCCCCGGCCATCCCACGCCGGTCCCGCGTGATACAGCCGGTCCCGCTCTTCAGGCGCCAGGGTCGCAGCCGCTGCCAGCTCACCGCCGTTCTGTTTTCCGCCGTCCTCGTCGGCGAGCGTCAAGCGCACCGCACCAGCCGCGATAACAGTCGCTGCCAGCGCGCCGACCAAACTCGCTATTCCGAGCGTTTTCGCTCTCTCGTCACTCTCTTGCATGACTCACAAACCCATCGGCTACTTCAGGAGCCAAATGTGCATCTGCCGACGGGACGACCACCCGCACGCGCGACGGGGTGAGTCGCTCGAAGATCGCGCGAAGCTGTCCTTCGTCCATAGGCCGCTCCTCCAGAGTTGCAGACGCGAGCAGTTCACGAACTCGATCCTCATTCTATCGCGCCTGTCAAGCAGTGCGCGTCACTCGGCCCTCCCGACACGCCAGCCGCTCCGTACAAGGACGGGCGAGCAGCTCGTCTTGTCCCGCAGAGGCACGCCTCATCCCCGGGGCACCGCCCGCTCACGCATCGCTGCGGGCAGACACGCCGGCTCGCGGCTCCCCTCGCGGCGCCCCCAGCTCCTGGCCTCTTCGGCTCCTGAAAGCGGCGCCCGCACAAAGCGGCTCACTCTGCGGGAAGCACGGCGGAGCGGACATTTCCCTTGCGAGGCGGGGGCGGGTCGCCAGGGCTGGCGGGCTGGCAGCGCGGGCACCAGACCGTGTAGCGAACGTCGTTCCCTTGCGGGGCGCTGCGGAGGCGGCTCCCGCAGCGCGAGCAGGGCCTTCCTGCCTTGCCGTAGACGAAGTATCGCGGGCGCTTGGCTCCCGGCTCCTTGCCCGCGGCGGCGCGCAGCAACTGTCGAGCGGTCTCGGCGATGGCGGCGAGCTGCTCGTCCGAAAGGTCACGGACGCGGCGCCAGGGGTAGATGCCGCAGCGGAAGAGGGTTTCGTGCTTCCAGATGTTCCCCACGCCCGCCATCACCCGCTGGTCCATGATGGCGTCGCCGATCGACACGCCCGCGAGTGCCGGATCGCGAAAGCGGCGCACCACTTCTCCCACGTCGAACTGCTCGCCGAGGAGATCGGGCCCCAGCCCGGCCAGCGGTCGGTGGAGTGCCAGGGCTCGTGCCTCGAGCAGCTCGACGACGGGAGCGTCGAAGTTCACGACGACGGCGTCACCGGTCTCGAGAACGAGCCGCGCCCGGGCGGCAGGACGACGCCACGGTTGCCCTGGCCGGTAGACGTGCCACGTGCCGTACATCCGCAGGTGGCTCCGGACCGTGAGCCCGTTCGCGAAGTGGATGAGCAGGTTCTTCCCTACCGATTCGACCCGCTCCACCGCTTGCCCGACGAGCAGCTCGACCCGGGGCACCGGCCCGGGCCCCCGAACCTCGGCGCGGACGATCGTCCGCCCTTCGAGCGCCGACCCTACGAGCCGCGCGAACCGCGCCAGCGCGTCCCCTTCAGGCACGGGCCTCAGCGACCTCCCCTCGAAGCGTCAGACCTCGGTAACCGAGCACGAAGCCCTCGTCTTCGAGAAGCGCCCTCCACGGGCTCACGAGCACCTCCTCGCTCCCCACGCGCTCGACCCGCAAGCTCCCCCGAGGGAGGCGCGAAGCGAGCGAGGCGAGCGCGCGGACGGCGGCGCGGGCCCGCGGGTCTTCTGGTTCGAGGAAGGGAACCAATCGCCGGCCGGCACCGCGGTCCAGGAATAGCGCCGGCTCGCCGTCGACGAGCACCACGTAGGCGCCTGGCACCCGCTGGACGGAGGACCCTGCCGTCTTCGGCCAAGGCACGATGGAGCCGTACGGGTTCGCCGGGTCGACGGCGGCAAGCACGACGGCACGCCCGCCCTCCGCACCGTCCCGGTAGCTTCGCAGCCGGTCCACGGCGCCGGGATCGGCGAACTGCGCCCCTCCGAGCCCCTCGACGAAGTAGCCGCGCCGAAGGAGCCCGCGCTCCTCCATCGCCCGCAGGAGGGGGTACAGAGCCGCGAAGCCTCCGGGCCAGCCCTCCGCCAGCACGACCGCACGCGCCACGACCCCGTACCGCTCTCTCATGGCTTCGATCGCCGCGTGGGCGCGCCGCGCCTCCTGCTCTCCGTGCCCCGCGGCCGGACCCACGAGCGACCAGCGCCCAGCTGCCTCCGGGGGGACCGCCGAAGGACCGGGCTTCCCCCCGTGACGACCCCCGCTCGCGCGCAGCGCCCGCAGGGGGGAGAACGTGTCGTTCGTGACGCGCCCTGCCCACACCAGGTCCCAGAGCGCGTCGAGGAGGTCGCGCGGCCGGGCGTCGAGCTCGCCGAGCAGATCGGCGAAGAAGCTCGCCCCGCGGCGCTCCAACACGGCCAGGATACCGGCGTGCAATGGGCCTGGCGGGTCGGCCTCCGCGGCCGGAGCGAAGTACGGGAGGAGCAGTCTCGGCACGATCGCTACACGCCCGTCGGATGGGCCGAGAGCGCCACACCCATACCAAGCGAACTCGCCGGCGGCGAGCAGTTCGTCGAGCCAGCGCGGCTGGTAGCCCTCGACGCGAAGGGGAAGGATGTCTCGCTCGAGCTGGGAAACCGGAAGCGGGTAGCCCTGCAGCTGGAGGAGCACCTCGCGCAGGCGATCGGGGCCGCCCGGCGCCCCCTGACCCTCGATCCCGTGCCACCCGAGCAGGAAGCGAGCGAACACCGGCGGCTCGACCGGCTCCACCTCCCGGCGCAGCTGCGCAAGCGCTCGGCGCCGGATGCGGCGGAGCACATCGGCGTGGCACCACTCTTCCGGGCCATCGCGCCGGAACCGGCCCCTGAGCACCACGCCGTCGGCCGCCAGCGCTTCGAGCACCTGCCGGAGGACGGGTTCCGGTACCCGCCAGCGGGCGGCGAGGTCGCTGGGCGAGAAGGGGCCGTGGGTGCGAGCGTACCGGCGAACCAGCTGCGCCAGCGCGTCGGGGACGGGCGAGAGAAATGCGCCCGGAATACCCCACGGCAGCGCCACCCCGAGACCGTCCCGGTAGCGAGCAGCGTCCTCGGCGGCGATCCAGCGCTCCTCGCCTCCCACGCGCACGAGCACTGCCCGCCGGTCCTGTGCCAGTGCCGCGAGCGCTGCTGGGAGCGCGGACGGATCTTCCACGCGCGCCGCCAGCTCATCCGCGCTCAGATCGCCGAGCCGCCGCAACAGGTCGTGGACGCCGTCGGCATCACGCGGCTTCCTCCCCGGCGACAGCGCCTGCAGCTCCAACTCCACCGCCTCGATGGCGCCCGGCGGGAGCAGGGCGGCAAGCTCCTCCTCGCCGAGGAGCGCTCGAAGGAGGTCCCGGTCGAGCGTGAGGGCCTGGGCGCGCCGTTCGGCCAAGGGCTGGTCGCCCTCGTACATGAACGCCGCTGTGTACTCCAGCGCGAGGGAGCGGGCGAACGGCGAGGGCTCGGCCGTATCGACCTGCACGAGCCGAATCGCGCGCGCTCGCAGCTGGGCGAGAAGCTCCCGCAACGCGGGAAGGTCGAAGACGTCCTGCAAGCACTCCCGATACGTTTCCAGGATGATGGGAAAGTCCCGGAAGCGGGCGGCGACGGCGAGCAGGTGGGCCGCCTTCTGCCGCTGCAGCCACAGGGGCGTCCGTCGTCCTGGCCCTCGCCGCGGGAGCAGCAGAGCGCGGGCGGCGTTTTCCCGAAACCGCGCGGCGAAGAGCGCGGAGGATCCGAGCCGCTCCAAGACGAGCTCCTCCACCTCCTCCGGGGCGGGGAAGAGGAGTTCGACCGGCGGCGGCTCCCCCGCTCCCGCGAACCGCAGCGCGACCCCGTCGTCGCTCCACACGGCCTGGACTTCGAACCCCGCTTCCTTCCCCAGCCGTGCCTCGATGGCGTGCGCCCAGGGCGCGTGGACCCGCGCGCCAAACGGCGTCAGGATGACGACACGCCAGTCGCCGAGCTCGTCGAGATACCGCTCCACCACCACCGTGCGGTCATCGGGCACGGCGCCGGTCGCTGCTTCCTGCTCCTCCAAGTACGCGGCGAGGTTCGTGGCCGCGAATTCGTCGAGGCAGTACTCCCGCTGCAGGCGCTCGAGGGCTTCCTGCCGGTTGCGGCGAAGGTCGGCACGGAACGACCGGATGAACCGCCCGATGGCGGCTCCGAGCTCGAAGGAGCGACCTACACCATCGCCGCGCCAGAAAGGGACGTTCGCCGGCTCTCCCGGTGCGGGGGAGACGATGACCCGGTCCGGCGTGATGCGCTCGATGCGCCACGTCGAGGCTCCGAGGATGAACGTCTGCCCTGGGCGGCTCTCGTACACCATTTCCTCGTCGAGCTCCCCCACTCGTGGCCCGCCCTCGCCGAGGTGGACCGGGTACAGCCCGCGGTCGGGGATCGTGCCACCGGCGACGACTGCCAGGCGCCGCGCATCGGGGCGGGCGGAGACGAGGCCAGCCGCGCGGTCCCAGGCCACCCGCGGGCGGAGATCGGCGAACTCGTCCGAGGGGTACGAACCCGCGAGCATGGCGAGGACGGCATCGAAGAGCGAGCGCGGCAGCTCCGCGAACGGGTATGCCCGCCGCACGAGCGCGTACAGGTCGTCGGCACGCCAGGTCTCGACCGCCGTCGCGGCTACGACCTGCTGCGCGAGGACGTCGAGCGGGTTCCGGGGGACACGCGTCTCCTCGATCTGCGCTGCTCGCATCCGCTCGGCCAGCACCGTGCACTCGAGCAGGTCGCCTCGGTGTTTGGGGAAAATCCGGCCGGTACTTGGCTCGTCGAGGCGGTGCCCCGCCCGTCCCACCCGCTGGAGGCCGCTCGCGACGGACTTCGGGGACTCGACGAGTACGACGAGGTCGACTGAACCCATATCGATGCCCAGCTCGAGCGAGCTCGTGGCGACGATGGCGCGCAGGTCCCCCCGCTTCAGCGCCTCCTCGACCTCCGCGCGCTGCTCGTGCGACATCGAGCCGTGGTGGGTGCGCACGAGCGGCTCACCGGCGAGCTCGTTCACGCGCGCGGCGATCCGTTCGGCCAAGCGACGGTTGTTGACGAAGACGATGGTGCTGCGATGCGCCCGGATGAGGTCGAGGAGCCGCGGGTAGACCGCCGGCCAGATGGAGTATCGCGCCTCGACCCCATACCCCCGCTCGACCGCCTCCAGGAAGTGTGGGCCTTCGTCGAGGCGGGTCATGTCGGGCACGGGAACGATGACCGCGAGGTCGAGCGGCTTCTTCATGCCCGCGTCGACGATCTCGACCGGACGATCGCCGCCGAGGAAGCGCGCGATCTCGTCGAGCGGCCGTTGGGTCGCCGACAGCCCGATTCGCTGGGGGTCGGCCTCGGCGAGGTGCGCGAGGCGTTCGAGCGAGAGCGAGAGGTGCGCGCCGCGCTTCGTGCCGGCCAGGGCGTGGATTTCGTCGACGATGACCACCTCGACAGTTCGGAGCGCTTCACGCTGGCGCGATGTAAGTAGCAGGTAGAGCGACTCGGGCGTCGTGGCGAGGATCTCCGGGGGGTCGCGGCGCAACTCCCGCTCCCGAGCCGGCGTGTCCCCCGTTCGCACTCCCACCCGGATGCGCGGCGCCGGCGCGCCGAGCGCTTCGCACGCCAGCGCGATGCCCCGCAAGGGAGCGCGCAGGTTCCGCTCGACGTCGTACGTGAGCGCCTTGAGCGGCGAGACGTACAGCACGCGCACGCCAGCCCCGTAGTCTTTCCCCCCGTCGAGCTGGCCGCGGACCAGGCGGTCGAGGCAGGCGAGGAAGGCTGCGAGCGTCTTGCCGGAGCCGGTCGGGGCGAGCAAAAGCGCGTGCCGGCGGTCGGCGATGACCGGCCAGCCGAGCTGCTGCACGCGTGTGGGACGGTCGAACGTCCCTTCGAACCAGGAACGAACCGGGGCCGAGAAGAGCGCGAGTGGGTCACCGCCCCCTGTCATGCTCCCATTCTCGCAGAGACGAGGGACCGGACGCGGGGCTCAGCTTCCTTCCTGCTCGTCGGTCCGCTCGCGCAGCGCGGGAAGGAACCCGAGCCGGCGGCGCTCGTCCATCTCCGGATGGATCTCCACCCGGTAGATGGTGGAGTACGGCACGAAGACCTGGACGGGATGGTCGTGGTTCGGGTTGGCGGTATGGAGGGCCACCCACTGGTCCGTGACCCCGGAAACGCCGCGCACGTAGTGCCGCTCGCCGTCGACGGTGAGCACCTCCACCACGGGCGACTCGCAGGCCACCTGCTCGCAGAAGGACTTCACGGCTTCGGGCAGGACCTTTTCGAAGAACGAACGATCGAACGGGGGGCCGCCTACGGGCGGCGGTGGTGGCGGCGAAGGCGCAACGACGCCCGGTGGAAGGTAGATGACGCTGGGAATCGTTCCGGCCACGCGCGCAGACTATCGCGGCAGGGTGCCCCGCACAAGCGAGCCCGCGAGCGCGCCGGTACACTGTGGGGCATGGCGCACTGGGTCATTCGGGGGCTGCTGGCCATCTCCACCCGGCCCGGCTACCGCCCGGGAGACGAACGGTTCGTCGAGCTGCACGAAGTCGAGGAGTGGGTCGAGAACACGAAGGCGAAAGGCATCGCCTCCATCCTCTGCCTCCTGGACGAGGATCAGCTGCCCTTGTACCGGAAAGCTCTCCCGCAGGGGCTGCTCGCCTACTATCGAGAAGCCGGCTTCCACGTCGCCCACCTCCCCACCCACGACGGGCTGTCCGAACCGTACACGCCGGAAGAGTACGAGCGGGCATGGGAGTACTTCCGCGCCCTGCCGAAGCCGGTACTCGTCCACTGCTCGGCAGGCCACGACCGCACGGGACGAGTCGTCCGTTACATCCTCGCCAAGCTGGAAGAGGCGCGCGAGGAGTCCGGCGAGGCGGAGAGCGCCGCGCGCTGACTCAGGACACCCGCTCGAAGACCGCTGCCATCCCCTGGCCGCCCCCGATGCACATCGTCTCCAGGGCGTACCGCGCGCCGCGCCGGTGCATCTCAGGGAGCAGGTCGGCCAGGATGCGGGCGCCCGTCGCGCCGACCGGGTGCCCGATGCTGATCCCGCCCCCGTTCACGTTCAGCCGCTCGAAGTCCGATTCGGTGAACCCCCACTCCCGCGTGACGGCGAGGACCTGCACGGCGAACGCTTCGTTCAGCTCGATGAGGTCCATGTCCGAGAGTTTCAGGCCGAGCCGATCGAGGACCTTCTGGGTCGCCGGGACCGGGCCCATTCCCATGTACGCGGGGTGCACGCCCGCGGCGGCCCAGCCCCGCAGGACGGCGAGCGGCTGCAGACCGTAACGCGCCGCCGCCTGCGGCGAGGCGACGATGCACACGGCCGCGGCGTCGTTCTCGCCGCTCGCGTTCCCCGCCGTGACCGTAGCTTCGGGGTCCACATCAATGCGGATGGGGCGCAGGCGGGCGAGCGCCTCCATCGACGTGTCCGGGCGGGGATGCTCATCCCGGTCGACGACGATCGGGGCTCCGCGCCGCTGCGGCACCGTGACGGGAACGATGTGGTCCTGGAACTTCCCTTCTTCCCAGGCAGCAACCGCACGCCGGTGGCTGCGAAGCGCGTAAGCGTCCTGCTCCTCGCGAGGGATCCCGTACTTGCGGCGCACGTTCTCGGCCGTCTCCAGCATCCCACCGGGCACCGGGTAGCGGGATTCGCAGCCAGCGGTGACCCGCGCACGGTCCAACCGGTCGAGCAGCTGGACGTGCCCGCGGTTCGGCCCCCAGCGCATGCGGAGCGTGTAGAACTCCGCCTGGCTCATGCTCTCGACCCCGCCGGCGAGGACGAGGTCGGCCACGCCCGTCTGCACCTCCATCGCTGCGAGGCAGATCGCCTGCAAGCCGGACCCGCACCGCCGGTCGAGCTGCAATCCCGGCACTTCGACGGGCAGACCGGCCCGCAAGGCGGCGATTCGCCCGATGGCCGGGTTCTCGCCGTTCGGGTAGCACTGCCCGAAGATGACGTCGTCGATCCCGTCTTTCGGGAGCGCGTACCGCTCGACGATCGCCTCCACCACCAGCCCGGCCAGCTCCTCCGCCGATACGTCCCTGAGGACGCCTCCGTACCGTCCGACGGGCGTCCGCAGTGCCCCACAGATGAGCGCGTCGCGCATTCCGCACCTCCGAGATTCCTACCTCCTGGAACAGCCCGTGCCGGCCGGGCCGTCGGAGCCGTTCTCAGTTCGGCGGCAGTCCCGCCCACTCCGCCTGACGCTCGAAGAGCCGATCGTGCATCTCCCAGAACTTGCCCTGCTCTCCAGCACAGATGGCGGCGAGGGAGGCGTACGGCGCCGAGGGATGGATTTCGGCGATTGGGAAGTGCAGGTACGCGAGGGCGATCTCCTCGCCGAGCCGCTCGCGGAGCCGGGGCAGGTACGTCTCGCTCCACTGCTTGCAGAACGGGCACTGGAAGTCGCTGAACTCCGCAATCACCACGCGGGCGGACGGGCTGCCCTCGAAGACGGCATCGGAGAGGTCGATGTTCGCGTCCACGATGGCGAAGCGGCCCGTCGCGGCGAGCTGTCGGATGGTCTGCGAGTACTCATCGAGCGACGTCGGACTGCCACCGAGCTCTTTCTCGATGATCTCGTCGAACACGGCCGCGGGCTGGGCCCCGACGACCTTCTTGTTGTTGATGAAGAAGGTCGGCGTCCCGTTCACTCCCAGCGCGCGGCCCCGGTTCAGGTGCTCGTTGATCACGCGGCTCTTCGTGCCGTCGCCCAGGCACTGGCGAAACTCGTCCAAGTCGAGCCCGATGTCCGTGGCGTAGGCGGTGAACGCCTCCAAGAGGGAGGAAGGGCCTCCCTGCCCGCTACCCTGGGAGGTCGGCGCGGCCGTGAACCCCCCGGTCTGGGCAGGCGACGGCGTCTCGCTTTCCCTCGAAGGCTGGAACCAGATCGCGGCCGCCACGATGACGGCGCCGATGAGCACGGCCGCCGGCGTCAGGAAGGCGGTCCAATTCGCCGACCCAGCGCCGGGAGCATCGCTCGCTTCCGCGGCCGCAGGCTCCAGTGGTTGGGATGCCTCGGGCTGGAGCTCGTCCTGAGCCGGGCTCGGAGGCTCGGTCACGCCGCCATCGTAGCGAGTGCGCCGCCAACGGGCAGCATCGAGCCCTTCAGCCGCCGCGAGCGCGGAGGACCGCCAGCGTGAGCTCCTCGACGGTGGAGAGCCCGGGGTCGGAGGCGAGCGCCTCCTCCACCCACCGCTTCGCCTCGGCGCGGGAGTACCCCAGCGCGGCGATGGCGGCAACGGCATCGGCCGCGATGCGGCGCGTCTCGTAGGCGCCCGCCTCGACCGGGTGCCCGAGGTGCGCATCGTGCATCGCCGCCTCGGCTACGACCTTCCCCCGGAGCGCGGCGATGATTTTGTCGGCTGCCCTCGGTCCGATCCCCGGGAGCTTGGCAAGCGTCGCCCGGTCCTCCTGCTCGATCGCGCGGGCGATGGTGCTCACCGAGACGGCCATCGCCCGCGCAGCCTTCGCCGGCCCCATCCCCTCGACGGAGACGAACTTGCGGAAGAAGTCCCGCTCGCCCCGGCGGAGGAACCCGACGAGGACAGGGGTGGGCTGATTGGCCGACATGTGGAAGGAGATGTGCAGCGAAAGCTCCGGCCGCGCCGCCTCATCCTCGAGGTCCCGCTCGCCGACCAGCTCCTGGATTTCCGGCCAGAGGAAGAGAGGCACGAGCACCTCGAAGCGGATGCCGCCGACGTCGAGCTCGACAGTCGGGCCTGCCACGTCGAGGCGAGCGACACGGCCGCGCAGGTGCGTGATCACGGCGCCCAGTATGCAACCACGCCGCCGACACAGGGCAACGGTCCGCTAGCCTAGGTGCGTGCCGGAGCTGCCCGAGGTCGAGACGGTCCGCCGCGACCTGGAGCCGTGGGTCGTGGGGCGCTGCATCGTCGGCGTTGACATCGACCCTCAAACCGCCCCCCTTCTCCTCGGCGCGATCGGCGTCGAAGGGATTCGCTCGCGCCTCGTGGGGCGCACCATCACGTCGCTCCGGCGGCGCGGCAAGTACCTCTGCTTCGAGCTGGACGACGGCACCGCGCTCCTCGCCCACCTGCGCATGACGGGGCGAATCGTGCGCAGGCCTCGCGGCGCGCCGCCCGAGCCGTACGAGCGGGCTCGCATCACGCTCGACAACGGTGAGGAGCTCCGCTGGTGCGACGTGCGGAAATTCGGCACTTGGCAGCTCACGGAGCGCCCCGAAGGCATCTTCGAGCGGCTCGGGCCGGAGCCGCTCGATCCGTGCTTCACGGCGGACACGCTCGCGACGGCGCTCCGGGGGCGGCGCGCTCCCGTCAAGTCCGTGCTCCTCGACCAGCGGCGCCTCGCGGGGCTCGGGAACATCTACGCCGACGAAGCGCTCTTCGCCGCCCGCACCCACCCAGCGCGACCGGCCGGCTCCCTCTCCCGCGACGAGGTCGAACGGCTGCATGCCGCCATCCGGAGCGTCCTCGCACGGGGCGTCGAGCACCGCGGAGCGAGCTTCCGCGACTACGTCGACGGCCAGGGGGAGCCCGGGCAGGAGCAGATGTACGTCCAGGTCTTCCGTCGCACCGGCAAGCCCTGCTACCGTTGCGGCACGACGATCAGCCGCATCGTGCTCGGCGGCCGCAGCACCCACTTCTGCCCCCAGTGCCAGCCGGCTGAGCCCGAGCGGGAGGATCATGATTGAGAGCGCGCTGACCGCTGAACGGATCCGGCGGGCGCTCGGCCTGCGCGAGAGCGCGGAGCTGTCGCTCGAGCCCACTGGCCTCGCGCCGAACCGGCCGGTTATGGTGCGTGTGCCCGGGGACGCCCGGCGCACCCTGCTCGTCCGGCCCTACCTGGCGACGGACGATGCCGCGACGAACCTTCAGGTCCTGGCGGACCTTGCGGCGGCCGGATTCGCGCACGCTCCCCTTCCGGTGGCATCGATCGAGGCGTACGCCATCGAGGCCTTCGAGGAGGGGCTGACGCCCCTGCAATTCGCGCCGGACCAGGCCCAGTGGGAGGCGGCGATCGATGCGCTCGCCTCGCTCCACGAGCGGAGCGCTGGCAGCGGACGCCGCTGGGGTGAGGCGCGCGAGGAGCTCCTGCCGCGTTCACTGCCGCTCTTCCGGCTCGGCTTCACCCGCGAGGAGCGCGAGGCGGCCGAACCGCTGCTGGCGGAAGCGGCGGCCCTCCTCGCAGCAACGCCGTTCGGTTTCGTGCATGGCCGCCTTCTCGCCGACACGGTGACCTTCGGCCCAAGCGGGCCCACCTTCCACGACTTTGCGCAAGCCGGCTTCGGCGCCCAGCTCGTCGACGTCGTCTCCCTTCTCGCCACCGCGGGACTTCCGGCAGCCGAGCGGGCGCGGCTCGCGAGTCGGTACGGCGAGCGGCGCTCTCTCGCGGGCGTGGCCGAACTCGCCGACCTCGCCACGCTCATCTGGGGGCTCCACGAGCTGATCGAGCTGCCGCGACGACAGGTTGAGGTGTTCGGAGACGACGTGGCTACGGAGGAACTGGTGCGGATGGCGCGAAACATCGAGCGCGCGCTCCGCGAGACGGCAGCAGAGCACCCGCTCGCCGCGCGGATCCGCGCCGCTCTCTGGGGAGGAAGCCGACATGAGCGCTGACCGACTGCCGGGAGAGCTGAGCGAGCGAGACTTCCTCCGCTCGTACCAGCGGTCCACGCTGCGCGCCCCCCAGGTCGCCGCCGACGCGGCGCTTCGGGTGATGGTGACCGCGCACGAGCCGGACCGCCCCCTGCTCGTGGCGGCGATCGCGCGAGCGGCGAGCGACGCAGCCCGCAACCTCCTGACGGTATCCGAAGCGCTTCGGGGGAACCGGCCGCTGCCCGACGCTCTCCTGGCGCCAAACCCCGACGTGGCGAAGTGGCGCGCCTTCGCGGAAACCGCTCGCCGGGCCCCGCAATCGCTCCTCCGCGAACTCTCGCTCCCGGACGAGGCGCTCGAAGACGTGGAGACGCTCGCCACCCTGGAGGGACTCGAACTCGTGGAGGACTTGCTTGATTGGGCAGGGGGCGGGTTCGCGATCGTCCCGACCACGCCGTGGCGCCCGAGCAACGACGAGGTCCTCCTGTGCCCTGCAGGCGGCGACGATCCGCTCGCATTGCGAGAGGAGGACGCGACCCTGCTCGCCAACCTCACCTCGGGGCTGGTCGCCGCTGCGCGCCGCTTCCTCGCACTCCGCCTGGGAGAGGCACCGGAGACGTAGCGTTGGGCGGGCCCCTCTTTCGACCCGGTCCGCGGGGCGCGATCACCGACGTACCTGGCGTGCGCGTCGGACACTGGACGAACCGGCGTGCCGCCACCGGCTGCACGGTCGTGCTCTGCCCCCGCGTCACGGTGGCAGCCGTTGACGTCCGAGGCGGCGCCCCCGGAACACGGGAGACGGACGTCCTCGCGGCACCAAATCTCGTTCGGCGGTGCGATGCCGTGCTCCTCACCGGGGGCAGCGCTTTCGGACTCGGTGCGGCCGACGGCGTCATGCGGTGGCTCCGAGAGCGGGGCGTGGGGTTTCCCACCAAGGCAGGTCCCGTGCCGATTGTCTCCGCGGGCGTGGTCTTCGACCTCGGCGTGGGCCGCGCGGACGCGTGGCCCACGCCAGAAGCGGGGTACGCCGCGGCCGCTCGGGCCCGCGCGGGCCGCGTGGCCGAGGGTTCGGTCGGCGCCGGCGCCGGGGCTACGGTTGCCAAGCTCGCCGGCCCCGAGCGCGCCGTGAAGGGCGGCATCGGAACCGCCAGCGTGGCAGGCCCGAAAGGCCTCATCGCCGGCGCGCTCGTCGCCAATAACGCGCTCGGGCTGGTGGTCGACCCGCAGACGGGCCGGCTGGTGGCCGCCCCGCGCGGCGATGCTGCGGGCCAGTTCTGGGACCTCGAGACGGCCCTCCTGCACCGCCCTCGCGAGGGTGCGTTTGGTCGGGAGTCCACCACCCTCGCGGTCGTCGCCACCAATGCGGCCATCGACCATCACGTCGCCCAGCGCCTCGCAGCGGTAGCGCATGACGGGATTGCGCGGTCCGTGGTGCCAGCCCACACCTTCGCGGACGGCGACATCGCGTGGGTCCTGGCGACGGGAGAGGTTCCTGCGGAGCCGGAAGACGTGCTGATCCTTTCTGCGATGGTGCTGCTCGCGGTCGAACGCGCGATCATCCGGAGCGTGACCGGGGCACGCGGCCTCGCGGGGGTGCCAGCCGCGGCCGAGTGGAAGTCCTCCTCACCGGCCTGAGCGGACGCCCTACAGCGAGCGCAGGAACCCGATCAGGGCCTCGTTCACCTCTTGCGGCCGCTCCTGCTGCGTCCAGTGACCGCAGCCGGGGAGCCAGATCACGCCCCGAAGGTTCGGGACCCACTCGCGCATCGCTTCCGCCGCTCCGGGGGCCATGGCCCGCACCACGTCCTTCTCCCCGGAAATGAAGAGCGCAGGCACCGTGACCTTGGCACCGGCCCACGGCGCCGACAGGCGCCAGGTTCGGTCCATGTTCCGGTACCAGTTCAAGCCGCCGCGGAACCCGCGCCGCTCGAACTCTGCCGTGTAGAAGTCGAGGTCCTCCTTCGTCAGCCACGAGGGCAGGTTCTCCTCGCCGGGATCGACCATCCCGTCGAGGAACCCTGCTGTCTTCGGCAAACGCGGCAGGATCGACCGGTCAGGTCCCTCGCCGGACGCCGTATAGAGTGTCATCCGCATCGTGCGCCGCACGTCCCGTTCCAGCTCGGCCTCCGCCTTGCCAGGCTCTTGGAAGTACAGGATGTAAAAGAAGGTATCCCCGAACGCCGCCTTGAACGCCTGCGTCGGCGGGACGGGACCGCGCGGTGTGAATGGCACGCTCATCCCCACCACCGCCCGGAAGCGATCGGGTCGCCAGAGCGCGGCGTTCCAGGCAACGGGAGCACCCCAATCGTGGCCCACGATGACCGCCGTGTCCGCCCCGAGCGCATCGAGCAGCCCAACCATGTCGCCCACGAGGTCGAACTGCGTGTAGGCATCGATCTCCTCGGGAGCATCCGTCTGGCCATACCCCCGCATGTCCGGCGCGACCGCGTGAAAGCCAGCCGCCGCGAGCGCCGGCAGCTGGTGCCGCCAGGAGTACCAGGACTCGGGGAAGCCGTGGCAGAGGAGGACCACGGGCCCCTCGCCCGCCTCGGCGATGTGCATGCGAATCCCGTTGGTGTCGATGAAGCGATGCGAGACTTCCACGTGCCTGCCCCCGCGTAGCGTCGGCCCGAAGCCTACTGCCGGCACCGCTCCCCGGCAAGCATTCGCACGGCGGCGAGCTGTAATTCTCCAGATTGCACTCGGAAAGCTATGGTAGTAGTGTGCAGGGTCAGGGCGGGAGTGCGCCTGTATTGCGGAAGCCGACCAAGAAGGAGCTTATGTGAGACTCATTTCTACGAGAATCGTTGGGGCAGCCGCAGTGCTGCTCACCATTGCGGCCATCTCCCTGTACGTCGCAGCCGCAGTTTCCAGCCATGCCGACGCCTCAGCATCGAAGTACTACCTCCGCACTGGCGACGGCGAACAAGGATTCGCCGTGAACGAATACCTGCCGGAGTCCATCACCATCCGCACGGGGGACACCGTGCGCTGGGTCTTCCCCTGGATGGAGCCCCACACCGTGAGCTTCAACTACCAGGGCCCGCCGGACCCGGCGAACGTCACGTCGCCCGTCGTCTGGGACGGCATGTCCCCGGTGAATTCCGGTCTCATCTTCGGCTCGCCTAGCGCTCCACCGAGCTTCGAGATGACCTTCACGACGCCGGGAATCTACCAGTACTTCTGCGTCATCCATCCGAACATGACGGGTACGGTGACGGTGGTCGATGACGGTCCCATCGATACGCAGGAAGACCTCGACGCCCGCGGCGACGCGGAGTACGCGGCTGCCATCGGGCCGTTGAAGGCGCTCGCCGCCGAGCGCGCGGCCGCAGAACCGGCAGTCGAGGTGAAGGCAGACGGGACGAAAAAGTACACCTTCCTCGTCGGCGGGGAAACCCCGAACGGGGATGTGCAGCAGTTCTTCCCGGCTAGCGGGCACGTCGAGGTCGGAGACACGGTCGAGTGGGTCAACGATGGCTTCACCCCCCATACGGTGACCTTCGGCATCCCGACGCCGGGCCTGCCGCCTGACCCGTTCGCCTGGGGTCGCATCACGCCGGCGAAATCGTTCGACGGTAGCGGCTTCTGGAACAGCGGAATCATCGGACAGCCGTTCCCTGACGGAACGCGATTCTCGATGACCTTCGCCACGGAAGGAACGTTCGACTACTACTGCGTGCTCCACGAAAACCAGGGCATGCGCGGTACGGTCGTTGTCGGCGCCCGAACGTCGCCACCGGCAGCGGCAAGCCCGACGGCAACGCCGCAGGCTCCGGCAACGGGGACCGGCACGCAAGGCGCCGCAACGGACCTTTGGCTTTGGTTCCTGATCGGCGCCGGGGTCGCCGCCGCAGGTGCGGGCAGCTTGCTCCTCGCCCGCCACGTCCGGTCGTGACGAGGAGCAGGTACATCTGCAGGGAGCCGGCAGTTAGCCGGCTCCCTGCTTCCGCGGCTCCGCGCGCGAGGAGCGTCCTCCTCGCGCTTCTAGCCGCAGCCATGCTGGCACTCGCTCTCGCCTGCGGTCCTTCCACCGCACCGACCGTGCAGGAACCGGCGACGCCCGAACCGGCATCCTCGACCCCTTCGCGGCCCACGCGCCCTGCGACGACCCCCGAGCCCCCGGCGACGACGCAGCCGCCATCCCCGAACGCCGCCGTCTCCGCCACTGCGTCGGCGCCGGCGGAGGCGAGGACGCCGGCGAGCCCGAGCGCGCCGAGCACGGCGGCACAGCCGGAGCCATCGCCCACGATGCATCCGGCGCCCCCGCCCACAGAGGAGACGCCTCCCACATATCCCCCGGATCCGACTTCGACGCCGGCGTCGCAGAGCGAGGCACCGCTCGTGGTGACCGTCGCGGTTGCGGACAACTACTTCGCCCCCGGGAACGTGCTCATCCGGCGCGGTGGAACGGTCGTCTGGAACTTCGTGGGCACGTCGGCCCACGACGTGACCGGCGCCGGCTTCGCCTCGGGCTTGCTGAACGAGGGCAGCTTCAGCTGGACGTTCACCGCTCCGGGCACATTCGATTACCGGTGCACGATCCACCCGCAGATGATCGGGCGGGCGACGGTCCGCTGAGGGTCGCGGCCGACCGTTGACACTGGTTATGGCACTCAACCAAGATACGGGTGCCGCCTATCCGGTTTCCGGAAGGCGAGCTTGAGCGATTGCCCGACCGAAGAGTCCGCCTGGACCCCGGAGGGGCCGGTACGGACGAGCGCCTGGTGTGGTTCGTCCTCCGCGGCCCCGCTCGTCCAGAGCGGGGCTTCGTTACGGGCAGGAGGGACGTGAGTGCGGTTGATGCTTTCAGCCAAGATCCACCGGGCAACGGTGACCGAGGCGAACCTGCACTATGAGGGCTCAATCACGCTGGACCCCGACCTCATGGAAGCGGCGGGGATCCTCCCCTACGAACAGGTCCACGTCCTCGACATCACGAACGGCGCCCGCCTCGAGACGTATGCCATCCGGGGCGAACGCGGGTCTCGCGAGGTGTGCATCAACGGCGCCGCTGCCCACCTTGTGAAGGAGGGCGACCTCATCATCATCCTCGCCTACCGCTGGATGGCCGAGGAGGAGGCCCTGCGCGCAGCCCCTCGGCACGTCTACGTCGACGAGGCGAACCGCATCGTTCGCGTGACGGACGGCGACGGCCTCGCGCACCGCGACGCGCCCCTCCCCGTTGGCCAGTAAGGAGCTCCGCCATGGCCCGCCTCTCGATCCACAAGCTGAAGGAATGGAAGGAGCAGGGACGCCGCTTCGCCATGCTCACCGCGTATGACTACCCGAGCGCGCGACTGGCGGAGCAGGCAGGCATCCCCATCATCCTGGTGGGAGACTCGCTCGGCAACGTCGTTCTCGGCTACGAGTCGACCATCCCCGTGACCATGGAGGAGATCCTCCACCACACGAAGGCTGTCGTCCGCGCTACGGAGCGGGCGATCGTCGTGGCCGACATGCCCTTCATGAGCTACCAGGCGGACCCGGATGAGGCCATGCGGAACGCCGGCCGGTTGCTGAAGGAGGGGGGCGCGACGGCGGTGAAGCTCGAGGGCGGGAGTCACATCGTCCCGCTCGTGCGGCGGATGGTGGAGTGCGGGATCCCGGTCATGGGGCACCTCGGGCTCACCCCGCAGTCGATCAACCAGTTCGGCGGGCACAAGGTGCAGGGCCGAACGCCGGCCGCTGCGGCGAAGATCCTCCACGACGCCCGCGCCCTCGAGGAAGCAGGAGCGTTCGCGGTCGTCCTCGAGACCGTGCCGGCGCCGCTTGCGCGCATGGTCACCGAGCGGCTCTCCATCCCCACCATCGGCATCGGAGCCGGCCCGTACTGCGACGGCCAGGTGCAGGTCTGGCACGACCTGCTCGGGATCTACGACGACCAGCGTCCCTTCCGGCACGCGAAGCGGTACGCAGTGCTCGGCCAGGTCATCCGCGACGCCATCCGGGCCTACGTACAGGAGGTGGAGCAGAGCGCGTTCCCCACGGCCGAGCACAGCTTTGACATGGACGAGGCGACGCTGCGGGAACTCGTCGGAAAGCTGTGATGGAGATCCTCCGCTCGCCCGAGGAGGCCCACCGCTGGCGGCGAGGCATCGCCGGGACGGTCGGGTTCGTTCCGACGATGGGGTACCTGCACGAGGGGCACCTCTCCCTCGTGCGGGCATCGCGAGCGCGGGACGACGTCACCGCCGTCAGCATCTTCGTCAACCCGACGCAGTTCGGACCGAACGAGGACTTCGCCCGGTACCCGCGAGACGAGGCGCGCGATCTCGCCCTGCTGCAGAGCGAAGGGGTACATGCCGTCTACCTACCCTCGGTCGAGGCAATGTACCCATCCGGCTACCAGACCTACGTGAACGTCGAGCAGCTCACGCAGCGGCTGGAGGGGGAGCGGCGGCCCGGGCACTTCCGAGGCGTCACCACCGTCGTGACGAAGCTGTTCAACGCCATCCGGCCCCATCGCGCATACTTCGGAAAGAAGGACGCACAGCAGCTCCGCGTCATCCGGCGGATGACCCGCGACCTCGACTTCGACATGGAAATCGTGGCCTGCGAAACAGTTCGCGAGCCGGACGGTCTCGCGATGAGCAGCCGCAACGTTTACCTCTCACCGGAGGAGCGAGCGATCGCGCCGCTCCTCTTCCGGAGCCTTCAGGAAGCGGCGACACGGTTCGAGGCCGGAGAACGGGACGCGGACAGGCTCCGGGAAGCAGTACGAGAGACCCTTAGCCGTGAGCCGCGCATCGTCGTCGAGTACGTGAGCCTGGCCGACGACGAAACGTTGGAGGAGCTGTCAGGGCGGGTGGAGCGGCCTGCGCTGCTTTCGCTGGCTGCGCGCATCGGCTCCACCCGCCTCATCGACAACATCGAGCTGCGCCCGTAACGCTCAATCTCCGAACCGGAGCCGCATCTCCTCCTCGAAGAAGAACTCCGGCTCGCCGAACGCTGGTCGAAGGTCATCGAGCCAGACAGCGGTCTCGTCGAACTCAGCGAAGAACGGGCGCATCACCCAGTTCGGGTTCCGGCCCTGGAGGAACTGGAGCGCCAGCAGCTTCTGGCCGTTCACATTCACTGGCCCGAGCACTTGGACCTTGCCAGGATCCGTGGACATCGAGGGCCCGCGAACGGTCCGTGCGATACCGCTGACGTTCGCGTACGCCTCGCGGAAGATCTCCCAGGCGCGCACGAGCGGTACGGCGAAGTAATGCTGCGCCCCCGTGTCCCGCGCCACGAACATGTAGTAGGGGATGCAGCCGAGCTGCACCTGCCGCCGCCACATCCGCGCCCACACGGCAGCGTCGTCATTGATGTGCCGCATGATCGGGGACTGGGTGCGGATTTCGGCCCCCGTCGCCCGTACCCGCGCGATCGCCTCCTCGACCGCCGGCGTGCTCAGCTCGCGCGGATGGTTGAAGTGCGCCATCACGGCGAGGTGGTAGCCCGCCTCCACGACCTCGCGAAAGAGGGCGAGCAGTTCATCCGCATCGCGATCGGTGAGGAACCGGTACGGCCAGTACGCCAACGACTTGGTTCCGATGCGAATCGTCCGCAGGCCGGGGAGGTCCGCCTCGAGGAGCGGCTGCAGGTAGGCGCGCAGGTTCCGGGTCGTCATCACGAGGGGATCGCCGCCGGTGAACAGCACGTCCGTCACTTCCGGATGGGCGCGGAGGTACGCGACGAGCTGCGAAGTTTCGCGCATGGCGAACTTCAGGCTCTGATCGCCCACGAACTGTGGCCAGCGGAAGCAGAAGGTGCAGTAGGCGTGGCACGTCTGCCCGTTACTGGGGAAGAAGAGCACCGTCTCCCGGTACTTGTGCTGCATCCCCGGAAGCCGCTCGCCGTACAGGTCCGGGACGTTATGCTCCATCTGGCCCGCCGGATGCGGGTTCAGGTCGCGCCGCACGTCCTGGACGACGCGCTGGAGCTCCTCACTCTCCGGCCCGAACCGATGCAGCGCCCAGCGGACGCGCTCGTAGTGCTCGGGCCGCAGCATTCCGGGCTGCGGGAAGTTCAGCACGAACATGGGGTCGTCGGGCACGCTCGACCAGTCGATGAGCTCCTCGACGACGTAGCTGTTCGTCTTGAACGGCAGGACTCTGCCCACCACCTCGATGGCTTCCTGCCACTCCCGCGGAAGGGCAGCAACCTGCGGGATGGCGCGATAGTTGCGGAGCGTGTAGGCGCGGTACGGGCGAGGCTCCACGCCCACAGCGGGAGCTGACAGCGTCGACGCGCGCATGAAGGTCACTTACGCACTCCTTTCCGAATGCGCTCGAGTGAACGGGACGGAGGTCAGAGGACGCTCGAAACGGAGCGTTCGGACTGGGCCGGCACCCCTGCATCGTGCTGAGCAACGAGCTCCGAAATCCGTTCGGCAGCAGCGATGATCAGGTCCCGGTCCCGTTCGGGACGGTCGGTCCTATTTGCGAGACGGACGAACGCATCCAGCGCCGCCCGAATCTCGCGGTGCGGATCACCGGCGAGGGTATCGCCCGCACTCCGGTCACAGATGACCTCGTGGTCACGCAGCGCCACGCGCAGGGCGAGGGCCGCGCCCAGGAGGCGCCAGAGTTCCAGTCGCTCACAGCGATGCCGGAACGTGATCAACGCGGCTACCAGCGCCCGCTCATGGTGTTTCAGTAGCGGGCGCCCCGCGGTACCGGTCTGCGTTGCAACGGTTGGAACGTTTTCGAGGGACATACGCACTCCTTTCCGGGTCGAGTGGCCCAGACAGGACGGTTCAGGAAGCACCTGAAGTGATGGACGGGCGTCGGCTACGAACGTGGGCCCGCGCGTGAACCGTGCACGAAGAGACCTCCTCTCGAACGGGGCAGTGCACCCCAGCGTCGGGGAGGCCAGCAGCTGGCTGACTGCATTGCCTCCGAAGGCCTACGGGGTTAGCTGACGGGTTCGGCGTCGGAAGTCGCCTATGCGCCCTTCGCGCAATTCACCCCAAAACGGTGGGTCCCCCGCTCCCCGCGATGCGAGGACTCGGCCAATCCCTGGGTACCACGGGAACCGCGCGCCGGTCAAGCAAAATCGGTGTAAACCCGAGGGCCCACGTCCCTCTCACGCACCGGAGTAGACTGGTACTCGTGACCGCTGCAGCGACGCGACGGCCCGGATCGTTCAAGCTGGTCTCGGATTTCCAGCCGACGGGGGACCAGCCCCAGGCGATCGAGCGCCTCGTCGAAGGAGTGCTCCGAGGAGACAAGTTCCAGACGCTGATGGGCGTCACCGGCTCGGGGAAGACGTTCACGGTCGCGAACGTCATCGCCCGCGTCCAGCGGCCGACCCTGGTGCTCGCGCACAACAAGACCCTCGCCGCCCAGCTTTGCTCCGAGCTGAAGGAGTTCTTCCCCGAGAACGCGGTCGAGTACTTCGTGAGCTACTACGACTACTACCAGCCGGAAGCGTACATCCCGAAAACGGACACCTACATCGCCAAGGATGCCGACATCAACGACGAGATCGACAAGCTGCGGCATGCGGCCACGCGGGCCCTGTTCACCCGCCGGGACGTCATCATCGTCGCCAGCGTCAGCTGCATCTACGGCCTCGGCGAGCCGTCAGAGTACCAAGAGTTCGTGCTGCACTTCCGGAAAGGTGAACGCTTCCCGCGCCAGGAGGCGATTCGCCGCATGGTGAGCATGCAGTACGAGCGGAACGACACGAACCTCGTGCGCGGAAAGTTTCGCCTGCGGGGAGACTCGCTCACCATCTTGCCGGCGTACGAGGAGCTCGCAGTTCGCATCGACTTCTGGGGTGACGAGGTGGAGCGGATCGTCGAGCTCGATCCCCTTACGGGCGAAATCGTGGCGGAACGCGACGAAATCGACATCTACCCGGCGAAGCACTTCGTCACCAGCCGGGATCGGCTTCTCAAAGCCATCGAGGGCATCGAAGCGGAGCTCCGCGAGCAGGTGACGTACCTCAAGAGCCAGGGAAAACTGCTCGAAGCCGCGCGCCTCGAGGAACGGACCCTCTACGACATCGAATCGCTTCGCGAGACCGGATACTGTGCCGGCATCGAGAACTACTCCCGCCACCTCCAGGGGCGGGCGCCGGGGTCGACGCCCTGGTGTCTCCTCGATTACTTCCCGGACGACTGGCTCCTCATCGTCGACGAATCGCACATCACCCTTCCCCAGGTGCAAGGGCAGTACTTCGGCGACCGATCGCGAAAGGAGACGCTCGTCGAGTACGGCTTTCGCCTGCCGAGCGCGCTCGACAACCGCCCGCTCACCTTCGAAGAGTTCCTAGCCCACATCAACCAGGCGATCTTCGTGAGCGCCACGCCGGGTGACTGGGAGCTCTCCGTCTCCTCCCAGGTCGTGGAGCAGGTCATCCGTCCGACGGGCATCCTCGACCCCGAAATCGAGGTCCGGCCCACGCGCAACCAGATCGACGACCTCATCCACGAGATCCGCCGCGTGGTCGATAAAGGTCAGCGGGCGCTCGTTACGACGCTGACGAAAAAGATGGCGGAGGATCTTGCCGATTACCTCGCGGAGATGGGGATCAAGGTCCACTACCTCCACTCGGAGATCGAAACCTTGGACCGGGTCGAAATCCTCCGCGATTTGCGGCTCGGCGTGTACGACGTCGTGGTCGGAATCAACCTGCTGCGCGAGGGTCTCGACCTGCCCGAGGTGTCGCTCGTCGCTATCCTCGATGCGGACAAGGAGGGCTACCTGCGCTCGACGCGCTCGCTCATCCAGACCATCGGCCGGGCGGCCCGGCACGCCGAGGGCCGGGTCATCATGTACGCCGACACGGTCACCGAGAGCATGCGGCAAGCGATCGAGGAGACGTACCGGCGTCGCCGCATCCAGGAGGAGTACAACCGAACGCACGGCATCGAGGTTCGGAGCATCCAGAAGGCCGTTCACGACATCACAGAGCGCGTGCGACAGGTGGCCGAGGAGAAGCCCGCGTACGACGCGGCCCTCGCGAACGCGCCGAAGGACGAGCTGCTCCGGCTCATCAAGGACCTGGAGCACCAGATGAAGGCGGCCGCCAAGGCCCTGGAGTTCGAGAAGGCCGCCGTGTTGCGGGACCAGATCGTCGAGCTGCGCCGCGCGCTCGTCGGCAGTGACGAGGAGGAGCTGCGCGCATTCGCCGAGGTCGCCGGCCGGGGGGGACCGCTCCGCTACGGCCGCAGCCAGGCCGGCGGCCGGGATCGCCGCCGTCGCTACCGGCGCTGACGGTCCGGCAGAGCCACAAGCGGGGCTCCGGCCACCTCCAGCATGGCACACCGGCATCGCACGCGGTCGCGCGGATCGAAGTCGTGCTACGAGCCGGGCAGCCCCGCACCGAAAAGCACGGCCGCCGCGAGCAGTGCGAGCATTCCGCTCCAAAAGAGCAAGCTCCAGCGAAGGGCTCGTGCCGCAAGGCGTCGCTCGGCCCACTTTCTTGGCCGAACGCCACGAGCAACGAGCACGAGCTGGGAGGCGAGGTTCAGTGCCGCCACGTTCGCCACGAAGAGCAAAAACGCTCCGCGGGCGTGTTCAAGCTCTCGTGCACCCATCATGACCCCGGCAGTAACCGCGGGGGGAAGCAGAGCAACGGCGACCATGACACCCACGAGACCGCTCGTAGAGCCGCTCAACAGTGCCAGCGCAGCTGCACATCCCGAAGCGAACGCCAGGGCCATACTGCCCCAGCCTACTTCCGTGCGGAGCAGGAGCTCCGAGCTCCTCGACTCGTCCGGTGAGAAGAATCCAGCGACCGCACCGACCGCAACCGCGAGGACCAGGCTGAGAACAGCAGCCTGAGCACCGCGGAGAAGCAACGCGCGATCCCCGAGCACCGTGCCAAGCGAGATGGCAAGGTGCGCGGAGAGCATGGGGGCGATGACCATCGCTCCGATGATGACGGCGGCGTCGCCCCTCAAGAGCCCGGCCGCGGCGACCACCGCCGCCAGCAACGTAAAGACGGCGAAGTCTCCCGTCCGGCCGAGACCCGACAGGATGTCGTCGTAAAGTTCCTCCCGGACGGGACCACTGGGCCCACGCTGCTCGGATTCCGCGCTCGCCCCAGCGGGCTTCTCCTCGCGGTACGGCATCGCGGCCTCCACAGGGAGCACCACGATGCTCCAGGTGCCCCCGCCGCGCTCCAGCACGTTCTGGAGCGCATCGAGCAGCTCCTGGCGCCGCTCCTGAGCCGTTAACGCGACGAACTGCCACCCATCGTCCAACTGCACCGCCGTCACGGAGAGGGGCTGGTACGACTCGAGGATTCCCGCGACTTCGCGCTTCCGTCCCTCGGGAACGGTGATGACGAGCTGGCGAAGATTCGTTTGCACAGTGGCACTCTCCGCTGGCGCCGGGCTGGCATCTCACGGGACGTGGAGGTCGAACCGCCGCGGAACCTGCTCGGCGGCGACGGCGAAGCCCGTATCGTACAGGACGCCGTCGTAGACGAGGCCAATCGCCGCCCCGGGCCGATTGGCGCAACTGTCGTCCCCTACGGCGAAGTCAAACCGGTAGCCGCCCGCCTGAGGGATGCTCGTCGAGGTGGCCACGGCCCCATCGAAGGCCAGCCCGAGCACCGTACCTGCGGGAGCCGGCTCCCCGCCGATCGTGAAGAGGCCGAAGAGGGTGGAGGGCAGCGAGGACCCGGGCGGGCAGAACGGTCGTGCGGACGCGGGAACGGGAGTCGGCGTCGGGGTCGCCACCGGTACCGCGGGAACCGTCGGCGTAGGCGAGGGCTGCACGCCCTCGCTCCCCGATGACCTACGCACCGGGGTGGGCGAGGGCGTGTGCGTCGGCGTAGGGGTAGGCGTGGGCGTGAAAGTCGATGGCGCGCGGGTGGCCGTGGGCGACGAGGCAGCCTCTCCGGTAGCCGATGGCGAAGGCGTCGCCGTGATGCGCAGCTCGTCTGCACGGGCGCGGGCAGGTGGGTTCGAGCCCGCGTTGCCGAGCAAGATGGTCCCCAGCGCAGCCAGGGCGGTCCCGAGAAACCCTACCGAGCTCCAGAACGCCGCTTGTCGCCCTCTCGTAGCAGTGAGCCACGTCCAGACGCCACGCGCGGAACCGAACCGGAATGTGCGCATCGCGGACCAACGTAGCCAGGGTGGCCCGGAACGTCCATCGCCGTTGAGCCGACGCGCCGGAGCCCGTAGGCTGCCGTTGACAGGTCCAGAGGAGGTCGTGACCGATGCCGAGCAGGCGGGCGCAGATCGCGCTCACACCCGAGGAGCAGCGCGAGTTCCTCGAGAACGGCTGGACCCTCCAGGTCGCGTCCATCGGCCCGAAGGGGTTCCCGCACCTCGTTGCCATGTGGTACGTGGTCATCGACGGCAAGGTCCACTTCACCACCTACGCGAAGAGCCAGAAGGTCCTGAACCTTCGCCGGAACCCGAAGCTTGCGGTCATGCTCGAGAGCGGAAAGCTCTACCACGAGCTGAAGGGGCTCGTCATCGAGGGGACAGCGACCATCATCGAGGACACCGCGTTCACCGCAGAGGTCATGGCCCGGGTGGCCAACAAGTACCAGGGACTCCCGATTCCGCTCGAGGCCAGCGAGGACCGGCTCCGCGCCGCATCGAAGCGGGTCACCATCCGCGTCGAACCCGTCGACGTGTACTCGTGGGACCACTCGAAACTCGGAGGCCAGTACTGACGCGGCGCGATTAAATCCCGGCGTCCCACGCGGCCCGAAGCGCTTCGAGGGAAACGTCGACGGGCCCGAACCGGAACCGCGGGAGGTCGACGGTGCGTCCGAGTATCGTGGCCGGAACGCCCGCCCCGGCGGCCAGCTCCAGCAGCTGGGCCACCGCGGCCTGCTCAACGGCGACGATGATGCGGCCGCCCGCCTCGCCGAACAAGCCGGCATCGAGGCGCCCGGAGAGGGGCGCCGACCCCTCGAACCCGGCCGAGCCGAGCAAGCAGGCTTCGGCGAGCGCAACGGCGAGGCCGCCGTCGGCACAGTCGTGCGCTGATCGGAGAAGGCCCCTCGCGTGAGCTCGTAGCATAAGCTCCGCAAGGCGCACTTCCGCGTCCAGGTCCACCCTCGGCTGGCCTGCCACGAGCCGGTGTCGCGCCTCGAGATACTCGCTCCCAGCGAGGTCGCGGGCGTCGCCCTCGAGGCCGCCACCGAGAAGCACCACCGTCAGGTCGGGCCCCGGAAACCCCGCCTTCGTGTGGCGGGCCACGTCCTCGATGAGGCCGACCATCCCCACCACCGGCGTCGGGTAGACGGAACGCCCCTCCGTCTCGTTGTACAGGCTCACGTTGCCGCTCACGACAGGAAGTCCGAAGGCGCGGCACGCGTCGCCCAAGCCGCGAACGGCTTCCTCCAGCTGGTAGTACACCTCCGGTCGCTCGGGGTTCCCGAAGTTCAGGCAGTCGGTGACGCCAATTGGCTCTGCCCCGACACAGACGATATTCCGAACCGCCTCCGCGACCGCTGCCGCAGCGCCTACGTACGGATCGAGGTAGCAGATGCGACCGTTGCAATCGGTCGTGAGGGCAAGGCCACGCCGGGTGCCCGGGACGCGAATGAGGGAGGCGTCGCCCCCAGGCGGGATCACCGTCGAGTTCAGCACCTGGTGGTCGTATCGACGGAAGACGAAGCGCTTGCTGACGAGGTTCGGCCTGCGCAGCATCTGCAGGAGCACCTCGCCAGCCTCCTCCGGCTGGAGATCCGGGAGCGCTTCGAGGTCGATCTCGCGCAGGCGGCGCACGTCCTCCGACAAGGCGCCGTGGCGCCGGTACTCAGGCGGCTGCGTGGCGATGTCGACCGGCACCCGTGCCACCTCTGCGCCGCCGTCCAGGACGACCACCTCGTTCCCGTCGGTCACCTCGCCGATCGGCGCGCAGTGGAGCTCCCAGCGCTCGAAGAGGCGACGGACGTCGTCGACGTGTTCCCGCTTGGCGATGACCAGCATCCGTTCCTGGCTCTCGCTCAGCATGACCTCGTAGGGCGTCATCCCTTCCTCACGCCGCGGGACCCGTTGAAGCTCGAGCACGGCCCCGGTACCCCCGCGAGCGCAGCACTCCACGACGGAGCTCGTGAGCCCGGCGGCGCCGAGGTCCTGCATACCGACGATCCAGTCCCGGTGTTCGGAAGCGAGCTCGTAGCACGCTTCCATGAGGAGCTTCTCGAGGAAGGGGTTGCCGACCTGCACGGCAGGGCGCATCTCTTCGAAGCGAGCTTCCGGATCGGTGCGGCTCGCGAGTCCGCTCGCTCCGTGGATGCCGTCGCGCCCCGTGTCGGCCCCCACGAGGAGCAGCACGTTTCCTGGCCCTTCGGCCCGGGCGCTCACCAAGCGGTCGCTGCGCGCGATTCCCACGCACATCGCGTTGACGAGCGGCAGCCCGAGGTACCCCTCCGAGAAGAACGTTTCTCCGCCGACGGTAGGGATGCCGAGGCAGTTCCCGTAGCCGCCGATGCCCGCCACCACGCCTTCGAAGATGTAGCGACTCTGCGGGTCGTCCGGCGGACCGAACCGCAACGAATCGAGGATGGCGCGCGGGTATGCGCCCATGGCAAAAACATCACGGACGATCCCCCCGACCCCGGTCGCAGCCCCCTGGTACGGCTCGATCGCCGATGGGTGGTTGTGCGACTCGATCTTGAAGACCACGCAAAGGCCGTCGCCGATGTCGAGCGCGCCGGCGTTCTCCGCGCCGGCCCGCGTCAGGGCCCGCGGACTCTCCGTCGGCAGGGTTCGCAGGAGCGGTTTGCTGTTCTTGTACCCGCAGTGCTCGCTCCAGAGCGAGCCGAACATCCCGAGTTCCACCTCGTTCGGCTCGCGGCCTAGGCGGCGGACGAGCAGTTCGTACTCCTCCCGCGAGAGCGCGACGGCATCGAGGGCGGCTTGGTCGACCGGCATCCTGCCCTCAGGGTACGGGCCGCTCCGGGCTCGCGGTAGCCTCGCTCAGTCGAGACTGAACGGCGGGTAGTCGTCCACGAGGAGGCAGAAGTACGCGTTGACGCGCGTGTTCCAGCGGAGGACCCCGGCGACGAACCCATGCAGGGACTCCGGCACCCGCCCTGTGACCAGCGCTACGAGCCAGGCGAGAAACACCGCCACGCCTGCCGCGAGCCCGAGGAAGTACAGCACGATGACGTGCGGGATGACGAGAATGAGGCGGAAGAAGGTGGTGATGCGGTTCCGCCCCGTCGTCCGCTCCTCGATGAGGAGACGCACGGGGTACATCGGGTCGTCATCGAGCGCGAACGGAGGGTAGCGGCCGGTGAGGAGCAGCGTGTACGCGTTCACTCTCGTGCTCCAGCGCAGGTAGCCCGCCACGAAGTTCCACAGTCCAGCGGGAAACCGCGCCGCGAACACGATGCTGAACCACCCGAAAACGACGACAAGCTCCGCGGCGATGTTGATGAAATACAGGATCACCGCGTGGGGAATGATCATGAACGGGCGAAAGAACACGGTCAGCCGACTCTGCGACTCCGGCGGTGCTATCTCGAGCGCGACGGGGTACGAGGAGGGTGTTGCGGACATGAGGGCCTCCTGCGCTCCTAACGTGACTCGCGTGCGAGTTTACGACAGCGTGTCAACCGCCGCGCTGATGATCGATTCCCAGATGAGATTCCCGTCGGCCCCGCCGAGCAGTGGCTCCGGCGCCCGCTCGGGGTGGGGCATCATGCCAAGGACGTTCCCGCGAGCGTTGATGATGCCCGCAATGTTTCGGGCGCTCCCGTTCGGGTTCGCTTCCGGAGTCACGATTCCCCGAGCGTCGCAGTACCGGAAGACGACCCGGCCCTCCCGTTCGAGCAAGTCGAGCGTCTCATTGTCGGCCTGGTAGTTCCCTTCACCGTGGCTGATCGGCATTCGCAGCACGGAGCCCGCAGGGATCTTCGTCGCCCAGGGGGTAAACCCGCCCTCGCGGCGCAGGTAGACCCATTCGCAGCGGAACTCCAGGCTCGCATTCCGGATCAGGGCGCCGGGCAAGAGCCCGCTCTCGCAGAGGATCTGGAATCCGTTGCAGATGCCGATCACCGGCTTGCCCTGTTCGGCGAAGCGAACCACGGCGTCCATGATGGGGGAGAAGCGCGCGATGGCCCCAGCGCGCAGGTAATCGCCGTACGAGAACCCACCGGGAAGCACGACCGCGTCGAAGCCGTCCAGGGATGTCTCGCGATGCCAGACGATCTCGGCCTCCTGGCCGAGCACGTCGCGAAGGACGTACTGGCAGTCCCGATCGCTCCAGGTGCCTGGGAATCGAATGATGGCGAAGCGCACGCGTCCTCCTGCCACTCGGCTGCCGATCAAGTATCCGGGGCCGGTGTCGAGCGTGTCGAACCGAGGGCTACTCGGCCCCGCCTTCCGGCGACCCCGGCGCGGGCTCGGTGTCCTCCGTGCCGGAGCCGCCGGGAACGAAGGCCGCCACCAGCTCTTCGGGCACGGGCTCGGGGTACTCGATACGGCGGTGGTAAACGGCTCGGAGCGTTTGCTTGAACGACTCGGCAACCACCTGGAGTTCCCGCATCGTGATGTCGCACTCGTCAAGCTGACCTTCCGCGAGCCGCTCGGCCACGACGGAGTCGACGAGCTCGCCGATTCGCTCCGGGTCGCGCTCGGACGAGGCGCGGACCACCGCCTCGCACGAATCCGCCAGCATCACGATGGCCGACTCCCGCGACTGCGGCTTCGGCCCGGGGTAGCGGAACTGTGCCGCATCCACTGCTTCACCGCGGCGAACCGCGCTCCGGTAGAAGTAGGTGACCATTCGTGTCCCGTGGTGCTCGGGGATGAACGCGCGCACCGGCGCGGGCAGCCGGTATCGGTTGGCGAGCGCGATGCCCTCGGTGACATGGGAGCGGATGATGCGCGCGCTCTCCGCCGGATCGAGCGTCTCGTGCGGCGACGGCTGCCCGTCGAGCATGTTCTCCACGAAGTACTGCGGCGCGGCGAGTTTGCCGATGTCGTGGTAGTAGGCTCCGGCCCGGGCGAGGAGCCCGTCGGCCCCGATGCGCTCCGCCGCGCGCTCCGCCAAGGCCGCGACCATGAGCGAGTGATGGTACGTTCCCGGGGCCTCCTCCTGCAGCCGGCGCATGAGCGGGGTGGTCGTGTTCGCCACTTCCATGAGCTGCAGCCTGGTCGTGACCCGCAACGCTTGGGCGAGGAAAACGTAGAGGCCTACCGCAGCGAGCGCCGATGTCGAGCCCCCCACGACCGCCGCCAGCGCCATCCACGGGATGTCCCCGGCTGCAGACGTGTCGTACAGGAGCCAGAAGGCAGCGAGGACGCCGAACGTGGCCAGCGCGGCCAGCACCGCGGCCTGCCCGAACTTCGTCAACCGGTCGACCCTCCCCACCGGGAGGCAAGCGGCCAGCCCGGACGCCGCGTAGGCGGCAGCGAGCCGGAGCGCGTCCGTCGACGAGCGCAGGGTTGCGGCGGGCACGCTGGGCTCGGTCACCACCACGAACGCGGCAAGGAGGCCGGTGAGCGCCGCCACGACGGCTCCGAACGAGAGCCCCGCAAACGGCGTCGCGATGATCCCTGCCGTGGCGACCGGGAGGGCGTACATCAGGTACAGCCCCTCCTCGTCGGGAAGGATGCTGGGCGCAGCCACGCGCACGATGACCAGCACGGCGCCGATGGCGACCGCCACAACGGCGAGTTTGCGCGCGGTGGCGTCCAGCTGCCCTCGCAGCGCATAGGCGTACGCTCCCAGCAGCACACCGAAGCTCGCCGCCACCAGCACGCTCGCGAGAACGTCGGAGCGGTCGATCCCGTCTTCGATGACGCCGGTCTCGCGTAACGCTTCGATGTCAGCGTCGGTGATGCGGGCCCCTTCGGGAACGATCACCTGGCCCTTCGCAAACGTGACCACGCGCGGCGGCACGTTCTCCATCGCATCACGCCGCTTCGCCTCCGTGGCAGCCTCGTCGATCTGCACGTTCGCAACGACGAATCTCGTCAGGAGCACACGGAGCACGCTCTGGGCCGTCGCGGAGCTCGGCAGGTTCGCCGGGTCGGAGAGGTATGCGTCCACCGCCGCTGACGCCCCGCCGGGCGGAACCTCCTGCGCGAGGATGGTGTCGAGCGCGCTCACAGCCCGGGCGGCGAGCTCTTCGAACACCTCCGGGGGCATGGCGAGCATGGCCGCGAGGGTCTCCGTTCCCAGCGCCGCCACTTCCGGCTGCTCTTGAAGGGCTCGCAGCTTCTCTTGCTGCGTCGGGAGGTCGGAGCGCTGTCGCGCGAGCCGGACGGCGTCGATGACCGCCGCGAGGGCTGCGCGTTGCTCGACCGCGACGTCCGGATCACGCGGGGTGTAGACCGGCTCGACTGCTTCGGCGGCGTCTTGGCGAGCCTGTTGGGTGAGCACCTCCGAGACGAACTGCGCGTCCCGCTGCGCGACGAGGTCTCGCGGCGCGATATCACCCTCATGGAGGCTCGCCCCGCCGAAATCGAGCGGAAACGTCACGACGAGGGCGATCACGGCGCAGGCGAAGCCGAAGAAGGCAGCGGCAAGGGGCGAGAGCAAAGCGCCAACGCGAACCGTCATGGTGGAGCCCCGATCATAGCAAGGTGTCGGCGACTTCCCCCGCCCCGCCGAAGAGGAGCGGTGCGAGGGCGCCGAGTCGCTCGATCTCGAGGAACCCTGCCCGCTCGCGGGCGCGATCGTTTCGGACGACGCGCACCGCTCGCAGCAGGGCGGCCCGCGCGCCGCGAACGAAGTTCTCTTCGACGCCGACGTACAACGCTTCCCAGTGAGCGACGTCCATCGCTCGCAGCGCCGCCTCGAACGCGCGTCGATCGGGCTTCGCGACGCCAAGGTCCGCCGAGGAGAGCACCACGTCCACGTAGCCGGCGAGCCCTGCCTCGCGCAACCGCTCGCGCAGCTCCCGGCCGCCAAACGGCGAGTTCGTGAGCACGCCGACCCGGAGCCCGTGGTATCGGAGCGCCGGCAGAAGGGCCCGTGCATCGTCGTACACGCGCTCGCCCGCGGCTACGGTCTTCGCGAACCGCCGCGCCACGGCGGCCACGTCGTCGACGGTCCCGCCGACCCCTAACCAATCCAGCGCATCCGCCCACACCTGCTCGATTCGCGGAGGGTCCCCTTGCTCGGTCGAACGGTCCATCGCCGCGGTGAACGCCCTGCGGCATTCCTCTTCGCGAATATGGGCGCCGAGGCGCTGGGAGAGGAGCTCGGCGACGGATCGGAAGCCGGATTCCACGCTCGTCGATGGTGAGACCAGGACTCCGGTCCATTCGAAGACGATGCTGGTGAGCATCGTCGTCCGCCTGCTCGTCCCTAGCCGGTAAGAAGACGCCGGACGATCTCGTTGATCTGGCGGCCGTCCGCGCGCCCGGCAAATTCGCGAATGAGGAGGGGCATGACCTTTCCGATGTCCCGGGGTCCGGTCGCACCGGTCTCGGCGATGACCCGTCGCGCCGCCGCCTCGATCTCCTCCGGCGTCGCAGCTTCCGGTAGGTACCGTTCGAGCACGGCGATCTCCGCCGCTTCGCGGTTCACCAGGTCCTCACGGCCGCCACGCCGGAACTCCTCGATGCTCTCCCGGCGCTGCTTCACCTGCTTCTGGAGCACGGCGACGGCTTCCTGATCGTCGAGGGCGCCACCCTTCTCGATCTCGGCGTTCCGGATGGCGGCCATGGCCATCCGTAGGGCGGACTTCCGCACCTCGTCCTTCGCCCGCAGGGCATCGGCCAGGTCTGCCTGCAGCCGTTCCTTCAGGGTCGCCATGGCGGCTCGGACGCCTAGCGGCCGCGGGCCGCGCGCGCCGCAGCCCGTGCCTGCTTCTTGCGAATCTTGCGCAGGCGGGCCGCCTCCTTCTTCTTCCGCTTGACGCTCGGCTTCTCGTAATGCTCGCGGCGCCGCGCTTCGGACAGGATGCCGTCCTGCTGCACCCGCTTGTTGAAGCGCTTCAGCGCCGCTTCAAACGATTCGTTCTCTCCGACGATGACCTCTGCCAGTTCTACGTCACCCCTTTACTCGATTTCTTGCCCCCTCCATCCGGGAGCGCCACGAAGGCCCAGTATACCGGCCTCGCTATCCATCGATCGACTCGCCCAGGCATGCCCGCTCGCGCTCCAGGAGGCGAGCCAGGTGGTATTCGACCCAGATGGGTGGCCGCTGCGTCGCGGGGCCGGGAGCCTGGAGGTTGAACCGTTCCTGCCGGGCGCGCATCGAGCGGGCGACGAGCTCATACCGCTCCCGGCAGTGGCGCATCGCTGGTAGGTACCGAGAAGGTTCGCCGCTATCAGCTGCCACCCGGCAGAGCCGCGCGTGTTCCGTGTCCAAGCGACGCAGCTCGGCCTCGTCCCGCTCGATGTCTTTCGCCAGCTCGAGCCACTCGGGCAAAAGGCCGTTGATCTCGAGCAGGTGGAACGCGAGCCAGCGGTCGCCGGCAGCCCATTCGTACGGCCGCTGCGGCAAGGGCTTTCCTTCACCACGAAGGCCGCGGAACGCGCCCGCGGCCATCGCCTCTCGAATCCGGGTCTCGACGAGGTGCTCGAACCCGCCTTCGTCGCCCATGGGCGACCCCGGTCAGTCCGCCGACGGCAGGACCTTCGGCTGCATCAGCTCCATGGGCCGCCCGTCGACGCGCAGATCGCAGTTGCCCGGTTTCACCACGAGCACCTCGATGCCCGTCTGCTCATCCTTATACCGCTTGCCCAGCTGGATAGCCATCCGTAGCGTGCCTCCCAAAACCTACTTCTTGAGCTCGAGCGGCGTGTCGCCGCACATCAGCTCACCGTCCCCGCCGCGGGTGACGATGACTTCGGATCCGCACTTGGGACATACGTACCGCTTCCCGGTCTGCGCTGGCATCTCTCCCTCCTTCCAAGACTCGCCCCGCTCACACAGGACCGCTCGTTGCTTGCACCGCAATCGTAGGAAGGGGCCACTCAGGCGGTCAATTTCGCCCGTCACTCCTCCCGCACGAACACCCACGCGAGCATCGCCGGGTGGTAGTCGCAGGTGATCTTGTAGTCGCCGACGTCTTGGAACGTGTACGTGCGCACGTCCCCCTGCGCCCTGAGGTCCTCAGCAACCTTCTCACCGTTCACGGTCACCGTATGCAGGCCGGGGTCCTGGTTCACGAAACGCACCTCGGTTCCAGGTCGTACCTTGACCGCGCCCTTGTTCGGCTCCAGCTCCTCGCCGTCGGCGATTACGGTCCATTCGAAGTCCGGCGTGCGCGCGGTGGCGTGGATTTCGACCTGCTCCGAGAACTGCTCTGGTACGGCCACCTCTGGGCTGCTCGCCTCCGGCGTGCCGACCCCTGGCAAGCTTTGGTAGACCGACTCGGGGACCGCATACCGCACGCAGGCGGTCCCGGGGTTGATCGAGTCCGGCGGCGCGGTGCCGGTGGACTCCTCCGGCAGCTTCAGCTGGGTGCCGATGGCAACGATGGCGTTCGGGTCATCGATGCCGTTCGCCGCGGCCAGGGAAGCGGCAGTCACTCGCCCGAACCCTTGTGCGACGTCGGCCAGCGTCTGCCCCTGCACCACGTACCGGTCCACCTTCGGCAGCGCCAGCACGAGATCGCCCGGCAGCGGATCCGTGGCCGCGATGTCACCGAGCGTCTCCCGGTTCAGGGAGATGATCTCGTCGACGCTCACGTTGTGCCGCTGGGCGATCTCCTCGAGGGTTTCCTCGGGCACGGTGACGTACACCGCCCCCTCGGGCAGGGCGAGCTCCTGCCCGGGGAAGAGCCCAGGCAAGGGATTGCCGTTCTCGTCGAAGATCGTAAACTCTCCGGCCTCGCGGTCGATACGGTACGGGATTCCATTCAGTTCAGCGAGGATGATCGCGCCCACGTACTGCGTCTCCGCGATTTTGCTTATCGACTCGCGTTCGGTCCGCACCTTGTACGTCGCCCCCTCGGGCTCCTGCTGGTTCGGCGGCAGGCGAAGCACGGTTCCCTTCGGCAGGAACTCGTCCGCCTGCTCCAGCGGGATCCCGTTGAGCTCCGCGAGCTCGCGGACGCCGATGCGGTGCTGCTTTGCAATCGTCACAAGCGTGTCGCCGCCGACGACTGCCGTCAGCTCCTCGTTCAAGTTGTGCGCGAACTCCAGCGCCTCCACCCATCCCTTGCTGGTGAGCTGGCCGTTGATCTCGTACCCGAGCTCTTCGGGTGCGGTGATCAGGTTGACGAGGTGCTCAATCTGCCGTTCCGTCAGGGGTCCGCCGTACTCCTTGAGCCACGCGGGCATCAGCGTGCCCGCCCGGCCGCACTGGATGGTGTGGGTCAGCCACGCGCGATTCTCCCGCAGCACGATGGGGTCCTGGTTCCGCAGCTCCGGCCGGTTGAGCGCGGGCCCGACGAACCCCTCGCCGGCGTTACCGTGACAGGTGCGGCAGTTGTTCGCGTAGAGCAGCGCTCCGCGCCGCACCGACTCTTCGAACTGGTACTCCTCTTGCACCTTCGCCCGGATGGGGAGGTCGAAGGCGGCGTAGCCGGCACACGCGCCGACGAGCATGAAGCTGAGCACGATCATGAGGAAGATCTGTTTCTGGGTGTTCACCCGTTCCTCCGCCTAGCCGGTGTACGGGACGGCCCGCAGGGGGTTCGGCGGGTCCGCGGCGCCGCTGGTAATGGCGCGCGTGTTCACCGTAATCGAGCCGTCCGCGTTGATCTCGAGCTGGAACGTGTCCATGGACCGCGGCGCAGGGCCGAAGACCCGCACGCCAGCCCGGGAGTACGTCGAGCCATGGCACGGGCATCGGAACCAACCGATGATGCCCGGGAACCCGACGATCGCCCCGTTGAAGTCAGGCCGCCAAGGCACGACGCAGCCCAGGTGCGGGCACTTCCAGTAGAGAGCCAGCAGGCCGCCTGTCCCACCGACGCCGAAGACGTCCCCCTGTGACCCTTGCAGGTGCACGAGCCAGAACTTCCCCTCCGAGATCCGAATGGGGTCCGCGCCGGGCGCGGGGATGAGCGACTTCGGCACCGTCACCGGCGCGCCGAACCCGGTCGGGTTGCGCAGATTGAAATAGGCAAGCAGCCCCGCAATCGAGGACCCGAGCGTGAGGAACAGCCCTGCGAAGAAACTCACCCGAAGGAACGACCGGCGGGCGATCCGTCGAGCCTCCGCCTCGCGTGCGTGCTCGATGCGCGCCGACCGTGGCCGCCCGACCTGTGCCTGCGCCATGACTCCTCCTCCCTCAGCGCGTCAGCCTCTCGACTCAGCGTGTAGCTTCACTCCCGCTCAGCGGGCCTCACTCGCCCGGCAAGCCCTCGTGCACCTCGAGCTGCCAGGGCCAGACGAGCTCCTGCCCGGCGCCTCGGAACGCGGTCCCGACGACGGTCAGCACGCCGAACACCGCGACGAACCCCGTGAAAAGGACGATGAGGGCGTCGCGGCGGGTGTTCACCCAGCCGATGCGCCAGAGCGCGTAGATGAGCAATGAGGGGAGCCCCACCATCGCGGCAATCGGGATCGCCTGCTCGACGAGGAACGCAGGCAGGTTGAGGTAGCGGAAGCTCGTTGGCCCGAGACCCGTATACCCCTCATCAAGGATCTTTAAGTCGAACCAGAGGTACGGGATCTTCCGGCTCCACTCCGGCCACGGGAGCTGGGACTCGAGAGCGCGCACGTTCTCCAGGAAGGCGAGATGCCGCCCTCCGGAAATCCCGAACCAGTCGTGCATCGCTTCCGCGATCTTCCCGGTGTCCCAGAGGATGAGCAGCCAGGTTCCCACGACGGCGACGATCGTCGAGACGACGGTCAGCCGGATCGAATTCTCCGTACCGAACCAGACACCCTGGCCCTCATTGTCCTGATCGAAGTACGGGAACGCCGCCAGGATGCCGAGCCAGATGCTGGGCACGATGACCCCGGCAAGCGCAGGCTGCATGTGCAGCAGCAGCTCCTGCAGGTTGAGGAGGTACCAGGGCGCCTTCGACGGGTTGGGCGTCAGGTCAGGATTCGCCTCGTCGAGCAGCGGCGCATTGATGAGCAACGAGAGGGCGAAGATGGCCAGCGTGAAGACGAGGGCCGAGATGAACTCCACGAAGACGAGATCGGGCCAGACCAGGACCTCCTCGTCGCGGGCGCGCGGTTGCGGCCGTGCGGCCGGGCGGGCAACGACTGCTGTGGCCATCGTTCCCTTCCTCCCCTCCTTTCTTAGAGCGGCCGCGCGAGGCCGCCGTCGCGACGGATCCGCCAGAAGTGCACCGCCATGAAGATCGCGGCCAGGAGCGGGAGCCCGATGACGTGCAGCGTGTAGAACCGGATGAGGGACTCCTGGCCAACCTCGAACCCGCCGAGAAGCCAGAAGCGCGTCTTCGGGCCCAGGATCGGGGCCGAGCCGGCGATGTTCGTCCCAACGGTGATCGCCCAGAAGGCGAGCTGGTCCCATGGGAGCAGGTAGCCGGTGAAGCTGAGCAGGAACGTCAGCACGAGGAGGATCACCCCGACCACCCAGTTGAACTCGCGCGGCGGCTTGTAGGCGCCCGTATAGAACACCCGCATCATGTGCAAGAAGACGAGGATGACCATCGCGTGGGCCATCCAGCGGTGCATGTTCCGCATGAGCTGGCCGAACTGGACGTTCGTCTGGATGTTCTGGATGTCGAGGTACGCCCGATCGACGCTCGGCACGTAATAGAACATCAGGAGGATTCCGGTCACCGTCAGCCCGAGGAACATGAAGAACGAGAGGCCGCCCAAGCAATAGGTGTGCGTGATTTTGACGTGCGTACGGTGAATCCGCGTCGGATGCAGGTGGAGAAAAACGTTCGTGGCAACGACGAGCATCTGATTGCGCGGAGTGTTCGGATAGCCCGTGCGGAAGATCGACTTCCAGATGTAGTTGTGGAACAGCTTGTCGTAGATGCGGTCGGCAAGTGTTGGACGTGTGGGCTGCTCAACTGCCACGGCGTACTCCCCTTAGCTCCCTAACGTTGCCACCAGCGGCCGAACAGGACCATGAGACCGAGAGAGGCCAGCATCGTGACGAAAACGAACACCAGCTCGAGCGGCTCCGCGTAGTCGTGCGGAAGGTTCGAGAACTCCACGGCCGGCCAACCTCCCCTCAGTACGGCACAACCCCCGCAGCGCATACCGCCACCGGGGGATTGTGAATCGCGTCGCAAGGCAGTTTATACCGCGCCCGCGAGGGGCGGTCAAACCTTCCGGACCATCCTTCGCCAGCCCTCCACGCGCATTCTCCACAAGCCTCGCAGGTCCTCGACGGCGGTGCTCACGATCCGCACCTTGGAGTCCGGATCCTCGACCCACCGGACCGGCAGCTCACAAATTCGATACCCTTCCCAGCGGGCCCTGATGAGGAGTTCCGTGTCGAAGAACCACATGCGGTTCTGGATGCGAGGCAGAAGCGCCTGCGCGACCTCCCGCCGCGCGGCCTTGAACCCGCACTGGAAGTCGGTGACGCGAATCCGGGGAAAGAAGAGGCGCGTGACGAGGACGTAACCCCGGGAGACCACCTCCCGCTTCAGGGACCTCGTGCGCACCGCCCCTCGCCGAAGCCGGGAGCCGATGGCGATGTCGCAACCATGCTCGGTGATGAGCTCCACGAGCTCGGGCAGGTGAGCGATGTCGGTGCTCAGGTCGACGTCCATGTAGGCGACGACGTCTGCTTCGCTGGCCAGCCACGCCTCGCGCAGCGCGAGGCCACGCCCCTTCTCCGGGATGACAAACGCCAGGACGCGGTCCGGATGGCGCGCTTCCAGCTCGCGGGCAATCTCCGCCGTCCCGTCCGTCGACCCGTTGTCGGCGATGACGAGCCGCCAGCGGAAGCGGGGCTCCCGCTCCAAGAGCGCGAGCACGGTTTCGACGCTCCGCTCAAGGACACGGGCTTCGTTGTAGCAGGGGATGACGACGTCTACGGAGGGCTGCTGTGCAGTATCCGGCACGCGGCCGATTCTCTCCCGCGCTCAGGCAAGAGGGAAGCGGGAGCTATGCCGAGGCTGACTCTGTCTGCTCTCGTGCCGCGGCTTCCTTCGCCTTGCGGAGCGCCGCCGCGAGCCGGTGCTTCATCCGGTCTGCCTTCCGCGTATGGACGGCTCCAACCTTCGCCGCCCGATCCCAGAGGGAGTACGCCCGGCGAAGTGCCGCCTCAGCGGCCTCCAGATCCCCAGCAGCAATCGCCTCCCGCACGGCTCGCGTAGCGTGCCGTGCCTGCGTGCGACGGGAGCGGTTGCGGAGCCGCCGCTTCAGGGACTGGCGCCAGCGCTTCAGCGCGGACTTCGTATTTGCCATCGTCGTTAAACGCCTCGGTCGAATAGGATCCAGCGACCAGCGTAGGCGCCGTGTGCAGGAGGCGCAAACGTGGCGAGGCTCCGCAGCCGCTTGCCGGGCCGCACGCCCCGGTCTATCCTGAGGGCGTCTAGCGGGTGATGGCAGCCATCGCTGCCAGGTGCGTCGAGCCCACGATCTCTCGGAGAGACTGAAGTCCGTTCATGGAGGCACCGCACAAGCCGGCACGCGCGCCCCGCAGAGCCTAGGCAGCGACCGCGCTGTCCCCGAGAACGCCCCCAAGAAGTGAGACCGTGACCGAAGAAGCTGTCGAGACGAAGGCACCACCACGATCGCTGAACATCGGCGAGCTCGAGGCGATGACGCGCGATGAGCTCATCACCATCGCGAAGGAGATGGGCGTCGAAGGCGCCTCGGGCCTCCGGAAGGCGGACCTCATCTTCCGCATCCTGCAGGCGCAAGCGGAAGCGCGCGGGAACATCTTCGCCGGCGGGTTCGTGGAGATCAGCGAAGACGGGAACTACGGCTTCCTGCGCGGCGAGACGATGCTGCCGGGGCCGCACGACATCTACGTCTCCGGCTCGCAGCTCCGCCGGTTCGGGCTCCGGCCCGGCGACTACGTGACCGGCCAGGTCCGGCCGCCGAAGGAGAACGAGAAGTACTACGGCCTCCTCAAGGTCGAGGCGGTCAACGGCATGGACCCGGAGGTCGCGAAGCGGCGGCCGTTCTTCGAGAACCTCACGGCCGTCTTCCCGTACCAGCAGCTGAAGCTGGAGACGACGCCCGACAACCTCAGCCAGCGGCTGATCGACCTCATCGCGCCGATCGGCCGCGGGCAGCGGGGGCTCATCGTCTCGCCTCCGAAGGCCGGCAAGACGATGCTGCTCAAGAACATCGCGAACGGGATCACCACGAACCACCCGGACGTCCACCTCATGGTCCTCCTCATCGGCGAGCGGCCGGAGGAGGTGACGGACATGAAGCGGAGCGTGCGGGGCGAGGTGGTGAGCAGCACGTTCGACGAGCCGGTCGAGGACCATACCCGCGTGGCGGAGATGGCCTTCGAGCGGGCGAAGCGCCTCGTGGAGTGCGGGAAGGACGTCGTCATCCTCCTCGACTCCATCACGCGCCTCACGCGCGCCTACAACCTCGCCCTCCCGCCGAGCGGGCGGACGCTCTCCGGCGGCATCGACCCGATCGCCCTCTACCCGCCGAAGCGGCTCTTCGGTGCGGCGCGGAAGTGCGAGGAGGGTGGCTCCCTCACCGTCATCGCCACCTGTCTCATCGACACCGGGAGCCGCATGGACGAGGTCATCTTCGAGGAGTTCAAGGGCACGGGGAACATGGAGCTGCGCCTCGACCGTCGGCTGGCCGAGCGACGCTTCTACCCCGCCATCGACATCCTGGCGAGCTCCACGCGGCGCGAGGAGCTGCTGCTCGACGAGAAGACGCTCAAGGGCGTCTGGCTGCTGCGCCGGATGGCGGCGATGATCGCCCAGAACTCGCCGAACCAGCTCGAGGCGACCGAGCGCGTCCTCGAGCGGTTGGCGAAGACGTCCTCCAACGAGGAGTTCCTCGCCACCCTGAAGACGGACCTCTAAGGAGCGAGCGCCACTAAGCTTCTGGCCCGCGCCCCCTTTCCCTTAACCGGCGTTCCACCGTGTTTTCCCGATAGGGGATAGACCTAAGGGAAAGATCCGTTCAAAATCTGGCGGAAGCGCCATGGTGCGTGGAGGGAGCGCGGGGGAAACTGGCGCCTGAACCCGGCCGCGCCCCCGGGGACCCCGCCCCGCGGGCGGCGAGAGGTGGGATGACGAAGAACGGATCAAGCCGAGCGAGGTCCCACGCGCACGCACGACGGCACCGGCGTGTGGTCGTGCACGCGTTGGTCGTAGCCATCGCTCTCCTCGCGGTCAGCTTCGCCGCTCGGTATCCCGCTACGACGGAGGCGACGCCGAAGGTCGCCCCGCCCTCAGTCAGCCTCTCGGGAGCTGCAGCGAGCTACCGGCCGATCGCTGCCACGAACTACCTGCGGCCTGGACCGAGCCACCAGACCCTTCCTTCGCTCTCGGTCATCAGCCGGGCAGCTTCCACTGCCTCGGTCCGCGCGGTGAGCGCCATCGCTCCCGGGTCCGGGCTCACCGCGACCGTTTCGGCCGCCACAGCGGCGAGCGGGATGAACGGCACCTCGCTCGCTGAGGTCCTCGATCCGAGCAAGCCGTACGTGCTCTACGTCGCTCGGCCGGGTGACAGCGTGAGCAGCATCGCCTCCGCCTTCGGGGTGCAGGTCGGCACCATCCTGGACAACAACCCCACGATCACGGACAGCGACCTCATCACGGTCGGGCAGGAGATCCTCGTCCCCCTCGTTGACGGCATTCTTCACAAGGTCGCGTACGGGGAGACGGTCTCCTCCATCGTCGCCCAGTACGACAACGTGACCGAAGCGGACGTCGTCAACTTCCGCGCCAACAACATCGCCGATCCGAACAGCCTTGAGCCGGGCCGGTACGTTCTCCTGCCGGGCGCGACGCGCAAGCCTCCGCCGCCGCCACCGCCGCCTCCGCAGCCCCAGCAGCAGCCCGCACCTTCGGGTCAGCCGGGCACGGGAGGCGACTCCGGCGGCAACTACACGCCGCCGCCAAGCAGCGGCGGGCGGTTCGCACCGCCACTGGCAGCCTGGCACGGCGTGAGCGACCCGTTCGGAACGCCGCGCGGCGCGGGACGCATCCACGAGGGGATCGACCTCGACCTCTGGGGCATGCCGAACTCGCCCATCTTCTCCGCCTGTGACGGCGTCGTCGTGCGCACCGAGTGGTGGACGTACAGCTACGGCTACCACGTGGTGGTCGATTGCGGTGACGGCTGGACGACGCTGTACGCGCACCTCAGCCGCATCGACGTGAGCGTGGGACAGTACGTGAGCCAGGGCACCGTCCTCGGCCTCTCCGGCGTCACCGGGTACACGACCGGCGAGCACCTCCACTTCGAGATCCGGTACAACGGGGCCCCGGTCGACCCGGCCCTCTACATCGACTTCTACTAGTCCCCGCCGACTCGGCCTCCCGTCACGAGCCGAGCCCCTCCGCCCAGCTCTGCCCCAGGCAGAGCGCGGCCCGAGCTCGACCCCGGCATCCGACCTACTCGGCTCCCTCTGAGGCCCAGTTCGTCCTGCTGAATTTGGCACAACGAAGTTCGATGCTGCTTTTCCAGTTCTGGAAACGTGTCGCCACGGTTTGCGGGCTTTCCTCGGTAAGGAGGACGGATATTGGACTCGTGAGCGAACTTTTCGCTCCTGCCTAGACGATTGCGCACGGTTTTCGCAGATTTGTCTCCAGAATGGTGTTGACCGGCGCCAGCCGGCATGTAAAATCCCGCTGCAGCTCGGTACGGCCCTCGTCATCGAGCTGAGTCCACTTCAGAGGAGGTTGCGATGAAGAACATCTCATCCTGGGCGAGGTGGGCTGCTCTTGCCCTCGTCCTCGCGGTGGCGGGCCTGGCGCTGGCGGGCGCCTCGCCGACCGTCGACGCGCAGAGCAACCCGTACCAGCGGGGCCCGAACCCGACGCGAGCGGCGCTCACGACGGACGGCCCCTACGCCGTTGCCACGGCATCCGTCTGGCCGTACATCTACGGCTTTGGGGGCGGGACTATCTACTACCCGACCGGGACCGCGGAGACGTTCGGCGGCATCGCCGTCTCACCCGGCTTTACCGCTGATTCCACGTCGCTGGCGTGGTTCGGACGGCGGCTCGCCTCGCACGGTTTCGTCGTCATCGTCATCAACACGAACTCTCGCTTCGACTTCCCCGACTCGCGGGCGAGCCAGCTCGAGGCGGCCATCGACTACCTGCGGACGAGGAGCCCTTCCGCCGTTCGCGCGAGGCTCGATGAGAACCGGATCGCGGTGGCAGGCCACTCGATGGGCGGCGGAGCTTCCCTCCGGGCCTCCGAGCGGCTTCCGTGGCTGAAGGCGTCGGTACCCCTCACGCCGTGGCACACGGACAAGACCTTCTCGACCTCCGTTCCGCAACTCATCGTCGGCGCCGAGGCAGACACCATCGCGCCTGTGAGCTCCCACGCCATCCCGTTCTACAACAACTTGCCGAGCTCCACGCCGAAGGTGTACCTCGAGCTCAACAACGCCAGCCACTTCGCCCCGAATACCACCAATTCGACCATCTCCATCTACGCGATCTCGTGGATGAAGCGCTGGGTGGACAACGACACCCGCTACAACCAGTTCCTCTGCGGCGTGAACCACACGGCCGACCCGAACATCAGCGACTACCGCACGAACGCCTGGACGTACTGCCCATAGGCGTCCCGCCGACGCGTCACGGGGCTCGGAGGCCGCAGCGCCTCCGAGCCCCCGCTCCTCCTGCGGCCGTCCGCGAGCCATGTCCCTTACGAGAGCGTGAAGGTGTACAGTTGCTGCGCCGGAATCAACGCAGGAGGTGCGCCATGGGACACCTGGAGGGGAAGACTGCCGTCATTACCGGGGCAGGGCGAGGCATCGGCCGGGAGATCGCGCTCCTCTTCGCGAAAGAGGGCGCGAGGGTCGTGGTCAACGACCTCGGCACCTCGGTCGGAGGGGAAGGCGCCGACACCCGCCCAGCCGAGGAGGTCGTCGAGGAGATCCGCTCCTTCGGGGGCGAGGCCATCCCTGACTTCGGCGACGTCTCCGACGTCGACCAGGCGGAGGCGCTGGTCCGCAAGGCGCTCGACGCGTGGGGGAAGCTCGACATCCTCGTCAACTGCGCCGGGATCCTTCGCGACCGGATGATCTTCAACATGACGCCGGAGGAGTGGGACGCCGTCATCCGCGTCCACCTTCGCGGCACGTACGCGACCACCCGGTTCGCCTCCATCCACTGGCGACAGACGCGGCAAGGCGGGCGGCTCATCAACTTCACCTCCGGCTCGGGCCTCTTCGGTGCGCCGGGCCAGCCGAACTACGCGGCCGCCAAGATGGGGATCTGGGGCTTCACCCTGAGCTGCGCCCGTGCGCTCGGCCGGTACGGCGTCACCGCGAACTCGATCGCGCCCGGTGCCTCCACGCGGATGACGGACACCGTCCCCGCGGAGCGCCGCTCGAATCCGGGCCAGGTCATCCGCTCCGACGAGGCGAAAGGCACGGAGCGGGACCCCGCGAACGTCGCGGTGCCGCTCGTCTACCTCGCGAGCGACGACGCCTGGTGGATTACCGGGCGCTGCTGGGGCATCAGCGGCTACCGCATCACGCTCTACACCCAGATCCAGCCCCAGATCGTCCTTCAGGGCGTCCGCAAGTGGGAGGTCGACGAGCTGTTCGAGCGCTTCCCGCAGGTCTTCGGGCCCGCGTTCCCCGAGTTCCAGCAGCAGCAAGGAGGAACGACGACGCCAGCGTCACCTAGTGGCCGCTGACGGGGCCGACGGCTAGGGAACGAGGAACACCTCTCCAGCGGAAAAGGCGGCGTGCGGTGTCGCCGGCCGCCGAGTGAGCGGGGGCGTCACTCCTCCACGAGCAACGCGCCCGTTGCCCGCACCACGCCGCGCTCTTCCAGGGCCGTGAAAATGAACGCCGCGGGCAGGCGCTCAAGCCCGAGCTCCTCGAGGTCGATGGTGCCGTCCGCCCACTCGACCAGGCCTGCGACGTCGACGAAGAGGAACGGACCGAGCCCCGCGGGCAGGAGATCTGCCGCCGCCTGGAACCGTCGGGCCTCGGCCAACGACGGAGATGGGCCAGAGAGGGCCCGCTCGAGCCCGAGCTCATTCCCTACCCACAAGAGCCCATCGTGCACGGCGTAGCCGATTTCCTCCTCCAGTAGGAACCGCACGTCCACCCCTCCCACGCGGCGCTCCTCCGATGCTTCGGAGGCGAAGAGACGCTCCAGGGCATCACGGGCCGCCTCGTCGGCGACCTGCGCGACCATGAGACCGGCGGTGCGCTCTCCCTCGCGCCAGAAGGCAAGCACCGTTTCCCCCTCCAGCAGCCCCAAGAGATCACCTAGCGGCCCGACGTCGAGGTCCCCGGCCGCATCGCCGAGCTCGTCGAACCCGCCCTCACGTGCGAGGCCGTCAAGCTCGCCCTGTACCTCTTCGGCCGCTTCCTCGACCGCATCCCGCACCGACTCCCAGATGTCGTCGATGCCGTATAGGGCGAGGGCCACGATGGCGTCCCCGGGGACGCGGCGAAGGAGCTGCCAGTCATGCTCCTGCAGCAGCGCTTCCGTCTCGCCAGGCTCTGCCAGTGACGCCGCCTGCGCGACGAACCCCTGCTCGCCCGCGTTCACCGTGGCTGCCACCGGGCGGAGCGAGGCTTCCAGCTCTTCGAACTCGCGCTCTAGGCCTTGATCTCCGAAAGCGGAGAGGAGAGCGTCGGGCCGCACGAAGGCGAAGCAGAGGAACTCAGGCGTCAGCTCGTCCCGCAGCTTCGCGAACTCCTCCGCCTCCGCGAGCGACTGTGCCCGATTCTCGTAGGCGTCCCGCATGGCGGTGAGCGCCGTCTCCTTGTTCGCGAGGACGAGCAAGTCCCCCAACTCCGCCACCGCCACCCCGCCATCCTCGGCAGTCCAGTACCGCAGGCCCTCGATCTCGCCTTCTCTCGACGCCCTGAGCTCGTCCCGGAGGGCCCGCCGGCACCGGTCGAGGTCCTGGCAGCGGAAGACGACGCCCGCCTCCGGGACCGGTGCGGAGAGGTCCCGCACCCAGATGGAGACATCGTGCCCGAGGAACGGCCGGATGTCTTCCTCCCAGTCAAGCTCTTGCTCCGCTGCCGCCTCGCGAAGCTTGGCCAAGGGATCCGCCATGCCGAGGGTACGGAGGAGTCCGAACGCCCGGCTCCAAGCATCCGAGTCGAGGTCGGCGTTGAAGCCGAAGTAGATCGCCGCGTCTGCGGGAACCGCGCGGGCAGTGGACAGCTCGGTTTGGGCCGCGCGCCCCCCGACGAAGTACAGCAGCGCGCTGGCCAGGATGGCCGCGGCAGCAACCCCAACAATAACCGGCCGGACGCCTCGCATGGCTCCTCTCGCCTCCAGCTCGAGCCTGCTCCGGCACCGCGCTCCTGCGGCGCGGGGTCAGACTCCGAGCAAGTATACGCCAAGCTCGCTCCGCTCACCTAGTTCGGCCACGAAATCCCAGCCGAGCGCAGCAGCTGTGACAACTGATCCCGGTCGAGCTCGCCGGCATGCAGAGCGGTCACCTGCCCCCCGGGCCCGATGACGAACGTCGTGGGCAAGCCGAAGAGTCCGTACGCCCGCCCCACCTCCCCTTCGACATCCACGGCGGTCGGGAACGTTGCCCCCATCTCGGCTACGAACGACGCCGCCGTCTCGATGCTCTCGCCGTAGTCCACGCCGACGACGATGACCTCGCCGGAGAGCGCCCGGTAGGCCTCCTCCAGGAGCGGGAACTCCCGCTTGCACGGCTCGCACCAGCTTGCGAACCAGTTCAGGACGACCACCGAGCCCCGGAACTCGCTCAGCCGGAGGGTACCGGCGCCGTCGGTGCGGGGCAGCTCGAAGTCGGGCGCCGGCGCCCCCTCCCGCACGACGCCACCTTCCTCGACGAGTCCCCCGTGCTCGCTCGCTCGCTCCGCGGGTTGACCGAAGAGCGCCCATGCGCTCGCGGCGAGCAAGAGCAGGGCGGCGAGCGCGATCGCCGCGGCGCCCGTGACCCGAGAGGAAGGGATACGCACGGCCAAGCTCCTGTGCCACCATGGTATCGGGAGCCGTCGTTCACGGCCCCTTAACCGGGATTCGAGAGACTGGCCGCGAATGGCAAGCGCCGATCCGTCGCCGCGCCGAACGATCCTCATCGTCGAGGACGAGCAAGGCCTCCGCCAGACGCTTGCCCGGCACCTGGAGCGGGAAGGGTACGCGGTGCTCACGGCCGCGCGCGGGGACGACGCGTTGCAGATCGCCCGCGAGCGGAATCCCGACCTGATCCTGCTCGATCTCATGCTGCCGGGGCTCGACGGGATCCAGGTGTGCCGGCTCCTCCGCCGGAACTCGCAGGTCCCCATCCTCATGCTCACAGCCCTGGGAGGGGAATCGGACAAGGTGGTCGGGCTGGACAGCGGCGCGGACGACTACCTTGCGAAGCCGTTTGGTCTTCGCGAGCTCTCCGCCCGCATCCGTGCGCTCCTCCGCCGGAGGCCAGCCACGGATGCCGGCGTCCCCGAGGTCGTTCGTTCCGGAGATCTCGAAGCGTTCCCTCTGCGGCGCGAGATCCGGCGCAACGGAGTTCCGCTACGGCTCAAGCCGAAGGAGTACGACCTGCTGCTATTCTTCATGCGAAATCCGGGGCGGGTCTTTACGCGTGATCAGCTGCTGCAGGACGTGTGGGGTCACGAGTATCTCGGCGGCGAGCGGACCGTCGATGTCCACGTGCGCTGGCTCCGCCAGAAAATCGAACCGGATCCATCGTCGCCGTCGCGGATTCGCACCGTGCGCGGGAGCGGCTACATCTTCGAGGGGTAGCCGGGCGTGAGGCCGCCGCTCGTGGGGCGTGCGGCGTCTACGGCCGGAGCAGCGGCGCTCGCGGGCTTCGTCGCCGGCCTCCTGCTGGGTCACACGGAAGCGGACCGCTGGACCACGGCCATCGCCGGCGCCGCTGCCGTCCTTCTCGGGATCCTCGCCGGCTTCGTCGCGCTCTGGGGGCCGGCCCGCGCGATGGCAGCGGTGACGGAAGCGGCGCGCGCCATCACGGATGGCGCGCTCGGCACCCGTGTGGAGGACCCCTCGCGCGGCGCCGCCTCGCTCGTTCACAGCTTCAACCAGATGGTCGAGCGCCTCCGGGCGCTCGTGGAGGAGGGACGCGCGGAGCAAGCGCGGCTCCGTGCCGCGTTCGAGGCCTCGGCGGATGGGATGGTCGCAGTCTCCCGCGACGGCTCCATCCAGCTCCTCAACCAGTCCGCCGCGCAGCTCCTGGGCATTCGGCCCGACGACGCGATCGGACGGCGTTTCATCGAGGCCGTCCGCGACTACGAGCTCGCCGAGCTGGTCACGAGGGCAGCCTCGGAAGCGCGTCCGCAGCTTCGCGTCATCGCCTATGGGCCGGAACGCACGCCCATCCGCGCCGAGGCGAGGCCGATCTCGGGAGGCGGAACTTGGGCGGTGTTGCTCGTCCTCACTGATCTCTCGGAGGTGCAGCGGACCGAGCAGATCCGGCGCGATTTCATCTCCAACGTCTCGCACGAGCTCCGCACGCCGCTCGCCTCCATCCGCGCCATGGCGGAATCGCTCGAGCTCGAGGCATCGGAGGACTCCTCTGCGGCGTCCGTGGCCCGCGACATCGTTCGCCAAGTCGACCGCCTCTCGGCGATGGTGAACGAGCTGCTCGACCTCTCCCGCATCGAGTCGGGGGCGCTCCGGCTCGACCTGCGCGAGGTCGAACTGCGGGAGGCGGCGGAGGAGGCCGTCGCAACGGTTCGCCCCCGCCTGGCGGCGCGGGGCATCGAGGTCGCGTTCGAGATCCCCGCGGCGCTCTCGGCGGTGGCCGACCGGGCGGCGCTGATCCGCGTCCTAGTGAACCTGCTCGACAACGCCGCGAAGTACGCGCCGGAGCAGAGCACGATCCATGTAACCGGAAGCGACGAGGGCGATTCGGTGCTGCTCAGTGTCGAGGACGAAGGCCCCGGCATCGCTCCCGAGCACCTGCCGCGCATCTTCGAACGGTTCTACAAGGGGGATCCGTCCCGCGCGAGCGAGGGGGTAGGGCTCGGCCTGGCCATCGTCAAACATCTCGTGCGTGCGCACGGTGGACAGGTGTGGGCAGAGAACCGGCAGGAGGGTGGCGCGCGCTTCGTCGTGAGGCTGCCGAAGCGACCCGTGGCCAGCCGCACCCCGAGAGGCTGACCCCGGTATCCGTTACTCGCCGCGAAGTTTCGGCAGCTCGGAGGCGTCCGCGATCGCCAAGGCCAGTTCGATGAGCTGCTCCGCCTGGCGCTCGTACCCCTCGAAGCCCTCGCCAACCGTCTTCCCTTGCAGGAACCGGTTATAGATGCCTTCCACGATGACGGCCAGCTTGTAGTACGCGAGAACGACGTAGTAGTCGATGTGGTCGACGGGAATGCCGGTTCGCCGCTCGTACTCCGCCGCCAGCTCGGCACGGGTGAGAAAGCCCGGCTGAACGGTGAGAGCGGCCACCGGGCGAGCAGCGAGCCGCTCCGGAGGGTCGCCCGGATCCCCCCAGTAGAGGAACGTGTACCCGAGGTCCGCGAGGGGATCGCCGAGGGTGGCCATCTCCCAGTCGAGAATGGCGACGACGCGACCCGGGTCCTGAGGGTGGAGCATCATGTTCCCCAGCCGGTAGTCGCCGTGGACGATCGTCGCTCGCGGGGAAGGAGGGAGAGCGGCGCGGAGGCGGCGCTGGACCTCATAGATGGCCGGGAGCTCGCGCGTCTTCGACCGTTCCCACTGCTCGGCCCAGCGACGCACCTGCCGCTCCAGGTACCCCTCGGGCTTTCCGAAACCTTCCAGGCCCACGGCCCGGTAGTCGACGTTGTGGAGGCGGGCCAGCGCGTCCACGAGCGCGAGGCTGATCTTGCGGCGTTCCTCGGGAGTGTCCGCGTATCCCGGCGGGAGCTCGTTCTCGATGATCACGCCCTCAACGAAGGTCATGACGTAGAACGGGTACTCGTTGACGCTCGGGTCCTCGCATAGAGCGACCGTGCGCGGAGCAGGAACATCGGTGCCGTTCAGCGCCGTGAGCACCCGGTACTCTCGCACCATGTCGTGGGCGGTGGGGAGCACGTGTCCCAGCGGGGGGCGCCGGAGTACCCAGACCTTGTCGCCGCAGGTGACCTTGTAGGTAAGGTTCGATCGTCCCCCGCTGAGCAGCTCGAACTGCAAGGGACCATCGGCGCCGGGGACGTGCTGCCGGAAGAACTCGCTGACCCGCTCGTAGTTGATTCCAGGCACGGACTCCGTCTGCATGCCCCGGCAGTATACCGAGCGGCCCTCTTCGGCGCTGCCGTAAGCTAGGAATCGCATGGAGCCTTCGAGCGCGGCGGGACGCGTCTACCTCGTTGGGGCCGGTCCCGGCGACCCTGGGCTGCTCACCCTTGCCGGGCGCCGGGCGCTGGAGTTGGCGGACGTGGTCCTGTACGACGCGCTCATCGATCCGGCCGTTCTGGACTTCGCGCGCCCGGACGCCGAGCTGCTGTACGTGGGGAAGCGTGCTGGTGCGCACGCGCGCTCGCAGGAGGAGATTTCACGCCTCGTCGTAGAGCGAGCGCGAGAGGGAAAGCGCGTCGTGCGGCTCAAGGGAGGCGATCCGTTCCTCTTCGGCCGCGGCGGCGAAGAAGCCCTCGCTTGCCGAGCCGCGGGGGTCCCGTTCACCGTGATCCCCGGCGTGACCTCTGCGCTCGCTGTCCCTGCTTACGCCGGCATCCCCGTCACCCACCGGGGGCTCGCCTCTGGCGTCTTCGTGGTCACGGGCACGGCTCCCGAGGGCGAGCCCTCGTCTCGTGATTGGGAGGCAGCGGCAGCAGCGGACACGGTCGTGATCCTCATGGGAACGAAGCGCCTGTCGGAGATCGTCTCTGCGCTCCTCGAGCGCGGACGGCCGGCAGACGAGCCCGCCGCCCTCATCCGGGCGGGGACGACGCCCCGGCAGGTGATCGTTCGCGCGCCTCTCTCGCGGCTCCCCGAGGCCGTGGCCGAGGCGGGCGCTTCCGACGATCCGGGGCTCATCGTCGTCGGGCGTGTGGTGGAGCTGGCGGCGAAACTCGGCTGGTACGAACCGGGGCCGCTGGCGGGGGTTCGCGTCGCCGTCACCCGCGCCAAGCGGGACGCCGGGCGCCTGGCCGAGCTGCTCAGGGAGCAGGGTGCATCGGTCATCGAAGCGCCCGTGATCGCGATCGACCTCCGGCCAGAGCGCCTCGCGCCGCTGCTCGACGCCCGCTGGGACTGGATCGTGCTCACGAGCCGTCACGGGGTGGAAGCCTTGCAGGAGGCGCTGCGACGCCGGGGCCGTGATGCGCGCGCACTCGCCGGTGCCCGCATCGCGGCGGTGGGGCCGAGCACGGCCGCGGCATTGGAGCGCCTGGGGCTGACAGCGGATTTCGTGGGGGAATCGGGGACGGCAGCGCTCCTCGGAGCAGAGCTCCCGGTCCAGCGCGGGCAGCGGGTCCTCCACCCACGGTCGTCGCTCGCCGGAGACGAGCTCGAGCAGCTCCTCGCGGAGCGCGGCATCCAGGTCACGGGGGTTGCCGCCTACGAGACGGCTCCGGCGCGTCTCGACGAGGCGACGGCGGCTGCGGTGGGTTCGGCCCATATCATCACCTTCACGAGCGCCAGCACCGCCCGTTACCTCGCTGAGGCGCTTGGGGAGCGCGGGGTGGGTGCCGCTGCGAAGCTCGTGAGCATCGGCCCGAGCACGAGCGCAGCAGTCCGCAGGCACTTCGGGCGCGTCGATGCGGAAGCGGCGCGCCCCTCGCTCGAGGCCCTCGTGCAAGCAGTCGTGGAGGTGGCGCGTGGGACTCATGCTTGACCTCCTCCCGGCGGCAGGTCCCGTTCTCGTCGTGGGCGGAGGCGACGTCGCCCTCCGCAAGGTTCGGACCGCGCGGGAAGCGGGGTTCGACGTGACCGTCGTAGCGCCGCTGGTGAAACCGGAGCTGCGCTCGCTGCCCGGCGTGCGCGTGCTCCAGCGTCCTGTGGAGGAACGCGACCTGGACGGGCATGTCGTCGTGTTCGCGTGCACGAACGACCGCGCCGTCAACCGCGCCGTCGGCGCGTGGGCGCGATCGCGCCGGATTCCTGTGGTCGTCGCCGACAGCGCCGAGGAGAGCACCGCATTTACGCCGGCCATCCACCGTGATGGGGAGCTGCTCGTGGGGGTCTCCACGAACGGAGCCTCGCCGAGGTTGGCGCAGTACATTCGCGACCGCATCGCGGCCGCCCTGGGCACCGGCTGGGGACACCGCGTCGCGGCCGCGCGGCGCGAGCGCCGCCAGGCCCGAGGAGAAGAGGAGCGATGAAGCGCGGGCTGCTCATCGTGGGGCACGGGTCGCACCTCAACCCGAACTCAAGCGCGCCGGTATACGAGCACGCAGCACGCGTGCGGGCACGGGGCGAGTTCGACGAGGTCCGCGTCGCGTTCTGGAAGGAGGAACCTTCCCTCGCCCGCGCGCTGGACGCCTTCGAGGCAGGAGACGTCACCGTCGTGCCCTTGTTCATTTCTACGGGGTATTTCACGGAGCAGGTGATCCCGCGCGAACTCCGCCTCTCCGGGCGCGTGTCGCGCGTCGATGGCCGCGTCGTCCGCTACACGGACGCGGTCGGCGCCCACCCACGCCTGGCCGACGTCGTCATCGAGCGCGCGGCCGAGGCGGGCGCGTCGCGGGGCGACGCGATTGCGGTGCTCGGGCACGGCACCCCGCGGAACCCGAACTCCGAACGGAACGTCTACCGCCAGTCGGAGTACGTGGCAGCTCGGGGCGTGTTCCGAGAGGTGGTCACGGTGTTCATGGATCAGGAGCCGAACATGCGGGAGGTGCTTCGCCTGACGACGGCGCCGCGGGTCGTGATCGTGCCGCTCTTCATCGCCGACGGGTGGCATGTGGAGGAAACGATCCCGGAAGAGCTCGCGCTCGATGGCCCCCGCACGGAACGCGAAGGGCGCGAGATTCGCTACGCCGGTGCGGTGGGTACCCACCCGTCCGTGGCAGACGTGATCCTCGCCGCCGCAGCGGAGGCAGCCCGGTGGTGAACGAGGTGCTCCGCGCCCTCGAGGAGCGGAAGCCGTTTGTGTTCGGGGAGCTGCTCGTCCAGCCGGAGGGAGAAGAGAGCTGGCGACTCGAGCCGGCACGACAGGGGGGCGAGCTCCGAGAACTCCCTCCGGATCCGGACACGCTCCGGCAGATCGTGCGGTTCGACCGCTGGGGCAGGTATCGGCCGCTCACCGGCGCCCGTACCCTCCCCCGCGGATGGTTCGTGAGGGCCCCGAACCGCCGGCTCCTGGAAGAGCTGCTGGAGGCCGTCTACCCCCTCGGCCTCGTCCACCTGCGACAGCATCGGAGGGGCGAGCTTCGGGTCGTCCCGCTCGACGAGGTGCTCGCCCGCCAGTCGGGGCGTTACGCGGTCTGCAGGGAACTTTCCCCGGAGGGGCGGGCGCTCGTTCGCGAGCTCCTCTGCGGGAGCTGCGTGCGGGTCCCCGTCTGGGCCGGCGAGGACCCCCAGGAGCAAATTCCGTGCCCGGAGGCCTGCAGCGTCTTCGTCGCGTTCGCCCGCGAGGCCGCCCTCTGGGAACAGGGAGCAGGAACATCGGACGAATCCCCCTCCGAGGAGGAGCCCGGGTGGGCGGAGTTCGAACACCCGGGGAACGAACTCCGCCAAGCGTTCCTCCGTCGGCTTGGGGCGAGCAGCGCGAAAGGAGTCCAGCCATGACCATCGCTCGCTCCGAAGAGCTCTGGCGCTCGGCGCTGGAGCTCTTTCCGGGCGGTGTGAACAGCCCGGTCCGCTCGTTCCAAGCGGTGGGAGAGCGGGGCCTCGTCATCGTGCGGGGGAGACGTGGCCACGTGTGGGACGCCGATGGGAGGGAGCTCGTCGATTTCATCGGCGCGTTCGGTCCCCTCCTCCTCGGTCATGCGCACGAGCGCGTCCTGGCGGCCGTGCGCGACGCCGCGGAGAACGGCCTCGCGTTCGGCGCCTTGACCGAGCTGGAGATCGAGCTGGGACGCCGGATCAAGGAAGCCACCGGCCTGGAGCGACTGCGCTTCGTGAACTCCGGAACGGAAGCGACGATGACCGCCATCCGGCTCGCCCGCGCGGCCACCGGCCGGCCGGTGGTAGTGAAGTTCGACGGCTGTTACCACGGCCACAGCGACGGCCTCCTGGCGCGGGCGGGCAGCGGGGTGTCGACCTACGGCCTCAGCGGCTCGGCAGGAGTGCCCGACCAGCTGGCGTCGCTCACGGCGGTGCTGCCCTACAACGATCCCGGCGCCCTCGAGCGGTGGCTCGTCGAGCATGGCGACGAGACCGCGGCGGTCATCGTCGAGCCCGCGGCGGGAAACATGGGGCTCGTCCCGCCCGCGGAGCCGTTCCTCGCAACGCTCCGAGAGCTGCCCCGGCGGCACGGGGCTCTGCTCATCGCCGACGAGGTGATCACGGGGTTCCGGCTGCGGTACGGCCTTTCCGGTCTCCTGCCCGAGGCTGACCTCGTCTGCCTCGGGAAGGTCATCGGCGGCGGTCTCCCCATCGGCGCCGTCGGGGGACGAGCCGAGCTCATGGAGCAGCTGGCCCCGCTCGGCCCCGTATACCAGGCGGGCACCCTGAGCGGGAACCCGGTCGTCATGGCAGCCGGCATCGCCACGCTCGATGCGCTTGCCGACGGGCGCGCGTACCGAAGGGCGGAAGAGCTCGCGCGCCATCTCGAGAACGGCCTCACGACCGCCGTCCGTCGCAGCGGGGTGCCAGCCTCGGTCGTCCGCGTCGGATCCATGGTCAGCCTGTTCTTCCGCGCGACGCCTCCTCGGAACTACGCCGAGGCGAAGGAGTGTGATACGGAGGCCTTCGCACGCTTTCATCGAGGGATGCTGGAGCGCGGTATCCTCCTGCCGCCCTCTCAGTACGAGACGTGGTTCGTCTCCGCGGCTCACACCGAAGCGGACATCGATCAGGCGGTGCTGGCAGGCCACGACGTGCTCCGCGCCGAAGGGACCAGAGCGTGAGCGCCCGGAGGATTCGCATCGGTACGCGGGGGAGCGCGCTTGCGCAGCGGCAAGCTGAGATCGTGCTCGAACGGCTGCGGAGCATCGCGCCAGAGCGGGAGTTCCAGGTCGTCATCGTGCGGACGAAGGGAGACGAGGACCAGGAGTCGCCGCTTACCCGCGGCACGGTCACCGGCTGGTTCACCTCCGCGCTTCAAGATGCCCTGCTGCGAAGGGAGATCGATATCGCGGTCCACAGCTACAAGGACCTGCCCACCGCGAGGCCGGATGGCCTGCTCATCGCCGCCGTCCCCGCGCGGGACGATCCCCGGGATGCCCTCGTAAGCCGGAGCGGCCGCGCCCTTCGCGAACTGCCGGCCGGCGCCGTCGTCGGCACCGGCAGTCCCCGCCGCGAGGTCCAGCTCCGCGCCATCAACCCTGCCCTCGATGTGCGCCCGATTCGCGGCAACATCGACACACGGCTCGCGAAGCTCGATCGGGGCGAGTACGACGCGGTCGTGGTTGCGTACGCGGCTTTGCGGAGGCTCGGGCAAGCCGAGCGCGCGGCGCAGGTCTTCGGCCCCGAGGAGATCCTGCCCGCTCCGGCGCAGGGAGCGCTGGCGGCCGAGTGCCGTACGGACGATGACGAGGTGCGAGCGCTCCTGGAAGCGATCGATGATCGCCAGGCGCGGCTCTGCGTCGCGGCGGAGCGCGCCTTCCTCGCCCGTCTGGGAGCCGGATGCAGCTTTCCGGCCGCCGCCCACGCGGAGCTCTTCGGCTCGACCCTCAAGCTCCAGGCGCTCATCGCGCCCGGTGGAGAGGCGATCCGGGGGAGAGTAGGCGGCCCCGCCGAGGCGGCGCCACAGCTCGGTCGCGCGCTGGCAGAGGAGCTGCTGGCCCGGGCCGAGGAGCAACAGGCCGCGCATCGCCGCAGCGAGCCCCACTAGAATACGTCCACGATGGCTCCGCCCCTTGCAGGAGTGCGCGTGCTGGAGATCGGCGGCGGGATTCCAGCCGCGTTCGCCACCCGCTGGCTCGCCGGGTTTGGGGCCGAGGTCGTGCGGTCGGAGGGGCCGCCCGACGCCCTGACCGAGACGGAGTCGTGGTACCTCCTCGCCCGCAAACACAGGGTCGCGGTCGACGACAGGACCCTGCGGCAGCTCGCCCTCGCCGCCGACATCGTGGTCGAAGATCAGAAGCCCGGTTCGCTGCGCGCGCGAGGGCTCGACCCAGAAGCGCTTCGCCGCGAGAAGCCCACGCTCGTCATCGTCTCGATCACACCTTTCGGCCAGGATGGGCCGTACGCCGGCTGGGAGGCGACGAACCTCGTCGCCTTTGCGATGGGCGGCATCATGTCTCTCACCGGAGACGCGCACCGCCCTCCCCTGCTGACGGGCGGCAAGCAGGCGCTCTACCTCGGCGGGCTGCACGGTTTCGGGGCGGCCCTCGCCGCCTATTTCGGCGCCCTCCAGTGGGGGGAAGGGGATTGGGTCGACCTCTCCATCCAGGAGATCCAGGCGGGCATGCTCGAGCTGTACGGTCCGCGGTCCGAGTACGAGGGAAGCGGGCCGAGCCATCGCTCCGGCAACCATGTGCGAGCGGTGTGGGGGCTGTACCCGTGCGCCGACGGATTTGCCGGCGTGTGTGCCCTGGAACGCCAGATCCCGGCGCTCTTCGACCTCATCGGCGATCCCGCCCTGCGGGACGAGCGGTTCGCCACCCTCGAATCCCGAGCGGAGCACGACGACGAGCTGCGAGCGATCCTGTACAACTGGTTCGCCGAGCGCACGAAAGCCGAAATCGTCGCCCTCGGAAGGGCTCACAAGGTCCCGCTGGGCGCCGTTCTCACCCCCCTCGAGCTGCTGGAGAACGCCACCCTGCGCGAGCGCTCCTTTTTCGAGCATCTGGAGACCCCCGAGGGCGACGCGGAGATGCCGGGGCGCCCGTTCCTGGGGCTCGACTGGATGCCCCCGTTCCTCGAATCGCCAGGGGAGAGCACCGAGCGCATCCTGGCAGCCTGGCTGGGAGGACAGCAGTGAGACGGCTGCCGCTTGAGGGCGTTCGCGTCGCCGACCTCACGATGGTCTGGGCGGGTCCCTACGCCACGAAGATCCTTGCCGAGATGGGCGCCGAGGTGATCAAGGTCGAATCGCCGCACGCGTGGGACCTCGTGCGGACGTTGATTCCCCAGCCGGGCGAGCCGGAACCCTGGAACAGCTCGTACTACTTCAACGACTACAACCGCGACAAGAAGTCCGTCACCCTCCACCTCCAGCACCCGAAGGGGAGGGAGCTCTTTCTCCGGCTGGTCGAGCGGTCCGACGTCGTGATCGAGAACTACCGGGCGGATGTGCTCGAGCGTCTCGGGCTCGGGTACGAGGTGCTTCGCGAGCGGAAGCCGGACATCATCCTCGTAAGCATGGCCGGCTTCGGAAAGACGGGTCCCGAGCGCGACCAGGTCGGGTATGGTCCAATCATCGAGCAGATGGCCGGCCTCGCGAGCCTCACCGGGTACGGCGACGACGGCACCCCGTACAAGACGGGGATCTCGTACGGCGACCCGGTTGCCGGCGCTGCGGCAGCCGGCGCCGTCATGCTCGCCCTGATTCACCGGCGGCGCACTGGGGAGGGATGCTTCATCGATCTCGCGCAACGGGAGGTCCTGGCGACGATGATCGGCGAGGCGTTCGTCTCCGCCTCGCTCTTCGGTCGCGTCCCGCCTCAGCGAGGCAACCGCGATGAGCGGTACGCCCCGCAGGGCGTCTACCCCGCCAGAGGAGAGGACCGGTGGGTGGCCATCTCCGTGCGGACGGACGAGGAGTGGCGGCTGCTCGCCGACCTCATCGGCCGCCCCGATCTGGCGTCGCTCACCGGCGAGGAGCGGCGAGCACGGCACGATGAGCTGGACGAGGCCATCGCCGCTTGGACGCGCGAGCGTACCGCGGACGAGGCCGCCGACGCCCTGCAGCGCCGGCACATCCCGGCGGGGCCCGTCAGGGACACGGCGGACATCCATGACGACCCCCACCTAAACGCGCGCGGCTTCTGGGTCCGGCTCCCCCACCCCCGTATGCGTCCCTGGCGGCAGCCGAGCACCGCCTGGAGGCTTCGCGAAGCGCAGCCCCGGCCGCGGCGGCACGCCCCGCTGTTCGGGGAGCACAACCGTGAGATCCTTTGCGGTCTCCTAGGGCTGAGCGAGGAAGAGCTCCAAGAGCTGCAGCGGGAGGGCGTGGTGGGCGATGCGCCCATCAATCCCCGTTTCGGCTAGTCGCGGTCAGCGGATCACCCCATGGCTGCGAAGCGCAGCGATCTCCGCCTCCGCGAACCCGAGCTCCCGCAAGACCTCGTCCGTATGCTCTCCGAGCGCTGGGGACGCGCGCCGCACCTCGGTCGGTGTTCGTGAGAGCCGCACGATGGGAGCGTGCGAGCGGATCCTGCCGAGCAGGGTGTGCTCGTACTCCACGATGTACTCGTTCTCGAGGACTTGCGGATCTTCCCAGAGCTCCTCGATGAAGCGGACCGGTCCGCAGGCGACATCGTGGCGATCGAGGTGTTCGAGCCATTCCTCCGTAGTGCGTTCGAGGAAGATCGCCTCGCACTGGCGGACGAGCTCCTCCCCGACCGCCCGCAGGTTCTCCGGGGTGCGGTCGAAGCCCTCCTCGTACCTGGGATCATGGATGCCGAGCGCCTGGCAGAATCGCTGCCGCGGACCGGGCCCCAGGGCACCGACGACGATGTACCCGTCTTTCGTCTTGTACGGCCGGTAGTAGATGTTCCCTGCCAGCTCTGGCTGGAACGAGCGGCGGAGCTCGTACAGCTCGCGGATGTCGGCGCCCCTAGCCCGAGCTTCCGTGAGCCGCGCCAGCCGTTCTCTGCGCGGCTCCTCGTCCATGGCCACGATCTCGCGGAAGCCAGGCTGGAGCGCGAGCGCCGTTAAGAGGAGGCTGGCCTCGATCTTCTGACCTTCGCCGGTCTGCTGGCGGTGGTAGAGCGCCGCCGTGATCGCCCACGCCATCGCAACTCCGGTAACTACGTCCGCAGGCGCGTAGGCGACGATGCCCGGGACGCGCTGGGGCGTGACGTTGGGGGAGGAGGTCATCAGCCCGCTCATGGCCTGGGCGACGATGTCGTATCCGCGCCGCATCGCGTGCGGGCCGCGGGGCCCGAAGGCAGTGTTCTCGCAGTAGATGATGTCCGGGCGAATGGCGCTCACTGACTCATAGTCGAGGCCGAGCTCGCGCGCAACGCCGGGCCGGTAGTTCGTGATTAGAACGTCAGCCCACCGGACCAGGGCCGTACGGACCTTTGCCGCCTCCGGCTGCCGAAGGTCGATGGCGATCCCGCGCTTCCCTCGATTCTGGGCGAGGAAGCCGCGAGACTCCTTCGGGATGATCTCCGCCTGGAGCCGCCACGGCTCGCCCTCAAGCGGTTCGACCTTGACGACGTCCGCCCCCATCTCCGCGAGCAGAGACGCGGCGAGCGGGCCCGCGATGATCTGCGTGCAGTCCAGGACGCGAACCCCGGCGAGCGCGCCGGCCATCATCGGCTCCTTCGATTCCTGCAATCGATGCCATCATCGTACACGCCAGGCGCAACCCGCGGCCGTCACCTCATCGCCTGCCGGTGATGGCGGACCGGTGGACGGGACCGGCCCGGGCTGTCAGGCTGGGCTCCACCGCGCCGCGCACCGCCGACGTTGCGAGCACACGCCAAGAGGGAGGGGAGTGAGTTGAGCTCGCGCCGCTTCCAGGTCCCTGTCGCCACCTATCGACTGCAGCTTCGCCCCGGCTTCGGCTTCCAGGAAGCCGAGGGGGTGCTGCCGTACCTGGAGCGCCTCGGGGTCTCCCACGTCTACTTGTCCCCCATCTTCGCTGCGGTTCCCGGCAGCACGCACGGGTACGACGTGGTCGATCACGGGTCGGTGAACCCGGAGCTGGGGGGCCTGGCAGGGTTTTACCGCTTCGCGCAGGCGCTCCGCGACCGGGGGATGGGGCTCATCCTCGACATCGTCCCGAACCACGTCGGAGTTCGCGGGCGAAACCCGTGGTGGTGGGACGTGCTCCAGTTCGGCCCGCGCTCGCCGTACGCCGACTACTTCGACATCGAGTGGAGCGGCAGGCCGGAGCTTCCTGCGGGCGTGCTCGTTTACCCCGTGCTGGGGCGGCCCTTCGGCATCGCGCTCGAAGCCGGTGAAATCCGGCTCGCGCTCGACGATGGCGAGCCGGTGGTGACGTACTACGACCACGTGTTCCCCCTCGCGCCCGAGACCCTCCGGGATGCCATCGGGCTGCCGCCGCTCGAGGTCGAGCGTGAGCTGCGCGACCCCGCCGCCCTTCCCGCGTTCGCCGAAGCCCTGGAAGCGATGCGCTCTGCCGACGTCGAGGCAGCACGACTAGCGCTCGAGCGTTTTCGGCGGCTCATCCAGGACGAACCTGCGCTGCGGGCTTACGTCGAGTCGCGCCTTCTCGCCCTGAACGGCTCCGTCGGGGACCCGCGTTCCTTCGACCCCCTGGACGATCTGCTCGGACGCCAGCACTACCGCCTCGCCTACTGGCGAGTCTCGGCCGAGGAGATCAACTACCGGCGCTTCTTCGACATCAACGATCTGGCGGCAATCCGGGTGGAGCACCCGCCCGTGTTCGAGGCGGTACATCGGCTCCTGCTCGAGTTCGTTCGCGGAGGACTCGTGAGCGGCGTTCGCGTCGACCACGTCGATGGTCTCTACGACCCCACGCGCTATCTCGAGCGGCTCCACACTGCACTCCAGTCCGCCGCGGCGGAAGCGGGCGTCGGGCCGGTGAGGATTTACGTCGAGAAGATCCTCGCGCTGGACGAGCAGCTCCCGGAACCGTGGCCGGTGGAGGGGACGACGGGCTACGACTTCCTCGCGCACGCGGACGGGTTGTTCGTGGACCGGGCGCAGGCTCGCGAGGCCACGGCCGTCTACGAGGAGTTCGTCGGCGCGCGCCTCGGCTACGGAGAGCTCGCCTTCCGCGCCCGCCTGCAAGTGGCACGGGAGGCGTTCGCCGGCGAGATCTCGGTGCTGGCGCTCATGCTTCACCGCCTCGCGAAGCGAGAGCGGAGGTACCGGGACACCACGCTTGGCTCGCTCCGCGAGGCGATCGAGGCGGTGCTGGCCGCCATGCCCGTATACCGGACGTACATGCCAGACGACGAGCCGGCAGCACGGGATCGGGAGCTCATCTCGCGCGCGCTCGCCGAGGCGGCCCGGCGCAGGCCCGCGTTGACGCCGGAAGCGCTCGAGTTCCTGCGAGAGGTGCTCCTGCTCGAGCGTCGGCGCGAGCTGGACGCCGAGGAGCTTGCCCAGCGGGTGCACTTCCGCCGCAAGTTCCAGCAGCTCTCCAGCCCGATGATGGCGAAGGGCATCGAGGATACGACGTTCTTTCGCTACAACCGGCTCCTCTCCCTCAACGAGGTCGGCAACGAGCCGGAACGGTTCGGCGTCTCCGCGGACGAAGCGCACGCCTTCTTTGCCGAGCGGGCGGCCCGCTACCCGCGGGCGATGTCGGCCACTTCCACACACGACACGAAGCGGAGCGAGTCGGTGCGGGCCCGGCTCCACCTGCTGTCGAGCATCCCCCGCATCTGGCGGCGCGAGGTGCGCGCCTGGTCCCGGATGAACGCGCCCGGACGCTCGACCCTGCACGGAGAACCGGTGCCGGAACCGAATGTGGAGTACTACCTCTTCCAGACGCTGGTCGGGGCGTGGGAAGGTCTTCCCGTCACACGAGCGTTCCGCGAGCGCATGCACGAGCACCTCACCAAGGCGCTGCGGGAGATGAAGGAGGCCACCGCCTGGTCCCGCATCGATGACCGATACGAGGCGGCCTGCCACGCCTACCTAGAACGCGCACTCTCGCGCACGAACCGGGCCTTTCTGCGGCGGCTCGATGCGTTCGTGCGCTCCATCGCGCCGGCGGCGGCAGCCATCGAGCTGGGGCTGACGGCGCTGAAGCTCACGGCCCCGGGTGTCCCGGACATCTACCAGGGGACGGAGCTGCCGCGCCTCATGCTGACCGACCCGGACAACCGGCGGCCGGTAGCTTTCGAGTCGTACGCCGAGGCGCTCGCGGAGGTCGAGTCATGGCCTTCCCCGCCCGCGCCGACGCACCAGCTCGCCAAGCTCTGGCTGACACGAACCCTCCTCCACCTCCGCTCCACCTCGGCAGCCCTGAGCGAAGGTACGTACAGCCGCCTCGACCCTCGGGGAGAAGACGCCCACCGGTTCTTCGCCTTCGTCCGTGAGGCGAGGGGCGAGCGGGTGCTCGTCTGCATCTGCCGGCTCCCGTGGGGGCTGGTCGATGCCGAGGGCCGACCCTCCGGAGAGGCGCTGGAGCGGACGATCCTTCCGCTTCCCTCCGCGGCGGGCTGGCGCGACATGCTTTCGCCCGCGAGAATGTGCGCCGGCGGTGAGGTACCTGCCTCCGACCTCCTCAACCGGTTCCCCGTAGCCGTCTTGCGAGAGGAGTCCTAGGGAGATGACGCGCTGGAGAGGGACGCTGGGGGCCATCGTGGCCGACGGTGGAACGACCTTTCGCGTGTGGGCCCCAAAACCGGGGCGGGTGGAGCTCTACCTCGCGGCCGAAGGGGAGCCCCGCACCCTTCCCATGGAGCGGGAGGGGGAATACTGGGTCGCGCACGTGCCCGGTATCGGTGCTGGAGCCCGCTACGGTTTCCTCCTCGACGGCGAAGGGCCTTTCCCAGACCCCTGTTCGCGACGGCAGCCGGAGGGCGTCCACGCGCTGTCGGAGGTCGTTGACCCGCAGCGGTTTCAGTGGCACGACGACGCCTGGGAGCCGCCGCCCCCCTCCGAGCTCGTGATCTACGAGTGCCACGTGGGCACCTTCACTCCGGAGGGGACCTTCGCCGCCGCCCGCGCGAAGCTGCCCTATCTGCGTGACCTCGGCGTGACCGCCGTCGAGCTCATGCCCGTCGCAGCTTTCGACGGTCGCTGGAACTGGGGGTACGACGGCGTGGCCCTGTACGCCCCCTTCGAGGGCTACGGCGGTCCCGACGAGCTCCGCACGTTCGTGGATGAGGCCCACCAGCTCGGGCTCGCCGTCCTGCTCGACGTCGTTTACAACCACTTCGGGCCTGCCGGCAACTACACGGGAAAGTACTCGGACTGGTACCTGAATCCGAGGCACGCCACGCCCTGGGGTCCAGCGGTCAACTTCGACGGGCCGGGGGCGGAACACGTGCGCCGCTTCGTCCTCGAGAACCTCCTCCACTGGCACCACGAGTACCACATCGATGGCTTCCGGTTCGACGCCACCCACGCGATCGTCGACGAGTCGCCGAAGCACATCCTGGCAGAAGCGGCCGAGGTCCTCGCGCAGGAGGCGCGTACCGCTCGCCGGCCGTACCTCATCGCGGAGACGAACGAGAACGACGTGCGCTACCTCAAACCCCGGCGCGAGGGGGGATACGAGCTCGACGCCGTTTGGGCGGACGACTTCCATCACGCGCTGGTGACCGCGCACGATGAGTCCCGCGACGGATACCTCGGCGGCTACACCGGGTCCGCGGTGGAGATCGCCCGCACCGTGCAGCAGGGATTCCTGTACGAGGGGCAACGTGACCCCTCCGCAGGGAGGCCTCGCGGAACGCCCGCGAGAAAGCAGCCCCCGTATCAGTTCGTGTACTGCATCCAGAACCACGACCAGGTCGGGAACCGGGCGTTCGGCGAGCGCTGGTCGGTGCGGTTCAGTCGAACCAACGTCCGTGCAGCAGCGCTCCTCCTGCTCCTCCTTCCCCAAACCCCGCTGATATTCCAAGGGCAGGAGTTCGGGGCGACGACCCCCTTCCTCTACTTCACCGACCACGAGCCTGAGCTGGGGAAGCTCGTCACGGAGGGACGCCGGCGGGAGTTCTCGCGCTTCGTCGCCTTCTCCCAAGCGGAGCTTCGCGACCTCATCCCGGACCCGCAAGACGAGCGAACGTTTCTGCGCTCGAAGCTCGACTGGTCGGAAGCGGAGACGGGTATCGGGGTGCTGGATCTCCGGTACTACCGCCGGTTGCTCGAACTTCGCCGTTCCGACCCCGTCCTCCGCGCCGCCAGAACTTCGATCGCTCCCATGGAGGCATGGGCAGACGACGGCGTGGTCGTGGTGCACGTCCGCACGGGAGCCGGCGAGCGGGCCATCTGCCTCAACCTGCGAGAGCGATACCGCATCGATCTCCCCGGCCGCAGCGAGTGGGTCGTGCGCTTCCACTCGAACGACGAGCGGTACGGGGGCAACGGGGTTGCGCCGACCATCGACCCCGCATCGCGCAGGCTCATGCTGCCAGCGGAGTGCGCAGCCTTTTTAGCTCCCGCCGCTCATCCCGGCGCGTAGCGGAAGAACACCGCCGCCAGCGGCGGGAGGGTGATCTCCATGGAGGCTGGAAACTCGCGCATCGGCTCGTCCTCCGCCCAGCGCTCGCCGAGGTTTCCCACGCCGCTGCCCCCATACTCGGTGGCGTCCGTGTTCAGGATCTCCGCATAGCGGCCCGGGCGCGGCACCGGGATGCGGTAGTGGTAGCGGGGCACGGGCGTGAAGTTGAACACGCAGACGATGTCCTCTTCAGGATGGTCGGCCTGGCGCAGGAAGGCGATGACCGATTGTTCCCAATCGGAGAAGTCGAGCCACCGGAACCCTTTCGGTTCGTGGTCGTACCGGTGCAGCGCCGGCTCCGTGCGGTGCAGGCGGTTCAAGTCGCTCACCAAGCGCCGAACCCCCTCGTGACGGAAGTAAGAGAGCGCCGCCCACTCGAGCTCCCGGTCGTGGTTCCACTCGCTCCGCTGCCCGAACTCACCCCCCATGAACAAAAGCTTCTTGCCGGGCCATGCGTGCTGGTAGGCATGGAGGAGCCGAAGGTTGGCGAACTGCTGCCACTCGTCCCCGGGCATCTTGTGCAGCAGCGACGCCTTGCCGTGCACGACCTCGTCGTGCGATAGGGACAGGACGAAGTTCTCGCTGTACGCGTACATCATCGAGAACGTCAGCACGCCATGGTGGTACTTCCTGAAGATGGGGTCTCGGGAGAAGTAGAACAGGGTGTCGTGCATCCAGCCCATGTTCCACTTGAATCCAAATCCCAGACCACCGGTGTACGTTGGCCGCGAGACTCCCGGCCACGCTGTCGATTCTTCGGCGATGGTAATGGCGCCTTCGCCCTCTTCGTACACGATCTCGTTGAATTTGCGCAGGAAGTCTATAGCCTCGAGATGCTCGTTGCCTCCGTAGATGTTCGGCTCCCATTCGCCCGGCCTTCGGCTGTAGTCGAGATAGATCATTGAGCTGACCGCATCCACGCGCAGGCCGTCTATGTGGAACTCGTTGATCCAGTACAGGGCGTTGGACAACAGGAATGAGCGCACCTCATGACGCCCGTAATTGAAGGCGTACGTTCCCCAATCCGGCTGTACACGCTTGCGGACATCCTCGTGCTCGTACAGGTACGTGCCATCGAAGCGAGCGAGGCCATGGAGGTCGGTCGCGAAGTGTGCCGGGACCCAGTCCACGATCACGCCGATGCCGGCTCGATGCAGCTCGTCCACGAAGTACCGGAAGTCGTCCGGCTCCCCGAACCGGCTGGTCGGGGCGTAGAAGTTGGCGACCTGGTACCCCCACGAACCATCGAACGGGTGCTCGGCGACGGGTAGCAGCTCGACGTGCGTGTAGCCCATCTCCGCGAGGTACGGCACGAGCGCTTCCGCGAGCTCACGGTAGGTGTACCAGCGCCCATCCGGGTGGCGCCGCCAGGAGCCGAGATGGAGTTCGTAGATGCTCATCGGCTCCCGGTACGGGTTCCGCCTCGCTCGCTCCTCGAGCCAGGCCGCATCCCGCCAGCTGTACGCGCTTCGATACACGATGGACGCGGTCTTCGGGCGGAGCTCCTGGAAGGCCGCGAGCGGGTCGGCCTTTTCTCGCCACACCCCATCGGCGCCATGGACCGCGAACTTGTACCGTTCGCCAGGCCCGATCCCCGGCACGAAGAGCTCCCATACGCCGGAGGAGCCGAGCGCCCGCATCGGATGGGCACGACGGTTCCAGCCGTTGAAGTCGCCGATGACGCTCACGCCCCGGGCGGATGGAGCCCAGACGGCGAACGAGACGCCGACCTCCCCGTCGACCTCCATGACCCGCGCGCCCAGGGCCTGCCACAGTCGGCGATGCGTGCCCTCGTTGAACAGGTAGAGGTCGGTTTCCGCGACGGTCGGGAGGAAGCGGTAGGGGTCCGCACGAACCCAGCGATGTCCGTCACGCTCGAACTCCAGCCGGTACGGGAACGGGTGCGTGCGCTCGGGGATCGAGAGCTGGAAAAGGCCTTCGGCATGGGTTCGGCGCATGGGAAGCCGCAGACCACCTTCGCCGAGGAACGTCACGCGCTCTACTCCCGGAGCGAGCACCCGGACGATGAGGCCATCGCTGGACGGATGCATGCCGAGGAAGGCGTGAGGGTCGTGGGAGGTGCCGTCGAGGATGGCCTGGACTGCTGCCGGCGTCGCGGTCATGCGACCTCCGTCGTTGCATGCTTGAGCACGGCGAGGGAACGAGGCTCCAGCGCGTACTGGCCGCGACTGCGGAAGGTGCGGGAGCCCTCCGCCGCCTCGGGCCTCGCCGAATCCAGCACGAGCACCCACCGCGCCGAGTCCCGGGCTGGCGGCAGCCGGAACTGCACCGGCTGGCGCGAGGCGTTGATGAGGATGAGGAGCGTGTCGCCGGTGATGCGGTTCCCCTCCCGGTCGACGAGGTCAGCTGCAGCTCCCGAGAGCCAGAGCCCGATCGTGCGGCGTTCGGGATCCTGCCAGTCGGCCTCCGACATCTCAGCGCCGTCCTCGCGCAGCCACGCGATGTCCTTCTCCCCTCCGGGCAGCGGCCTGCCCTCGAGGAAGCCGCGGCGCCGGAGTACCGGGTTCGACCGGCGCAGTCGAATGAGCCGTTTCGTCCACTCCAGCATCCGGCGCTGGTCCTCGTTCCAACGCCACGGCATCCACGAGATCTCGTTGTCCTGACAGTAGGCGTTGTTGTTCCCTTTCTGCGTGCGGAGCACCTCGTCCCCGTGGAGGAGCATCGGAACCCCCTGCGAGAGGAACAGCGTGGCGAGGAAGTTCCTGATCTGCTTCAACCGCTCGCGCCAGATGACCGGATCGTCGGTGTCTCCTTCTACCCCGAAGTTCTCACTCCAGTTTGCGTCAGTGCCGTCTCGGTTATCTTCCCCGTTTGCCTCGTTGTGCTTCCGCTCGTAGCTGACGAGATCCCGCAGCGTGAACCCGTCGTGGCATGTGACGAAATTGATGCTCGCATACGGCTTGCGACCATTGTGAGCGTACAGGTCGCTGGACCCAGTGAGACGGAACCCAAGCTCGCCGATCTGCCCCGGGTCTCCACGCCAGAACCGCCGGACGTTATCGCGGTACTTTCCGTTCCATTCGGTCCACTTCACCGGAAAGTTACCAACCTGGTAGCCACCCTCCCCGAGGTCCCATGGCTCGGCAATCAGTTTGACCTGCGAGATTACCGGGTCCTGGTGAATGATCTCAAAGAACGCCGACAACCGGTCCACTTCGTACAGCTCACGCGCCAGAGCCGAGGCAAGATCGAACCGGAACCCATCGACGTGCATCTCCAGAATCCAATAACGCAAGCTGTCCATGATCAGCTGGACCGTGTGCGGGTTGAGCATGTTCAACGTGTTACCGGTACCCGTGAAGTCCTGGTAGAAGCGCGGGTTGTCAGGAGAGAGGCGATAGTACGCCTGGTTGTCGATGCCACGGAACGAGAGCGTCGGTCCGAGGTGGTTGCCTTCCGCCGTGTGGTTGTAGACGACGTCGAGGATGACCTCGATGCCCGCCTCGTGGAGCGCCCGCACCATGGTCTTGAACTCGTTCACGACCTGCCCAGGGGACCGGGACGACGCGTACCGGGGGTCGGGGGCGAAGAAGCCGATCGTGTTGTAGCCCCAGTAGTTCCGCAGGCCCCGCTGCACGAGATGCCAGTCGTCCACGAAATGATGCACCGGCATGAGCTCGACGGCCGTGACGCCGAGCTCTTTCAGGTAGCGAATCGTGCTCTTGTGCGCGAGGCCGGCGTACGTACCGCGGATCTCCGGTGGCAAGTCTTCCTTCAGAACCGTGAAGCCCTTGACGTGGGTCTCGTAGATGATGGTGTCGTGCCAGGGCGTGTTCGGGCGACGATCGTCTCCCCACGAGAAGGCGGGCTCGATGACGACCGCCTTCGGCATGCCCGGGGCCGAGTCGAGCGTGCTCATCGAGAGGTCCTGGTCCGGGCTCTCGAGGTCGTACCCGAACATCGCGGGGGACCACTCGACCCGCCCCGTGATGGCCTTCGCGTACGGGTCGAGGAGGAGCTTGTGCGGGTTGAACCGCAGGCCCTCCGCCGGACGGTACGGTCCGTACACGCGGTAGCCGTACATCCAGCCGGGACGAGCCTCGGGCAAGTACACGTGCCAGACGTTGTCCGTCTGCTCCTTCAAGGGAATGCGAGCGATCTCCGGGGCCCCGTACGGCTGATCGAAGATGCACAGCTCGACGTGCTCCGCGTTCTCGCTGAAGAGCGCGAAGTTGACGCCGAGGCCGTCCCACGTCGCACCGAGCGGGTAGGGGTTGCCAGGCCCCGTTGCGAACGTCTTCATTGCAATGCCTCCAAACATCGGGAGAGCGCTGCGAGCGGAATCGAAACCCACTGCGGCCGGTTGCGGAGCTCGTACCGCACCTCATACAGCGCCTTCCGCAGCTCGAGCAGGGCGAGCAGCCGCCGCGTCACCTCCGGATTGCGGGGAAGGAACGGAGCAGGCGCCCGTGCCGCTTCGCCCAGGTACGCCTCGAGGTAGCGGCTGCGCAGTGGCATCTCCGCCTCCGGCGCCCCTGCGGCCGCGCTCGCGTACCCGAACGAGCGGAGCATCCCGGCCACGTCCGTGAGCGGGTGCTGGAGCGCTCGGCGCTCCTCCAACGGGCGCGCCGGCTCACCTTCGAAGTCGATGGCGACGAACCGGCCCTCCTTCGTCAACACCTGTCCGAGATGGAAGTCCCCATGCACGCGTGTGAGGAGGCCAAGGTCGTCGGAGGGGAGACTCAACGCGCCCAGGCGCGCAGATGCCGCGCGCGCCGGTCCCGGGTCGAGCCCGCTCCGCTCGAGCATCTGCGCCGTGGCTTCCGCCTCCTGGGCGACCTCCTCTCCCAGCCGGCGGAGCTCCGGCGGCCCGCACGGGCGCGGCGCCATACCCTCGCCCGGCGCGCTTGCCAGAGCAGCATGGATGCGGGCCGTGAGGGAGCCGATCGCTCCCGCTCCGTCCTCGGCCTCCGCTCGCCGTTGGGGATCCCCTCCGCGAAGGCGCGTGCACATCCATTCCCACCCGTCGTCGGCGCCCGCGAGGAACTCCTGCAGGAGGAGGACTTCGATGCGGCCTTCGGCGGTTTCGGCCGAGACCGCCGCGTACACCGAGGGGACGCTCCCGGGCGCCGCGGCGCTGAGGTAGCGGAGCAGCTCGACCTCCGGGTTCGGGCCGGCGACCGCCCGCCGGTACAGCTTGGCAATGGCGCGATCCCCGTACACCACCGAGCTGTTCGACTGTTCCGCTCCTGCGGCTCGCGCCGGCAGCGGGACGCACAGGGGCTGCACGAACGCCTCCACAGCGAGGGCCACGCCGGTCCCGACTCGCGTCGGGGCATCCTCGAGGAAGCGGGCGAGCGGCCCGCTCACCGCGGCGTGCGCCGGCCCTTCCACCACGACGCCGCCATCTCCGACGCCGAGAAGCAGCTGCACCGGAATCTCCTCCTCGTCCGCCTGGATCGAGGCAATGGCGTAGGCTGCCTCGCCGGCGTCGTCCAGGGGAGCCCACTTCCGGATACGAACCCCCCGAAGCCTCATCCCCTTCGCCGGGAACCACCGCTCGCTCGGGAGGTGGGCAGCGAGTCCCGCCTCGATGCCGGTGCGCCGCTCCGGGCGCGCGAGGGCGGCGATGAGGCGCTCACCCTCGACCCGGACGCCGAGCACGGTCATGCGTCCACCCGCCGCAGCTCGAACCAGTAGAAGTCGTGCGGGCCGAAGGTGAGGAAGTACGGCAGCTCTCCGATAGGCGGGAAGGGAACGCGACCGAACACCTCGAACGGCTGGCACCCTTGGTACTCGCGCAGGTCGAGCTGGGCCGGCTGAGGGAACCGGCTCAGGTTGCAGGCGACGAGGATGCGGGTGTTCTCGTCCTCCCGCACGAAAGCCAGCACGGAGCGGTTGTTCGGGTCGAGGAACTTGATGCTCCCGCGGCCGAACACCGGGTAGCTCTTGCGGACGAAGATGATGCGCTTGATCCAGGAGAGGAGCGAGGTCGGGAGCCGCTCCTGGGCCTCCACGTTGATGCCTTCGTAGCTGTAGACGGGATCCCGGATTGGCGGGAGGTACAGCCGTTGCGGATCGGCGCGCGAGAACCCGGCGTTCCGGTCGCCGCTCCACTGCATCGGCGTGCGGACGCCGTCCCGATCGCCGAGGTAGATGTTGTCCCCCATCCCGATCTCGTCGCCGTAGTAGATGATCGGGGTGCCCGGCAAGCTGAAGAGCAGCGAGTACATGAGCTCGATCCGGCGGCGGCTGTTGTCGAGGAGTGGAGCCAGCCGCCGGCGAATGCCGAGATTCAGCCGCATGCGCGGGTCCTTCGCGTACTCCTCGTACAGGTAGTCCCGCTCCTCGTCCGTGACCATCTCCAGCGTGAGCTCGTCGTGATTCCGGAGGAAGAGGCACCACTGGCAGCAGGGCGGCGGCTGGGGCGTGTGCTGCATGATGTCCACGATCGGCTTCGCCTCTTCCCGGCGCAGGGCGATGTACAGGCGCGGCATGAGGGGGAAGTGGTACGCCATGTGGCACTCGTCACCGTCCCCGAAGTATGCGACCACGTCCTCCGGCCACTGGTTCGCCTCCGCGAGCAGGGCGCGGTTCTCCCATCGCTCGTCGACGAACCGGCGCAGGCGCTTGAGGAACTGGTGGGTTTCGGGGAGGTTCTCGCAGTTCGTCCCTTCCCGCTCGAAGAGGTACGGCACCGCGTCGAGTCGGAGCGCGTCGACGCCGAAGTCCAGCCAGTAGGCGACGATGTCGAGGATCTCCTCCTGCACCTTCGGGTTGTCGTAGTTCAGATCGGGCTGGTGGCTGAAGAACCGGTGCCAGTAGTACTGGCCCGCCACCGGGTCCCAGGTCCAGTTGGAGCGCTCCGTGTCGCAGAAGATGATGCGCGCCTGCGAGTACTTGTCGTCCGTGTCGCTCCAAACGTAGTAGTCCCGGTATGGCGAGTTGCGGTCCTTGCGAGCCTCCTGGAACCAAGGGTGCTGGTCAGAGGTGTGGTTCAGCACGAGCTCCGTCATCACGCGGATGCCGCGCTCGTGCGCCTCGTGCACGAACCGCTTGAAGTCCTCGATCGTGCCGAAGTCCGGGTGCACCTGCCGGTAGTCGGAGATGTCGTAGCCGCCATCCTTGAGCGGGGATTGGTAGAAGGGAAGGAGCCAGATACAGGTGATGCCGAGCGACTGCAGGTAGTCGAGCTTCTCGATGAGCCCGGGGAAGTCGCCCTGGCCGTCGGCGTTCGAATCGTAGAAGCAGCGAACGCCGACCTCGTAGATGATGGCGTCCTTGTACCAATCGGGTTGAGACGGGAGCACGGCTAGTCAACCTCGAGCCGGAAGAGATGGACCGGCTCCACGTGGGGATCGAGGCGGACGTAGTTCGCTCGACCGAACCACTCCCAGCGGGCACCGGTGATCAGATCATGGACGACATAGCGGCTCTCGTCATGCAGGCCTAGGGCCGCGAGGTCGAGCCAGACGGTCGCCTCGTGGGTGAGGAACGGGTCCAGGTTCGCCACCACGAGGATCCGGTTGCTGAAGTCGGGCGTCACCTTGCTGTAGGCGATGATGTTCGGGTTGTCCGGGTTGTGGAAGCGCAGGTTCCGGTACAGCTGCAAGGCCGGGTTCTCGCGCCGCGCTCGGTTGAGGAGCGCCAGGTAGCCGGAGATGTTTCCTGGCTTGTTCCAGTCGCGAACCTTGATCTCATACTTTTCTGAATCGAGGTACTCCTCGCTCCCGGGCCGTACGGGGACGTTCTCCAAGAGCTCGTAGCCGCTGTAGATGCCGTACGTCGGTGACAGCGTGGCGGCGAGCGCGGCTCGGACCTTGAACGCCGCCCGACCGCCCGTCTGCAGGTACTCGTGCAGGATGTCCGGCGTGTTGGCGAAGAAGTTCGGCCGCAAATACTCCGCCTGTTCCGTCGTCGTGAGCTCCGTCAGGTACTCCTCGAGCTCAGCGCGCGTGTTGCGCCAGGTGAAATAGGTGTACGACTGGCTGAACCCGACCTTCGCGAGCTGCTGGAGGAGCTTCGGCCGCGTGAACGCTTCCGCCAGGAAGATGACGTCCGGGTGCAACGCCCGCACCTCGGAGATCAGCCACTCCCAGAAGGGGATCGGCTTCGTGTGAGGGTTGTCGACCCGGAAGATGCGCACCCCGTGATCGACCCAGTGGAGCACGACGCGCTTCAGCTCGTTCCAGAGCTCGGGGTAGGTCGGGCACCAGAAGTCGAGCGGATAGATGTCCTCGTACTTCTTCGGGGGGTTCTCGGCGTACTTGATGCTCCCGTCCGGCCGGTGACGGAACCACTCCGGGTGCTCCTTCACGTAGGGATGGTCCGGCGAGCACTGGAAGGCGAGGTCGAGGGCGATTTCGATCCCCATGCGCTCCGCCGCGCGAACGAGCTGGACGAAGTCTTCCAGCGTACCGAGCTGCGGCTCGATCGCATCGTGACCCCCGTGCTCGTTGCCGATCGCCCATGGGCTCCCGGGGTCATCCGGCCCGGCGACGAGCGAGTTGTTGCGGCCCTTCCGGTTGGTCCGGCCGATGGGATGGATGGGCGGGAAGTACAGCACGTCGAAGCCCATGTCGCGAATGCGGGGCAGGTGGTCGCGCTCGACGTCCCGGAACGTCCCGTGCCGACGGGGGTCGTCGGTCGCCGAGCGAGGGAACATCTCGTACCAGGCACCGAAGCGCGCGCGTTCCCGCTCCACCATCACCGGCAACCACCGGTCGAAGGTGGAGAGGTCGCGCCGCGGAGCATGCTGCCGCATGAGGACGCGGAGCGCATCGCTGCGAGCGATCTGGAGCTGCTCCTCCTGGCTCGCTGCCGCTTCGATGCGCCTCGCGAACTCCAGCAGCCGTTGCCGGGCCTCGCCCTGGCTGGACTCCGCCGCGTCCCGGATGAGCGCGATACCCTCCAGCATCTCCGAGGAGAGGTCGCGGCCGGCCGCATGCTTCCGCTCGACCTCATCGACCCAGGTGGCGAACTCGTCCGTCCACGCAGCCACCGTGTACTCGGCGTCGCCAATCTCCGCGAAGCTCACCGTGGCCACGAACTCGTCCCGCTCCGGCACGTACACCATGGGCTCGGCCCTCCACGCCCGGCTTCCCGACTTCCGGAAGCGAAGCTCCGCTGCGAGCACGTCGTGCCCACCCTTGAGGACGTCGGCGCTCACCGTGAGCGGCTCGCCGACCACGCGCTTCACGGGATAGCGACCCCATGCGAGGTGCGGGCGCACTTCGGCGACGGTCACACGGGGGAGCTTCTCCAGCGGGATAGACTTCGGCACAAGGGCCTCCTCGGAACGGGGTGGGATGGCAAGCGGCTACTCCTGCAGGTTAACAACCCTCTCGGGCGCGCTCGGCGGGCGCTGGGAGCTGCGTGCGGCTGCCGGGTGCTTGCTCCTCGCCGTCATCCTCACCACCGCCGTCGAGCTTCGAGACCCCCTTCCGGGGGAGCCAGCACTGCTCCGCTGGTCCCAGCGGGCACCCCTGCCCGCACCCGTCGCCCACGCGACCCGTCTGCTTACGGGAACGGAGCTCGTCGTCGGCGCCGGTCTCGCCTGGTCCGTTCTCGCGTGGGTCCGAGGCGATCGGCGGGCTGCCCTCACCGGTGCGGCGGTCTTCGTGCTCCTTCCGGTCCTCCAGAGCGGCCTGAAGGAGCTGGTCGGCCGCCCGCGCCCACCGTCCACGCTCGTCGAGGTGCGCGGCAGCGCCACCAGCCCGAGCTACCCCGCCGGACACGCGATGAGCGGACTCCTGCTCTGGGGCTGGTTGGCGTTCACCAGTTCGCGCATCCGCTCCAGGCTCCTCCGGGCCGCGGTTCGGGCGCTTGCCATCGCCATCATCGTGATGACCCCGTGGGCGAACCTCTGGGCGGGCGTCCACTGGCCAACCGACATCGCCGGCGGCTTCCTCTGGGCCGGCTCCCTGCTCTTCGCAGCCTGGGCCGCGCTCCGGAGCACCCCCGAACGTGGTAGAACAGACGGGACACCCACGCAGGAAGGGGACGACGCGACCTGATGACACAGCCGGACCGAGAACCCGGAATCTTCGAAGTCATGTACACCTGCCGCGCGATGCGGCGGATCAAGCCCGATCCGGTCCCCGAGGAGCTGCTCATCAAGCTCATCGACGCCGCCAACCAGGCACCCTCCGGTTCGAACCTCCAGAACGCGCGCTGGATCATCGTGCGGGACCGCGGACAGAAGGAGCGCCTGGCGGAGCTGAACCGGAAGGCCGTCGAGCGGTACGTGAGCGGCCAGCGCGTGGCGGAGCTTCCGCACCAGTCGCGGGAGAAGCGGGAACGCATGCTCAAAGCGGTGCTCTGGCAGGCGGAGCACATGGCCGAGATCCCCGCGCTCATCATCGCTTGCCTCGAGTTCGCCAGCCCGCCACCCGACACCTTCCTTGCGGGCGCCTCGGCCGGAGGCTCGATCTGGCCCGGAGTGCAGAACCTCCTCCTGGCAGCGCGCGCGCTCGGGCTCGGTGCGACGCCCACGACGCTCGTCTTCATGGACCGCCCCGCGGCGAAGGCGGTCCTCGGCCTGCCGGAGAACGTGGAGCCTTTCTGCATGATCCCAGTCGGCTGGCCCATGGGGCGCTTCGGGCCGGTCACCCGCCGGCCGGTGCAAGAGATCATCCACTGGGACCGCTGGTAGGAGGGCGAGCCATGGCCATCACGACCACGAAGGACTCGATCGACCTCGGCATCGTCGTCGAGGACCTTCCCCGCGCGCCCGCCTTCTACCGAGACACCCTTGGTCTGGAGGACGAAGTGGAGGTCCCAATGGGCGGGGGCACGGTCATGCACCGCCTCCGCTGCGGCACCAGCGTCATCAAGCTCGTGCATTTCCCGCAGCCCCCGGCCGCCAAGGCTCCTCCGGGAGGAATCCAGGGCGCCACCGGCTACCGGTACTGGACCATCTCCGTTCCGGACGTCGCAGCGCTGGCAGCACAATGTGAGGGGGCCGGATACCGCGTGGTCATCCCGCCGCGGGAGATCCGGCCTGGCGTGCGCATCGCGATGGTCGAGGATCCCGAAGGGAACTGGGTGGAGTTCCTGGAGTCCGCGTGAAAGAGGAGCACATCCTGGTCAGCCGGCGGTGGTGGGAGCGCCACGGCCAGCGCGCGCTGGCCGTGGCCGAGGCATGCGGCGCCCGCCTCGAACCGTGCCTGCTGCCCGCCGAGCCGGAGTCGCGGCTCCCGGCCGACGAGCGGGAGCGCGTCACGATCGCTTTCTTCTCGGGCGACGTCTACCCGGTCTTCTCGCGGAGCTTCTTCGCCGCCGCCCAGGGGGCACCGAACCTCCGCTGGCTCCACGTGTTCAACGCCGGTGTGGACCATCCGGTGTTCGCGCGCTTCCTCGAGCGCGGCGTTCGCCTCACCACTTCGGCCGGCTCGACCGCAGAGCCAATCGCCCAGACGGCGATCAGCGGCCTCCTGCTCCTGGCTCGCCCCTGGCGGCACTGGCTCGATGCGCAGGCGAAGCGAGCCTGGCTGCCGGTGCCCCCGGAGGAGGCCCCGCCGGACCTGCGCGGGCAGACGATGGTCGTCGTGGGCCTGGGGAGTATCGGCAGGGAGGTCGCGCGCCTCGCTCGCGCCCTCGGTCTCCACGTCATCGGCGTCCGGCGCAGCCCGCGCCGGCCCGATGACCCGGTCGACGACCTCCAGCACCCCTCCGCGCTGGACGACTTGCTCCCGCGGGCGCAGTGGCTCGTGCTCGCCTGCCCGCTCACCCAAGAGACGCGGAATCTCATCGATGCGCGGCGCCTCGCGCTCCTGCCGCCCGGCGCAGGCATCATCAACGTCGCCCGAGGCGAGGTCGTCGACGAGGATGCCCTGGCGGAGGCGCTCGCCAGCGGGCGGTTGCGCGGCGCGTACCTGGATGTGTTCCGCGAGGAGCCGCTCCCGCCCGACTCGCCCCTGTGGGCGTTGCCGAACGTGTTCCTCACGCCGCACAACTCGGCGGTGTCGGCGGGGAACGAGGAGCGGGTTTGCCAGATCTTCCTGCGGAATCTGGAACGCTGGCTCCGTGACGAGCCGCTCGAGAACGAGGTCCGCTAGCCCCCTCTGGCATGGCTCGTTCCGGGCCATGGGCACCGTCGTCGACGTCGAGCTCTGCGGGGCAGAGAACCCGCCCACATGCTTCGAGTCGATTCGGGCCCGGTTCGCGACGGCCGAGGCGCGGCTCTCCCGCTTCCTCCCGGCAAGCGCGCTCTCACGCCTCAATCGCGGCGAGCCGGTTTCCGACCCGCTCCTTGCGCGCGCCGCCCGCATCGCGGTCGAGGCCTGGAAGGAGACCGGCGGCCTCTTCAACCCGCTGATCCTCCCCGCGCTGGAAGCCGCCGGCTACGACCGGTCCTTTGAACTCATCCGTGGTGGCGAGCCGCAGCCGCTGCTCCCGCCCACTCCGACGCAAGCGCTCGTCATCCACGGAGACGAGGTCCGCTTGCGCAGCGGCCGTCTCGACCTGGGCGGTCTCGCGAAGGGGTGGGTGGCGGAGCACGCAGCCCGCGAGGCCGCCCGCGCGGCGCGAGGCGTGCTCGTCAACCCGGGCGGCGACCTCGTGGCTATCGGGCGCGAGGGTGACGAGGAAGGCTGGCTCGTGGGCGTGGAGGACCCGGAGGGACGGCTGCTGTGGCAGGGCCGCTGGCAGGGGGCGCTGGCGACCTCGTCCACCGCGCGGCGGAGCTGGACCACCAGCAGCGGCGCGGCGGCGCACCACCTGATCGACCCGCGCACGGGCCTCCCCGCGAGGAGCGAATTCGTGCAGGTCACCGTCGCGGCGAGCTCGGCGGCGGTGGCCGAGGCCTGGTCTAAGGCGATTCTCATCGGCGGTCGCGAAGCTGTTGAACGAACGGATGCGCTGGCGGGAGTGCTGGCCCTGGGCTGCGACGGTGCGGTCCTCCGCACGGGCGTCTTCACGCGGCCTTTCCGCGCCTCGTGACGCTTTTCGGTGCTCCCAGGCGATGTACCGGGTGGAACAAGACATCTTCAGGAGGGAGCTTCGATGAATCGCCTGCCAGCACTGATCGCCTCGCTCGTCGCGGGCACGCTCTCCGTCCTCGCGGTGGGGACGGGGCTCGCGGTCGTGAGCGGATCGGACGATTCGCCCGACTCGACATCAGCGGCCCTCACGGATGCGGCGAGCGTCGCGGAGGCTGAGAACGCTGCAACCGGCACGAGCGTTGCCGTGCGCACCCGGTTCGAAACCCGCTTTGAGGAGGACGAGGAGCACGAGGAGGAGCACGAGCACGAAGGAGAGTGGGAGGAAGAGCGGGAGGAAGAACACGAGCGGGAGGAGGAGCACGAGGAGGAACGCGAGCACGAAGAGGAGCACGAGAGGGAGGGGCATGAACGCGAAGCGGAACGGTAGGCGAAGGAGCTGGCGTGAGCAGCTCCTCATGGCCTCGGCCGCGGGCGCGGCCTTCGGCGGCATCCTCATCGCCGTCGCCCACGAGGGAGCGAGCCTCGCAGAAACCGCTCCCGTGTCCGTGAGCGCGCCGGCGGCGGATGCGGGTGCGACCCAGCCCGCGGCCGTGCCGACGGTGACTGCGGACGCGCCGGCGGCCGACCCCACCGTGGCGGAGACGCCGGCTCCCATCCCGAGGAGCCGCCGGAGCCGCGCCTCATGAGGGAGCCTGGAGGACGCCTGCACCAGCTGTCCGCGAGCCTCGCCGCTGGCGCCTTCGGCGCGGCGGCCGCGGCGTTTGCCGTGGCCAGCCTGGTGGGCATCGGCAGCGGCTGGACGGAACACGCGGTGTGGTACGTCAACCGCGCCGCCGGCCTGGCGGCGTACCTGTTCATCGCCCTCTCACTGGCGATCGGGGCGTTCGCATCCTCGGCGATCGGGGACGGCGCCGTCGCGCGATCGCGGCTGCTGGCGGCGCACCAGACGGCAGGCTACGGGGGCCTCATGCTCGCCCTCGCTCACGCGCTCGTGCTGCTGCTCGACGAGTACGTGGGCTTCACCCTGAGAGAACTGTTCCTTCCTTACGCCTCCGACTACGCCCCGCAGCGCACGGCCCTGGGGGTAATCTCCCTGTACCTGCTCGCGATCAGCGTCGCCGCCTTCTGGCTGCGCCGCCAGCTCGGACGCCGGTTATGGCGCTGGCTGCACCTCTGCTCGGTCATCGCGTTCGCCGGGTCCTTCGTGCACGGGGTGTACCTGGGCACCGATACGGCGACCGGCTGGGCGGAAGGGATCTACCTTGCAGGGGTCTTCTTCGTGGTCTCCGGGCTCGTCGTCCGCCTCGCCTACCGCCGCCCGCAGCCGCGAGGCGCGCCGAATCCGCAAAGGGCCTGACGTGGACGAGTTCGCGGAACGGCTGCACGCGCACCTCTCCGGCCGCGAGGAGCACCCTGGGGACGCCGAGCTGCGGGCGCTCGCATCGCTCGCCGGCGCGATAGCCGCCCTCCCTCTTCCCGAACCGGAGGTGGAGCGTATCGCGCGGGTCCGCGCCCGCTTCCGGCGCTACGTCGAGCGGTACCAGCGCCCGCGGCGCCGCGACGGGTTCCTCGGTTGGGTGGGGGCCGGGCCCCGTCCACGCCCGCTCGTCCAACGTCTGGCGGCGGGGGCAATCCTCTTCGCAGCAGTCTTCTCCGGGGGCGCAGCCGCGACGGGCGAGTCGCCGCTCGCCCTCATGGATCGCGCCGCCGACTTCGCGCTCAACGCGGGGCGTAACCTCCTGCCCCACGGCGAGCCGGGTACGCCCACCCCGCCTGCGACGCCCACCGCTCCGCCTGCCACACCGACCCCCACGAGCGCCGAGGGAGCGGGCGCGACGCCTCCCGCGACCCCAGACCCGACGCCGGAGCCTCACGAGGCGGAGGACGACAGCCGGGCAGGCGGCGAGGAGCGTGACGACGCAAGAGGAAGGGGCACCGGGGGCATCGATGACTCCGAGCACCTGGAGAAGGAGGAGACGCCCGAGGCTCCGGAACGGGGGGAGCACCCGTGATCTCGGCGCTCTCGTTTCGCGGAAGCCTCCTCGCCCTCGCGCGGGCCTTCGAGCCCAGGCCGCACGCGAGTCCGCCGCCCGCCGGACCAACCATCGACGCCCTCCGGCGTCGCGATGAAGGAGCGTGGACCGCGCTCTTCGAGCGCGAGGCTCGCCCGCTTCTCCGCTACGCGTACTCCCGACTCGGCCGTTGGCCCGACGCGGAGGACGCGGTGAGCCGCGTCTTCCAGGAGGCCTGGCAGCACATCGACAGCCTCGAGGACCGCGGGCTCCCGCCACGAGCGTGGCTGTTCGGCATCGCCCGCCACGTAGTCGGGACCATGCGCCGGGGACTCGCGAGGCGGCCGCCTATCGTCTCGCTCGATGCGGTCACCGCGTCGACGCCGGGCCCCGACGGTCTGCAGATCGAGCTCGCTCGGGCTCTCCAGCGGCTGCCTGCCAAGGACGCAGAGGTCCTCACGCTCCGGTTCCTTCACGGGCTGTCGCTGGCGGAGACGGCCCTGGCGATGGACACCACCGTCGACGCGGTCAAGGCGCGGCAAGCGCGGGCCCTGCGCCGCCTGCGGTCCGAGCTCGAGGGGAACCTCACGGCTCCGGAATCACGAGCTCCTGTCCCGGAAAAATGAGATTCGGGTCTTCGATACCGTTTGCCTCGACGATGGCCGCGACGGTCACGCCGAAGCGTTCCGCGATCGCGGAGAGCGTGTCGCCCGGCTGGACGGTATAGGTCCGCTGTGCCCCCGGAGAGGAGGTGAGCGGCGTACCGGCATCAGCCGCCGGAGTAGGCGATCCCGCGGGAAGCGTGGCCGTCTCCGTTGCTCCGGAGCCCGGCGGCCGCGCGGTCGCCGTCGCGGTCTCCTCCGCCAAGAGGTCGTCCAGGGTCGTTTCCGAACCCCCGCACGCAGCCAGCACCGCCGTGGCGATGACGACGAGCAACGCTGCGGGTGCACGGAGCCGCATGGCCGCCCCTTTCGAGCCCGAGCCTAGAAGATTCGAAACAGGCCTGGCAAGCGTTCAGCGCCACGGGAGCCGGAGCTGCAACCGGGCCCAGCGCGGCCGTTCCGCGCCTGCAGCCGCAGCCACCGCGTCCACGTCCCCGATGAGCAGCGGTGACCGCCAGGCCTTCAGCCCTTCCTCGCGCTTCGCGGGAGGGGAAACGAAGCGGTCGAACGGGTGCCAACGCCCTCCTTCCCGGACCCAGACCTCCTTCCCCGCCGCCCAGGCGAGCACGATGCCGGCGGCGACGTCCCAGACATGCAGCGCACCGAAACGCGCCAGCCGGAACACACCCGCTGCCACGTACGCACACTCGATGGCCGCACATCCGGTCACGCGGTTGTCCCACCCTTTCGTCCGCCCGGGGCTGCCGCCGGGCGCGGCTGCGAGGGGTCGCAGCGCGTTCGTAGGAGGAAGGGACGCCTCTGCGCCATCGAAGAAGAGCGGGGAGCCCTCCGCGGCGTGGTACACCCCGGGCCGCAGGTAGGGAGTCGTCGAGCACCAGATCGCACCCGCGATCGGCACACCCTCGCGAAGGCACGCCACTGAGGCAGCGAAGAGCGGGAACCGGTTGCTGTAGTTCGTCGTCCCATCCACCGGGTCGATGGTCCAGAGGAATCGCCGTTCCCCGCCCACCTCGCCGCCCTCCTCGCCGAGGAAGCCATGGTCGGGAAATTCGGCCGCGATGAGCTCTTGCGCGAACTGCTCGACTGCGCGGTCCACGTCGGTGACCGGGTTCGTGGGAGCCGCTCCGCCTCGCCCCTCCGACTTGTACTCCACGGCAAGGGGCCGTTCTAGGCCGGCGAGCATCTGCTCCCCTGCCTTGCGGGCAATCTTCACGGCGAGCTCGTGGACCCGTGCGAGGAGCGCATCGTCGCGCTCCCCGGACCACCCGTGCCCGTTCATGGCTTCTGCCGGCGCTCGGGCGGCGCCCAGCGAGTGATGTCTTCCTCCGGCTCCGCTTCCTCGGCCGCGGGCGAAGAACCCCGGAACTCCCGCGGGTCCGCCGCGACGAGCGAGGAGATGCGACCCTCCGGCCCGCCTCGCAGCCCGAGGCCGATGGCGCTTCCCGCGCGCTGGCGGACCCGCTCCCACACGACGCGCTCCTCCTCAGACGCAAGGCGGCCGTCGATGAGCTCCTCGACCCGGTCGGCCTGCTCCATCACCAGGCGGTCGTGCGTGCAGGCGATGATGGTCACCTCCTCCCGTCTCGCCACGGTGCGGAGGAGCGAGAAGATCGCCATCGCCGTCACCGAGTCCAGCTCGCCGGTCGGCTCGTCCGCGAGCAGCAGGCGCGGCCGGGCGGCCAGGGCCCGCGCAATGGCGACGCGCTGCTGCTCTCCTCCGGAGAGCTCATAGGGGCGGTGGTGCGCCCGCTTCTGCAAACCCACCATCTCGAGCAGCTCGCGCGTGCGCTTGCGGCGCTCCTGGATGCCCCAGCCGAGGATGCGCATCGGGAGCTCGACGTTCTCCTCCGCGGAAAGCAGCGGCAGGAGCCCGAACGACTGGAACACGAAGCCGATGGTTCGGCGCCGAAGCTGGGTCAGCTGGCGGTCCCCCATTCGGTCGACGCGTTCCCCGTCGATGAGCACCTCCCCCGACGTGGGGCGATCGAGGCCGCCGATGATGTTCAGCAGCGTGGTCTTCCCGGAGCCGGAGCGGCCGATGAGCGCCACGAACTCTCCAGGCTCAACCCGCAGGCTGACACCTCGGAGCGCCCAGACCTCCTCCGTGCCGCGAACGAAGCGCCGCGAGACGTCGCGTACCTCGACGAGCGCGCCGGGCATCAGCGACCCTCCCGAGCGCGGAGACGCGCCGGCCGCACCGCGACGAAGCCATCGCCCATCAGCAGCTGCGCCCGCTCGCGAATGTCGAGCGCATCGAGCATCTCGCGCGGGATCTGCAGCCGCCCCTGGGCATCCACGAGCACGTACTCCTCGTGGCGCACCTCCGGCTCCCCCGCGTGGTACTCCACCGTTCGGTAGATCTCGAGGCTCGTCCGCCCGTCGCGGATGGCGACCACGCGGTCGACCCTGCTCGCGATGTCGGGGTCATGGGTGACGACGATGATCGTGGTGCCGAACCGCTGGTTGACGGCGCGGAAGGTGTCGAACACCTGGTCGGCGGCAATCGCGTCCAGCTCCCCGGTGGGCTCGTCCGCCAGGAGGAGCGGCGGAAGGTTCGCGAGCGCGACTGCGATGGCGGCCCGCTGCTGCTCACCACCCGAGAGCTCGCCGGGGCGATGATCGGCGCGGCGCATGAGCTGGACCGCTTCCAGCAGCTCCCCTGCCCGCCGGCGCGCTTCGACCGCATCCACCCCGTTCAGCAGCATCGGAAGTTCGACGTTCTCGCGCGCGGTAAGGTACGGAACGAGGTTGCGGGAGGTCTGCTGCCAGACGAACCCCACTTCCCGACGTCGGTACTGCACCAGGTCCTCGGCGGTCATCGCCAGCAGGTCCCGATCGCCGACGTAGACCCGGCCGGCGCTGGGCTGGTCGAGGCCCGCCAGGATGTTCAGCAACGTGGACTTTCCCGACCCGGACGCCCCGACGATCGCGAGGAACTCGCCCTTCCGCACCCGCAGGTCGAGACCGCGCAGGGCGACGACCTCCAGGTCCGCGATCTTGTAAATCTTGAACAGGTCTTCGCACCGCACGTATTCGGCAGCGCCTGGCTCGAACGGACGCAGGGCTCCCCCCTCCTCATGCCTCGCCGACGCGCAGCACTCGGTGCAATGCGAGGCGCGAATAGAGCACGGCCAGCGCCACCATCGTAGCGAGAAAGAGCACCCCCATCACGGCGTAGAGCGTGGCCACCGTCTCCCAGCTCACGCGCGCGACGAGTGGCGGCACGACCGCCTCCCCGGTCTCGGTGAAGGAGACGTACTCGACCATGAGCCGGCCGAGCGGCATACCAAGCAGCGTGCCGACCCCCACGCCGAGGAAGATGACCGCGAGGTTCTCGAGCCCGACGAAGGCGAAGACCTGTCGGCGCGAGAGGCCCAGCGTCCGAAGGACACCGAACTCGAGCGAACGCGCCTCCGCCGAGAGGTAGGCGTAGATGACGAACCCCAGACCCGTGAGGAGCAAGACCGCGAGGAACGAGAGAAACAGGATCCCTTCCCATCCGGCAGCCACGAGGGGATCGGAGGCCGCCTCCGCGCGCAGCTCGGACCGTACGGAGACCTCCTCTGCCTTCACCCCGCGCGACTCGAGCTCCTCCCTGTTCGTGCCCCCTCTCGTCGCCCAGTACTCGTTCGGTGCCGGCACACCGGCGATCGCCGGCACGCGGTCAGCCGCCCGGCGCAGGGCTTCGAGATCGGCTACGAGCAGCGGGGGATCTTCGTCCGGTCGATAGGTGGGGAAGTAGCGGAACTCGCCGACGACGCGGGCGGTGACGAGCTGCTGGTTGACGTACAGGGTCACCGTCTCATCCACGCGCACGCCGGCAGCACGGAGGAATTCGGCCGACGCCAGGATCGGGAGCACGGGTTCGGCATGCGGCCGGAGGCCGACCACGGGAGAACCCCCGGGACCGACGGTAAAGGTCACCACGACGGCCTGGCGGTCGGGCCGCTCCTCGACGATCGTGGTGGCGATCGAGCTCGGATCGAGGAGGGGCGAGATGCCGCCGATGGGCTCCCAGCGCGAGAGGTCCGCAAACCGCTCGACTGGCGCCGCCTCCGACCAGCTTCCGTCCTCATCCGGCGGCGCCGGGGCAGCGAGGAGTTCGTCGATGTACCACGTGCGCGTCTGCTTCGTCGTCGACACGCCCGTCGGCCGCAGATAGACCGCGTCCAGCCAGAGCTGCTCCCCAGAGGGCGGTGCGTCGAAGTTCGGCGGAAGGCCACAGCTCGTGCCCAGGGGGGCGACGAACAGCAGCCACCCGGCTGGCCCCTCGCTCACTGGAACCGCGGGCAGATTCCAGGCGTTCCGGCGGGCGTCCCGCACGCGGACTCCCACCCGCAAGCGCGTCATCCCTTCCGGAGGGCGGGACCAGAACCCCACACAGGCGGCGCCGGGCGGAAGCGGAACGCCGAGGAGAGCCGGCGGCCGGTCGTCCTCCAGCTTCTCGAGCAGGTCGCCGAGCGGCCGTGAAGCGAAGTCCTCGCGCCAGAAGGCAACCCCTGCGAACCGCTCGGGATCCACAGCGAGGAGGGTGGCCGTTCGCGACCGGAAGCGGCTCACCGGGAAGGACGCGCTGAGGCGGGCAGCTGGCATCCCCTCCGGCGTCTCGATGCCGAGCGCGCGCGCCAGGCGCTCCTCGAACGCCGCCGGGCCGATGCCCCTCGGCTCGGTCACTCCTGCCACGCGAAGCGCAGCGCCCGCCTCGTAGGCCGCACGATCGTCGTAGCTTCGCTCCAAGGTGGCACGGAACCCGGCCGTGAACATGCCGATGGAGGTAGCCAGCAAGAGGAGCAGCACGAGGCGGGCATGGTTCGCAGGCCGGCGCACGAGGTTCCACGTCGCTAGCGGAAGCACCACCCCCCTCGACCACCGCACGGCCGAGGTCAGGACTCGCAGGGCCAGCGGGAAGAGGCGGAGGAAGATCAGGGCGACCATGAGCATGAAGAGCGTCGGGGTCAGCAGGAGGAGCGGATCGGTGATGAACTCCCCGAGCGGGCCCTCGACCGCGAGGCTGCCGCGCTCCCGGAGCTGGTAGAAGGCCACGGCGGCAACGACGGCGAGGACGACGTCGAGGTAGAAACGGAGGAACGCCGGCTGTGCGGGTGGGCGAGACGCGGCCTGGCGCTGCTGCACGAGCGTGCGCCGACCCGCACGCCAGACGGGGACGAGCATCACCGCCAAGGCAACGACGACCCCGGCCGCAGCGAGCCCCCACGCTTCCGGCGTGAGACGCACCTCCAGCACCTCTCCGCCCGAAAGACCCCGGAACGCCGGGGTCAACCCGAGCAAGGCGACAGCGACGGCGGCGAGCGGAGGACCCGCGACCAGGGCAACACCGCCGATCATCCCGGCCTCGGCCGCCGCCAGTGCCATCACCTGGGCCGTCGTGGCCCCGCGGCTCTTCAGCAAGGCGATCTCGGCCAGCCCGCGCTCCGTCACCATCGTCGACACGAGCACCAGGTAGTAGGCCACGATCCCGACCACCTGGATGACGAGGGCCAGCAGCGGCAGGCGCGAGAAGTACAGCTTCGTCCGGTACAGCTCGATCGCGTCGGGAAGCAGGCTGCGCACCTTCGTCCGCGGTATCGTGCTCTCGAGCCCGAACTCCAGCCCTTCGAGCCTCTGCTTCAGCGAGATGGCGTTCCGGCTCGTGACCCTCGACGGGTCGACGAGCGCCCGGGTCTCGAAACTGCCATCCATGCTGGGGAGGTAGGCGGTGAGGGGACCGGTCAAGCTCGCTTCCGGCGCCACGAACGGGTACGTCGGCCAGCTGGTCGAGCCCACGACCAGCCGCTCTTCGCCAACCCCCCAGAAGCGGTCACCGGGATCGAGCGGCTCGAAGATGCCGACAACCTCCACCCGCACCGGTTCCAGCTCCAGCGCCCAGAACGGGTAAAGGTCGAAGGCGTCGCCCACGTGCACGCCCAGCTGCTCGGCCGCCTCTGAGGCCATCCACACTTCGATGCGGGGCGGCGCGGCCTGCGCGGGTGCCGGCCCGGGCGCACGACCTTCGAGGAGTCGCACGCGGCCCTCGATCCCCTCAAAGAAGAGGAAATGAGCGCGCGGCCGGTCATCCTGCTCGGGGACGGAGCCCCCCGGCTCGGTGAGGAAGAACGTCGCCGTGCGGCCAAAGCGCACGAGCTCCTCCATCACGTCGCTCGCTGCGCCACGGAGCTGGCGTTCGGTCTCCGACACGCGGAACTCATACTCCTGGGGCGAGAAGCGCTGGCTTGAACTGGACACCACGATGTCCAGATCTGCGGGGGCGAACTGCGAGAGCGCGAAGTCGAGCCCGACGTCCCGGACGGCGTCCGTGTAGATGACGACGCTGGCCATGAGGGCAGCAGCGCAGACGGCCCCCACGACTACCGTCAGGTGCAGCCGCCAGCTGGCGCGGAGGCGCCTGAAAGCGAGCCGGGCAAGGAACTTCGGTCGCATCCCGCGCGCGGAGCGTAGCAGCGGCGGGGAGGCGCGCCAACGGCCCGGTGCCGAGGGCCAAAGTGATCCACTACGCTGCATTCGCCATGCGGGCGCTCCTCGCCTTTGCACCGCTCGTTGCTTGGCGGGCCGGAGCTCGCTGGCCCGCCTTGCTCGCGCTGGGCGCCGGCATCCTCGCAGCTGCCTCGTTGCTCGCTGCCGCGCCGCTCTACGCGCGATCGATGAGCTCGCTCGCCGCCTCCTTCTCCCTGCGGAGCGAGCTGGGCCCGACCCCCACGATCGAGGTCCTGTACGCCCCGGTCCAGCTTGGCAACGCCGGTGAAGCAGCCCGCTTCGAGGTGCTGGCCGAGCGCTCCGCGGAGCGGTTGGGATGGATGGCTAAGCGCACCGACCGAGCGCTCGTCGGGCCACGCTTCTTCCTCCAGCGAGGCGAAGAGCCCGAGGAGCGCCCCTTCGTCGTGCAGCTGCGGGGCATCGAGCGATTGGAGGAGCGCGTCGTCGTCGTCGAAGGCTCGCTGCAACCGGAGGCCGGTGCTGCCCTTCCGCTCGTCCTCAGTACGGAGGTCGCCGAAGCGGCGGAGCTGGGCGTCGGCTCGCGTGTCCAGCTCGTCGAGTCCTTCGACACCTGTGCCCGAGAGCTCCCAACCATGGACAGCCCTCCGCCGCCTCCTTGCCATCCCACGGCAACCGTCACGTACACGACGGACGCCGTCGTCGTAGCCCTCGTAGAGCTAGCGGAGGGCGCGGAGCGGCTCTGGCCGGGCGGGGCCTCGGGCTGGCTCTCTCCGGCACCGCCCCTGCCGGAGACGCGGCCCGTTCTCCCCGGCATCGTGCCGTACGAGCGACTCCACTCGCTGCTGCTCGAGCGGTGGCCGGGCTACCCGGCCACGCCGAGCGACGTGTTCGTGGTGGACCCGGACCGAGTCGACGCCGAGACGCGCGAGCGGGTCCGCGCCGATGTCCAAGCACTGAGGTCGGAGCTCGACCCCTTCGCCGGCTTCGTCCTGACGCCGATGCTGGACGTTCTCGAGCGCGTGGCGCGTGAGCAGCCGCTCGCGGAGGGAGCGACGGCGCTCATCCTCCTCCAACTCGCCGCGGTCGCCGTGTACTTCGTCTACCTCGTCGCCACGGCCACGGCGCAGCGGGACGCCGACGAGCTCGCCCTCCTGCGCAGCCGGGGCGCCAGCATACAGCAGATCATCGGGCTCGAGCTGGCGGGCTCGGCGTTCGTGGCCCTTCCGGCCATCCTCCTCGGCCCCCTCGTCGCCACCGTGGCCATCGCCTCCCTCGGGTACACGCCGCTCCTTCCCGAGCCGGGCGGCGCCCTTCCCGTACGGCCGACGCTCTCGGCCTACGGGTTCGCCGCTGCCGGCGGCCTGGGGGCCGTCGGCGCGATGCTGCTGCCGGTGGCGCTCGTCGCGCGCCGCAGCGCCGTTGGGCAGCGACGCGCGGAAGCCCGGCCCCAGCCCCCGGCGCTGCAGCGGTACTACCTCGATCTGGCCTTCGTTGCCGTCGTGGCGCTGCTCGTCTGGGAGCTCGACGTGCGCGGCTCCGTCTTCGCGCCCGACGAGGAAGGGAAACTGGCAACCGACCCGGTCCTCCTCGCCATCCCGGCGCTCATGGTTGCGGCCGGCGCCATCCTCGTCCTCCGCCTCTATCCGCTCGCCGCGCGCGCCGGTCAGCTCCTCGGCCTGGCTCGCAGTGCCGTGGCGACGCTGGCCACGTGGCGCGCCTCGCGGCACCCCGGGCCGTACGCGCGCCTGGCGCTGCTCCTCATGATGGCCGTGGCGGTGGGCACGTACGCTGCCAGCTACGGGCGAACCGTCGAGCGCTCCTACCGCGAGCGCGCCTTGTTCGAGGTTCCCGCGGATGTGGTTGCGGCCCTCCCGGCCGACGCAGAACCCGAAGCCGTCGAACTGGCGCTGGAGGAGCTCCCGGAAGTCGGCCAGGCAACGCTCGTCTACCGCGCGCGCCACAACCTGGCCGCTGCCGGCAGCGCGGGACGCACGGTCCAGGTGCTCGCCGTTGACCCCGAGGAGGCCGAGGGCGTGCTCTGGTTCCGCAGCGACTTCGCTTCCCGGAACCTGCGAGAGCTGTTCCAGGACCTCCAGGGCCCGACCAAGATCCCAGGCCTCCACCTTCCCGAGGACGCCGTCGGGATCTCCATCTGGGCGAACTCCGCCGTGGAGCGGGAGAGCGTGACCCTCTGGGCCCGGGTTCGCGACGCGACGGGGAGGTACGCGCTCCTCGAGCTCGGCAAGCTGGACGTCACCGGCTGGCGGGAGCTGCGCGCGAGCCTCGAGCAGCGGTTCGGTCGCCTGGAACCGCCGGTCGAGCTCGTCGCGCTCGTCCTCACCGAGCCGCCGAACCGGTTCAGTAGCAGCGATGCGCCCCTGTACATCGACGATCTCGCGGCGGTGCGGGCGGACGGCAGCCTCCTCATCCTCGACGACTTCGAAAGGAACGTGTCCTGGGATACCCTCCCGACGGTGCGCCCCGCCGCGGACGCCTTCGAGTACACCGAGGAGGAATCGCGCGAGGGGAAAGCCGGGGCCTTCCGCTTCCGCATCGGCGTGACAGGAGAGCGGCGCGGCATCTTCGTCCGCGATGTGACGGTCCCGCTGCCGGTGCTCGCGTCGCGAACGTTCGTCGCCAACACCGGGATCGGCCGCGGAGGCACGGCGCTGCTCTCCGTGGGCCAGACGCTCGTCCCCTTCGTCGTGCGGGACATTTTCGAGCACTTCCCGACGCTCCCAACCGAGGAGGGGCCTGCGCTCGTCTTCAACCGGGACCAGCTCTTCTCATGGGTCGGCGCGTTCGACTTCTCGCCGACCGGCATGCTCCGGCCCACCGAGGTGTGGCTAGACCTCGGCGCATCCGCATGGCATGGCGCGTCGGAGCAGCTCAAGCAGGCGCTCGAAGCGCCCCCCTTCCGGCTGCTGAACGTTCGCCTGCAGGAACGTGCCGTTGCGGAGGCACGAGCGAACCCGGCACTCGGTGGCGGCGGCGCAGGCATCCTCTCCATCGCCTACGTGGCGAGCCTGGTGCTCGTCGCCATCGCCTTCGTCGTCGCCCTGAGCCATGCCGCCGTCGAGCGGCGCGTGGAGTTCGCCGTGCTCCGCGCCCTTGGATTCTCCCGCTTCCAGGTGCTGCGGCTCTTCGCGACAGAGCACCTCTTCCTCGTCGTCGCCGGCGCGGCGGCCGGGGTGGGGCTGGGGTTGCTCGTGAGCCTGCGTTCACTCGCCTTCCTCAACGTCGACGCCCGGGGCAACGCCGTCGAACCACCCTTCATCCTCTCCACCGACTGGGACATGGTCATGGCGGGCGGGCTCGCAGTCATCGTCCTCCTCTTCCTTGGCGTCGCCACGGCGGGCTTCATCCTCGCCCGAACGCCGGACGCGGAGGCACTCCGCACCGAGTAAACTCCCGGGGCGGAAGGAGGTGCCCATGGATCGCACGCGAGTCGGGTCGGTAGAGGTCATCGCCCTCGTCGACAATGTCCAGGCTTACCCCGGCCCCGCGGTATATCCCGGCGCAGACGAGGCGCTGAGCGAGTTCGCCAAGTACCTCGACGCGAACGGGAACGTGGTGCTGAACTTCGCCTGCTTCCTTCTCATCGACGGCGACCGGCGCATCCTCGTCGATACCGGATGGGGACCGGAGCAAGGCGGCAAGCTGCCGGACGAGCTGCGGGCGGCGGGCATCGGCCCCGAGACCATCGACACCGTGGTCTTCACCCATCTGCACGGCGACCACACCGGCTGGAACTTCGACCGCGCCACCGGGAAACCGCTCTTCGCGAATGCCCGTTACCTCGTCCCGCGGGGGGACTGGGAGCATTACGCCAGCGCCTCGCCGGTTCCCGAGTCATTCGAGCGGGACGTGCGCCCGTTGGAGCGCGCCGGAGTGCTCGAGCTCATCGAAGGCGAGCGCGCCCTGACGTCGTCGATCTCCACCGTCCCCACTCCGGGGCACACGCCCGGCCACACCAGCCTTGCCATCGTCTCCGGCGGAGAGCACGGGTTCATCCTCGGCGACGTCGTGCTCAGCCCGATCGATACCGAGCGCCCGGAGCTGAAGAACGGCTTCGATTGGAACCACGACATGGCCCGCGAGACGCGGCTCCGGACACTTGAACGCCTCGAGCGAGAGAACGCGCTCGTCGGGGCGAGCCACCTCCCTCCTCCCGGGCTCGGCCGCTTCGTGCGCGCGGAGGGCCGCCGCGTCTGGGTAGCGCTGAACGCGTAGGGCGATGGTGGGAGGAGGACGCTGGCCGGTAGTCGCCTACCTTGGCTTGGCGGCGAGCGTCCTCGTCATCGCCCTGGCGGGCATTGTCCTGCCGAACGCGATGTTCGGCCGCGCCGAGCCGCCGCGCGCGGGCCGGTTCTCGCCCCCGACCCCGGACCCCTCGCTCGTGGTGCTGGAGGTCGTGCAAGCAGGAGAGCAGGGAGTGGTGCTCTCCGATCCCGCCTTCTCCGTGCCGGGCGATCTGCCCCTCGAGCGCCTCGAGCCCGCGGCTCCGAGCGAGCTCTCGGCCGGAGATGACGTCATCGTCATTGCGGTGCCGAACGAGGTCCGGAACTTCGCCCTCACGGCCATCGTCATCCACAGGAGGTCGCCGCCGGCGGCCGGCGTGCCGCCGACATCGGAGCTCGGATTCGCCGGGCATGAGCCCGCTCAAGACCGGGGATGGGCGCCGGTGTTGTGGGGCACCGTCACCGGAATCGAAGGCCAGCTCGTGGGTCTGGCGACGCCCGCGGGCGAGGCGACGCTTGAGCTGGGCGCAGGAGCACCGCTCCTGACGCCCCGGCGGATCGCTCCCGCAGAGCTCGTCCCCGGAGACCGGATCGCGATCCGCCTCGAAGCAGGCCAACCCGTCAGCGCCATCGCCCTCGCCGGAGAGCTCCTCCACGCCCCGTGAGCGCGCTGCGGAACGACGTTTGCGAGAGCGGGGAGCCAGCGCTGAGAATGCCGCCGTGACGGATCGAGACCTCCTCGCGCAGAGACTCACCGAGATCGTCGGACCTGTGCACGTCTTGCGGGATCCCGACCAGCTCGCCACGTACGAGCGAGACTGGACCGGCCGATTCGTAGGGAGGGCCTCCCTCGTCGTTCGGCCGGCATCGACGGACGAGGTGGCGGCCGTCGTGCGGGCGTGCGCGGAGCTCGACGCGCCGATCGTCCCCCAGGGCGGCAACACCGGACTCGTCGGCGGAAACGTCCCCAGGTCCGGCGAAGTGGTCGTCCACCTGGGCCGGCTGCGCGAACTGTCAGAGGTGGACGAGCGGGCGCGACAGGTCACGGCTGGAGCGGGCGTGACGATCGCCGAGGTGCAGGAGCACGCGCGTCGGGCCGGCCTGGAGTACCCGATCGACCTCGCCTCGCGCGATTCGGCCACGGTCGGCGGCACGATTGCGACCAACGCCGGCGGCATGTACGTGGGACGGTACGGGCCCACACGCGCGCAGGTGGTGGGCATCGAAGCGGTCTTCGCCGACGGCTCGGTCGTATCCCGCATGAGCGGCCTCATCAAGGACAACGCGGGGTACGACCTGGCGTCGCTGCTCGCCGGCAGCGAGGGAACCCTGGCCATCGTCACGCGAGCGCGCCTTCGGCTCGTGCCCTCGCTTCCCCGGCGCGCCGTCGCACTCCTCGGCCTTCCGTCGCTCGATCGCGCGGTGGACCTAGTCGCCACGCTCCACCGTACGCTCCCCACCCTGCTGGCGGCGGAGGTCTTCTTCGAGGAGGGTTTGGAGCTCGTCTGCCGCCACCGAGGGCTCCGGCGCCCGTTCGATCTCCCCGCCGGGTGCTACCTGCTGCTCGAGTGCGGGGCGCAGGAAGATCCCGCCCCGGGGCTCGCGCAGGCGGTGGCCGATGCCGTTCCGGAGGGGTGGGCACTCCTCGGGACCACCGCCGCGGAGCGTGCTCGTCTTTGGGCCTATCGGGAGTCGCACACCGAGGCCATCAACGCGGAAGGCGTCCCGCACAAGCTGGACGTCACGCTGCCGCTCTCGGTGCTGCCCGCCTTCGAACGGGAGGTTCGGGGCCGCCTGCAGCGCCGCGTGCCTGGCGCGCGGCCGATCTTGTTCGGCCACGTGGGCGACGGGAACCTCCACGTGAACGTGCTCGGTTGCGACCCCGCTGACGAGCGGGTCGAAGAGGCGGTCCTCACCCTCGTCGCCGAGTTCGGCGGAAGCATCAGCGCCGAGCATGGCGTCGGTATAGCCAAGGCCCGCTGGCTGCACCTCACGAGGAGCCCGGCGGACATCGCCGCGATGCAGGCGATCAAGCGCGCCCTCGACCCGCGCGGGATCTTGAACCCCGGCGTTCTCTTCCCAGCCCAGCGCCCCTAGGAGCGCAGCTTGACGAGGGCGTCGATAACGTCCTGCGGTTCCATGCGGTACGTGTAGTCAGCGTTCACGTACGCCGCGTGGATGCGCCGGTCAGAGCCGATCACGTAGGTCGCAGGGACAGGAAGCTTCCAGCCGGTCTCCGGGTTCGCCTCTTCGAGGCCAACGCGCGCGTAGAACGGCCGCAAGTCGGGCGGCACTTCCCAGACGATGCGGTACGCCTCCATCACGCGCCCATCGCGATCGTAGAGAACGGGAATCGACGCCCGTCCCTTCTCCATGAAGCGCTGGGCGTTGTCGCGGGTTTCCGGCCCGACGAAGAAGACCTCGGCGCCGAGCGCGCGGATTTCCTCATACCTCTGCTGCAGACCCTGCAGCTCCAGCACGCAGTACGGTCACCACTGGCCCCGGTAGAAGGACAGCACGACCGGCCCGCGAGCGAGATGCGCGTACAGGTGCACCTCCTGGTCGGTGTCCGCTCGCCGGAGGCGGAAGTCCCGTGCGACGGCGCCTACTCCGAGCGCCTGCTGGCCGATGACGCGCTGCAGGTCTCGATGAAAGGCGTCCATCTTCGCCTGCAGGTCGGGCGGCCGTCGCGCGGCAGCCGCCTCCCGCAGCTCGCGCAGCCGGTCTTCGAGTCGTCGAATGTGCTCCTCTGACACGCTCACCTTCCCCGAGGAACTGGGGCCCATCGTATCGGCGCAGAGGAACGAGGGACGTGATCGGACTCACGTCAAAGGGAGTACTTCTCGTAGGCGCTGGCAAACCTGGGGTCGTCGAGCCGGAAAACGTCCGGATTCACCCCTCGTGCTCCGGCAAGAGCGGCGGCGAAGAGCTGCAGCGGGACCACATCGACGATGGGAGCGAGCAGCTCGCCGACAGGGTGGGTCCGGAGCCAGCGCGCTCCCGCTGACTGAGGCTGCGCCGCGCCGACCACCGCGACGGCGGCGCCCAGGTCGAGCGCCGCCCGCACGACGGTGGCCGTGCGTTCCCCAGCGGCGCCCGGCCCGTCGAAGACGATCACGGGCGTCTCCGCCTGGAGCATCGTCTGGGGCCCGTGCAGGAACTGCTCCAGCCCGAACCCAACGGCGGGCACCCGAGCCGCCTCGGCGAGCTTGATCGCCGCCTCGTGGGCGAGCACCTCGCGCGGGCCACCGCCGACGGCCACCACGATCGGGCGTTCCGCCCATGCATGCGCGAGCGACTCGGCGTCCGCCTCCGCGTCGAGCGCGGCCTCGACCGCGCCCGGGAGCTCCGACAGCGGCCCCAGCGCTCCCGCCTGGATGCGTTCCACGATGAGCGCTGCCGCGAACATGGCTGTGGTGAAGGAGACCGTATGGGTCGATGAGCGCTCCTTCGGAAGGGTCGGCACGTGGATGGTCGCCGGAGCGGGGAGCGCCTCCGAGGACCCGATCCACACCGCGGGGACCTCCGTCCCCTCCAACATCTCGAGGACCTGGCGCGAGTACGTCTTTCGGCCCGAGTGGCTGAAGACCACCACGCGCGACTCCTTGTCCAACCTCGGGGTATAGAGGGCAAAGTCGAAAGAGTTCCAGGCCGTGGCGTCGAGACCCACGGCGCGGAGCATGTACGCGGCCGCGACGGCCGCGTTCCACGATGTCCCCACCCCCACCGTATGGACCCGGCGCGCCGCCCGGAGGAGCGCCGCTGCTTCTTCGACCGCGGCCTGCTCCCGGAGAAGCCGGCGCAGCTCCGAAGGTTGCGCCCGGATTTGCTCATAGAGCGCCGACTTCCGCCACTCTCGTTCGCGCTCGCCGGCGCGCTCTTCTCCGCTCATCCGGCCACCTCGCTTCGCATCGCCTCCGCGGTGCGCCGCACTCCTTCAGCCAGGGATACCTGCGGCTCCCAGTCCAGCAAAGCGCGCGCCCGCGTCACGTCGAGCCAAACCGCGCGCACATCACCGGGACGCGGAGGCCCGTGGACGTAGCTCGCTTCGCGACCGACTGCCTCTCGCACCGCGGCGAAGATTTCCAGCACCGAAGTGCCGCGTCCTGTGCCGATGTTCAGGCACTCGCGAGAGGCGCGATCGAGTGCAAGCACGTTCGCACGCACGACGTCACCCACGTAGACGTAGTCCTTCTGCTGCAGCCCGTCGCCGTCGATCACGCACGTCTCTCCCCGCAGGAGGCGGCCGATGAAGATGGCTACTACTCCCGCCTCGCCGTCCGGATCCTGGCGAGGCCCGTAGACGTTGCCGTAGCGCAGGATCGTGTAGTCGAGACCGGTGGCCTGGGATACCTGCTGGAGGTACAGCTCGCCCGCGTACTTGGAGACGCCGTAGGGGGAGAGCGGCCGTATCGGATGCTCCTCGGGCACGGGGAGCTGCTGCGGCTGCCCGTAGACCGTCCCCCCGCTCGACGCGTAGATCACCTTCCGGACGCTGTACCTCGCCGCCACCTCCGCTACGCGGGCGGTGCCGCCCGCGTTGACTTCCAGGTCCATCAGCGGGTCTTCGACGGACCGCTTCACGCTCGATTGGGCGGCGTGGTGGTTGACCACCTCTGGCCGGAACTCGGCCACGATCTGCTCGAACTCGCGCGCGTGGATGTCCACCTCGTGCAGGCGAGCCTGACGGGGAACGTTCGATCGCCGCCCGGTGGCGAGGTTGTCGACGACCACGACCTCGTGGCCCTCCGCCAGGTAGCCCTCCACGACGTGCGAGCCGATGAAGCCCGCACCTCCTGTGACGAGGATGCGCATGCGGTCCTCCTTGCTTCGCGTGAGCCTATGGTAGGGGCTGGCCGACTATCGTTCGCGGACTTTCGAGACTGCCCATCCGAGGACCGCGCCCACTGCCCCTGCGGTGACCCCGCCGAGGAGCAGCGGGACCACGATCTCCGAGAACGGTGCACCGCTCTGGAGCTGGGCCGCCTTGGCAAGCGCCGCGTTGGCGGTGAAGGCGGCGATGAACCCCCAGATGGCCCAGCGCACGTCCCGCTCGGTCACGTCGAGGAGCGTCCCGCCCGGCTCCACGGCAGCACGCTCGGCTGCTCGCCTCCGCTCCTCCTCGCGCAACATTTCGAGCAGCTCGTCGAGCAGCTCATCCGAGACCTCGTCGACGAGATCGACGTACCGTCCCGCGTCCCCTGCGGTCGGGGACGGAGGAAGGCACGCGGAGCAGCGGCTGGACTGTCGCTGCCACTCCTCGAACGAGAGCCCGCGGCCGCATCGCGAACAACGGGCGCGAACCGACGTCTCGCTCATCTCAGATGTCCTCGTCGATGGGAGGGGTCGGCGTGGGTTCCGGCTCCTCGGTCTCAGGCGGCGGAGTCGGGGTGGGCGACGGGGTCGGAGTGGCCGTGGGCGTCGGAGTCGGCGTCGGGGTGGGTGTTGCGGTCAGAGTGGGTGTCGGCGTAGCCGTGGCCGTTGCGGGCGGCGTGGGAGTGGGGGTAGCTCCGCTTGGCGTACTGCCTCCGCCCCCCGCTGCCGACCCACCATCGCCAGCCTGGGGATTCCCACCCTGGCCCCCATTCCCGCCCGACGGGGGCACCTCGAACACCTTCTCGTTCGGCGGCGTCGGCGTGGCGGTGGGAGCAGGCGTCTCCGCCGATGCTTCCTCCTGCGCCGCCAGCACCTCGCTCTGCCCTTCGCCGATGAGCTCGACCCCGCTCCCGCCACTGACCTGCGAGAGCAGCTCCGGGAGACGGGGGGCGCCAGCAGCGCTCGTGGGCGCCGCCGGGGTCGGCACGTAGGGCGAGGGGACGTAGCCGAGGCAGCCCGAGGCGAGCAGTGCCGCCGCGATGCCGAAACCAGCCAGCGCAAGACGCTGCCTCCGCACTTCCACGCGCCTCACGGTACGCGAACGAAAAGGCGCCTCCCATCGGGACTGTTCCCGATCGCCGCGCGCGTCCACCCCGACCCTCGTTGAGAAGCTGGAGAGCGGCACCCGTTCAGCGGACGTGCACCTCCCACGGCGCCGCACTGGTGTACGCTCCGTCGTCGCCCTCGGCGATAACCTCGATGCTCACGTCCACGTCATTGAAGAGCCGCCGTGCCGTCCCGGAGACGGCGAGTTCCCAACCTTCCTCGGTTTCCGTGGCGGGATTCTCCACGCGAGCCTCGGTCCACGCTCCTGCCTCGGCATCCCAGTACCAGCCGTCTTCGGTTCGCACGATGACGAACCGCACCGTCGCGACCGCGAGGGCGCCCGTATCGACGACGAACGCGAGGCGGCTCCGCGGCACGACGGCTCCCGGTGCCGGGCGAACCGGCTGGACCTCGGGGGACGGAGCTGGCGTCGTCGGTGTCGGGGTCGGGGTGGGCTCGCCCCCCACGGTGAGCTCGAGCACGTTCGTGCCGCCGAAGTTGTAGCGCGCGGTCACCGTATACGTCCCTGCCTCCTGCGGCACAAACGTCACGCCGCTCTGGTTCTCACCGCAGCCGTTGGCGGCGGCGAGGGCCTCGACCGCCGGGCCGGACACCTCGAAATCTGCGAGCTGGAGCACCGGGCTGCCGGAGAGCGTCCCCCTGACCAGGTCGACATCGTTCGGCTGCGCCGCGCCCGCCGCTCGCTCTCCAAGGACGTCCTCGTCCACATCCGCGGTACAGACGGTCAGCGGCTGGCCCGTCTCCGGCTCGCCGCTCACGCGGAGCAAGCCCGCCTCGCGGACGGTCACCGTGGGCTCCTCCACGTCCGGCGGGCCGATCCCGACCGCCGGCGCCGTCAATTCGGCGGCCAGGTCCTCGCCGCTGGCCGTGTCGGCGGCCGTCACGCGCACCGTCATCGTCAGCGTTGCTCCGGCGGCGAGATCGACGTCGAGACACCGGGCCACGGCGGTGGTCGCTCCGGCCGCACTGCCAGCGCTGCAGGTGACCTGCGCCGCTGTGCCGTTCGCAAGCGCGAGCTCCACCGAGAAGGGCGCGGTGACGTTCCCCGCCTCATTCGTCAGCGTTGCTGTGTACACGACGTCGGCGCGTTCGAACGTGGAGGTTCGGTCGACCGAGACGCTGACCGTGAAGTCGGCCGCGTCGAAGACCCCAAGGGCTCCCAGACCACTCGCCGTCTCGTCGCCGTCCGCCGCGGTGTCCGGCTGGCCATCGGAAACGCCGGCGCGCACGCGGAACTGGTCGGGGGCCGTCGTGGCATCGCCATCGACGCGGAACGTCAGCTCGAGCGGCACGAGCGCTCCGGGAACGACGGCGCCGTAGTCGCAGCGGACGACGCCTGACGACGGTGTGTCGTCGTAGCAGGGCACTCCCGGCGGGTCCGAGACTCCGTCCAGGAACATCAGCCCGGCCGGGTAATCGAATTCGAAGAAGAGGGAAGAGAGACCCGTGTTCGCCGTCGCCTCGACAGAGAAGGTCACCGTGGTGCCCGACTGTAGGACGCGTGGCGCGGCGGGATCCTGCGTCACCGCGAACGTGACGTCGGTATCGTTCGAGAGCGCGACCACCGAAGGCCGGGGGCCCGCCGAGGCGGCCCACCAGGTGGCGACGGCCAGGGCGAGAATCGCCAGCGCGGTCGCCCTCAGCACCACTCAGCTCCCTTCGTACGCGATCGAAACGCCGAAAAGCTTCGTGTTCGGACCACCCGTGAGGTCGACGACGAGGAAATACACGTTCGCGGCGTTGTCGACGACGTGAGGATAGGCAGTGACGGTCTGCGGCGAGCCGCCGGCCGTCGACAAGATCTCCGCGAGCTTGAAGACCTGCGCCCCCGAGCTGCCGTTCGCGAGGGGAGTGAAGTCGAGGCGAAGCCGTACCTCCCCGCTCGACGCCTCGAACGCTGCCGTCATCGAAGTGACGGTGACTCCGTTCGGCAAAGAGACGAGCGCGTAGTACCGCTGCGACGGCGGGTCGGTCGAGACCGGATAGAGCTGGTTGAACGACTTCTCGTACATCGCAAGGTCGCTTGCCGGAAAGAACGCGCTCGCCGGGATGGAGAGGACGCCGGAGGCGGGAACCGATGCCGCCTGGGGCAGCGAGAGTCCGGGCCCCGTGACGTTCAGCCAGACGGCGTCGCCCGTGCGGAGCTCCGCCAGGGTGGCGGCGAACGCAGGCATACCCGGCGCGTACATCTCGTACGCCTGCGTCTCCGCGTTCCAGCGGTACACGGCGCTGTACTTGTCGGCATACGGAGCGAGGACTTCGCTCGGGGGCCCGCTCGGACCAAGGTAGGCGACGTTGTTCCAGCCGAGCGGAAGCGCTGCTCCGGTGGCCTCGGTCGGTGGTGCGCCGAAGAGCCACGCGGCGAGGATGCTGCTGGCGAGCAGAGTGGCGAGGACCCGCAACCTCAGGCGCATAGGCTGGCCTCCGAGCCCGGTCTCAGAGGCCAGCCTATGGCGACGAGTGAGGCCCGCTCAGTAGGCGGATCCCCGATCCGTTTCGGGAAAAACACGGAAGGGTGCCACGGTCACGCCGCGGCCTACTGGATGCGCTTGGCGACCACCACGTCGCGCTCGAGATACTCGCCAGGACCGCCCGGGCGGGAGGCCTGGAACTGCCCGCCACAGGTGATGAGCGTGATCCACTCCTCCCCTTCGGGCTTCTCCGGCGCGTCGATGAGCTCGCCCATGGGGATGTTCGAGACGTGGTACCGCTCCTTGCGGAAGACCTCGTAGACGTACTCTGTCCCGTCCTCCATGACGACGACGACCTCGTCGCCGGGCTCGAGGTCCTTCAGGTTGTAGAAGGGCCCCCGGATATTCGGCCAGTAGTCGACGTGCGCGGAGAACACCGCGTTCCCGCCCCAGCCGGGCTTGTCATAGATGTAGTACCAGCCGACGTTGAGCGGGTCCTTCGGCACGTCGAGCTGGTTCGTCGGCAGGAGGCCGATCGGCTCCACAGCCGCATCGACGTTGAAACGGGGGATCCGCATCCGCGCCACCAGGCCGTCGAAGGGAGTCGGCGTCGCGGTCGGGGTAGCGGTCGGCGTCGCGGTAGCGGTCGGTGTGGGTGTGCTCGTAGCGGTCTCCGCCGAGGCCGGATCGGTAGCCGTCGCGGTGGGATCGTCCGTCGCGGCCTCAGAGCCGCAAGCCACGAAAAGCCCGGCGCCGAACAGCCCGGCGCCGAGGACGAAGGCAACGAGGGCAGCGGTGCGCAGAAGCCTCAAGGACTTACCTCCCGTGGCACCAGGGCTTCCCCTGGAAGGATACCGGTCACGCGGGGAAACCGGCATTTACGGTTGCGCCCCTTGCTTCTTCTTTCGACTCACCCACCATCCAAGGACAGCGGCGCTCGCCGCGGCGATGCCCCCGCCAGCGAGGAACCAGATCCAGAGGGAGCGGGAGCCCTCGGGTGGACTCGCGGCTCGCTCGGGCGAGATCTCCGGCGCTCCGCTCGCCGGAGGCGGAAGGGCGTCGTCGGTCGGCAGCGCAGTCGCTGCCCGCGATGCGGTGGGCGTCGGCACCGGTGTTGGCGTAGCCGTCGGGAGGGGAAGCGGCGTGCCGGACCCCGCGTTGAGGTTCAGCTCCTGGGCTCCGAACTCCCAGCGCCCAGTCTCGTTCGCAGGCTCGCCGCCGATCGTGAACCGCACGGTCTTCCCAGGAGCCCCGCAGCCGGGCTCCTGCGATTCGTGCAGGACTGCGATGGAGTAGGCAGAGACCCCGCCGATCGTGACCGTTCCCCGGTAGCTCGGCCCCAGCTGCGTACAGTCCTTCCCATCGATGTAGGCCCGTACTTCCGTGCCGTCCGGAACCGGGCGGCCGTCGATCGTTGCCGTGCCGTAGAAGACGGCCGGAACCTGGGGCTGTGCCCACGCGGGTGACGGCCACCCAAGGGGAAGAAGCGTGAGGAGGACTGCGGCTAGGGCACGCCTCACGCTCGCATCGTACGGACCGGAAGCGGAACTCGGGAACCGCGGCCATCCTCGGGCCCGAACGAACCGGTTCCGGTATCCTTACGCCGGACCGCGATGGCGAGTATCGGAGAGACGCTACGGGCCGCCCGAGAACGGCGGGGGCTGACGATCGCAGAAGCCTCCCGCCTCACGCGCATCGCACCGCGCTTCCTGGAGGCGCTCGAGAACGACGACCTCGAAGCCCTCCCCGCGCCCGTCTACGCACGAGGCTTCCTGCGCTCGTACGCCGCTGCCCTCGGCCTCGACCCGGATCCGCTCGTCGAGCAGCTCCGCGCGGAGCTCGCCCGGGAGTCCAGCCCGCGGCGGGGGGCTCCGCTCACCGATGAGGGGATGGAGATCATGCCCACGGCACCGCCACCGCGGCCGCGGGCGGAGCCGTGGGGCGAAGCGCCCAGCGGGGAACGGGCCAGGGCCCGGCTCGCCGAGCGAGGTGTGCTCGTCGAGCCGGCCGAAGCGAGCGTGCGAGTTCCCCCGCTGGCGCTTCTCGCCGCGGCTCTTGTCGCCGGGGCGGTCGTCCTGCTCGCGCTCGCGTTCCTCCTCGGGGACGGCGGCGGCCAGCCGGCCGCCTCCCCGCCCGGCGCCGGTTCGACGGCGGAGGCCTCGCGCACGCCGACGATCATCGAGGTTCGTGATACGCCCACGGTGAGTGGAGGGAGCACCGTCACGCCTACGAGCGCCACGGCGACCACCACCGTCACGGGTACGCCCGGAACGGAGACGTCCTCACCTGGCCCCACCGCGACGCCCGCGGCGGGCGCCGCAACGAGCGCCGCAACGAGCGCGCCAACCGCGACCCCGCGCCCGGCGACGCCGACGCCGACGGCGACGCCCACGCCGGTGCCGCCCACGCCGAGGCCAACACCCACCCCGTCCCCCACTCCCACCCCCGCGGTCCTGCCGGCGACAGGATACGCCGAGTGCCCCCGGGAGCCAGGGGGCGCGGTGCGCTGCCCGGATCAGCCCGAGTATCGCGTCATATGCACGCAAGACCCGAACGAGTGGCTACTCGACCTCCCTCCGTACGTCCCCACCCCCCTGCCCCCCGGCTGGACCGACGTCTACATCGACAAGTGGCAGAACGCCTTGGAGGCTTGCCAGTAGCCACCCACCGACGACCCATCCGCCGACACCCCTCGGACACCTGATCGGACCGGCGGCGATCCCGGCCGGGACCGTTCGGTGACTCGTCTCCGTCCTGTCACGATCCCGACATCCTCGCCTCCTGCTACGGCGCGGAGCGGCCGTCGACCCATCTCATGAGGGCCCCCTCAGGGCCACCGGACGGGGAGGCAGGCCGTGGCAACGTTCGAGCTCAGCTGGTCCCGCTCGCTTCGCAACGCCACTCGCACCACCAACCTCCGGCGGCAGCTCCTCCTTGCAGGCGCAGCCCTTTTCGCGGGCTTGGCACTCGGAACCACTGTTGCCGCCCACCCGTGGCACAGCCGGGCAGCGGCACCGCTCGGCGACGATATCACAACCAACACGGAAGACCTTCTTCTCCCCAGGGAACTCGTTGCGCGCGTGGAGCGGTGGAACGCGGGCCTCGTCGATGACAGCCCGCCACTCGCCATTCCTCCCGGCTTGCCGCCCTTCAACGCCGAAGCGCGGCGTTACGCCGAGGAGCTTCGCGCCGCCCTGGTTGCCGAAGCCGAGCGCGAGCGTGCCGCGCCGCCAGCGCCGGCGCCCGCCGAGGGCCACGCCGGGCGCGGGGGAGCGGGCGCCGCAGCCGCGCCTGCGGCTCCGCCGGCTCCTGCTGCTCCGGAAAGCGCACCCGCGCCGACCAGTGCTTCCAAGCCCAACTTCTACGTGCCGAGCGTCTCCCACGGGCCGGCTACCGACCTCGAACGCCGACTCTTCGAGGCGATGAACGCCGAGCGCGCGAAGGCGGGGTTGCCCCCGCTCGCCTACGACGCCGGGCTCACGGTCATCGCACGGACCCGCGTACGACAGATGGTCGACCAGGGGTACTTCGGCCACGTCGACCCGTACGGCTACCGCATGTACGTGGAGCTCCTCGCCCATTTCGGCTACACCTGGTACGCCTGGGCAGGCGAGAACCTGGCGATGAACAACTACGCCGTCTCGGAGTCGCCGGAGCGCGCGATGGTCGCGCTCATGAACAGCCCCTCCCACCGGGCGAACATCCTCAGCACGGCGTATTCGCGCGTCGGCATCGGCGAGCTCAGCACCGCGGATGGGCGGCACTTCTACGCGATGATCTTCTTGGGCTGAGCGTACTCCGATCTGAGCGACCGACGTACCTCGGGCGTGTGTTCGGCTCGTTGCCCACGCAGGGCCTTTTTGGCGTGCCTCCTCTACTCGCGGTCTGCCGGTGCGCCTTCGGTGTCGGCTACCTCAAGTTCTTCCTGGAGCGCGTCGGACCGCTGGGCTTCGCCTTCCATGGACCTCGTACCAGAGCGCCTGGCCCAGACGAGTCCCGCGCCTCCGCCCAGCGCGACAATTCCTCCGAAGGCTGCGAGAAAGTACACCCATAGCCCGGCGCCCTCGCCGTCCGAATTGCTGAGCCTAGCCGCAGACGACGCGGTTGCAGTCGCCAGCCCCCCGGGTCTCGTGGGCTCTGCCGTCTCCGTCTCGTCTGGCCGCACTTCTCTCGTCGGACGAGCGGTCGGCGAAGCAACTGGAGAGACCGTTTCCATAGATTCGCCCCCTGTGGTCTGCGAAGGCGAGCCTGCCGTCCGCGTGGGAAGGGCGTCTCTCACCTGCTCAGGCGTCGGGGTGAACGTAGGGATCGGGACCGGGGTAGCCCCAGAGAACGCGACGTCATAGCGAATCGGACCAGAATTCCACGGAATCGTGTCCTCCACAAACCGATCCCCAACCTGAAGCCGAATCGGAAGACCAGGGCGCCCACACCCGGGCTTGGTACCAGGCGCGTCGCCATCGGCCAGGACGTTTACGGCGTAAACCGTAACCCGCGACTCCCCTTCTCCCCACCTCTTGGTCCTCGCTTCACCGCACAGCACAGTGCCGATGTAGGCACGGACGATCACCCCCTCCGGAATCTCTTCATTTGCATCAGTGATAGACCCCCACACGGTTGCAGGCGGGGTCTGAGCTACCACCACGTCATGTTGTGACCCAATGACGATGGGTGCGACCGCCGCCAGCACCAGCAAGGCAACCCAGGCCCTTCTGGACATCGGACCCCACATCTCGGTCCCCACCCTAACAGAGTCCCTGCCTCGCTCAACCGGGATTCGCAAACGCAAGGGAAATTCGTACCACCGTGCCGCCCAGGAGGTGAATTGTCGACATCGGTGCGATTCCGAGCACGCCACCAATGACCCACCCTCGGGCCGGCCTTTCCGCCGCAGCCAGGCCGGCGCTGCCTGTCGCCGGCGGGGTGGGAGCGAACGCTGCCGGCCCGGGAATCCGCTCCCCTGCGACGGCCTCTACGGGAGTCGAGGTGGGTACGGTCTCCCGAGCACACACCCGCATCACGAAGCGCACCTCCGCACGAGGTCCATGGAGCTCCACCGTCGCCCGTGCCGACGGCGGGGTCTCGACCGCGAACGCGACGCCGCCAGAGCAGGTGAGGGCCGTATCCGTCCCCAACAACTGCCGCACCTCGTACGACCCGTACGGGAGCAGCGGAGTCGTGGCCCGGCCCGGGCCGTCGGCGTCTCCTGCAGCAGTGACGGTCGTGACGACGCTCCCATCCTCGTCGACGATGGCGAACGGCCACGTCCGCGACGAGCCAGGCACCGCATCCTCGAGTACGAGCTCCACCGCGATCCGACCGGCGAGGATCGCCTCCACGCTTGCCGAAGCGGTCGCCCCGCTCGCCTCGACGGTCAGGGTGACGGGCCCAGGCCGGTCCGCACGCACGTACGCCACGGCCTCGTGGACCCCCTGGGCCGACTCGTTCGGAGCGAGGGCGCCCACCAGGGCGCCCCCGTCCACACGGTAGGAGAGGTCGAGGCTGGCAGCGTCCGCGCCTTCGATGCGTACGTAGAAGGGGATCTCTTCGCCGACGCCGTATCGGTCTTGCGGGGCCGTCACGAGGACATGCAGCGCGGGCTGCGCCCCGGCGTCTTCGGCGGAGACCACGGGAACAGAGAAGGGAAGAAGCAAGAGGAGGGCGCCAAGCGCCGCTCGGGCGAACCGCGTCGCCTGCACAGGCCGTTCCCTTTCTCTCCCCGCCGCGTCCACGAACGGCCACGGTTCGTGGACACGACGTGAATGTACCGCCGCCAGCTGCGGCCCGCCATAGGAGCCGCGTTAGAGTTCCACCGCTCGAAGTTGCGCGAGGCGGCGGGCGGGAGGATAGTCGAGACAGGACGGGAGCAGATTCGGAACGGAGGACGTTCGTGGGCAGAGCACGACCCCGGCGACTCATTCCCGGCCTCTTCCTGCTCCTTGCGGTGGCGAGCCTCGCCGCCTGCGGTGGGGGAGAAGACACCGCCGTCACCCCCGGCACGAGCACGGCTTCGACGAGCGTGGGGACAGAGACCCCCTCCGCGACGGAGACCGTGTCGCCCGAGCTCACCGCTCTCCGGAGCTCGTGGGAGCGCGTACGCGCCGCCCCACACACAGCGTGGTACGACCTCGACATCGACTCGGGCGAGCCGCGGACCACCCTCCAAGGCACGCTGCGGGCCGTGCTCGCCCTCCCTCGGCTGACGATAGCGTTCGAGGGGCAGAGCGGCGCGGGCCAGCTCCTGGACTTCCTCTACATCGAGACCGAGGATGCGCGGTACGTGTGCAACGTCATCGACACGCGCAGCCAGTGCCTGGTCCTCGACCAGCCATCCGGGGCCCTGGGAGAGATCCTCGATCAGCTGCGCGTTCCGGACTGGGTCGATCGGATTACCCGGGCGAACGTGTCTGTCGCGCGAACGGGTCAGGAGACGGTCGCCGGCGTCGCCAGCGAGTGTTTCGCCTTCGAGGGGGGGGAGGCACGGGGAACGCTGTGCCTCGGTATCGACCTACCGGCAGTGACCCGCCTCGAGGGAACGATCACGGGAACGGAGGTGCGCATCGAGCTGACGCAATACTCGCCGGATGTGCCGCCAGATGCCTTCGAGCCGCCGTACCCGGTCTCGAGGAGCGGAAACTAGGAGCCTGCGTCGGCCGGCCGAGGATCGGAACGAGCCCCCGCCAGCCGCCGCTTCTCGCGGCCCCAGCCAGCAAAGGAGGAAAGAAGCATGCGAAAACTCTTCGCACTCATTCCGTTGCTCGCGCTCGTCACGACGGCCGTGCTCCTGGTGGCATGTGGCGGCGACGACGACTCCGACTCTCGCACGCCCGCAGCCGCCGACGAAGCGGCGACCGAAGCGAGCGGCCAGGACGAGGGTTCCACGGAAGACGGCACGAGCGACGCCGGGGACAGCGAGGCCAGTGAGGAAGAGGGTGGACTCGACTCCCTCACTTCGTTGCGCGAGCGGGCCTCCGCCTTCGAGAACGAGACGGTTCGCGTGGCGTACCGGATCGAGGGCGAGTCACCGGACGCGAGCGGAACGTTCACGGGAACGCTCGATTTCGCGCAGAAGCCGCCGAAGGCGCGATTCGCCATCTCCATGGAAGCGAGCGAGGAGGAGCTCGACGGCTTGCCGGGCGAGTTCATCTTCATCATCACCGAAGACACGGCCTACTGGTGCGGCGAGGGAGAGTGCCTGAAGTTCACCGGCGGGGAGGCCGAAGAGGACATACCCCTCGACATCGTCGACACCCTCAACGTAGGCAACATCGTGGAGGAGATTGCCGCTCAGGATGACGACGTCTCCATCCGGAAGGTCGGCGACCGCACGGTGGCGGGGCAGCGCTCCGATTGCTACGAGGTGGAAAGCCCCACCCAGGGCAGCGGCACCATCTGCGTCACGAAGGAGCACAACATCTTCTCATACCTCGAGGGTGAGTTCGAGGGAGAGCGGGTGAAGTTCGAGCTCGTCGAGTTCTCGCAGTCGGTGCCGGACGACCTGTTCGAGCCCCCGTACCCCGTGACCGAGTTCAGCTCCGGGACCCCGGAATCGGGCGACTGAAGGAGGCCGATGCCCGCGGGGCATGGGTTTCATCGAAGCGATGTCTTGGACGCCCGTGCCCCGCGTGGCGTACCTTGCATGACGAAGCCTGTTGACGGGGGAGCGTCGTGAGCGCACCGCGGACGATCGTCGAAAAGATCTGGGAACAGCACGTCGTGCACCGCGAGGAGGGGAAGCCCGACCTCCTGTACATCGACCTGCATCTGGTCCACGAAGTGACGTCGCCGCAAGCGTTCGAGGGGCTGCGGTTGGCGGGCCGGAAGGTGCGCCGGCCGGACCTCACCCTGGCGACCGTCGACCATAACGTCCCCACGATCGACCGGGACAAGCCCTGGGCCGACCCGCTCTCGGTCCAGCAGGTCGAGGCGCTCCGGCGGAACTGCGCCGAGTTCGGCATCCCGCTCTTCGGCGTCGAAGACCGGCGGCAGGGGATCGTGCATGTCATCGGCCCCGAGCAAGGCCTCACCCAGCCGGGGATGACGATCGTCTGCGGTGACAGCCATACCTCCACGCACGGAGCCTTCGGCGCTCTCGCTTTCGGCATCGGCACCTCCGAAGTGGAGCACGTCCTTGCGACCCAGACGCTCCCGCAGGTGAAGCCGAAGACGATGGCCATCGAGGTGAACGGGACCCTCGGCAGAGGGGTGACGGCCAAGGACGTCATCCTCGCCATCATCCGGAAGATCGGCGTCGCGGGAGGCGTCGGCCATGTGATCGAGTACCGCGGCGAGGTCATCCGCTCCCTTTCCATGGAAGGGCGCATGACCATCTGCAACATGTCGATCGAGGCGGGCGCTCGCGCCGGGCTCGTCGCTCCCGATGAGAAGACGTACGCCTACATGGAGGGCCGGCCGTACGCCCCCAAGGGGCGCGACTGGGAGCGGGCGCTCGAGTTCTGGCAGTCCCTGCCAACGGACGAAGGCGCGGCCTTCGACCGCGTCGTGGAGCTCCGGGGAGAGGAGATCGAGCCGTTCGTCACCTGGGGGACGACGCCGGCCCAGAGCGTGCCCGTGACGGGCAAGGTCCCCGACCCCAGCGAGTTCGAGGACCCGAAAGCTCGCGAGGCGGCGGAGCGTGCCTTGCGCTACATGGACCTGGAGCCGGGGACGCCGATCCAGGAGATTCGTATCGACCGCGTGTTCATCGGCTCCTGCACGAACTCCCGCATCGAAGACCTGCGCGCAGCCGCGGAGGTCGTGCGGGGGAAGAAGGTCGCCCCGTGGGTACGGGCGATGGTGGTGCCAGGGTCGGGGCTCGTGAAGTGGCAGGCGGAGCAGGAGGGGCTCGACCGCATCTTCAAGGAGGCCGGCTTCGAGTGGCGCGACGCGGGCTGCTCGATGTGCCTGGGCATGAACCCCGACATCCTCATGCCGGGAGAGCGGTGCGCGTCCACCTCGAACCGGAACTTCGAGGGTCGCCAGGGGCCCGGAGGCCGGACGCACCTCGTGAGCCCGCAGATGGCCGCTGCAGCCGCCATCGCAGGCCACTTCGTCGACATCCGGGAGTGGGAGTGAAGCCATGCGAAAGTTCGAGGTGGTCCAGGGGCGCGTCATCCCCCTCATGCGGGCCGATGTCGATACGGACCAGATCATCCCCGCCAAGTACCTGAAGCGCATCGAGCGCACCGGGTTCGGCCAGTTTGCGTTCGAGGCGTGGCGGAAGGATCCGGACTTCGTCCTCAACCGCCCGGAGTACCAGGGAGCTCCGATCATGGTGACGGGGCCGAACTTCGGCTGCGGCTCCTCCCGCGAGCACGCGCCGTGGGCACTGGAGGACCTCGGGATCCGCGCGATCATCGCTCCCTCCTTCGCCGACATCTTCCGCAACAACTGCGCGAAGATCGGGCTCCTCACCGTGGTCCTCTCCCAGGAAGACTGCGACTGGCTCGGCCGGCGGGCCGAGGAGTCGCCGACATCCGAGCTGGTGGTGGACCTGCCCGCTCAGGAAGTGCGCACCCCGGACGGGTCCTGGCGCCGCACGTTCGAGATCGACCCCTTCGTGAAGCATTGCCTGCTCGAGGGTCTGGACCAGATCGGCCTCACCCTGCTGCACGAGGAGAAGATCGCCGAGTACGAGCGCAACCGGTGGCCGCTCTTCCCGCGCACACGGGAGCCGGTAGAAACTGCCTAGGGAGGGGAGCGATGCAGCGACGTCCCTCCTTCCGAGCAGTGGTCTCCAACTGGCGCACGTACGAGGCGCCGTTCTGGACGAAGCTGCGCCTGGCGGCACGGAACAACTGGACCAAGCTCCGGACGCGCCGGAACTGCTGTGGCCACGAAGGGGAGCCGGGCTGCTGAGTGGCGGAAGAGCGGCCCGGTTCGGGCCGCGAGGGCGGAGCGTAGCGACCACCGGCCAGGGGCGTACGCCCCGCTTGTCGAGAACGGTCGCGAGCGTCCACGCTCAAGGGCATGGTCGAACGGCCCGCACGAGGACGTCTCGGATGTCTCTTCGCGCTCAGCATCGACGTCCCCGGGCCGCTCACGCCGCGGACGCCAGAGCCCACCCCCTGGCAGTTCCCTCGCGTCGAGCAGCGGACCGAGACGGTCATCCTGGAGGGAGGCGACTTCGAGCCGGGGACGCTCCTGGCGGCGTATCGCGCCGGGTTCTTCCCCTGGCCCCACGACGGACAGGACTTCCTCTGGTTCTCCCCTGCCCGGCGCGCCGTCTTCCTGCCAGGCTCGTTCCACGTTTCCCGGCGTCTCGCCCGGAGGCTCCGCCAGCATCGCTTTCGCCTCAGCGTGAACGAGGCCTTCGGGGCAGTCATCCGCGCGTGCGGCGAGCGGAGGGAGGGCACGTGGATTACCCCGCAGTTGCGCGCAGCCTTCGAGCGGATGCACGAGCTCGGCTGGGCACACAGCATCGAGGTGTGGAGCCTGGAGGGAGCCCTCGTGGGAGGGGTGTACGGCCTCCGTATCGGGGGCTGTTTCTTCGCGGAGTCGATGTTCCACCGGCAGACCGATGCCTCGAAGATCGCCCTCGCGGCGCTCATGCGGCTCTGTCTCGACGCCGGTGTCCGGCTCGTCGATGCGCAGCTCCCCACCCCACACCTTCTCTCGCTCGGCGCGCAGGTGTGGCCGCGAGAACGGTACCTGCGCATGCTCGAACCGCTCCTCGACCTTCCGGTGGAGTTCCCTCCCGCACCGTCCGGAGGGCGCTGAAGGGCGCCGGCTCGCGCCCGAGCCGATTCGTCCCGAAGATGGGCAGAAAGCGCGAAGGGAGGCAGCCGTGGCATCGTTCCGCATCCTCGTGACCCCCGGCGACGGCATCGGGCCGGAGGTGATGGAAGAGGCGCTGAAGGTCCTCGGCAAGGTCGAGCAGGTCTTCGGGCACCGCTTCTCCTACGAGACGGAACTCGTCGGCGGAGCGGCCATCGACCGGTACGGCGTCGCGCTCAGGCCGGAGACGCTGGAGAAGGCCCGCCAGTGCGACGCGGTCCTCTTCGGCGCCGTCGGCGGCCCGAAGTGGGACGACCCTCGTGCGCCGGTACGCCCCGAGCAAGCCATCCTCGGCCTGCGCAAGGGGCTCGGCCTCTTCGCCAACCTCCGGCCCGTTCGCGTCCATCCCGCCCTCGTGGAAAGCAGCACGCTGCGCCCGGAGGTCCTTGCGGGCACGGACCTCGTCGTCATCCGCGAGCTCACCGGGGGCATCTACTTCGGCAAGCCGCAGCGGCGTTGGCTAACGAAGCGCGGCAGGCGGGCAGTGGACACGATGAAGTACGCAGAGCACGAGGTAGCCCGCATCGCGCGCGTGGCCTTCGAGCTCGCCAGGGACCGCCGCCGCAAGGTGACGAGCGTCGACAAGGCGAACGTCCTGGAGTCGAGCCGGCTGTGGCGCGAGGTCGTCTCCGAGGTGGCCCGCGACTACCCGGACGTGGAGCTCGAGCACCTGCTCGTCGACGCCTGTGCGATGCACCTCATCCGGCGGCCGAGCACGTTCGACGTCATCGTCACCGAGAACCTCTTCGGCGACATCCTCACGGATGAGGCTGCGATGCTGTCAGGCTCGATGGGCATGATGCCCTCCGCGAGCTTGGGTGCCCGCCGGCGGGCGGGGAGGACGTTCGGGCTGTACGAGCCCATCCACGGGAGCGCACCAGACATCGCCGGCCAGGGCAAGGCGAACCCCCTCGGGATGATCTTGAGCGCCGCCATGATGCTGCGCCTCTCCTGCGGCCTGCCGGAGGCAGCGGACGCCGTCGAGCGGGCGGTCGACGAGGCCGTGGCGGCCGGGCTGCGAACTCCTGACATCGCTCGCCCGGGAGAACGAACGGTGACGACGGCGGCCATGGGAGACGCGGTAGCAGAGCGGGTTCGTCGCTGAACAACCCACTACCTGCCTAGTGAAGGGCCGATCGTCGGCGGCGTCGGTCCCGTCCTCCTGGTACACTGAGCGTGCCAAGGCGTTGTATACAATCCCGCGGACTTCGCGGAGTTCGACGTAGGAGAGGGACCGGACAGTGACCCAGCAAGTGCAGATCGCTCGCGGACTCGAAGGGATTTACGTCACCGAGACGAAGCTCTGTCGCATCGATGGTCAGAAGGGCGAGCTCGTCTACGCCGGTTATGACATCTACGAACTGGCGGAGAAGTCCTCGTACGAAGAGGTCGCCTTCCTTCTCTGGAACCTCCGCCTCCCAACGAAGGCGGAGCTGGATGAGCTGAAGGCGCGGCTGAAGCGCGAGCGAACCCTCTCCGACCTCACGCAGCGGATCCTGCGGGAGATCGTCGGCCAGATCCGGCCGATGCGATCCCTGGAGATCGCCGTTATCATCGCCGGCGCGCTCGACCCGAAGTCGAGCGACCTCTCACAGGAGCAGCTTCGCATTACGGCCGCACGCCTGGCGGCGCAGATGCCGACGGTCATCGCCACCTACCACCGCCTCCGGCAGGGGCTGGAGCCGGTGCCCCCGCGCGACGACCTCGACCACGCGGCGAACTTCCTCTGGATGCTCCGAGGCGAGGAGCCGTCGCCGCTCGAGCAGCGGGTGTTCGACGTGGCCATGATCCTCCACGCCGAGCACGAGATGAACGCGTCGACGTTCGCCGCCATCGTCACCGCTTCCACCCTCAGCGACATGTACTCCGCCATCGCCTCTGCCATCGGCACGCTGAAGGGCCCCCTCCACGGAGGCGCCAACGAGGCCGTCTTCCGGATGCTCGAGGCGATCGGCGACGAGTCGAACATCCAGCGGTACGTCGACGACCTGGTTTCGCGGGGAGAGCGGGTGATGGGCTTCGGCCACCGCATCTACAAGACGACCGACCCGCGTGCGATCATCCTCGAGCGGCTCGGGGAGGAGCTCGCGAAGACCTCGCCGGAAGCACACTGGTTCCGGATCTCCCAGAAGCTTCGCGACTACCTGCTCAAGAAGTTCGAAGGCCGGCCGCTCTACCCGAACGTCGACTTCTTCAGCGCATCCGTCTACCGGATGCTCGGCATCCCGGCCGACCTGTACACGCCGATCTTCGCCATGGCTCGTGTCGCCGGGTGGACGGCACACCTGCTCGAGCAGTACGCGGACAACCGGCTCGTGCGACCGAACGCCCTCTACGAAGGGGCGGAGCACCGCCCGTACGTGCCGTTGGAGCAGCGCGCCTGACGCGCAGGAGCCGATCTGGCCTGAAGTAAGGGCGCCGTCACGGCGCCCTTACTCTTCGTCGATTGGCGGGCCGAGGGGCCGGATCTGCTCCACGCGCAGCCGCTCCTCCAGCTCCTCCCCTTCCAGCTTGCGGAGCTCCCGAAGCCGGGCCTCCTCCTCCTCGCGACGCTCCCGCTCCTCGGGGGTCTCGACCACCAGGCCCCCTTGCTCGTCGGTGAGGAACGTCACCTCCATGGGCGAGCCGAGCACCCCGTACCGGTTCCCGCCGAGGTAGACGAGGGGCGAGTACTCCGGATCCTCCAGCTTCCAGGTCGCGACGTACGCTTCGTCGAGCGCTTGGACCTTGACGACGCGGCCCACGTACAGATCGTGATCGCCGATCCGTTCCACCCGCTCCAGGCCGCACTCGATCCACGCGAGGCACCCGTCGATGAGCGGCGCGTCCACCCGGAGAGCACGGAACGTCTCCAGCCGGGCGGCGTCGATCTTGTTCGTGTCGATGCCGGTGATGCTGCCGAGGAACGCCACGTGTTTGGCGAGGCGCGGACCGGGGATGTTGAGCGCGAACTCCTCGCTGTGCCGGGCCATGAGGCCCGTCAGCCGGTCGGGATGGAGTACGCAGCCGATGAAGGGGGGCTCGATGGAAAGGGGAACGGTCCACGCCACAGGAGCGGCGTTGACCATTCCCCGCCACGCCACCGTCATGATGACGACCGGCCCCGGGTTCAGGAGGCGCCGAGCATCGGCCTCGTCACAGAGCCGGCGCACCATGGCGCCCCTCGCCTCGTCCTACGACTGTCCGTTGCGGTGCGCCCGCCGCCAGCGGAGGTACTTCCAGTAGGAGAGGAGCTCGGGCAGATCCTCCGGATGCCGCTCGAGCTCTTCGATGAGCGAGGCGATCTCGCTGTCGCGGACGTACAGCATCTCGCCGTCCTCACCGAGGAAGTAGTGGAGAGGACGGTTCAAGATGCGCGCCACGTTCAGCAGCATGTCGATGCCCACCGACCGCTGCCCCGCCTCGTAGAGGCTGATCGCGCTCTGCGTGGTGTTCAGCAGCTGCGCCAGCTGGCCCTGGCTCATGCCGGCATCCCGCCGAGCCGCCCTGATGCGAGCACCGAGCATCGCCGAAACTGGTGGCTTCCCGGACTCCGTTTGCGCCTTGCCCATCGACCGACTCTCCATTCCTTCCGAAGTTGTCATTTCTCGTTGTCTATGAGGCCATCCCAGGCCCCATATGCGATTGTGAAATAGCGTACGAGCCCCCCGACATTCGGTCAAACGGGCTAATCGTGTGGACACTCCGAAGGAAATCCCTAATGACCGAGGGAGAGTCGGGCGGCGAGCGCTTCCGGCAGCCCCGCCGCGCGAATCCGCTCCTGGGTCAGCGCAATGGGGTACTCCAGCCGGTGAATCGTGGCCCAGCCCTCCGCCAGGTCCAGGATCGCGTAGCTTGCTCGCGGGTCACCGTCCCGCGGCTGGCCCACGGAGCCAGGATTGAGGCAGAGCTGGTCGTCGCCGAGGGGAATTCGCTGGCCAGGGACCGGGCGTTCGACCGCGATCTCGCCTCCCCTTTCGCGCAGCAGCAGCGGCACGTGCGTGTGCCCCACCAGGCTCAGCGGGGTGCGCTGGCGCTCGAAGTGTGCTCGTGCCGCCTCGTACGTGATGAGGTACTCCCAGAGCGGCTCCCGCAGCGTCCCGTGAACGAGCGTGACCTCGCCGAGCTCCAGCACCGGTGGAAGCCCCCGCAGGAACGCCCGCGTGTCCTCCTCGATGGCGTTCGCGGTCCACTCGGCAGCCGCGGCGGCGACGGGGTTGAAGTCGGCGGTCGTGAGGATGCCCACGGCCGCGGCATCGTGGTTTCCCATGACCGCAGCGCAGTCGCGGGCCTTCAGCTCCCGCACCACGGCATCGGGGTCAGGCCCGTACCCGACGATGTCCCCCAGCACCCAGACGCGCTCTGCCCCTTCCCGCTCCGCGTGCTGGAGCACCGTCTCGAGGGCGGGCAGGTTGGCGTGGACGTCCGCCAGGACTGCGACCTTCACGGCTGACAAGCTATCACGCGCGCGTGGTCAGCAGCGGCCCCGTTGGTATGCTGGCTCCGTGGAGTCCCTCGAGTTCGTCTCGCACCACGAGGAAGAGACGCGGAGCATCGGCGAGCGAATCGGGCGGCTGCTCCGCAGAGGGGACGTCGTTCTCCTGGCCGGGGACCTGGGAACGGGAAAAACCTGCCTCACCCAAGGGATCGCGCGCGGGCTAGGGGTACGCGCGACCGTGAACAGCCCTTCGTTCGTGCTCATGAACGAGTACGAGGGACGAGAGCGACTGTTCCACGTCGACCTCTACCGCATCGAGGACGTCGAGGAGCTCGACGACCTCGGGCTCTGGGACTATACGGAGCGGGGAGTGCTCGTCGTGGAATGGCCCGAGCGCGGAGCAGACCTGATCCCGGGAGAGGGACTCGTCATCGAGCTTCGTTACGGCGACCAGGAGCGGGAGCGCCGGTTTCGCTTCATCCCCCGGGGTCAGCGCGGGACCGACCTGCTGCAGGCCCTCGCTGGAGCGGAGTGAGTGCGCCGCCTCGCCATCGATACGGCCTCCGAGCGGCTGACGGTGGCGCTCCTCGAGGACGAGGGGCCGGCGGTGGTTCGCTCTCCCGAGCCCTCGGCAGCGCACGCGCAGCTGCTCATCCCCACGATCGAGGAGCTGCTGCACGGTGCCGTTCCAGATGAGATCGTCGTCGTGACCGGCCCCGGGAGCTACGCGGGGCTGCGCGTGGGCATCGCCACGGCCGAAGCGCTGGGCATGGGGTGGAAGATCCCCGTCCGAGGAGTGAGCACGCTGGAGGCAGTGGCGACGGCGGCCTTGCAGCGCGGAGCCTCGCTCCCGCTCACTGCCATCCACCCTGCGGGCCGGCGCGAGTTCGCCGTCCAGCTCTTCGCCGAAGAGCGATCGCGGGAACCTGTTCGCCCGGTGGCATCGGAGCACCTTGCGACGTTGCCGCACCCGCTCGCCGGCGAGGGGGCCGCAGCCCTCGGCGGCATCGAAGTCCTCCCTGCGGAGCGGGTGGTCGCCGCTCTCCTGCGCGCGGCGCAGGGGCTCGCCGGTAGCACCGACGCCGTGTACCTTCGGGAACCGCACGTCACGCTCACCCGTGCCCGCTGGTGGCGGGAGCGCCAGCGGAGCCGGGGCACCGGTACGACGGAGGAGGATGACCGTTGAAGCTCGAACGGACGCTGGTGCTCGTGAAACCGGACGCGATGCAGCGGGGGCTCGCCGGCGAGATCCTCGCTCGCCTCGAACGGCGCGGCCTGCGGCTCGTCGGCCTCAAGCTCATGCGCGTGAGCGACGAGCTGGCGCGGCGGCACTACGCCGAGCACGAAGGGAAGCCGTTCTTCCCCGGGCTCATCGAGTACATCACGAGCGCCCCCATCGTCGCCGCCGTCTTCGAGGGACCGAACGCCGTGCGGGCGGTTCGCCAGACCGTGGGAGCGACGGACCCGACGGAGGCGGCGCCCGGCTCGATTCGCGGCGACTTCGGACTGGAGAAGGGCCGGAACCTCGTCCACGCGAGCGACAGCCCCGAAAGCGGCGAGCGGGAAGTGGCGCTGTTCTTCCGCCCCGACGAGCTCGTCGCCTGGGAGCGCAGCACGGACCGCTGGGTGTTCGAATAACGCCGCGCTATGGACCCGGCCCGCGTCGCCTACTGCCCCGCGTGCGGGACGCGGATGGGAACGGCCGAGCGAGGAGGCCGCCTGCGTCCCGCCTGCCCCGCGTGCGGGCTCGTGTACTTCGCTAGCCCAGCGGTCGGGGTCGCCGTCATCGTCGAGGACGAGCAGGGCCGAGTGCTGCTCGGCCGGCGCGCGCGCGGCCGCCATGCGGGGCTCTGGTGCATCCCCTGCGGTTACGTCGAGTGGGGCGAGGAGGTCGAGGCCGCCGCGGTTCGCGAGTTCGCCGAGGAGACCGGACTGCTCGTGGAACTCACCGGCATCGAGGCCGTGAAATCGAACTTCCACGACCCCGAGCGCCTCACCGTGGGGATCTGGTTTCGGGGGCGGGTCGTGGGCGGCACGCTTCGGCCCGCCGACGGAGAGCTGAGCGAGCTCGCCTACGTGGACCCCGCTACTCCGCCCCAGCTCGCGTTCCCGACGGACGCGGAGGTCCTTGCCGAGCTCGCCCGCCGCATGAGTGGCCAGTAGCGGAAGAGCACCTTCCCCTCCACGAGGCTGGCCGGTACGGGGCCGAACGTGCGGCTATCCGTGCTGTCCGCCAGATTGTCCCCCTCGGCCCAGACCTGCCCGTGCAGGTCGACGCGCACGACCCGCTTCACGAGCTCCCGCTCAGGCTGGCGAGGGTCCCGGAGGACGACGATCTCCCCTGGTCGGGGCAGCCGCTTCCGGTACGCCGCCCGGTCGACGAGAACGAAGTCGCCGGGGAAGAGCGCGGGAACCATGCTCTCCCCGGCGACTTCGTAGCGCCGTATCCGCCGGGCGCTCCATGCCGAGAGCGCGAGGCCCGCAGCGAGAACGGTCCAGTACCTCGCGCGCATCGGTCATCCCGCCCTACGGGTTCGCGAGGTAGAAGGGGACGTCGTTCCGCCCCTTCGTGGCCCAGAAGATGTCGTGGATCTGCCGGATGGTGTCGAGCAGCTCCTCGCCGTTCTTCGGGTCAACCTCGTGCTTGTTCTTCGAGCAGAGCTTCGCCGCCTTCCAGAAGAGGTCGTGGAGGTTCGGGTACTTCTCCAGGTGCTCGGGCTTGAAGTAGTCGTGCCAGAGGATGTCGAGCTCACGCTTGCAGAGCTCGGCCTGCTGCTCCTTGATGGCGATGAAGCGAGCGCGGGTGTTCTCCGTCGCCAGGTCGTTCCCTTGCAGCGCAGCGAGCTTCTTCTCCATCGAAAGCACCGCTTCCGCAGCGATGCGCGCCGCAGCCGGATCGTACACCCCACACGGACCATCGCAGTGGGCGAAGGCCACCCGCTTCGGACGAAGCAACCGTCCCAGCATCTCCATACTTGGCTCCTTTCCGCTTGGGATTCGCACGGGGGTTCGCTCCTGCTCCGGCCCCCGCACGAAAGCAGTATAGCCGCCCGCCCTGCTTCCCCGGCTTGCCAGCCTCCGCGCCTCCGTCTAGCGTGGTTCGCGCGAGGCTCCAGGGAGGATGGAGATGAGCGACGACCGGAAGCTCGAAGTCACGATCACGTACTGTGCCGTCTGAGACTACACCGCGCGCGCCGCGCGGACGGCGCAAGAACTCCTCGACGCGTTCGCCGACCACATCAGCCGCCTCATCATCGTGCCCTCCGGCGGCGGGCGGTTCGAGGTGGAGGCCAACGGCCAGCTGCTCTTCTCGAAGAAGGGGAGCGGTCGATTCCCCGAGATTGCGGAGCTGAAGGAGGCGCTCGCCAAGCTCCTCTAGGCTCTTTCGCCGCCACCGAAGGACCCGCTACGATGTGGCGGCCAGGGAGGGACGGTGCCGGAGGAGACGAAGCGAGTCATTCCGGAAGCGCTCGCACGGGCTTTCGGCCGCGAGCTGCCCCACAGCGAGCCTCGGCTGCTTGCGGGGGGCGCCATGCACGATTCCTGGGCGGTCGATGTGGAGCGCGACGGGGCCCGCGCCGCGCTCGTCATCCGCGTCTCTCCTCGCGGGCGGGCGGATCCGGAGAAGACGGCCCGCGAATTCGTCGTCCTCGCGGCGGCGCACGAGGCGGGGGTCCGCTGCCCTCGCCCCCTCGCGCACGGCGTGGCCGCCTCCGGCGAGGACTTCCTCGTCATGACGCGGATGCCGGGCGACTCCAATCCCCGGGCGCTCGTCACCGCCGACCGCTACGCCGAAGCGAGGCGCCGGCTTCCGGAACAGCTGGCCGAGGACCTCGCGCGCATCCATCGCCTCGATCCAGCGCCGCTGGCGGCGATGCCCGGGGCGCGCGCGCCGGCTCCGGGCGAGGATCCGTTCGTCGCCCTTCGACGGCAAACGGAAGCCGAGTACCGCCAGCTCGCCCTCGACCCGCACCCGGTCATCGAGTGGGCGTTCCGCTGGCTCGATCGAACGGTGGCAGGGCTGCCGAACCCGGAGACCGCTCCGTGCGTCGTACACGGGGACTTCCGTGTCGGCAACATCCTCTACGACGAGGAGGGGCTGACGGCCATCCTCGACTGGGAAGGCACCCACATCGGCGCTCCCGAGGAGGACCTCGCCTGGTTCTGCACTCGGGTCTGGCGCTTCGCGAGACCGGATCTGGAAGCAGGAGGCCTCACCTCCCGGGAAGCCTGGATCGAGGCGTACGAGCGGGCGAGCGGCCGCCGTGTGGACCGCGAGCGGCTCACCGCGTGGGAAGTGCTGCAGAACATCCGCTGGGCCGTGATCACGATGATGCAGGCCCGTGCACACCTGGACGGGCACACGGTCAGCCATGAACTCGCCGCCATCGGGCGCCGAACGGCCGAAACGGAGCTCGAGATCCTGCGCTTGATCGGGGCCGTCGAGAGGGTTCGCCATGCAGGATAGACCGACCGCCGCGGAGCTCCTCGACGCGCTGGCCGCCTTCATGCGAGACCGAGCGGAGCACGCCCGCGACCGGTGGGAGCGGTTCCAGTTCCTCGTGGCGGCGAACTCCCTGGCCATCCTCCGCCGCGAATGGGAGATGGAAGAGGACGCGCGGCTCGCCGAATGGGCCCGCCTCGACCGGCTTCTCGGCCCCGAAGACCCGCCACGGCGCCTGGCTGAGCTCGGCGCGCGCCTTCGGGAGCGGAACGAAGAGCTCTGCGCGCGGATTCGCGCCGGTGTATTCGACGATGACCCGGGCGAGTTGGAAGCGCACCTGCTCGCCACCACGCTCGAGAAAGTGCGCATCGCGAGCCCGGAGGCTGCCCGCGACATCGAGCCAAAATAGGAGGCCGGCATGGACTTCGACATTCCAGAGGACATCCAACAGCTCCTGCACGAGATCGACGAGTTCATCGAGGCAGAGATCAAGCCACTAGAGCAGCAAGACGACAACATCCGCTTCTTCGATCATCGCAGGGAATGGGCCAGAACCGATTGGGAGAATGGCGGCATTCCTCGCAAGGAATGGGAGGAGTTGCTCGCAGAGATGCGCCGCCGCGCGGATCGTGCTGGGTTCTACCGGTACGCCTTGCCAAAGGAGTATGGCGGCCGCGACGGCACGAACCTGGGGATGGCCATCATTCGGGAGCACCTGGCCAGGAAGGGGCTCGGGCTCCACAACGATCTGCAGAACGAGTCTTCAATTGTGGGCAACTTTCCAACGTTCTGGATGTTCTATCACCACGGCACGGAACAGCAGAAGAAGGAGTTCCTCGAAGACATCATCACAGGCAAGAAGCGCGTGGCGTTCGGTCTCACGGAACCGAACCACGGCTCCGATGCCACCTGGCTCGAGACGCGCGCCGTGCGCGACGGGGACGAGTGGGTCATCAACGGCGTCAAACGCTTCAACAGCGGCATGCACAACGCGACGCACGACCTCGTCTTCGCCCGCACGAGCGGCGATGAGGGGAAAGCGCAGGGAATCACCTGCTTCATCGTCCCAACGGACACCCCGGGGGTGAAGGTCGAGTTCCACTGGTGGACCTTCAACATGCCCACGGACCACGCCGAGGTGTCGTTTACGAACGTGCGCGTGCCGAACGACGCCATCCTCGGAAAGGAGGGTGAGGGGCTGGCGCTGGCGAACGTGTTCGTGCACGAGAACCGGATCCGTCAGGCGGCATCGAGCCTCGGGGCGGCACAGTACTGCATCGACCAGTCGGTGGAGTACGCGAAGAAGCGTGTGACCTTCGGGGAGCCGCTCGCGAGGCGCCAGGCGATTCAGTGGCCGCTCGTCGAGCTGCAGACGGAAGCGGAGATGCTGCGCCAGCTCATCCGCCGCACAGCCTGGGAGCTGGACCGCAAGCATCACCTGGAAGTCAGCCACCTGGTGGCGATGTGCAATTACCGGGCGAACCGCCTCGCCTGCGAGGCGGCGGACCGGGCCATCCAGGTGCACGGCGGAATCGGGTACACCCGGCACTTGCCCTTCGAACACATCTACCGCCACCACCGCCGCTACCGGATCACCGAGGGCTCGGAGGAGATCCAGATCCGGCGCATCGCCCAGATTATGTTCGGCTTCGGTCGCCCGCGGGAGCGATGACGAGGGAGGGGAGCGGAGCTCCCCTCCCTCCGCACCATCAGCGCAGCGCGAACCACATCTCGTGCGTCCTGATGGCCCCTATCCGCACGCGGAGGAGGAGGGAGCCGACCTCGTCGGAGGGGACCGACCAGCACAGGTTCCCGCTCACGGCGCCCCCCTTGTACAGCTCCTTGAAGAAATCCAGTTCGTCGGGAACCACTCCGCAGCTGTCGTCGAACCTCGTGTACTCCACGCCCCGGGAGCCGAAGAGCGAGAACTCGAACGGAGCGCCGATGAGCGTGACTGGCTCCTCGTCGCCTGCGTACTGGACCGTCACCCGAGCCATGAGGAACTGACGGCCCTCCGCCGGTGGATCGTTGAACATGTTCTCCGCCAGCACTTGCTCCGTGGCGTCGGGGACGACCTCCTCGACCTTCACGACCCATCCGCCTGCCTCCAGCGCGGTCCCGATGGGCGCCGGGTTCTGCCGCGCCCCGAGCGGCTCGCCAGCTTCATCCCCGCCCGTTGCCTCCACGCCCGTCGTGGTCTGGCCCGCGGCTGGTGACGACACGACCCGCGGCTCGTCGTCGCCGCCGGATCCGAGCGCCACGACTAAGACGAGCACCCCGATGAGGACCGCTCCCGCGGCCAGAACACCAAAACACCCGAAGAACCCGAAACGAAACGCCTTCACCGGAGAACCCTCCCGACGCGTTGTTGGCGGGCGCCGCGATGCACGCGCCCCGTCGAGAGGTTGGAGGACGACCGCGACACCTCCTGTCCGATTTCTTCGTCCCCACTCGCAAAAACGTCGTTCGGCGGACATTCGAACAGGTTCCGACGCCGTCGCTCGCGAGGCTCGCCTCCCGCGAGCTCCACGGAGCTCATCACTGCCTCTGCGCTCCTTCCTCGACGAGCAGCACCCGCGCCTCGTCGACATGCACCGTGGCCGGTCCCGGGTTGCCCACTTTGTTGCAGTTCACTCCAACCTCGAGCTGCGGATACCGATCGAGCTGGGGCATGCCTGGCGGAGCGATGTTCGGCCCTTCCACGCGTAGGTCGAGTTCCCCGTTGACGTACACCTCGGTCACACCCGATTCGTCCCCCGCCAGCTCCATTCGCACTACGACCTCGACCCATTCACCCACGGGCAGCTCGTGCACCCCCTTGGGCGGATCCTCGCGAAGCTCCGGAGGAACGGGAATCCCATTCGCTTCCATCCAGTTCCGAAACTTCCAGTTGATCCGCGGATGGCGATCCGCCGTGAGGATGAGACGGACGCCGGGACCGCCCTTCAATCCGCACCCGCCGCTGCACTCGACGTCCACGAGATGGACGGGGACGAAGGGCTCCCGGAGCAGAACGGCGACGTGGTACTCGACGAGATCGCCAACGCCCACGGGCAGCCCGGCTTTGATGACGGAGTCCTTGCCGCACGTGTATTCGCGATCCTCCGTCCCCGGCCACGCCGTGAACGAAGCGCTTGCCTCGCCGTTGTTCGCCACTTCGTGTGACACGGACCACACCGAGTCGGGGCGGCCCGGGCCCGTCTGCAAGCGGACCGTGTCCCAACCGTTCGCGTCGGCAGCGGCTCCGTTCTCGAACCCGCTCGCGAAGACCTCCACGTCCGCCCCACGATCGTCCCCGCCAGGGACGTCTGGTTCGTTTTCTTCTCCGGTCTCCGGGAGTTGTACTTCGGGCCAGGACGGGGCCGCCCCGTCGCAGCTGGCGAACAGGGCGGCAAGAAGGGCGAGGACCAAGAGCAGCCTAGTCACGGCTACGCACCTCCAACTTGGCATCTCGCCACCTGTGCCATGGCGTCGGAGGTGCGGACGGTGACGCCGTGGGAGGGCTGCAACGAAACCGTCACGACTGAGGGGAAGGGCCACCCGCGCGCAGCGCGTTGCCGGCGCACGGTGTGGGCCCGGTGGGATTCGAACCCACGGCCAATGGATTAAAAGTCCACTGCTCTTCCGCTGAGCTACGGGCCCAGCTCCAGCGTACCCCCCAGCGGGGCGAGCTGGAACCAGAGGCCCTCACCGGCGGGCTCGCAGCACCAGCGCCCCCTGCGAGTGGCCGCTCTCCGCGAAGGCGTGCGCATCCGCCGCTTCCGACAAGGGGAGGACCTGCCCCACCGCCGTCCGGAGCTCCAGGGCTGCCGCCACCTCCCAGAGATCGGCCCCGCCGGGGGCTGTGAGGAGGCATTGGACGCGTGGGCCCCCAACCGCGCGCGACAGCGCGGCTCGCCTGAGCTGCTGCCCCTTGAAGCTCACGTACACCAGGCGCCCATCGGGGCGAAGCGCTCGCCGCACGGCCTCGAACGGCGAACGGCCGAGGACGTCGTAGACGGCTGCGTACCTCCCGGCCTCGAGACCGGGAGCCCAGTCGCTGCGGTAGTCCCACAAGAGGGCGGCCCCGAGCTCATGCGCCACTGCCCGGGAGCGCAGGCTCCCGACGGCGTCGACCTCCACGCCCTCGCTCACGAGGAAGCTCGTCAGCGCCCGCCCGATGGACCCCGAGGCCCCGATGACCAGCACCGGCCCCTCGGAAGCGCGAGGGCTGCGATCGAGGAGCTGCCGGGCGACCACGCCCCCATAGGCGATGGAGGCTGCTTCCTCGTGCGACACCGCGGACGGCTTCCGCGCGACCGTGGCGCCCACGGGAACGTCGACGAACTCTGCGTACGCTCCCATGCCCATACCGAGGTATCCGAACACTTCCTCGCCCGCTCGGAAGGGCGCCCCCTCCCGGGCCTCGCGGACGACGCCGGAGTACTCACTGCCGAGAACGCCGCTCCTGGGCCGCCGCCAGCCGCACTGCTGGCGCGCCGCCAGCCAGAAGGGCCACGGCATGTTGAACGCTGCCGCACCGCGATTGAGAAGGTCCCTCGCGAACAGATCGCCGTAGTTGACCGTGGTTGCCCGCACCTCGACGAGCATGTCGCCGGGACCGAGGCGGGGCTCCGTCGCCTCTGCCGCCTGCAGCACTGCGGGCGGCCCGTATTCTGCATGCCGGATGACTTTCATCGCTCCTGCTTTCCACTCCCACACCGCCCGCGCCGGGCCCGATGGCCGGCGGTTCACGCGGTGCAAGCGTTGCCATTGCTCTACGTTATTGGCTCACGCGGGTGGGCGCAACCAGGGCTGCTACCCCGTGGTAAGCTCGGGGCGATGCAAGCCTGGCTGCGCGTCGACACCTTGCCGGACCTGCGCGACCCCGTCGTCGTGGTCGCGTTCGCGGGCTGGAATGACGCCGCGACGGCGGCCACGAACGCGGCCCGCTTCGTCGTCCGCCGGTTCGGGGCGCGGCGCTTCGCGACCTTGGACCCGGAGCCGTTCTTCGACTTCCGCGAGCACCGGCCTACCGTGCGACTGAACGTGACCGGACAGCGCGAGATCATCTGGCCGGAGACGGAGTTCTTCTACGCGCGGAATCCGTTGGGCCCGCACGACGTGGTGGTCGGCATCGGCGCCGAGCCTGACCTCCGTTGGCGCACCTACGCGAGCGGACTGGTGGAGCTCTTCCAGCAGCTCGGCACTTCGCTCTTCATCTCCCTGGGAGCCCTGCTCGCGGACGTCCCGCACACGCGGCCCGTCCGCGTCACCGGCGTCGCGGCCGACCCGGAAACCGCGGCACGTCTTCGCCTGAGCACCTCGCGGTACGAGGGTCCGACCGGGATCGTCGGAGTGCTCACGGATGCCGTGCGGCGCGCCGGCCTGCCGGCGATGAGCCTCTGGGCGAACGTCCCCCACTACATCACCACGGCGATGAACCCCCCGGCGACGATGGCCCTCCTCGAGCGGCTCCAAGAACCGCTCGGGATCACGTTCGACCTCAGCGACCTCCAGCGGGCGAGCGAACGGTTCGTGCGCGAGGTGAACGCGGCCATCGCGGCCAACCCCGAGGTGCAGGCGTACGTACGCCAGCTGGAAGCGAACCTGGACCAGGCGCAAGCGGCCGAGTCAGAGGCGAGCCTGCCGCCGGCGAAGGAGATCCTCCTCGACATCGAAGAGTTCCTGCGCCGGCAGCGGCCCGACCAGAACGAGGAGCCCTGAGGCTCAGATCCCGAAGCTGAGCCCGAGCTGCCCCTTGATGTGGTTGATCTCACCTAGGTGCATGAACCCGTGCGTCATCACGACCTGCCGGAGCACCTTCCCGCGGGACATCTCCCCGAGCGGCTTGATCATCTGGACGAGCTCCAGCTCCTCCAGCGGCACGTTCTTCAGATATTCGATGGCCGACTTGCCCACCTCCACCCCGTACTCGCAGAGGAGAGCAGGGTCGTTGATCGTGATCTTCCGGGCCTCCTCCAAGCTCATGCCCGTCCCCTGATCGACCTTCGGGAGCCCCATCCGCTCACAGTACCCGGCAGCGAGCCACACCGGCGGCTTCCGGTTCTGAAGGACGAAGTTCACGATGTTGTCTTCCGTCCGGAAGATGTGCCAGGCGTTGAACCCGATACTCACCGTGTTCCCCGGCGGCAGCCAGTTCACCTGGTCCGCCGTCAGCCCTTCCAGCGCCTTCACGGTCCATTCGTTCAGCTGTTCGATGCCATCGATCAGCAGTTCGCGGACGTCCACGGTTCCCTCCTCTAGCGCAGCGACTCGGTTTCGTTCCGAAACCTTGCGCAGTCTACCGGGTCTCTCCGGCGCTGGCGACTCGGCGATCGTGCGCACGAACGATGGCGTACAACGCCTCCATCGTGGGCGCCTGCACGCCGAGCGCCCGCGCGCGCCGAACCGGGTTCCCGAGGATCGCCTCGACCTCGAGAGGCCGACGCTGCTCGAAGTCGACGAGCATGCTCGTCCGATACGGCCCCAGCGCGACCGTCTGGGCGAAGAGACGCGTGACGACGTCGTCGGCCGCGAACCGCCCCTCGCCGCCGCGAGCAGCGAGGTCGGCGTTGGCGGTCGCCACCACCTCGCGCATTGCACGCTCCGCCAGCCGCCGGAGCTCCTCGTCGCCCAAGATCGTGGCCGTGTCGACACCGCCCGCGGCAACGCTGAGCCCGTTGAAGGGCACGTTCCAGCACAGCTTCTCCCAGCGAGCGTAACGGAGGCTCGGAGCGACCACGGCTTCCAGGCCCGCGCTTCGGAAGAGATCTGCGATCGCCTCGGCCTCGTCCCGGTGGTCGAGCACGTGCCCGACGGTGACACGGCCGTAGGCCACGTGGCGGACGATGCCGGGGCTCGTCCGGTGAACGCCGACGAAGGCCATGACCCCGAACACCCGCTCGGGGCCAAACCGCTCGGCGAGCGGAGCCTCCACGTCGAGGCCGTTCATGAGGGCCGCGACTCTCGTGCCGGGCCCTACCGCGGGAGCGCACAGCTCCGCTGCCACATCGAGCGCGGTGGTCTTGAGGGTGCAGAGGAGGACGTCCGCGGGAGGGTCTACTGGCTCCCCGTACGGGACCGCGAGCACCGACGAGAGGCGAAGGTCGCCATCGGGGCTGTGCACCACGAGCCCATGCTGGCGAAGCGCCTCAAGCTCCCTCCTGGCAACGAAGATGACCTCGTGCCCCGCGGCCGCCAGCCGGGCCCCGTAGAACAGGCCAACGGCACCGGCTCCCACAATGACCACGCGCGTCACGGCGGTCACTATAGCGAGCGGGACGGCGAACGCCACGGGTTGACGCCGCGCAGGCAGAACGGAAAAGCTGAGGCCAGCCTGCGAGGGTCGACAACGATGAAGCACGCCAGCACGAATGAGGAGCCGGCAAGCTGGATCACACTAGGCGCCGCCAGCAAGCTGCTCGGCGTCAGCGAGTCCACCATCCGCCGCTGGGCCGACCGGGGCGAGATCCGCTCCTACCGCACCGCCGGAGGCCACCGGCGAGTGGCGGAGGAGGACGTCCGCCGCATCGTCGAGCACGGAGGCGGTGCCCCGACGAAGAACTCGGAACGAATCGAAACACTGACGCTCGCCCGCGTGCGGCGCCGCTTGGCCCGCTCGCGCAGCACCCCGCAGATGTCATGGCTCACAGCGCTCGGGGAGGTCGACCGTGAACGGCTTCGCCTCCTGGGCCGCCAGCTCGTCGATCTCTTCTCCCGCGCCATCGCGGCAGGAACCCGCGCCGACCGGTACACGGCTGACGCCCGCGCCATCGGACGGGAGTACGGCCGCGTGCTCGCGGGCGCAGGAGTGGGGGTTGCCCGCGCTGTCACTGCCTTCAACAGGTTGCGGCACTCCCTCGAAGAGACCGCCTCCCAGATCGCGGCCGAGAGCGGGCTGTCGCTCGAGCGGACGATCGAGGCGCTCGAGCAGGTCCTCGGCCTCGCCGACATCGTCGTCGAAGGCATGGCCGAGGTGTACGACGAGCGGCTGGGTCAGGCCGGGTCCATCAGCTCTCGGAACCCGTAGGGGCGGTGCGGGCCGACCACCAAGAGCTCGAACACCCCGATACCATCTCGCCCATCGCTCCGCGCCCGCACGAGGTGCTGCACGTGCGGGTGCTCGAGCGGGTTCGCCTGCGAGAGCTCCAGCTCCGTCCCGTCGACGACCAGCTCCCCTTTCCACATCCCGTGTCCCCACTCACGGTCGCCGTAGCCGATGCCGCGCATGAGGAAGGTCGCTACCGGCTCGAGCTCGATTTCCACCAGCTCGCCGTCCCGTCGCCGCAGCACGATCGTTCCGCCCGCCAGATGGCGGGTGCCCGGCCGGAATCGGAGCGCGTGCTCGACCGCACACTCCTCGACCTCTTCACCAGGCAGGAGCGCCAGGAGCGCCCCGGAAGCGTGCCAGGGGTGTCCATCGGCGTCTTCGGAAACGGTGTAGTGCACGCAGCGGTCCGCGAAGTGCAGGGGGGCCCAGTTCCAGAAGAACTGCGGCGGGCCCGGCGGCGGCGCACCTCGTGGGTCGCCGCCGCCCACGGGGCGGATCCCCCAGGAGTGGTCACGGGTGCCCAGCCAGCGTTTCCCGTCCAGCTCGAGCCTCGTCCCGTCAAGCTCGAAGGAACCTGCCCAGCTTCCGTGCTGCGTGACGCGGGTGTAGTCCATGACTACCGCCCCCACGTGGTTCCGCCGGAAGAAGTGCGGCTCCAGGAACGGCACGGCCCGGGCGCGAAATTCGAGCTCCGCCGCAAGCCCCCACTCGTTCTTCGCTACCTGGACGCCCAGGCGCCGGAACGGCTCGAGAATCGAAACGGCGATCGGGCCGACGCGGCTTTCCATCCTGTCCCCGAGGCGCGCGGACGCCCGCACCACGCGCTGGCGGCCGTCGTGGAGGACGGAGAACGCGGCATCGATGACACCGAGGTTCGGGTACACACCCATGGCCAGCGCGAAGTACCACTCCCCATCGGCGCTGTAGCCGTTGAAGAAGTAGCGGTCGTAGAAATTGCGGTCGCTCGTGGCCGGGTGCGCAACCGGCCACGGCGATTGGTGGATCAGGTACTCGTCTCCGCTCGTGAGCATGTTCACCCTCCTTGGCCGAGCGGATCCTAACGGCTCCCTTGCCTCCGGGCGTATGCTGATGTGTAGCGACACGCATCCGAACCACTCGACCCCGAAGGAGGTGACTCGATGGCCATCCTCGATCGCGCGCGGTCCCTGGCCGGGACCCTCGGGAAGACCGCACAGAAGGGCGCTACCCGCGCGAAGCTTGAGCTCGACATTCGAAACCTCGAAGGGAAGCTGAAGAACGAGTACGCGCAGCTCGGCCGAGTCGTGTACTCGCAGCTGAAGTCCGGTGAGTCCGTGGCCCCGAGCCACCCCGACGTCGCCGCCAGCGTGCAGGCCATCGACGCGCTCCAGCAGCAGCTTGAAGAGAAGCGGGCCGAAATCGAGCGCGTCAAGGAGGACAAGGAAGGCGAGGAGGAGCAGCAGGGGAGCTGAGGCTCGCCTCCGGCTCAGCCGAGCGCGACGACGAGCGCCCGCGCCAGGCTCGCCGCTATTGCCACGGCGAGGAGCGTCGTGAGGAAGAGCGGCACGAGGTACCAGCGTTCCAACCGCTGGTACTCGAGCGGGAGGATGGCCTCGGCCGTCCCGAGGGCGCCGGCCGTGGCGAGCCACGCGAGCCTCCCGGCGGCTGAGCCAACGTTCCAGGAGCCCAGGAGAAGGGCGAGCAGCGCAACCGTCGCCAGGACGCCCATCCGCCCGGCAAGGCCCCGCAGGGACTCCTCCTCGTCTCGCGCCTCGTGGGCAGCCAGCGCCGCGAGGACCGCCACCACGAAGGTCGCCGCGATCACGAGGCCCAACTGCGAGGGTAGGAGGGCGGCGACGAGCAGCAGTATGAGGCCGGTCCCTGCATGTCGCAGCCACGGTCCTAGCTCTTTCGAAGCCGACCTGCCGGATAGGAGGAACTCCTGCACACCCATCCCTCTATCCTGACGAGCCGGCCGGCGCGAAAGTTCCCTCCCGGGGCGGCCGAGGGTACGATTCCTGGCGATGGCCGGCGCCCCAACACTCGAGCTCGAAGAGGTCGCCTGGAGCGAGGGGTACACGTGGGTCATCGGCACCGACGAGGTGGGCGTCGGCTCGTGGGCGGGTCCCGTCGCGGCGGCGGCTGTCGCCCTCGGCCGCGACGTGCGCTTCCCATGGATGGAGCAGGTCCGGGATTCCAAGACCCTCACCGCCACGCGCCGGGAGATGCTGGCGAAGGAGATTGAGGCGACCGTGCCTTGTGCGGTCGGGTGGGCCTCCGCCGAGGAAGTCGACGAGCACGGCATCGTCGCCGCACGCAGGCTTGCCGTGATCCGGGCCGTGGAACGCCTCGGCCTTCCGCGGACGCGCGTCATCTCCGATGCCCTCGCCCTCCCCCTCCCGGATGTCGTGGCGCTCGTAGATGCCGATGCGCGCTGCGTGTCCGTGGCAGCAGCTTCGGTCGTGGCGAAGGTGGCGCGGGATGCACTCATGCACGAGCTCTGCAGCAGGTATCCCGGTTACGCCTTCTGCCGGAACAAGGGGTACGGCACGCCCGAGCACCGTCGCGCGCTCCATCGCCGCGGCCCTTCCCCGGTCCATCGCCACAGCTACGCACCGGTCGCACAACTGGGCCTCCCATGGTGAGCCGCCGCCAGCGACTGGGCGCCTTCGGCGAGCGGGTGGCCCGAGCCGCCCTGGAGCGGGAAGGGTACGTTTTCGCAGAGGCGAACGTGCGTTTGAGGCCGGGCGAGATCGACCTCGTGATGCGGGACGGCGATGAGTGGGTGCTCGTCGAAGTCCGCACCCGGCGCGCGGCGCCCGGCGCCGCGGCAGAGTCCGTCGGCCCGGCGAAGCTCCGGCGGCTCTGGCGATGTGCGGAGGCGTTCGCGTCGGCGCGAGACGTTTCCCTGGAACGAATCCGGGTGGAACTCGTGTGCGTGGAGCTCGATACGGCCGGGCGGGTCACGAGCGTCGAGCACTTCCGCCACCTCGAGTTCCCGGAGGACGACGCGGCCCCGTGGTAGGATCGTCCCGACCACGGCGCTTCAGGCGAGGGAGCCGCGATGCCGATCTACGAGTTCCGCTGCAGCGAGTGCGGAAAGATTACGAACTACTTCACGCGCAAGATCGACACCGAGGTTCGCCCACCGTGTGAACACTGCGGCAGCGCCAACACGGCGCGCATCATGTCCCGATTCGGCCGGCGCTACAGCCAGCAGGACATCCTCGAGCGATACGGCGATCCGGCCGAACAGGACCTCGGGCCCGACGGCTACCGGGATCCGAGGCAGATCGGGCGCTGGGTGGAGAAGAAGTTCGAGGAGTACGGGCTCGACCTTCCCGAGGGCGCCCGGGAGATGATCGATGCGGCTCGCGAAGGGGAGTTCCCGGAGCCGGTGAAGGACCTCTGAGGTGGCGAAGCCGGACACCAGCACCCTGGAGGCCACCGTATCCGCGGCGCTGGAGACCCTCAGCACGAAGAACGAGGCGCGGGAGCTCGCGCTCGCGGCGGCGCGGAGTGTGATTCGCCTGAGCGCGAACGCGATCCGCGCCGTCCACCGAGAGGAGTTCGAGCAGGCGCGTCGCCTCTTCGACGAAGCACGGCAGCTGAACGAGGAGACCCGGGACGCGCTCCGGCCCCACCCGGACCTGTACTACGCCGGCTTCATCCACGACGCGCAGAAGGAGCTGGCGGAGGCGGCGGCCACGCTTGCCCTCGCGACGGGCACGCCCCTCCCAACGCCGGCCGAGGTCGGGGTCGAGCTTCCGGCGTTCCTCAACGGTCTCGGCGAGGCCATCGGCGAGGCGCGCCGCATGATCCTGGACCGGCTCCGCCGGGGGGCAACGGAGGGATGCGAGGAGCTCCTTCGAGCGATGGACGATATCTACGCCGGCCTGGTGATGTTCGACTTCCCGGAGCCGCTGACCGGGAACCTGCGGCGCACCGTGGACGCGGCCCGCGGCATCCTCGAACGGACGCGGGGCGACCTCACGATGGCCGTCGTCCAGCAGCGCGCCATCGAGTCGGTGCGCGCCTCGCTCACGCCCCCTCCCCCGGACGAGCCTTACGAGCCGCAGCGCGCATAAGCCCTCCCCTGCGCTCATTCGCCGCCGGGCTTCCCGAGCCGCTCGATCACGGCCTCGGTGAACCCCATGGTGTCGAGCGAGCCGCCCAGGTCCGGCGTCCGTTCCCCGCAAGCGATGGCGTCGCGCATCGCCTCGATGACGGCCGTTCCCAGTTCGTCGTAGCCGCAGAACTGGAGGAGGTAGCCGTACGCCTCGAAGGCTCCGGCCGGATTCGCGATGCCCTTACCGGCGATATCGGGCGCCGTCCCGCCGGCGGGGTCGAAGATGCCGATGAGCGGCTGGTGGCTCGGCGAGAGCGCGTAGGACGCGCTGGCCCCGAGTCCGACGGAGCCGATGAGCCCGTAGGTCGCGTCGCTGAGAAAATCGCCGTACTCGTTCGGCGTGACGATCACGTCGTACCTCTCCGGCGAGATGATGAGTCGCGCCAGCAGTGCATCGAAGAGCTCGGCGTGATGCTCGACGTTCCGGTACTCGCGGGCCACTTCAGCCACCACCTCCTCGAACAGACCGTCGGTCGCGACCTGGATCGTCCACTTGCTCGAGGAGACCACGCGCCTGCGATGCCGCTCCGCGAGCCGGAAGGCGAAGTGCGCAGCATGCTCAACGGGAGCGCGCTCGATCACCCGGATGGAGACGGCCGAGTGGTGGCCGATGCGTCTCCCCGCGTCCTCGTACGTTCCCCCGGTAGCGACCCGCACGACGTGCACGTCGATGGAGCCTGAGTAGTTCCTGGAAACGCCGGGGTAAGAGCGGCAGGGCCGGTGGATGACGGAGAGATCGAGCCGCTCCCGCAGGATCTGGTTCGGCGAAACGCCCTTCGTCACCGTCGGGTACTTCATCGCCGCGCCGAGCTCTCGAATGAGTTCGAGCGCCTCATCGATGACGGCCGGACGCCGCTCCCGCTCCTCCAGGCTCCAGTCAACCGGATGGAACGTGACGGGTTCGCCGAGCGCCGTGTTCAGGCGGCGGACCGCCTCCCGCAGCTCGACCGCTATCCCGTCTCCGTTGAGCTCGACGACGTCGCGCATTGGGCGCCTCCCGGGTGGCTTTCCTCTAGCCTACCCCTCTTCCCTCCGCGTCGGCGGGAGGCGCGGGTGCCCCCGCCGTGCGAGGCCAGGACGTGAATTTCCTTTAAAAAAGACGGTTGGTAGACTCCGGCTGCTTCCTCCGACTGGGGCCGGAGAGGACGAGCGGCCCTCCTGGTCTCACATTCCGCGAGAGAGGGTTCGGTTCGATGGAGCTGCTCTGGATCTCACTCGGTGCGGGCGTCGTCGCGCTCGCCTTCAGCGGCATGGTCGCGCGCCAGGTGCTCGCGCAGCCAACGGGGAATGACCGCATGCGGGAGATCGCGGCCGCGATCCAGGAAGGCGCGCAGGCATTCCTCACCCGCGAGTACCAGTTCCTCGCGGCCTTCGTGGCCATCGTGGCGATCATCCTCGCCGTCTTCATCGACTACGACGTGCTGGACCGGTTCGGGCCCCAGCACGGCCGCCTCACCGATTGGCCGCGCACCGCGATCTCCTACATCCTCGGCGCGCTCGCCTCGGGCTCGGCGGGGTACGTCGGGATGTACGTGGCCGTGCGAGCGAACGTCCGCACGGCGGCCCGCGCCATGGAGGGCCTCAATCCCGCCCTGCGGGTGGCGTTCTCCTCAGGGTCGGTGATGGGGATCACCGTCACCGGCATCAGCGTGGTGTTCATCACCCTCATCTACCTGGTCACGCAGGACGTGCAGCCGCTCACGGGCTTCGCGTTCGGCGCCTCCTCCATCGCGCTCTTCGCCCGCGTGGGCGGCGGGATCTACACCAAGGCAGCCGACGTCGGCGCCGACCTCGTGGGGAAGGTGGAGGCAGGGATCCCCGAGGACGACCCCCGCAACCCGGCGACCATCGCGGACAACGTCGGCGACAACGTCGGTGACGTCGCCGGCATGGGCGCCGACCTCTTCGAGTCGTACACCGGCGCCATCGTGGCCACGATGGCGCTCGCGAGCGTCGCCGTGGCGGGGGCGAGCGAATTCAGCGAGAACGCACCGTTCTCGCCCGGGGCGATCACGGACTGGAAGTCCGACCCCTTCGTCCTCCCCCTCCTCATCATGGGGCTGGGCATCTTCGCCTCCATCATCGGCACCTTCCTCGTCCGCACGAGCGAGAACGCGACGATGGGCCGCCTCCTCTGGGCCCTTCGCACCGGCATCTTCTCCGCGAGCGGCCTCGTCCTCGCGGCGACCGCAGCCTCGATCGCGATCCTCGACCTCCCCTGGGATCTCTTCTTCTCGGTCCTCATCGGGCTCGTGGCCGGGCAGGTGATCGGGACGGCGACGGAGTACTTCACGGCCTACGAGTTCCGCCCCGTGCAATCGCTCGCCCGCCAGGCGGAGACGGGTGCCGCGACGGTAATCATCGGCGGCCTCGGGCTCGGGATGCTCTCTACCGCGGTGCCCTTGCTCACCATCGTGGCGGCCATCTGGTCCACCTACGAGCTCGCCGGTCTCTACGGGATTGCGCTCGCGGCGGTCGGTATGCTCGCCCCGCTCGGGATCACCCTGGCGACGGACGCGTACGGCCCGGTGGCAGACAACGCAGGTGGCATCGCCGAACAGGCGCATCTGCCTCCGGAGGTGCGGGAGCGTACCGACGCGCTCGACAGCCTGGGGAACACGACCGCGGCGACCGGGAAGGGGTTCGCGATCGGCTCCGCCGTGCTCACCGCCCTGGCGCTGATGGTCACCTACGCCACCGTCACCGGACTGACGAGCATCGACGTCCTGCAGGCGGACGTCATCATCGGCCTGCTCATCGGCGGCCTCATGCCCTTCGTCTTCGCCGCGCTGGCGATGGGAGCGGTCGGGCGCGCGGCGATGGCGATGGTGCAGGAGGTCCGCCGCCAGTTCCGCGAGATCCCAGGGATCATGGAAGGGACGGCCCGGCCGGAGTACGCCCGCGCGGTGAAGATCTCCACCGACGGCGCCATTCGGGAGATGGTGCTTCCGGGCCTCCTGGCGGTGCTCGTCCCCATCGCCGTCGGCGCCATCATCGACGCCGAGGCGCTTGGTGGCCTCCTCATCGGTTCCATCGCCTCCGGGTCCGTCCTCGCGCTGATGATGGCGAACGCGGGCGGCGCCTGGGACAACGCGAAGAAGTTCATCGAGGCGGGTCATTTCGGCGGTAAGGGCTCGGAGGCGCACAAGGCTGCGGTCGTGGGCGATACCGTCGGTGACCCCTTCAAGGACACCGCCGGCCCGGCGATGAACATCCTGCTCAAGCTGATGTCCATCGTCGCCGTCGTTTTCGGACCGCTGTTCATCGGCTGAGCGATTCCGGCACGCGCCGGGAGACGAAACGGAAGGCCCCCGGACGTTCGGGGTCCTTCCGTTTTGGTTCGCGATTGGCACTCGCTTCCATTCGGGGAAGGATGTAGCCCCGTCGAACGGAGGAGGTTGCCATGATTCGCTTGCGGCAAATCGCGATGGTCGTGCGCGACCTCGACCGAGTCGTCGGGGAACTGGAGCACGTCTTCGGTCTCGAGGTCGCGCACGTGGATCCTGGCGTGGAGGTCTTCGGGCTCGAGAACCGCATCCTCCCGGTGGGACCGCAGTTCCTCGAGGTGCTGGCGCCGATCCGTGCGAACACCGCGGCGGAACGGTACATGGCTCGGCGAGGCGGTGACACCGGCTACATGGTCATCTGTCAGTGCGATGACCAGGAGGCGGTGCGGGCGCGTATCCGGGAGCTCGGCGTCCGGGTGGCATGGGAGCGCCGACAAGAGGACTACTCGATCCTGCAGCTCCATCCGAAGGACACGGGCGGCTCGTTCCTCGAGATCGACTGGGCGGCCGGGTGGGAGCGGGAAGACGGGCCATGGCCCCCTGCTGGTGTGGGATGGCGAGAGCACGTCCGCACCGAGATCGTGCGAGGGATCACGGCGGCGGAGATCGAGAGGCCCGACCCGCGCACGCTCGCCCTACGGTGGAGCGCCATCATGGGGCTCTCCGCAGAGCCGTCGCCTGACGGGAGCCTCGTCATTCCGTTGCAAAACGCGAAGCTGCGCTTCGTGCCTTCGCCGGACGGACGTTCGGAGGGTTTGCGCGGCATCGACCTGGACGCGGTGGATGCGCAGGGGGCGCTGCGGCGGGCGCACGAGCGCGGCCTCCCGGTCGAGGAGGGAGCGATCGTGCTCGGCGGGATGCGGTTTCGCCCCGTGGCCAGCTGAGTCCGAGCGATTGACCGGACGGAAACTTGTGAAGAAATTCCCTATCGGGGGTTGACATGGCCGGCTGGCGGTTGTTAGGGTGCCGGCTGGCAGGGGACCTGCCGACGCGCTCGGCATGACAACCGAATACTGCTGAATGCGCCCACGGGCGCAGCGGGGGACCCATCATTCCGGGGTGAATTCGGCCGGACGCCGATAGGGTGCCCTTCCACCCGAACCCGTCAGCTAACCCCGTAAGCAGTCGGAAGGCCCGGCGAGCGGGTAGCTCGCAGCGAGGTCTTTTTTCTTGCCCTCGTGGTTCGAGAACGACCTGATCGACGAAGGAGGTCATCCGTATGCCCGCATTGCAGGAAGCACCGCCCAAGCAGTGCCCGAAGTGCCGCGGTTCGATGATCATCGAGCGTGACTGGCACGGGACGTATGGGAGCTGCATCATGTGCGGCTACGTCCACGAAGTGCTCACGCGGCCGCCGGTCGACATCGCGGCCGAGGAAGCCGCCCTGCCGCAGCGGCAGCGCCGGCGGCAGCCCTCCCACGGCAAGCTCCGGCTCTAGCCGCTGCACCGCAAGTCGCCGCTCCTCGCAACGAGGCGCCGTCGAAACGAGTGACGGCGCCTCGTCGTCTCCGTGCACAGCTCGCTAGGGGTGTCACGGTCCGAACCCAGGGAGCGCCGCCCCGAGTTTCAGGGTTTCCCCAATTTGGCCCGCGCACGAAGTCCGTACACTCCCACTCGTCTTGCGGAGGCGTGACGAGTCCCCGCCGCGAAGCGCTTCCGACACCGACGCGACGGCGAGAGGAGAGGCACGATGTCGACACGAGAGGAGCTCCGTCCTCACGGCTCAACGGCCCGAACGGCAGCAGCGGGCACATCTGCCCGGCGCATCCGCGTGCTGCTCGTCGACGACCACGCGGTCATCCGCCAGGCGCTGCGGATGTTGCTGGAGTCGCAGCCCGAGCTGGAGGTGGTCGCGGACGTCGAGAACGGTCGCGAGGCGATCCAGGCGGCAGAACGCCTGCGGCCCGACGTCGTCCTCATGGACATCGTCATGCCTGGCCTCAACGGGCTCGACGCAACGCGTCAGATCCGGAAGGTCTCGCCGAGCACGAAGGTCGTCGTGCTGAGCGGGTTCGTTGACGAGGAGCAGCTCCTCGAGGCGATTCGCGCGGGGGCTTCGGGATACCTCATCAAGCGGAGCGACGTTTCGGAGCTCGTACTCGCGATCCAGACCGTGCATCGAGGCAACCGGTACTTCTCCAGCGCGCTGAGCGAGGGGTTCGACCTCACGGAGGTCCTGTACCAGGCGAAGCGAGGCGAAGGGAAGGAAGCCGCAGACCCGCTCACTCCTCGCGAGCGAGAGGTGCTGCAGCTCATCGCCGAGGGATATACGAACCAGGGGATCGCCAACGAACTGTTCATCAGCGTGAAGACGGTCGAAGCCCACAAGGCGCACATCATGGCGAAGCTCCACGCCCGCAACCGCACCGACCTCATCCGGTACGCCATCCGCAAGGGAATCGTCCGTCTGGAGAGCACGGACGAAGGCGAGCGCGCTCTCCACTTCGACGCCAAAGCTGGCTAGACTCCCCCGTCTGCCTCGTGAAGAGCGCCCGGTGAGACGCCGGGCGCTCTTCACGTGTAGCCGGGCCGCACGAGGCCCCACGGTCGTGGCGCCGCGCAGTCAGTGCCCCGGCAGCCAAAGATCGGGCCGCTGCGCCCCGATGGCGGGGACTTCCCCGATAACCGACGAGAGACATCGCCCGTACGTTCCTCCGTAGCACCGCTGGAAGGTGAGCCATGGTGGAGCTCACACGCATCGACGGGACGAAGTTCTACCTCAACTCCGACCTCATCGAGGTGATCGAAGCCAACCACGATACGCACATCACGCTCACCAACGGCCACCGGTACGTCTGCTCCGAATCTCCGGAGGAGATCGTCGAGCGGATCGCCGAGTTTCGCAGACGGGCAGGGATGTACGTGGTGCGGAGGTCGGCGTAGATGGACCTCGCTACCGTCCTTGGGCTGGGAATCGCGGTCGTCGGCATCATCGGGGGAAACATCGTCGAGGGCGGCAACCCGATGAAGCTGATAAACATTCCCGGATTCATGATCGTCGTGCTCGGAACGCTTGGAGCGACGATGGTATCCCAGCCCTTGCCGATCATGATCGGTCTTCCGAAGGCGATCATGAAGGCGTTTTTCGGGGCCAGCAGCCATAACTCCGCTGAGACAGTCGACCTGCTCGTGAGCATGGCCGACAGAGCACGGCGCGAAGGCCTCTTGGCACTTGAAAGCGAAATCGACAAGATCCACGACCCCTTCACGAAAAAAGGCGTGCAGCTGATGATCGACGGCACCGACCCGGAGCTGTTGCGCCAGATCATGGAGATAGAAGCTGAGTCGATGAAGCACCGCCACGAGGGCCACTATCACGCGCTCGAGTTCATGGGCGGCATCGCGCCGACGATCGGCGTTCTCGGCGCGGTGATGGGTCTCATGTCGGTGATGCAGCACCTCGACGAACCGGAGTACATCGGTCCGGGAATCGCCACGGCGTTCGTCGCAACCTTCTACGGCGTGTTTACGGCCAACGTCCTCTACCTGCCGCTCGCGAAGAAGCTGCAGATTATCAGCAAGCACGAGCAGGCTTCGCTTGAGCTGGTCATCGAGGGATTGATGTCCATCCAGGCCGGCGACAACCCGCGCATCGTGCGCGAGAAGCTCGAAGGTTTCCTCAACCCGACGGAGCGCAAGGGATCCGACGCCGCGCTGCCCGGCGCTGCCGCGAAGGAGGCCGCATGAGCCGCAAAGCCCCCGAGCCGCCTCCGCCCGAGAACCACGAGCGCTGGATCGTCAGCTACGCGGACATGATCACCCTGCTCCTGGCGACGTTCGTCGTCCTCTTCGCAATGAGCGACCCGAACTCGACCAAGCTCGAGAAGGTGCGCGAGTCGATCGACAAGGCGTTCACCGTCGACGTGCTCCGCGGATCGTTCGGCTCCTCCCCGATCTTCGAAGGCGGCGCCGGCGGAGTCGTGCCCACCATCGAGGAGCTGAAATCCGACCAGTTGGCGCGCCTCACCGAGCAGCTCGGTGAAGCTGCACGCCGCCTGGGGGTCGTGTCCGGGATCCAGATCCGAGCGGACGAGCGCACCATCACCATCAGCCTTTCCGACAACCTCCTCTTCGACTCGGGTAGCGCCGAGCTCAAGCCGGGCAGCCAGGAGGTTCTGCGCGAGGTGGCGGCCGTCCTCCGCGAACTCCCGAACGAGATCCGCGTCGAGGGGCACACGGACAACGTCCCCGTCAACAACCCGGAGTACCCGACCAACTGGGAGCTCTCGGCCGCGCGCGCGACCGTGGTCGCTCGCTTCCTCATCGAGCAGGGTGGGATTCCAGCCACCCGCATCCACATCGCGGGCTACGCGGACACGAAGCCGATCGCGCCGAACGACACGCCGGAAGGCAGGGCCCTCAACCGGCGGGCGGACATCGTCATCCTCTACCCGTCCGAAGAGGAGCTCGCGCAACTCTTCACGCCCACGCCCGAGGAGGAGCAGCGATGAAGGTCGACGTGAAGATCCTCGCCGTCGTGGCCGTCGTCCTCGTGGCCGCGTTCTGGTTCTACATCAAGCCGAACTACCTCGAAGCGCAGGTGCCGCCGGTGTACACGGAGGAGGAGCTGGCGGCGGCGCCGCGGCCCACGCTGGCGCTCGAGGAGCGCGTCCTCAACCTTCGGTCCGATCCGTCCGCTCCCCACTACGTGAAGGTGGCGATCGCGCTCGAGTTCGAGGACCCCGAGCATAAATGGATGGGTCTATCCGGAGAAGATTTGGCTGAAAAGAACGAGGAATTTGCGCTCGAGCTTGAGCCTGAACTTCATCGCATCTGGGACGTGATCACGTCCGTCATCGGAGAAAAGAGCATAGAAGAAGTGTCGACGGAGGAAGGGCGAGAGGCGTTGAAGGAAGAGCTGAAGTCCGAGCTCAACGAAGTCCTCCATGACCATAAGGTCGAGCGAGTCTACTTCGCCACCTTCCTCACACAGTGAGGGCTCGCCATGGGAGATCCGAAACAGGTCGTCTCGCAACTTCTCAGCGCCAGCCAGGCGGAAACGCTCGCCCGCTTTGCGACCGCAGCATGGCAGAGCGTCTCCAAGGCCCTCGAACAGGCCTTCGGCTCGCCGGTCTCGCTCGCGGGGACCGACTGCCTCCTGCTGATGGCCGAGGAGGCGGCGGGGCGCCTGCCAGCGCGACACTTGGCGGCCCCTCTCGAGCTGACGACCACCGACGATCGTTCGGCCACCGCCTTCCTCTTCGCGGACACGGAAGGTGCGGCCAAAGCCCTGGGCTCGGAGGCCGACGCGCCGGACGACGAGGAGCAGCAGACCATCGTCATCGCCTCCACGATCCTCGCCCAGGCGCTCCAGGCCCTGAATATGGAAGTGCTCGCGCCCACGCCCGCAGGGCTCGTCCTCGCGCTCGACGACATTGTCGCCAACTCCGGCTCGGAACTGCTCGGCCACATCGAGGACCCGGGGCTCTGGCTCACGCTGCACATCCAGCGGGAGCGCCCGCTCACGCTCAGCGCGTTCCTGCCCGGGACGTTCCTCGACGTCCTTGCCGACGGATACCAGGGCATGGAACGGTCCGAACCGGAGGCAGACTTCCGCCTCTCGCAGGATGAGCTGGACGCCGCGGCGATGATCGTCGACGAGCCAGAACCGCCGCGCGACGGCGAGAAACAGAGCGAGCCCACCCCGATCACCGCGCACCGGGCACAGTTCGCGCCGCTCGAGCCGGGGCCCACCCCGCAAGAGCGGCAGCGTCTTGAGCTCCTCGCGGACCTCGAGCTCAACGTGACGGTGGAGCTCGGCCGCACAACGCTCACGGTGGCGGAGGTACTGGCCCTGGGGCCCGGCTCGATCATCGAGCTCGACCGGATCGCCGGGGAGCCCGTGGACATCCTCGTGAACGACCGCCTCGTCGCCCGGGGGGAGGTGGTGGTCGTGGACGAGAACTTCGGCGTCCGCGTGGTGGAAGTGCTGCGGAAGGGCCAGGAGCAGCGGGAGGCGAGCTGATGCGCACCCCGACACGCGCGGCCTGGATCGTCGCCGGAGCAGTCGCAGGGCTGCTCCTGCTCACCCTCATCCTCTGGTGGCCAGGGAGCGGCTCCGGCGAGGCCTCCGTGGCGCTGCAGCCCACCCCGCTTGAGCCTGAGGCAGCGGAGGAGGCGGAACAGGGCGGTCCCTCACCTGTGGACTTCGGGGCCGGCGAGGTCCTCTCCCTGGCCTGGCGCTTCGCGATCCTCGCGGTGGCGATGGGCTCCGCCATCGTCGCGCTTCGCTGGTGGGCGCGCCGCGCGGCTTCCCCACGCAGCACGACGGGGCTGATGCGGGTCGTTGACACCCTCGGCGTGGGGAACGGCCGTACCGTCCACCTGCTCGCCCTGGGCACGCGGGTGCTCGTCATCGGAGCAACGCCCCAGGCGCTCACGTTCTTGGCAGAGCTGGACGAGGAAACGGCACGCCGCCTGCTCGAGGAGGACCGCAGCTCCCTTCGCTTCCGCTTCGAGCTGCTGCGGTCGCTCACGCGCTCCAATGGCGGATCGCCGATAGCGGAGGTCCGGCCGTGAGGAAGGGGAGGAGGCTGCTCGCGCTCGGGCTCGTCGCGGCGATGGCCGTGGCCGCGCTCGCCGGCTGCACGGCGGAGCCGGGCACGCAGCCGCCCGCGCCGCCGCAAGACCCTGGCTCGATGTCCGTCGCGCTCCAGCTTCTCCTCCTGCTCACCGTCCTCTCCCTCGCCCCGGCGATCCTGGTCATGGTCACATCCTTCACCCGCATCGTCGTCGTTCTCTCCCTCGTGCGGAGCGCGATCGGCGTACCGCAGCTGCCGCCGAACCAGGTCCTCATCGGGCTCGCACTCTTCCTCACGGCCTTCGTCATGGCTCCCACGCTGCGCGAGATGAACGAGGACGCGCTTCAGCCGTACCTCGCGGGCTCACTCAGCCAGCAGGAGGCCTTGGCCAGGGCAGAGGACTCGCTGCGAGCCTTCATGCTCCGGCAAACGCGGGAGTCCGACCTCGCGCTCTTCCTCAAGCTCAGCAACGAGCCGAGGCCCGAAAGCGCGGAGGATGTGCCTACGTACGTCCTGGTTCCGGCTTTCACCATTTCGGAGCTGAAGACGGCGTTCCAGATCGGCTTCATCATGTTCATTCCTTTCCTCGTGATCGATCTCGTCGTCTCCTCGGCCCTGCTGAGCATGGGCATGATGATGCTGCCGCCGGTTGTCGTATCGCTGCCGTTCAAGCTGATGCTCTTCGTTCTCGTCGACGGATGGACGCTCATCGCCGGTTCGCTCGTCGGGAGTTTCGCATAAAGGAGCAACGATGAACGAGTCAGTGATTCTGGCACTTGGAAAGGAAACACTCTGGGTTACGTTTCTGGTCGGGGCGCCGCTCCTTGGCGTCACGATGCTCATCGGGGTCGTGATCTCAGTGATTCAAGCCATGACCCAGATCAACGAGCTCACACTCACGTTCGTGCCGAAGATCATCGGCGTGTTCCTCGTACTCGTGCTCTTTGGCCCTTGGATGCTCGACACGCTCGTTTCCTTCACGTCCGTCCTCTTCGCGAATCTCGACGCGTACGCGAGGTGAGGATGCCCTCGGCACCGTACGGCCCCGCTTTCGCGTGGATCTTCTTCCTTCTCCTCATGCGGAGCTCTGCCCTCGTCGTCACCGCTCCGGTGCTGTCGCATCACTCGGTGCCCGCGCTCCTCAAGATCGGCTTCGCGGCCGGACTGGCGCTCGTGCTCACCGCTCTGGTTCCTCCGGGCACGCCGACGCCCGTGACGCTGGCCGAGGTCATCGAAGGCGTGCTGCGGGAGGCGCTCTTCGGGCTCGCACTCGGACTGGCGATGAACCTCGTCTTCCTGGCCGTGCAGATGGCCTCACGGGCGGTGGGTGTGCAGATCGGCTTCAGCATCGCCGGGGTAGTGGACCCGCTTACCGGGGTCGATTCTGGCGCGCTCGACCAGTTCTACGTCGTGCTGGCCACGCTCGTCTTCTTCGCCGTCGAAGGCCACCACGCCGTGCTCCTCACGCTCGGCGAGACCGTCCGCGCCGTGCCGCCGGGGACGTTCGACCCCTTCGCGTTCAGCCTCGAGGGGATCGCCGCCTTCGGGGCTGGGCTGTTCGTCACCGCGCTCCGCGTCGCGCTCCCGTTGCTGGCGGCGCTCCTCCTCGTCGACCTCGGACTCGGTTTCGTGGCCCGCACGGTGCCGCAGGTTCAGGTGCTCCTCCTGGGCCTTCCCTTGAAGGTCGGCGTGGGCCTGCTCGTCCTGGCAGCGGCCTTGCCGGCCACGACCTACCTGATGAAGGCAGTCGTGGAGGGCCCCATGGCCGAAGCGAGCGCGCAGCTTCTGAACGTGAGGTGAGCGAGTGCCAGGCGAGCGTACGGAAGCCCCAACCCCTCGGCGGATTCGGCAAGCGCGACGGCGAGGTGAAGTCGCTCGCAGCCCGGAGCTCGCGTCCCTCGCGGTGCTGCTCGCCGCGGCCGCCGGGCTGAAGCTCCTCGGTCCGTGGATGGCCGGCGAGCTCGGAGCGCTTCTCCGGGACGCGCTTGCAGTGGAGCGAGCGGAAGCGTACGACGCCGCGGCGCTGGCTTCCTCCGGCCGGACGGCAGCGATGGCCTTCCTCCGGCTCGCCGGCCCGTGGCTCGGACTGCTCGCGATCGTCGGCGTCGGAGTGAACCTCGCACAGACGGGGTTCGTGCTCTCCGGGACACCGCTCCGCCCGCGGCTGAGCGCGCTCAACCCGGTGAACGGCATGCGCCGGCTCTTCGGCCTCGACGGGTTGGCGAGCTTAGCAAAGGCGATGCTCAAGCTCGCCGTCATCGCGGCCGTGGTCGCCCTCACGCTCGTCCACCAGATGGAAGCCATCGCGGCGCTGGGGACCTTGCCCGTCGGAGCTGCCAGCAGCCGTTTCGCGGAGCTCCTCTTCCAGCTCGCCTGGCGGGCGCTCGCCGCGTTCGCCGCCCTCACGGTCGTCGACTTCGCCTGGCAACGGTGGCGGTACCAGCGCTCGCTGCGCATGAGCAAGCAGGAGGTGCGCGAGGAGTACAAGGAGACGGAGGGGAATCCGGAGATCAAGGCGGCCTGGCGCCGCCGTCGCCATCAGCTCCTAAACCGGATGATCGCCGCCGTTCCCAAGGCGGACGTGGTGGTGACGAACCCCGTGCACTACGCCGTGGCGCTGCGGTACGACCCGGTTTCCATGCAGGCCCCTGTGGTGGTGGCGAAGGGGGAGCGCCTGCTTGCCCAGCGCATCAAGGAGGTGGCCCGGCGCCACGGCGTGCCGGTCGTCGAGGAGCCGGCGCTCGCCCGCGCCCTCTTCCGGGCGGTCCCTGTGGGGAAGCCGATTCCCGCGAGCCTCTATCGAGCCGTGGCGGAAGTGCTGGCCTGGGTTTACACGCTTCGCCAGCGCACGCGAGGCCGCGGCGGGACATTCGCTGCAGCAGAGGGAGGTGTCTAAATGGCCGTCCAGGCGCAGACGGCGCCGAACCGCTCCCTCGCCCGGGTGCTCGGGCAGACGGACGTCCTGCTTGCCGTCGGGATCGTCCTCGTTGTGGGCATGATGGTGGTGCCCCTGCCCACGCCGCTCGTCGACCTGCTCCTGACGGTGAACCTCGCCGCCTCGGTGCTCATTCTGCTGGTGGCGATCTACACCGAGGAGCCGCTTCGGTTCTCCGTCTTCCCTTCCCTCTTGCTCATCACCACGCTCTTCCGGTTGGCGCTCAACGTCTCCACGTCCCGGCTCATCCTCCTGCAAGCGGACGCGGGGAACGTCGTGGACGCCTTCGGCGGCTTCGTGGTCGGTGGCAACCTCGTCGTCGGCATCGTCGTATTCGTGATCCTCGTCGTCATCCAGTTCGTTGTTATTACGAACGGCGCCGGGCGCGTGGCGGAGGTGGCGGCGCGGTTCACCCTCGACGCGATGCCGGGCAAGCAGATGGCGATCGACGCGGACCTGAACGCGGGCCTCATCGACGAGGCCGAGGCAAGGAGGCGGCGGCGGGAGATCGCCGCGGAGGCCGACTTCTACGGGGCGATGGACGGCGCGAGCAAGTTCGTGAAGGGCGACGCGATCGCCGCCGTGGTCATCATCCTCGTCAACATCATCGGCGGCCTTGGCGTCGGCGTACTCCAGCAAGGGTTCGGGCTCTCGGAGGCGCTGGAGCGGTACGCACGCCTCACCGTCGGCGATGGCCTCGTCTCGCAGTTGCCGGCGCTGCTCCTCAGCACCGCAGCGGGCATCGTGGTCACCCGCGCCTCCGGCGACACCCACCTCGGCGCCGAGATCGGCCGGCAGCTCACCGCCCAGGCGCGGCCCTTGTACGTGGCCGGGGCGATGCTGTTCGTCTTCGGCGTGCTGCCAGGGCTGCCGACCGTCCCGTTCTTCGCGGTGGGAACGCTCGCGATTGCGGGAGGCTACCTCGTGGGGCGCCGCCAGGAAGCCGCGCGGCGCGCCGCCGCAGCCCCGCCCGAGGAGCCGCCGCGCCCGGAACCCGCCAGCCCGCAGCAGGTCATCCAGATGATGTCCGTCGAGCCACTGGAGATCGAGGTCGGCTACGGGCTCATTCCCATCGTGGACGAGGGTTCGGGCGGGACGCTGTTGCGGCGCATCGCCATGATCCGGCAGCAGCTCGCCATGGAGATGGGGTTCGTCCTGCCTACGGTTCGCGTACGGGACAACCTGCAGCTTCCTCCGAACGAATACGTCGTGAAGCTACGCGGGGTGGAGATCGCGCGCGGGCGCCTGATGCCAGGCCAGTACCTGGCGATGGATCCGGGAACCGCCGAAGGAGAGATCCCGGGCACGGAGACCGTGGAACCGGCGTTCGGTCTGCCGGCGAAGTGGATCCCGCCGACCCAGCGCGAGCGTGCGGAGCTGCTCGGCTACACGGTGGTGGACGCCGAGTCCGTCCTCGCCACGCACCTCACCGAGCTTGCGCGACGATTCGCGCCGGAGCTGCTCAGCCGGCAAGACACCCAGAACCTGCTCGAGAACCTGCGGCGGGAGTACCCGGCGCTCGTCGACGACCTCGTGCCGAACACGCTCACCGTGGGCGAGATCCAGGAGGTGCTCCAGAACCTGCTTGCCGAGCGGGTGTCGATCCGGGACCTGGTCACCATCTGCGAGACGCTCGCCACGCACGGGCGTACGACGCGGGACATCGACCTGCTCACCGAGTACTGCCGCGCGGCGCTCGCGCGTCAGATCACGCGCCAGTATGCGGACCAGAACCTCGTCCTGCACGTCATCACGGTCTCCAACGAGACGGAAGAGTCGCTCGCGGCTGCGGTGCAGCACACCGAGCACGGCAACACGCTCGCGCTCTCGCCGTGGGATGCGCAGCAGCTGCTCGGCGCCATCGCGGCCGCGGTCGAGAAGGTCGCAGCGATGGGGTACGAGCCGGTGCTGCTCTGTTCTTCACGCATCCGGCTCGCTCTGCGCCGGTTCATCCAGCGCCGACTCCCCAACGTCGCGGTGCTCTCCTACGCCGAGGTAGCACCGGAAGCGACGGTGGAGGCGGTCGGGCATGTGGAGGTGCGCCTTGGAAACGAAGCGGTATATCGGGAGTGACCTGCGGCGGCTCTTCGCTCGCATCGAGCGGGAGCTCGGCCCCGACGCGATGGTCGTGCGCACCCGCACGCTCCTCCGCGAGGGCGGCGACCCGCTCATCGAGGTGATCGCGGCCCCCGGCGGCGAGGACGGGTTCGGGCTGGAGCTCGAGCGTGCGGTGACGGAATCCCTCCTCCAGCGGGTGGTGCAGATCGAACCGCAGCTCACCCTCGGGGAGCTCGAGGACCTCCTTGCGCGGGAAGGGGCCCACTTGCCGGACCCCGACGACGGCGCTTCCGAGGACCGGCCCGCAACGACCGTCGAGGAGCGCGGGATGGCGGAGGACGCGGAGCCCGGTGCGGCGGAACCGCCGCAGCCCGCCTTCGTCCCGCTTCGCTCGGAGCCGCCCGCGAGGTGGGCGTGGGAAGAGGAACTTCTGCGGGCGGGGCTCTCGCCAACGGCCGTGGCGGTGGTCGGTGAGCTTGCGCCCTCGGCGCCTTCGCCGGCAAGCGCCCTCGCCACCGCCCTGCGCCGCCTCCTCGCTCGCTTCCCGAGCGAGGAGGAGCAGGCAGCCATCGCCGTCATCGGCGCGCCCGGCACGGGCCGCACGACTGCCCTCGTTCGCATGGCCATCGACTGCCTCGATGCAGGGCGCCCGGCGGTCCTCGTGGCGGCGGACCACGAGCGCGCCGCGGCCACCGAACTGCTGCACGCCTACGGCGAGGCGCTCGGCGTGGAGGTCATCGAAGAGGACGGCGACTGGCGGGCCCTCTGCCGCGCGCTGGGACGGGCGCCGGCCGGCACCTGCTTCTTCATCGACCTTCCCTCGGAGGCGTGGCAGCAGCGACCGCCAGGCCTTGCCGCCTACGGCTACGTAGCGGTCCCGCGCACCTTCCAGGCCCGGGCGCTCGAGGTCCTCGTCGCGCCCTACATCGACGAGGCGACGGCCGGCGCGATCCTCACCTTCGCCGACGCCGATACCGAACTGACACCAGCGCTTTCCTTCGTGATCGGCCGCCAGCTCGGGCTGGCGTTCCTATCCTGCGGCCGCGACATCGCGCGGGGCATCACGGAGGTTGACCCGTTCGCACTCGCATCAGGGGTTCTCCCCGAGAAGACGGGGGAGTTGTCCAATGGCCGCCTCAGCGCCACGGCGTGACGATCGCCTCAAACGGATGGGGATCGTACCCGGCATGACCCTGCGCATCTCCTACGTCGCGGGTGAGTCCATCGAGGAGTGCACGACACTCGTGGAAGAGGTCTCGGCAGAGCGGATCGGCGTGGCCGTCCCCATCGTCCGCCTGCGCGAGCGGCCCCTCCCCCGGGGCGTACCCCTCTGGGTCACGTACACGCATCGCGAACGACACTGGCGGTTCGTCACGCGGGTCCTGGGCCGCAGCCCCGCCGGTGACCTCGAATACCTCGCAGCGCCCGAGGCGGTCGAAAGCGCGGACCGGCGGAAGTTCTTCCGCCTCGCCACAGCGCTTCGCCCCTCCGCCCTCTTCCGCCTCGTTCTTCGCCCCGAGGAAGAGCGACCCGCGCCAGCAGCGATCGAAGGAACGGTCGTCGACCTCAGCGAGGGCGGCTGCTGTATCAGCACCCGCGACGCCTCCCTTGGGGTGGGCGATTTGCTCGGAATCGAGCTCGACCTTCCCCACGTCGGGCGCATCGTGGGACGGTTGCGGGTCGTGGCGGTGGACGAGCCGAGCCGCCAGCGGCGCAACCGCCGGCTCCATTGCGAGTTCGTCGGCGCCGGCCTCTCGATGCGCGACCGCATCGCCCGGTACGTGATCCGGCGCCAGCTCGAAATGCGTAGGAGGGGCCAGCTATGACGCCGCTGCCCCCGATGACCGTGGCGAAGTGGGGCGTGTACGGTGCGGCGCTCTTCGCGGCGCTCAGCGCCTGGCTTGGGCTTCGGGCCGGCGGCACGTGGGATTATGTCATCCTTCGCGCCGTGTTCGTCTTCGTCCTCCTGACGGTGCTCGTCCTCGCGTTGGAAGCAGCCGTGACGTTGCTGCCGCCTCGGCCGGAGGAGCCGCGGCCGTCGAAGGGAGCCCAGGGGACGGAAGCGGCGGAGGGAGGTGAGCAGCAGTGACGCAGCGGCAGGCCACGGCACGTGCGCTGGATCGTGATGCGCTCATCGAGCAGTACGCGCCCCTCGTGAAGTACGTGGTGGGGCGGCTCGCCATCGCCCTCCCTGGGATCCTCGATTACGAGGACATCCTCAGCTACGGCACCATCGGCCTCATCGAAGCGCTGGACCGGTACGACCCCTCGAAAGGGGTAAAGTTCGAAACCTTCGCCATCGCGCGAATCCGGGGGGCGATCATCGACGCCCTCCGCGCCCTCGACCGGCTTCCGCGCTCCGTGCGGCAGAAGGCGAAAAGGCTCGACCAGGTCACGTCCCAGCTGACGAACGAGCTCGGGCGCGAGCCGACCGACGAGGAGCTGGCGCTCGCCCTCGGCATGGACCTCGAGACGTTCCACCAGACGCTCATCGACACGAGCTGGGTGACGGTCTCCCTGGACGGGCTCCTCGATCGCGACGAGCAGACCGACACGGGGATGACCGACCTGCCGGCCGACCCGAACCAGGAAGACTTCACGCTGGACATCGAGCGCCGCCAGCTGCGCGAGGCCCTCGCCCGCGCGATCCGGTCGCTCCCCGAACGCGAGGCGCTCATCCTCAGCCTCTACTACCGAGACGAACTCACCATGCGTGAGATCGCCGAGATCCTCGAAATCTCGGAGTCCCGCGTCTGCCAGCTCCACGCCCGAGCGCTCTCCCGCTTGCGGGCGCGCCTGGCGCGCGAGGAGGAGGTGTGACGTGACCGATGCGCTCGCGCTCCTCGCCCTCTCGCAGCTCGTCTGCCTCGGCGGCCTCGGCTACCTCTACCTCCACGTCCAGGAGCTCCGACGGCGGCTGACGCGCGCGGAAGCGATCCTCCGGCGCCAGGCAGCGGCAAACCAGGAGTTCGCGCGGCCCGTCCGTGCCGGCAGCCCCGCCCGCCGGGAAGAGCTCGCACGGCTCGCCGCCCAGATGCAACAGGAGGGAGCCGATCTCGCGACGCTCGCGCGCCGCCTCCAGCGCAGCGAGGAGGAGGTCCGCTTGCTCCTGCGACGGTACGGAGGCGTGCAGCCGTGAGGAGCGCGACGGCCTGGTTCGCGGTGGCCCTCCTCGCTCTCGCTGCCGCCCTCTCTGCGGACCCGGCGAGGGCGAACGGCGTTCCCCAGCTCGTGAAGCTCACGTACCTGGAGGGGGTGTCCAACTGGGGCCCTCAGGATGCCGAGGGAGTGCTGGAGTTCAGCTTCGCCGAGGCCTACGCCCGCGTCGACGTGAAGAACCTCCCGCCCGTGGAGGGGTACGAGTACGAGGGCTGGATGGTGGCGCCAGACGGGGCGACGTACTTCGTCGGCACGATCGACGTCGACAGCAGCGGGGTCGGAGCCCTGGAGACGAAGCTCGAGGGGCTCACACGGTACGACTACGACCTCTTCGTCATTGCCGCCCGCAGCGCGGCCGACCCCCCCGGCGCACTGCCGGAAGCCCGCTCTATCGCCGGCCGCTTCACGGTCATCCCGGACGAGCCAGGAGGTACGAACCCCGGCGACATCGTGCCGCGAACGCTACCCGATACCGGTGAGCGTCCGACCAGCACGCTCCTCGGCCGCATCCTCATCACCGCGAGCGCCGTCATCCTCACGGCCGTCCTCCTGCGGCTGTGGCTGCGGCGCGGAAGGGAGACGAACCGATGATTCGCGGGCTGTACGCGGCCTACACCGGCCTCGAGGCCGCCTGGCGGTACCAGGAGGCGCTCGCAGACAACATCGCCAACGCGACCACCGTCGGCTTCAAACGCCAGGTCGGTGCGTTCGCGTCCTTCCAAGACGTGCTCCTCGCCCAGCAAGAGCCCGTGCCGGCACCGCTCCCGGCCCGCATCCAGCAGATCGTTGGCCAGATCGGCACGGGAAGCTTCGTCGCCGAACTCACCACGGATCTCAGCGTCGGGCCGTTCCAACACACCGGGGAGGAGCTCGACCTGGCGCTTGAGCGAGGGTTCTTCGCGGTGGAGGGGCCGGACGGCGCGCGGTACTACACGAAGGCCGGACACTTCCAACGCGACGGCGAGGGCCGGCTCGTCACCCCGCACGGATACTTCGTGCTTGGCGAGGACGGCCAGCCGCTCACTCTCCCAGCTGGGAGCGTCTCGATCGAGCCGGACGGCCGCATCACCGTCGACGGGAACGAAGTAGGCCGCCTGCTTCTGTTGGACTTCGCACCAGGGGCGCTCACGCGCGCAGGCGCCGCCTACTTCACCGCCGCCGATCCGGGGACTCCGGTCGACTCCGGGCTCCGGCAAGGGTACCTCGAGTTGTCGAACAGCCAGCTGACCGAGGAGCTAACGACGCTCCTCGCGGTGCATCGAGCCTATCAGGCCAACCAGCGCATCCTCGCCACGCTCGACACGACGCTCGACCGAGCGACGGGCGAACTGGGACGGCTCGGAGGGTAAGTAGCCATGACCACGATCCTCGCAGCAGCAGCCAGCGGCCTCGTCCATTACCAGACGGTCGTCGACGTCGTCGCCGACAACGTCGCCAACGTGAACACGCCTGGCTTCAAGGCCACCCGCGCGCTCGCGCACGGTGCCCCGGCGGCTCCTGGCACGCCCGAGGCGGGACCGATTGGCGTTCGGCTCACCGCCCTCGACCGGCGGTTCGCGCCAGGGGCGCTGCAAGCGTCTCCGCTGGCGACGGAGATCGCGCTGCGGGACGACGCGTTCCTGGTGCTGCGCGCTCCCGACGGGACCGCCCGTTACACCCGCGCGGGCACCCTTCGGTTCGACGCGGCCGGCAACCTCGTAGGGCCGGGCGGGTTGTTCACCGAGCCCCCGATCACCGTTCCGGTGGACCACACCTCACCCAGCATCGATGCCTTCGGGCGGGTGACTGCCACCTCGCCCGAGGGGGAGGTCGTCGAGCTGGGGCGGCTGCAGGTCGCCCGCTTCGTGAATCCCGACGCGCTCCTCTCCGTCGGCGAGGGGCTCTACGTCCCGTCCGAGAACGCGGGCGCGGTGGTAACCGGAAGCCCCGGAGAGGACGGATTCGCCGAGTTCGCCGTCGGGTTCCTGGAAGGCTCCAACGTATCGCTCGCCGAAGAGCTGACCGCGCTAATCGTGGCCCAGCGCGCATACTCCGCCAGCGCCCAGGCGTTCAGGGTGGGAGACGACATGCTTGCGACCGCCGCGAGGTTGACGGCGTAGGAGGAGAACGATGGCACGCATCGACGGGATCAACCCCAGTGGCATCGAGCGGACCAACGGCCGCACGGGGCCAGCCGACGCCGCCGGCTCGCGGGACGCCTCGCAAGCCGGTGGCGTCGCCCCAGCCGACGCGGACCGCGTGAGCATCTCGCGCCGCAGCCTCGCGATGGCGGCCGCCATGCGGGCCGTACACAGCGCAGCAGAGGTGCGGCAGGCGCGCGTGGCCGAGATCAAGGCGGCGATCATGCGTGGCGAGTACGAAGTCGACGCCGATGCGATCGCCGACCGGCTCGTTCGTGACGGGATCGCGGACTTCGCCCGATGAACGTGCAGACGCTGATGCAGCTGCAAGCGGCGCTCGATCGGCTCATCGCCCTTTCGCGCGAGCTCGAAGACGCCCTCATCCGCTCCGACTTCGCCGCCATCGAGGCTGTGACCCGCGAACTGGAGGGAGTGCTGGAGGGCTTCCCGGGGGCCGAAAGGGTAAATGAGTCGGAGGCGTCACTCCAGGGCGAGGAAGGGCCCGCCGACGATCTGGGCATGAAGGACCTGCGCGCCCTGCTCGCCCAGCGTCTCGCGGAGCTCCGGGCCATCGAGGAGCGGAATGCGCGGCTCATCCTCGAGGCGATTCGGTTGCGGCAGCGATGGTCCGAGCTGTTCGCGAGGATGATCGCGCCCACCTACGGACCGACAGGGCGAGCTGCGGTGCCCCGCCCCATCCTGCAGCGGGAGGGCTAGGGAAGGGAGGCGATCATGGCGCTGTCGATCGGCCTCGATACGGCGGTGAAAGCGCTGCGAGCACACCAGCTCGCCGTCGACGTGGCTGCCCACAACATCGCCAACGCCCATACCCCCGGCTTCTCCCGCCAGCGCGTCCTCCTGCGGCCGATCGGGCTCGACGGGAGTGATCACTTCACCCGCGACGCCTTCCTTGGGCGGCCAGGGTTCGGCGTCGACGCCAGCGACGTCCGCCGCGTTCGCGACGTCTTTCTCGATTACCAGATTCGCCTCTCCATGAGCTCGCGAGGACGGTACGCGGCCCTGGCGGACGCGCTGCGCACCGCCGAGCTCACCTTCAACGATCCGAGCGACGAGGGGTTGTCCAGCATCCTCGCCACCTTCTGGGCGTCGTGGCACGACGTCGTCAACACCCCTGAGAACACCGCCGCCCGCACGGCACTCGTTCATGCGGGGGAGAACCTCGCCGGCCGCATCCGCCGGGCCTTCGACGATCTCTCCGCCCTCCGCGAGGACCTGGACCAGCAGGTAGCCCTCATGGCGGACGAGATCAATGCGAAGGCCCGCGAGATCGCGCAGTTGAACCTGCAGATCAAGCAGGTCGAGCTGAATGGGGACAGCGCCAACGACCTGCGCGACCGCCGCGACCTCCTCCTCGACGAACTGGCGGAGCTGGCGAACATCTCGTACAGCGAGCAGGGGGACAGCACCGTCGTCGTCTACCTCGGCAACCACGAGCTCGTCGTGGGGACCGAGTTCCGCGCGGTCGCGGCCGTCCCCGATACCGGCAATCCGGGCATGGTGAAGCTGGTGTTCTCGCTCGACGGCGAGGAGCTCCAGCCATCGAGTGGGAAGCTGCGAGGGCTCCTCGATGCGCGGGACGCGGAGCTCACGGAGCTACAAGGGAAGCTCGACAGCCTCGCGCAGGCGTTGATCAACGAGATCAACGCCTTGCATAGCGCCGGCTTCGGGCTGGACGGGACGACGGGGGAGCAGTTCTTCACCGGCTCGGGGGCGGCGGACATCGCCGTCAATCCCGTCCTCGTGGCCGACCCGCGCAAAGTCGCTGCCTCCTCCGCAGCGGGTGCTCCCGGCGACGCGAGCGTCGCGCTGCAGATAGCGGGACTCGCCCAGACGCCGCTCGCCGGTCTCGGCGACAAGACGATCGACGAGTTCTACGCGAACCTCGTCACGGTGCTCGGCGCGGACGTCCGCGGAGCCGAAGGCCTCGCCGACTCGAGCGAGCGGCTGGTGAGCCACATCGAGGCGATGCGCCAATCCGTGCAAGGCGTGAACTTGGACGAGGAGATGACGAACCTCGTCGCCTCGCAGCGCGCGTACGAGGCTGCGGCCCGAGTCATCACCGCCATCGACGAGATGCTCGAGGTGCTCATCAACCGCACGGGCATCACCGGGAGGTAACCATGCGCGTCACCGAGCAGTCCCAGCTCGCGAATCACCAGCGATACCTCCAGGACATCGGGCGGAAGCTCGACGAGACGCAGCGACGACTTGCGAGCGGCCGGAGGATCGAACGCGCCAGCGACGACCCGGCAGGGGCCGCCGTCTCGATGCACTACCGTCGCGGTATCGCCTTCGAGGCCCAGATGCGCCGCAATCTCGAGAACGGCATCGCCTTCATGAACGTCACCGAGGCGGCGCTCGACGGCGCCACTGAGACGCTCCAGCGAGTGCGGGAACTCACGGTTCAGGCGGCAAACGACACTCTCTCCGCGGAGGAGCGGAAGACCATCGCGCGTGAGCTCGATCAGCTCATCCGCCATCTCGCCCAGATTGCCAACACCGAGTTCGGCGATGCGTACATCTTTTCGGGGCATCGCACCGACACCCCGGCGTACGCGATCACGGGGGACCCCCCGGCGAGCATCACGTACCAGGGGGACAACGGCTTGCGCGTCCGCCAGATCTCCCGTGAAGCGCAAGCCCCGGTGAACCTCATCGGGTCCGAGGTGTTCGGCAGCACGTTCGACGACCTGATCGCGCTGCGGGACGCGCTGGACGGTGGAGCGAGAGGGAGCGATATCGCGCCGTACCTCGACCGGATCGACGAGGGCCTGGAGCGAATCCTGGCCTCGCGCGCGGAGCTCGGCGCGCGGATCAACCGCTTCGAGGCCGCGCTGCGCCAGAGCGAGGTGACCGACCTGAACCTGCAGGAGCTGAAGTCCGGCGTGGAGGACGTGGACCTCGCCGCAGCCATCGTGCGGCTGGGGAACGAACAGGTAGCCCTCCAGGCCGCGCTCGGTGCCATCGGGCGCGCTGCCAGCCTCACCCTCCTCGACTACCTCCGCTGAGCAACTCACCGCCCGCACGCTCGTTTTCCGCATCGGTGACGTCCCCGAGTTCCACCCCCTGTCTCCACCACGTTCACCGAACGTTCCCGTAAGGGGATCGGCCCAACCTTCGATAACCACGGCGAATCGCCCGAACCGCAGTCACGGGCGACGGCAACGAACTCTTCGAGGAAGGGGAAGAACGGATGGGACTGCAGATTGCGACGAACGTGGCTGCCATCAATGCGCAGCGCAACCTCTCCCTCACCGGCCTCCGCATGGGCAAGGTGATGGAGAAACTCTCCTCCGGCTACCGCATCAACCGCGCCGCCGACGACGCCGCAGGCCTCGGCATCTCCGAAAAGATGCGCGCACAGATCCGCGGCAACCAGCAGGCCGTCCGCAACGCACAGGACGGCATCTCCATGCTCCAAACCGCTGAAGGCGCCCTCGACGAGGTCCACGCCATCCTCCAGCGCATGCGTGAGCTCGCCGTCCAGGCCGCCAACGGCACCTACGCCGAGAACGGCGCCGAACGCACCTCCATCGGCCAGGAAATCCTCCAGCTCAAAAACGAAATCGACCGCATCGCCTCCAGCACCAAGTTCAACGGACAGAACCTCCTCACCGGCACGCTCGTCGGAACCCTGGACGCGAGCTCGGAGCTCAAGGTCGGTATCCAGTTGAACACGACGGGTGGCGACGCTACCGTCGTCGAGATCAACGTCAGCGGAGCAAAGGCCCAGACCTACACCCTCTCCGGCTCCGGTACCTCCCTCACCCTCACCGGTACCGACGGCTCCGCACAAACCATCACCGTCAACGCCATCGCCGCCAACTCCTCCGCCACCCTCAACTTCGCCAACCTCGGCGTCTCTATCAAACTCGTCTCCAATAGCGGCAAGACCGCCGCTGGCATCGTCACCGACATCACCGCCGCCGCCAACGACACCATCGTCGTCACCGGCTCCGGCTCCGCCCAGCTCCAGGTCGGCGCCAACCAGGGCGACAACCTGAGCATCAGCTTCGGCAACATGCAGACGAGCCAGCTCGGCGCCTCCAGCAACCTCAACGCCCTCATCACCGACGACCAGAACGTCTCCACCATCGCCAAGGCCGAGACGCTCATCACCGAGATCGACGGCGCCATCGAGGACGTCAACCGCCAGCGCGGCGAGCTCGGCGCGGTCCAGAACCGGCTCGAGAGCGTCATCCGCAGCCTCGGCGTGGCGGTGGAGAACCTGAGCGCCGCCGAGAGCCGCATCCGCGACGCCGACATCGCCGAGCTCTCGAGCCAGCTCGTGAGCCAGCAGATCCTGCAGCAGGCCGGCATCTCCGTCCTCGCGCAGGCGAACCAGATGCCTCAGGCGGCCCTGGCGCTCCTGCAGTAGCCGCCAACCGCCCGGCACCTCCCGCGAGGGCCCCCGGGTCACCCCGGGGGCCCCTTCCTTACTGTGCACCGCCAGGAAACGGGTCGTCGACGGTGGGCCTGCTTCACTCGGCCCAGCGTTCGCGAACGAGGCGGCGGAGCACCTTGCCCGAGGCGGTCTTCGGCAGCTCGCCGACGAAGCGAACCTCCCGGGGAACCTTGAATCCCGCCAACCGCTCCCTGCACCACCCGCGCAGCTCCGCCTCGCTCACCGCGCTGCCCGGCCGGAGTTCGACCGCCGCGACCACCCGCTGACCCCATTCCGGGTCGGAGATGCCGACGACCGCCGCATCCGCGACGGCAGGGTGGGCGCGCAGGACTTCCTCGACTTCGGTGGGAGCAACGTTCTCGCCCCCGGTCACGATGAGATCGCTTCGCCGGTCCACGACGTAGAGGTACCCCTCCCCGTCCAGGTACCCGAAGTCGCCGGTGTGGAGCCATCCATCCCGCAAGGTTCGCGCGGTCTCCTCGGGCCGCCGGTGATACCGAGCCATCACGGTAGGCCCTCGAACGAGGATCTCGCCCTCCTTCTCCGGCTCTACGGGACTCCCGGTCTCGTCCACGACCCGTACCTCGGTGGGGAAGATCGGTTTGCCGGCCGACCCGAGCTTGCGGAGGGCGTCGTCGGGCGCGAGCGTGCAGACCTGCGAGGCCGCCTCCGTCAAGCCGTACGTCTGCACTACGGGTGCCCCGATCCGAGCACACCGTTCCAGCAGGGCCCGAGGAACGGGTCCCCCCCCAGTGAGAAGGCAGCGCAACGAGGCCGGAAACGGGGTGTCCCGGCGATCGTCGAGCATCCGGCGAAGCATCGTGGCCACGACGGAGACGATGGTGACGCCCCTGCGATCGATGTCCTCGTTCACCGCTGCGGCATCGAAGCCGCGATGAACCGACACCTCGATGCCGTACAGGACCCCGCGCAGGAGGATCGACAGCCCGCCCACATGGAAGAAGGGCAGGCAGGCGAGCCAGACATCGTCCGAGCGGAGGCCAAGGTTGAGCGCAGACCCCATCGCACTCCAGAGATGGTTGCCGAACGTGAGGACCGCCCCTTTCGGCCGACCGGTCGTCCCCGAGGTGTACACGATGGTGTGCGGGGCCTCCAGGCGAAACCGCCCCCGCACCGGTTCCCCGGAAGGAAGCGAGTCCGGATCGGGGAGGGGGATGGCCACGGCCCCGGCCGCGCTCGCGGCCGCTCGTGCGAGCGGCTCGAACGCCTCGTCGTGGAGCAGCAGCCGGGCAGCGGCATCGCTCAGGAGCCACGCGAGTTCGTCTCCCGTCAACCGCGCATTGAGCGGGACGAGCGTGGCCTCCAGCCGCGCCACCGCGTGGACCGCGACCGCGTAGACGAGCGAGTTCGCGCCGAGGATGGCCACCGTGTCCCCCGGGACGACCCCTCGATCCCGAAGCCAAACCGCGAGCGCCGAGGCGCGGGCATCGAGCTCGGCGAAGGTCCACCGGCGCTCGCCATCTCGTAGCGCCCAGCGCCGCGGCGTGGAGGCGGCCCGGTGTGCAAGCCAGTCGGGCGTTTCCGTCATACCTCTGCCTCCAGAGAAGGAGCACGCCGCGTTACCCACTCGGCCGGCTCGACCCCGAGGCCTGGCTCTGAAGGCAGCGGCGCCACGCCGTCGCGGATGGCGAGCGGCTCCCGAGCGGTGTCCCGCCGCAGCAGCGTGCCGGTCGACAACCCATGGGCCCGGTCGTTCCCCAGGCTGGCCGCCAGGTGGGCGGCGGCCGCGACCCCGATGCCGCCATCGAGCGCGGAGGTGACGACGACATCGACCCCGCACTCCGCCGCCATCTCGGCGATGGCGCGACAGTCGCGGATCCCACCGGCGACCGCCGGCTTCACGACGACCACGTCGGCGCTCCCCGCTTCGAGGAGGGCGCGCACGGCTTCCACGGAGTGCGCGTCCTCGTCCGCGGCGATGGGTACCGGCGCGCTCCGCCGCACCCTGGCGAGGAGGGCCGGTCGCCCGGGCGGGATGGGCTGCTCCACGTATTCGATTTCGTACGGTGCCAGGGCACGGAGCGCGCGCACCGCCTCCTCCTCGCCCCAGGCGCCGTTTGCGTCCAGCCGGAGCTTTCGAGCCCCGAGAACCTCCCGAGCGGCGCGCACCCGTGTCAAATCGTCTTCCAGCACCCGCCCCCCGACCTTGAGCTTCGCCACGTTGAAGCCACGCGCCACGGCTTCGAGCGCGGACGCGGCGACCTCGTCCGCCGTTTCCCCCACCAGCAGCGCGTTGACGTCCACTGACGTTCGAGCCGTAGGGGAGAGGAGACGAGCCAGGGGACGGCCGGCACGGCGGGCAAGGAGGTCGAGGGCTGCGGTCTCGAGGGCGAAGCGAGCGGCTGCGGTCGTGGCATCGTGCGGCGCCCAGCGGCCGAGCCACGCTAAGAGCTCGCCAGGCGAGCGCCCCGGGACTTCGGCGAGGAGGGCACGGAGGGCTTCCAGGAGGGACGCCCGTCGCGGCCGCCCGAATCCTGCGAGCGGCGACGCCTCCCCGACGCCTCCTCGCCCATCGGCGTCCTCCAGGCGGAGTACGGCTGCCTGCCGCGAGCGGATTGTCCTCCGGGCGGTCACGACCGGCCGCGCGAGGGGCAACCGCAGGAGCCAGGCCGTGGCGCGGACGATCGGCGCCCCCGGTTCGCCGTGCTCAAGGCCAACGGGGGAACTGGTCATACCGTGGCGGGCGCTTTTCGAGGAACGCATCACGGCCCTCCTTCGCCTCGTCCGTCATGTAGGCGAGGCGGGTGGCCTCTCCCGCGAAGAGCTGCTGGCCCACGAAGCCGTCGTCGGCGAGGTTGAACGCGTACTTCAGCATGCGGATGGAGGTAGGGCTCTTCCGGTTCATGATTTGCGCCCATTCGAACGCCACTTCTTCCAGCTCCTCATGAGGGACGACCTTGTTCACCATCCCCATGGCGAACGCCTCTTCGGCCGTGTACACGAACTCCAGGAAGAAGATCTCCCGCGCCCGCTTCTGGCCCACGTGGCGGGCCAGGTAGGCCGAACCGTACCCTCCATCGAAGCTGGCCGCGCGGGCATCGGCCTGTTGAAAACGGGCATGTTCGCGGCTCGCGATGGTGAGGTCGCAGACCACATGGAGGCTGTGGCCGCCCCCAACGGCCCAGCCCGGCACCACGCACACGACCGGCTTCGGCATGAAACGGATCATTCGCTGGAGCTCGAGGACGTGCAGCCGGGGCAGGACGTATCCGCCCTCGTAGCCGCCATGGCCCCGGACCCGCTGGTCTCCTCCGGCGCAGAACGCCCACACCCCATCCTTCGGCGATGGCCCCTCTCCGGTCAGCAGCACCGTGCCGATCTGGGGATCGAGCCAGGCGTCGCGCACGGCCTCGATCATCTCGTCGATGGTCTCCGGTCGGAAGGCATTTCGGACTTCAGGACGGTTGAATGCGATCCTCGCGACGCCCTCGGCCTTGTAGTACGTGATGTCGCGGAAGTCGCGGACCTTCTGCCAGTCGGCCGCCTTCCGGATGTGCTTCCAGGTCTCCGGTTCACCCATGCGTACTCCCTCCATCAGCTGCAGTTGGGGGCATTCGCCCAAAGGAACTCCTGCACGGCCGCATCGAAGGCCTCCGGGGCTTCCAGATGCACCGCGTGGCCCGCTTCCGGTACGTTCACCCAGCGAGCCGCCGGCAGCCGCTCCGCCATCGCCGCCGCCAGCCGGACGTATTTCTCGTCGAGCGCGCCGGTGATCAGGAGGACCGGCAACGAGAGAGTTGGCAGCGACTCGAGCACGGAGTCGTCGTGGCCGGCCCCCAGGCCGCGCAGGCTCCTCGCCAGCCCGCCAGGACGCTGGGCGAGGCGCTGCGCCCGCAGGGCCGCCCGCACCTGCGCGGAGAGCCGCGCTTGGGTCGCCCACAGCGGAAGCGACTCCCAGTACTCGACGAAGGCTTCGATCCCTTCCGTCTCCAGCAATCGGGCCAGGCGCTCGTCGGCCTCGATCCGCCTCGCGCGCTCGGCAGGGTCGGCGATCCCCGGCGACGCGCTCTCGAGGACGAGGGCCCAGCACCGCTCGGGATGGGCGAGAGCGAAGCGCAAGGCGACGCGGCCGCCCATCGAGTACCCGACGACCGCTGCCCGCTCCACCCCGAGCGAATCGAGCAGCGCCCTGACGTCCTCGACCACCTCAGCCATCGCATACCGGGCGTGGTCGTCCGGCGCGTCTGATCGCCCGTGGCCGAGCATGTCGAAACGGATGGTCCGAAAGCCGGTCAGCGCGGGAAGGTGGCGGTCCCACGTGGCAAGGCTGCCGGTAAACCCGTGCATCAGGAGGACGGCGGGCCCAGCACCAGAGACGGCGACCTCGTACCGCACGCCGCGGACCACGAGTCCAGCCATCAGACAGCCCCCGTTCCCACGCGCTCGCGGACGGAGCGCGACACCTCCGCCGCAAGGCGCCGATGCAGGGCCACGTTCGCTCGCCGCTCCGTCCGCACGTGAACCATGGCCGGCGTCCGCCGTTCGACGGCGCGCGCGACCGCGTCCGCGACCGACCCTCGACCCTCGGCACGTACGTACTCGAGCCCATAGGCTGCAGCGAGCTGGCCAAGGTCGAGCCCGTGGGGCGTCCCGAACAGCTCTTCGAACGCCTCGCCATGCTCCGCTTGCGGGAGGAAGGAGAAGATCCCCCCGCCGTCGTTGTCGATGACGACGAACACCGGCGCGAGCCCGAACCTTCGCGTCGCGAGCAGGCCGTTGCTGTCGTGGACGAAGGAGAGATCGCCCAGAATGCCGACCGTCGGCCCCTCGGCAGCGACGCCACAGATCGTGGACACGACGCCGTCGATGCCGCTCGCCCCGCGGTTCGCCAGTACGCGCACGCCGGGAGGGGTGGACGGTACGAACGTGTCCAGATCGCGTACCGGCATGCTGTTTCCCACGACGCAGGCGCCACCCGGCGGGACGCTCGCGACGGCTTCGCGCACGGCTACCGGCTCGTTCGGGAACTCGGCCTCGGCCAAGGCAGCTTCGACCGCCTCCCCCGCGGCGGCGTCGAGGGCCAGCAGCCAGTTCGCCCAGTCCTCGTCGAGCCCGGAGCCGGGGACGTCAGCGGCCGCTCGCGCGACGTCACGGCAGAACCGTATCGGGTCGACGTCGAGCAGCTCCGTTGCCGCCAGCGTCGGGTCGCTCCACCCCCCGCCGGGCGAGACGACGAGCTGGGGAGCCCCACCGAGGCTCCCGAGGTACTGCCAGAGTGGCTTCGAAACCGGCACGGCGCCGAACCGGAGGACGAATTCCGGCTGCAGCCTCGCTTGAACGCGGGGATCGCGGATCCAGAGGTCATAGCGGGTGAGCCGCGTCGGAGCGGCGAGCTGCGCGTCACGCGCGCCGGAGAGCGCGTCCGCCATCAGCGGCCAGCCGAGCGCGGAAGCCAGCTCCACAACGGCGCGGCCGAACCGCGGGTCGCCGATGGGCCCGGCGACGATGATTCCCCGCGGCACCGCCCGCAGCCGCACGGCGACGTCCCGCACCGCTCCCTGTTCGAGGACGCGCTCGCCGCTGGCGAGCTTCGGCGGCGGCGGTGCGAGCCCGGTCGGGTCCCACTGCGGAGGACCGGGAATCAGCGGCTCCCGGAATGGGAAGTTCAGGTGCACCGGCCCGGCCGGGGGTGCGAGCGCCTCGTGCACGGCGCGCGCCGCGGTCACCAGCGCGTGCCGCAGGACATCGGGGCTCTCCTCCGGCAGGAGCATCTGCTGGAACCACTTCGCATGCCGGCCGAAGAGGTGAAGCTGGTCGATGGTCTGCAGTGACCCGACGTCCTGCGCCTCCGGCGGCCGGTCCGCCGTGAGCACGAGCAGCGGCACCCGCCCGTAACGCGCCTCCACCACCGCCGGAAAGAGGTTCGCCCCGGCAGTCCCGGACGTCACGACGACCGCCGCCGGCCTCCCCGATGCCTTCGCCAGGCCCAGCGCGAAGAACCCCGCAGAACGCTCGTCCAGGTGCATCCAGGTCCGCAGCCTGCGGTGCCGGTGTGCGAGCAGCGCCAGGGGCGTGGAGCGAGAGCCAGGGCAGAGCACCAGGTCCCGCACCCCGCTCTGGGCCAGCCCGTCGAGGAACGTCCCCACGTATCGGAAGAGCGCCTCGCTCATCGTTCTCACTCGCTCCGCAGCGCGCTGCGCATCGCCTCGAGCTTCAGCTCGGACTCCTCGAACTCCCGTTCCGGATCGGATCGAGCCACGACGCCGCACCCGGCGAAGAGCCGCGCCCGGTCACCCGGCACGAGGAGCGCGGACCGCAAGGCGACGACGAACTCCCCGTCCCCCTTGGCGTCGACCCAGCCCACGGGGCCCGCGTACCAGCCGCGGTCGAATCCCTCGACCTCCCGGATGATCTGGACTGCCGCCGCTCGCGGGATGCCGCCCACGGCGGGCGTGGGATGGAGGCGGGCAGCAAGGTCCAGCAGGGAACGGCCGGGACGCAACCGCCCCCGCACGAACGTACGCAGGTGTTGCAGGTGCGGCAACCGGAACACGTGCGGCTCAGGGTCCACCTCCGCTCGCTCCACGAGCGGCTCCAGCGCCTCGACGATCGCCTCCACGACGTACGCGTGCTCTTCCCGCTCCTTGCGATCGGCGAGGAGGCGCGCCGCGAGTGCTTCGTCCTCTGTCGCGCTCGCTCCCCGCCGCGTCGTCCCGGCGAGCGCCATGACTTCCGCCACGCCCCTGTCGACAGCAGCGAGCCGCTCCGGCGTTGCCCCGAGGAAGCACGAGCCGCCAAGGTCGAAGGCGAAGATCGTGCAGCTGGGGAAGCGTTCGATGAGGCTCGCCAGGACGTCGTCCACCGGGCGAGCGGGCTCCTGCAGTGCCTCGCGCGCGAGCACGACCTTCTGCGCTTCGCCCGCAGCGATGCGCTCGAGCACCCGCAGGACGGCCCCCGTCCACTCCGCCCTCGTGGCCGCGCGGTCTGCGTGCTGCGGGGACCCTCGCTGCACGGCGTCCGGCTCCTGTGGAACGCGCCCTGCCTCGCCGACGAGCTGGGCCTCGACACGCCACCGGGCGCCGTCAATGGAGAGGAAGATGGTGCGCGGGGCGACGAGGAGCCCGTCTCCGAACGGGGCCCAATGAGCTGCCCGCGGGCCTGGTTGGAAGGCGAAGCCTCCCAGCAGGATCGGCGCAGCGAACGGGGCGCCCTCACGGGCCGCCACGGTGAACGGAAGGGAGCGCTGGAACTCGGCAGCCTCGGCGAGCGGACCTGCGCCGCTCGGTCTCCAGGACGCCGCTACGCCGGCCGCCACGAGCGCGAACCTTCGTTGCGGCTGCACGATCGCCGCACGCACCGACCCGGACGCCGCCCGGAACAAGGCGAGCGGGTCCGGCTCCGCCGGCACTCGTTCGACCGCTACCGCAAGCGTGGGCCGGCGCGAGCGCTCGCTCGCCTCGCGGGCCTCCGAGAGCGCCTCGCGGAGCATCGCCGTCGGCGGCGTGCGGAGCAGTTCATGTGCCAGCGTCACCGTGCGCCATCCTCGTTCCGGGGCGGGGCAGCGCCCAGGCTGCGGTAGATGAGTGGCCGCAGAGCTTCGTACGCGAGGTCGAGCGACCGTGGCGACCGCGCGAGCAGCCAGCCGTGGAGCACACTATGGACGGCACCGAACCACGCCCGGGCGGCCACGGCGGTCTCGACGTCCTTTTCGATCTCTCCCCGCTGCTTCGCCGCCTCGAGCAGCTCCCGCACGAGCTCGATGAACTCTTCCTGAATCCGGAGCACCCGCTCGTGAAACTCGGGGCCCGCGCCCGGGGCGTCGACGAGGAAGATGCGCGCGAGCCGGCGGTGGCGTCCGAACGCTCGCAGCACCGCCTGGAGCGCCGCGTCCGCCCTCGCCAACGGGTCGTTCGCGCTGGCGACCGCGGTATCGACCCGGCGACGTAGCTCGCGATGCGCCCATTCGAGGAGCGCGAGGAAGAGCGCTTGCTTCCCCGGGAAGTGGAAGTAGAGCCCACCCTTCGACGTCTCCGCCCTGGCGGCGATCTCCTCGACGCTCGCCTCGTGGTAGCCGCGCGCCGCGAAGACGTCGAGCGCGGCATCGAGGATCCGATCCCTTCGACGGAGTGCCCGTGCCTGCTGCAGCTGTTCGGTCATCGCGCAAAACCGACCGACGCGTCGGTCGGTTCGATGGTACGGCGGGATCCGGTCAGACGCTGTAGGCGCGCCCACGCGGCTGCAGCGATAGGGCGTGCCTCCTTAGGAGAGCTCCCTGATTTTTCCGGGCACCGGTTCAGGCGGTCCCGGAGGCCGTCGAAAACCGAGGGCGAAGCCCCTGGTGGGGCAAAACTTCCACGTCTGGGGAGGACACCTCGAACATGGGACTGCAGATTGCGACGAACGTGGCTGCCATCAATGCGCAGCGCAACCTCTCCCTCACCGGCCTCCGCATGGGCAAGGTGATGGAGAAACTCTCCTCCGGCTACCGCATCAACCGCGCCGCCGACGACGCCGCAGGCCTCGGCATCTCCGAAAAGATGCGCGCACAGATCCGCGGCAACCAGCAGGCCGTCCGCAACGCACAGGACGGCATCTCCATGCTCCAAACCGCTGAAGGCGCCCTCGACGAGGTCCACGCCATCCTCCAGCGCATGCGTGAGCTCGCCGTCCAGGCCGCCAACGGCACCTACGCCGAGAACGGCGCCGAACGCACCTCCATCGGCCAGGAAATCCTCCAGCTCAAAAACGAAATCGACCGCATCGCCTCCAGCACCAAGTTCAACGGACAGAACCTCCTCACCGGCACGCTCGTCGGAACCCTGGACGCGAGCTCGGAGCTCAAGGTCGGTATCCAGTTGAACACGACGGGTGGCGACGCTACCGTCGTCGAGATCAACGTCAGCGGAGCAAAGGCCCAGACCTACACCCTCTCCGGCTCCGGTACCTCCCTCACCCTCACCGGTACCGACGGCTCCGCACAAACCATCACCGTCAACGCCATCGCCGCCAACTCCTCCGCCACCCTCAACTTCGCCAACCTCGGCGTCTCTATCAAACTCGTCTCCAATAGCGGCAAGACCGCCGCTGGCATCGTCACCGACATCACCGCCGCCGCCAACGACACCATCGTCGTCACCGGCTCCGGCTCCGCCCAGCTCCAGGTCGGCGCCAACCAGGGCGACAACCTGAGCATCAGCTTCGGCAACATGCAGACGAGCCAGCTCGGCGCCTCCAGCAACCTCAACGCCCTCATCACCGACGACCAGAACGTCTCCACCATCGCCAAGGCCGAGACGCTCATCACCGAGATCGACGGCGCCATCGAGGACGTCAACCGCCAGCGCGGCGAGCTCGGCGCGGTCCAGAACCGGCTCGAGAGCGTCATCCGCAGCCTCGGCGTGGCGGTGGAGAACCTGAGCGCCGCCGAGAGCCGCATCCGCGACGCCGACATCGCCGAGCTCTCGAGCCAGCTCGTGAGCCTCCAGATCCTGCAGCAGGCCGGCATCTCCGTCCTCGCGCAGGCGAACCAGATGCCTCAGGCGGCCCTGGCGCTCCTGCAGAGCTAGTTGAGCACGCAGAGGGTCGCGGGGAGGGGTCGGTTTCGGTCCCTCCCCGCGACCGTCGCTGAAGAATCGTGGCCCTGTGGCCGAGAACTAGGGAGAAGACCGGAAGGCAGCCGTCGATGCGCGACCTTAGCCTGTCCTCCATCGAGGCGATCAGCATCCGGACGCCGCCCCCGTCGCCGGACGGGAAGCGGGAGCGCCACCAGCCTTCCCGCCGCTACCGTCCGAGCGCAGGCCCTGCCCGGCTCCTCGGCGGTGAAGACGAGGAGCACCTGGTTCTCGAGTTCGACGTCCAAGAGGGACAGCTCCGCGGTGTGCGCATTCGCGATCGGCGGACGGGCGAGGTGACCGCGGCGTTCGACATCGAAGCGCTCGTAGCGCGCGGCGAGGGCCCAGGGCTCGTTCTCGAGCGGAGGGGGTAGAGATGACCGAGCCGATTCGCATGGGCAGCATCTTCGCGACCTTCGACACCGAGGCGCTCCTGGAGCGGATTCGCGCCGCCAAGATGCTCCGGGTCGAACGGCTCGAGGTTGAGCGCGCACGGGCAGAGGTCCGCCAACAGCGCCTCGACGAGATCCGGCAGAAACTGTCGACCCTCCTTTCGAAAGCGCGTTCGCTCGCCTCGCCGACCTCCGCGCTGCTGAAGAAGGCCCAGATCGACGGCACGGCCGTTTCGGCCACCGTGCTCCCGAGCGCCTCCCTGGGCAGCTTTCAGGTCGAGGTGCTCCAGCTAGCGACCGCGACGAAACACACCGGCAGCGTCGTCAGCGCCGGGATCGACGCGACGGCGCCCATGGATCAGTCGAACTTCGCCCTCACCCCCACCTACGGCACCTTCACCATCGGCACGACGGGTGGGGGATCGGCCACGCTCACCATCGACTCGACCGACGTGGACGCTGCCTCGGCGCTCGACTCCTCGAACTTCGCAATGACGGTCACGAGCGGCACGTTCACCATCTCCACGGAGAACGGAGGCACCGCCACCATCACCATCGATGCCAGCACCCAATCGCTGAACGACGTGCTGCAAGCCATCAACGACGCCGGAATCGGAGTCACCGCACAGCTCGTAGCGGGCGCCAACGGCAAGCTGAACAGCATCAGGCTCACCTCTACGGCCGGCGCGATTACCCTCGGTGACGCGTCGGACACGTCGAACTTCCTCACCGCAACGAACCTCATCAACTCCTCTGGTACGACGGAGCGCACCAGCACCCGCGGTATCGCCGTCATGCAGTCGCTCCAGGAGACGATTGACCAGATCAACGCTGCGGGAGTGGGAATCACCGCCTCCATCACGAACGACGCCGCTGGCCGCCCGAGCATCGTGACGTTGACGTCCTCTTCCGGGGACATCCTGCTCGGCAACCCCGCGGACACCTCGAACTTCCTCACGGCGACGAAGCTGCTCGCGTCCCCCGGAACCACGACTCGCCAGAGCACCGACTCGATCGCGCGCTTGGACCCCAGCAAGCCGCTCGCGGAAGCCTCCCTGCTCAACGGCGCACCGACCAGTGGACCGCAGTCGTTCACCATCAACGGTGTGACGATCAGCTACGACGCCTCGGTCGATTCACTCAACGACATCATCGACCGCATCAATGCGAGCAACGCCGGCGTGACGGCACGGTACGACGTCCTGCAAGACCGGGTCATCCTCGAAGCCACGAAGACGGGGTCGATGGCCATCAGCCTTTCCGACGACGGGAGCGGCGATCTCCTCCAGAAGCTTGGGCTGACCACGGGCACCCAGACCCTCGGTCAGAACGCGCAGTACACCATCGACGGCGGACCCGTCCAGTACTCCGCCTCGAACACCGTCACGCCGCTCACCGGCGTCACCTTGACGCTGATGGAGACGACCGAGCCCGGAAGCCCCGTCACGGTGACGGTCGTTCAGAACACCGAAGCGATCGTCGCCAACGTGAAGGCGTTCGTCGATGCCTTCAATGCGGCGCTCGCGGCCATCGATGCGGCGACGAAGACGAGCACCGAAGCGGACGAGCGCGGAGAACTGAGCGGCGACTGGACGGTTCGCCAACTGAAGTCCACCCTCCGGTCGCTCGTCACCGGGCCGGGCCTCGGGCTGAGCGGCGCCTACCCGAACCTCGCCTCCATCGGCATCAGCTTCGGCGCGGTGGGCTCTGCGGTCGGGACCACGAACACGCTGCAGTTCGACGAGTCGAACTTCACGGAAGCGCTCTCGACAGATCCGAAGGGAGTGCAGGCCCTCCTGAGCACCTGGAAACTCCAGGCAGCGTTGGACCCGGGGGGAACGGGCTCCGTCGAGAGCATCTCCGGCGAGTACAGCGGAACGAAGCCAGGCCGGTACCACATCGTCGACGACGGCCAGGGGAATCTGTACGCGACCTTCTACCCGGATGACGGCTCGGCTCCCATCGAGAGCCAGGCCACCGTGAGCGCGAATGGGACGAACACCACCCTCATCCCTGGCATCACGATCCACATCGGTCCGACGCTGCAATCCGGCGAGCACACGATCCGGGTCACGCCGCTCGAAGCCAGCCCGCTGCAGCAGATCGCGCAGTTCCTCGAGGGTCAGGCGGGCGCAGGCGGCGTGCTCGCCGCGCGGGCGGAGTCGTACGGCGCCATCGCCGAAGACATCGAGGCGAGACAGGCCGAACTCGAGGAGCGCATCGACCGCGAGATCGAGCGGCTACGGATGAAGTTCATCGCCATGGACCAGGCGCTGGCACGAGCCCAGCAGATGTTCGATTCGCTCACCCAGCTCGCGAACCAGCTGGCCGCCCTCAACGGCCAGCGGCGCGAGTCGTAGGGAAGAACGCGACGAGGGAGGAGAACAGCATGACCCCAAGCGGAGTAACCGCGTACCGCCAGACAACCATCGCCACCGCACACCCGGTCGCCATTACGACGATGCTCTTCGACGGCGCCCTGCGCGCGATGCGGAAGGCGCGCATGCGCCACGAGGAGGGTCGGCGGGAAGAGTTCCTGAAGGAAATCGAGCGCGCCTACCTCATCGTCGGTGAACTGCTCGCAACGCTGGACTTCGAGCGTGGCGGCGACCTGGCGAAGCAGCTCTCGGGGATCTACGCCTACTGCCTTCGGCAGCTCGTAGAGGCCACACTCGGTGACTTGCAGAAGCTCGCGGAAGCGGAGAAGCACATCGGCCGCATCGCCGAGGCGTGGAAGAAGGCCACTGCGAGCGTGGCGCAGGCATCGCCGCCGGCATCCTCCCATGTCTGAGCCGCGCGACTACCTCCGCCGAGCGCTCGCTGCGGCCGAGCGCGCCGGCTCGGCGGACGCGGACCAGCGGCTGGCGCTCCTGGAAGAGGTGACGTCGCTGTGCCGGCATCTTCTCGAGGCTGACCCGGCATCGTTCGGGATCGAAGAGCTCGCCGCGCTGCGCGAGCTGCTGCGCAGGCTCGACGTCCTCATGGGGACGGTGCGGTGCGACCAGCAACACCACGGCGCTCAGCTCGCCGCCCTCGTCGCATCGCGGCGAGCGCGCACCGAATATGCTCGTCCTGTCACTTTCGGTGACCAAACAGGTCTGCGAGCGTAACCGATCCGACTCTCTCCCTCCCCGGCCCCCGCGTCGAAGCTCAGGGTGAGCACGGCGAGAGGAGAGCTGGACGTGGGGCTCAGGTTCCGCTCGGCGCGGGCGTGGAAGGACGTGCTGCTGGTGACCGTCTGCCTCGCAGCAATCGGTTACACCGCTTGGGACGTCTCGGCAACGATCCTCCACCCTCGAACGCCCGCGGCCGAGGGTGAGCCGCTGACCGTCCCGAAGGAATCCGTCGCATCGCCGGCTTCCGAGCCGGTGTCCCCACGGGGAGCTTCAGGACGGCTGCCCACCCGAGTGGTCGTGCCCTCGGCCGGCATCGATGCAGCAGTCGTCGAGCTCGGGATCGTGCGCCAGGGAGGGGAGGCCGTGTGGGAGGTTCCCTGGCGGGCGGCGGGGCACCTGATGACGACCTCGCTCCCGGGCCAGCCCGGCAACGTCGTCATCGTTGGCCACGTGTCGGTGGCGGACCCGCAGAACCTGGCCGTGTTCGCCAACCTTCGCCGCGTCAGCCCTGGGGACGTCATCGAGATCGAGTCGGGCCTCGACCGCCATCGGTACATCGTGCGAGATGTGTTCGAAGTCGACCCGACCGAGACGTGGGTCCTCCGCTCTGGGCCCGGGGCGACGGCGACGCTGATCACCTGTACCGAAGACTTGCAACGCCGGCTCGTGGTTCGCGCCGAGCTCGACTCCTCGGTACGAGCCGTGCAGCCGAAAACCATTGCGACGGGGATGCCGTGAGCGTAGCATGACGCGAGGAAGGAACGCCCGATGACAGCCGAGATTTCGAAACCAGCCGACGCCGCGAACGTCGTCCCTATCACGAACGCAAAGCGGGCAGCGGGGAAGCGCGGAGCGTCCCCTTCGCGCGACCGCGTCGGCATCAGCAGTCAAGCGGCAGAGCTCGCCCGGGCGCTCCGCCATGTGCACGACTCTCCGGACGTGCGCGAAGCGAAAGTCCGCGCCCTTCGCTCTGCCATCGCGTCCGGCCGGTACGAGCCGGACCCGCGCGTGATCGCAGAGAAGATCCTCGAGCACGGCCTCTAACCTCGGTGATCCGCCGCAACCGATTCGACGCCCTCCCGCGCGTTCAGCCTGGGCGCGGCGGCGCCGTGTGCGGGACTCCCCCGATCACGGCAGGGCCCATCGTCCCCGTACCGTGGGGGTGGATCGGGCGGAGGATTCAGGGTGTCATCGATACTCGCCGTCGTCGCGGGCACGCCGCCCGCTTTGGAAGGTCGCTCCTTGTTCCGGCCGGGGATCGTCCTAGAGCGGTGGGCGGATGCGGAGCGCGCCCTCCGACGCTGCGGCGGGCGCCTGTTCGACCTCATCGTCGTGGCCGGGTTTCCAGGGGAGCATTTGTCGGAGGTGGCGACAGAGTTGCACCGCCACCCGCGCTGGCGCGGGGCTCCGGTGCTCTACCTCCTCCGGCCCGATGAACCCGGCTTCGTCGTCCCTGCGACGTTCAGGCCGGAGGCGGACTGCCTTCTCAAAGCGGACTTCTCCAGCCCCGCGGCCGCCCGCCGGATGGAGGAGCTCGCCCAGTCGCGGGGCGCCTCCGATCGCCTCATCGTCGTCGGAGCGACGGAGCTAGATCCCACGCGCGGACGGCTTCGGCACGGCGAGGCCGAGGTACGTCTCACCCGCCGCGAGGCGGAACTGCTCGCGGCGCTGCTGCGCTCGCCCCGCCACGCCATCTCCTCGGCCGAGCTCGCGCGAAGCCTCGGCCGCGCGGGCGGCCGCTCCGACTTCCAGGTGGTACGACGCCACGTTTCGAACCTCCGCCGCAAGCTTGCGGAAGCCGAAATGCCCCTCGCCGTGCGGACGGTGCGCGGTACGGGCTACGCGCTCGAGCTTCCGCGCGTCGGGTGACCTTACCGCGCGAGGAACTCGGGGTCCTCGGTATCGATCCAGGTCCGCGCCAGCCGGTGCTCGAATCCCGGCAAGATGTCGAGCGGGAAGTCTCGCACGTACGGCCACGCGAGCGAGATCGCCCGCTCGCTCACGAAGTTCACCGCCGGGTTCAGTTCGAGCAGCCGCCGCTGGATCTCGAGCCCGAGGCTGCGGCGAGCCTCCGCATCGAACTGCGTGCGCTGCCGCTCGATCTGCGCGTCCAGCTGCTCGTCCCGCAGCGCGAAGGTGTTCTGCGCACCGCTGCTGTGAAAGAAGGGGTAGAGCCAGTCGTCGAGGTCAAGCCAGCCCGAATCCGGACCCGCCATCCAGGGCGCTTGCCCGGAGAACATCCGCTCGGCGAGGTCCGCCGCAGACAACGGGTACACCCGAACCTGAATCCCCAGCGCCGACTCCACCTGCTCCTCGATCAGTGCCCCGAGGCGGAAGACGCGCTCCACGTCCTCAAAGACGAGGAGCCCCACCTCCTCCGGAAACGACTGCTCGGAGCGATACGCATCGAGGAGCGCGCGCGCTTCGGCGATGTCCTGGTCCCGCCCGCCGGTCCCCAGCCGGTACCCCGGGTACGTGGAAAGCTCATCCGGCGGGATGGCCCAGCGACGGACCGGCCAGCTCACCCAGCCGTTCACGTCCCCGGACCCCTGAAAGAGGCGATCGATGAGCGCGCGCCGGTCGACCGCGATGGCGAGCGCCTTGCGGACGCGCGGATCGTCATACGGGCGCGCCGGCGTGAAAAACCGCATCCCGAGGAAGAACGCCTGCCCCACCTGCGACTCCACGAGCGCGGGCAGCGCCGCCTTCAGCCGATCGGCTTCGGGCCGGCTGACGAACGCCACGTCGAGCCGCTTCGTGCGAAAGTCGGCCTCGATGAGCCGGCCATCGGTGGGGTGCCGAACGGTGATGCCGGCGAGCCGCGGGGCGTCGGGGCCGCCGAACCAGGCCGGATTGCGGACGACGCTCGCGAACTCCTCCTCCGACCACTCCACCCAGATGAAGGGGCCGCTCCCCACCTGGCGGTCCGGACCGAATCCCGCCTCCGCGAGCTCGGGCGGGACGATGAAGCTGCTCGGATCGGCGAACCGCTCGATGAGCGGCGCGTACGGCGCGCTCGTCTTCACGACGATCTGATCGGGAGCCGGCACCTCTACGCTCTCGACCACACGCCAGTAGTGGTGCCGGACGAACGACTCATCCCCGATCTGGCGCATGAGCGAGAACCGAACGTCCTCTGCCGTGAGCGGTCGCCCGTTGACCGGAGGCAGGTCGTGCCAGCGAGCGTCGGTGCGAAGCCGGAACACGTACGTCTGCTCGTCCGGTTGCTCCGGAAGCGAGAGGGCGACGTCCGGCGCGATCACGCCGTCCGCCTGGCTCTCGTACGCGAGCAACCGGCTGTACACGAGCGACTGGACCGACACGAGCGGTCCGCTCTGTGTCCGGTGCGGATCGAACTCCCCGTCCCCGCGAACGAGCCCCACGTACACGAGCGTCGTCGCCAGTTCCCCTGGGGGGACGACCTCCGTACCGCCCGCGGTGGGCCTCTCCCGTGAACCGATCGTCGGAGAGGGGGAACTCACGGGCGACCCTTCCCCTCCGCCGCGACAGGCGAGAAGGCTGGCGGCGGCTCCGGACAATAAACCGCCGGCAGCAACCAGCAGGCGCCGCCGGGATATGCGCCGTTCCCCAGGCGAGCCGTGGCCTCTCATTTCAGCCCATGGTACGGAACCGCTCCGTCCCAGGCGCCATGGGGCAGAAGACGCGCTTACAATCTCAGCGAGCGTCAGCGGAGGAGGCATCCATGGCAAGGGATCGTCTGAGCGAAGACCAGGTGCGTGAAGGGCTGACCCAGCTTTCCGGGTGGGAAGGCGATACGACTGCCATTCGGAAAACGTTCCGTTTCAAGGACCACGTGGCAGCGATGGGCTTCGTGACTCGAGTCGCCCTGGTGGCGGAGCGAATGAACCACCACCCCGACCTCCGCATCGTCTACAACCGCGTGGAGATCGCGCTCTCCACACACGATGCCGGTGGGGTGACCGATCTCGATCTGGAGCTCGCCCGCTCGATCGAGGCCTACGCGACCTAGTGGGGCACGTGGCTGTACAGCGTCTTGCGAACCTGCTCCACGAGCCGCAGCTCTTCCTCGCTCAGCAGCGAGTCGTCCTTCTTCATCTCGGAGCGCAGCGGGAAGATGTGGATCGCGTCCCACCCGCAGACGTCCTCGCAGAGACGGCAGCCCGTGCACTTCTTCTCATCGACGGTACTGACGCCGAAGAAGTCATCGATGCGATCGGTGTGCTGCAGGCTGAGCGCATCGAACGGGCAGATGTTGATGCAGAGCTCACAGCCAGAGCCGATGCACTTCTCCTCGATGACGACGGCCTTCGGCCACTCGTTCTTCTTCAGGGACTTACAGACGTCACCCTCGTCGTCGAGGATCGCCTCTGGCGGGCACACCACGCCGCACGCACCGCAGTTGATGCACAGGGTGGGGTCGATGACGTGGAGCTGGTTCCGCTCCCCGCTGATGGCGTTCGTCGGACAGCGCTTCGTGCACGCGGTGCAGCCGATGCAAGTGTCGATGATGTAATACGCCAACGGCACCCTCCTGCCGCGCCCACCACCGCGGTGGCGAGCGTATGCTCCCTCATTATCCCCGCGGCGAAGGTCGCGGAGCAAATCACGGGAGGTACCGCATGCCGACGAACCCGAGCCTGGAGTTCCTCTTCGAATTGGAGGCGACCACGGGTGAATCGCTCGTCATCGGCGACACAGGAACCGGGGTCCGGCTCGTCGTGCCGGTCACCGGAGGCACGTTCTCGGGGCCCCGATTCAGCGGGCGCGTGCGCGGGCCGACCAACGGCGACTGGGTCACCGTGCGGCCGGACGGAAACATCCGGCTCGACGTGCGCCTCACGCTCGAGACGAGCGACGGTGCTCTCGTCCTCATGACCTATCAGGGCATCGGGCGGCGCCAGGGAGAGAGGTACGAGCTCCGTACTGCACCCAGGTTCGAGACCGGCGACGGCCGCTACGCCTGGCTCAACGACATCCAGGCCCTCGCGGTGGGAAGCGCGTCCGGGAACACCGTGCGGTACGAGGTCTTCGCCCTCCAGTGAGGGCCCCTTCAGGTGCGTGACCGCTCCAGCTCCTGGACGTGCTCGATGCTGACTCGCTCCTCCGGATCGACGTCCGTGGTTTCGAACCACGCCCGGAGGAGTTCGGGGACGTCCTCGGGCCGGGTCCGCATGAGCGAGAGGCAGAGAACGTTCGCGTCGTTCCACCGTCGCGCGCCGGCGACGAGCTCGGGGTCGAAGCAGAGCGCTGCCCGAACCCCCGGCACCTTGTTCGCTGCGATGCTCACGCCCGTCCCGGTGTAGCAGCAGAGGATGCCGGTATCAGCCTCGCCGGATGCGACAGCCCTTGCCACCCGCTCGGCCACGAAGGCCCAGGGTTCCTTCGAACCAGCAGGAGCACCCGCCAGGATGACCTCTGCACCCCGCCGGCGCAGCTCCTCGAGGATGGCATCCGTGACCGCGTTCGCCTCATCCGCCCCGAAAGCGACCTTCATGCGTCCAGCGTATCACCAGGCGCCGTCCATTCCGAATCTCCCGCTCCGAGGACGAGAATCTGAGGGGGACGGTCGGAGGGGAGCCGAACGACCCAGTCGAGCGCCGCGGAGAGCGACTCGAACGCCTCGCCGCAGCCGTCCGGAAGACGAACGACCCATGCTCGCGGCGGGCGAAATTCGATGAGGATCCGCATGGCCACGCCCTTCGCTACCATCCCTTTCCGTCGACCACCGCTGTTGGGACCGACATTGGGGGAGCCCCTGATCCGACTCCGCACTGGTCTGCCGAACGTGTTCCTTGCGGGCGGTGTGGGCGCCGTGACCATGGGAGCTGTTGGGGCGTACGCGGCGCTCTTTGCACGGGAGGCCTTTGCCGCTCGGCCGAAGCCGCCGCGGCTCGACCTCCGCATCGGCGAGGTGACCGGGAATCGGATCCTGCTCCGGCGCGCCGCCCGCGGCGCAATCCTCGAGCCGCCGGTGGTCGGCCTCGAGTACCCAGGCGGCTATGCGCTGCTTGCCGAGCGGGCGCCCGACGGCGCCTACGTGGTCGCACGCCGGTGGGGACAGGCGCCAAGACGTGGCTTGCCGGCACGGTTCGACTCTTTCGCGTTCCCAGGCGAGCCGCGCACGGCCCACGGACTCGACTACCGAGAGGTCGCCTACCGAACTCCCCTTGGCGAGGCTCCGGCCTGGCTCATCCCCGGCCGCGGACGGGAGTGGTGGGCGATCGCCGTGCACGGGAAAGGGGCGCACCGGCGTGAGGTCCTGCGCATGCTCCCCCTGCTCCACGAGCTCGGGCTCACGGTGCTGGCCATCTCCTACCGGAACGACGACGACGCCCCTCCCTCACGAGCGCGTGCCTACCGGTACGGCCTGGAGGAGTGGGAGGACCTCGCCGCGGCATGGCGCCACGCGAGCGACCAGGGGGCCCGGGCGATCGTCCTCGTCGGGTTCAGCATGGGCGGGGCGATCTGCGCCGCCTTCCTGCGCTACGTCCCAGAAGCTGCGGAGCGGCTGGCTGCGCTCGTCCTCGACGCGCCCATGCTCCACTTCCGGCGCACCGTCGAGCACCGGGCCGCCCAGCATCCCCTGCCCGCAGCCATCCACCGCGCGCTCTTGCCCGTCGCGGGTAAGCTCCTGCGCGTCCCCTGGGACGCCCTCGACTACCTCCAGGACGCGCCCTCCTGGCAGCGCCCCGTCTGGGTCGCACATGGGACTGCCGATGCCCTCGTGCCGGTCGCGACCAGCGACGAGCTCGCGCGGCTGCGGCCTGACCTTGTCACGTACCACCGCGTGGAAGGAGCGGGCCACGTCCGCTCATGGAACGCGAACCCTGCCGAGTACGAGCGCTCGCTTCGGCTGTTCCTCCAGGGCGTTCTCAATCCAGCCGCTGCTCCTCGATCCCGGGCATGATCCATGGCTCGCGCGGCGGCGGGTTCTCCACGAAGCTGGCGCCCGGCTTGTTCGGCCCCACCCCAGTCAGCGTCATCCGGAACTCCGAGCGGTATCGAACCTCGCCGTCCCTGATCCAGAACGGCTGGTCGTGGCCTGGGTAGATGAGCGCCCCGGACTGCACGCAGCGACGAATCGACGCGGCAGCTTGTTCTGCGTTCCAGAAGATGAGCGGGTTCTGCCCCCGCAGCGCGACCGCGGCGTTGTGGATGGCATCGCCCACGACCAGGCAGAGCCCGTCATCCGTTTCCACCTCGAGGCCGATGGAGCCGGGCGAGTGCCCAGGCAGATCGATGACGCGGCATCCGGGCATGATCTCGTACCCTTCTCCGACCTCGACCGTCTCGAGGAGGTCGAGAATGGCCCCCGTCCATCGCGGCGTCGCCCAGTCGTTCGGGTGCGGCCGGTGCGCATAGCGCAGTTCCCGCTCATGGATGAGCAGCGGAGCCGAATCGAAGAGGTCGCAGTTCTGCACATGGTCCCAGTGGGCGTGCGAGAGCACCTGATAGTCGATGTCCGCGGGTGTGAGCCCGCGCGCCTCGAGCTGGGCGAGCAAGTACGTTCGGCGGCCCACGTGCGCGCTGTCGAACAGGACCCGTCTCTCCCCTTCGATGAGGAGTACGCTGCAGAAGCCGATGATCCCGACGTCCGTTCCGACGCTATATCCCTCCATGAGCACGTCGATTCGTGGCACGGGACGCTCCTCCTCGCACGATGGTGAGCCCGCTTTTACGGAGTCTCGTCCCGCTCCGCAAGGGGCGCGGCGAAGTCGGCGCGCCGGAGCGTCTCCGCGACGAGCAGGAGCATCACCGCTGCTCCGGTCCAGGCGACCAGCCCCGTGACCACCGACGCCGCAGCGAGCGACCCCGCCTGCGCCACGCCGCCCACGAAGGTCGGGCCGGCCACGCGGCCGAGGTCTGAGACGAACCGCCACACCCCAAGGAACTCCCCGCTGTTCGCGCGGGGGGCGAGGTCGGAGCCCAGCGTCATGACCGCCCCGCTGCCGAGTCCATTCCCCGCGCCCGACAACACGCCCACCGCAAGGAGCGCGGGGAAACTCGAGGTGAAAGGGAGGAGCGCCGCTGCCAGGCCGAGGAGCGAGAGCGAGGGAACGATCGTCCACTTCCGTCCCCAGCGGTCCATCACGTACCCCACCGGAAGGAACAGGGTCATGTCGATTGCCGACCCCACGCCCATGACGAAGCCAATCTCCGCTACGCCAAGCCCTATGTGGTCTCCCCAGAGGGGAACGAGGAGCTGGCGTCCCTCGCGCACGACGACGAGGGAGACGGCTACGAACCCGGCGGTGAGGAAGTCGCGGCGGTGCCGCCGCAGTGTGGCCACGATGCGCGCATGGGCAGGGCCGTGCTCGCGCACCAGGGGGGCGGAGGGCTCCCGGTAGGCGAGCACCGCAGCCCCCGCCAGCGCCGCCGCCGCAGCCTGGGCGAGAAACGCCGCGCGGAGCCCGAACGCGTCGGCCGTGAGCCCACCCGCCACTGGCCCGAGGAAGACGCCGGCGCGATGGACGCCCCCCACGAGGGCGAGCGCCCGGCCGCGGTACTCGTTCGGAACGTTGTCGGAGACGTACGCGAGCCGGGAGACGAGCCAGATGGACCAGCCGATGCCGGCGAGGAAGAGAAGACCGGCCAGCTCCTCATCGCTGCGGGCGAATGCCGCAAGGAGGGCGGTAGCGGACGCCCAGGCCGCGCTCACGAGCATCGCCGCGCGACCGCCGAATCGAGACACGAGCACCCCGGCAGGGAGGTCGGCCGTCAGCGCCCCGATCCCTCGCAGCGTCACGACCGCCCCCACCATCGCCAGGCTAGCGCCGAGTTCCTTGGCGAACAGCGGGAGCACCGGCAGCACTAGGCCCTCGCCGAAGGCGAAGCAGAGCGTGGGAAGGTACACGTTGATGGCGAGCGAGCGCAGCCGGAACTGCCGGGCGGGCACCCCTCTAGTTTCGCCGACCGCCGAACCGCGTCGCCGTCACGCGGTCCCTTCCTCAGCCACGCTCGCGTCTGACTTCGCCGGGTCGTCGATCTTGTACAGCCCCTTTTCGATGGCGTACCGGACGAGCTCCGTGCGGTTCCGGGCCCCGAGCTTCTGGGAGATGTGCGCCTTGTGCGCCTCCACCGTCTTCACGCTGACGTACAACCGGTCGGCAATCTGCTGGTTCGTATACCCCTCGGCAATCAGCTGCAGGACCTCTCGTTCCCGCGGGGTGAGGAGCTCGAGCGAGGAGCCGGTGCCGTGGGTTCGCGCGCGAACCATCAGGGCTGCAACGTCGAAGCGATCGCTCACGGCCGACGAGAAATACGAATTGCCGCGCGCGACCGTCTGGATGGCGAGGCGAACCTCCTCCACGTCCGAGCGCTTGACGAGATACCCCGACGCGCCGGCGCGGATGGCCTCCACCAGCTGCTCCTCGTCGACGAACCCAGTGAGGATGATCACGCGCACGTGGGGCAGCGCGCGCTTCAGCTGGCGCGTCGCCTCCACCCCGTTCATGCCGGGCATGACGACGTCCATGAGGACGACGTCGGGCCGCAGCGCCTCGGCAGCGGCGATGGCCTCGCGCCCGTTCTCCACGTCTCCGACCACCTCGAGCTCCTCAAACGATTCCAGCAGGCGCCGGAGCGCAGCCCGGATAAGCGCGTGGTCGTCCACGAGCAGCACTTTGATGGGTGCCGAAGAGCCGCCTCGCCGCACTCGCCTCGCGTCTCCCCGCCCGGCAGTCGCCATCGTGCTCCCTCCCGCTTCGTTCGACTAGCTCCCTTCGCCGGTCAAGAACCATCGCGGCACCTCGCGAAGCATCATGCGGATCGTCTCTTCCGGGACGCCCGCCTCGCGCAATGCGGGAAGCGCGACGGTATGGAGGAACAGGTAGCGGGTCGGCCCCTCCCGTCGCTCATCCTTCGCTCCGGCACGGACGGGCAGCGGCGCGTAGTCATGGCCAAGCATGAGCCGGTCCGCCCACCCCCGCTCGATGAGCGCTCGAACGGTCGCGTTCCGCTCCTGCCAGCTTGGGCGCCCAGGAGCTCCGGGGTAGCGATCCATAGAGAGGAACACTCCCGCCTGCAGCAAGGACTCGAGGTAGGCGACGTCCGTCGTGTCGGCGCTGTGCCCGATACAGACTCGATCGAGCGGCGCGCCCTCCTCGCGGAAGATCTCGACCTGCCTGGCTCCCACCTGGGCAGGGGCCCACTGGTGAGTGCTGATAGGACATCCGGTCCGCTTCAGCGCCCGGGCTGCTCCGCGGAGAATCCGCTCCCCTTCTGGCGTCACCCCTTCCGCATCGTTCGCGACCTTGATCACGCCGGCCTTGATGCCGGTGTCCCCAATCCCAACTTCGATCTCCCGGACGAAAATCTCGGCAATCTCGTCCGGGTCGCGGGTCCAGAACGGCCGCGGGATGTCCCGCCAGATTCCCGTGGCCACGACGACGTTCATCCCGGACTCGCGAGCCACATCGGCAACGAATCGGGCGTCTCTTCCCAGGTCGGGAGTCGTCAGGTCGATCAGCGTGTCAATCCCGCCCGCCTTCGCCTCTTTCAGTTCGGCGACCACGCGCTCCTTCGTCCTCGACCAGTCGTACAGCCAGGGGTAGTGCAGATGCTCGCCAAACGTCACGAGAACATGCTCGTGGCTGAGCACCGTGCCCAGCCGCTCGGGCTCCACTGGACCAAGGACCGTTTGCACTCGAGCGGCCATCCGCCCCTCCAAGAATGCCGACATAGTGAACGACCCGCCCGGCCGCCGCAATACCCACCCGTCCCGCGGGCGAGTTCTGTTCGGCGGCGGGAGCGGTAAGATGCGCTGCCGTGAGCGACCTGCTTGAGGGATATGAATTCGCCGTCGCCTCCTACGGCCCCGGTGGCGCTCTCTGCGCCTGGTTCCTCCGCGGGCTGGGAGCAGACGTCCGCCACGCCACCGCCTGCGACCCCTCCGACCCGACGGTCGGCTGGCTCCTCGACCGACCGGAGCGCTCCCCGGACCCGCTTTCCCTTCCGTTCGAAGCGCCGGTCCTCGTGACCGACGCTCCTTTCCGCGGAGAGACGGCGCGGTTGATCGCGTCGCTCGCGCAGGAACGCAGGGTGGTGTGGATAACCCCGTGGGGCGCGTCCGGCCCCTGGTCTGGGCGGCCCGCCACCGACCTGGTCCTCCATGCCGCCGGCGGATGGATGTCGGCGACGGGCGACCCGGCACGGGAACCGCTCTCACCGCCCGGGCCGCAAGCCTCCTACGTGGCCGGCCTGTTCGCCGCCATCGAGGCGCTCGCCCAGGCCTTGGAGGGGACGGCAGCGGGCCTCAGCGATGTTGCGGCGCTGGAGGCCGTGACGGCGACGATGATCTACGACGCCGTAGCCTTCCAGTACCACGGCCGCATCCGGCCCCGAACCGGCCCCCGCTACGCGCCAACGCAGCCCACGATCGCCACCCTTCCCTGCGCCGATGGGTACGTCGGCATCCACGCCGCCCTGCAGCGGCAGTGGGTGCGCCTCGCCGCGGCGATGGGAGCCCCACAGCTCGCGGAGGACCCGCGCTTCCTGACGCACGGCGACCGTGCACGGAACCTCGAGGCGCTCGACTCCTATCTCCTGCCGTGGTTGCGAACGAAACGGCGATGGGAGTTGTACCACGAACTCCAGCGCCTCGGCGTCCCGACGGCGGCAACCCCGGATGCGTTCGAGGTCCTCGCGTCGCCGCAACTCGCCGCTCGAAGCGCCTGGACGACCTGGCAGGCGCCGGAAGGGGACCGTTACCGAGTCCCGCGCCTCCCGGTGCGGGAACTCGCGAGCCGACCGGACGGGGCAGGGAAACGAGACACCGGGCCCGCTCCCTGGGAGCCAACGCCCTTGCGCGTCGTCGACCTCTCCATGGGCTGGGCCGGCCCGCTGGTGGGCCACATCCTCGCGTGCCTCGGTGGCGATGTCATCAAGGTCGAAAGCCACCGCGCCCCCGACTGGTGGCGGGGAGGCGGCGCCGGCTTCGACGCCGAGCTCCGCCTGCACGAGCGGAGCCACGTGTTCAACGGCGTCAACCGCGGCAAGCGGGGGATCTGCCTCGACCTCCGTTCCGAGGAGGGACGGGAAGCGTTGCTGCGCCTCGTTCGCGGCGCGGACGTCGTGATCGAGAACTTCCGTCCGGGCACCCTGGAACGGCTCGGCATCGCGCCGGACCGCCTCTGGGCCGAGAACCCGCGGCTCGTGATCCTCCGCCACTCAGGGTTCGGGCAGGACGGCCCCGAGGCAAACTACTACGCCTTCGGCAATACCATCGAGAGCATGGCCGGGCTGACCTTCGCCACCGGCTACCCCGACGGCCCTCCGCAGATGATGAGCAACGCGTACGGCGACCCCGTAGGCGGCTTGACCGCCACCGTGGCAACCCTCGCTGCGCTCCTCGCGCGGCGGCGCGACGGACGAGGCCGTTGCGTGGAGGTCTCCCAGCTGGAAGCGATGCTCCCCCTCGTCGGCTTCCTTCTCGTCGAAGCGCAGCGCTCTGGGACGCCTCCGCGCCGGCTCGGGAACTCCCGCCTCGGGTCCTTCGTTGCCGTCGTACCGGGAGCGGGCGACGACGCGTGGCTCGCCGTGGAGTGCTCGAAGGACCGTCACCTCGCCCAGCTTGCTCGCGCGCTTGGGACCGGCCGGGATCCACGGGAGCTCGGTCGAGCCCTGGCGTCGTGGGCGCAGGAGCTCGCACCGCTCGAGGCGGCAGAGCGGCTCGCCGCGCAGGGGGTCCCAGCCGCTCCGGTCCTCAACGAGGGCGAGCTGCTCGCCTTTGCACCACTCGTGGAGCGGGAGTTCTGGCAGGGGGAGTGGCGCGAGGTCGTGGGGTTCGCCCTCTACCCCTCGCTCGCGCTCCTGCGCGACGGGCGCCGCTTGCGGCCGGCTCGGCCGGCACCGCTCCTCGGCGAACACACCCGCGAGGTGCTCCGCGGGCTCGGCTACGACGAGCAGTCGCTTCAGGCGCTGGAGGACGCAGGAGTCGTCGGCTACGTGCCCGTGTGAGCGAAGGTGGCTTACGTGGCGTCCCCGCCGAGCGCTGCCGCGACCTCCCGGTGAACGATGCGCCCGCCTTCGGTTACGAGCGCGGGGCCGAGCTCCGGGTCCTCCCGCGCTTGGGCCCCGAGCGCGGCCAGCCGGAGGATGTACGGAAGCGCTGCGGCCGTCAGCGCTTGCGTGCTCGTACGAGGCACGGCACCCGGCATGTTCGTAACGCAGTAGTGGACGACGCCCTCCTCCACGTACGTGGGGTCGGTCAGCGTCGTGGGTCGGCTCGTCTCCGCTGCGCCGCCCTGGTCGATGGCCACATCGACCAGCACTGCCCCGGGGCCCATGGAGCGCACCATCTCGCGCGTCACGACCTTCGGCGCCGCTCGCCCCGGCACGTGAACGGCGAGGATGAGCACGTCCGCCCCAACGAGCTCCTCCGCGAGCGCCGCCCGCGTCGCGACGCGGGTTCGCACGGCTCCGCCGAACGACTCGTGCACGCTCCGCAGGCGCTGGAGGTCGTCGGAGAGCAGGGTGACCGATCCGCCCAGCCCGAGGAGCCGCCGAACGGCCATCATCCCCACGGATCCCGAGCCCACCACCACGCAGCGAGCGGGCGGCACGCCACCTACTCCGCCGATGAGCTTGCCGCGCCCGGGACCCGGCCGCTTCAAGAGTGCGGCGGCGACTTCCACCGCCATCTGGCCGGCGATATGCGACATCGGCGCGAGGAGGGGCAACGAGCCGTCACGACCGCGGACGAGCTCGTACGCGTACGCGGCAACGTGACGCTCGACGAGCGCGGCAGCGAGCTGGCGGTTGGCGGCGAGGTGGAGGTATGCGAAGAGGAGCAAGCCCGGCCGGAAGAATCTGAACTCCTCCGGCAGCGGCTCCTTGACCTTCACGACGAGTTCGGCGCCCCATGCGTCCTCAGCCGCCCCGATCCGTGCGCCCGCGCGCTCGTACGCCTCGTCGGTGAACCCTGCTTCCTCGCCCGCACCGCGCTCCACGAGGACGTGGTGTCCCGCGTGCACGAGCTCCGCCACGCCCTCAGGCGTCAACGCCACCCTCCCTTCGCCCGGCTTTCGCTCCCGTGGACACCCGATGCGCATGGCGTTCCCTCATGGCAACTTCGCGGCCACGCAATTCACGCGCCGCCGCTCATCGCGGCACTACGCGATCCGGCCGCTCGTGCCGACGTTCATAGCAAGGTACGGTATCGCGGGGCGGAGGAGGAAGGCGCGGATGGGTCGCGCTTCGTTCGTTGGTCTCGGCTGCGCCGCCGTGGGGCTCGCTCTTCTGTTCGCGGCGCTCGCTCCGCGTCACGGATTCGCGGAGCCACAGCCGTCCGGCTTCCGCGACGTGCACCTCGAGCTCGCGGTCCCTTGGCAAGGGAGCTGGTACGGCGTGAGCGTCCTCATGTTCGTGAAGGACGGGCCGAACTTCGAGGAAGAAGTGGAGGGCGCCAAGGAAGCGATCGCTGCCCGCTTCCCTGGGGCAGTTCGCCTCGACGGCGGCGACGTCCACGCGCAGTGGGCGAGCGCTGGGTGGTGGTGGCCGGAGCGCTCCGTGGGCTGGCGGTACAACCCGACGGGGGCTCCTCCAGGGCTCAGCGGACACGCAAGCGCCGTCGCCGCGGGCGCGGAGACGTGGAGCAGCGCGGGAGCCGACTTCACCTTCACCGGCGGCGGCCAGAGCAGCGCCGGCACGGGCGCGTGCCACAGCACGCTCGACGGGGAGAACACCGTGGGCTGGGCTCCGCAGCCCGGCAGCGTGCTCGCCGTCACCTGCACCTGGTACGAGATGGGCGGCTCCCCGCGCCCGGCGATCGAGTTCGACATGGAGATCGACCCGGAGTGGGAGTGGACGACCGGTTCCCCGGTGCGGGTGGACCTGGAAAGCGTGGCCGTGCACGAGTTCGGCCACGCCCTCGGTCTCGCGCACTCCCAGGACTCGAGCGCGGTGATGTATGCGAGCTACAGCGAGGGCTCCGTAAAGCGGGAGCTCACCGAGGACGACCTCGCGGGCCTGTACGCGCTCTACGGCACGACCGGCGAACCGACGCCGACGAACACGCCCACTCCCACGCCCACGCCGACCGCCACACCTCCGCCCCCGCTGCCGCTCGTGCCAGGTGCGAACCTCGCCACTTGGCCCGGACCGACCACGTCAACGTCCGCTCTCGAGCCGTACGAGGATCTCATCGCCATCGTCTACGGCTGGGACTCGGCCACCCAGTCGTGGCAGCGGTGGAGCCCGAGCCTCCCGCCCTGGGCGAACTCGCTCGCACAGCTTGAGCACGGCGAAGCGTACTGGTTCATCGCCAAGGACGAGGGCACCATCATTGCAGCGCCGTAGCTCCCTCGAGAACGCGATCCGCTACCCTGGCTGACGTGACGGAGCGTCGCCCCCATCCCGCCTACGCGGGCATCTCCACCTTTCTCCACCTGCCGTGGGTGGAGGACCCCACGACCCTGCGCGAGCTGCGTCCGGACGTGGCGATCGTTGGGGCACCGTTCGACGTGGCCGTCACCCATCGGCCTGGTGCTCGCTTCGGGCCGCGGGCCATTCGCGCCGCGAGCTACCTGCAGCAGACCGGCCTCTTCCACCTCGGGTTCCGGGTCGAGCCGTTCGCGATCCTCCGCGGCGTGGACGCAGGCGACGCGCCGTGTATCCCCGGCGACATCGAACGCAGCCACGACGCCATCCGGCAGAAGCTGCGCACCCTCCTGGAGGCAGCCCCGGCGTGCGTTCCGATCGTGCTCGGCGGTGACCACTCGATCACCTTTCCCGCTGCCGGGGTGGTCGCGGATCACTACGGGCGGCGCGTCGGCGTCATCCACTTCGACGCGCATGCCGACGCCGCGAACGACTCGTGGGGGGTGCTGCTGAGCCATGGCACCCCGATGCGCCGCCTGATCGAGGCCGGGCACGTGCATGGGCGGAACTTCGTCCAGGTAGGGCTGCGCGGCTACTGGCCGGGCCCGGAGGTCCTGGCGTGGATGGCGGAGCAGGGCATGCGCAGTCACTTCATCTACGAGATCGAAAGGCGCGGTTTCGAAGCGGTCATCGAAGACGCCATCCGTGAGGCAGGCGAGGGGGCAGACTTCGTCTACCTCTCCGTCGACATCGACGTCCTCGATCCGGCGTTCGCCCCAGGCACGGGGACTCCCGAGCCTGGAGGGCTGAGCCCCCGTGAGCTGCTCTGGGCCGTAAGGACGATCGTCAGTCGCGTCGAACTGGTGGCGATGGACGTGGTCGAGGTCTCACCGCCCTTCGACCCTGCCGGTATCACGGCAGAGGTCGCGCACCGAGTGGTCCTGGAGGCCATCAGCGCTCTGGCGGCGAAGCGGCGGGCCGGGGCAAGCCGGTGACGCCGCGGTAGGGTTCATCGCCATCGCGGCTGCCCCGCCTCCACGACGGCGGTTGCCCCGACCTCGACGCGGAGGCCGGCCTCGCCCTCGGCACCGAGCCCTAGCGGCGTCGTCGCGTCGCTTCGAGCGCCGACCGCCGCGGAGCCGATGAGCGTAGAGTTCAGTGCTGACTCGGGGCTGGCACTCCCCGCGGGATTGGCAGGAGGCGGACCCTGCGGTACGCCCTCCAGCGGGCCCTGCGGCACACCCTCCGGCCGACCCTGCGGTACGCCCTCTGGCGGACCCTGGGGTACGCCGTCCCGTGGACCCTGCGGTACACCCTCCGGCGGGCCCTGCGGCACACCCTCTGGCGGACCCTCCGGCGGGCCCTGCGGCACACCCTCTGGCGGACCCTGCGGCACGCCCTCCGGCGGGCCCTGCGGTGCCCCGGCAGGCGGACCCGCATCCGCTTCCTCGCCTGCGCCGGACCCGCACGCCTCGATAGCGGCGAGGGCGCGCTCGACCCCCACAATCCCCTCCGCATCCAGCTGCCCGCTCGCCAGCAGCGCCGCGAGCACCTCCTGGGCGTGGGCCGTGGCGGCAAGGCAGATGCTCGCTCCCAGACCCTCCGATGCCCCGCGAGCGCCGCCAGGCCCGACCGCTGCAGGGGTCACGGACGGCTCCGCCATTCCCGGTCCCTCGGTAGCCGCCTCAGACGCGGACTCGGCCCCCTTCGGAGCGTCGAACTCGGCTCCCTTGGCGGCGCCCGCTGGCGCGTCGCCTGCGGGCGGGTCCCCAGCGCGCGAGAGGAACGGGAGATGCACCGGCCCGAGCTCCCCGCCCGTCATCGCCATCGCCGAGCCTCCCGCGAGCAGCGGCAGCGTCGCGGCCGCAGCCGCGATCGCCGCCCAACGGAGCCTCAGCAAGCCGCTCCGCGCGTTGCCGTCGTGGACACCCCGTTGCGCCAGTGCTGCGAGCACACCGCTCCGTGCCCGAGGAGACGGTTTCGCCCCTCGCACGGGGTGCAAGAGCTGCTGCGCCAGCCGCTCGAGCTCCAGCTCCTCCGTCGTCGTGCGCTCATCCCTCATCTGCATCGCGCCCACACTCCTTTCTTCCCGTCCCCGCGCCGGCCCTCCCTTCGGAGAGCGCTGCCCGCAGCCGTCGCAGGGCTCGGAACTGCATCTGCCGCACGGCGTTCGCCGACCGCCCGGTGAGGACCGCAATCTCTTCGATCGACAGGTCCTCGACGAAGCGAAGATGGAGCACCTCCCGCTGCTCCGGTGTGAGCCGTGCGAGCGCCGGGTGGAGGAGCGACGCCGATCTCGCCCCCTCCGACGCCTCCGGTTCGCGCTGGCCGCGGACGAGCCGCACCCACCAGCGCCGCTCCCGTTGCCGTCGCCGCACGGCGTCGAAGCTTCGGTGCCTGGTGATGGCCAGGAGCCAGCCGGTGATGGGCCGTCCACGGTCCCGGTAGCGGGTGATGCCGCGGAACGCCTCCAGGTACACCTGCGCCATGACATCTTCAGCGAGGTGCGGGTCTCCGACCTGCGAGAGTGCGGCTCGGTACACCAGCTCGTGCGTCGCCTCGAAGAGCGCGGTCCAGGCCTGCTGGTCCCGAGCCCTCAGCCGAGCGAGCTCGCTCGCCGGGGTCGCCGCCTGTCGTTCGCGAGCAGACACGATGGCCACCGAGTCCTCGCACCTCCGCAGGGTCTCGAATGATCAGCGATGGAAGGGGCGCCCGCGTTACGGGTGGAGAAGGGATCGCCAGCCTGAACTAGTCGAGAGCACCCAGGGAGCGGAACTCCTCGAGCACCAGGTCAATCTCGCTCTCGGCGATGCGCTGGAGAAGCGCCGCGAGCTCGCCCAGTCGCCCGCTCTCACCGTTCTCGCGCAGCTCGCGCTCCGCGCCCCAGAGACGCCCCAGCGCATCCTCGAGCTCCGCTACGACCCGTTCAGCCCGGCCACGGAGGCGAGGTTCAATCGAGCGGGAAGCAAGCGCACGCGTGAGGGAATCGAGATGGAACTCGATCGCCAGTGCCGCCTCTCGAGCTGCTTCCGCCGCGTCGGCGACGGTCGAAGCTTCCCGCAGTTGCCGAGCCGCCGCGAGGAGCGAGTCGCGTACCGGCCTCGTCCCGAAGGTCTCCGTCACGTCGCCCCCACGGTCTCCCGCAGCGAGTCGAGCGCCCGGCGCAGCCGCTGCGCCGCTTCCTGCGCGACCTGCTCCAGCGAGGGGTTCTCCACAACCGCGAACATCGCCTTCGGGTCAAGGATGGAGACCACCGATCCCCCGTCCTCTTCGGCGACGACCACGTTGCACGGGAGCAGCAACCCGATGAACGGCTCCGCCTGCAAGGCGCCGAACGCGAGCTGGGGGTTACACGCGCCGAGGATCGCGTACCGGCGGAAGTCGACGCCGAGTTTCTTCTTCAGCGTGTCGCAGACGTCGATTTCGGTGAGGATCCCGAACCCCTCCGCTTGCAACGCCGCTTCGATGCGCTGCCTCGCTTCATCGAACGGGACGTGAGGGAGATGGAGCGTCATGCCATACGCCGGATCGCTCATTGCAGCCTCCCGTTTGGGGGATGGCTCCATCGTACCGCGTCGGGCAGCGGAAGCGGGCAGGCGGCCAACTCAGGGGGGTCGTCGTCGGCCCTGGAGCCTCGGGGCCGGAGCGTCTGCGGGGGCAATCGCGACACTACCGCCTGCCCGCACCGCCACCACTTTCGACCTACAGGCGACGGGAGTCGACGGCCGATCGGCCCTATTTTTCGCGTCCGTCCGGCTCACCCGATCCGATGCGACTCGCCACCCAGACGGCGCCGCCGGTTACCACTGCCGCCGGTATCCCCAGCATCAGCGCAGGGAGAAAGGTGGTGGTGATAGGGGGCCGCTCATCGAGGAACACCGGCATCACGCCCGTTGGCGTAATCGTGCACGTCACCCCTTCTCCGGTGGCCGCTGGCTCGATGATGGCCGACCCCCCAGGCGGCACGGTCCATGCCCCCACGGAGTGGGGAGCCACGTCCTCGTTCACGACCCGTACCCGCCCGTTCCGTCCGATCGTGAGGGAGTTCGGGATGAACGGGGGCTCCTCGCCGCGCGCGACCGCCTCCGCAGTCCCGCGAGGGATCACGAGCGTCGTCGTCCGAGCCTCGGCGCTGATCGGCTCGAGAATCGCCCACCACGCCAGGCTCAAGAGCCAGGAGATGGCGAGCACGATGACGACGCTCAGCACGACCGGGTGTCGCGCCGCAGCCCGCGCGGCGCCGAAAGCTCGCCGGCCGTCAAACGCCCTGAACGAGGTAGAGCGCCGGATAGTAGAAGACCCAGACGACATCGACGAAGTGCCAGTACATCACCACGCCCGAGATGGGCCAGTGGTCCTTGCTGTTGAACCGGCCCCGCATCAGCTGCACGAGCGCCAGCACGAGGAGAACAATCCCGCTCACCACGTGCGAGGCGTGCAGCCCCGTCATCGAGAAGAAGACGGTTCCGAACGCCTCGTGCCGGGAGAACTCAGCGGTCGACCACTCCACCCCAACCCCGGCAGCGAACACCAGGCCGAGCAGGATGGTGAGCACGAGTCCGAGAACGGCGATGCCGCGGCGGTCGTGCTCGATGGCCGTCTCTGCCGTGTACGCAGTCACGCTCGAGAGAAGGAGGATAATCGTAATCCCGAGCCCCAAGGCCTGGTCCAGGTGCTCAGCCTCGATCCCCTCGAGGTAGAAGCGGGCCGAGAGGAAGAGCCCGAAGAGCACCGCCTCCGAGAAGAAGAACAGCCACAGGCCGACCCGCTTCAGGTGAACCGGATCCGGGTGGGCCGCATGCTCCGCGTGGGCGCCTTTCGCGAGCACCGCCATCAGTGCACCTCCTCACCGCGCCAGACGCGCGGCAGATGCATGAAGAACCATATGATGAGCCCAGCCTTCAGCCCCGCCGATGCCACCAGGCCGAGGAACCGCGCGGCGGCATCCGCAACCTCGGCCGCGAAGATGTACTCAACGACCGTGAGGATTGCCAGCCCCACCGCCACCAGCCAGCCGATACGGAAAATCTGCATCGCTCTACCCTCCGTCGTTCTCCCCGCGAACTACTTGCCGCCTCCGCCCGCCGGAGCGCCCGCGGGCATCGCGCCGGGCACGATGGCATGCACCGCCCCCGGGACGCCGTACTCGTACGGGTGGCCGCGCACGACGGGAGGCGCAGGGAAGTTCTCCAACGGCGGCGGCGAGGAAGTCTGCCACTCCAGGGTCCGCGCCCGCCACGGGTTCGCTTCGGCAACCGGCCCGCGAATCCAGGAGACCACCATGTTGTACACGAAGACGAGGAAGCTCGCCCCGAGGAAGAAGGCAGAGATGCTGATGATGAGATTGATCGGCTCCAGCGACGGCTGGTAGTCGGCAATGCGCCGGTTCATCCCGAGGATTCCGGGCCAGTGCATTAGGAAGAACGTGACGTTGAATCCGATGAACATCCACCAGAAATGCAGTTTACCAAGCTTTTCGTTGTACATGCGCCCCGTCATCTTCGGGAAGTAGTAATAAATGGCACCGAAGAGCGCGAAGATCTCGCCACCGACGATCGTGTAGTGGAAGTGCGCCACCACGAAGTACGTGTCGTGCAGGTGGATGTCGGTAGGAACGTCAGCGAGGAAGATGCCGGTCACACCGCCGAGGGCGAAGTTGAAGAGCACGGCCATGGCGAAGAGCATCGGCGTACGGAGCCAGAGCCGGCCCATGAAGATGGTGCCGAGCCCGGCGAGGAAGATCAGCCCTGTCGGGATCGAGATCGCCTCCGTGAGGGCGAGGAAGGGCCCGTGGAGGTAGTTCGGCATCCCGGAGGTGAACATGTGGTGGGCCCACACGAGGCCGCTCAGGCCGAGGATGCCGAGGAGGCCGCCCACGGCGTATTTGTAGGCGAAGAGCGGCTTGCGGGAGAAGTGGGTGATGAGCTCCAGCGCAAGCCCGAAGCCCGGCACCACCATGATGTACACGGCCGGGTGGGAGTAGAACCAGAACACGTGCTGGTACAGGAGCGGATCGCCGCCCTCCGAGGCGTTGAAGAAGCTCATCCCGAGCGCACGGTCCAGGAGCACCATGAGGAGCGCAGCGGCGAACCCCTGCGTGAACAGGAGCGCCAGCCACGACGTCACGAACATCGACCACACGAAGATCGGGAGACGGCCCCACGTCATCCCCGGCGCCCGCAGGAACATGATCGTCACGATGAAGTTCAGGCCGCCGAGAATCGACGTGAGACCGAAGGTGATGATCGCCAGGTTGAAGAGCAGCTGGGCGTTCTCCGTCACCACCGAGAGCGGCGGGTAGGCGGTCCAGCCGGTCTCGAGCCCCCCGAGCAAGGGAGTGAGGAGGAGCAGCACGGCGACCGGTGGGTTGAGCCAGTAGGTGAGCGCGTTCAGGCGGGGGAAGGCCATGTCCTGCGCCCCGATCATGAGCGGCACGGCGTAGTTCCCGATGCCGCCGATGACGGCCGCCACCGCCACCGCGATCATCAGGATCCCGTGCAGCCCCATCACGGCGTTGAACTGGTCGTTGTCCAGGAACTGGTTGCCCGCCTGCGCGAGCTCCGCCCGCATCACCATCGCCAGCAGCCCGGCGAGCAGGAAGACGACGATGAACGTCACGAGGTACTGGATGCCGATGACCTTGTGGTCGGTGTTGAACACGAAGTACCGCTGCCACCCAGGGGCCTTGCGGGCGTACGTCTTCAACCCGAACCACTCCCGCCCCCAGGCGCCCCACATCCCGACCCCCATCAGCCAGCCAACGAGGCCGAACACGTACCCGACGGTTATCGAGATCTGTGTGTCCCACGGGCTCTCGCCGAAGACCGCTCGGACCGCGGCGGTCACGCCGACCCCGAGGTAGAACCCGATCAGCCCCGCTGCGATCCCGCTGGTGATGGAGAGCAACGCGTACATGCTCCTACCCCCGCCTACCTACTGGCTCTGGTTCTCTCGCACCCAGGCGTCGAACTCCGCCTGGCTCACGACCCGCACCGGCATCCACATCTTCGCGTGGTCCAGCCCGCAGAGCTCCGCGCACTGCACCCGGAACGCCTGGTCCTCCTCGTACGAGCCTTCCTCCGTCGGCTTGACGACCATGAACGTCGTGCGGCCCGGCACGGCGTCGATCTTCATTCGAAAGGCCGGAATCCAGAAGGAGTGGATGACGTCCGTCGAGTTCACCTCGAACCGGATCGTCTTGTTCACCGGCAGCACGAGCTCGCCACCGCCGGCCTGCGTAACGGTGACACCGAGGTCTCGGTACTCCGCCGCCCACGCCCAGCGGAATCCGGTCACATCGACGACGAGGTCTGCCCCCGTTTCACCCCAGCCGTACCCATCGGGATCGGCCTGGAGCTTCGCGAGCCCGGTAAGGCCAGGGTGAATCATCACCGCGATAGCGAGGCCGCCGGTCACAAACAGCCACACGATCGGCACCCAGCCACGGCCGAAGATCGCCGGCGCGTCCTCCGGAACCTCTCCCCGACCGCGAAACGCGAAGAAGGAGTAGCCGACTACGGCGAATACGAAGGCCAGAACCGGGACTCCCATGAAGCCGAGGAGCCGGAAGATGCCGTCGAACTCCTCCGCGTACTCCGCCCCGACAACTGGGAAGAAGTCCGTGAGGATGACCGCGATGCCGAGCGCTGTGAGAAGCACCCAGAGCACGAAAACGTTGACGAGGTGACGCCCCACGTCCTGCTCCTTCGTCCGAAGTGCGAGCTCGGGGAAGCCGCTGCCCCCGCACGGCACGGAAGCGGCATCCGTGCCGACGTGAGCATCTCAACCGGACTTCTTCCTGGCCACGGCCATTCGGCCAAACTTTTGCCGCCCTTCGGCCCTTGCGCAGCCCTCTGGCGGCCCGTCCACGGAAGCGCGTCGTCTCGACGCGTGGCCGCCACCGGCTGCCCAATGAACAGGGGAGCAGCAGGCCCGGCGTGCGCGTCCTCCTGCCTCGCGTGGTACGTAACGAATTAGGCCAAGGCCTTCGGCCTCCGGCTCCACGAAGCTCAACAGGCTCGCAGGCGGCCAGCCCCCCGGATGCCTCAATGCAGCCGGGACGAGCCGGCCGTCGCCGCCGCGCCGGCAAGCACGCGGAATGATCCATCGCCCCGGCCAGGGCCGGGGCGCTGTACCTGCAACCGGCAAGCCGCGCGGCTACTCGACGTGGATCACCCCCACCATGTCCGGGAGGTGGAAGTCGCACTGGAAGTCGTAGTCCCCCGTCTGCGTGAACTTCGCCTCGAACTCGCTCGTCTCGCCCGGATTCACGATCTGCGCGCTCGCGAAGTCCTTCCCCTCGCGGTCCGCGCTCAGCACGTGCATGTTGTGCACCGCGGTCCCCTCGTTCTTGGCCACGAACCGCACCGTCGTGTTCACCGGCACCGTGATCTCGTTCGGCTCGAAGAAGTTGTCCTTCATCGACACCTCGACGACGACGCCCTCGCCGCCGCTGCCGCCCGAAGCCTCGGTGGCCGTCCCAGCCGGGCGCGTGGCGATTGGCGCCTGTGTCGCCTCCTCGCTGTCCCCGCCGCCACACGCCGCCAGGAGCGCAGTCCCCGGCTACGCGTCCTGTCGCTGGAACACCGCCACGGCGGCACCTAGCGGCCCTGCCACCCAAAGGGCCATGGTGCCTGCGAGCAGTGCCGTCGTCGTGCCGAGGCCGAGCCGGTCGCGCAAGTAGCCCCCAACCGGGCCGAGGATCTGCAGGTCCGGTTCCACCGCGAGAATCGCAAGGATGCGCGCCGCCTCGACCGGGTTCCCCACCGCCCCAGCGACGAAGAGCCGCCCACTCGCGGCCACAGCCGCGAAGAGGCTGAGCAGGAAGAGGTCGTACACGACGGTGAAGAGCAGCCACGCGACCAAGGCGAGCCCAAGTGCGCGAAGCCTGCTGCCGCCGATCGCTCCGAACAGCACACCGAGCGACACCGACGCCCCGCTGAGCGCGATCGCGACCGCCAGGAACGCAAGGTACTCGGCGATCGAGCCGAGCGGCACGAAGAGGGTCAGCATCGCTCCCCCCAGCCCGAGCCCGAACGCGATCGCCAACGCCAACGCCGCCCAGTTCCCCAGCACCACTGCCAGCACGACTTCGCTACGGCTAACCGGTTGCGCGAGCAGCATCGCCACCGCGCCCTTCTCCCGCTCGCCGGCCCAGCGCAGCGCCCCCACGAGCATGGCAAACGCCGGCACGACCACAAGGACGACGTTGAGCAAGCTCGCCGTGGTGCGATTGAAGCCGCTGCCAAACGCCGGACCGGCTGCCTGCACTGACGCGGCCACCCATACGAGGAGCGCCAAGCCGAGGGCGAGGGAAGGCAGCCAGCGGCTGCGTGCAGCCTCGCGAAGCTCGAACTGCACCAGCAAGGCGACTTCCCTCACGACTCCCCGCCCTCCGTCAGGAGCCTCACCGTCTCCTCGACCGGCGCCTCCTCCGTTCGAACATCGGTGACCTCAAGCCCGCTTGCGAGCAGTGACCGGAGGGCACCGAGCTTTTCGTCCCGGGTACAAGCGACCGCCACCCACTCTCCCAGCCGCCGCACCTCGCGACGCGGCAGCAGCTCGCGCAGGAGCTGCTCAACCCGACCACTCGCCCCGTTCGAGCGGACATAGACGATGCTCTCGCCTGTGCCAGCCAGCAGCTGCTCGCTTGGGCCCAAGTAGACGGTGCGTCCCTTCGCCAGCACGAGCACCCGATCGGCTACGTGGGGAACATCTTCGAGGACGTGCGTCGCGAAGAGCACGCTCCTTCCCTCTCCCCGGTACCGCCGGATGAACTCTCGAAGCTCGCTCTTCGCAGTCACGTCCAGGCCGCTGGCCGGCTCATCGAGGATCAGGAGCGGGGGACGGCCGAGCGCCGCGATTGCCAGCGCCAGCCGCCGGCGCATTCCGCCGGAGAGCTCTGCCACCCGCTTCCGAACCTCCCCCTCGAGCCGGGCCTCCTCAAGTGCTCTGGCCGGCTCGCCGGGATCTAACTGCCGTAGCGAGGCAAAGAACTCTGCCGCTTCGCCCACGGTCATGTCGCCTGGAAAGGCAGGCTCCTGGGGGAGGTACCCGAGTGAGCGTCGCGCCTCCTTTGGCCGCCGCGCCATGTCCGTTCCCGCGACCCGAACGGAGCCCCCGTCCACCCGTGCGAGTCCCACGATGCAGCGGAGCAGCGTGCTCTTCCCTGCGCCGTTCGGCCCTACCACGGCCAGAACTTCCCCGCGCGAGAGCCGAAAACTGACCCCCGCGAGCGCCGTCTGCCCACGAAACGCCTTCGCAAGCTGCTCGACCTCAAGGACTACGTCGGCCACACCCGCCTCCTCGCCAGGAGTGCAACTCCCGTCGCACCTCCCGCGACCAGCAGCGGCACCGCGACGTCGACGGCACTCCGCGCCTCGCCCTGATACACCGAACCAGGCGGCGACATCAGGGGCGCCGGGTCGCGAAGGAGCTCCTCGTACTCGAGGGCCGGCATCCACTGCGCCATCAGCTCGAGCGAGAGCTGCGCAGGCGAGTACGCGAACGCCTGCAGCGCGGGGACTTCCTCGCGCAATCGTGCCAGCAGGTCTCGGTACACGAAAGGCACGTCCCCGACGCCGTCCCCGTCCGCATCGTACCCCTTATATCGGTCCCAGTAGTTGCCCCGTCCTTCATCCGCCCAGCGGTTGCGCGCAGCCACATGGCCACCGAGCGAGCGGACGTCTTCGAGGTTTCCAAGGAACGCGTTCCCCACAAACGTAGCATTGACCGAGCTGAAGAGCTGCACACCGATTTGATTCCCGGCAATCAGGTTTCCCTCTATTCTCGCTATCATGTCCGGAGATCTGGGCACGCCATCCATCGTCATGCCGATCCGGTTGCGTACCATCCGATTACGCACGACATATATGTCGTCCACATCCTTGAGCAGGATCCCATAACCAGATGCCTCGGAGCGGTTATGCTCGAACGTGTTCTCCTCGAGCCTAACCCCGACCGAGTACATAACGGCAGCACCCGCGATGTTATCGACGAACCTGTTGTTTGCAAACTCGTTGCGGTCCGAATACATATAGTGTATGCCGTACCTTACTCCCGTGACGTAGTTGTGCCGTATGATGTTGTCGTTCGAGAATCCGACGAAGATTCCATCTTTCCCGCTGAAGATCTCGTTTCCCTCGACAGTACAGCGATCCGCGTTGAAGAGGTATACCCCGTGCCCGCGGCGCTCCACCGGAAATTCCTCGTAGCTCCGAATGCGGTTGCCTCGGACCACATGCCCCTCGCTGTCCTGCAGGACGACACCGAAGAGGACATCCCGCAACTCGTTCCCCTCGATCGTCGCTCCATCGGCGAGCACGCGGATGCCGGCCGGCTCCTTACTGACGTCCGTGCCAGAGCCCTCGATAACGAAACCGCGGAGGGTTACTCCCTCCGCGGCGATGGTGACCACGTCACCCACCCCTCCGCCGTCTATGGTCGCCGCCCCTCCTCCCTCAAGCGTCAAGCGCCGATCCACGACGACGCGCTCCTCATACCGTCCGGGAGGGACGACGATCGTCGCGCCGGGTTCCGCACCATCGATGAGCGCCTGCAAGGAGACCGAGCCGTCGGCGTCTGAGGTACCGGCCGGGAGCAGCACCACGAGCGTCGCCACGGCAAGCGCCGCTGCTCCCGTGTTCCGCCAGCTAGCCACGAGCCAGCGGGTCACGGTCGGGCCAACCGTGAGCACGACCGCAGCAGCGACCATCGCGAAGAACCCGACATCAACCATCGCGTCAGCGCTGAAGTTGAACACTCGTGTAGGCCCGATGACCCGCGGCGTGAACGGATCGAGACGCAGCGCCGCCCGAGGGTCGAGCGTGTGCCCATAGGTGTAGAGCCAGTACTGGAGATCCGCGAGCATGAAGAAGGGTGGAACCCAAACCGCCGCTCGCAATAGGTTTCGCTGCCACCTCTTTCTGAAGAAGAATCCTCCGCCAATAACCGCAACGATTAGCACTGGCATCGCGACGATAAACAGCTTGAGCTCCCAGACCTTCTCCGGTTCGATCGGCCGCATGCCAATGTAGTGGTTCAGGTTGTTAATCTCGCGGATGTCGCCCACCATCTTGTAGCCATACGCGGTGAGGTAGAGCCCATCGGGATATTGCGGGGCGATGAGCTTGAGCTTCCACACCGGCACGAGCATCGCCAGCACCAGAAGCGCCGCCGCGAGCAGTGAGGCGAACAGCCAGTGCGCATCGGGCACCGCGAGGCTCGGCAAGGCCACCGCCTGCCGCGCTGCGCCCTCTCTCGTGTTCTCGGTCATGCGAACCACCTCCACTCCGCTAAGTCCGCTGCCCCCGCCCGCGACCCAAGACCCTCGCCGGGCACCCAGCGTTCGACCAGGTCCCCCCATCGGAGCACCGTTCCACCCACCGCCTCCGACTGAACTTCGGCCTCCGCACGAGTGGCCACGGCGATGACGCCGTACGCCATCGGCGTCGCCAAGTTCGAGCTTGCCACGTACCATGCCGCATCTGCCTCGAGCCAGCGTTCATCCAGGTACGAGGCCACCCAGGCGTCGACCCCACTCACAGCCGAGTCGGCTTTCAGGAGCTTGTTGAGGAGGCATCCGAGGTCGTCGAAGCGCCAGGGCGTGCCATCGGGCAAGCGGGCGGCGGCGGCGAAGCGGCCATCAGCGATGACCATGCCGCACCAGTCACACACGTCCCGTCCCAAGCGAACATCCGGACGTCCCGTCTCCTGTTCCTCTCCCGGGAGCGCCCACACCAGTCCGCCTGCGGCGGCGCCGGCCCCAACGGCGCCGGCCCCGATGAGCAGGCTTCGACGCGACAGCATTGCGCGACCCCCTCTCTGCCGGGGAGGGCAGCCTCCGCCCTCCCCGGCAGCTGGCTCCACCTAGCTCACGAGCAGCCAGCCCTGCATCTCGAGGTGCAAGGCAGAGCAGAACTCGGTGCAGTAGAACGCGTATGCACCCTCGGCGTCGGCGATGAATTCGACGGTCGCCACCTCACCGGGATCGATGCTGACGTTGATGTTGTAGCGCGGGACGGCGAAGCCGTGCGTCGCGTCGGGCGTCGTTTCCACGTTCGTGAGGTGGATGACGACTTTGTCGCCCTTCTTGGCCCGGATGATGTCCGGCGTGAAGTGGCTCCGCTTGACGCTCATCCACACCTCGACGGTGTTCCCGCGCCGCTCGATGCGCTCTTGACCCTCCTCGATCGCGTTCGGGTCTCGCTCCATCGTGAGCGGGTTCGTGCCCGGCGGGTACACCTCCCATGCCTTGAGCCGGTCGATGCGAATCGCCTGCACGTAGTGCGGCTCAGCCGCCGTGATCGGCATGTCGTAGAGGAGCTCCATCTTCTCGCCCGTGAGATCGACGAGCTGGAAGCTCTGCGGCTTGAGGGTGCCCACCACCGGGAAGCGATCGATCGACCACTTGTTCAGGGCGACGAGGTACTTCCCGGCCGGCTTCACCGTGTCGCCTTCCATCGTGACGAGGTGCCCGATGTTGTAGTGGACGGGCAGCTTGTCCACGAGGCGGAATGCTTCGTCGCCGGAGAAGTACGGTTCCCCGAGCGTCCACTTCGCCACCGCACTCTCGAGGAAGAGGCTCGTGTAGCCGTGGCCCTTTTCGTCGAACTGCGTGTGGAGCGGGCCCGCGCCGACCTCGACGCGGCCGGCGACGACGGCGTCGTAGCGGACGATGGGTACGCCGTACCGGTCCTCTCCTTCGAAGTCCTTCGCCTCGATGGCCTGCATCAGCTTCGAGAAGGAGTACACCGTCACGTGGGGGTCGAGCTTGCCGGCGACGACGAGATACTCGCCGTTCGGGGCGACGTCCACCCCGTGCGGGCTACGAGGCTCCGGCACGAGGTAGAGCAGGCCCTCCTCGATAGCGACCTCAAGGGGGATGACACGCATCCCGTTGATGGTGCGGAACTTCCCCGCTTCCAGGACCTGCTCCGCCTTGCGCCAGTTGACGCAGTGAAGGAAGTCAAAGTCATGCTGGGAGGCCCCGATCTCGATGGGGTCGCCGCCCTCGAGGTCGCCGCCGAAGGCGAGCTCACTGTTGTACGAGTTCATGAACCCCCAGCCATCGCTCACCAGCTTCCCCGCGTCCGCGAGGTCCTGGGTGTACGGCGGCAGCTCGATCTGGAAGCTCCTCGCGAGATCGATGCGCCCGGTCTGCGGATCGATCGCGCACCAGGTGGAGTATCCCCGGAAAGACTCGGCGAACTTCTCCAGCGCGTTCTCGATGTCGCTGTGATCGACGAGCGTCGGCGTGATGGTAGAGATGTGTACATACTCCGAGTTCGGCGTGACGAACATGCCGCCGTGCGAGGTCTGCAGGTTCGGCACGTCGACGATCTGCTTCACCTTGAAGTCCCGGAGGTCGACCATGCCGAGCCGACCGTTCGCGCGGTCATTGATGTACACCCAGCGGCCGTCGTATTCCCCGTTCGTCTCGCTGAGCGCGGGGTGGTGCGCATCGCCCCACGTGATTTTCCCCCGGCTAAGCGAGTAGGGGGTTCCTTCCTCCGTGGTCCCGTCCGCGAGGATCTTCTCTCCCCAGTCGGCCCCGTACCCGTACCCTTGCCACGGCTCCGGCGTGAAGACTCCGATGGTCTTGTAGAGCCGCATCGAGGGGACACCGATCACGAGCAGCTGGCCGCCGTGGCCTCCCGATGCGATGATCAGAAACTCGTCCAGCTCCGGCCGCCCCGGCGGGACGAACGTCTTCAGGGCCTTTGCGACTTCCTCCTGGGTCAGTCCTCTGCGTTCGGCGATCTCCTGCGCGGACCCGCTCAGCCCTGCCCCTCCCCCGCCCCCGTCGCCGCCGACCGCACGACCGACAACGCCGCCCACCACGAGCCCCGTGGCACCGGCGGCACCTCCCACGATCAGTTCCCGACGCGTTACTGCCATGGCTTGCTACCTCCCTCCGGGCACGTCCCCGTTCACTCGTGTTTTCCGTCACAAGGCTCCCACGAACGGAAGGAGTCCAACATTGGCCGATGGTCGGAAGCCTGGGCGGCCAATCGGCCGTTTCCCCGTCGCCGTGGCAGCGGAGCGGCCCCGAGTCGGCCGAACGGGGGGCAGCCATGCTCAGGCAACGCCCGTATCGGAAGTCGCAAACGAAACAGCGCCCCGGACAGGCCGAGGCGCTGGACTCGCAACCGGCAGGTCGCGCGGCTACTCGACGTGGATCACCCCCACCATGTCCGGGAGGTGGAAGTCGCACTGGAAGTCGTAATCCCCGGTCTGCGTGAACTTCGCCTCGAACTCGCTCGTCTCGCCCGGATTCACGATCTGCGCGCTCGTGAAGTCCTTCCCCTCTCGGTCCGCGCTCAGCACGCGCATATTGTGCACCGCGGTTCCCTCGTTCTTGGCCACGAAGCGCACCGTCGTGTTCACGGGCACCGTGATCTCGTCCGGCTCGAAGAAGTTGTCCTTCATCGACACCTCGACGACGACCCCCTCGCCACCTTCGCCGCCGGACGCCTCCGTGGCCGTCCCCGCGGGACGGGTCGCGATCGGCGCCTGTGTCGCCTCCTCGCTGTCCCCGCCGCCACACGCCGCCAGGAGCGCGGCCCCCGCACCGATGACGGCCGCAAGGACCAACAAGCGCAGGCTCTTCTTTCCAAGCATCTTCCAACCTTCCTTTCGCCTTGTTCTCACGGCATCAGGGTAGCGCGCTCGTGCCCGTTGTCACAAACTCACCTGGCCCGCACGTGAAGGATCCCGACCATGCTCGGGTGAATGGTGCAGTAGTACTCCCATTCCCCTTCTTCCTCGAAGTTGACTGAGCGCTCCGTCCCACCGTCGAAGAGCCCGGTATCCCAAGAGCCGTCGCGGGCCGTCGCCGAATGGGGGACCGAGTCTCGGTTCCTCCACGTCACCTTCGTTCCGGGGCGGACCGTGAGCTCCGTTGGCCGGTAGGCGAAGTTGACCATCTCCACCGTCGCCTCGGGGCCGTCGACCGTGGCCACGGTGCGCTCTCCCGGAGTGCCCCGGTCCATCATGTGCCCAAGGCCCCATCCCATGTGTCCACCCATCCATCCCATCCCCCATCCGAGCAGCACCAGGAACCCGCTGGTGACCAGGATGCCGAGCAGGGCCCCGAGGAGCGCTCCCGGCAGGTCCGGTATCCAGTCGCCCTCCGCTCGCAGCTCCGCCAGGCGTCGCCGGAACTCCTCCTCGTCGACCTCCCCGCGGGCGAACTGCCGCCGCAGCTCCCGCACCGCAACGTCGTCGCGGCGCCGGAACCACGCGAGCGCAAGCAGCGCCGCAACGGCCAGCCAGAGCATCCACAGCAGCCACATCATCAGCGCACACCTCCTTGCCGCAGGGTAGCACCCGGTAGGGGTATTGGGTACCCGGCGCAGCCGCGTCTCGCTCCGGTTGGCAGTGTGTGGCCTTCGGAAGCGCGTCGCTGGCTCGCTGCACAGTGGGCCATCGCGCACCTCTGCTGCTGTCTTCCCGGCGTCCTCCCCCCTCCGGCGTGATAGCGCCACTGCCCGGCAATCTGCCGGCCGCGGTCCTGCGGCATGCCCATCCTCGCGACGACCGGGTGGGGGCGGACTTCCGGGGGAGGATCCGCCCGGCGGGAGTCGAATCAACCGCCACCGTTCGCCCAGCGCGGATGACGGGCTGATGTCGGTCGTGATCGCGGGTGAGGGAACACTCGGGGTGCCAGCGCGAACCCGGCGGCGCCCGCCTGCCCGCCCCTTCCAGGCAGCGGCGAAGAGCGTGCGAAGGCAGGGATGAAAAGGAGCGCCGGGAGAGAAGCCCGGCGCTCCGGTCGTGGCGTTCGCTTTCCGGCAAAATCAGCCGTGGAGAACGGCAGCCACGTCCTCGAGCCCGAGGGATTCGAGCTTCGCGCGCGACGGCTTGCAGGTCTCCAGGTCCCAGTCGCACGCCTTCAGGTACTCGACCTCCAGCGTCTCGGTGTCGAGCTTCACGCCCTGGAGCGGCCCCGCCTTCGTCGCCTCGTCACTCTCGCCGGTAACCCGTGGAGGAACGGCTCGCTTGCGCGGGTTGCCGCCCTCGCGGATCTCGTAGGCCATGCGGAGGTTGGCGATTCGCTCACCGATCTGCATGACCTCATCCATGTCCATGTCCCACCCGGTGACCGCGTTGAACCAGGAGGGGATGTTCGCGGTGTTGGCGGCCATCATGATGAACTGGCACATGCCGCCGGCGTTGACGACGTGCATGTACTCGCTCGCCGCCTTGTGGTGCTCGCCGCGACCGTGGTACTCCTTGAAGTCCTTCGGCGGCGGAGGGATGCGGCCGAGCCGGCGGTTCCCCTCGTACTGGGTGTGGCGGGCCGGCGTCGGATCGAGCTTGTAGGTGGTGTAGTACTCCGGCTGCAGCTTCGGGTCGTGCATCGGCACTTCCTGGCCGCCGATGTGGATGGCGTACTTCGCTGCCTCCGGCCCGAGCCGCTCGGCCGCCTTCGCCACGCCGTCGGCGAAGACGGCGCCGATGCCCTTCCGTTCGCCCATCAGCTTGACGAGTTCGATGATGCCGTCCGGGTCACCCCAGCGCAGCTCGAGGCCGTCGGTGTCCTCCTTCGTGATGATCCCCTTCTCATAGCACTCGATCGCCATCGACACCGTGGCCCCGGCGCTGATGACGTCGAAGCCGTACTGGTTGCAGAGATGGTTGAGGTAGATGAGCGCGTCCGGCTCGGTCATGAGGTTCATCGTCCCGAACGCGGCCATCGCCTCGTACTCGGGCCGATGGGTATGTCGCGGGTACGGATACTTCGGGTTCGTCGACTCCACCGATTCGGCACCGCAGGCCATCGGGCACCGCCAGCAGCCGTAGGACTTCTCCATCTTCGGATTGATGGCAGTGCCACCGTCGATCTTCTTCGCGTTCTCCGGGCCGAGGTCGATGACGCCGATCCCGCCCCAGTTCTTCACCGGCGAGTCACCGTTCAGGGCGCTCGCCGCCGTGATGCCCGTCGTCCCGAAGTTGTGGAAGAAATCCCAGAGCGGCTTGACGAAGTCGTCCAGGTTCGCCCGCAGCATCTTGATGGTCTCGGGCGTCTGAGCGATCACCTTCCGGTCGGCGACGACGACGACCGCCTTGAGGTTCTTCGAGCCCATGACGGCGCCGACGCCCGAGCGTGCCGCAAGCCGGCCGTGGTCGTTGCAGATGCCGCTGATGAGCGAGAGCCTCTCGCCGGCAGGGCCGATGTTCGCCACGCTCGCCTTCTTCCCGTGCCGGCGCTTCAGCTCCATCTCGTTGTCGATCGCCATCTGCCCCCAGAGGTCGGACGCATCCCGCAGCTCGACCTTGTCGTTCTCGATCAACAGGTAGACGGGCTTTTCGGCCTTGCCGAAGAACATGATCCCATCCCACCCGGCGAGCTTGAGGACTCCGCCGAAGTCCCCGCCGCAGTTGGCGTCGCCCCAGCCGCCGGTGAGCGGGCTCTTGCAGACCACCTGCCAGCGCTGGCCGAAGAGCGGCGTTCCCGTCAGCAACCCGGGGAACATCCCCAGCATATTCTCCGGCCCAAGCGGGTCCGCACCCTTCGGTACCCGGTCCCACATGAGCCGTGCGCCAATCCCGTATCCGCCGAGGTACTTCCGGTAGAGGGACTCATCGGGGTACTCGACCGAGATCTCGCCGGTCGAGAGGTTCACGTTCAGCATCTTCCCGTTGAACGCCTTCTCCGTCGGCTGCTGCCGTGTCGCCGTACTGGTAGCTCCCACAGGCGCTCTCCTTCCACCTGGTAAGTTTCATCCGCATACTACCGGCGGCCCCGGGGCTTGCAATATGCCTCCCTGGGCATATCCACGGTGGGCTCTCGTCCGGAGTGGGTTCTCGTCCGGCCCCAACAGCCCGCCCGTGGCGGCCGTGTCGCCTTGTGAGCTAGGGGGTGAGCGCCCTTCCCGGCTCCCTCGCATGACAGTGCAGCGGGGCAGGCCTCAGACCTGCCCCGGCTCGAAGCCTCCCTGGCGAGACAGCCCTAGCGCTTCGTGAACTGCGGTGCCTTGCGTGCGCGCTTCAGCCCCGCCTTCTTCCGCTCCTTCATGCGAGCGTCCCGGGTGAGCAGGTTCGTGGGGCGCTTGAGGATCGGCTTCAGGCTCGGGTCAGCAGCGACCAGCGCCCGTGCGATGCCCATCTTGATGGCGCCGGCCCAGCCGGAGAGCCCTCCGCCTTCGCACTTCGCCGAGACGCTGAACTCCCGTTCTTTCCCGACGCGCACGAGCGGCGACAGGATCTCGGCACGGTGGACCTCCCGCGGGAAGACCTCCTCCATCGGCTTCCCGTTTACGATGACGACACCGTTTCCCGGGTACAGCCGCACACGGGCTACCGCCGTCTTCCGTCGTCCCGTTCCGTAGTAGTAGTGCTGCTCAGCCATCCCTTACGCCTCCTCCTCGGCGAGCGCCTCGGGCTCTTCCGGCTTCTCCGCGCGCCGCCGCCGGCGTCGCGGTTGCTCCGTCGCCTCGGCCACAGCGGATTCCTCCGCCGCGGAGGCCCGGCGCCTCCGCCGCCGCGCAGCTGTAGCCTCGCCAGCGGGGACACTCGCTTCGGGAGTCTCAGCGGCAGCACCCGCCGGCTCGCTCGACGGCGCCTCCGCCACAGCCGGCTCCGCCGCTGCAGGTGGTTCCGAAGCCTCGGCCACTTCGACTCGCCCGGTCAGCGGACGCAGCCTGGGCGGCTTCTTCGTCTCCTCTGCCTCGATCCGAGCCTGGAGCTCGGCTGCCCGCCGCTCGCGTGCGCGTTCCGAGCCGACGATCTGCGCCTGGTGCGGGTGGTCAGGGCCGGGATAGACCTTGAGGTGCTTCAGCATGCGCTCCCCGAGGGAGTTCTTCGGCAGCATGCCCCAGACGGCCCGCTTGATCACCCGTTCCGGGTGCTTGGCGAGTTCCTCTTCGAACGACCGAACCCGCAGGTTGCCGAGGTACCCGGAGTGCCGGTAGTACACCTTCGTCTGCCGCTTCTTCCCCGTGAGCTGGACCTTCGCGGCGTTCACCACGACGACGAAGTCTCCCCCGTCGAGGTGGGGCTCGAAGGTGGGCTTGTGCTTCCCGCGCAGCAATCGAGCCACCTCGGAGGCGACACGCCCGAGCGGTCGACCGGCAGCGTCGACGACGTGCCACTCCTTCACGATGTCGGCAGCCTTCATTCGGATCGTGGTCATGGCTTGTACCCCTCGTCATACGAAACGCTCCAGAGGCAGAGCCCCCAGGGCGGCGCAGTCGGCCCGATGCTCGCAGGCGCTCCTGCGTGCAATCGCTCCACGAACTCCTCCACCGTATCGCGTCCCCTTCCTATCCGCACGAGCGCGCCGACGAGCCGGCGCACCATCTGCGGCAGGAAGGCGTCCGCTTCGATTTCGAAGCGCAGGAGGCAGCCGTCCGGCTCCCATCCCGCGCGGAACACCGTCCGCACGCTGCTCCTCCCCGGCGGGAGCGTCCCGGAGCAGGCGATGAAGTCCCGCCGTCCGGGGAGCGCTGCCGCCGCCCGCTCCATCGCTTCCACGTCGAGCCGGGGCCCGACGTGCCAGGCGAACCGCCGGAGGAGCGGTTCTCGCACCTCCGCGACGAGGAGCGTGTACCGGTAGCAGCGCCGCCGGGCCCAGCGCCGGGGATCGAACCCCGGGTCGACTTCCCGGACGTCGCGCACGGCCACGTCCTCGGGCAGGTGCGCGTTCAACGCCCTGCCGATGGTAGCTGGCGGGAGCCGAGTGTCGGCATCCCACGCTGCCACCTGTCCGACCGCGTGCACACCGGCATCGGTGCGCCCCGCGAGCCGGACCCTGGAGGGTGCGCCGAACAGGCGGGCGACGGCCTCTTCGAGCACCCCTTGCACCGTTCGCGCGTTCGCCTGGATCTGCGACCCGGCGAACGCGGTGCCGTCGTAACTGACCGTGGCCGCGAAGCGCCTCGCAGCCACGCGCTTACTCCTTCTTCCCCTCCTCGCTCGTCTCCGCGTCCTCCCCGGCTTCCTCGCTCACCGCCGCCACCGGTTCCTCGCGCGCTTCGGCCGGCTCAGCAGCCGCCGGCGCCTCCTCGGCGTCGCCAGCGGGGGTCTCCGGCGCTGCCGCGGCTGCGGATTCCTCCGCGCGCGGCGGCTCTGTCCGCGGCTGCGCCTGC